>BNJT01002031.1_pt1 | contig 198848 bp, 206 predicted proteins | sample 8540491 | NCBI WGS metagenome assembly BNJT01 (sample SAMD00202455, study PRJDB9452) | human saliva metagenome | host: Homo sapiens | reverse complement strand
GGTGACGGGCCTGAGGCGACTGTGCGCTCGCTGCGGGGCTCGACTCTCCCTGCCAGGCGGCCGCCGAGCCTCGTCTACAAAGGAGCTCCCCGCTGCGCGAACCGCCGTCCCCGAGATCGAGGCCAAGCCGGAGGCCGAGCGCGACGCGGCCTCCGGTGAGTCCGCCCGCGCTCGGGCGGGCGGAGCGGACGCCGCCGCAGGCCATTGCGGCCCAGCTCGCAGCGCGGTCGACGCGCTGCTGGCCTGCCCGACGCCGGCCGGCCCCGCGGACAGAATGGCGCACGCGAGGATCGTGCGGGCCGGGTGAGCGCCGCCCCTGTGCAGCCGGACGTGCGCGACGGGTCCTCCTCTGCGGCGGCATCGACCCGGCTGCCGTGGAGACCGCTGGCCGGCGCGTCGGGGAGGAGGGAGCTCTTTCTCCCGCCTGGCAGCGGCCGCCGGGCGCGCCTCACATCGACCGGATCCGCCGGGTCATCGCCCCACTCAAGAGGTCGCGCCTGCGGGTCCGAGGCGAGCACGCCCGCCCGCGGCGGCCGGATACTGCCTCCACTGGTGGTCGTGCACCAATTCCCTTGGCGGCCGAAGAGGGTCGGGCAGGCCGCGCCCAGTCGACCCGCGTATCCGCTGGCCCACCTGTCCTCGACGTCGTCTCCAGCGGGTTCGCCACTTTACAATGGCTCCCGCGCATGCACGGCCACGGTCACCGAGCCGCGTCCGTTTTCGACGATTCCCGGGCCGCGCGAGAGTCTCCCACGCCGAGGCTCCCGGCCGCGCAGGCGCCCAACCGGAATCGCGGCCGGCCCGATTCCGGGCTTCGCGTCGGGCACGGGGACCGCGCCGGCTGCTCGGGAGCCGGCTGCGTACGGTCCCCGCGGTCGCGGCCGAGACGAGCTCCGTCCTGCGGTCCGGCCTGGCTGGAGCCGCCCTCCGTCTGGATGCCGTGCATCGACGGCGTCTGACCGTCACGCGCGACATCTTTTGGAGGCGGAACGCCGTTGCGCGAAAGCGAGCTCGCGCCGTAGCGCCCTCGCGTCGCCGGCGCGGGCGGGCTCCTCGGCGAGCACGAGAGCGCAGAAACGCCGGCGGGAGGCTTCCAGGCCTGGCGGGAGCGGGGACCTCAGACCCGCGCGTCAGGCGGGTTGGGCGGGCGGTGGCGTGGAATCCGTGCACGCGCGTCCACCGGCGGAGGCGTAGAGGCTGAAACCGATGATGGCAACGGGTGGCAGACACTGGTCACAGCCCGCTGGCAGAGATGAAATCCAGAGTTTGCCTCGTTCAGGCCAATGTCCTGGACTGTGCCCGAACATGGGCGTGGTTTGTGTTGAGCGTTTCAAGCTGAAAAGGTCCCACGTGGCAACCAGGTCACGCACAGGCAACCGCAACCGTTTCCCGCCGAGGAGGAGGCCGGAGCCCTCGATGGAATCCAGCGAAGGAAGACGCGGCGACCGGGAAGGGCGGTGAGGCGAAGGTCGTGTGCAGGCGGCTTCGGAAGAAGGCCGGAACCAAGAAGAAGGCGGCGCAACGGCGTCCGAGAGGACGTCGGGCGCCAAGAGGCATCTCGCTAAGAAGCCTGCCGCGAGGAAGAAGGCCGCATCGGGCGGAGAGGGTGAGGCCGCCGCCCCGAAGCAGCCTGCCGCGGAAGAAGAAGCCTGCTGCGAAGAAGAAGCCGCATCGGCCAAGGTCGCGGCCGGCGCCTCGCAGAAGGGCCCGGCGATGGCCAGGAAGACCCAGCGGAAGACGGCCGGGGGAAGAAGCCCGCCGCCTCTCCCGCGCCCGAGGGCGTCGAAGCCGTCGAGATCGCCGGCGGCTCCGCGGCGTCGTCTCCGGCCGCGTCCACAGCACGGCCGACTACGAGGAGACCGACATCGTCGGCGTCTCGGACGACGACCTCGAACTGGAGGAGCGAGCCGAGGACGAGGCGGACGCCGACAGAGTCCGGCGATCAGCCGGACAAGACACGGCGCGACGCCGCACGGGCGCAGCAGGATCCTCACCGACGGCGATCCCCGTCTCCAAGGGCGCCTCACGATGAAGGACTCCGACGAATCGCTGTGAGCCGAGCCGTGCGACGTCACGTCGCGGGCGCTACGGCGGATCGATCGAGGACTACCTCAAGCGGATCGGCAAGGTCGTCACTCCTCAACGCCGAAGAGGAAGTCGATCTGGCCAAGCGGATCGAGGCGCGGGCCTGTTCGCCCGAGCACATCCTCAAGAGCGGCTCCGAACGCAGGAGACCGACCGGATGTACATGCGCGGGCTCGGCTCCTCTCGCGGGGCGGCCAGTGGCAGGCCAAGAGACCACCTTCTGGAGGCCAACCTTCGCCTGGTGGTCTCGCTGGCCAAACGCTATGTCGGGACGCGTGCTCTTCCTCGACCTACATTCAGGAGGGCGAAATCGGCTCAGCCTGGTCCGCGCGCAGTGGAAGTTCGACCTACCGAAGGCTACAAGTTCTCGACTTACGCCACGTGGTGCTGGGATCACGCCAGGCGATCACCCGCGCGATGGCCGACCAGGCGCGCACGATCTGCATCCCTCGTCCGTATGGCTCGGGTCCATCAACAAGTCTCGCCACGTCCAACGCCAGATGCTCCTGTGACCTCGGGCGCGAACCGAAGCACCGAGCGTTGGCCAAGGAACTGGACATGACCGGAGGAGAAGGTCGTCGAGGTCCAGAAGTGCGGGCGCGAGCCCATCTCCCACCGCCCCTGGGGAGGACGGCGACAGCGAGGTTCCGGCGACCTCAGCAAGGGACTCGGAGGCCGTCGTCCCGGCCGGACGCGGTGTCTGCACGCTTCTGCAGGAGCAGCTGCGGCAGGTGCTCGACACCCTCTCGGAGCGCTGAGGCGGGGTGGTCTCGATGCCTCCGGCCTGACCGACGGCCAGACGAGACACGACGAGATCGGGAAGGTCTACGGTGTCGCGCGCGAACGCATCCGCCGATCGAGTCCAAGGCGATGTCCAGCTCCGCCACCTCGCGTTCCCGCGCGCTGCGCGGCTGCTCGACCGCCGCCTTCGGCCTCGGGGCCTGCGCGGCTGATCGCGGCTCGCCGCGCGCGCAGACGGCAGGCCAGGCCAGGTCGGCTGCGCGCGCACGGCGTCCACCCAGCTGCGGCGGGCAGGGTGACGGTCCTGTTGCGGGGCCGCCTGCCGCGCGGAGGCGTCCTCAAGGCCTCCTCGGCGATGTGCGCCTGAGGAGGGCGGTGGTAACGCGAGGCGTCGGCGGCGCCTGTGGCGCAGGCACGGCACGCCGGCGCGCCTGGCGGACCAGTGAGATCAGCTCGCCTGGCGGCGGTAGATCTTCGGGTTGCCCATGGTGCAGGCTGCAGGGCTCCCGGATGGCGAAGTCCACCCGGCGTGCCGGTAGGCGGCGTTGAGGAAGCCGGACGTCGAAGGCCGCACAGGGCGACGACCACCTCCAGGCCAGGAGGGCGGTGACCGTGGGGAGGACCGGCGATCGGCGGGCGTCCACGTCGGCGTCGGTGAGCCTGTGGACGACGGTCGCCGCGACGGTGAAAGCGGGCTGGACGCCAGGCTGCTCCACTCGCCGGTCGGGCGGCCGGAGCCGTCCGCCGTGACGATTCCGATCCGAGGATCCGGTCGCGGGATCCAGCCCCGGCCGTTCCCGACGTCCACGACGGCGCAAAGCCCATGTTCCTCCTGCTTCCGGCCCGCCGAGGGCCGCAGTGCCCATTACACGGGCCGGCCCGCCCGCGCCCGCCCGACGGCGGGTCTCCGCGGTGCGCGGCTCTCCGTTCCGCCCGGATGCGAACGGCAGGGACGGAGCCGCGCAGCCACGTTCGTGCTTTGATGGAGACGTGACTACAACAGCGCCGACGACCAGCTGACGATCCTCGACCGCCCGGTGCGACGCGTGCGGGGCGCAGGCCTACGTCCGCGTCGAAACCTCCCCCACGGCGAGCCTCCTCTCTGCGGCACCACGCCAACGCCCACCTGAGAAACTCGCCGCCGCGGCCATCTGCGCACACGATGAGCGAAGCGCATCGCCTCCGACGCCAGGCGCAGGGCGCGGGTGAGGCGTGATGACCAGGCGCCCGGCGCGAAGGGTGACGGCGGGCGCGCATACGATATCCGTGACGACACAAGAGGCTGGCGCGCGCCACCTCCAAGTCCCCTCGAAGGGCTGGAGGGCGGTGCAAGCGCCCGGCATGTACATCGGGCCCACCGACCCCGGGGGCTCATGCACCGCCTGTGGGAGAGATCATCGACAACGCGGTGGATGAGGCTCCCAGAGGCTACGCCCACGCCATAGAGGTCGAGCCCACGCCGATGGTTTTGCGGAGGCGCGACGACGGGCGGCGCTCGTCGACGACGTCGTCCCCGGCGCTGGGCCGACGGGCGGAAGTCGTTCACCGAAGCCGCACGCCGGCGGAAGTTCGGGAGGCTCCCACACGTCCTCGAGGCCTGCACGGCGTGGCGCCTCCGTGGTCAACGCCCTCCTCGGCCTGCCTGACGTCCAGGTGGACCGCGACGGGGTGACCTACCAGATGCAGTCTCCACCGCGAGCTCAAGGCCGCCGACGGGCGGAAGGCCCCTCGCCCCACAACCCCTTCACGCCCCTTCACCGACTCCCTCCGTGCTGGACGCGGTGAAGGCGGAAGGCAAGAAGCGCACCGGCACCCGCGTGCGCTACTGGGCCGACCCGCAGATCTTCCTCGACAGCGCGGAGTTCTCCTACGGCGAGCTCGTCTCCCGCGTCCGCCAGACGGCCTTCCTTCATCCCCGGCTGGCCATCACGGTGGTCGACGGCCGGACGGCGAGCTGACCAGCGAGACCTTCCGCTTTGATGTGAAAGTGGCACCGTCGGACTCTGTCGATTCCTGGCTAGGACGCCCCGGTCACTGCGACGATGCGCCTGGACCGGCGAGGGGACCCTTCACGGAGAACGTCCAAGAGCTCAGGCCAGCGGCCACCGTCACCCGCGAGGTGGAGCGCACGGCGTCGGTCGACGTCGCCCTGAGGTAGGTCGACTACGAGACCCGCGTCGAGTCCTCGTCAACAACATCATCAGATTCCCGGGCGGCGGGGCCCACCAGGCCGGCTTGAACAGGCTGTCCTGAAGGTCGCGCGCTCGCTCGTCGAGGCCAACGCCCGGCGGCCCGCTGTCGGCGCCAGGGATCCCCGCACGTGAGAAGCGCGACGACGTCCTGGCGGGGCTGACCGGGAATCGTCACGGTTAGGTTCCCCGGAACCGCAGTTCGAGGGGCAGACGAAGATCCTGGGGACCGCGGCGATACGCGGATCGTCGCCGGCGTGGTCGAAAGGAGCTGACTGGCGATCCTCGCTGCCTCGCTCAGCGCGACCAGAAGACGGAGACGGCCGGCTTCTGGAGAAGATCGTGCCGAGATGCGCGCGCGCGTCACGGCCCGCATGCACAAGGAGATCTCGCGGCAAGAACGCCCTGCGTGAGACCCGGTTTGCCCGCCAAGCTGGCTGATCAAGCTGCAGCGAGGAGTCGCCGCCCGACCGGAGCTGTTCATCGTCGAGGGCGATCTGGCGCCCGGCACCGCCAAGCTCGCCCGGCTCCAGCGAATTCCAGGCGCCGCCGCCCATCCGCGGCAAGATCCTCAACGTTCAGAAGGCCTCGGCCGCCGACATTCTGAAGAACCAGGAAGTCGCCCTCGATCATCCAGGTGGGTCGGGTCGGCGCGGGCAGCGGGCGATCCTTCGACCTGTCGGCCGCCCGGTACGGCAAGGTTTACTCATGATGACCGACGCCGACGTCGACGGCGCACATCCGCACCCTGCCGTTGACCCTGTTCTTCAGGTACATGCGCCCCTCGTCGAAGCCGGACGAGGTTCTCGCCGCGGTCCCGCCCCCGCATCGCATCGAAGTGGCTGGCAGGAAGCGCGAGGTCGTCTACACCTACCTGGAGGACGAGCTCCACCGCCAGCGTGCAGGCCTGAGCGCACGGGCAGACGTACCATGAGCGCCTCGGATCCAGCGGCATAAGGGCCTGGGAGATGGATGCGCACCAGCTCGCCGGACGATCGATGGAGCCCGCCTGCCGGACCCTCCGGCGCATCCCGCATGGAGGACGAGCAGGCCCGTGGAGGCCGAATCGGTTTCGAACTGCCTTATGGGCAACGAAGTCGTGCCCTTGCGCCGGAGTTCATCGTCGAGGAGCCGCAGCGGTGACCGGGAGCGCATCGACGCTTCAGTCTGTATCCATGGCATGGAGTGAATCAGCTCCACTGATGCCGATGAGATCTTCCGCCTGATCGGCCAGCTGGAACAGCCGACGGGTCGCTTGTGCGCACGAGCAGGGAGGAAGTCGAGGCTACTTGAGGATGCCATGCGTGGCGGGCGATGTGGCTCATGCTGCCCGACGGAGCCTGCCGGCCTTCGGCCTGGCGCGCATGCCCGGCGGCGGCAGGGAGGTCAGGCTCTCCGGCGGGTTCGCCCCGACGCGCGCGCGGTGCGAGGGCATCGGGCGCCTTCTGGCCGCCGAGCAGCTCAGGGCGGCGCGTGGGATCGGGGGACGAGCGCGCTCTGTCCACGTCGACGACGCCAACGCCGAACTGGCGGCGCTTCCTCGAACGCGCGCGCGAGGGATCAGAACCGTCGCACACCTTCGTGCAGAGATGCGTGCATGCGGCTGGACGGAGGAGGACGCCGCGATCCCCACTGCCCACATCAGGATCGAACCGCTGAGCGAGAGGGACCGCGTCGTCCGCTTCCACAACGCCGTGCAGGCTCAGGCCGGAGGGGATCTGGCGTGACTCTCGCCGACGCGTGCCGCCGAGCACGCCTCTTCATCGACCGGGACTGGAGCTCGCTCGCCTCGCACGCGCGAGGCGACAGGCCCGGATCGCCGCCTACATCGTCTGCGAGCGCTTCTGAACAGGACTCGCAGGTCGCCCGCTGGTCAGGAGTGGCCACATCTCCGAAGCGGTCCTCGGCCGGGAATGAGGCTGCGTGCTCATCTCCCTCGCTTCTCGGATGGTCCATGGACGCCTCAGGGCGTCAGGTGCTCCTACGCGGAATCGGACGTCCCCGAACACGACTACCCGTGGCCTGACGTACGTCGACTACGGCTTCGAGGTGACGGCCCGCACCCGCGTCTCACGCCGTCAGCAACCCCGACGGCTGCACCGGCGGCCGGGCGGCTGCGCTGATCAGGAAGCCGGCCGGCGGCTCGGCCAGTTGCGCGTGCCCGGGCCGGCGGGCGACGACCGGGCGGGGCAGACGCCGAAGGAGAAGCGATCCGCCCGCCCCGCCAGCAGCCGACGGCGCTGACCGCCGAGGGGACGCCCGAGCCGTCGCGCCGCCTCGCCCGCCGCCGGCAGGTCGACGGGCTGGCCGCCGGTTCCCACGGCAGCGGAGCGGGTCGCCGACGACCGCCAGCTGGAGGCAGTCCCTGCTCGCAGGAAGCGCTGAGCGCGCACGCCCGCGTGGCGCGCTCCCTTGGATGGGAACCGGTCCAGGTGATCTTTTCGCGCCGCCCGCCACGGCTTCCTGGAGGGCGTCGCGGCCCCGACACCGTCGCCACGAGGTGCCCGGGCGACGTCGGCGGGCACGACGCCCAGGGCGATGACCACGCCGCCCTCGGCCAGGACGTGATCCCGGCCACGCCGCGTCCTGTGCGCGAGGGCGCACCGCCGCCGCGGAGGCGTCGAAGCGCAGAAGCTGGGCGTCGGAGGAGTCACGAGGACGATCTGGTCGCCGTCCCGGCAGTGCCCGGCGGCCACGACCGTCGACGTCCTCCAGGAGAGATGACGTCCCACTGAGCCCCTTGGCGGGTGGGCGGCGGCCAGGCGCTTGATTCCCTGCAGCCGTCGCCAGGGCGATGCGGCGCGGGCGTCGGGGAGGAGGTCGGCGAGCGCCAGCGCCCGCCTCGCCGGGTTCGGAGGACGAGCTCCCTCAGCTGGGCCGCTCCGCCCGCTGCGCTCGGGGCCGAGGTCGCCGCCGCAGCGCGGTGCGCCGACCACCCAGTCGCACGCGATCCTTCCCTGCCGATGTGACCACGCCGACCTGGCCGCGCGCGGGTCGTCGCGACCGCCGAGCCGACGGCGTCGCGTGGGCGCGCGCGGCCCTCCCCGGACGAGAGGGCGGCGTCGGGTCGCGCGCCACCAGCCCGGTCGCCGACAGGAGGGCCCTCCAGCACGGGTCGTCGGAGACCTCCAGCGCGCGCGCCTTCGCCGATCCGTCCGATTCGTGAGCGACCGTGCGGCGAGGGGTCCTGTGGGCCTTGGCGACTCCTCCAGTTCGTTGCCGGACGACGTCGCGCAGGCGCTCGGGCGAATCGGAGGATGCCGGTGAGTCTCGGCGATGCGTCGTCGAGGAGCTCGGCCTTGCGCCGCTCCAGCTCGACGACCGAGCATTTCGTCGCGGCGCAGCCGCAGCCGAGGATGTACCGCGCTGGCCTGCCTCGCTCAGGGTCGAAGGACCTCGCGGAGCTGGACCCTCGCTTCGCCGGCGTCCTCGGAGGACCGTGTGCGACGGCGATGACCCGGTCGATGTCGAGACGGCGACGAGCAGCCCCTCGACGAGGTGGGAGCCTCCCTCGCGGGCCGTCCAGGCGGGAAGCGCAGACCGCTGGCGGGTCACGTCCAGTCGGTGCTCGACGTAGACGCGCAGGAGGTCCAGGGAGCCCGAGGGCGCGCGCGGCCGCTGCCTTCCACGAGGGCCACGTTGCTGATCCCGAAGGAGTCCTCCAGAGGGGTGTGGCGGTAGAGCCGAGGAGCATCGGCCTCCGGGTTGAACCCGTTCTTTTCACCTCGACGACGAGCCGTGCACGCCGTGGTGGCGGTCGGTCGGTTCTGCACGCCGGTCACGCCTTGGATCTTTCTTGGCGTTGATGGCGTCCTTGAGCTTGTCGTCGATGATCTTCCGGCCGGATGAGGTAGGAGTTTCGGTGAAGACGATGCCCTTCTTGCAGGGCCGCGATGCTCGACGTGCGCGGTGGCGCGGGTCTTGAAGGTGCCTGGTGACCCGTGGCGTAGGCTCTGCGGATCGCCCTTCAGCCCGACGATCTGCCGCCTTCGGCAGATCAGCCCGATGAAGCGCGCGACGTCCTCCGAGGGTGGCGTCCGGGTGCGTCGAGGTGGCGCGGGCGCCGGCCACGACTTCCACGAGGCTGTGCGGCGGTGACGTTGCGGCCATGCCCACCGCGATGCCGGACGAGCCGTTGACCAGCAGGTTGGGCAGGGCGGCGGGAGCACCCGGGCCGCGAGAGCGTAAGTTGTCGAAGTTGGGGACCATGTCCACGACGTCCCCGTCGAGCGAGGCCGTCATCGCTGTGGGCCGCGGGGGTCAGGCGCGCCCGGTGTAGCGGGATGCTGCCGGGCCGTCGTCGAGCGACCCGAAGTTCCCGTGCCCAGTCGACCAGGGGACGCGCATCGTGAACGACTGGGGCCAGGCGCACCATCGCGTCGTAGATGGCGACGTCCCGTGCGCGAAGGCAGCATGACGTCGCCGACGACCCGCGAGGATTTGACGTGGCCCCTGTCGGGCGCAGCCCCATCTGGTCCATCTGAAGAGGATGCGACGCTGGACGGGCTTTGAGGCTACCGTCGAAAGCGTCGGGCAGGGCGCGCGTAGATCACCGAACCAGGGAGTAGCCTGAGGAACGAGGTGCGCATCCGGAGGCGACGTCGATGTCGACGATGTTCTCTCGACCGGAGCCTCTCGCGGCGCCCCTCTTCGTGGCTGGCTTTCTCCCATGCGAACAAGGTATCGCCCGAGGGCGTCCCTCGACGCCAGGCCGGGTGATGTTGCCGACGTTGCCCCGGTGTGTGCACGGGGTCCCGCGATGGTGACAGACGCTCGCGACCGTCAATCGATACGCAGCGCTTCGTCGGCGAACTGGAGGCTCAAGGCCGGCGGACGCCCCCGTGCTCGCCGATGTGCGGTCGGCCCTCCGGCACCGTGCGACGTGCGGTCCTACTGCGCGCCCCCAGGACCCTCTTCGACAGCGACTCGGTCTACGAGTCCTTTCACCTGCGACGTCGTCGCGGGTCTCCGGCCCCGATCGTCGTGCTGTCTGATCGGTCTCCGCGAGTTCAGCCCTCGAGGGCGAGGTCCTGACGACTCGTCCAGGCCGTCGGCATGCGCGCGGTCCGGGACTCCAGCTGCTGAGGCGGCGCGCGCCGCCCGACGGCGGGGCGAAGGGACCCGGTCGGCGCTGTCCATGCGAGGTCGGCGATGGGGCGGCGCGTGCGCGCGGACACGCTGCCCGCCGGATGCAACGATCCGGCGTGCGCGGGCCGACCACGGCACGGTCTCCAGGATCTCGGGGACGACGTGGAGATCCTCCTGGAGCCCGCGCTGGACGCCGAGACCCCGGCCAGACCGTCTCGTCGAGGAGCTCCAGGCGACCTCGCCGAGGCGCCCGTCAAGAGCGCCGAGCCTCTCCGGGAGGGCGCGCGCGCCCGCGGGTTCCTCGCGCCGCCCCTGTTCGATCCGGCGCCAGTCTGTCCGGCGGCGCTCGACGCCGTCGGCCTGCCGACCCGCACGAGTCGTCTCGACGTCGGCCGGAGGACAGGCGCCCCTCGGACCGCCGGAGAGCCGAGCGGGTGCTTCTTTGTCCTGTCGATCGGCTCGGCGCCGAGAACCTCGGGCTCAGCGCGCAGCGGCCACGCTGACGCTGCGGTCCTTCACCCGCCTGGAGCCCTGACCACGGTCGCCCCTCGACGACGGCGGCGGCCGTCACCGCGGTCGGCACGGGCGAGCTCGGCGTGACGGCCATGATGGGCATCGCTGCGCTCGCCGTCCACCGGCCGGCCCTTCTCCTCATCTCTGTCGGGACGGAGGCCCCGACCCAGTTGCGTGGCAGCAGCGCTCCCACGCTCTCGAGCGCCTGGGGAGAGGAGGCCCGGGCGTGCGTGTCGTCCAGCCGTCCCGGTTCGTCGGCTCCGGCCTGACCTCGCCGCCCTGCTGCGGCGCGTCCGCCGTCAGGCCGAGACCCTGCGAGACAGGGTCGAGGCGGCGGCGCAGGGCGCTCAGGGAGGGCAGGCGGGTCATCTACTCTCATATTGGGGCGACGTCGACCACGTCGGCCACTCCCGGGGCTTCGCCTCGCCGGAGTGGGTCCGCCGAGCTCGAGCACCTCGACGCCGGGATGGGGCTGCTGGCCAGGACGCTCCCGAAGGGACCCTGCTCGTCGTCACCGCCGACCACGGCATGGTCGACGTCGGTGAGCGCATCGACGTCTCGCAGGACCGGGCTGGCCGAGGGCGTCGAGCTCCGCCGGCGCGAGCGAGCGCCCTCCATGTCTACACAGGACGCGGCCCGGCTGGCCGAGCGCTGGCGGGGGATCCCTCGGCGGGCGGGCCTCGTCATGACGAAGGACGAGCGCTCGGCACGGGGTCTTCGGCCGCCGGGGCGCGCATACGAGGCGATGGGCGACGTCGTCTCCTTCCAGGCCTCGAATCTGTCCGTCGTGACGGCCTCCGCCCGCCGGGCGGCGCGCGCATGGTGGGGTCCACGGATCCTCACCCGCCAGGGGATGCTGGTCCCGCCCATCGTGGAGACCGTGTGACGCCGAGCTCGTCTTCTCGGGAACCATGGACCGCGGGAAGTCCACGCTCGCTCGGCAGACCGCGCGCCAACCACGAACGCAGGGGATGCGCGGGCCGGTCTACACCCGGCAACGGACTGGCAGTACACTGGGCGCCGCAGTCCTCCAGGATCGGTCTGGAGTCGCGCGCCGCGGAGGTGGACGGGGCCAACGGATCTGGCAGGCCGTCGGGCTCCGCGAGCGCCGGCGGGCGGAGGGGTGGACTTTCATCCGCGACGAGGTCCAGTTCTACACGCCTGATCAAGTCACCGAGCAACTCGCCCGCGTCGTCGACGACGAGGGGATCGACGTCTCACGGCTTCGGCATCGCCTCCGACTTCCGCACGCGCCTGTTCCCTCGGCTCGGCCCGCATGATCGAACTGGCGGACAGGGTGGAGGTCCTCCAGTCCGCTCGCTGTGCTGGTGTGCGGCAACGCGCCACGCACAACGCCCGCGCACCGTGGCGTCGTGCGTCACATACGGAGGGGAGCAGGTCGTCGTCGGCGACGTCGACTCGCCCGACGTCGGCTACGAGGTCCTGGTGCCGGGTACCACCACCGCAAGGCGATGACCGCGGCGACGCAGCGCGCGGCGCGCCGCATCCCCGGCGCAGCGCGGGTGGCTCGCGCCGAGCGGCCAGGGCGTTCTCCCGCGCAGCTAGCCGTCATGCCGCCAGCCGGGAAGCCTCCCGGGGAGGAGGGAGCGGAGCGACAGGGACGTGGCGCCGCCGCGGCACAGCGCCCAACGGCCCTCCCGAGGGTAGCGCAGCGGAGACCCGGTGGTCCCGGCGTAGGCCTCGCGCGCGCGCGCGCAAGCGGGCCGGGCGGCGTCCTGCGGGCGATCGGCGAGTCAGTCCTTCTTCCGAAGACTATCTCGTCCCAGCTGGGCATGGGACGGGCGGAACCGCGCCTCTTCCTGCGGCGTCCCGGCAGAGACACGTCACCGGCGAGGGCGTCCGCCGCTCCGCCGAATGGGCGCCCTGAGGTTCGATCCGTCCTGCCCCCGGGCTGTCGCTGCCCGACGGGGAGTCCGGGGCCTCTTCCTGACTGTGGCGCTTTCTGGCCTCGCCCTTCTGGCTCCGGGACGCCCTGACGGCTCTCGTCCCGTCGAAGCCTCGCCCGCCGCCCGCTTGTCGCCTCTTCTCCTCCTTGTCGGGCCTGCTGCCCCGCGGCGGGGACCCTAAGCCCGGAGTCGGAGGGGCCTCGGCGTCCTGACGCGGGAGCGGACGGGGCGCCTTCCGGCCGCCGCCCCTCGGCCGGTGTCCCTCGAGGGTCGACCGACGCGGCAGGGCCAGCACCGTCGCGTCCTTCGCCTGCCTCGGGCTGGAGGCCGGTGCGCCCTCGAAGGGTCTCGCCGGCATGGGCCGGGCCCGCCCGCGCTGCTGGTCGAGCGTGCCAGGACGTCCCTCGACGAGCGCCTGCCGGGTCCTCGCCGTCCTCGTCCGACTCGGTCGAACGCCGCGGGAGGCGTGTCTCGCCGGGCGCCAGGGGAGGAGGAGATCGGGAATTGGGTCCTCGGAGAGCTGCAGGACCCTCGCTGTCGTCGAGGGCTTTGGAGCGCCCGCCGTTCCAGGTCGTGACGTAACAGGAGGCGCGGTGCTCGCGGTCTCCGGGCCGTCACGAAGGGTGGGCGATGGCGTCCAGGGCTCGCCGGGATCTGCGAAGCGAGTCCCACGCGATGTCGCGTCGGGCCGCACGCCCGGCTCCAGGAGGCGCGAGGCGACGAGCTCGATGGTCAGTCCGTCTCTGTCGTGGCTGATGGAGAAGGCGACCTTGGCGAATCTCTGGCTGTGTACCACAGCGCTCCGCGATGATCGGGTAGGCGAGGGCCGCCACGCGGGAGGCGGGCAGCGGACAATTCGCACACCTCGTCCACGGACATACCCTCGCGGATGTAGTCTTGTATCTCGCGGGGGCTCATCTGCCGGTCCGGCTCGGAGGGTCGGCGGCCTGGCGGTCGCGGCGGAGCGCCGCGCGCAGGGGCGTCCGTGATGGGCAGAACGTACCGCTGCCTTCCGAGTCGATGAGCGTAAGCTGTTCGCCGTCGGGCTGCTCCGGAAGCTCGAGTTCTTTCATGGCCCCTCGCTGATCGATGACGGTTCAAGACCGCCACAATCCGCGCACGTTTCGCCGATTCCGGCAGGCGTGTTGATGCGGCTCGGCGGTTGCGGCGATCACTGACGGCGATCGTGGCTGGACATGGGGTGAAAACCTGGTACATTGTGGGCGCACGCGTGAAAAGGCGAACTCAGGCTGTTCGCCCGAGTCGCGGACCTGGATTTTCGCGGCTGACACTGCCGCGTATGTCGGCACGAGTGAGCATGGGAAACGATGGCAACCGACTACGACGCACCGCGTAAACAAGACGAGGAACTTCGCGAGGACCTCGAGCAGTTGAAGGCCCGTCGTTCCGAGCAGCAGTCCGGTTCGGTCGACGAAGACGAAGCGGAGGCGCCGAGGGGCTCGAGCTGCCCGGCGCCGACCCGTCGAACGTGGAGTTTGTTTCGATCCAGCGTCGTCGCGCGCGGGACGACGAGTCTCACGTGCTCGCACTGTTTCCTCGTGCACCACCGTTCGCAGCTGGCGTGGAGGAGACCGGACTGCCCGTGTGCTCGAGTGCGCGGCCTGAATCCGGAACCGGCGAGGCGCGCGCCCCGCCCGCTGCATGGAGGTAAGAATGGCCCTTTTCAGAAGGAAGCGGGCGAGGACCCGGCCGACGAGGACCGACGCCTCGACGCCTCGCCCTCGGGCGTCGGACCGTGGACGAGTCCGACGCACCGCACCGCGACGATCTCCCCTCGACTGCGGGGCGCTGAGGATTCCCGTCCTGACGCGGCGACCGCAGTTCACCCTCAAGACCGCACCCGCGACCTCGTCCTGGGCGCCGTCTGCATCCTGGGGACAGCGCGCTCCAGCCCAGGTCTCGCGGCGCCCAAGTCCCGCGGCATCTGGGGCGCGACGTCCCGCGGACATGATCTCGTCCATCGCCTCCCAGGAGTCCTCGCGCGAGGGGCCACGGCGACTCACGGCACCGAGGATCAGAGCCCAGATGCCGATCGAGGGGCCACCGTTCCATCAATCCCGTCCGCCACGTGGGGATCGACGGGTCGCGGTGGCTCCCTGCGGGCGACGCTCACGGGCAAGGCCGCCGTCGACGACGACGCCTCGCGGGCCCTCAGACCCTGGTCCTCGGACGACACCGTCGTGGTGCGGGGAAACGCGGCGTTCCCGCCGCGCGACATCCTCCCCTGAGCATTCCCAAGGCCGGACCTGTCGAAAGAGGAGCGGCCCGCGCTCGAACTCCCAAGCGGGGACCGGAGATCTCGGAGGTCCGGTGACCGCCGGGCGCCGCGAGCTGTCGGGCACGGTCACGGCCATCACGTATCCGGGGGCTCGGATCGTCCCCCGTGCTGCGCATGAGCATGCGGACCGAGGATGGCATTGCTCACCCTCGCCTTCCTCGCGGTCGCAGGGACATCCACTGCATCGAGGTCGGCAGCTCGCTGCGTGTCCGGGGAATCCTCGCCGGGCGCAGGGGAGCGGCCATCCTCACAATCCCGACTACACGGTGACCCTGAGGGGAAAGACGATGGCTGACGCGGACGGAAGGCGACTGAACGGCGGACGGGGGCTGAGGAAGCCCTGGCTCGCCGGACTTCGACCCGTGGGCGGCGGTCGGCGGGGTCCGAGGGCTCGTCGAGACGACCGTCCCTGGCATCATCTTCCCTCGTCGTCTACACGGTGACGAAGGACGCCGGCTCTCGGTGGTGGCCCTGCCTCGGCGTGGCCCTCGGCTGCCTGGCCGTCCGGGCTCGCCCAACGCATCGACGTCCTCGCCCGTCCTCGGCGGGCTGTTGGGCATCGCCGCCTCGGCCCCTGTGGGCGTGGCGGACGGGAGGGCCTCGACTGACTTCACGCTGGGGCTGATGACCAACGCCGCCCACCTGGCCGGGCTCCTCCTCCGCTGGCGGTCCGATGGCCCGCCTCGGCCTGCGCTCATCGGCTTCGCCAGGGGGACGCCACGGGGTGGCGTTCGGCGGCTCGACGACCGCCGCGCCACCCGGCGCCGATATGCGGTCATCACGTGGATGTGGGCGGGCCTCTTCGCGGCCCGGCTGGCCGTCCAGACCCCTCTACTCACACGGACGCGACTGAGGCCCTGGCGGTCGTGCGGCTGATCATGGGCCCTCCCGTCTACGCCCTGCTGGCGTGGTTCACGTGGCGTGCTCGTGCGCGGCCTGCCGCCGGTCCCCTCGCCCGCGCCGCGGGCCGGGACGGCGAGGGCTAGGCCTCGGTCGCCTCGCCGCCCCGCCGTCGCCGCCGTCCTTAGGCTTTCGTCGCCGATGAGCCTCGCGGACGATGTCGAGATCGTCCCTCGCCGTCGACGTACAGGAAGAGAACCTGGTCCTCCGCCCTCGATCGTCAGGTCGGGATCCGCCGTGAAGGGCACCCCGTCGCGCACGATCGCGCTGAGAACGACCGACGGGGAGCACCACGTCGGAGACCGCCATGCCGACCAGCGGGCGTGGGGCGGGCAGCGTCGTCTGAAGGAGCGCCGCGCCCGAGCGGTAGAACCGCATGACCGTCACGAGGCGCCCGTTGACAGGGGCGTCCTCGACGAAGGGGGCCATGACTCGGGGAGTCGAGATGGCCACGTCCACGCCCCACGAGTCGTCAGAACAGCCATTCGTCGGCGTCGCTGACCCGGGCGATCACCCTCCACGCCGTACTCCGTCTTCGACAGGAGCGAGATGACCAGGTTGGCCTTGTCGTCCCCCGTCGCGGCGACGACCACGTCGGCCCTCCCTGGCCTGGGCGCGCGCAGCGTCTCCGTCTCGCAGGCGTCGGCGAGGATCCAGTCCGCCTCGGGGACGGAGGCGATCTTCATGGCCGAGGGCTGCTTGTCCACGATCGTGATGTCGCCGGCGTGCGTGAGCCTCTTGGCGACGGACCGGCCCACCGACCCCGCCCCCCGCGATGACGAGACCTTCATTACGCGTCCTCCTTTCGCCGGATGGTTGGCGATGCGCTGGACCGATCCCCGCCTGATCGGCGGGGACGATGAGCCGGACCTCGTCTCCGTCCTGCAGGATCAGGCGCTCGTCGACGACCATGCCCCGTCCCAGCCGGTCACGTAGGCCACTTTCGCCCTCGTCGCGGCCTCCAGGCCGGCGACACGTCGCGCCCGGAACCAATCCGGGTCGAGGGTCGATGGCGACCAGCGCCACGCCCGCGCTGTCGTCGACGAACTCTGGTAGCGCGGGCCCAGGGGGATGAGGTGGCGGAAGACCCTGGTCGGCGGCCCATTTGACGGTCGGGACGGTGGCGATGCCCGCGCTCATGACCCCTGCCCGGCCCTGTCGTAGATCCGGGTGACGACGTTCGTCACGCCGAAGGTCTCGCGGACCACCCGCGCGGCGATGATGTTCGAATTGTCCCCCGAGGAGACCCGCGGCGAAGCCCCGGGCGTCCTCGATTCCGGCGTGGACGAGGGCGTCGCGGTCGAACCCCGTCCCGGTCACTCTGGCCTGTGAGACCTCTCCGGCAGGCGCCGGAAGGCCTCGGGGTTGCGGTCTATCACCGCCACGGAGTGCCCGTACTGCGAGAGGTTGGTGGCGAGCGTGGCGCCCACGCGCCCGCAGCCCATGATGACGAAGTGCACGCTGAGAACGCTACCTCAAACACGCTCGTGGCGTAGCCTGAGCACTGATGTTCAGAGAACCGTCCACTCGTGCGGCCGCCCGGTCGGGATTCGCGGACCTGACGATCGTCGTGGCATGCGCGGTGATCGCGCCGCAGATCGTCCTCCGGGCGGTCGCGGCCCCTCAGGCAGAACGCCGGCACCGTCGCCGTCGCCGCGCTCGCGGGCCTGGCCGCCCTCGTCCCGCCTTCGGCGGCTCGACGTGGATCGGGCGCCTGCGCGCCCGCCGCCGGTCCCATCAGCTCGTCAGGGACAACATCGGGCCGGGATGGGCGTGGTCGCCGCCGCCGGGCGCTTCCTGTGCTACGTGCTCCCTCGTCGTCCTGGGCGTCGGCCTGCTGGCCTCGGGCTGACGGTCTCCCCTTCGCCGACGGGCGAGCGCGCCTCGTCCCCGTCTGCCTCCATCCCTCCTGGCACCGCCCGTCGTCGGGGCGCGGAGTGGACTCGCGAATCTACGCCCCTCGTCGCCGCCCTGGGGGCGACGGGCCCTCCGGCGGTCCCGGCTGTCGGGCTCGTCCGCGAGCTGGCCGGCGGGCTTCCCGCCGTCCACGCGCGGGTGGTGGCAGCGCGGCCGCCGTCCGGCTCGGCGAGGGCATGCAGTGGCGGGAGCGTGGAGGCCTCCATCGGCGCTCCTCTTCCCGGCCGGGCCTCGTCCTCCTGGCCGAGCGGGTGCTCGTCCCGCACGGGGGCGCCGTCACGGCTCGGCGTGGCTGGCGCGCGCCTTTCGTCCCTGACGGTGGCGGCCATCGTCCTCACCTCCTGTACTCTCGGTCTCCGTCGGGTGCCCCTGGCTGGGCCCCCCGGACGTCCTGAGCCTCGTCGATGGCCTCCGCCCCTGTTCGGGGGAGACCGGCCAGAGGATCGTCGCCGTCGTCTACGTCCTGCTCGGGTGCGCGACGGCCCTGAGCGCGTACGCACGCCTGCCCCAGCTGCTTCGCGAACTCGCCTACGACGGCATCCTTCCGCGCCGCCTCGCCTCCCGGGACGCGCTCAAGCCCCTGGCTGGCCATCGTCGGGCTGACCGCGGTGCTCGCCGCCGTCCCGTCCAGTATGCTGCTCTCCACCCAGGCGGGGGCGACGATCTTCGTCGTAGCGCCTTCGTCCACTTCGCCCCGACGTGCCCGGGCCGCGAGCATGCGCTCGCTCGGCGTCCTGAAGGAGTCGCCTGACCGCGACGAGCGCAAGCACGCCCGCGCCGCGCGGTGGGTGTTCCTCGCCCCTGGCCGCGCTCTCCTGGCGATCCTGGCCGTCACCCTCGTCGTCGAGCCGTGGTGGGTGCTCATCGCGTCGTCGGACTGGCGATCCCCGCCGTCCTGATGCCTTCTTCCGCCGCGGCATGGGCAGGGTCGTCCGAGCCTGGCCGTGACCGACCCTGTCCCGGGGCGCTGGCTGCCCACCCGGGTGCACGGGGTCGTCCCTGGCTGACGTCGACGACCCTGACCCTGCGCACCCTCAGCTACGCCCGCCCCTGCGGCTGTCGAGCCCTGACGGCGGTGACCGTCGACTACGACCCCGCCCGCACCAGACGCCTGCGGAGGACTGGCGGGCCGCCGCCCCTGCCGGTCGACCTCACCCGTCCTGGGGACCCCGCAGGCCGCCACGAGGACACATCGTGGACTCGTCCACCCCTGCACGAGGAGCACCCTGAGGACGTCGTCACCGTCTTCTACCTGAGGCTGCTCGTCGCAGGCGTGTGGAGGGCTATTTCCGCGGCGCTCCTCGCCGAAGGTCGTCGCGCGACCTGCGCCACGAGCGCGGGGGTCATCCTCGCCGGAGGTCCCTCACCTCTACGAAGCTCCGGAGGAGACGCACGATTGACATCGACCTGACCGACATCGCCCACGGAGGCGCATGCGCGGACGCGCCCCGGACGGGCGCGCGTCGCTCTTCGCGCGCTTCGGCCTGCCGGGGAGAGGGTCCGCGTCGAGGTGACCGGGCGAGCGCTCCAGCCTCGTGCGGGGCGACGTCGTCGAGGTCCTCTCCGGTCCCTCCGAGCACCGGGTCCAGACCGCCTGGCCCGAGGCCGCCCGCTCGGCGTGGGCGGAGCCGAGCTGGGCCACGTGGCCTTCGGACTCCAGGCCCGATGGAAGACCCACGTCCCTGCGCGCCACGCCTCGCCCGCGTCGAGCGGGGCCGGCCTCGCCGCGCACCTGGCCGACCGCGGCGTCGACTGCCGAGTCCGGCCGATGGACGGCGACGCGCGCGACCGGAGGGTGGGCCACCCGCACCCGCGTCGAGTTCGTCGTCGGCGAGGACGGAACCCCTCCATGCACCGGGAGGGCACCCACGACCTCCCGCCCGTCCCAGGCTTCCCGCTGGCCGTCGCCGACGTCGGCGACCCCGACCTCTTCGGGGCGTGGCGGCGCGCCTGGCGTCCGGGCCAGCGCGTGGTGACGGTCGCGCCCTCCGGCCTGACCCGGTGATCGCCGTCGGCAGACCTGCTGGTAGGCGCCGGATTCCGGGCCGACCGACGTCGCGCGAGGACGTCGTCGTCGACGGCCGGCTCTACCCCTACCGCGCGCGCATCCGGCTTCTGGCAGGTCCACCGCGACGGGGCCGCCCAGCCCATACGGACGGTGCCCGCGCCGCCTGCGTCGAACCCGGCGACGGCGTGGTCGAACTCTACGCCGGCGCGGGACTGCTCACCCAGCCCCTCGCCCCCGCCGTCGGCGACCCGGCGTGGCCTTCGAGGATGCGCGAGGCGACGGACGACGCACGGGCGAACCTCCGCGACCTGCCCTGGGCCAGGGTCTCAGACGGCGTCGATCACCGCCCGGTTCGCCCGGGACCTGGGCGGGCGGATCCTCGTGGCCGACCCGCCCTGCTCCGGCCTGGGGCGCGACCTCGCCTCGACGCTCGCGGCCGGGCCGGCCCGCCGCATCGTCCTCGCGTCTCCTGCGACCCCGCGGCCATGGCCAGGACGTGGCCGCCATGCACGAGGCGGGCCGCGTCGTGACCGGCTTCGACGCCGTCGACCTCTTCCCGAACACGCACCACTTCGAGTGCGTGACCGTCCTGGACCGCCCCATGAGCTGACCGGCCGGCGGTGTCGGCGCGGCCACCGCCCTCGCCTCCGGACGGGCGAAGCGCCGGGGAAGGGCCGGGGCGACGGAGCCTGCAGCGCTCGTCTCCGTCCGGCCGCGCCCCGCCCGCCGCGGGAATGACGGCGGCGCCGTGCGGCGTTCGACCCTGCGCTGCGCGAACGACTCGCCCGGCGGACACCGGGACGGAAGGAACCCTACAATGGCAGAGACCGAACACTTCGACATCGTCGTCGTAGGCGGCGGGAAAGCAGGGCAAACTCACTGGCGATGCTCCGCGCAGGGCTCGGAGACAGCGTCCTGATGGTCGAGCGCGACAAAGCGCGGCACGCATCAACGTCGCCTGCATCCCCACGAAGACCCTCGTGACGAGCGCGCGCAGGCTTGACGAGGTCCGCACCGCGGCCGGCTACGGCGTGGCGGTCGAGCGGCGCCGACCCGGCCGACGCCCGCATCGACCTGGACGCTGCGCGCACGAAAAGAGGGCGTCGTCGGCGCGATGGTCGCCGCCCACGAGAGGATGTTCGACGCCCCCGGCCTCGACTTCGTGCGGGGAACGGCCCGATTCACCGGCCCGAAGACCGTCGAGATCGCCCTCGACGGCGGCGGCGTCCGCACCGTCGAAGGCGACAGGGTCCTCATCAACACCGACGGCTCCCCGCCGTGCCCGCCATCCCCGGACTGGCGGACGCCGACTACTGGACGAGCGAGGGACCCTGCGCCTCACCGAGATCCCGACAGCCTACTCGTCTTGGGCGGGGGAGTGGTCGGCGTGGGAGATGGCCTCCATGATGGCCGGCTTCGGTTCGCGCGTCACCCTCATCGAGGGCGGCGAGCACATCCTGGGCCGCGAGGACGCGGACGTGGCCGCCGAGGTCGCCGAGAACCTCCGCGGGCAAGGGGTTTGCGATCGTCACCGGCGAGGCGCGCCGCCGGCGTCCAATCCGACGGCGACGGCGTGACGGTGACCACCGGCGCCGGCCGCTACACGGCCGACCGCCCTGCTCGTCGCCCCGGGCCGCACGCCCGTCACGACGGGTCTGGGCCTGCAGAGGCCGCCGGCGTCGAGCTGACCGACCGCGGCTTCGTCAAGGTCGACTCCCGCCTCGCACGAGCGTCCCGGGCGTCTACGCCGCCGGCGACGTGGCCGGCTCCCCCAGTTCACGCACGTCTCCTGGAACGACTTCCGCGTCCTGCGACGCCTTCGCCGGCCGGACGCCACAACGGAGGGCCGCCTCGTCCCCTGGGCGGTGTTCACCACCCCCGAGCTCGGACGCGTGGGCATGGGCGAGGACGAGGCCCGCGCCGCCGGCCGGGCCGTCCGGGTCGCCAAAGCCCCCACCGCGGCGGTGCCGCGGGCCAAGACCCTCGGCCAGACCCGCGGGTTCTACAAGGGTCGTCGTCGACGCCGAGACCGACCGGATCCTGGGCGCCGCCGTCATCGGGGACGGGGCGAGGCGAAGTCGTCGCGTCCGTCCAGATGGCCATGCTCGGCGGCCTGACCTGGCAGCGGGTCCGCGACGCCGTCGATCGCCCACCCGACGATGGCCGAGGGGCTGAACATCGTCCTGGACGCCATGCCCGGCTGACCCCTCGGACGAGTCCGAAGCGCCTGGAAGCCCGGCGCGGTCGCCCGCGTCGCCTCCTGGGCTGCCAGGCCGCCGGCCGGTCGCTCTCCCGGGCCGCCCGCTCGCGGTCGGGCCTTCGCGCATCCCCCGGATTGCCGCGGGACGCGCCCACCCGGTAAGATGATGCCGATCGTGAGGAGGTAATCGGATGGGCTTTGATCGACCGGATCGCTGGACCGGAGGACCTCAGGCGCTCCCCGGGCCGCGGCTGCCGGAGCTGGCTGAGGAAATCCGGGCCTTCCTCGTCGAGAACGTGTCGAGACGGGCGGCCACCTGGGCCCCAACCTCGGCGTGGTCGAGCTGACCATCGCGCTGCACCGCGTCTTCGACTCCCCCGTCGGACGCCATCCTCTTCGACACCGGCCACCAGTCCTACGTCCACAAGATCCTCACCGGACGCCACGATTTCTCCGCGCTCCGCAGGGAAGGCGGGCTGTCGGGCTATCCTCGCGCGCGGAGTCGGCCCACGACGTCGTCGAGAACTCCCACGCGACCACCGCCCTCTCGTGGGCCGACGGGATCGCGCGGGATTCCAGCCTCCGGCCAGACGGGCCGCCGCGCCGTCGCCGTCGTCGGAGACGGCGCGATGACGGGCGGGATGGCCTGGGAGGCCCTCAACAACATCGCGGGAGGACTCCGACTGCCCCTCGTCGTCGCTCATCAACGACAACGACCGCTCCCTACGCCCCGACCGTGGGAGGGCTCGTCCGCAATCCTGACCCCGTCCGCCGCCTCGACTCGATCCGGCTGTCTAAGAGCTACGAGGCCTTCTCGACTGGACGAAGCGCACGCTCCGGGGACGCGGGCCCCTGCGACGCATAGCATGCACGGCGCGCCCACCTGATCAAGAAGGGCGTGAAGGACATCTTCGTCGACGCGGGCATCTTCGACTCCCCTCGGCCTGAAGTACATCGGCCCGATCGACGGGCACAACCTCGACGACCTGATCGAGGCCCTGACGCTGGCCAGGGACTACGGCGGCCCGGTCGTCGTCCACGCGATCACCGAGAAGGGACGCGGCTACGAGCGCCGCCGAACGCGACGTCCACGACCGGTTCCACGCGATCGGCCATCCATCCCGAGACGGGCCTGCCCATCGCCCCCGAGCGCTTCGGGTGGACCAGCGTCTTCGCCCGGAGATCGCCCGCATCGCCCGCGCCGACCCGACGGTGGTGGGCATAACCGCCGCGATGACGCGCCCCGTCGGCCTGGGGCGGTTCGCCGACGAGTTCTCGACAGGGTCATCGACGTCGGTATCGCCGAACAGCACGCGATGACGATAGGCGGCGGGTCTGCCAGGGCCGGCATGCGGCCGGTGCTCGCCCTGTACTCCACGCTCTCATGAACCGCGGATCTGACCAGTTGATCATGGACGTGGCGCCCACCGCGAGCCGGTGACCGTCGGCTCGACCGGGCTGATCACGGGCGACGACGGCGCCTCCCACAACGGCGTGTGGGACCTGTCGATCGCAGCCATGGTGCCCGGCCTGCGCACGGCCGCCCCGCGCGACGGCGAGGAGCTCGCCGCCCTTCTGCGGGAGGCCTCTGGCCCACGACGGCCCCTGCCCTCCTGCGCTACCCGAAGGGCGCCCCTGCCCGAGCCGATCCCCGCGCCTCCTCGCACCCTGGGGACGTCCTGTTCTCCGGCGAGAGGCCGGAGGTGGCCGTCGTCGCCGTCGGATCCATGGTTCCCGTCGCGCTGGAGGCGGCCGGCCGCAGCGCGACGTCCCCGTCCGCGTCCTCGACCCGCGGTGGGCGCTGCCCGTCTGCCGACGGCCTGGTGGACGAGCTGATGAGCGGCTACCGCGGCGTGGTCACGGTCGAGGACGGGCCTCGTCGACGGCGGCGTCGGATCCGAGATAGCCCTGGCCCTCGCACGCGCGCGCTACACCGGGGTCAGGGCCCACATCGGCGTGCGCCGGGAGTTCTCGACCACCGCACGCGCGCGCCTCGGCCCTCGCCCGCGAAGGCATGACGGCCGACGACGTCCTGTCCGGGGATATCGGCCGCCGGCCGGGCGGACGGCCCCGCGCTGCTCCGTCCGAGGGGCGCCCGGAGCGCCTGAAGGGCTCCGCCGCTCAGCGGGCCCCTGCGCTGCACGGCGGAGACGACTCGCCTGGCCGACGTTCTCGATCTGCCACGGCCGGGCGCTGAGCGCGGCGAGGAGGATCGGGATCTGCCTCCGGGGTGCGCCCACCCTCCCACGCCAGCCTCGCGCCGATAGGCGGGCTTGGAGGAGGAGCCCGGCGTATCCCCAGATCGTCGGCGCGCCAGGACGGCCGTGCGCACCTACCCGCCACAGCTGCGCGGCCTGCGGATTCGTCCGCTCCCCAGCTGCGCACCGCGGGTAGGGCGCCTCTCCCTCGTGGAACTGCCGCTCGGGGAGGGCGTCGCCGTCCAGGGCCCACGCCCCTCCACGGCAGCCCACCACACGTCGACGTCCTTGCGGCGTATGCGGGACTGCAGGAGGGGCGAACGCTCGATCGCCGCTGCGCGAACGGGGCTTGCGGGCGGCGAGTTCGGCCATCACCTTCGACGGGAGCACCCGTCTCGGGGGCCAGATCGCGGTCCCTGGCGAGGCCCTGTCCCTGGCGTCCCACAGGGCCGCCAGCATGCCGAGCGCCCCTGCGATCCCCGACCTGACCCGGCGCGCTGCCTTCCTCCAGGCTGGGCGCGCGGCGGCTTCGGCCTCGCGCAGGCGGATCTCCTCGCACTCCTCGTGCAGCCACTCCAGCCGCCCGGCCGCCCGGAGCATGGACACGTGAGAGCGTTGCGCAGCTCCAGGAGGAGTTCGACGTCCAACGCCGCATAGGCGCGCAGCCTGGGCCGAGAGGCCGCTGGCTCCAGTCGGCCATCGAATGCCCTTTGGCGAGCCCGTACCCGAGGATCTCCGCGATCTCGGCCTGGAGGAGACCTGCCCAGGCCCAGGAGGATCCCCGCGACCTCGGTGTCGAAGACGTCCGGCGGATTCAGCCGATCTCGCGCAGAGACGGCGAGGTCCTGGTCCGCCGCGTGGAGGATCCACTGGTCGGCGGCGAGCGCCCGGCCAGCGGTCCGAGGCGGTCCTCGATCCCACGGGGTCGATCAGGAACGTCCCCGCCTCGCGCCGAATCTGGACGAGGTAGGCGCGAGCCGAGTAGTCGGATGCCCATGGCCCGCTCGGTGTCGATGGAGAACGGCCTGCGCCCCGCCGTCAGCGCGGCGACGGCGTCGTCGATGTCCTCGTGGGTGACGTCGGGGATCCCTCCCGAGGCACGCTCGAGCGGCTCGATGTCGACGGCGTCGGGCGCCGCACGACCTCGATGCGCTGGGAAGACTTGTCACGCCCTCGATCGAGACCGCAGACCATGCCCGCGAATTCCGCCCACGCAGTCAGATGTGCGCGGACACGTCCGCGCTCGCGGGAGTCCACGAGGCGCGCACCTCCAAGTCGATCGCCGAGCTGGCAAGGTATAGACCTCCAGAAAGTCTCATTGTAATTGCGGGGTCACGGTTCCACTGAGATTGTAGAAGTCGGCCGAATGCGCTTGAAGCGCCTCGCCGAGCCACGCCCAGGCCACCTCGCCGAGCAGCGGATCGCCGCCCATGTCGGAGTCCACGGGTGCGTTCAGGAACGTGACGACCCTCATGGTCCCATCCCAGGCGGGTTGGCTCCTCCGGATCGTATAGCAACACGAAACGTGTTCCGCGGTAGAAATCCGGGTCGAGCTTCAAGGAGTCTGACTCCGCCTGCAGTGCGACCGCCCAGGGGGCGATCTCGCCGGCGGCGGTATCTGACTGATGTGGAGTTCTCGTCTGAAGGCGTGACCCCTGAGAGAGTCGAGCGCCGTCAAGAACTCGGCTGGCGCTTCGATTCTCGGCACGCCGTCTACCATAGCCGCATCGGGGCGCCCACGGGTCGAAAGCCACGCCGTGGAGCGCGGTACGCTCACTGGCATGACGCGAAGCAGATCTTGCAGACACGGGCGCCGGTCTTCGAACGGTTGGCGCGGCAGGCGGGAGTCGACCTCCCCTCGAACAGACCTCGCATGGGACTGATCTGACGGCGATCGAAGGCCGTGAGCCTTGCACAAACTCGTCTGGTGCGTCGACGGCGCGCCCCGGGCGTTCATCGCCCTGACGAAAATGCGAGGCCGCGGATTCACCTATCTGTGGGCCAAGCACGGCCCGGTCTGGACCGCTCCGCAGCCCACTGCTGCCGAGGAGTCGGCGTTCCGCCTCGATCTGGTCAGACTCGTCGCGGGCCTGACCGCTCCGCAGTCTTCGTCCGCCTGCACGCCGCCCACCGGGCCGCTGACCTAGAACGAGCTCCTCCAGTCGGTGACCTCGACAGAACGGTCGTACTCGACCTGACGGCCGGCGAGGACGCCCTGATGGCGGGGATGAAGAAAGCGGCAGGCGCGACGTGCGCGGGCATCCTGCAGGGACACCAGCCCTCGTCGCCGCGGAGGAGACGGAGCGGGTTGCCGAGGCCTCCCCTGAGCTGTACGAACTGCTCGTGGAGACGTAAATAGGACCTCGTTCGGCATCTCCTGAGAGATCCGTGTACGAGAGCATGCTCGCCTCCCTGGGGCCCGAGCACCGCCGCCTCTACACCGTCAGGCGCGCGACGGACGGCCTCCTGTGCTGGGGATCGTGACGACGACCTCCACCCAGGCGACGTACTACGCGGCGTCCAACGAGGAGGGCCGCAAGGCCGGCGCCCCCGACCTCCTCGTGTGGTCGATGGCGTCTTTCCTGCGCTCCGACGGCGTGCGGTCCTTCGACCTCATGGGCATCGACTCCGACCGCGCCCCCCAGTTGGCGGGCGTGAGGGGGTTCAAGACCGTTCAGCGAAAACGTCGTCGACGTGGCCGGCGCCTGGGACGTGCCCGTCCACCCGCTCCGATACAGGATCCTCGTCGCCGCCCTCGCGGCCAAGCGGGGACTCCTGGCCAGGCTCCGCTCGCGCTGAGAGGTCCAGACAACCTTCGCCCTCCCATGCCTCGGCCTGGGGCCAGGCTCCGCTCTGCGCTGAGAGGCCGCCGACACCCTCGTCCCGCGGGCGGGCCGCTCGCGTCGCTCAGCTCCATGCCTGCGCGGAGCGCACCGGACCTCGGCTGCGCGGGAGCATCGTCCCAGCCGTCCCATGCCTGCGCGGAGTCCGCCACCGAGCCGCCGTTGCGAGGCCGGGCGATCCCGCCGTCAGTGGAGGCTGCCTGCGACCTCCCACCGCCTTCCGGGCCGCCCAGAGCGCGGCGAAGCGAGCGAGCGGCGCCGGCCGGACCCGGTGGAGCGGATCCGGCGCCGCAGTCGGCTATCTCGGGGCCCTGCTGGGATGCCTCCGGGCGGACGGCTTTTCGCGGCGGGGCCTCACCGCCGCGTCTCAGTCCTGCCGGCGCCGTGCCCGCGGGGCATGCCTCCTCGGCCTCGGCCTCGGGGCCTCGGGTCCCCTCGGCGGTCGGCGAGCCGCCGCCCGCCGCAGAGGCGGGGGCTGCGTCCGCGGCATCGCCCTCTGCCGCGCCTTCCGGGTCTCCCAGTCGGATCCTCGGCCGGCGCTTCGCCGCCCCTTCAGAGCCCTCGGCTGATTCCGGCCTCCCGCCGGCACATCATCTTCGCAGTGAAGGTGTGCTCTTCGCCTTCGCCTTCCCCGTCCTGGCGCGTCGGCGGCGGAGGCGTCGACGGCCACCTGCCTGATCTCCCCAGAGCGGGATTGTTCGTCGGCGTATAGCGGGGGTGGCTGTCGGGACCATAGGCGAAGCGGGGCTTGACGCACCGGGAGTCCTCGCTGATCTGAGCCACGATGCCCGCTGCATCTGGCCGTCCATGCGATGAAGACCCGCATGGAATGGGCTTCGACCAGCACGGTGTCCGCGGGGTAGTAGCTCCGGGTCGGGGCTGATGTGGCTCGTGTCCAGCACGTCGACCCACGCTCCCCGCCTGTACTTCGCCTCGGATGGTGAACGTCTGCTCTGGTGGTGTCCGCGTTGAAGAGGAGAGCGCGTCGTCGTCGTGGATGTCCTCGCCGGCGCACGTCGGCCCCTGATGGCGGAGCCGCGTAGCACACCATGAGGGAGCGGGCGTAGACGGTGGTCCAGTCGGACTCCTCCATCGTGGTCGCGTCGGGTCGGAACCACTCGATCTCCTGATCTCCGAGCGCCCGCCCTTCTCGGAGTCGCCCGCGAGGAAACGACGCCGCCTGAAACACGGGGTGCGCCTTGCGGAAGCGCGATGAGCTGACGGGTGAACTCGAGCAGGCCGATGGCGGCGTCGTCGAGGTCCCAGCCCATCCACGACAGCTCGTTGTCCTGACAGTACGTGTTGTTGTTTGCCCTGCTGGGTCCGGGCTGACTCGTCGCCGTGGGCGATCATCGGGACGCCCTGGGAGAGCAGGAGCGTGGTCAGGAAGTTGCGGATCTGCCGGTTGCGCAGCCTCCTGACGTTCTCGTCGTCGGTGGGGCCTTCGGCGCCGCAGTTCCACGAGCGGTTGTGGGACTCGTTGTCCGTTGCCGCCCTCGCTGGTTGGCCCTCGTTGTAGCTTCTCGTTGTAGGAGACGAGGTCGCGCATCGTGAAGCCGTCGTGGGCGATGACGAAAGTTGATCGAGGCTATCGGTCGCCTGCCGCTGGAGGCGTACAGGTCGGAGGAGCCCGTCAGACGCCCGGCCAGCTCTGAGAGCATCGCCGGCTCGCCGCGCCAGAAAGTCGCGCACGGTGTCGCGGTACTTTGCCGTTCCACTCGGTCCACAGGGAGGGAAGCCGCCGACGTTGTAGCCGCCGTCGCCGATGTCCCACGGCTCGGCGATGAGCTTGACCTGGGAGATGAGGGGGTCCTGCTGGATGATGTCGAAAAAGCTGGAGAGCTTGTCCACGCGTGGAGCCTGCGCGGGCGAGCGTCGAGGCGAGGTCGAAGCGGAATCCGTCGACGTCATGTCCGTGATCCAGTACCGCAGCGAGTCCATGATGAGCTGCAGCGTGCTGGGCGAGCGCATGTTGAGCGAGTTGCCCGTTCCGGTGGTGTCGAAGTAGTGCTCCGGGGAGTCCTCTGACGAGCCGGTAGTAGGAGGGGTTGTCCAGTCCGCGGAAGGCCAGGGTGGGCCCCATGTGGTTGCCCCTCGGCCGTGTGGTTGTAGACGACGTCCATGATGACCTCGATGTCGGCCTCGTGGAAGGCCTTGACCATCGTCTTGAACTCGTCGACCTGCCTCCCAGGGTGTCCGCGGAGGCGTAGCCGCTGTGGGGCGCGAAGAAGCCGATCGTGTTGTACCCCCAGTAGTTCGACAGGCCGCGGCTCTGCAGCGCGGTGTCGTTGACGAACTGGTGGCAGGGCATGGAGCTCGATCGCCGTGATGCCCAGCCGGGAGAGGTAGTCGATCGTGACCGGATGGCAGATGCCTGCGTAGGTCCCCTGGTACTCCTTGGGGATGTCCGGGTGGAGCATCGTCGCTGCCGCGTACGTGGGCCCTCGTAGATGATCGTGCCGTTGTACTCGTGGATTCGGAGGGCGGTCGTGGCCCCAGTCGAAGAAGGGATTGATGACCACGGAGGTCATCGTGGGGGGCCGAGCTCGAGCTCGCACCGCTTGACGGGTCGTCGAAGTCGTAGGAGAAGAGCGACTGTTCGTTCTTGATCGCGCCGGATGGCTTTCGCATAAGGGTCGAGCAGGAGCTTCGAACGGTCGCACCGCAGGCCCCGGGAGGGACTCGTAGGGGCCCGTCACGCGGAAACCGTACTGCTGCCCGGGCCGCACTCCCGGTAGCAACAGCCATACGCCCGCGTCGACTTCACGTAACTCTCATGGATTTCTCCCGCCTCGTCGTCATCGATGAGGCACAGGTCGATGCGTTCGGCGATCGACGAGTAGATAGCGAAGTTGGTCCCCGCGCCATCGTACGTGGCGCCCAGGGATAAGAATGTCCAGGCCAGATTTGCATGCGACAATTTCGCATCTTTTTCGCCGGATGCGTCCGTTCATTCGGAGTCGGATCTCCCGGGCGCGGGAAGGCCGTGCGAAGAGGGAGGGCCTGCGACGCATAGGCGTAAGGGGCTGTCGTATCGCGCGCGGCGCACGGGCTCGACGCGGTGGGCGATACTGGGTTCGAACCAGTGACCCTTCGGTGTGAACGAAGCGCTCTACCCCTCTGAGCCAATCGCCCGTCGAATGCGCTCGCGAGAATAGCGCGGCGACGGAGAGCGAAGCAAAGCAGTGCGGCGTGGCGTGCGCCCCAGGCGCGTAAGTTGACACGGACCGCGGCGCGTCGCTATAGTGATCGAGCACCGCCGGCCAGCAAGCCGGCTGGGGCATGCGGATGTGGGCTCAGTTGGTAGAGCATCACCTGCCAAGGCGTGAGGGTCAGGGTCTCGAGTCCCGTCATCCGCTCCGGAGAGGCACACGTGCCGCCCGCACGGTGGGTTGGCCGAGAGGCGAGGCAACGGCCTGCAAAGCCGTGTGTACACGGGTCTCGAATCCCGCACCCAATTTCGCTGGGGCGATTGGCGCAGCGGGAGCGCGCTCCCTGACACGGAAGAGGTCACTGTCTCGATCCCAGTAGTCGCTCCACCGAAGGCCCTGAGGAATCTGGGGCCTCATGCCATGCCGGACGGCTGAGCGCGGGCGTCGGCCGCCGGGGCTGTCCCTGGTGGGAGTCTGGGCGGGCAGGCGTCGCGATGCGTCCGCGGGCGCCCCGTGGAGTAGGGATGCCCGTGTCAGCCTCGGTGAGCTCGGCGGTGGCGCCCCGCCTCGCGCGGGCGGTGAGGTTTTCAGCGCTTCCGGCGCGGGGCGGCCATGCGAGGGATCCTCGTCCTCCGCGTCCGCCGCCCGCAGCCTTCGCCGGGGCGGCGTTGCGTCCGCGGGTGGGCGTCCCCTTCGCGTCGTCCCTCATCCCTCGGCGGTAGTACTGGGCTTGCGCGCCCGGTATGTGCGCCGATTCTGTGACGTTTAAGGAGTCTACGTGCCCGTAAGCCTGTCGATCGACGGAAGCCCGATGCGGGCCATCGAAAGCCGAAGCTCGGGGATCGAGTTCTTCGCCGCCCGGAAGAGCGTCGTCGCCCTGAGGGTGGACGGCGAGCTCAGGGACCTCGCGACGGACCTCGCGACGCTGCCGGAGGGCCCGTCGTCGAGAGCGTGGACATCTCCAGCCAGGACGGTCTGAACATCCTCCGGCATCTGACCGCCCACGTCCTCGCCCAGGTGGTTCAGCAGGTCTATCCCTGACGCCCGCCTGGGATCGGCCCTTCATCGAGGACGGCTTCTACTCACGACTCCGGCAACATCGACGCTGTGACCCCCGAGCTCCTGCGGACTCGAAAAGCGCATGAAGCGCATCGTCAAGGAGGGCCAGACGTTCCGGCGGCGCGAGGTCTCCGACGCCGACGCGGCGGCCGAGCTGGCCGGCCAGCCCCTACAAGCTCGAACTCGTCTCGACCAAGGGCGCGGGCGCCGAAGCGCTCGTCCGTCGAAGTCGGATCGGGCGGGCTGACCATGTACGACAACTGTGCCCGCGACGGCCGCGTCGTGTGACCGATCTGTGCCGGGGCCCCCACCCGCCCGACACACGGCTCATCGGCAACGGCTTCGCCCCTGACCAAGTCCTCGGCGGCCTCACTGGAAGGGCGACCAGTCCGGGCGACCGCCTCCAGCGCATCTACGGGACCGCCTGGGCCAGCAAGGAGGACCTCCTCGCTCACCGGGAGCGCCCTCGAGGAGGCCGAACGGCGCGACCACCGCAGACTCGGCGCGGAGCTCGACCTGTACTCCTTCCCCGAGCAGATCGGGGCCGGGCCTGCTGATCTTCCCACCCCAAGGGCGGCGTCCTCAAGCGGGTCATGGAGGACTACGTCCGCCAGGCGCACATCGACGGCGGATTCCTCTCACGTCGGCACCCCACATCTCCAAGGAGGACCTCTCCGCACCTCCGGGCACCTCCCGTACTATGCGGACGGCATGTTCCTCGCCCATGGACGACGACGGCCAGAAGTACTACCTGAAGGCCATGAACTGCCCGATGCACAACTCGATCTTCGCCTCCCGCGGACGATCCTACCGGGAACCGCCCCTGCGCTTCTTCGAATTCGGCACCGTCTACCGCGACGAGAAGTCGGGAGTCCTCCAGGGCTGACACGCGTGCGCCTGATCACCCAGGACGACTCGCACCCCTACTGCACGCCCGAGCAGGCTGGCGACGAGATCCGCCACCCGCTGACCTTCGTGCTCAAGCTCCTGGCGGACTTCGACTGGACGACTTTCTACCTGGAGGTCTCCACCCGAAGCGAAGACGGCAGGAAGAAGGAGAAGTTCATCGGCACCGACGAACAGTGGGCCGACGCCACGGCCGTCCTCCAGGCGATCGCCGAGGAGTGCGCGGCCGAGCACGGCCTGCGCGTCCCCGACCCGGGGCGCCGCCTTCTACGGCCCGAAGATCCCGTCCAGGCGAGGGACGCGATCGGCCGCATCCGGCAGATGTCGACCATCCAGTACGACTTCAACCAGCCTGGAGCGGTTCGGCCTGGAGCACACCGCCCCGACGGCAGCCGCCGCCGCCCCGTCATGATCCACCCGCTAGTTCGGCGCGCCCGAGCGCTTCATCGGCATCCTCGTCGAACACTACGCCGGGGCGTTCCCCGCCCGGCTCGCGCCCTCGTCCAGGCGCGCCTCGTGCCCGTGGCCGAGGCCTCGACGACTACCGCCAGAGCGTCGCCGAGCGGCTGAGGGCCGCGGGCGTCCGCGCCGAGGTGGACCTCTCCGACGACCGGTTCGGCAAGAAGATCCGCAACGCGGCCAAGGAGAAGATCCCCTTCACCCTCATCGCCGGCGGCGAGGACGCCGAGGCGGGCGCCGTCTCCTTCCGGTACCGCGGACGGACACCAGGAGAACGGCATCCCGGTGGTCGAAGCCGTCGCGCACATCGCGGACGTCGTCGAGCGGCGGGTGAACGATCCCGCCGGCGAGCGGATCGCCCCGGCTCCGGAGCGGCCCGGTGAATGAGGACGCTTCGGTGAGTGGGAACGGCCCGGCGCCGGCCGACGCCGAGCCGCGACTCGAGCCTGCTGAGACCCTGCCCGGCGAGGCCGACGGATTCCAGCGCCTGTGACCCCCCACCGCGCCGCCTACATATCCGGCCAGGACAAGCCCGCCGACTCCTCTCGCGGCGAATGCCCCTTCTGCCGCGCACCCGGCCAGACCGACGAGGAGGCCCTCATCGTCGCCCGGGGCGAGAGCTGCTACGCCCTGCTCAACCTCCACCCGTACAACTCCGGCCACCTCCTGGTGCACCTCACCGTCACGTGTCCCTGTACACGGACCTCGCCGACGCCGAGCGCACCGAGATGGGGGCGGATGACGGCCCGCGCCATGGAGGCCATCACTGCCGCCATGGCGCCGGGCGGCTTCAACCTCGGATGAACCAGGGCCAGACGGCGGGCGCGGGGATCGCCGCCCACATCCACTCAGCGACGTCGTCCCCGGTGACCGGGGACGCCAACTTCCTGCCCATCGTCGCCCGGACCAAGGCGGTCCCGGCGATCCTGGCCGACACGAGGGCGCTGCTGTCGCGGGCGTGGAGTCGAGCGAGGGAGGCCGATGCTGGAGCAGATCGGGGCGCCCTTCGTCCAGGCTGCCGCCCGCCCGTCGCCAAACCTTCGTCAGGATCGGCGTGCGGCCGACGCCGTGACGATCACCGGACCGTCGCGGAGTGGCGCTGGCGCTCTGGCTGTTCCCCACCGACCACCTGACCGCGGGGCGCCCTCAGCCTGGGGCCCCTCGTCCTGTTCGACAGCCTCGACGGGCAGATCGCCCGCCTGACGGGAACGAGCTCGAGATGGGGGGCGTTCCCGACCTGACGCTCGACCGGACCAGCGACGCCGCCATCTTCGCTCGGACTGCTCGCCTGGCTGACGCCCACGCCGAGCCGCGGTACCACGCGCTGCCCTCGTGGGCACCCTGGGGCTGTGACCGGCTCGGTCGTCCCATACGCGCGGGCGCGCGCCGAGGGCCTGGGGATGACTGGTGAACGGGGATAGCTGAGCGCGCCGACCGCCTGGTCGTCATCCTGTTCTCGGCCCCTGTTCGTGGGCATGGAGCTGGGGGACGTCATCCTCGTCGTGGCCGTGTGGTACCTCCTTCCTGGCCGGGCTGGTGACCACCGTCCAGCGGATGGTCGTCGTCCGCCGCCAGGCCACCGCCCCGGAGGAATGATGGACGTCGTTCGGCATTCGCACTGGCGCGCGCCGCCGTGGAGAGGCCTCGAGTCCGTCGGGCGCGCTCTTCTCCGCCGCGGGGACCGCCATGGGGCTGTCCGGCTCGGCGGGGCGCGCCGGGCTGCGCGCCAACCAGGCCAGGATCCGCCCGGGCTGGGGGCCTGTGCGGGCCCGGCTCCTGTCGGCCGCCGCCATGCGTTCATGCGCTCACTACTACGAGTGCTTTCCGCCCTGCCGGTCCTCGGCGAGGACCGCATACTGCCCGCGTCCAGCCCGACAACGACGCCGAGCTGCGCGCCGACCTGGCCTCCGGCCGGTCCGGCCACGGCGGCCCCTCGTGCACGCGGGAAACTGGGATCATGGCCGGCGCCTGGGCGTGCATCGACCTCGCGCCCGTCCACACGCTCGCGGAGCGAAGCTCGAGCCGGCCGGGCTGTCACGAGGACTTCCTCCGCTTCAGGACCGGCCTGGGGATGACGATCTACCCCGTGGTGCGGGAGGGGAGGCCTGCGGGCCCTGGAGGAGGACATGGCCGCCGGCGTGTGCTTCACCCGATCCTCGCCGACCGCGATCCTCACGGCGAGCGGAGTGGAGGTCCGCCTGGCGGGCCACGCGATGCCTCGTCGCCCCCGGCCCGGCCCTGCTGGCCCAGAGGACCGGGTGCGCGATCTATCCTGGGCTCTCTCGCGCTACGAGAGGCTGGCCAGGCGGCGGAGGGCGGCGGCGGGAACCCGCTGGGGCCTCAGGCTGACCGTCGGCGAGCCCGTCAGGCCGAGACGACGCCGGACCCGGATTCGCGGGAGCGGGCGGCCGACGTGAGGCGGATGAGCCAGAGTGGATGGACCAGTTCGAACCGTGGCTCCGCGCCCACCTGGAGGACTGGCACATGCTTCAGAGGGTCTTCGTCTCCGACCTCGACCCCGAGCGCCTCGGCGCGCCAGGGCGCGGGGCTGCGGAGGAGGGGCTCGTGAGGATCGGCATCGCCTGCCCGTATCTCGTGGGACGTCCCCGGAGGCGTGGGATACACATCCGGGACCTGGCCGAGGAGCTCATCCGGCGGGGCACGAGGTCGGCGTCGTGGCCCTCGGAGGCGCCTCGAAAGCGCGCCGGACCTCACTCCCACCGGGTCGGCGATACCCGTCCCCTACAACGGCTCGATCGCGCGCCTCGCCTTCGGCCCGCGGGTCAACCGGGAGGTGCGCGCGTGGCTGCGGGCCGGCGACTTCGACGTCCTCCACGTGCACGAGCCCTTCGTTCCCTCGGTGTCGATGCTGGCGCCTCATGAGCCCGACTGCCCCTGTGGTCTCGACTTTCCACACGGCGATGGACCGCCCCCGGACCTTCGAGCTCTTCACCCCTGTGCTCCGGCCCGTTCTGGAGAGGATCCAGGCCCGGATCGCCGTTTCCCAGGAGGCGCGGCGCACCGCCGTCCATACCTCGGCGGGGACGCCTTCGTCATCCCCAACGGCGTCTCACACCGAGGCGTTCGAGAACGCCGAGCGCGACGCGCGGTTCGCGGGCACGGCCGAGCACCCCACCATCGGCTTCCCTCGGGCGCCTCGACGAACCCCGCAAGGGCCTCCCGGTGGTGGCGCAGGCCTCCCGCTCACATGCGAGGCGTCGCCGGGGGTGCGGCTCCTGGTAGCCGGCCGCGGAGACGCGGACGAGGCGCGCGCCCTGTTCGGCGAACGCGCCGACCGCGTCGAGTTCCTCGGGGCGTCAGCGACCGCGACAAGGCCCGCGCGCTGTCCTCCGTCGACATCTACCTGGCCCCCAACACGGGCGGGGAATCCTTTCGGCATCATCCTCGTCGAGGCCATGAGCGCCGGAAGCTACATCGTCGCCTCGGACATCCCGCGTTCCGCGCCGTCCCTGGGCAACGGCCCTTTCGGCGGCCTGTTCGCCAACGCCGACGCGCAGGACCCTGGCGGAAACGGTCGTCCGCCCCTGGCGGATCCGGCGGGGCGCCTGAGACCGTCGCGCGGGCGCAGAGCGAATCGCGGCGATACGACTGGTCCACGGTCGCCCTCAGATCTACGCCGTCCATGAGACCGCCGTCAGGACGGCGGGGCTGGAGGTCGAGGAATGAGCGGCCTGAAGTCGTCCTGCTCGCTCTGGCTCGCCGCCGCCGCCGCCGCGGGGGTCGTCGTCCCGCTTCGCGCCCGCCGGCTCGACAGGCTCCACCAGACGGTGGTCAAGTCCCGCCGGGCCCTCGAGTTGCCCTGCGGGGCCCGCGCCCAGTATGCTCGGGACTTCGCGGGTTCGGGCACCCTCGACGTGGCCGGGGGCATCCTCCTGACCGATGCGGCGGAGGCATGCCTGGAGCAAGGGCATGCTGCCGATCGTCGACGACGGGCTCGACGGCATCGACCTCGAATTCCGCCTCCCGGGGAGTCGCCGACGATAGGCGGAGCATCGAGTCCTCCCTGTCGCGCACCTCCGCCTGACGGTGGACGAGCTGGAGTCGGACGAAACTAGCCTCCGACGCACAGGACGTCTTCGAGCGCCTGGCCCGTTCCCGGCCTCGACGTGCGCATGACCAGGACCTTCCACAACCCGCACGTCGATCAGATTCGGCGCCTGAGGCGTTCGTTCGCCGTCCGTCCTCCGGCTGGCCGGCCGGGCGCGCCGATACTGTCGACCGTCGACATCGACGACGAATCAGGAGCAGCAGTGAGTACCACCCCCGCCGCCTCCCAGGGCGGACGGCGCCCCGGCCCGCCCGCCCCGTCGACCCAGCCGGGGAGCTACGGGGCGGCTCAGGCCCCGGACCGGACCGTACGCCGCCGGCGCCCCGGCCCCGTCAACCGTCCCCTGGCAGCAGACGCCGGGCGGGGCCCTTCGCCGCGAATAGGCAGGACTACCGGGCAGTGGACGCAGCCTCAGGCCAGCGCCCCAGGCGGTCGGCTCTACGCGGCGCCGCGATGGATCATGCCCAGCAGGTGGTCGGCCGGTCCCATCACCGCGTCCATCGTCATCGTCGTCATCTGCCTGGTCACCTTCGTCATCTCCATCGAGATCATCAGCGACGGACTCAGAGGATAATCGACTCCGCCAACCGGCGCAGCAGCCTGGACTACCCGAATTCGCCGAAGCCTCGCGAAGGGGGCGCTCCTGGCCCTCGTCCCGGCGTTTGTCATCGGCCTGATCGTGTGGTCCATCGACCGTTGGGAGCCGGAGCCGGCCATCGTCTCACGTCATCGCCCCTCGGATGGGGCGCGGGGAGTCTCGATCCTCATCGCGTTCTTTCGGGAACCGCTGGTGGTCGGAGATGATCTCTGCAATGGCAGCGGAGTTCGGGTGGGACGGGAAGACCGTCCAAGTCCTCAAGATCGCCGTGGGGGCCGGGGTGGTCGAGGAGCTCGCCAAGGGCCTGGGAGTGCTCCTCGTCTCTTCGTCCCTGAAGAAATACGTCAACGGCCCCCTCGACGGCATCGTCCTCGGCCTGCTCACCGGAGTGGCTTTCGCCTTCACGGAGAACATCCTCTACTTCGGCAGGGCATCCATCGTCGAGGACTTCTACGAGTACGCCCAGCAGGAGATCCCGAAGGGCAGCACGGTCGGCTGGATCTTCCTGATGAGGGCCGTCCTCACTCTCGTTCATCCACCCTTGGCGACGGCTATCACGGGGCTGTTCGTCGGCATGGCGGCCACCCAGCGCAATCAGAACGCGTGCGCCGTCGTCTTCGGCTTCGTCGGCTATGTCCCGGCCGCCTTCCTCCACGGCCTCCACAACTACTCCAGCGTCGTGGGGTCCGCCAGCGAGCCGGGCCAGCGGATACCCTCCAGCTTCCCTGTACGTCGGCGCGGGGGCGCTGATCTACACGACGGCGCGGTTGCAGCGGCGGGCCACGCTCTGGGGGCTGGGCGAGTACGCGGCCGCGGGATGGGTGAGCCGCAACGAGATCGCCATGGTCATGAGCCTGTCGAACAGGAGGCAGGGGCCGGGCGGGCCTCCCGCCTCCGTCGCGAAGCGGGCGGCGTGCCCGCCGACGGGCGTCGGGCCATGAAGAGGTTCCAGACGGAGCTCATCCAGCCTCGGATACTCCCGCCCGTCAACGTCGACAGGGCGCACCGCCCACGGCGGCGGCCAGGCGCCAGGGAGATGGAGCACCTCGACCTGATCACCAGGGCTTCGCAGGGTCTTCGCCGAAGTCCAGAAGCCGCCCCGGCTCCGCCCGGGAGCCGCCCTACCCCTGCGGGTCCCCCGGGGCAGTGGCCGTACGGGGAGTGCGATGAGCGCCGCCGCGCCGGACCCGCAGCGCGGGCCATGGCCGAGAGCTCGACGCGGGTGGACCGCCGCGCCCGACGGCGTCCTGGAACGCGAGGCGGCCCGAATCGTCGTCTCGACCCGGACGGTCGGCTCCTGTTCATCCGCGGCCACGACGTCGACGATCCGGATCACAGCTGGTGGTTCACGGTCGGCGGCGGTGTGGGCGGGAGGGCCTGCGCGAGGGCGACTCTGCGGAGCTGCTCGAAGAGACCGGCCTGCGCCCGGCGCCCTCCAGGCTTGAGGGGCCGGTGCTCGTCCGGGACGCCACCTTCCGGTTCGCCCGCGAGGTCCGCAGGCAGCACGAGTGCTTCTTCCTCCCTCAGGCTGGACGGCCTGGAGGCGGCGAGCGTCGTCGCGGGCTACGACCCTGACCGCGATTGAACGCGAGGTCATCGACGAATACGCTTGGTGGTGGCCGCGGACGTGCGGCGGGCCGGAGTCCGCGGGCGAGGTCTCTACCCTGTGGGCATCGCCGGCATGGCTGAGTCGTGGTGGAGCGGATGGGACGGACGACGCCGCACGTCGCCGAGGCCTCAGCCGGCGTCGGGACCGGCCGCCGGGCCGCGACGCCGTCCCCGGCCGCGTTCCCCGCACCCGGTACAATGCCCGTTGTACATCCGACGAATGACGAGGAGCAAGCGTGTCAGGACACTCCAAGTGGGCCACGACCAAGCACAAGAAGGCGGCCAACGACGCCAAGCGCGGCAAGCTGTTCTGCCCGACTCATCAAGAACATCGAGGTCGCCAGCGCATGCGGGAGGCGGCGATCCCGCCGGCAATCCGGACGCTCACGACGCCATCCAGAAGGCCAAGCGGAATTCCGTTCCGGCTGACAACATCGATCGCGCGGTCATGCGGGATCGAGCGACGAGCCGACGCGGTCACCTACGAGTCGGTCACCACGAGGGCTATGCGCCTCCGGCGGCGTGGCCGTGCTCATAGAATGCCTGACCGACAACCGCAACCGCGCGGCCTCGGAGGTGCGTCGCCCTCACCCGCAACGGGGGCAGCCTCGCCGACCCCGGCCTCGGTGGCCTCACCTTCGCGCGCGCAAGGGCGTGGTCGAGGTGCCCGCGGCCGAGGGGTGGACGAGGACGGCATCCTCACCGCGGTCTTGACGCGGGCGCCGACGAAGTCGCGGACGACGCGACTCTTACTCCGTCTACTCCGACGCCAAGGACGTCGCGGGCCGTGCGCACGGCGCTCCAGGAGGCGGGCATCGAAATACGACCCGCCGAAGTCCAGTTCGTCCCCTCCATGAAGGTCGAAGTCGACGCCGACGGTGCGCGCAGGGTCCTCAAAGTCCTGGACGCCCTGGAGGACTCGCGACGACGTCCAGAACGTCTACTCCAACGTCGACATCCCCGACGCCGTCCTGTCCCGGATCCAGGTCGAGGACTGAGCGGGATCGTGCGCATCCTCGGCGTCGACCCCGGGCTCACCTCGCTGCGGCATGGGCGTCGTCGACGCCGGCCCGACGGCGGGTGCGCCTCGTGGAGGCGAAGACGGCGCGCTCTCCGGCCGACATGGCCCCCGCACAGGCGGCTGCTGATGATCGCCGACGCGCTCGAGGCGGTCATGCGCCGAGCACCGGCCGGACGCCGTCGCGGTCGAGCGGGTCTCGCCCAGTCCAACGTCCGATCGGTGACGGGGACCGCCCAGGTGGCCGGCGTCGTCATGCCTCGCCGCCGCCCGCGCGGGCCTGCCCCTGGGCATGCCTCACACCGGAGGTCAAGGCCGCGGTCACCGGCAACGGCCGAGCCGACAAGCGCCAGGTCCAGACGATGGTCCAGCGCATCCTGGCTTTGGCCGAGCCTCCGCGCCCGGCCGACGCCGCCGACGCGCTCGCCGTCGCCGTCGCCCACGCATGGAGGTCCGGCCCGCGCGCGAACCGGACCGCGCCCAGCACGGGAGGCGCCGGAACCTGCCGCGCGCCACGGACGCGACCCTCACGCCGGCCCAGAGGATGTGGGCCGGCGCCGAGCGCATGTCGCGGCGCCGCGGCGCCGTCGCTCGGCGGGGACGGGGCGTGTAGGCTTGGAGCGTCAAACAACCGTCTCGAGGAGGGTGGAATGATCGCCACCGTGCGGGAACGGTCGTGGCCCTGGGGCCCGGCGTCCGCCGTCGTCGAGGCGTCCGGCGTGGGCTACGCCGTGCAGGCGACCGTCGACTCTGGCGGGCTGCGCGAGGGCGTCGAGGTCCTGCGCCACACGTCCTCGTCGTGCGCGAAGACTCGATGACCCTCTTCGGCTTCGCCGACCGCGACGAACGCGAGGTCTTCGAGGTCCTCCAGTCGGTGTCCGGCGTCGGCCCGCGGCTGGCGCTGGCGATGCTCGCGACCCTCGCCCCTGACGCCCTGCGCCGCGCCGTCGCCTGCGGGGACGTCGCGGCCCCTACAGAGGGTCCCCGGCATAGGTGCAGAAGGGCGCGCAGCGCCTGGTCCCTGGAGCTCGGGCCAAGCTCGGCTGAACGCGGCGGGCGCGCGGATCCGGGGAGTCCGCGACCGTCTCGGGAGACGTCGTCGAGGCCCCCGTCGGCCTGGGGTGGAGCGAACGGGACGCGACGCCGCCGCCGTGGCCGAGGCCGGTGGGGACTCGCCGGAGGCCGGCCTGCCCGAGCTGCTGCGGGCGAGCCTGCGGGTCCTGGGCGCCAGGAGGTGAGCCGTGTCCGCAGACTTCGACGTCGTCGACCCCGGGGCCCGAATCCGAGCGGGCCGCCGAAGCCGCCCTGCGCCCGAGCCAGCTCAGCGAATCGTGGGGCAGAGGACCGTGCGGAGCAGCCTCGCTCGTGCTGCAGGCCGCGGTCGGGCGGGGCCCGGACCCCGACCACGTCCTCCCTCGCCGCCGGGGCTGGGGAGACGACGCTGTCGATGATCATCGCCCACGAGGTCGGCGGAGCCCTGCGGCTGACCTCCGGGCCCGCCATCCAGAATCCCGGCGACCTGGCGGCCGTCCTCCCTCGCTCCAGGAGTCCGACGTCCCTTCATCGACGAGATCCACCGCCTGGCCTCGCACCGCCGAGGAAATGCTCTACCTGGCCATGGAGGACTTCCGGGTCGACGTCATGGTCGGCAAGGCCGGGCGCCACGTCGATCCCCTGCCGCTCCCGCCCTTCACCGTCGTGGGCGCGACGACTCGCGCGGGTCTGCTCCCGGCGCGCTGCGCGACCGCTTCTGGCTTCACCGGCCACCCGAATACTATTCGGACGGCGAACTGGCGACGATCGTCACGAGGAACGCCGTCAAGCTCGGAGCCGACCTCGACCTCCGAGGCCGCGGAGGAGATCGCCTCCCGGTCGCGCGGGACGCCGCGCATCGCCAACAGACTGCTGCGCCGCGTGCAGGACTGGGCCCAGGCCAGGGGCACGGGGCTGCTCGATCTGCGTGCCGCCCGTGCGGCGCTCGACGTCTCTCGAGGTGGACGGGCGCGGCCTGGACAGGCTCGACCGGGCCGTCTTGGACGCCGTCTGCCGGCGCTTCGGCGGCGGGCCCGTGGGCTGGCGACCTCGCGGTCGCCGTGGGGAGGAGCCCGAGACCGTCGAGACCGTGGTCGAGCCCCACTCGTGCGGGAGGCTTCCCTCGTGCGAACCCCGAGGGGGCGGGCCGCGACGCCCTGGCCTCGAGCACCTGAACCTCCCTGCTCCGGCCTCCGGGGACACTCTCTTCACCTGAGAGGCGTCGCCGGGCGCCTCTCGGCTTCGGCGCATGCGGGCCCGACGGCGCCTGCGCCCGAACCGCGCCCGACTCCGCGGCTCGGGCGGCGAGCGCGGCCGCCGCGGTGCGGAGGAGTCCGCTTTCCGTCCGGCGCGCATCGTGAGTACACTGGCGCGGTACGTGTCCGCACAATCTGAGGAGTCTCTGTGCCCAAAAACGCGACCACGCTGGTCTTCCTGGGGCTGATGGTCCTGATGCTCGTCTGATGGGCTATTCGGGCCGGAGGGCCCGCGCCAAGATGGCCGCCCAGCGCGAGTCCCTCATCGAGGTCGGCGCAACATCATGACGACGGCCGGCTTCTACGGGACGAGTCGTCGACATCGACGGCGACGCCATCACCCCTGCAGAGCCCGGCCGGCGACGAGACCGGTGGAATCGCCAGGCCATCGCCAGGCTCGCGCTGAGCTCCCGCTCGCCGAGGACGCCGACGAATCCGAGCCGGGCGAGGACGGCGGGCAGGAGCCCCGCCGACGCCGACGGTCCCTGACCCGAGGCCTCCGGCGCCGAGGGAGGGCGAAGGCGATCCGCAGCCAGGCGAGGATCGCGAGGCTTCCCGGCTTCCCCGAAGTGACCCGCCGCCCGTCAGCCACACTCTCACCGACACGGAATCGAACACGCATGGCATCGCGCAGCAACCGCTCCGGCGGCACCGCCCTTCCCAAACGCCGCCTCATCCTCCTCCTCGTCCTCATCGCCGCACTGCTGGCTACGCTGGCCGTCGGCTCGCGGGGCGGCAAGTCCCGGTGGGCCCCGAGTTCGCCCTGGACCCGCAGGAGGCACCCAGATCATCCTCACCCCGGTCACGACCGACGGATCGGACATCAGCCAGTCGGACGTCAACCAGGCCATCCAGATCATCCGCCAGCGGGTGGACGCCTCCGGCGTCGCCGAGCCGAGATCAACTCGCAAGGAGGGCGCAACATCGTCGTGGGTCCGCCGGGCAACCCGTCCAAGGAGACCCGCGACCTCGTCAAGACCTCCGCCGTCCCGCGCATGAGGCCGGTTCTGCAGGTCAGCGGCTTCAACACCCCGCTCACGCCTCCATCGTCTCGCAGATCGAGGCGGCGCGGGCGAAGCGCTCTCAATCCCAGTCACTCCGGCGCGGCCTCCCTCGCCTCTCGCCCTCGGCCTCCCCGTCCGCGAAGGCCCCAGGGCCACCTACAGCCCCCAGGAGCTCAAGGCCCAGGCCGCAAAATCACGCCGACGCCGACGGGGACGGGAAGATCTCCGGACACCCCAAGGCCTCGGGGAACGCGTCCAAGAACGGCACGCCGGCCAACGCCTCCGATCCGGGTGGATCACCGAGAAGACGAACTACGACGCCTACATGCTCGACTGCTCCAAGAAGGAGAGCGCCTCGGTCGGCAGGGCCACCGACCCCAAGAAGGCGCTCGTGGCCTGCGATCCGACGACCAAGGCTAAGTACATCCTCGGCCCGGCGGAGATCGAGGGGACCCAGCTCACCCAGGCGTCCTCGGGGATCAACCAGCGCGGCCAGTACGCGGTGTCCATACGCTTCAACTCCTCCGGGACGAAAACCTTCGACGCCGTCACCCAGCGTCTCGTCCGCCTCCAGTCGCCCAGGAACCAGTTCGCGATCGTCCTGGACGGCAACGTCATCTCGGCGGCCGCGCCGTCTTCGCGCATCTCCAACGGCAGCGCGGAGATCACAGGCGGCGGAATCAACGCCAAGACGTCCAAGACCCTCGCCAACCAGCTGAGCTTCGGATCGCTGCCCCTCCAGTTCAATGTGCAGTCCGAGGAGCAGATCTCCGCCACGCTCGGCTCCGAGTCGCTCAGGGCGGGCCTGATGGCCGGGGCGATCGGCGTCGTCCTCCTGGCTCTCTACCTGCTGTGGACGTACCAGGGCCTGGGGGTCGTGGCGATCGGCTCCGTCGCCCTGGCGACCGGGCCTCCTGTATTTCATCGTCTCCTCCTGTCCTGGACCATCGGATACCGCCTCGTCCATGGTCAGTCGTCGGATTCATCATCTCCATCGGCATCACCGCGGACTCTTCATCGTCTTCTCGAGCGAATACGCGACGAGATCCGTGAGGGCCGGTCGCCGCAGCCCGGCCGTCTGGCACGGTGGCACCGCGCCAAGCGGACGATCTACGTTGCCGACGGTGCAACCTCCCGTGCGCGGTCGTCCTGTACTTCCCGGCCGTCGGCTCGGTGCGGGCTTCGCCTTCACGCTCGGGCTGACGACCATCCTCGACCTCGTCGTCGTCACTCATGTTCACCTATCCGGTCATGGCCTCCTGGTCCGCAGGAAGTTCTTCGGCGAGGGCCACAGGTTCTCGGGCATGAGCGCCGAGATGCTGGGACACGAGCCCCGATACCGCGGACGCGGCCGGAGGCTCGCCGACCTCGCCCTTTCCCGCGCCTCTCGCATCCGATGCGCCGAGCGGAGGGGACGGCGCGGACGGGGCGAGGATCCGCAGAGCTCGGGCTGTCCCTGGCCGAGCGGAAGGCCTTGGCGCGCAAGATGGCGCGCGCAACGGCGACGCCCGGCACGCGGACGGCGTCTCGTCCGCTAGCAGAGAGGAGGAACTCTGATGTCTAGGGCGCACTCGGAAACGACCTCCGTACACGGGGCCGTCCTTCCCCTTCATTCGGAAGAGGAAGGTCTGGTCTCGCCATCGCGTCTGGCCCCTCACCGCTTTGTCGATCCTCACGCTCGCGACCCGCGGCTCAACCGCGGCATCGAGTTCACCGGCGGCTCCCAGTTCACGGTGTCCGGAACGAAGGACACGAGCCAGGCGGCCGCGGCCAAGATCCTCAGGAGAAGGCTGGCGACGACGCGGCCAGGGTCGTCCGGGTCGGCGGCTCGACGATCCGGGCCCAGACGACCGCCTCGGATCTGGGGAGCGCCAAGACCCAGTCGATACGCGAGGACTTTCGCCCGAGCCTCACGGCGTTCCGGTCAACCAGGTGGCGGCGCGACGTACGTCGGGCCCCTGTGGGGGCAGGACATCTCCTCGAAGGCGCTCCAGGGCTTCGTCGTCTTCCTCGTGGCCGTGGCGATAGGCCTCACCCTGTACTTCAGGAGCTGGCGCACGCCGCCGCCATCATCGCCCTCTTCAACGACCTCGTCATCACCGTCGGCGTCTACGCGGTGTTCGGCTTCGAGGTCACGCCGTCGACCGTCACCGGCCTGCTGACGATCCTCGGTACTCCCTCTACGACACCGTCGTGGTCTTCGACAAGGTGCGCGAGAACTCCCAGAGGCTTTCTGTCCCAGACCGCCTACACCTTCGCCGACTACCCGGTGAACCTGGCGGTCAACCAGACGCTCATCCGGTCGCTCAACACGTCGATCACGAGCATCCTCGGTCGCCTCGATCCTCTTCATCGGCACCACCCTCTGAGGCCGGGACCCTGAGGGACCTGTCCTCGTCATGTTCGTCGGCCCGATCCTGTCGACTCTCCGTCCATGTTCGTCGCCTCGCCGATCGCCGTTCAGCTCGCAGAATTCTGATCCCAAGGGTCCGCGAGCACACCAAGCGAGTCGAGGAGGCGCGCAAGGACGCCAGGCCTGCCGGGACGCCCGGATAGCGGCCGGAGGCGACCCGGACGAGGACGATCTGGACGATCTGGCCGCCATCGGCGGAGCTCATCCGGGAGCCGGGGCCGTCACCTGGGCTCCTGGCTCAGCCAGCGCAAGAACAGGTAAGAAGTGAGCCAAGAATCCGCGTTCCCCGGGACGCCGTCGCACTCGTCGGAGTCGCACCTGCGAAGTCGAGGACCTTTCCCGCCCCCGGCGTCCTGTTCCGGGACATCACACCGCTCATCGCCGATCCGGCCGCCTTCAAGGTCCTCATCGATACGATCGCCGACCGCTATCGGGGACGATCGACGCCGTCGCGGGCTTGGAGTCCAGGGTTTCATCCTCGCCGCGCCGCTCGCCGTGGACCTCGGCGTCGGCATGCTGACCGTGCGCAAGGCCGGCAGACTCCCCGGTCCGGTCGTCGGCGTCGACTACGACCTGGAGTACGGGCGGCGAGGATGGAGCTCCAGCCCTTCACCGTCGTCGACGGCCAGCGGGTGCTCGTCATCGACGACGTGCTGGCTACAGGCGGGACCGCGAGCGCGGCCTTCGAACTCATCGAGCGCTCCGGGGCCTGCTGACCGAGCTGCGCGTCCTCATCGAGCTGGAGGGGTTCGGCGGCCGCGAACGGCTCTGCGGGCCGCTGGGTCGACGCCGTCCTCACCTACTGAGCCTGTTCAGGATTGAGGCCGTGCGGCTTAAGCGCACGGCCCGCTCTGCGCGCGCCGCGTATGATTGTCGTCGAGGAGGGTTTGACATGAGCGGAAACGAGTCCTCGCGTCAGGTCGCGTTTGAGCTGGCTCGCCGGCAGGTCGGGGCCGGAGATCCCTGGGCGATGGAGCCGCTCATGCGCGCCCTGGGAACGAAGAGCGTCGACAAGTCCCGGATCATCCACGCCTACCGGGTGGCCGAGGGATGCCATGCCGGGCAGGTCCGCAAATCCGGGCGAGCCCTATCATCCACCCGTCGCGGTGGCGACGATTCTGGCCGAGCTCGGCATGGACGAGGACACGATCGTCGGGCGCTCCTCCACGACACGGTCGAGGACACCGACTACACCCTCGGGGATCTGTCCCGCGAGTTCGAGCTCGACGGTGGCCACGCTCGTCGACGGCGTGACCAAGCTCGACAAAGTGGAGTACGGCGAGCGGCCGCCGCCGAGACCGTCAGGAAGATGGTCATCGCGATGTCGAAGGACATCCGGGTCCTCCTCATCAAGCTGGCCGACCGACTCCACAACGCCCGGACCTGGAAGTACGTCTCGGCCGAGGGGGCCAGGCGGAAGGCCCGCGAGACCCTGGAGATCTACGCACCCCTGGCTCACCGCCTGGGCATGAACTCGATCAAGTGGGAGTTGGAGGACCGCCCTTCAAGATCCTCTATCCCGCCGTCTACGCCGAGATCGAGCACCTCGTCGCCGACCGCACTCCCGAACGCGAGGCCTACATCCTGGAGATCAAGGAGCTCCTGGAACGCGAGTTGAAGACGGCCCGCATCAAATGCACGATCACCGGGCGGCCCAAGCACTTCTAGTTCGATCTACCAGAAGATGATCCTGCGGGGAAGCGACTTCGAGAGACATCTACGATCTGGTCGGGTGCGAGTCTGGTCGAGACCATCCCGGACTGCTACGCCGCCTTGGGCATCGCGAACACGGTCTTCACCCCGATCCAGGGGTCGGATCAGGACTACATCTCCACGCCGAAGTTCAACTTCTACCAGTCGATCCACACCACCGTGATCGGCCCCGGGGGGCGTTCCCTGGAGATCCAGATCCGCACGTACGAGATGCACCGGCGCGCGGAGTACGGGGTGGCCGCCCACTGGCGGTACAAGGAGAACGCGGGGGCGGGCAGGGACGAGTCGCCGAGGCCTCCGCGGAGGAGACCCAGCTCAACCGGCTTCGCCAACTCGTCGACTGGCAGCGGGACACCGCCGACCCGACCGAGTTCCTCGACCCCTCCGCTACGAGATCTCGGGCAACCAGGTCTACGTCTTCACGCCCAAGGGCGAGGTTCTCCAGCTGCCCATGGGATCGACTCCCGTGGACTTCGCCTACGCCGTCCACACCGAAGTCGGGCATCGCACCGTCGGCGCCCGCGTCAACGACAGGCTCGTCACCCTCGACCACCGCTTGGAGTCCGGTGACGGTCGAGATCATCACGCGAAGAATCGAGTCCGGGCCGTCCCGGGGTGGCTGGACTCGTGGCCTCCCCGCGCGCCCGTACGAAGATCAAGGCGTGGTTCAAGCATTCGCGGCGCGAAGAGTCCGTCGAGTCGGGCAGCGACAAGCTCGCGCAAGGCGATCCGGCGCAAGAACCAGCCCGTTCAGCGCCTCATGAGGCCACGACACTCTCAGGGCATCGCCCAGGACCTGAACCGCAACGACGTCACGGACCTGTATGCGGCGATCGGCGAGGGCGCGGTCTCCGCGGAGACCGTCGTCCGCCACCTCATCCTCTCCCAGGGCGGCGAGGCCGGGGTCGAGGAGACGCTGTCCGAGGCGGTCACGCCCACGCGCATCGCCCACAGGCCCGCGCCCAGCGGCGATGCCGCCGTCGTCGTCCAGTCCATGGACTCCGGCGACGTCCTCGTCAAACTCGCGAAATGCTGCACTCCCGTGCCTCCCGACGCGATCGTCGGGTTCGTCACGCGGGGCAACGGCCTGTCGGTCCACCGGGCGGACTGTCCGAACGTCTCCTCCCTCAAGCGCGAGCCAGAGCGCTTCATCCCGATCGCGTGGGCGGAGGGGGTCGGATGCCGTGTTCCTCGTCCACGTCCAGATCGAGGCGCTCGACCGCCACGGACTGCTCACCGACCTGTCGCGGGTCCTCTCGGAGCACGGAGTCAACCTCCAGGGGAACATGATGACGACCAGGAGCGCGTCGCCAAGGCGAGCTTCGTCTTCGAAAATGGCCGACCCCGACTATCTCGACAGGCTCCTGCGCGAGCTGCGCAAGGTGGAGGGGTCTTCGACGCCTACGCGTGACTGGGTCCAAGAAGGGCAGCGAGCGCCGGATCGACGCCTCAGCCCGCGGCCCGCGCGGTCAGGGGCGGCGGGCGTCGTCGGCCCTGCGAGCCCGCCGAGCCGACGGGCCGTCCGGTTTCGCGGAAGGCGGTTCGCTCCACGTAGTCGGCCAGGCCGTCCACGCATCGGCGCACGAAGGGAGCGTTCCTCCGCCTGCTTCCAGCTCGCACTGGTCGCGCAGCTCTTCGATGCCCAGGCACGAGTGCAGGAGTCCGAGAACGCACTCGATCGCGGTGTCCGGCCTTTCGATGGCTAGGAGGTCGTAGGCCGTCCTCGCCGGGCTGGGGACGGCGTGGCTGCCCATGCGCACCGCGAATTTCTCCGGGAAGCTCCGCCCGGTGGACGACGGCGGTCGGATGGGTCGGGTGGGCGGCGCACAGCCGCATCACCCCGCCTGACGGCCAGAGGCCGGTGTGGATCCAGAAGGCCGTGAGCGTCGCCGGGACGGCGCCGCGGGGGAGGAGAGGGCAGACGAGCCATGCCTGCAGCCCCGGCGTCGACGAGAGGTCTCGCGGGCACACCTTTCAGGGCGCGTACTGACGGCCAGGCCGTCGCGGACGAGCGTCTGGTCTTCGTGTGCGAGAGTCGAGTTGCGCCACGTGTACATGCATACGTGTATATTACGAGAAGCGCGGCCGGCGCTGTCTGGCGCCGGCCGCGGGAGCGACGTCGATCGACGTCTGGAGGGATCATCGACGTCTGGAGGGGATCAGAGATCGCTGGTGACCTGGGCGAGCCAGGCTTCGCGGGCGGTGCGCCTCCTCTCCAGCTCCCTTGATCTTCTCGGCGTCGCCGGCGGCTTCGGCTTCCGCTATCTCGACGTCCAGCTCGGCGATCAGGGGCCTTCCAGCTGGGCGGCATGCCGCTGGACCGCTGCTTCTTCTGCGGATCGGTGCGGCGCCACTGCTCGGCCTCCGCCCGGCGTATCTCGTCCTCGATCTCCGCAGGCGCCCCTCGACTCGCCGATAGTCGGAGCGGGGAACCATTCCGATGTCCTCCCAGCGGTCCGCGATGTCCCGGTACGCCGCTCGGGCGGCGTCGACGTCGTCGACCGGCAGAGGGCCTCGGCCTCCAGGAGGCCGAGCTTGGCCCGCAGGTTGGCTGCGAATTCCTGGTCGACGGCGCTGTGGTGGGCCGAGCGCGCGGAGAAGAACACTTCTGCGGGCGGCCATGAACCGCTCCCACAGTCTGTCGTCGTCCTTCTTGGATGCGCGCCCTGCGGCCTTCCACTCGTCCATGATCCGGCGCATCTCGTTGCTCGTCTCCCGCCAGTCCGTCGAATGCGCGATCTCCTCGGCGCGGGCGATGAGCCGCTCCTGGCGGCGACGACCTGGCTGCGCTGCGCGTCGAGCCTGTGGAGGCGCGGCGGGCGTCTTCGAAGACCTTCCTGGCGTGCGACAGGCGCTTTCCATGGGGCGTCGCTCGTCGGCTTGTCGATTCGGGGGCCGGACTTCTGCGCCTGCCGCCACCGTTCGGAGCAGATCCATGAGTTCGGCGCGCGTGTCACGCCAGTTGATCGGCGGTAATCCACGGAGTCGGCGATCTCTTCGGCGCGGGCGACGATCGCCTCCTCTCGGCCAGCGCGGCCGCCCTGATCTGCTGGCGTTTTTGGCCTCGGTATTCGGCGCGGCGTTCGTCGATCCGCGCGTGGAGGCCGGCGGCTCGCGTCCGCAGGGCCTCGATGTCTCCGACCGCGGAGGGCCTCGACGAGTTGTTTTTCGAGGGTCTCTCAGAGCGGAAGCGGATTCGTCCGGGCTCACCGTCTCGATGCGGGGTGGCGATGAGATTGAGTTGCGCCTCGGAGGTCGAGGTAGCGGCGAACGTAGATCGCCAGGGCGTCTTTCTTGGAACCGCCTGCGGCGTACCGCCCGACTATCCGTTCGCCGTCGCCCGAGCGAAATCCCAGACGTTTCCCCTCCTCGTCCACGCGGCCCCAGGCGGCGGCCCGCAGCGGCTGCGTCGTTGAGCGGTGCGGGCGGGCGGGCGAGGGAGGCGGGGCGGGGTTTGGGGACCGGACGGGGGACGGGTTTGGGGGTGGGGGTGTGGTGGACCCAGACATTGAGGCTCCTCGAGAGACAGCGCTGCGCGCGCGTGGCAACGTTTCACCGACATTGTACGTGGTGAGTGCCGTTCCGGCTGCCGCCACTGGAGGAGGCAGTCCGCTGAAAAGGCTCCGGTGTGACAGAGACGGGACGTTGTGGCTAGCGTGGCGGTATGATCTTTCTTCGCTACTCTCGAACGCTCATCGAAGCCAACTGCTACATCCTGGCCGATTCCCCCGTCTCGCCCGCACCAGTCGTCGACCCGGGGGCCGGAAGCGCGGCGTGGATCGACCAGACCCTCCAGCGCAAGGGTCTGAGCCTGGGGGCCGTGCTGTGCACACACGGCCACATGGACCACGTCTGGGACTCGGGGCTCGTGGCCGGCGAAGCGCCCGTCTTCATTCCCGGCCGGACCTGTACCGCATGGACGATCCGGTCGCCTACGCCCGGCCGCTCGGCTCGACTTTCGAGGCCGCGTCGGGGCACGGATGGATCAAGCCCGAGGACGAGGGCTCTTCCGGGGAGTTCTTCGCAGACGGCGGCGCCGAGATCGTCCTGGGAGTGGCCATCCGCGCCCTGCCGGCTCCGGGGGCACACCGAGGGGTCGAGCGTCTTCCTCCTGAACGGGGCCGTCGACCCCGATCGCGAGTCCGCGCGGCCTTCCCCGAGGGAGTGGCCGGCCAGGCCCTCATGCTCAGCGGGGACGTGCTCTTCAGGGACGGCGTCGGCCGGACGGACCTCCACGGAGGCGATCCCGCGGCGGCCGCCGCGTCCCTGCGGACCCTCGTGCGCGTCAGTCGACCCCGCGACGGTGTTCTTCCTGGGGCACGGCCCGGCTTCCACCGTCGGGCGCGAACGGGCCCATCTTACTATCTGCGACAGGCGTTGGCCGTCGGTTAGAGGCCGTTCGTCTTATAGCACCCGCGTCATGCGGGCAAGGTCACGCGCCGGGTGGATCTCGTCAGCGGCTGAGGCGCCCGGCTTTCGTGAAATAATACACTTTATGAAGATTGCGCCTTTGTCGGGTTTCCGGAGTGGCTGCTCGAGGACAGGCTCGTCGAACAGCGGATCCTCGACTCCTGCGATCGACCTTCGAGCTCCACGGATTCTCCGGGATCGAGACGCGCGCCGTCGAACCGCCTCGACCAGCTCCTGCGCAAGGGGAGACCTCCAAGGAGGTCTACGTCCCTGGACCGTCTGCAGGGCGAGGAGGGCGGGGAATCGCGTCTGGGCCTCACTTCGACCTGACGGTTCCCCTCGCGCGGTACGTCCTGGAGCACGCGGGCAGGATCGACTTCCCGTTCAAGCGGTATCAGATTCAGCGGGTCTGGCGGGGAGCGCCCTCAGGACGGTCGCTTCCGCGAATTCACGCAGGCGGACGTGGACATCGTGGGCGCTGATTCCCTGGCCTTCCACCACGAGATCGAGCTGCCGCTCGTCATGGTCGACGCGCTCGGCAGGCTTCCGATACCCCGCGTCCGCGTCAGGCGTCAGCGAACCGGAAGGTCGCTCAGGGTTTCTACGAGGCCGTCGGCGTCGAGGACGTCGCGCAGACCCTCCGCGTCGTCGACAAATTGGACAAGATCGGCCCGCGGCCGTCGCCGAGCTGCTCGTCGAGCGCGTCGGGGCCAGCCGCGAGCAGGCGGACAAGGCGCTCGCCCCTGGCGGAGATCAGCGGGTCCGACGCGTCCGTGGCCGACCGGGTGCGCGCGCCTCGGGGCGCAGTCGCGCGCCTCCTGGACGAAGGCCTGGAGGAGCTCGTGGGGCTGGTCGAGAGGGCGAACGCGCTGATCCCCGGCTCCGGTGGAGGCGGACTCGAAGATAGCCCGCGGCCTGCACTGCACCGGCTCGGTCTACGAGTCCTTCCTGACCGGCCACGAAGACCTCGGTTCGGTGTGCTCGGGCGGGCGCTACGACTCGCTCGTCGGCGACGGAGGCGAACCTATCCTGGGGTCGGTCTGTCGATCGGCGTGTCCCGCCTGGTCTCCCGCGTTCTCGGCCGCGGCCCGGCCGCCGCCTCGAGAAAGGTGCCCACGTGCGTGCTCGTGGCCGTCAACAGCGAGGAGGAGAGGCCCGGGGCCGAGGCGACCGCGATGGGGGCTGCGCAGGAGGGGGATACCGGCCGACGTCTCTCCCAGCTCGGCGGTTCGGCAAGCAGATCAGGTTCGCCGACAGGCGGGGCATCCGGCACGTGTGGTTCTCCACCGAGGACGGCGAGCAGGTCAAGGACATCCGCTCGGGGGAACAGACGGCCGCCGATCCCGAGACGTGGAGCCCTCCTCCCCTCGACCTGCTCGCGTGTAAGTGAGGTCCAGTGAGCATTCCCGCCGCTTCGCGAGACAGGACTGGTGGGAGCGCTGAGGTCCCTGAGGGTGTGCTGGCGCGTACGGCCTTTCCGCTGGAGATACCCCTCGGCCGCCCGCGCAGGCGACGTCCTGGCAGATTCGCTGCATCAGCTCGACGACTACGTCCTTCCCCGGATCACGAACCTCGACGCACCGCTCGTCGCCGTCGTGGGGGACTCGACGGGGTCGGGGAAGTCCACCGTCAATCTCGATGTTGGAGGAGAACGTCGCCAGGGGCCTCGGCGATCCGCCCGACCACCAGGCGTCCGCTCCTCATCCACGCCCCCGGAGACGCCCACTGGTTCGACGACGCGAGATCCTCCCCGGCCTGACGAGGGTGGTCAGAGGACCGGAGGAAGGGGAAGAGGGGACGGAGGAGACGGAGTCCGAGGCGCTGGAGCAGGCGACCGGAGGGCTGTCTGAGGACCCCTCGCCCCAGAGGCCAAGGCCGGAGGAGCCCGCCGCCTCGCGCGGACGGCGAAGGCATCCCTGCCTCCGGTGAGGAGCCTCGGGTCCCGGCAGCGCCGCCGCGCCCGGCGAAAGGGGCTCCCGGCGACTCTGCGTCCGACGAGGGAGATCCCGACGAGGGCGCCCCTGCGGACGGGCAGGACCCCACGTGGAGATCGAATTGACCGAGAGGTCGTCGCTTCCGGCCGGACTGGCCCTCCTCGACTCCCCTGACGTGGACTCGGTCGTCGAGGGGAACAGGCATCTGGCCGCCCAGCTCGCGGCCGCGGCCGACCTCTGGCTTTTCGTCACGAGCGCATCCCGCTACGCCGACGCCATTCCGTGGTCCATGCTCGGCGAGGCGGCCGATCGCGACGTCGTCGTCGCCATCGTGCTCAACCGCGTGCCTCCGGGGGTCAGGGGGCGCAGGTGCGGCCCGACCTGGCCCGCAGGCTCGACGAGCACGGCCCGGGCTACGCGCCCTGTTCGTCATATCCGAGCGCCTGGACGACGACGACTCGGATCCCCGCCGCCGACGTCGCGCCCATATCGGGATGGCTCGCCGGGCTCGCCCACGACGCCAGCGCACGGGCCTCGGTGGCTAGGCAGACGCTCCTGGGCGCGATGGGAGGGCTGATCGCCAACGGCAGGGAGATCCTGGCCGCGATAGACGACCAACGCGAGACCGTGCGAGCTATGCGCGCCGACGTCGCGCAAGCCGACGGGGTGGCCTGCGGTTCGGTCGTCGCGAGCCTGGCGGACGGGCGCGTGCTCCACAGCGAGGTGCTCGAACGGTGGAGCCGAGGCCGCCGGGCAGCGGGCGCATGAGAAGCTTGGAGGGGAGTCGCCGGGCTGCGGGGCCGCATCTCGGCGTGGTTCCGCAGGGGCGGGAGTCCGAGTCCGCCGTCGCCGGGGTTGCAGACGGCATCGAGGCCTCGCTCAGGACGATCCCTCGTCGCGGGAAGCGCAGGGTGCGGTGCGCTCGGTCGACGACGCCCTGGAGGTCCCGCGAGGGGGCCCGCGGAGTTCGCGACAGGGCCCTGGCCGCCGTCCGGGATCCCGGCGAGCGCGCCCGGAGCGCCGAGGGCTGCGATCTCGGCGGCGGCGGTCGCTGGCCGGACTGGTCGGAACGACGGGGCAGGACAAGCGCGCCACGGCCAGGCTGGCCCGCCGCCGGGGAGGACGCCGTGGAGCCGCCCTCATGATCGTGGTCTTCCTCGACCGCCGGCCTCTCGGAGGGCAGGCCCGCGGCGGCCGGAAGCGCGGCCGGGGAGCGGAGCGGGCTGTTGGAGGCGATCTCGGCCGCGACGCCGTCCGGTCGGCGGCGAGGAGGGCCCGCGAGAGCCTCCTCGAGAGCGCCGCGGCGTTCTTCGCCGAGGAGCTCGCGCCGTTCAGGAAGGCCTGCGAGGAGGTCGCCATCGGCACGGAGTTCCGCAATGAGGTCAACAGGGCGTTCAGCCGGATAGAGCGCCTGCACGCGAGGGAGGAGCGTCGATGACACTCACCATTGAAGACGGCATCGTGCATCTGGACCGCGCCATCGGATCCTCGGGACCCGGACTTCCCCGGCGAGGTCGAGGCCGCCGGGCGGACGGCCGAGCGCGTCCGGGGCCGAGTCCAGGTGGGGGACAGCATACGGTCGTCGTCCTCGCGGGCGCCACCGGAAGCGGCAAATCGTCGCTTCTCAACGCTCTGGCGGGGAGAGCGTGTCGCGGGTCGCTCCCTGACGCGTCCGACGACGGACGCGCCCTGGCCGTCTCGGGTTCGGCCGCCACCGAGGTCCTCGACTGGATGGGGGTGGACTCTCGCCGGGTCCTTCCGGGCGCCCTGGGCGAGGATCGTCTGGTCGTCGTCGACCTGCCCGATCTCGATTCGATCGAGCACCGGCACCGCAGCGTGGCCGACTCGCTCATTGAGCGCGCCGACGCCGTCGTCCTCGTCCTCGACCCGCACGCGCAAGTACGCCGACGCGGTCATACACAAGGAGTACCTCGAGCGCTTCACGGAGCGCGGGCGGCCTGCATCGTCGTGCTCAACCAGGTCGACCGGCTCGCCGCCGCCGAGCGCGAAGGGGTCCTCGACGACGTGTCCGCCTTGCTCGACCGCGACGGACTGGACGCACAGGTCTTCGTGGCCTCGGCCAGGGACGGGGGAGGGCGTGCCGGCCGTGCGCCAGGCGCTCCTCGACTTCGTCGGGCGACGCGACGCCTCCCGCTTGAAACTCGCCAAGGAGCTGCGGGCCGCCGGGCAGTGCCTGGATCGCGCCGTGCGCGAGGACGGCAGGGCGCGACGTCTCCGGCGGCGCGGCGGACTTCTCCTCCGCGTCGCAGGCGATCGCCGCGGCCGCGGGCGTCCGCGACGTCGCCAAGGCGGCGGCGGACTCCTACGAGGCCAGAGCGAGACGCGAAACGGCGTGGCCGCCGGCCAGACTGGTGCGCCGCGCCTCCGACCCGCTCGTCCGGCTCGGACTCGTGAGCGCTCCGAACCGCAAGAGGCGGCCGAGCGCCGGGAACCTCGCCGCGGGCTCGTCTGCGGCCGCGCGTTCGCGCGTTCGCGAATACGTCGACGAGCGCCTGGACCGCCTGCCCGGGACGTGGCGGGTCGAGGTCGCCGAGAAGAGCGACGAGCGTGCGACCAACGCTGATCGAATCGGCTGACTCCCCTCATGTCCGCGGTCGATTTGGAATACCGGCACAAGCCGTCGTGGTGGGCGGCCGTCAACGTCTTCCAGATCCTCTTTTTCCTCGTGTTCCTCGTGGGCGCCCTGTGGCTGGTCCCGCTGGCGGCGATCGGCCTCCTGCGGACGGGACCCTCGGCTCTCCGCACGTCGGGCCGCTGCCCCTGCCCCTGTGCCTCGTGGCGGGAGGGCTGGCGGCTGGCTGGCTGCTGAGCTTCGTGTCCGGGTCCTCCGCGCGCGAGCGGCCGAACAGGTCCGCATCCGCGTGGAGGGGCGCCTGGTCGACGCGGTCGACCGGGGGCGAGGGAGTCGATCCTCGATCCGGTGGAGACCGAGCGCTCCCGATACGTGAGCGTCATGGACAGCATCGGCAAACTGGCCTCGGTCGGCTGACGCTCGCCGCCGGCCGGTTCGCGGAGGCGGCGCCGTAGTCAACCTCATCCTCATTTTTATGCAACTGCGCGTATACTTATGTGCGGACTTTTCCGGATCCGCGTCCGCCCACCGACGGCGGCCAGCGGATGGACGCACGCAGACGAAGGAGGGCCGGTGACGGCACAGTGAACGGTTCAACCGGCCACCAGGGCGGCCAGGCACGTGCTCATAGCGAAGATCTTAGGGCGAGCGCGCTGTGCATTCCCAGGGAGAGTTGCGGGCCCACGTCCTGAAGGAGGGCTTCTCCGTCACGCAGGCGACGCTGTCCCGCGACCTCGACGAGCGCTCAACGCGGTCAAGGTCCGAGACTCCGACGGGAACCAGGTCTATCGGATCTCGACGAAACCGAGTTGTACAACGCCGCCATGGGGGCGCGAGCCCAACTGGAGCGATGGTGCCCCGAGGTCTTGGTGAGCGCGCAGAGGGCGGAGAACCAGCTCGTCCTGCGCACGCCTCCGGGCGCGGCGCACATCCTGGCGGGGGGGATCGACAAGGCCATGCTCGGGGGCGTCTTGGGCTGCGTCGCGGGCGACGACACGGTTCTCGTAGTCGCCGAAAAGCGCCGAGCGCGCCGAGACGCTTCGCGAAGAGCTGCTGCGACTGGCGTGACGCACCGGAAACTGTCAACCACGAAGGAGGAAGCAATGTCGAAGAGCAGGGGCCGGGTCGTGCTGGCCTACTCGGGAGGCCTCGACACGTCGGTGGCCATCGGCTGGATCGGCGAGCAGACCGGCGCCGAGGTGGTTACCGTGTCGGTGGACGTCGGGCAGGGGAGAGGATCTCGAGACCATCCGTCAGCGCGCTCTGGATTGCGGGGCGGTCGAAGCGTATGTGGCCGACGCCCGCGATGAGTTCGCCGACGAGTACTGCATGCTCGACCTTCAGGCCAACGGCCTGTACATGGGCGCCTATCCGCTCATATCGGCCCCTCTCCCGCCCGGTGATCGTCAAGCACCTGGTCACCGCCGCCCGGCGGTTCGGCGCAACCGTCGTCGCCCACGGATGCACGGGCAAGGGCAACGACCAGGTGCGGTTCGAGAATGGAATCACATCGCTGGCCCCCTGACCTGACCTGCATCTCCCCGGTCCGCGATCTGGCGATGACCCGCGAGTTCTCGATCGACTACGCGAACAGGCACGACCTGCCCATCGAGACGACGCACCACAACCCCTTCTCCATCGACCAGAACGTCTGGGGGCCGGGCCATCGAAACCGGCTTCCTCGAGGACATCTGGAACGGCCCTGACGAAGGACGTCTACACCTACACGGACGATCCGACCTATCCTCCGCTCCCCGACGAGGTCGTCGTCGCCTTCGAGTCCGGCGTCCCGGTCGCCGTGGACGGGCAGAGCGTCACGCCGCTTCAGGCGATCCAGGAGTTGAACCGCCGGGCGGGCGCCCAGGGATCGGCCGCATCGACATCGTCGAGGACCGCCTGGCGGGCATCAAGTCGCGCGAAATCTACGAAGCCCCCGGGGCGATGACGCTCATAGCCGCCCATCAGGAACCTCGAGCGCGTGACGATGGACCGCGATCAGATCCGCTCAAGCAGACCGTGTCCGACCGGTGGAGCACGCTCGTGTACGAGGGGCAGTGGTTCTCCCTGCTCGAGCACCCCTGGACGCCTTCATCCGCGACACCCAGGAGTACGTCTCCGGAGACATCAGGATGGTTCTGCACGGGGGCGGCGACCGTGACAGGGCGGCGGTCGCGCAGCTCGCTTTACGACTTCAATCGGCCACGTACGACGCCGGAGACACGTACGACCAGTCCAAGGCGCGGATTCATCGAGATCTTCGGCATGACATCCAAGCTGGCGGCGGCCCGCGACGTCGCATTCGGCCGTGGCGAGGCCATGGGCAAGACCGATCTCTACTGACGGCGGGCCGGCCTCCGCCGCGCACCGCCGCCGGCCGCGCTCTGCCCTTCGAGGCTCCGGCACGCACGCGGAGCGTCTGTTCCGTCCGCGTCAGACGACGGCGCGCTTTCCGGGGCTTCGGCACGCGGAGCGCTTTGGCCCGCTCCGACGATCGGATGGCGGGCGAGCCGTTAGGATGGGGGACTCATGGAACACGTGGCACTGTGGGTGGAGGTTCTCGGGCGACCCGGCCGATGCGCTCACCGAGCTATCCCGGTCCACCCAGTTCGATTGGCGTCTGGCCACCTACGATCTGGCCGGCTCGCGCGCCCACGCGAGGGCCCTCCATGCGGCGGGGCTGCTGACCGACGCCGAACTGTCCGGCATGATCGCCGCCTTGCATGAGCTGGAGGCCGACGTCCGCGAAGGGTCCTTCCGTCCGCTTCCCGGCGACGAAGACGTCCACACCGCGCTCGAGCGCGGCCTGCTCGAGCGCGCAGGGGCGGACCTCGGCGGCAAACTGCGGGCGGGCGTTCCCGCAACGACCAGATCGCCACTCATCCGCATGTGCCTGCGCGACAGCGCCTGCGCCTGGCCGGAAAGCTCCTCGACGCGGTCCGGGCGCTCATCGTCCAGGCCCGGCGGGCGGGGACGCCGTCATGCCCGGGGCGGACCCACATGCAGCACGCCCAGCCTGTGCTCGTCGCCCATCAGCTCCTCGCCCACGCGTGGCCGCTGCTGCGCGACGTCGAGCGTTTCGTCGACTGGGACCGGCGCGCGTCCCGCAGCCCCTACGGCTCGGGAGCCTTGGCGGGCAACACGCTCGGACTGGACCCCGAGGCCGTCGCGGCCGACCTGGGCTTCGCGGGGATCGTGGAGAATTCGATCGACGGCACCGCCGCCCGGGACGTCGTCGCGGAGTTCTCCTTCGTCTGCGCGCAGACGGGCGTCGACCTCTCCCGCATAGGCGAGGAGATCATCGTGTGGAACACGCAGGAGTTCGGCTTCGTCACGCTCGACGACTCCTTCTCCACCGGTTCGTCGATCATGCCGCAGAAGAAGAACCCCGACGTGGCCGAACTGGCCCGTGGCAAGGCGGGCTGGCTCATCGGGGACCTCGCGGGTCTGCTCGCCGCGCCTCAAGCGACCCTCTGGCCTACAACCGCGACCTGCAGGAGGATAAGGAGCCTGTTCGACCAGATCGACACGCTCGACGTCCTCCTCCCCGCGATGTCCGGGATGCTCGCGACGATGAGTCTCCACCTCGATCGGATGTCCGGAGCTCGCCCCGCGCGGCTTCTCCCTGGCGACCGACGTGGCCGAATGGCTCGTGCGCAGAGGGGTTCCCTTCCGCGAGGCCCACGAGATATCGGGGGCGTGCGAGTGCGAGAGGAGGAGTCGAACTGTGGAGCTTCCGGCGGCCGGATATCGGGCGATCGACCCGCGTCTGACCCCCGACGTCCTGGGCGCTCTCAGCCTGGAGGCCTCGGTGGGCTCGCGCCGCGCGAGCGGGCACGGCTCCTAGGCGGGTGGCCGAGCAGCTCGGCGAGGCCGAGGCCCGCGTCGATCAGCTCGCGGTGTTCGTCGGAAGCGAGATCCTTGCACGATAGGCAGCGGGATTCGCGGGACGGCGCCGCGGGAGAGGGGAACGCCGGCGGCGCGCCTTCCTCTTCCTGTGAATCCCCGTCTCCACTACGATCCGTATCCGGACTGGCGGGTGTGGCTTCCCATGTCGGATCGCGGCGAGTCCATCCCGATCGAATGGAATACGGGAGGCCGGCGTTCGGGCATGGAGCCGGGGGACGCTGCGCTTCCGTCAAAGTCGGCCTCGATCCGAGGGGCCTCGTGGCCGTGGGGAGGTCGTCACTCGGATCTACGTCGGACCGCAGTGGAATCCGGACGCCTCGCGGCCGGAGGCGGGATGGGTCGGCCTGCGTCTGACGCGCCTGCTGGACTTGGACGACCCGGTCCCTCTGGACGTCCTGCGCGGGATCGGCCCGCGGGTGAGATGGACTCCGAGGATGTCGGGAACCGAAGTGCCGCTTGACGTCGCGCTGTCCGTCGAAGGCCTCGTCGGCCTCAGGGCGCGGAGGAGACGGGCCGATGAACGGCGGCCGGAGCGGTCGCGACGGGCGGAATCGGACCGGAGATGGCACACTTGAGTCGGGGCGTCGGCCCCGCACGCCGATGGAAGGAGAGGAAGAGAACGTGAGCGAGATCCTCGACGAGCTGATGTGGCGGGGGCCTCATCGCCCAGCACACGGATATCGACGCTCTGCGCGCGGCGCTGGACGAGGGACCCGTCACCTTCTACTGCGGCTTCGACCCCACCGCGTCCTCGTTGCACCACGGGCATCTCGTCGCGGTCAAAGTCATCGAGACACTTGCAGCTGGCGGGACACCGCCCGCTCGCGCCTCGTGGGGGCGCCACCGGCTTGATCGGGGATCCCCGCGCGAAAGGCGAACGGACGCTCAACTCCCGCCGACGTCGTCCGGGAATGGGCCGACGCCCTGAGAGGGGCAGTTGGAAGGGCTCCTGGACTTCGAGGGCGACAACCCGCGCGCATCGTCGACAACCTGGACTGGACGGCAGACATGACCGCCATCGACTTCCTGCGCGACATCGGCAAGCATTTCCGGATGGGCACGATGCTGGCGAAGGACGTCGTCGCGCGTCGACTCGAACTCGAGGAGGGATCTCGTTCACGGAGTTCAGCTATCAGATCCTGCAGGGCCAACGACTACCTGGAGCTCTACCGCCGCCATAACTGCACGCTCGAAGTCGGCGGCAACGACCAATGGGGCAACCTCGTCGGCGGCATGGACCCTCATACGCAAGGTCGAAGGCGCGGCGGTCCACGTCATGACCAATCCGCTCATCACCAAGTCCGACGGAACGAAGTTCGAAGACGGAGGGCGGGGCCATCTGGCTGAATCCGGAGATGTTCGGTCCCTACAGGTTCTACCAGTTCTGGCTCAACACGGCTGACGCCGACGTGGTCCGCATGCTCAAGGTCTTCACCTTCCGGACCCGCGAGGAGATCTCGGAGCTGGAGGCGGTTCTGGTCGAGCGCCCTCACGCCCGTGAGGCGCAGAGGACTCTCGCCGAGGACGTGACCACGTGGGTGCACGGCGCCGACGCGACCGAGCGCGTCACAACCGCCTCCCGGGCTCTGTTCGGCGGGGGCGGCCTCGAATCGGTCGACGCCGGCACCTCGCCGACGCAGTCACGCGGAGGTTCCCCGGGCGCAAGGGGCTGTGGGCGCCTCGACTCGTGAGCTCTCGTGGCGGCCGGGCCCGAGAGGGTCTCGGCGCCGCCAGGCGGACTATCGCGTCGGGAGGCCTGTAGCGTCAACAACGTCAAGATCGCCGATTCCGAGCGCACGCTCGCTGCGGAGGACCTCCTTCCGGGAGGGTTCGTGCGCTTCGCAAGGGCAAGAGGAACCTCGCCGTCATCGAGACGGCGGGAACGCTATGAGGATCCCGCGGCCACGTCTCCGCTGGGGCCCCGTCTCCGTGCGGTAGCGGGGGCGGAATGGAGCTCGAGCCAGGCATATATCGAACGCGGCCCGTCTCCGTGCGGTCGGGGGCGGGCCTCGGCGGTCCGGATCGTCGATGGGCTGTTCGAGCTGTGTCCCCCTATCACCCGGGGACGATTTGACGGGGCGGGGCCGTCTCGGTAGTCTCACTTTATCTGTCGCCGGGACGCGGCGAAATCAGGAATTCTTCCGGGGAGGGCTGCGTTCTCCAGTGCGACCGGCTGGATGCTCGGCTGGCTCTCGTTTTGACAGGGCGCCAAACGAATGGTAAACTAGCTTTCTGCCTCTTTTCTGTGATGACTGCTGTGTGTGGTTGTTGTGGGGTGTGGGTGTGGTGTTTGGGTGCTTGATAGTGTGTTGGTTGATGTGTTTGTGACTGGCTCGTGTGGGGCTTGGTTGTGGCTGGCTCGTGTGGGTTGTGTGCCTGTGTGGGTTGGTTGTGGCTGGTTCTGTGGGGTTGGTTGTTTTTGGGAGTCGTTTTGGGCTTTCTGCGTTTTTGTGTGGAGAGTTTGATCCTGGCTCAGGACGAACGCTGGCGGCGTGCTTTAACACATGCAAGTCGAACGGGCTCTGTCTGGCTGTGTGCTAGGTGGGGTTAGTGGCGAACGGGTGAGTAATACGTGAGTAACCTGCCCTCTTCTTTGGGATAAGCCTTGGAAAACGGGGTCTAATACTGGATATTCCTGTCTGGTCGCATGGCTGGGTGGGGAAAGCTCGGTGGGGATGGGCTCGCGGCCTATCAGCTTGTTGGTGGGGTGATGGCCTACCAAGGCGTCGACAGGTAGCCGGCCTGAGAGGGTGACCGGCCACACTGGGACCGAGATACGGCCCAGACTCCTACGGGAGGCAGCAGTGGGGATATTGCACAATGGGCGCAAGCCTGATGCAGCGACGCCGCGTGGGGATGACGGCTTTCGGGTTGTAAACCTCTCTCGTCGGGGACAAGGCTCTGCTTGGTGGTGGGGCTGAGGGTACCCGGTGAAGAAGCGCCGGCTAACTCACGTGCCAGCAGCCGCGGTAATACGTAGCGCGAGCGTTGTCCGGAATTATTGGGCGTAAAGGGCTCGTAGGCGGCTTGTCGCGTCTGCTGTGAAAATGCGGGGCTTAACTCGTACGTGCAGTGGGTACGGGCAGGCTAGAGTGCGGTAGGGTGACTGGAATTCCTGGTGTAGCGGTGGAATGCGCAGATATCAGGAGGAACACCGATGGCGAAGGCAGGTCACTGGGCTGTTACTGACGCTGAGGAGCGAAAGCGTGGGGAGCGAACAGGATTAGATACCCTGGTAGTCCATGCTGTAAACGTTGGGAACTAGGTGTGGGGTTCTTTTTCCACGGATTCTGCGCCGGAGCTAACGCATTAAGTTCCCCGCCTGGGGAGTACGGCCGCAAGGCTAAAACTCAAAGGAATTGACGGGGGCCCGCACAAGCGGCGGAGCATGCGGATTAATTCGATGCAACGCGAAGAACCTTACCAAGGCTTGACATACGCTGGGACGGTGCAGAGATGTGCTGGCTTTTTGCTGGTGTACAGGTGGTGCATGGTTGTCGTCAGCTCGTGTCGTGAGATGTTGGGCTAAGTCCCGCAACGAGCGCAACCCTGTCTCGTGTTGCCAGCAGGTTGGGCTGGGGACTCACGGGAGACCGCCGGGGTTAACTCGGAGGAAGGTGGGATGACGTCAAATCATCATGCCCCTTATGTCTTGGGCTTCACGCATGCTACAATGGCCGGGACAGAGGGTTGCGATATCGTGAGGTGGAGCGAATCCCTTAAAGTCGGTCTCAGTTCGGATCGGGTTCGCAACTCGACCCCGTGAAGTCGGAGTCGCTAGTAATCGCGGATCAGCAACGCCGCGGTGAATACGTTCTCGGCCTTTGTACACACCGCCCGTCACGTCACGAAAGTTGGCAACACCCGAAGCTCGTGGCCTAACCCGTGTGGGGGGAGCGGTCGAAGGTGGGGTTGGCGATTGGGACGAAGTCGTAACAAGGTAGCCGTACCGGAAGGTGCGGCTGGATCACCTCCTTTCTAGGGAGCAGTCGGCGTGCGGCGGGGTCGCGCGTGGGCTGTGGTTGTGGAAGCGCGTTGACCGGCGCATGCTGTCAGGCGTCTCGGGTACTGTGCCCGTGCTGCCCGTGGGCCCTCGTTGGTGGGGGTGTGTGGTGGTGGCGTGGTGGTTGGGAATCGTATAGTGGACGCGAGCATCTGTGCCTGCACGTTGTGTGTGGGTGCGTGTTGTTGTAGGTGTTGTAGGGCGTTCGGTGGATGCCTGGGCTACCGGGAGCCGAAGAAGGACGTTAGCCTGCGATATGCCTCGGGGAGCCGGCAAGCGGGCTTTGATCCGAGGGTGTCCGAATGGGGGAACCTGGCCGGGGTTGTGCCCGGTCGCTCGTGCCTGAATTCATAGGGTGCGGGTGGTGACGCGGGGAAGTGAAACATCTTAGTACCCGTAGGGAAGAGATATTCCGTGAGTAGTGGTGAGCGAAAACGGAGGAGCCTAAACCGTGGGCGTGTGAGGCCGTCGGGTGTTGCGTGTGCGGTGTTGTGGGAGATGATCGTGATCATGCCGACGCGTGGTCGCGCAGTGATAAACCGTGGGGATAGGCGAAGGGTCTGGGAAGGCCTGCCGGAGAGGGTGAGAGCCCTGCAGCTGAAATTCTCGTGGCTGTGTGATTGTGTTCCTGAGTAGCATGGGGCCCGTGGAATCCTCGTGTGAATCTGGCAAGACCACTTGTCAAGGCTAAATACTCCTGGTGACCGATAGTGGAGAGTACCGTGAGGGAAGGGTGAAAAGCACCCCGGGAGGAGTGAAAGAGTGCTCGAAACCGGGCGCCTACAATCCGTCAGAGCCTCCGTGGTGGGGGTGATGGCGTGCCTTTTGAAGAATGAGCCTGCGAGTTAGTGGCATGTGGCGAGGTTAACCCGTGTGGGGGAGTCGTAGCGAAAGCGAGTCCGAAGAGGGCGTGAGTCGCGTGTTCTAGACCCGAAGCGGGGTGATCTACCCATGGCCAGGGTGAAGCTCGTGTAAGAGCGTGTGGAGGCCCGAACCCACCAGGGTTGAAAACCTGGGGGATGAGTTGTGGGTAGGGGTGAAAGGCCAATCAAACTCCGTGATAGCTGGTTCTCCCGAAATGCATATAGGTGCAGCGTTGCGTGGTTCCTTCCGGAGGTAGAGCGACTGGTTGGCTGATGGGCCTTACCGGGTTACTGACGTCAGCTAAAACTCCGAATGCCGGGAGGGTGGAGCGTGCAGTGAGACGGCGGGGGATAAGCTTCGTCGTCGAGAGGGAAACAGCCCAGATCGCCGGTTAAGGCCCCTAAGCGTGTGCTAAGTGGGAAAGGATGTGGAGTTGCTGGGACAACCAGGAGGTTGGCTTAGAAGCAGCCATCCTTGAAAGAGTGCGTAATAGCTCACTGGTCAAGTGGTTCCGCGCCGACAATGTAGCGGGGCTTAAGCACACCGCCGACGCCGCGGCAGTCCATCGTGGTCCTAGCCTGTCCGTTGGGCGGGTTCAGGGGTGGGCTGGGTAGGGGAGCGTCCCGCGTTGGGTGAAGTCTCGGGGTGACCCGGGGTGGACGGCGTGGGAGTGAGAATGCAGGCATGAGTAGCGAGGCGGGTGAGAAACCCGTCCGCCGATTGACTAAGGGTTCCAGGGGCCAGGTTGATCCGCCCTGGGTTAGTCGGGTCCTAGGCGAGGTCGACGGGCGTAGTCGATGGACAACGGGTTGATATTCCCGTACCGGCGCTTGACCGTTCAATGTTCGCCGGGGTGATGCTAACCATCCCCGATCCTGTGTGTCTCTTTTCGGGAGGCGTGTGGGGGAGGGCGTGGGGTCCGAGCCTGGGTGGGCAAGCGTGGTAACAGGTGTGACGCAGAGTGGTAGTCCAACCGTGTCGTATGGCTGAGCACGGCTAAGGGTGCAGCCCGTCTCCCAGGTAAATCCGGGGGCGTTCGGGTCAGGCCTGATGGGGACCGTTTGACGGGAAGTGGATGATCCTGTGCTGCCGAGAAAAGCATCGACGTCAGGGCAAGCGCCGCCCGTACCCGAAACCGACACAGGTGGTCAGGGTAGAGTATACCGAGGCGTGCGAGTTAATCGTGGTTAAGGAACTCGGCAAAATGCCCCCGTAACTTCGGGAGAAGGGGGCCCGGCCTTGATGTCCCCGTGCGGGGCGGAAGGGGCGCGGCCGCAGAGTCCAGGGAGAAGCGACTGTTTATCAAAAACACAGGTGCAGTGCTAAGCCGCAAGGCGATGTATACGCACTGACGCCTGCCCGGTGCTGGAAGGTTAAGCGGACTGGTCAGCCCTTCGGGGTGAAGCTGGGAAGTTAAGCCCCAGTAAACGGCGGTGGTAACTATAACCATCCTAAGGTAGCGAAATTCCTTGTCGGGTAAGTTCCGACCTGCACGAATGGCGTAACGACTTCTCCGCTGTCTCGACCACGAGCTCGGTGAAATTGCAGTACGAGTAAAGATGCTCGTTTCGCGCAGCAGGACGGAGACCCCGGGACCTTTACTATAGCTTGGTATTGGTGTTCGGTACGGCTTGTGTCAGGATAGGTGGGAGACTGTGAACCGGTCACGCTAGTGGGCGGGGAGTCGTTAGATGAAATACCACTCTGGCCGTGCTGACCATCTAACCTCGGTCCGTGATCCGGGCCAGGGACAGTGCCTGGTGGGTAGTTTAACTGGGGCGGTTGCCTCCTAAAGGGCAACGGAGGCGCTCGAAAGGTTCCCCTCAGCCTGGTCGGCAACCAGGTGGCGAGTGTAAGTGCACAAGGGGCTTGACTGTGAGACTGACGGGTCGAGCAGGTACGAAAGTAGGAACTAGTGATCCGGCGGTGGCTTGTGGAAGCGCCGTCGCTCAACGGATAAAAAGGTACCCCGGGGATAACAGGCTGATCCTGCCCAAGAGTTCATATCGACGGCATGGTTTGGCACCTCGATGTCGGCTCGTCGCATCCTGGGGCTGGAGTAGGTCCCAAGGGTTGGGCTGTTCGCCCATTAAAAGCGGTACGCGAGCTGGGTTCAGAACGTCGTGAGACAGTTCGGTCCCTATCCGCTGCGCGCGTAGGAGAATTGAGAAGGGCTGTCCCTAGTACGAGAGGACCGGGACGGACGAACCTCTGGTGTGCCAGTTGTTCCGCCAGAGCATGGCTGGTTGGCTACGTTCGGGAGGGATAACCGCTGAAAGCATCTAAGCGGGAAGCCTGCTTCAAGATAAGTTCTCCATCCAGCCTGTGTGTGGGTGAGGTCCCCGCAGACGACGGGGTTGATAGGCCGGACGTGGACGCCTCGTAAGGGTGGAGCTGACCGGTACTAATGGACCGACCGCCTACACCATCACGCCCCTGACGGGGTGGTCTCGCGTCGACTATACGATTCCCGGCTCCCACGCCCCGCCCGCGGCAGCGACAGGCAGGGTATCCGACAGGCTTGACGGTGGTCATAGCGGCGGGAAACGCCCGTCCCATTCCGAACCCGGTAGCTAAGCCCGCCAGCGCCGATGGTACTGCACCCGCCAGGGTGTGGGAGCAGGACACCGCCGTCACCCACACCCCGGGCGGGAACACGCAGACACGCTCCCGCCCACCACACAAACCGATATGACCCAACGTATCAGGCCGCACGGCGAAAAAAGGGGGGCTCCCCCCGATTCCGTGCGGCCCAACCACATCAAAAAGACCACATAAAACAAGAAGGGGCGGGAGATGCGAACCGTTATCTTTCTTCATGCAGTGCTCAGGGCCCGGAAGCGTGGACTTCTAGATCGATGCCCTTCCCGAGGATTCACGGCCGTGCGCTCCCGCCGCTGGGCACGCGGGACGCCCACGGCGTGGATTTCGCGTTGACCGCGCTGTCGCGGCGATCCTCTCCGAACTCGACGACGCCGGCCTCGACCGGGTCGATCTGTGCGGGCTGTCCGTGGGGGCGATGGTCGCCACGCAGTTCGTCCTCGACCACCCCGAACGCGTTTCCAGTCTTGTGCTGTCGGGAAGCCAGATGCACACCGCCCCGTGGCTCATCAAGCTTCAGTTGGGACTCCTGCAGGGTCGCGATGGCGCGCCGTCGCGCCGCCGGGCATGTCCAAACAGCGGCTTTTGTCGATCGTCCGCGAAATCCGAGACATCGACACGCGCGGTGCGATCAGACGCATAGACACACCGACGCTCGTCTTCTGCGGGGCCAAGGACCGGCCGAATCTGCGCGCAGCACGTGAAATCGCCGCAGGAATCCCCGAAGCGGAACCGCAGATCGTCCCTGGAGCCAAGCATCTGTGGAACACCAGATGCCTGAGGAATTCCGAGGCGGCTGGGGCTCTTCTGACGCGGCAACCTCTTGACACGGCAGGTGCGCGCGCGGCGAATGACGGCTGCCGCGCAGGGCGAGGCTCGAGAAGACCCGGAGGCTGTGGCGGCTCGCGTTCTCACGTGCAGGGGCGGCTTCCCATCCGGCGAATCGCGGCGCGCGGCGTTCCATCGGGTGATCGGACTGGCAGGCGGGTATGCTTGACCCGGCCGGCTGTGAGCTCGGCTTTTGCTGACAATTGAAACACCGAGGATGGGAATGTCTGAAGACAACAACGTGCTGAATAACGACGAACGCCATGAGCGTCCATCCTCTGGGTGGCAGCGTCGGCTTCCGAACGCCGCGCGGCCACGCGCCGTGGGTATCGTGATGAGGGATACCGAGGCGACAGGAACGGGGGTCGTGGGAGTCTCGTCGTTGGGATGAGCGTCGCCCGCGCCGTGACTACGAGGATCGCCGTCGTGACGAGCGTGGCGAGCGGCGGTGGGATCGGGACCCGCGTCGCTGGGAGGACCGATCGGCGCGGCTATCGGCGAGTCCGGACGCGAGGCCGGCCCGACGCTGGGAGGATCGCGGCCGTCGCGACCACGACAACCGCCGCAACGACCGCGACAACCGCGGATACCGCGACGACAGGGATACCGCGGCGGTCGGGTATCGTGATGAGGGATACCGAGCGCGACAGAAACGGGGGGTCGTGGGGAGTCTCGTCGTTGGGATGAGCGTCGCCCGCGCCGTGACTACGAGGATCGCCGTCGTGACGAGCGTGGCGAGCGGCGGTGGGATCAGGGACTCGCGTCGCTGGAGGACCGATCGGCGCGGCTATCGTGGCGAGTCCGGACGCGAGGCCCGACGCTGGGGAGGATCGCGCCGTCGCGACCGCGACAACCGCCGCGACGACCGCGGATACCGCGACGACCGCGGATACCGCGACGACAGGGGATACCGCGCGGCGGTCGTGGGTATCGTGATGAGGATACCGAGGCGACAGAACACGTCGTGGAGTCTCGTCGTTGGGATGACTCGCCCGCGCCGTGACTACGAGGATCGCCGTCGTGACGAGCGTGGCGAGCGGCGGTGGATCGGACTCGCGCCGCTGGGAGGACCGGGATCGGCGCGGCTATCGTGGCGAGATCCGGAGCGCGAGGCCCGACGCTGGGGAGGATCGCGGCCGTCGCGACCGCGACAACGCCGCGACGACCGCGGATACCGCGACGACAGGATACCGCGGCGGTCGTGCGGTATCGTGATGAGGATACCGAGGGCGAGCAGAAACGGGGAGGCGGCTCTAGAGACGCGACCCCGTGGTCCCCGAATCGGTGTCGGCCCGAGACCTCGACGCGGAATCCCGACGCAGGCCTCGCCAGCCTGAGCAAGGACAACGCCGATCGCGTCGCCCGCCATCTGGTGTACGCCGGATCGATGATGGACGCCGATCCCGAACTGTCCCACGAGCACGCGCGCGGTTTTCTGCAGAAGCGCTGCGCGCATAGACATCGCGGGAGGCGCTCGGACTGTCGGCGTATCTCACCGGACGCTACTCGGAGGCTCTTCGCGAGCTCCGAACGTTCAGGCGCATGACCGACGACTACGCGCACGCGGCCATCGAGGCGGACTCCGAGCGCGGGCTCAGCCGCCCTGAAGGCCCTCGCTTTCATCTCCGAGATTCCGCTCAAGCGACTCGACCCCGAATCGCGGATCGAACTCGCCTGCGTGACATCCGGCGCCCGCGCCGACGCAGGAGAGTCTGGAAGGGGCCTGGCCGTCCTCGAGAAGATCAACGTCGAGAATCTGGAGCAGATGCTGCGGGCGCGGATCGAGTCTCATCCGTGCCGACCGCTACGACGAACTCGGCAGGGACGAGGAGCGGCCGAACTGCGCAGCAGTCGCTGGGGCCCGTCTTCGCGCAGGAAGGCCGGGTCGATGTGTACGACTCCGACGACGAGGGACGCCGAGGTCGTCGAGCGAACCACGACGGCGACGCCCCTGCCCAGGCCGACGGCGAGGCGCCCGCGCCCGGACCGGAAGCCGAGGAGGACGCACCGGAAGTCCCCGAAGAAGGCCTGGGAGGCGCCGGTACCGAGGACGGCGAAGATTCCGGGAAGATCCCGGAGAGGGCGCCGCCCGGATCGGAGACGACGGCGGCGGACGACCCCGCTCGACGGCGGCGAAACAGGCGACGTCACGGCAGGAGACGCCGACGGGGACGCTGACGAGGTCTCGGCGCCGACCGAACTGGTGAAGCCGCCCGGACGGCGAACCGAACGACTGAGGACGCGGCCACGACGGGGAGGCTGGAATGAGCGCTCCACTGTCATCCCGCTACGATGTCGGGCTCTTCGATCTCGACGGGGTCTGCTACCTGGGAAACGATTCGATCCCCACGCCCCGAAGAGGTCAATCGGGCCGTCGCCGGAGATTTCAAGAACGCCTACGTCACGAACAACGCGTCCCGCCCTCGCGAGGATGGCGCAGCAGCTGAGCGGAATGGGGTTCCCGGCGACGGCGGCCACAGTCCGACGTCTGCGGAGATCGCGGTCGACATGACGCTGCGACTGTTCGGCGAGGACGCCACGGCACTGATCATCAGCGGCCCGGATTGCGGAAGGCGGCGCGGAACGCCCGCTGACGGCGGTCGAATCCGCCGACGACAGGCCTGACGTCGTCCTGCGGGGCTTCTCCCGGACGTCGGCTGGCCGGAGCTGTCCGAAGCCGCCTCGGCCATCCGCGCGGGCGCCACCCACATCGCGACGAATCTCGACAAGACGATCCCCGCGAACGGGGCCCTCATGGTCGGCAACGGATCCCTAGACGGCGGTGGCCGTGTCCACCGGCGCCACGCGCCCTCTCGGCGGGCAAACCCGAGCCCGAGATCTTCCGCGCAGCCGCGGCCCTGATGGAGGCCGAACGTCCGCTCGCCATCGGCGACAACCTCGACACCGACATCAAGGGCGCCGTGGCGGCCGGAATCGACAGCATGCACGTGCTCACTGGGTTGGCGAGCGCCCGCGACATCTGCCTGGCGCCCTCCGACGTCCGGCCGACCTACCTGGTGCGACGACATGCGCGGCCTCAACGAGCCGTGGTATCCCGAGGCGGCCGTCGAAGCGCGCGAGCCCGCGTGGGCGAGGCCTTCGCGGAGTGGACCGGCCAGGGGCTTCGACGTGACGGACGCAGGCGAGGCCGTCGACGTGTCGAATGGGGCCAGCCTGGCGCTCGACGCATACAGGGCTCGTCCTGGCGGCGTGGCGCGCCGCCGACGCCGGGAGCGACGTTTGCCCGGAGCGTCGGCGAACCCGAGTGGTGAGACCGTGACGCAGCGCTGATGGCACGCCTCATCCGCGTCGACGCCGAGCTGAGTCAGGGCGGGGCTGGCGTCCTCCCGCCGCCACGCCCAGGAGCTCGTCGAATCGGGACCCGTCAGGCTGAGCGGGGAGACGGTCCGCAAAAGCGCCAGGCAGATGGATCCGGCTCAGCCCCTCCTCGTCGTGGAGGGCGAGCGACGACGAGTACGTCTCCCGGAGCCCGCAAACTCGCGGGAGCCCTGGACGCGCTCGGCGAGGCGGCGCCCGCCGTCGCGGGCCGCAGGTGCCTGGACGCCGGCGCCTCGACGGGGATTCACCGACGTGCTCCTGCGCAGGGGGCACGGGGCACGGCGGTCGACGTCGGCTACGGACAGATCGCCTGGCGGCTGCGCGAGGATCCGCGTGTGACGGTCCTGGAGGCACGAACGTGCGCACGCTCGTACCCGGCCGCGGTCGCCCCGCCCCCGGCCTCGTCGTCGGCGACCTCGTTCATCTCGCTGACCCTCGTCATCCCCTCTCTGTACGGGCCGCGGCGGCCGAGGCCGACTTCCTCCCTCCTCCTGGTCAAGCTGCAGTCTGAGGTGGGCCGGCGCCTGGGGCCGAGTCGTCAGGGACACGCGGCTGCATGCGGAGACGGTCATGGCAGTCTCGCAGTGCGCGCTCCCACAGGCTCGACGTGCCTGCGCGATCGCCTCCCGTTACCCGGCCCGGCTGGAATGTAGAGTATTTCCTGCACATGCGCGCTGGAGCGGGCAGAGCCCGACGGCGGCCTCGAATCCGCCGTCCGATCCGCCATCGCAACGGGCCCGGCGGGAAAGGGAAGCCAGGAAGTGACGGATCGAAGGATCGCAATCGTCGCCCATCCCGAACGCGGAGTCGACGACGGGTCGGTCTCCACCATCACCGACCCTGCGGGACAGCGCCTGAGCGTGATCCTCATCCCGACCGCGACAGCGTGGGCGGATGCGAGCTCATCCTCGTGGTGGGCGGCGACGGACCATCCTCAGCGCCGAGCTCAGCCGGGCCGTGGGCGTGCCCATCCTGTCAACTACCGGGCACGTCGGCTTCTCTCTGAGGCCAAACCCGATGAGGCGCCCGACGTCGTCGCGCAGATCGTCGAGCGCCGGTGGGGCGTCGATCCGCGCATGACCATTGACATCGCCGTCTCCCGACCCGACGGAAGCGTCGCGCACGACTGGGCGCTCAACGAAGTGGCCATGGAGCGGACGTCGACTCCGCACCTTCGAGGCGTCCATCGTGGGTCGACGGATGCGAGCTGTCCTCCTTCAAGGTCGACACGGTCCTCTTCTCCACGGCGACCGGATCGACGGCTTCACAACCTCCGGCGGCGGGGCCCGATCGTATGGCCGGACGTCGAGGCCATAGTGCTCACGCCGGTCGCCGCGCACGCCCTCTTCACCCGCCCCTCGTCGTAGGGCCGGCCTCGACTCGAACTGCACGTCGTCGACGGCGACGCCCGGGCCAAGTGGCGACGGACGTCGGAGCTCAGCGGCCCCGCCGGATCCTCCATCACGGCGGTCAGGGATCCCACCCCGTCCTGTTGGCCCGACTCGACGACGTGCCCTTCTCAGGCCGCCTGGTCGACAAGTTCAAACTCCCCGTCCACGGCTGGCGGGAATAGGGAAGACGATGATCGAGTCACTGCACATCGAGAACCTCGGCGTCATCGCCGAGGCGACCCTGGATCCGGGGAGCCGGGCTGACCGCGCTGACGGGGGAGACCGGTGCGGGCAAGATTCATGGCGATCACGTCCCTCGAACTCATCCTCGGAGGCAAAGCCGACCCTCGAAAGTGCGCGCGGGAGCCCATGGCTCGGTCGAGGGCGTCTTCACCGTCGCCCGACTCGCCCTCCTGCTGACCATCGACGGCGTCGGAGGAGCTTTACGACCTCCGAAGACGACAGGGCGGTCGTCGTCGTCTCAGGCACATCCCCGCCAAGGGACGCAAGGGGCGCTCGGCCTTCCTCGGGGACGCCGCGTCTCCACGTCCGTTCTGCGCGACATCGCCCGGCATCTGGTCAGCCTTCACGGGCAGTCCAGATCCGGCTCGCCACCGGTCGGCAGCAGCGCCGCGCCCTCGACGCCTTCGCCGGCGCGCCCGTCGCGGGCCCTGGAGGCCTGGCGCGGCGCCTCCATTGCGCCTGCGGCGAAGCGGGTCGCCGCCCTGGAGGAGTTCGACGAGACGTCCCGACCAGGCCCGGCAGCGTCTCGCCCTCCAAGCGCTCGTGGGCAAGGTCGACGCGGTTGAGCCGCCCCGAGAGGACGACGCCTTGCGAGAAGAGGCGCACCGGCTGGAGAACGTCGAGTCGCGGTTCCTGGCCCTGTCGCAGGCCGCGGCGCACCTGGCGGGCTCTGGCGCGGGCTCGAGACCGTGAGTGATCGACGGCCTCGCCGAGGCCGTGAGAGCCTTGGAGGGCTGGACGACGGCCGCGACGCCGCCGAACTCGCCTCGCGTCTGCGCGGGCTCCGAAGCGGAGAGGTCAACGACATAGCGGCGACCCTCGCCGACATGGCGGACGGGCCGAGGCCGATCCCGAAAGGCCTGACGTCTACGCCCGCCGCCAGGCCCTGGCCGAACTCAGACGCGACCTGGGAATGGGGCGGGACGAGGCCATCCGGGCTGCGGACGAGGCGCGCGCGACCCTGGAGAGCTCCGAGCGATCCGCAGGGGACCCGGGAGCGCCTCCGCGAGGCCGTCGACCGAGCCGAACGGGAGATGGGAGGCCGCGGCGGTGCGCTCCATCGATCCAGGGCCGAGGCGGCGCGCGCACTCGGCCGTCGGGTCGAGGAGGAGCTCGCCGAACTCGCCTGTCGGGGGCGCGGTTCGACATCTCAGTCGAGCCCGCTCCGCCCGCCCCCACGGGCGGGACGCGGTCGCCTTCCTCCTCGCGTCCCATAAAGGCGCTCCTCCCCCTGAGAGGCCGCCGCGTCGGGAGGCGAACTCTCCGGATCATGCCTGCCCTGAGGTCTGCCTGGCCGAGGGGCAGCCGCGAAACACACCCTTCCCTGTTCGACGAGGTGGACGCGGGCGTCGGCGGGCGGGCGGCCCTCGCCGTGGGGAAGCGTCTGGCGAGCCTGGCAGCCGACCGTCAAGTGATCGTCGTCACACACCTTCCGCAGGTGGCGGCCTACGCGGGCACCCAGGCCGTGGTCCGCAGGCGAAAGAGGGCGAACAGGGGCCAGCACGGACGTCGTCGCCGTCGACGCGAGGGGCCAGGCTAGCCGAACTGGCCAGAATGCTCTCGGGAGCGACAGCGAGACGGCCCGTGCGCACGCCAGCGAACTTCTGCGTCTCGCGATTGTGGCACGATAAAGCCGTGGTACTTGGATTCCGCCGGAAGAAGGAGGCTCCCGAGGCCGACGCGCGCAGCGGCGTCGCCCGCGGGACCCCCGTACGAAGAACCCTGACGGAGAGACTTCGCCCCGGAGACGTGGCGATCATCGACCACGTCGACATCGACCGCGTCTCCGCCGAAGCGCTCGTCGAATGCAAGCCCTCCGTCGTCGTCAACGCAGCCCCCTCGACCCCGGGGCGGTACCCGAATCTGGGGCCGGGCATCCTCAACAGGTCGGGATCCCCTCGTCGACGGCTGCAGCAGCGCCGTCATGGAGGTGTCGCGAAGGTCAGCGCGTCCACGTCTCCGAAGCCGGAGAGGTCTTCGTGGGCGAGGAGTCCGTCGCCCACGGGACGATCCAGACCGCCGAGACCATCGCGCGCAACCAGGACGAGGCCCGCGAGGGGATGAACATCCAGCTCAAGGCCTTCGCCAGCAACACCATGGAGTACGTCGAACGCGAACAGGACCTCATCTTCGACGGTCGGCGTGCCCGACGTCAGGACGAAGTTCGAGGGACGCCACGCGCTCCGGCAGTCCGCGGCTACCGGTACAAGCGAGGACCTGGCGGACCCCTAAGCCTTGCCATCCGCGAATACCGCCCCATCATGATCGGGGTGACGGCGGGGCGGACGCCATCCTGGAGGAGGGCTGCTGCCCAGACATGATCGTCGGGACATGGACTCGGTCTCCGACAGAGCCCTGACCTCCGCGAGAGAGATCGTCGTCCGCGCCTACCGCGACGGCAAGGCGCCCGGGCAGAAAACGCGTCGAGGACCTGAACGTCCCGCACGTCGTCTTCCCGTGCACGGGAACCTCCGAGGACGTGGCGATGCTCAGCCGCGACGACAAGCACGCGAAGATCATCGTCGCCCTCGGCACGCACAACACGCTCATCGAATTCCTCGACAAGGGGCCGCAAGGGCATGGCCTCCCACGTTCCTCACGCGCCTGGCCGTGGGCGGCAAGCCTCATCGACGCCAAGCTGTCCCAGCCATACCGTTGCGCATCTCCCTCGTGGCAGATCCTCCCGCTCATCCTGGCCCGGGCGCGTCGCGATCGCGGCCGCCATGGCCCTCGACGGCGACCGGCCGGGCGACCTTCGACTCATCTCCGCGTGGTTCGCAGACATCGCACACTGGTTCGGATCCCTCTTTGTGAAAAGGTGGAACATGGTCGATTCAGGATATCATCTCGTTTCCCTGTCTCGGTGTTCCTAGCGCTGGCCGTCAGCATCATCCGCGCCGGCCTTTGCAGAACGCGATCGGGGACACCCTCTCCACCGGGTCGAGGCGCTGCGCGGCATCGCGCGACGACGCGCGCAGAAGTTCGACGCGGCCAACGACGAGCTCACCCGAACGCCGCCCTCAAGAAGGCCGGCGAACAGCTGGTCGACAAGACCCTGCGTGGGCCGGCGCGTCGCGCTCGATGGGTCGTGCCGGGCGCCTCCTGACGGGGAGATCACCGCCGCCCGAGGGGCCACAGCAGCACTGGCGCGACGATCACCAGGCGCATGGATCCCAGACGCTGGCACGTGCACAGCTCCGACGGCGCCGCACGCAAGGCGCCGCGGGCCCAGGCGCGCCTGGCCTCCGGGCAGGCTGGGACGCCAGCCCCGACGACGTCATCGCGGCGGGCGATCAGCCCACGATTCTGCTGCACCGAGGCGTCAGCGGCGGGCGCCTCGCCTCGTGGCGCCTCGCCGAGGGCGACGCCCCGCGGAAGAATAGCCGACCTCAAACAGCCGGCCGACGCGCCGTGCTGGTCGTCGCACCAAAAGAGCTCCGGCTGGCGGAACGCCTCAAGGCGCCGCGCCGCCGCGGCGAGAGGTCTACACGCAGGCGTTCAAGGACGGGCGATGGGCCCACGGCGCCCTCGCTGACGGCGGCAAGAACGACCCTCATCGTCTGCACCTGAGGGACCGAAGCGCGGAGTCGACGGTCGACCACGCATGGGCGGGACCCAGGCGTCCTCACCACCCCATCGCCGTCGCCTCGGAGATCACTGGGAGGGCACGTCCATCTGGGGACGGGCCAGGAGCGCCGAGTCGCCCATCGGGACCAGAGTCGACGTGGCGAGCTGCCGCGAGCTGCCTCACGCGAACGCCATGCAACGGAAACGGACAGGGCGGGCATGGCGAATATGAAGAACGGGAAGCCCGCGCTCTGTGCGCGGCCGCTCTGTGACGGCGGGGAGCCGCCGCCGTGCGGCGCCTCACTTGACCGCAACAGGCCTCCCGCAGGCCTCCTGGACGGGGACGTCCCTGCTCCGGCGCCGATGCTGGGCCTCGACGGAGGTCGCCGCCGCCGCGGCGGCGTGGCGCTGGAAGCCTGCGCGCCTGCTGCACCGGCAGGCGCGTCTCAACGCTCGCCGCCGTCGCCGCGGCGCGCGCCGCCTGCCGCCGTCGACGACCACTTCGAAGACCGGTTCCCGGCGCAGAGATCGCGCGCGGCACTCTCGGCGCGCTGCGCGAAGCCGCATGCACCTCGGAGTGCTCAAGATCGCCTCATATCTGGCCCGGAAGCCGGCGTGGGCGCCCCTCGGCCTCGCCGCGGAGAGGTTCTTCCAGGCCGCGGCGTCGCATGGGCCGCGCAGACGGCCCTCGTGGCGGAGCCACGCCAACTCTGTCAACTCTCTCGACCTGCGCCCCGGCCGCGCGCCTGCAAGGCGCGCAGCCTCGCCGCGGCGGGTCTCGATCGGCGCCGGCGGCGCGCCGTCGATCCTGGCGGCGGGCGTCCGCGGGCCACCTCGGCTCTGCCTTCCCGGCGACCCGTCGGGGCGACCATGCTGGGAGACCTCGGCGCGAACGCCCCCGGGCGGCCACGCTCGCCGCGGCGTCCGTGCGCTGCGAGTCCGCACGCTGGGCCGCGCTGGCGGGGATCGTCGCCCCTGACGCTGGCCAGCGAGAGGCGTCTCGCCTCCAAGGTGATAGAGGGCAACCCGCGCTCGCCCGGATCCGACCGACCCGGCCGGGCGTGAAGAGCCGACGCGCACGAGAAGGCTCGGCGGCTCGGTGGCTGGGGCCGCTGGACCATAGCGATCCTCACCCTGCTGGCCCGGCTCGTCGGGCTCGTGCGCACGTGGGCGCAGAACGGCGCGCTCGGCGACACCCTCGCGGGCGAGGTACTATTCGACAGCCAACACAGTGCCCAACGTCCTGTTCGAGGTCGCCGCGGGAGGAGCCTTGGCCGGGCAGGTCCACACCGCCTCGTCTCCGGCTTCCTCGCCAAGGGAATGCGCGAGGAGACGTCGACCGTACGGCCTCGGCCTCGTCACATGGATACTGCCGGGCCCTGCCTCTGGCCGGGATCGTGGTGGTGACGGCGGGGCCCGTGACCCGCGCCCTGCCGGAGGTCGGACACCGACCCGGCCGAACTGGCCCTGGCCGAGACGCTCCTGCGCATGTTCGCCCGCAGGTCCCCTCACTGGACTCTCCGTCGTCCTGACCGGCGTCCTGCAGGCCCACAAGCGCTTCCTCCTGCCGGCCGTCGCGCCGATGCTCTCCTCGGTCACTGTCATCGGCGGCTTCGCCGTCTCGCGCACTGGCCTCGGGGCGTCAGAACGATCCGGCTGGTCTCAGCCCGGCGTCCGTCCTCTGGCGCTGGCTGGGGCACCACCTTCGAGTCGTGGCCTTCGCCCTCCCGCAGCTGATACCCGTCCTCAACCGGTCAGACTCCGCCCCAGATTCGCCTTCCGCCGGGGAGTGGGCCAGGCGCGTCAGCTCTGGTCGGCGCCGGCCTGTGGGCTGGCGGCCCAACAGGTGCAGAGTCGTGGTGGTCATGGTCGTCGCCAACGCGCCGGGGGACGCGTTCCCCGTCTACACCTTCGCCAACGCCGTCTACATGGTCCCCTACGCGGTCCTCGCGGTGCCCATCGCCACCGCCGTCTTCCCGCGCGCCTGTCCCAGGGCGGCGGCGCTGCCCGGACGGCCCGGGGCTGACTGAGCTGACCGCGCGGTCCAGCGTCTCGTGCTGGACATCGGGATGATCTGCATCGCGCTCCTCGCCGTCTCAGCGTGCTGGCGCGGATCGTCTTCGACGTCCTGCGGCCGGCCGTCGGCATGGACACCGCCATGGTGGCGATAGCCCCGGACTGGCGGTACGCCCTCATCTACCACGGGTCTCAGGTGCTCTACGCGGTGGAGGCCTCGCGCCCGTCGTCGCGGTCAACACGCTGGCGTGGTTGTCGGCGAGCGCCTGCCTGGGGGCTCCTCGCGGCGTCAGGTCGAAGGCCGGCGGAGACCCTCATCGCCGTCAGGGTCTCGGTCTCGGTCGATGACGGTCGGGGCCCGCCGGCCAGCTGCTGGCTATACGCCGTGCGGTGGGCGGCGGGCGACGGAGGGGCGTCCTGCGCCCATCGCCTTCGTCGGCGGGACTCACGTCGCCTGCGGCGCTTTGGCCTCGGCTGGCCGCGAGGGGCGTCCTCGGTCTGCTGGGCGAGGACTGGCTGGTGCGCTCGTCGCGCTGTCCCCGCCGGCGGGATCGTCCTGGCCGGGGAGCGGCTCGCCATCCTGGCCTGCCGACCGCTCCGCAGTGCGCATGAGGGAGGCCCGCCGCCGATGATAGGATGAAAACCCATGGGACACATGCAGACTCGGCTTCCGGAACCGCGACTCGATCACACGCCGGATATTCGTCACCGGCGGCGTCGCCTCCTCCCTCGGCAAGGGTTGACGGCTTCGAGCCTGGGGCACCTGCTCCGCTGCACGGGGGCTTCGCGCGTGATGCAGAAACTCGATCCCTCACATCAACGTCGATCCCGGCACGATGAACCTTCCAGCACGGCGAGGTGTTCGTCACCCAGGGACGGCGCGGAGACCGACCTGGACATCGGCCAATCCGAGCGCTTCCTGACGTCGAACTTCTCGGCAAGGCCAACTCGACGACCGGCCAGGTCACCAGTCGGTGCTGACGAAGGAACGCGCCGGCGACTACCTGGGGAGTGGCCAGGTGATCCCCCACATCACCGACGGGGATCGGGCGGCGCATGCGCGCCCAGGCCGACCCCGACGACAGCGGCGAGGTCCCCGACTGATCATCACCGAGATCGGCGGCACCGTCGGCGACATCGAGTCCCAGCCCTTCCTGGAGGCCGCGCGCCCAAGTCCGCCAGCTCATCGGCCGCGACAACTGCTTCTTCATCCACGTCTCCCTCGTTCCCTACCCGCCGCAGGGGGCGAGCGAAGACCAAGCCGGACACAGCATTCGGTGGCGCAGCTCGATCGATCGGCATCCAGCCCGACGCCATCGTCCTCGCGATGCGACCGCGACCCGCCCGAAGGCGTCAAGCAGAAGGTCGCGCTCATGTGCGACGTCGACCGCGAGGCCGTCATCCAGTGCAAAGACGCCGACTCCATCTACGAGATCCCCGTGACGCTCCACGCCGAGGGGGCTCGACGCCTACGCCGTGCGCCGCCTGAGATGGCTTCCGCGACGTCGACTGACCGTGTGGAACTGGCTCCCTGGACCGGGTCAGGCACCCCCGGCAGAGGTGACCGTGGCGCTCGTGGGCGCACGTCGACCTGCACTGACGCCTACCTGTCCGTGGCGGAGCCCTGAGCGCCGGAGGGTTCCACCATCGCGCGCACGTGAACGTCAAGTGGGTGGCTCCGACGCGCGAGAGCCTGGAGGGCGCGAGCAGCTCGAGGGAGTCGACGCCGCCCGTCCCGGGTGGGTTCGGCGTGCGCGGACTCGACGGGAAGATAGGCGCTCTGCGCCACGCACGGGAGAACCTCATCCCCACGCCAGGGCATATGCCTCGGGCTGCAGTGCATGGTCATCGAGGCCGCCCGCCACCTCCTGGGCCTTCCCGAGCGTCATCGACCGACCTCGACTCCCGACTTGCCGACACCCGTCATCGCCACCATGGCCGAACAGCGCGCATACGTCGGCGGCGGGGACCTCGGCGGACGATGAGGGCTGGGGAGCCCACCCAGCGTCCCTCGCCGAGGGTCCCTCGTCGCGCAGGCGTGACGGGCCAGCGAGCGCCACCGGCACCGCTACGAGGTGAACCCAGTTTACTGTGACCGGCTCGAATCCGGACTGCGCGTCTCGCACCGCCCGACGGTCGCTCGTCGGTTCGTCGAGCTCGACCCTCACCCACCCCTACTCGTCGCCACGCAGCGCACCCCGAGTTCACAGGAGCCGCCCGACGAAGGCCCACCCGCTGTTCGCGGGCCCTCACGCGCCGCAGCGGCGAGGAGGATAGCGGTGATCGAGAATGCAGGACCTCGTCCCCCGACCATGCGACGGTCCGCGATTCGGCGGTCGAATAACGGGGCCGGATCATCGACGTGGTCGACGACGACCTCGTGCTCGCCTCGACGGGCGCGCGCATGTCGCGCGAGTACATCGTCCACGACGATGCCGTCGCCGTCGTCCCCGTCCGGCGGGCGGCGACGGGGCGCCCAGTGCTGCTCATCCGGCAGGTCAGGCACCCGGTCAGAAGCATGCTGTGGGAGGTGCCGGCCGGCCTGCTCGACGTGGACGGCGAAGACCCGCTCACCGCCGCGGCCCGCGAACCCGCCGAAGAGGCCGAGCTCCAGGGCCGCCTGCGAGCGCCTCGCGACCTTCCTCACGTCGCCCGGATGCTCGACCGAACGGCTCTACGTCTACATGGCCACTGAGCTGAGCGAGGCAGCGCCGGATTTCGTCCGCGAGGACGAGGAGGCCGAGATCGTCTCTCGAGTGGTCTCCCCCTGGCCGACGTGCTCGCGGCCGTCGACCGGGGACCTAGGGAGCCTGACGCTCGTCGTCGGCGTCCTCGCGCGGCCGCCCGACGCCTGGGAGTGGGCAGCGTCGCATAGGCTTTTCGCCGGCGGCGACAGCCGCCGCGCCCTCCGCTCTAAACTGACTTTATGCAAGCACCGTGTTGCGTAAATGTACCGGTCACGAGAGGAGGCGGCATGGGCGTGCCTGATTCGGACGTGGGACCCACGACATCCTCTCTCGCCTCATCATCGAACGCGGTCCGATCACCTCGGCCGAGCTCGCGTCGATCCTCTGTCCTGACGCCCGCCGCGGTCAGGAGGCACTCTCACGCAGCTGGAAGCCGACGGGCAGATCGCCGAATACACGGGTGCGGCGTCCAGGCCGGCGCGCGCTGAGGGCAGCCGTCGCGCAGGTGACGTCGCACACCACCCCTCGCAGGCCTCCTTCAGGGGACGCCTACGCGGATGTGGCGAATCAGGCATTGGACTCTCCCAGGAGGCGATGGGGAGGAAGGAGTCCAGGCTTTTCGCCACGCAGCGCATCGATCATCCTCGAGGCCCGCTACAGGCTGACTGGTCGTAACGAGGGCGGGCGGAGACCCGCAGGGCGCGGGCCGAGGCGCTGGCCAGCGCCCTGACCCGCGACGGGTATGCTGCATCCGTGCGTCAAGCGCCCGTTTTACCTCCAACACGTAGCCAGGGCCACTGTCCGATACACGACGTCGCGTCCTCGTATCCGGTGATGTACGAGGCCGAGACCCAGGCCTTCTCATCGATTGTTGAACGCACGTGCATGAGGCGCTCGCCACCCTCGCGGGTGGAGAGCACGTCTGCACGCTGACGACCTCCTCGGTCTCGCGGATCCGCGAGACGATCACAAGGAAGGATGCTCATGACACAAACCCGGCATGAAGCCGCGGTTGCCGAGGCGATCTCCGAGCAGAAGGAGACGATCGAAGCCCTCGGTCAGAAGTACAACTACGGATGGCATGATTCGGACGAGGCCGGGCGGAGGAGGCGGCGCGGCCTGGACGAAGACGTGGTCCGGCACATATCGGCTGCGAAGGGGAGCCCGGAGTGGATGCTCAAGAGGCGGCTCAAGGCGCTGCGTCTCTTCGAGCGGCGGCCGATGCCCACGTGGGGGCCCGACCTCTCGTTCATCGACTTCGATGAGTACAAGTACTTCGTCCGCACCACGGACAAACCGGCGTCTTCCTGGGAGGACCTGCCTGAAGACATCAAGAACACGTACGACCGCCTGGGGATCCCCGAGGCCGAGAAGGCCCGGCTGGTCGCGGGAGTGGCCGCCCAGTACGAGTCGGAGGTCGTCTACAACCAGATCCGCGACGACCTCGAGCGCAGGGCGTCGTCTTCCTCGACACCGATTCCGCCCTCAAGCGGCATCCCGAGCTCGTCCGCGAGCACTTCGGCACGGTGGTGCCCGCGGGGGACAACAAGTTCGCCTCCCTCAACACCGCTGTGTGGTCGGGCGGATCCTTCATCTACGTACCCAAGGGCGTGCGCGTGGACATCCCGCTCCAGGCCTATTTCCGCATCAACACGGAGTCGATGGGGCAGTTCGAGCGCACCCTCATCATCGCCGACGAGGGCTCCTACGTCCACTACGTCGAGGGGCTGCACGGCGCCGATCTGCAGCCGGACTCCCTGCACGCGGCCATCGTCGAGATCATCGTCAAGAGGGACGCCCACGTGCGCTGCACGACGATCCAGAACTGGTCGAACAAACGTCCTCAACCTCGTGACGCAGCGGGGCCGCGGTGGCCGAGGGCGCGACAGCATGGAATGGGGTCGACGGCAACATCGGCCCTGGCGAACATGAAGTACCCCTCGTGCATCCTGCTGGGCGAGCACTCTCACGGGAGGCGCTGTCGGGCCGCCTCGCCGGCCCGGGGAGCAGCACCAGGACACCGGCGCGAAGACGATCCACGCGGCGGCGGACACGACGTCCTCGATCGTTCCGAAGTCGATCTCCCGGGGAGGCCAGCTCTCCTACCGCGGCCTCGTCCAGATCGGCAGGACGCGACGGCTCTAGAAATCCTCCGTGGTGTGCGACGCGCTTTCGTCGACGACGTCTCGCGCACCGACACCTACCCGTGCGTGGACGTGCGCACCGACGACGTGAGATGGGGGCATGAGGCCACCGTCTCCAGGCGTCGGAGGACCAGCTCTTCTATCTTCAGCAGCGCGGGCTGTCCGAGGAGGAGGCGATGGCGATGGTCGCGCGCGCTTCGTCGAGCCCATCGCCCGCGAGCTGCCCATGGAATACGCCTCGAGCTCAACCGGCTCATCGAGCTCCAGATGGAAGGAGCGTCGGCTGATGACCGCGGACATGAGACCGATCGATTCCACAAAGCCGTGCTGGAAGGCGAGGGAATCTCCTCGGGCGCGTCCCGCGCCGACGACCCGCCGACGTCGTTCCGCTCCGCGGACTTGCGTTCCCTCCGGCCACGGAGGAGTGGCGGTTCACCCCGTCGAGCCGGATCGCCCTTCCTCTCGCCCGAGGGCTGACCGCGTGACCGGATCGGAGGTGCGGGCGGAGTCGGGGCAGAGAGGCTCGATCGCGGCGACGGCCGCGTCCGGGACGTCGGACGGCCTGAGGATCTGACAGGGCCCTCGCGTGAGGCGACCGAGCTGGACGCATCGTCACCCCGCGAGAGCGTGCCGACGACGCGATGCTCGCCGTCGACGTCCCGAGGGCAGTGCACGGGCGCAGCATCGTCGTCCTCGCCGAGGAGGGACCTACGGAACCGTCGTCCCGAGCACGGCGGGAGTCGGCGATCTGACCGAAACGGTCGGGATCGACGGGAGACCGCGCGAAGTGACGGTCGTCTCGGTCCAGGAGGCCGAACGCACGGCGCGCCACCCTGTCGAACCAGAGGATCCGCGTAGCGCGACGCCGAGCTCCGCCAGCACGTCGTCACGGTCGGAGGGGAGTCGTCCGTGCTACGACCAGCGCGGAGTTCAGCGGCGAGGGAGGCGACCTCGAGCTCCCGGAGCCGTCATACTGAATCTGACGAGCACCACGAACACCGGCTCTTTCATCGACCACGACCCGCGCGAACTGCAGGTCGCGTGCGACCTACAAAGGCGCCTCCAGGGGCCGGACGCGCATGCGTGTGGATCGGCGACGTCCTCATCCGGCAGGATGCCACGTACGGACACCTACGAGCTCCACTCGCAACCCGTCCTGACCAGCACGTGACGCGGATCGCGAATCTGAGATTGAGACGGGCGAGATCGCCGGAGCGGGGCCACGCCTCGGCCACGGGGGCGCTTCGACGAGAGAGCAGCTGTTCTATCTGCGCCCCGCGGCATCCCTGGGACTGCCCGCAGGCCTGCCGTCGTCCGCGGCTTCTTCTGCCGAGCCTCATCGAGTCCATAGCGTCGCCTCGGTCCAGGATACAGCTGATGGCGGCGATCGGAGAGGAGTCTCGATCCGCCGAGGCCTCTCAGAGGGAATTCGGATGACCTTCGCGCGCGCGTGCCGGTGGGCGAGCGTCGAGCCGGCCGGGCGCGCTCCAGGGTCGAACTCGACGACACCGCGCACCGCGGCCGGTGGCGATCGTCCGCGGCCCGGACGGAACGTGGCACGCCCTGGGCGATCGCGTGTTCGCACGAGGGACTATTCGCTGTCCGAAGGCGACGCCGAGGACGGTGCGATCGAGTGTTGAAGCACGGGGCGACGTTCGACCTCGCCAGTGAGACGCGCTCACTCTTCCGGCCACGGAGCCGGGTGCCTGTGCGCGATAGAAATAGACAGGCGATCGACGGATCCTCGTGGACGTACGAGCAGCAAAAGCGCCAAGTCTTTCCTTGAAATCCGGGATCTCACGCCTCGTCAGGACGGCCGAGGGGCCCCAAGCCGATCCTCCACGTCGACTCTGTCGATCCGGGCGACGGAGATCCACGCCGTCATGGCCGAACAGGTCGAAGTCGACCACGGCCTACGCTCTGGCCGGCCACCGGGCACACCGTGACCGGGAGGGCCGGTGTTCCTGAACGGCGAGAGATCACTGACGTGACGCTGACGAGCGGGCCCGAGCCGGGCCTCTTCCTGGCGATGCAGTATCCGGTGGAGGTCCGGGGTGCTCGGTGACGAACTTCCTGCGCACCGCCAAGACGGCCATCGACGCCAGGCCCCCAAGCTGCAGGACTGGACGAAGCGGCTGCGCGAGGCGAGCATCGCCCTGAAGGTCTCGCCCGACTTCGCAGCGCGACTTGAACGTCGGATTCTCGGGAGGCGAGAAGAAGCGCACCGAGGTCCTCCAGATGGAGCTCCTGAACCCGAAGCGCCATCCTCGACGAGACCGACTCGGCCTGGACGTCGACGCCCCTGCGCGCTCGTCTCGGAAGCCGTCAGGGTACTGAGCGCACCGGCAACTCGATCCTCCTCATCACTCACTACTCCCGCATCCCTGCGCTACATCAAGCCGGATTTCGTCCACGTCTTCGCCGCAGGGCAGGATCGTCAAGACGGGCGGCCCCCGAACTCGCCGACGAGCTGGAAGCGAACGGATGCGATGCGTTCATCGGGGCCTGACGCGAGCTCACCCGCGCGCCTCGCGGCGATTTCCGGCGCTGAGGGCGGAGCGGTTCGCGGCGGACGGCCGCTCGTCTACTCGATTCGGCCGCCACGTCCAGAAGCCGTCGGGAGCGTGATCGACGCGGTCGAGCATGCTGACCGTGCGCAACGGGTCGGGTCAAGCGGGGGAGCGCATCAGCTCGCCGGGAGGCCAGCCTCGCCTTCGGGGAGGCCCGCGGCCGGGTCGCGGCCTTCGTCGAGGGCCGACCTGGAGAGGTCGCGTGGACTTCCGGCAGCGCAGGCGCTCAACCTCCTCGCCTACGTCATGTCGAGACGTCTCGGCCGGCCGGGGAGGCGTCGCGAGCACGCACGCTCACCGAGCGTCTCCGGGTCGGCCGGGAGATTCGATCGTCACGACGCGGGCCGAGCACCATGCCAACCTCGTGCCGTGGCGGGAGCTGTGCGCCCGCACCGGGGCGAGCCTGCGGTGGATCGACTGCGATGAGAGGGGCCGCCTCGATCCGGCGACCCTGTCGGCCGTCGACGAGACGACTAAGCTCGTCGCCTTCGCCCACGTGTCCAATGTGACGGGCGCGATCGCGCCTGTCGACCGGATCGTCGGCGCCGCGGCGTCCGTCGGCGCTCTGACCGTGCTCGACGCCTGCCAGAGCGTTCCCCACATGCCCGTGGACTTCCACGGCCTCGGCGTCGACTTCCGCCGCGTTCAGCGGGCACAAGATGCTCGGGCCGACGGGGATCGGCGCCCCTGTACGGGCGGCGCGGAGCTGCTCGAGGCGATGCCGCCCCTACCAGTTCAGGGGTCGATGGTGGAAGTCGTGACCATGGAGGGGACCACGTGCATGCCTCCGCCGGAGCGCTGAAGCGGGCACCCAGCCGGTCGCCGAGGCGGTCGGCATGGGCGCGGCGGCGAGACTCACCTGACGGACGTCGGCATGGAGCGCGTGGCCGAGCACGAGCACCGCCTGGCCGAACGCCTGCTTGCCGGGATCGCCGACATCCCGGGCGTGCGCGTCCTGGGTCCGGACGGAGGCGGTCGATCGCACGGGAACCGTCGCCTTCGCCGTGGAGGGCGGCACCAGATGTGGGCCAGGTTCTGGACATGGCCGAGGTCGCCGTGCGCACGGTACACCACTGCGCCCAGCCCATCCACCGTCACTTCGGCGTGCGCTCGTCTCACGAGCGTCCTCGCGTACAATACCGCAGACGACGTCGACGCCTTCCTCAACGCCCTGACGGATGTGCGTCCCTGTTTTCGGGTGGAGGCTGATGGACGATCTGGACGCGATGTATCAGGAGATCATCCTCGACGCGGCGAAGGCGCGCACGGGGAGGGGGCCTCGAACGCTTCCAGGGCGAATCCTTCCAGGTCAGCACGACGTGCGGAGACGAGGTGAACCTCCAGGTCGAATTGTCGTCGGACGGGAGAGGATCGAGAGGATCGGCTGGACCGGCGACGGGTGTTCGATCTCGCGCGCGAGCATCGGCATCATGATCGACATGCTCGAGGGGCGCTCCGTCCGAGGCCGCGGACCTCTGGCGACGTGTTCCGCGCCCTGATGGATTCGCGCGGGCACGCCCTCGACGAGGGAGATCGAAGACGCGCTGGGGATGCGACCGCGCTCGCGGGCGTCGCCAAAATTCCATGCCGGATCAAATGCGCCCTGCTCGGCTGGATGGCCATGCGGGACGCGACGGACAAAAAGCCGTTGCCGCACTCTCGCCTGCGGCATCTGAAGGAGGAGTCAATGTCTGACGAACTCGAGGAGGCGTCATGCCAGCCGACGGATCGGGAGGCCGACGGCTCGCCGACGATCGAGGACATCGAGAGGCCCCTGGGCGACGTGATCGACTCCCGAGCTGGGGATCAACGTCGTCGACTTGGGCCTGCTGTGCGGCGTGACGCTCGACGGCGCGTCGGCGGTCATCGATCGCTGACTCGCGGCCGCCTGCGCCGTTGACAGACATCATCGAGGGCAGACCGCCCGCGCACTGGAGGGCTGGTGGCCTCCATGCGCATCAACTGGGTGTGGCTGCCCCGTAGTCTGAGCGCATCACCGCCGAGCGGCCTGGGATAGCTCAGGCCCTCGGCTTCAACGTGTGAGCCCGGGCCCGGCCGAGCGCCATACCGGCCGCGTGTCGCAGCCGGGGACGCTCCACCTCGGCGGCCCGAGCGAGGGCCTTCGATGACCAGCCGGGACCCGCTGAACGCCCGGCGGCCCGCAGGCGGACGGCGATCCCGGAGCGCCGCGGAGGCAGATCGACACCGAGGGTCGACGGGTCTCGCGCGAACGGCTTGCTAGGCTAGTGGGGCTGATTGACGCCAGGACCTCACGGTGCGCCAGGCACGCGCGAACTCATCGTCGACGCCTCCTTCCGCGTCGATGCGGGAAATGCGCATCGGCCTCGTGGGGCGCAACGGCGCGGACAAGACCACCTTGACGCGCCTTTTGGCGGGCGGGGGCGCGACGTCCGGCGTCGTCAGGGCGACCGGCGCGGTCAACCGGAGGGAACCGTCAGCTACCTTCCGCAGGACACCGCACGAAGGCGACCCTCCCAGACCGTGCGCGAACGCATCCTCTCCGTGCAGGGGCACGACGAGACCATATCAGGCGGATACGCAAAGCCGAGCGCGACATGGCTCGCGGCCGAGGGAGCGCCAGGCGAAGGCGATGGAGCCGCTACGTCCGGCCTCGACCAGGAGTTCACGGCGGCCGGGGGATGGGCCATCCAGCGCCGAGGCCGCGCAGATGGCTGCGGCTCGGCCTGCCTGAGGGTCTCGACCAAGCCCTGGGCACCCCTTTCGGGAGGGCAGCGCCGTCGCGTCGAGCTCGCCCGCATCCTCTTCTCCCCAGGCCCGAGACCTCCTCCTCGACAGGCCGACGAGACCACCTCGACCATGGCTTCAGTCCTCTGGCTGCGGCTTACCTGCGCGCCTCGGGGAGGCTTTCGTGGTCATCTCCCATTCCGTCGATCTCTTGGCCGAGACGGTCAACGCGGTATGGCACCTCGACGCCAGCCGGGCGGCGCTCGACGTCTACAACATGGGATGGCGCGACTACGCCAGCCAGCGCGAGACCGACGAGAGGGCGCAGGCGGCGCGAGACCAGGCCAACGCGGTCAGCAAGGCACGGACGCTGATGGGCAGGCCGGGACAAGATTGCGCGCCAAGGCCGCAAGGCTGGCCTTTGCGGGAACATATGGCGCGTCGCGCGCCGAACGCTACTGGCCGGCGTCGAAGGCGAGCGCCGCGCCGACAGTCGTCCACCACCCGCGCTTCAGGCCGGCGGCATGCGGGCGGACGCCATGACGCCGAAGCTGTCGAAAGGGCCACAGGTCCCTGGAGGTCTTCTCCGGGTTTGAGACCTGGCGGTCTGACCGCGGCTCGCGCGTCGTCGTCCTCAGCACAGAACGGCGCGGGCGAGAACCCACGCTTCTGCGTCTGCTGGCTTCCGGCGGTGAGGCCCCGGACGCCGGAAGCGTCGTCGGCCACGGCGCAGAGATCCGGCCACTTTACGCGGGCACGACACGATCAGGCCTGGACGAGACGGTCGTCGGCGGCCACGGCGCGCGGCGGCCTGCGGGCGACACGCAGGTCGTCCGTGCTCACGGCTCGTTCCTCTTCAGCGGCTCCGGCGACGCGGACAAAGCCGCCAGCGTGCTCCTCCGGCGGCGAGACGCTTGCCTGGCCCTGGCGACGCTCGTCGTACCACGTCGCGACACGTGACTGCTGCTCGACGAGCCGACGAACAACCTACGACTCGCGCGAGGAGGTCACCGCGCTCACCCGGATGCGCGCGCGCGCCGTCGTCCGTCACCCACGACGAGCGGTCAGGCCCTGCGGCCAGGCGGGTCCTGATCCTTCCCGAGAGACGAGGACGTCTGGTCCGATGACTTCTCTCGAGGCTGATCGCCTTAGCCTGGGGCGTGCCACAGCTCGTTCTCATGCGGCGCTGCAGGCCGCTCGCGGCGTCGACCACCCGCGCGCCCGCTCGACGGGCGCGGCCGCCAACAGGAGCCGCTTGTCGCAGAGCGGGCCCGGTCTCTCCGGACGCACGTGGGGCGGGATCGACCTGGCGATCGTCTCCGACGCCGCCCGCACTCTGCGGACCCTCGCCCGGTCTGGAGTCAGGGAGGGGCTGGCGGAGGTCCGGCCGCGTGCTCGAGGATGGGTTGTGGTGGGGGTGTGTGTTGGGGGGGGGGGGGTGTTGGGGGTTGTGGGCGCGGATGCTCGCCTCCGGCGGCCTGTCAGCGCGGACGGACTTCGGCTCGGATTCTCTACGGCGATGGCCGTCGCCGGGACCGTTCCCGGCGTGGGGGCGGGGTCGCTGCCGCGCGACCTGCGCGTCGAGGCGCGTGCTGCGTCCGTCGGCCTGAGATGACTCAGCCGGCTCTCCACGAGGTCGGGGCGCGGTGCCCGTACTCCGCCCACGGGCTGGCGGCGCGCCGTCCTCCGTGCCAGTTGACGACCGGCGCTATGAGGCGTGGACCAGAGCGGCCGTCGCCACCCGGAGAAGCCTCGGCGGCTGCGCACCGGCCGCTGTCCGCCAGCGGGCCTGCGATCCAGCCACTCGGCGTACTGCGCGATCGCCTGCGAAATGCCCGGCCGCCTTGCAGTCGCATCGACCTCCAGCCAGAGCCTCGTGCCGGGCCAGGGGTGATCTCGCGGTCGGACGAAGAGTGATCCTCCGGCCACCTCGTCGATCGCGGCCAGCGCGGCGTCCAGACAGGCTACGGCCGGGGCTGGCCAGCTTTACTTCCGCGGCCGCGTCCGGGAGGCGGTCGTCGTACTCGTCGTGGAAGACGATCCCCTCCTTCGTGCCAGTACCGCAGTAGACCGTCGGGCCCGGACACCTCTGCAACTTCCTCGGCCACCTGTTCTGATGGTCACGGCCGCGAAGCCCGCGCTCCGAAGAACAGCGTCCAGGCGGCTACACAGCGTCCGCCCGCATGGCCGCCAGTTTTCGCTCTCGCAGAGGAAGCTGGGACATGGCCACCTCCTTGTGACGACCAGCTAGCCGGTAATCCTACTCTACGTATGGGAGGTTACTTTCAAAAGAAAGTAAGATTCAGAATGTGTTGGAGTGCCGTGGCCTCCGCAAAGGCGTTCGGCCGCGCGTCCAGGCGCTCGGCGGCCTCCGGCACCTCGCCGTCGCCCGCGGATCCACGGCGGCTTCCTCCAGGCCAATGGCGCGCGGGAGCAGGACCACGGCGATCGCGCGCCGTCCTCGAGCATGCCGCGCGGACGGGAGGCGGAATCCGGATCTTCGGCCCTCGATCCGCTGCGCGCATCAGCGCCACGACGATGCACCGCCGCCTCGCCCTACGTCAGCGACTGCCGCGCTCTGGCCGAACCTGACCGGCGGCGAGGTGCGTCGACCTTCTCGTCCGGCTCCGCGGCTCCCAGGACGCCGTCCGCCGCGACGAGCTCGTCAGCGAACGCTTCGAACTGGACCCGACCCGGCGCATGCGCTACTCGAGAGGGGCAACGGGCAGAAGGTCGCCCTCATCCACTGACCTTCGCTTCTGCCGGGCCGAAAACTCTCCTTCTGGACAGACCGACGTCGGGCCTCGACCCCGTCGCTGTGGAGGAGGCAGTTCCTGCACACCGTCCGCGAGGAGACGCGACCGCGGGGCGACCGTGCTGCACGTCCACCCGCTCGCGGGCGAGAGTCGGGGCCCTGTGCGGCTCGGTCACGATCGTCAGGATGGGCGGACGGCGTGTTCGGGAGACTCTCGCCGGCGGCCTTCTAGCGAGCCGGGCGAGCGCCAGCGCATCCGGATCCGCGAGGGAACGCGCTGCGCGCAGTCGACGTGCGCACTCCCAGGCCGGACCGGACGCTCGCCAAGGCTGCTCGCTCTCCAGGGGGCGAGCGTTTTCGGCGTCGACCGGTCCATGGAGCGGATCTTCCTGGGATTCTACGAGGAGGAGAGGGATGAGAGCGCTCCTGCTCCTTCAGCTCCAGGACCGGATGGAAGGGCCTGGCCGGGTGGGCGCTGGCCTGGATGCCTCGTGCTCGCCGTGGCGGCAGAGCACCCTCCCTGTATCCGGAGGAGGAGGAGGCGCGAGCGATACGCGGCGAGCTTGGGTGCGTCACGAATGCGGGGAGGCCTTCAACGGGCGGGGCTACGGCTGCGGACAGCCAGGGGATCCCTCCGTCGAGGTGGGGCATGTTCGGACTGTTGGCGCTCTCCCTGGGGGCCCTGCCTGATGGCCGTCGGCCGCACGCGCCGGGAGGCCGAGGACGGTGGGGACATCGTCGCCTCGGCGAGTCGCGGAAGCGCACCGCTGATGCGGGCGGCTGTGGCAGCCGTCGCGCTGTCCCTTCTCTCCTTCAGGGGCGGCGACAGCCGTGGGGCTCGTCGCGCTCGGGCTTCCGCCCCGGAGGCTCGCTCGCCTACGCCGGTTCGCTCGTCTGCTACGCGATGGTCTTCGCGGCGCTCGGTTTTCCTCGCCGCGCAGATCGCGCCGGACGCGCGGACGGCGGCGGCGACTGGCAGTCTCGGCGACCCTCGGCTGCTACCTCCTGCGCGCCCTCGTCGACGGCGGCACTGGCCGGCGACCTGGGCCACCGATGGGTTGGCTGGCCGAGACCCGTCCATGAGGAGCGATCGGTGGTGGACCTTCCTCGCGTTCGCGCTCACCGCCCGCTCTCCTCATGGCCGCTGCCCTCCTCCTTGCCTCCCGTAGGGACCCTCGGCGGCTCCGCGCGTGAGATGCTGCTCCGGCCCCGGGCCCAGGCCCCGGCGTGGCTGTCAGGGGCCTTGGGCGTGGACGTGGCGCACGGCGAGCGATCCTCGCATGGACCCTCGGAGCCGTCGTTCCTCCCGTCATGGCTTCCATGGGCGAAGAGATACGCCTCGGAGTGGCGGCGAACCCTCCTCGTAGCAGTGATGGAGGCGGGATCCCGCGGACTTCCTCACGGCGTTGGCGATGACCCTCCTCGCGCTCTTCTCCCCTGGCCGCCGGGATGGCAGTCTGAGGTCGCCTATCGCGACGAGGGAGGCCGCCGGCCGCCTCGGCCTGGTCGCCTCCGCCCGTGAGCCGAGGCGCCTGTGGGGACGTGGCTCGTGGTCGTGCCCTGGCGGCTTCCGTCGCCTCCGTGCGCCGTCGTCACTGACGGCGTCTCCGCGAGGTCTCAGATCGCACCGGTCGGGTCGATCCTGCAGGCCCGGGCCGCTCAAAACGTCGCGCAGCCGTCCGTGGTCGTCGTGGCCGGTGCCGGCGTCTCGTCGCCGCCCGGCCCGAGGCTCAGGCGAGTGGCTGGATCCTGCGTGGGCGTCGTCAGCATGCTCACGACGTCTTGCGCCTGCCCGACGGGCCCGGCTCTCTCCTGTTCGGGCCGTGGGGCGCGCGCCGGTCGGAGCCCCGATGGGCGGCGGTGGGCGCCTGCCCCGCCTGCGCCCTCGCCCTGGCCCTGGTGCGGCGGGCGGCTGAGCGACCGACGCGACCTCGCCGCGGGCTGAGGCGCTCGCCCTGGATCGGCCTTCAGTCGGCTGCGTCCCACCCCAGCAGGGCGGGCAGGGGCGTCCAGGCGCGGTGAGGGCGATGACCGCGTCGGCGGCAGCCAGGACGACCGGTTTGGCGCACACCGCCACGGACAGCCCCGCCGCCTCCATCATCGCCACATCGTTCGCCCGTCGCCCATCGCGACGGTACCCCTCAACCGACGCCGTCGCATGCCGCCCATTCGGCCAGGCCGCGGCTTTGGCCCGGCGGGGTCACGACCGGGCCCGACGTCCGCCCGGTGAGTCCGTCCGCCGCGGGCCTCGAGCCGGTTGGCCGGGACTGCGGTCACGCCCAGCTGGGCGGCGACGTGCGACCACCTCGTGGAAAGCCTCCGGAGACGAGGGCTGACCCGGCGCCGTGGGCGGAGCGGTCCGCACGAGGACCTCGCTCCGGGCGCGGTCTCGACCCGGGCGGCGACGTCGTCAGGGCGGACGTCGGCAGGCCTCAGGGTGGCCACGCGCGAGGGCCAGGGGATTCGGCGAAGTCCAGGCTCCCCGGCCATGGCGCGGGCGGTGACGTCGGCGACCAGATCCGCCGATCCGGCGGCCTGCGCGAGCATGTCGATGACTTCCCCGCCCGCGGATGAACGTCAATCACGTCCGAGACGATCGGCGGTCCGCGCTCCGGCGAGGCGACCGCGGGCCAGCGCGCGGTCGACGCCCAGGGCGAGCGCCGGAGGCGGAGTCCGTCGCGATCTCCTTCCATCCCCCGCCCGCGGCCGAGCCGTGGAGGGAGGCGTGAGAGGCCGGCGGCAGCGGGTGGGATTCGCGGACCTGGGGCACGCCCCGGCGAGGGGCTCGGCGGGTGCGGTCGAGGAGGGGCGTCGGGCGGCGTCGGACGGACGCGAGGGAGAACCGCGGCTCTCGCGGATCTTCGATGCGGCGCTCACGATGTGACGCGGGCTCCCTTCGGGACGACGGTGACCCCGCCGTCGGAACGTAGACCCGCGCTGCATGCGGTCCTTGTCAGTGCCCAGCTTCAGCGCCCTCCTCGATGACGACGTACTTGTCGACGATCGACTTGACGGACGGTCGCGTTGCGGCCGACGGTCACGCCGTCGAGGAGGACGGACTCGCGCACGCTCGACCACGAATTGACGCGCACGCCGGGGGACAGGACCCAGGCCGATGACCTCGCCTCCCGAGACGATGACGCCCGAGACGATCGAGTCGAGGGCGTGGCCCAGGCGCTGATGGTGGCCGTAGAACGAAGCTAGCCGGGCGAGGCTGGCGTCGTGGCCGGTCATCGCAGCCACCTGTCGTTGTACTGGAGTTGAGACGGGGTTGATCGCGATGAGGGTCCATGTTCGCCTCGAGTAGGAGTCGATCGTGCCGACGTCCCGCCAGTAGTTCTTATCGCGCTCCGAGGCCCCGGGCACGTCGTTGTAGGTGAAGTCGTACACGCCGCACGAGCCCTCTTTGGCGAACTGGGGGACGATCGACCCACCCATGTCGTGCTTGGACGATTCGTCGGCTGCGTCCTGGGACGGGGATGTCGTAGAGGGCGTCGGCGTTGAACCGTAGTTGCCCATCGAGGGCGAGGAACTCGTTCGGCGAGTCGACCAGGCCCAGGCCCGAGGTGTCCTGCGGCTTCTCGACGAAGCCGTTGACCTTCTTCGGATCCCTCCTGTTGGCGTCGATCACTCCGAAGGCGGGGGCAGCTCGGGCGGCTGGCGGATCCCCGCGACAGTCAGGCCGTACCCGGTGTCGATGTGCTGGGCGACCATCTGGGGAGAAGTCCATGCGGTGGATGTTGTCCGCGCCCGTGACGAGGACGATGTCGGGGCGTTCGTCGTCGAAGATGTTGAGCGACTGATAGATGGCGTCGGCCGAGCGAAAGGTACCAGTTCTTCCCATCCGCTGCTGCGCGGGGACGGGGCGCGACGTAGTTCCCCAGCAGATTTGGACATCCGCCATGTCCGGGCGATGTGCCGGTCGAGCGAGTGACTTACGCGTCGGACCACCCACCTTGAGGGTAGCGAATTGACGATGTACTCGCGAGAAGCCGATGAGACGGTGATGCCGCCGAGGAACGGCCCGGCTTCCGCGATCCTGTGTCAGCGGCATGAGCGCGCCCTCCCGCCCGCGAGGATGTGGAGGACCCGTGGTTTTGCTCCCATGTGCCTTTACTTTATTCCATATAGTGATGCGGTGCATGTTTTCGCCCATTTTCGGAGGACAATTCGTATACGGTGGAAACATCGACGTCGATCAACCGAAGAAAGGTCCATTATGCGAGTTGCCCTGCTAACCAGAGAATACCCTCGCACGTCTACGGCGGGGCGGGTGTTACGTAGAAGGGTTGTCAGTCCTGGCGCCCACGCGGACGTCGACGTCCGCGCCTTCGACGGCGCGCGCCCCCGAGAGGCGCCCGCCGGCATGCGCGTCACGGGGATCGACTACCTGCCGGAGCTGAAGGGGCGAACGCCTCCATCAAGACGCTAGGCATCGACCTGGCCATGGCCTCCGACCTCAAGGACGCCGACATCGTCCATTCGCACGTGGGTATGCGAACATGGCCGGCCACATAGGCTCGCTCCCTGTGGCATCCCCACGTCGTCTCCGCGCACTCCCTGGAGCCCTGCGCCCGTGGGCGCGAGCGCCTCGGGAGGCGGGTACGAGGGTCTCCTCCTGGGCCGAGCGCACCGCCTACAGGTCGGCGAGCGGAATCGTCGCGGTCTCCCGGGCGATCGCGGACATCCTCCGCTGCTACCCGCGGTCGCTCCTGACCGCGTGCGCGTCATCCACAACGGCATCGACCCGACTCTGGCGCGCTGCAGACCGAGGCCGAACAGGAGCGCGCCCGGCGGACTTTCCGCTCCTACGGGCTGGATCCAGCCTTCCACTATCGTCTTCGTCGGTCGCATCACGAGGCAGAAGGGCGTGCCGGGCCTGCTGCGGGCCATCGCCAAGCTCCCAAGGAGATCCAGGTGATCCTGTGCGCAGGCGCGACACCCCGAGATCGCCGCTCGAGACGCGCACCCTCGTCGACGGCCTCCAGGCCGACCGCCCGGGCGTCGTCTGGATCGAGAAGCACCTGCCGCGCCGAACAGATCGATGGATCTGAGTGGTGCTCGACGACCTGTCACCCCCTCGATCTACGGCCCCTGGGAATCGCGTCGGCCTCGAGGCGATGGCCGTCAGGCTGCCCGTCGTCGGCACGGCGACGGGAGGCATCGACTGCATCGACGACGGCGTCACGGGAACCCTCGTTCCCATCGACCAGCTCGACGACGGCACCAGCACGCCCCACGGATCCCGAGAAGTTCGAGGGCCGGACTTGGCCGCCGCCCTGGAGGACATGTGCTCCGACCCCGCCCGGGCGAAGAGGATGGGCGAGGGCCGGACGCAAGCGCGTCGAAGACCACTTCTCCTGGGGGTCAGTCGCTCGTCAAGACCGTTGAGTACTACCGCGACATCCTCGCCTCTCGGTGACGGGTGACATCGCCGCCAGTTCCGCACCGATGCGGTGGAACCGGCAGCCCGCCATCGTCGGCTGCAACGCCCGCGGTCAGGAGATAGTCTTGATCCATGGGTGACGTGCTCGACATACGCGATGCGACCGTCCGGCGCAGCGGACGGACCATTCTCGATTCGGTCTCCTGGAGCGTGGACGAAGGCCAGCGCGCGCGATCCTCGGCCCCAACGGCGCCGGCAAGACGACGGTCGTCAGCTCGTCTCCGGCCGCTGCACCCGACGTCGGGGACGGTGACGGTGATCGGGCAGACCCTCGGCCGGGTGGACGTCAACGAGCTCCGCCCCCTCGTCGGGATGGCGTCCTCCGCGATCGACGCGAGGATCCCTCCCGGCGGCGAGCGGGTCGTCGACGTCGTGCGGACCGCCGCTACGGGCGCTTGGCGACGTGGAGGGCCTACGAGGAGGGTCGACGACCGGCGCGCCAGGCGACTGCTCGCGGACCTCGGTGGCTGATCTGGCCGAGCGCCGTTTTCACGACGATCTCCTCAGGCGAGCGCAGCATACTGATCGCCAGGGGCGGCTCATGCCCAACCCCGAGGTGCTGAGTTCTCGACGCAGCCCGCTTCGGGCCTGGACCTGGGAGGGCGCGAGGCGCTTCTGTCGACTCTGACCGGCCTGGCCTTTCGAGCGCCGTTCGCCGGTCGCTGGTCTCGTGACCCACCACGTCGAGGAGATACCGGCCGGATTCACCCACGCACTGCTGCTCAAAGAGGGCCGGGTGTTCTCCTCAGGCTGGATCGGACGGGTCCTGACGTCGGACCGCCTCTCGAGGCTCTCTTTCGGCCTTCCGCTTCGCGTCTCCAAGGAGGACGCTACACCGCGAGGAAGGCCTGACGCGCAACGGTGGATAGCTCTCTCCCGTCCGTGAGGACGCGCCCGGGACGGGTGGAATACAATGTGGGGAACTGTTCGCATCGCTAGGAGGACATCATGGGGTGGCGCGCATCCTCGATTTGCGACGTCGTGGACTGGGAACTCTGGTTGATCGCCGCCTTGGTCTGCCTCATGATCGAGGTTCCTCACCGTTGACTTCTCCTTCCTCATAGCATCGGCGGCGGGGCTTTGGTCGGCGCCTGCATCGCCAGCGGGATCCGACTCCCTCGCCGTTCAAGTCGCAGGGTTTCGCGGTCGCCTCGATCCTCTTCCTGCTGGTGGTCCGTCCATGGGCGAAGGGCGCTTCAACTCCAAGGGGTCCAAAGTCGGCAGCGTGGAGGTGCGCATGGGTCAGCCTGCGCCCGGACGCTCACGGTGGTCGACACGTCCGCGGGCCGGGGTCAAGATCGGCGGGGATGTGTGGTCGGCCCGCACCGTAGCCGGATCGATCCCGGAAGGCGTCGACGCCACGGTCACAGGCATCGACGGGGCCCATCGCCCTCGTCGAAAGGCGAATTTAGCTCCTGAAGAGTTCCCCCATCGAACACGAAAGAGAATCAAGGACAACAATGAATTCAAGCACACACATCGGTCTCATGATTCTGGGCCTTATAGTCCTTATCGTTATAATAGCGGTATTCAAATCGTTTTTCGATGGTCAAACAAGGCTATACTGTCATCGTCAGACAGCTCCGGGAAAATACCAGCGCACACTCCAGCCAGGCCTTCACCTCTGGTGCCTTTCTTCGACTCGGTCCGCCAGAGGATCGACATGCGCGAGCAAGTCATGCCCCTTTCCGCCGCAACCGGTCAGTTACCTCCGATAACATCAACGTGTCGATCGACACGGTCATCTAATACCAGGCTGACCGATCCCGTTCGCGCTACATGACGGAATATCAATCCTTGAAGCCATCGAGCAGCTCGCTGCGACTACGCTGCGAAACATCATCGGAACGATGGACATGGAGCAGGCTCTCACGGGGCGGGATCAGATCAACGGTCAGCTCACGCGGCGTCCTCGACGAGGCGACAGGCCAGTGGGGAATCCGAGTCGCTCGCGTCGAACTCAAGGCGATCGAGGCGCGCGCAGCGTCAGGGCGCGATGGAGCAGCAGATGAAGGCCGAGCGCGATCACGCCGCGCGATCCCTCACCGCCGAGGGCGTCAGAGCAGTCCGCGGTCCTCACCGCCGAGGGGAGAAGCAGTCAGCCATCCTGCGGGCGGAAAGGCCAGGCGCAGTCCGCGATTCTGCGAGGCTCAGGGCGAGGCCCGGGCCATCCCTCCAGGTCTTCGACGCCATCCATCGCGGCAATGCCGATCCGAAGCTGCTGTCCCTGCAGTACATCAAGACCCTCCCTCAGATCGCCAACTCCAATTCGTCGAAGCTCTGGATCGTCCGACCGAGGCTCACGGCCGCCCTCAACGCGATTTCGCGGGGCTTCGGCGAGACCGATCCGGGGACGACAATCCGAAGGTTGACTTCGACGGCGACGAGGGCATCGCCTCGGCTCTGGCCTCGACCGCGCTCCCCGACATCGACGACGCGCTCGCCGACGCCAGGGGGCCGCTGACGTGGCCACCGGAAGGAATCGAAGAATCGGACGTCAGTCCGGCCGCCCTTTCGACCCGCAGGCCGAAGTCGGCCAGCGGCCCATGCCCGCCGACCGCCCGCAGGGCAGCCCGCGACGCGAGGACACCGACCTTCCCCACCCGCCCGGGGCGTGTGGACGCGACTGGGGGCGCGCGGACAGCCCGCGTGCCCAGCGCGTCATGCGTTTCGCCCTACGGAATCCCTCGCGCTTCAGCCAGCACAGCCCGCGCCCAAGCTGGCGCACGCGAGCGCCGCGGTAGCCGTAGGCGGCAGAGAGGGGTCTCGACGGCCGCGCGGCCGTCGAGACCCCCTCAGACTGAAGAGACGTGGAATGGAGGGATCGCCGCAGGCGCACCCGCGGCGATGGGATCCGACCTGCCGGATGCGATCGGGCGCCTCCGAAGCGGAGATGTGGCACCCTGGTCCAGTGCTGATTCCGATTTCCGACACCGGGGACGAGCGTCTGAGGACTACACCCGCCTCACCGACGTCGCCCTGCGACGAAAGCTCGAAAACCGACAACGGACTCTACATGGCCGAGTCGACCAAGGTGATCGTTCGGGCCATCACGGCCGGCCACCGCTGGTCCGTCCTCGCCGACGAACGCTGGCTGGATGAGCTGGCCCCGCGCTGCTGACGAGCCGGAGGAGACCCCGAGGGAGGGACATCCTCGTGTACGTGTGCGACGAAGCCGCTTTGCAGACGATCACCGGCTTCCATCTCCACAGAGGGGCGATCGCGGCGATGAACCGCCCGTCCCTTAAGACGGCGGAGGAACTGCTCGCATCGTTGCCCGGCGGCGCGCGGAGGGTCGTCGTCCTGGAGGGGCTGGTCGACCACACGAACGTCGGCGCCGTCTTCCGCTCCGCTGCGGGCTTGAGTCGACGCGGTGCTGGTGACCCCGCCTGCGCGGATCCGCTGTACCGCCGCTCGGTCAGGGTCTCCATGGGGGCCGTGTTCCAGGTTCCGTGGACGAGGGTGGAGCCTTGGCCGCGGGGAATGGAGGCGCTCACGAGGCATGGCTTCACGACCGCCGCTCTGCCCTGGAGCCGAGCGATGACGCTTGCGGAGTTCGGCCGGCTCGACGTGTGCCTCGCCGCGGACTCGAGGATCGCGCTGATCATGGGGGCCGAAGGGGACGGGCTGGGCGCCGCGACGATCGCGCGGGCCGACTACTCGGTGGTGATCCCCATGGCCCGGCGGCGTCGACTCGCTCGAACGTCGCGGCGGCCAGCGCCGTCGCCTGCTGGGGAACTGCGCACGCGCTGGGCGACCGCGCGCGCCGAGGCCGTGGGCGCGCGAGGGCGCCGCGAGGCACGGCAGAGCGGCCGTGCCCGGGTATGCCCCGTCGTACCGCCGTGTATGACCCGGTGAGGTTGGCCTATGCCCGAATCGTCGCCACTTGAACGCCATCTCGCCTCGATCTTCGCACACACCATTCGAGAGGCGAATGGAGCTCGGCCTGTCCCAGGAGCAGGTCGCACTCCGAGCCGACATCGACCGCAACCACTACCAGTTGATGGAGTCCGCCCGCTCGGACCGGCGGTCCAACCGGGCGGTGAACCTCGATTCTTCACCCTGCCTCAAGCTGGCCAATGCGTCGGAGATGCCGGTCGAAGAACTCCTCCACCCTATTTCCAGATCCTACCGTTTTTCAAGTCGAACGCGGCGAGATGCTCTGACTGCGCAGACGTGCGTCCAACTGCGAACCCGCCCCACGACGAGGCGGGGGAAGCGGAAAGCCGGCCCGTCATGAGAAATCCGACGATCTCGGCGTACCCGTGCTGCCTCCACGCTTCGTAGACGGCGATCGACGCCGCATCTGGCCCGGGATTGAGCGAGCGCCGGGCGGGCATCATCAGGATCCTCAGCGCTGACGTCACCGAGCGGTGGAGACGATCGCGGCCGGCAGCCCGGTGAGGCTCGAGGCCGAGCGGCGCGTCCCCGGGCGGTAGGAGACGTCGGCGAAGCTGTCGGACGTGTGGCCGGTGAACGCGAAGATCCTCGCCCCGGGCAGGCTGTCGACGAAGAGTCGAAGGACGGGTGCAGGCGGACGTTCGCCAAGTCGTGATAGTCAGGCCGCGCGCGGGGTGGGCGTCGGAGAAGTCGAATCCCAACGGCTCGATGAGGTGGAGCGCGGCGCCCGTGCGGGCCGACAGCCGGATGGCCCGCTCCCGTATTCGGGATGCAGGGGCTCGTAGAAGACGATGTGGAACACGTGCCAAGGCTATCGCAGCCCTCGCGCGCGGCACTCCCGCATACCGCGCCACTCTGCGGGAAACTTCCCTGAAGAGTGCGCGCTTGGAAAGCGCCGGACCGTGGGCTATCCTTGAATCAGACATACGTTCACATCGGATGCCTTTGGGAGCTGCGGTATGGAGACGGCGGAAAGCGTTTGAGGCGGCCAGGCGTGCGCTCGCTTCGCGCCGGAGGTCAGTGTAGACTGTCAGGCGCTCCGTCCGGGAGCCAGGGCCCCGGCGAGAGTGGTCGGTGCCCGACGCCCTATCCTGGCTCTTCCCCGCGGCCTATCGCGTGGCATGACCGTCGGCGTGCGCGGATCGCGGCTGGCCGCTCTGCTCGTGGCGGGGCATTGCGAGCGCGCGCGGGCGCGTGGAGCGTCTTCCTCGGGTGCGCGGAACGGGGTGGGCCGTGGCCGCAGCCTCAGGTCGACCTCGACCGCACGGTGTGCGTGCAGGTCAGAGGCGGTCGCTCGCAGAGTCCTCGCGGCCGCCGTCGACGAGATTCGACGTCGCCGTCATCGGCTCCTCCGTCCGCCTGGACGCCCGGGAACGCAGGCTGCTGGCCGCGCGCCCTCACCGCGTTCCCTGCCTTCTCATCGCCGAGGGATGGCCCGCCCGTCGGTGCGTCGTGGGGAGACGATTCGACGGTGTGGAGGACTCGAGCGCGGGCGGGCCATATCTCGATGATCCGTCTGAGCATCGGTCGCGCGAGTGAGCCGGGCCGCACCGTCCTCATCGACTCCGCCGGATGGCAGGCGGGTGGCTCGGGCGTCTCTCCTCCGCCCGCCCGCGAGCGCGTCCGCATCCGCCGCGGCGAGGCCTGCAGGCGGTGAGCGCGTGAAGGGAGCCGTGTGTGATCGCCGACTGGCCGCGACGGCCGCCGAACTCGCCGGAGAGATCCGCGCAGGCGCGCCGGCCGCCGTCGCGGGACCTGGCAGGTGGTCTCGGCGAACGCATGGGCCCGCGCCCACGGCGTCCACGAGGGGATGAGGCGGCGATCCGTTCGCGCGGTGTGCCCTCAGGCGACCGTTCTGCCGTCGACGGCGCGGGACGCGGTCCGCTTCGAGCCGATACTGCGGGCGATCGACGCGCACGTCGCCCACGTCGACGTCCTCGGGCGGGCACGGCGATGTTCGCGGCCCGCGGGCGGTGCGGACCGCCGGCTCGCCCGAAGCCCTCGCCGAGGCTGATCGGCGAGATCGCCGACGGCACCGGGAATGCGAAGCCCACGTCGGCATCGCGAAGGGACGCTGGCCGCGCTCGTCGCAGCGCGCTCGGACCTCCTCCTCGACGAAGAAGGATTCGCGCGATGCTGCGCGCGCAGAGGACTCGGACGCTGCTGCGGCCGCCGGCGCCTGCCCGCGCGGCCGGATGGAGGAGTGCGTGGAGCTCCTCGAACGCCTCGGAGCCGACACCCTCGGCAAGGGTCCTCGACGTGGGGGCGGCGGCGCTGACCACCCGCTTGGACGGATCGGGCGGACGATATGGTCCCTGGCGAGCGGTCGGGACGCCCACATCGCCGTTAGGCGCGAGACGGCCGCCGGACTGATGTGCGACCGCATGTTCGAACCCCGGTCGAACGGGCAGAGAGGCCGTCTTCGCCGTGCGGCCGCTGGCCGCGGAACTCGCGGCGGCGATGGGCGAACGCCTTTCGCTCTCGGAGAAGGCTGCGATCGGCGCGTTCATGGAAGACGGGCGGGAGTTCAGCCGCACCTGGACTGTGGACGGAGCGCGCCCGCGGCATCCTCGACCGCGTCCGCTGGCAGCTCGCCGGCTGGATCGGCGCACCCCGGCAGCGCGGGCAGGCTGGCGGATCGGGCTGAGAATCGACCAGACCGTGGAGGCGGGGGGCGGCCCGATCCGCTGTGGGGCGCCCGCGCAGCGAGCGATGAGCAGGTCGGGCGGGGCCGTGAGCCGTCTGCAGGCGCTGCTGGGGAGGGAGCCGTGCTCGTGCCGAGGGTGGCCGGCGGACGCGACGGCTGGCGAACGCCACGTGGGAATCCCTGGGGCGAAGACCTCGGCGACGGACGGCGGCGGCTCCGGCCGGGGGCTCATCCCCGAACCGGGCCCCGCCCTCGTCCGTGCGCCCCATCGCGCCAGCCGGGCTCCACGGGGCGTGCGGGCACTCCGGGTGACCGAGACGGCCTCTCCCGCCTGCTCCCACGCCTGCGAGGACCCCGCCCCGCCTGGCTCAGCAGGCGCCGGCGGGAGCAGGCCCGTCCTCGACTACGCCGGGGCCGTGGCCGGTCGACGAACGCTGAGTGGGACCCCCGCGCGGCACAGACGGAGGGCCTACATGCGAATCGCCTGCCCCGACGCGGCCTTCTCGTCTACCGCGGAAAGGGACGCCTGGTACGAGCAGGCCGTCTATGCCCTGGCGTCTACGCCGAACTCCACGCCCACTCGGCCGCAGCTTCCTGGACGGCGCCAGCCTGCCCGAGGAGCTCGTGGAACGCGCCTGCGAGCTCGGACTGCAGGCCTCGCCCTGACCGACCACGACGGCTTCCTGGCGCCCGTCCGACTGGCCGAGGCCGCCCGGCGAACGGGCTCCCGTCGCCTTCGGGACCGAGCTGAGCCTGGGTCCCGACGCGCCACCGCCCGCGCCGACCCGCCCGGAGCGCATCCTCCTGCTCGCCAGAGACGCAGGGTACCGACGCCTGTCGCGCACCGTCGGCCTGGCCATGCTCGCGGCGGGAAGGAGGGCGGCCCATTACGACCTCGAAGCCCTGGCGGAGGCGAGCCGCGGAGCCTGGATGGTCCTGACCGGGTGCAGGAAGAGCGGTGAACCGCGCGCTCGAAGGGAACGAGTCGGCCGTGGGCCGCGGGATCCACCAGGAATGGGACGTGAGGCCGCCGCCCGCGAGGTCGAGGCGCTCATCGCGCTCTTCGGCCGGGAGAACGTCGCCGTCGAGCTGACCAACGACGCGCCCGCTCGATCGCGAGCTGCGCGGCCACCTCGCCGAAGTGGCCGAACGCGCGGGGAGTCCCTGCCTGGCGACCGGGAACGTCCACTGCGCTGAAGCGGCGGACCGGCCGGTGGCCGACGTGCTCGCCGCGACCAGGGCGCGCACCGATCTCGACGGCCTCGAGCACCTGCCCGTCAGCCGGTCCTACCTGCGGTCGGGGCCCGTATGCTCGCGTTGCACCGCGACCACCCCGAAGCCGTGGCGGCGGCCGCGCGCGTCGGCGCCGAATGCGCCTTCGATCAGCGCTCGTCGCCCCCGGCCTGCTGGACTTCCCGTTCCGGAAGGGCACGCCCGCCAGCTGGCTGCGCTCGCTCACCTGCCGCGGGAACGCTCGAGACGCTACGGCACGCGGGCCGGCAACCCTCAGGCGTGGGAGGCGTCGCGCCCTCCGGATAGAGAACCAAATCGGCGGCCGGCAACCCTCGGGCGTGGAGCGGTCGACCACGAGCTCGGCTCATCGTCGCCTCAGACTTCCCCAGGTACTTCCTCTCATCGTCGAGGGATCGATCGCACCTCTCGCAGGCGGGAGGATCTGGTGCCAGGGGCGTGGGTCGGCCGCGAACTCCGCCGTCTGCTTCGCCCTGGGGATCACCGCCGTCGACGCCGTCCGCCACCGCATGCTCTTCGAACGTTCCTCGCCCGGACGCTCCGGCCTGCCGGACATCGACCTCGACATCGAGTCGAGTCGGCGCGAAGAAGTCATCCAGCACGTCTACCGGACGCTACGGGAGGCGGTGCGCCGCCATCGTCGCCACAACACGATCACCTATCGGCTGCGCTCCGGCCATACGGGACGCCGCGAAGGCCCTCGGATACGACCCCGGGCAGGCCGATCGGTGGGCCACGTCCGTCAGCCGGCACGCGCACGCGATCGCCGGCAGGCCGCGGACGCCTCGAGCATGGTCGGCCGGGCTGCGACGGCGTCCCGCCCCGCCCGATCACGCCTTCACCTCCGCGAGGCGCCGATCCCGCAGGACGTCGCGGCGATGGCTTCGCGCCTGCAGAACTTCCCCGGCACCTGGGCGTCCACCCGCGGCATGGTCCTGTGCGACCGGCCCGTCGTCAGACGTCTGCCCGGTCTCGTGGGGCGGCCATGCCCGGACGGACCGTGCTCCAGTGGGACAAGGACGACTGCGCTGAAGCCGGACTGGTGAAATTCGACCTCCTCGGGCTCGGACGCTCACCGCCCTGCGGATCGCCTTCGCCCGGCTGGCGGAAGCGGGGAGAGAGGAGACGACGGAAAAGCCCTGGCCCTGTACAACCTGCCCCAGGGAGACCCGCGCGTCTACGCCCTGCTCCAAGCCGCGGACACGGTGTCTTCCAGGTCGAGTCGCGAGCGCAGATGGCCGCCCTGCCGCGACTGCGCCCGGCATGCCTCTACGACGTCGTCATCCAGGTGGCGCTCATCGGCCAGCATCAGAACGCGACGCCGTCACCCCCTACATCAACCGCCGCCTCGCCGCGAAGCCGTGACCACCCGCATCCCTGGCACGCCCCGCCCCTGGAGAGGACTCTGGGGTCCCCCTCTCCAGGAGCAGTTCATACAGATCGCCATCGACGTCGCCGCCTTGGCCCGGCGCAGAGCCGACTCAGCTGCGCAAGGCGATGAGCGCTAAACGCTCCGCAGGCGCATGCAGGCCCTGAAAGCCGGGCTCATGGACGGCATGGCGGCCAGAGGAGTCGACGAGGCGACGGGGGAGGAGATCTACGCCAAACTCGCGCTTCGCCGAATTCAGCTTCCCGGGTGCGCAGCCTTCTCCCGCCTACTTGGTCTACGCCTCGGCCTGGTTGAAGGTCCACCATCCGAGCACTTCTACGCGGGGATCCTCGCCGCGCAGCCGATGGGCTTCTACTCTCACCCAGTCCCTGGTGGCCGACGCCCAGCGCCACGCGAGGATCGGCCCACCCGACGTGACGCGATCGGCGGGAGGGCCCTGGTGCGAGTCGGAACCCTGACGATCCGGCTGCCCGCGGGACCGCCCCACGACGCCGGTCTCGCGACTGGTCACCCGCATCCGCGGTTGGAGGTCAGACTGGGCCTCGATTCCGTGCGCGGATTGGGCAAGGCCGCGCAGCATCATCTGCGCCGAGCGGAGGCCTCTCCGACGCAGCCGACCTCGCCGGGCGCCCGGCTGAAGAGGGCGCAGATCAGGAGGCCTCGCGCCGCGCCGTGCGCTCGAAAGCCTCGGGTCGGGCGTCGGAGGGCAGCATGGGCGGCCCAGGCGCTCGAGACCGGACGGTCCGCCACGGCGCGTGGCGCAGCCGCCCATCCCAGGACGGGGCCCTGGGAGCCGTCCCCCGATCTGCCGGCCTGGCGAGGAGGCGGAACTGGTGTCCGCGGACATCGCCGCCGCCGGGACGTCGCGGATCCACCGATCCGGCTACTGCGCCAGGGAGCTGGCCGCCCAGGGGGATCCTGCGCGTCCTCGACGTGGAAGGCGCCGAGGCCGCCACGCGAATCCGGGTCGCCGGCGTCGTCACGCACCGCCAGCGTCCGCCCACCGCGGGAGGCGTCGTTCGTCTCCCTCGGGACGAGACGGGCCTGCTCAACGTCGTCTGCTCGCCGGGCCTGTGGGTGCGCTACCGCGACGTCGCCGGCCGCAGCTCGGGGCTCGTCGTCGGGGCACGGTCGAACGGGTGGACGGGGCTACGAGGCCTCCCTCGCCGACGCTGCGGCCCCTGGCCCTGGGCGCGAGGTTACCCTCGCGGGTTTCCGCTAATGAGACTTGTGGCGGGAAGGGAGACATGTGAGCATATACAGAACGCTGCTGGAAGCTGGCGCGCAAGGTCAGCCCCGCCGCTCTCATGAGCCGCCGTCCGGTACGGCCCAGAGCTGCGGAGAATGGTCAAAGACAGCGGAGGCCTTCGCGGGCCTGACGCGCCGCTTCTCCAAAGTCACAGGGGCTAAGGAATCGGGTTCGCTCCAGCAGAAGGTCAACGTCCTGCGCGAACAGGCGACCTACCTGTATGCGTCAGCCAACACGGCCGACGTCGCGCAGCTGAGCCGCGGCGTGGCGCACCGAACTCGGGCGATCGAGGAGGCCGTCCCCGTCCTGGACGCCGCAGAGCCGCAGGCGTCGGATCGCCGAACGGCGCGAACTCGTCGGCAGGATCGATCGCCTCTCCTCCCAGATCCTGGCCGCCAGCCTGATCGACACGGTCGAAGACGCCGAGATCGTCGGCGAATCCGACGGCGCCGATGAAGGCGGCACCGAGACCGAAGGCCCCCGAACCGGGTCGGACGCGGCGGGCGGCCGCAGCGACGGCGAGCGGGGATCCGGCCGGGCCGGGGCCTAGCCGGGAAGCCGAGCCGGGCTGAGGGAAGGGGCCCAACGGGGAGAGGCGCAGGGCAAAGGATTGCCGGCGGGCGTGCGACTCCGGGCTTATGCGGTCGCAGACGCGCGGCCCTATCATGCTGTTACGACCACACTCACCCAAGCGCGCCTCACCTTCCGCCGACGGCTCACGGCCCGCGTCACCGACGACCGGGACTCCGCCAACCAGGATGCCGTGACGACGTGCCAGACGCGAGACGAGGGAAGCCACCGCCATGCTCTCAGGAAAAGCCAACAGATCGAGGACCTCCGCAGGCAGCTCGAGAGGCCCGGGCCGCACGGCTGGCCGTCGAGGAGATCCTCGAGAGGGCCGGAGGTCCGGGACGCCTCGCACGTCCAGAGACTCGTCAGAGACCTCCACGAGCCAACGCGAGGGCCCTCCAGCGGGAGATCGACGGCCGGCGGGAGGCTGAGCGCAGAGAGATCCAGGAAGTCCAGCACGCCATCTTCCAGGCGCGGAACCATCTTGCGCAGATCCAGCAGCAGACGGCGGCGCTGAACGCCTCCTATCAGGACGCCGCGACCATGCTCGACTACGGGTTGGTCGACTACGCGCGCATCCGCCCGGTCCTCCGTCCAGCTCAGAGCGAGCTCGCCGGAGTCCGCTCACGCATCAAGGATGGTCCGGACCAGGACGGCCACACTGGCGACGACGAATTTCACCTTCAACAATTCGACGGCCAAAGGGCGGAAGTTCATCTCGGACATGTCGAAGATGATGCTCCGGTCCTACAACGCCGAGGCGGAGAACTGCATCCTCACCCTCAAAGCCGGGAACGGACAGGCGGCCGTCACGCGGCTGGAGCAGGCCAGAGAGCAGGTGAAAAAGGCTCGGGGCGATGATCGATCTGCGCATCGCCGACGAATACCACCGCCTGCGCCTCCGCGAGCTGGAGCTCGCCCTGCACCACAAGAACGCGGTCAAAGTCGAGAAGGAGATCGAGCGCGAGGAAAGCCCGGCTGCGCGAGGAGGCCAAAGCTCGAAAGGAACTCGAAGAGCAGCGCGAAGCTCCCTCAAGGAGCGCGGGCACTACGAGAACGTCGTCAACGCACTCCTCCCAGGGGAAAGCCGAGGAGGCCCGGGAGATCCAAGCGAAGATCGACGACATCGACTCCAGATCGAAAAACGTCGACTTCCGGGCCGCGAACATCCGAGCCGGTTACGTCTACGTCATCTCCAACATCGGGTCCTTCGGGCGCGAAATGGTCAAAATTGGCATGACGCGCAGGCTGGTCCCCGAAGACCGCGTCCGCGAAGCTCTCCGGTGCCTCAGTCCCCTTCAACTTCGACGTCCACGCGCTGTTCTTCACCGAGGACGCCGTGACGGTCGAGGCCGAACTGCATCGCCGCTTCGCCGACAAGCGCGTCAACCTCGTCAACCGCCGCCGCAGATTCTTCGCCGTCTCGCCCGCGGACGTCAAACGGGCGCTCAAGGGAGATCGCCGGCAACCTCTTGGAATTCGTCGAGGCCGGGGCCGAGCAGTACAGACTGTCCTGCCAGATGCGCGCCGCCGAGAACCGCCCCGTTTCCGCCCCCTCGTTCGCGCCAGGCCCGCAGACCGCCTTCAGCCCTCAACTCCTAGCCCGCGCGACTCCGGACCACGCAGTGCCGGGACGCCACCGTCGACCGGAGTAGACGCGCCCGCGGGGTGGTGGCCCGGCAGCCCACCGGAACGAAAAAAGACGCATCCATTGGATGCGTCCGTGATCACGATGCGCGGAGGGGACTTGAACCCCCACCCTCTAATACGAGGACTAGCACCTCAAGCTAGCGCGTCTGCCTATTCCGCCACCCGCGCGAGTCAGCGGCCGGGACACCGCCCCGAGCAACAGGTAAGAGAGTAGCACGGCCTCCATCGCCGCACCAATACGGAGACGCGCCGGGGCGTGTGACCTCGATCGCGTGGCTTTCCCTCCGCCATGCGCCCCGTTCATCGCCGGCCCTGCGGGGATCGGACGGTAGGCTGGCCCTCATGGGAACGCACGACGTTGACGAGCAGGCGCCTGGTCCTGCTCGCCGCCCACCGAAGGGACGTCGACACGATCGCGAGCTGTGCAGGACCCGGCGATCCAGAAGTGGACGACGGTTCCCGCCCCTACACGCGCGAGATCCGCCGAGTCTTTCATCGAGGACGTCGTCGTTCCCTCCTGAGGAGACCTCGCCCACGTGGGGCGATCCGATTCAGCCAGGACGGCCCCTCATCGGCACGATCGCCCTCACGGGGAAGGACGGCACCGCGGGTTGGGGTTCTGGCTCTCCGCCGCCCATCGCGGAGCCGGGCTGGTGAGCGAGGCCGCCGCGCGCGTCATCGACTTCGGCTTCCAGGAGATGGGCCTGGCCTCGATCCTGTGGCGCTGCGAGATAGTCGACGGCGAGCCCAACTGGCCCTCGGCTCGCGTCGCCTGGAAATGCGGCTTCACCTTCGAAGGACGAGTCCGCAGGATGATCGCGAACAAAGGAGAGGCGCACGACGCGTCGTCGCCTCGATCCTCCCGGAGGACTCCCGCGAACCGAAGGGGCCGTGGTTCGGACCCGACCGCCGCCACCCGGCATTCGCCGACCCCCGCGACCCCGAAGCCCCTCGTCCGCCAATTCCATGAGACCTACGGCCTTCCGCTCGTCGCCGACGGGCCGGAGGCGGACCGCGAACGGATCCACTGCGCATGGCCCTCGTCGCCGAGGAGTTCGGAGAGCTCGTGGGCGCCGTCTACGGCGAGCGCGCACGCGGCATCGTCGACGGCGCCTTCGCGCGACGCCGCCGCCGATGAGCGCGTGCGCGACACCGTCGGGGTGGCCGACGCATGAGCGACATCGTCTACGTCGTCTGCAGGGATGGCGCTCGAATTGGGCATCCCGCTGGCGGAGGTCCTGGCCGAGATCCAGGCGTCGAACCTCTCAAGCTCGGCTCGGACGGCAAGCCGGTCTACCGGGAGGACGGCAAGGTCCTCAAAGGCCCCTGACCTATTTCCCTCCGGACATCCTGAAAGCGCTGGGACTCTAGAAGGGCTCCGGCCTGCGTGTCCGCGATCCGCCGGGGCGTGAGCGGCCGCAGGCGTTCAAGAGCGTGCCAGGGGATCCTGAGCGCGAAGTGGCGGCCCGGCGGAGGAGCGGCACCCCGCCGTGTCTCGAGGCTGCGATCGGGCGTCATCCTGACGGGACGTGCGGCACCCGCTGTGTCCGCGCGGCTTGGACGACGGGGTGGCCGCCGCCCGTCGTCTCCGGCGCGTTCGATCACCTTTCCCGGCCTCGGTCTGCCGTGTATTCACGGCACGCCGAATCGATGTGCAACGCATCGGCGCGAAAAATAGGATTGAAATGACGGCGTGAGAATAGAATATGTTAGCTGCTGCGACTGTCTAGGTGCTGTAGCCACCGGAGGAGGCGGATAGTTGCGGCCACGCCCAGGTTGCATTCGGGCGGCAATGTCAGGGTCCACCGCGGAGAGTGCGCGGCGGACAGCAAGAGAAAGATTGAGGAAAAACATGGACAAATTCCTGACGATCCCCGACGTTGCGGAGATTCTCAACGTCTCGGTGCTCCAGGTGCGGTCGCTGCTGCGCAGCGGCGACCTCAAGGCGATCCAGATCGGCGGTCGAGGGCCAGTGGCGCATCCAGATGAGCGTCCTGGAGGAATACGTCAAGCATGGATACGAGCGCACGCGCGAGCGCGTCAATTCCGGATGGGAGCGGCGCTAGCCGCCGGCGCTCCCGCACGGGCGGGGCTGCGCTCGGCTTCCGCCGGGGCTCTCCACAGCGCGCGACAACCTGGGCACGGCCAGCCTGGAGGCGGCTGGGAGACGGGATTTCACCCGGGTCGGGTGGAGGCTGACTTCCCGCCGGCGCTTCGTCACGAGGAACGGCGTGAGGTGAACGTCTCGACGTTCCTGCCGTTCTGAGCCTTGCCCACTCCCTTTGGTCACCGTCGCCTCGAGGACGTGGCGGCCGTCGGCGACAGGCGTCGGCTTGGCTGTGGAGGAGGACCTGACCTTTTCCGTTCCAGCTGAACTGCGAAAGCGATCCGTCCGCTCCTTCGCCCGTCGAACGGTATGCGTAGTTGTCGGCCCCGGCGGGTTCGCCCTTCGCTCCGTCGGCCCGGGCGCGGTAGACCCTCAGGTCAACCGCGCACACCGGGTGCTCGATGTGCATGAGCACCTGCGGAAGTCGTGTCCCGTCATCGAGTAGACGTGGTCCTCCTCTGTGACGGCCTCGTACTTCGCCTTCGGATCCGCGCAGTCCACGCCGCGCAACCGCCCGTTAGGGGCATTCGCTGACAGCGCCCAGGCTCGGCTCCATCGTCAACTTGCGCTTGGGTCGATGCCCAGGAAGGAAGGGACGAGGCGTTGAAGACCCTGTCCGTACGTCCACGTCGGTTTGATCGCGTCGAGCGCCTCGTAGTCCCCGGACAGACCGAGGAAGGGAACGCGCCGGGTTCGGCCGTCGGATCCCTTCAGCACGACGAACCCTCCGTACACGGCGGTCCCCTTCAGCCGGGTGCGACTGGCCTTTCCCTGGACGTAGGCCGTGTGCTCGGTCGGCGGGGTGACCGTCACCTCCACCGTGCCGGGTCGAATGGGGCGGGACCTCACCTTCCGTCGGGAGAACGTCACGCCGGTGTTCCAAGCCCGCGACGATCTGCGGGGAGGTGTTCGGCTCACGTTCCGGCCGGGGAGAAGTCGGCGCTGAGGTGTGGGTCACCCTCGGCGCCGGGCGGTTGGCGATCGTCAGCCTCGTCGGCTTGGTCGAATCCGTGTCCCCCAGGGAGATCTTCGAGGGGGTGACCGTCGACGGCGAGGCCTTCGATCCGAGGCTCGAATGCGACGTCGCCTGGGCGACGGCCGCCCGGTATGTCGATGAGCCCGCCGCCCCTGGCGTTGGACGGGCTCGGCGACGCGGGCCTAGCTGGGAAAGCCGCGACGGACGGGGTCGGCCAGGAGCACGGGCTTGGCCGTATTCTGCAGCATCCCGCGCGCACGTCCGCGGGGTTCCGAGACAGGTTGGCTTGGAGCAGCAGCGCCGCGGCCCCCGCGGCGTGCGGAGCGACCATGGACGTCCCCGACTCGGTCGCGTACCCCCGTTCTCCAGCGGGTAGGGTCGAACGGATGTTCCTCCGGGCGCCAGGAGGTCGGGTTTCAGCGACAGGGTGGCGGACGGCCCGTACGAGGAGAACGTCGAGGCCCCTGCCCGAGTCCGCGGAGCGTAGGGAGGCGAGTTTGCGTTTTCGACCACGTGACGGTCGCCTTGCCCTCGGCGATGGCGGCTTCCAGCCGGCGCCCTCCTCCCGCGCGCGATCCCCACCGCCGGGACGTCCGAGCCAGGGCGGGCGCTCGCGTTCAAGAGCCCGGCCCGTCGTTGGCGATGATGACGGCTGCAGCGCCGTCCTTGCGAGCGGCCTGGCCTTTGGCGTACACGCTGGGGCCTCCGTGGGCGACGAGGACGGCCTTTCCGTGAAGGGCGTCCCCGAGGTCGACGGCACCCGCCTTCTGGCCGTCGGGATATGAGACGAGCTCGTAGGAGCCCCTCGGTCGGGCATCGCTGGCGCCTTGACGGGGAGATAGCCGACGGACGTGCCGTCCGCGAGGTTGAAGGAACCGAGCAGGACGCCCGCGTTGTCGACCGAGCCGACGGCGATGGCCTCTCAGCCTACGGCGGGGGCGCTCGCCGAGAAAAGGCCGGAGTTGCCCGCGTTGCCCTGGGACGCGGTCACGACCACGCCGGCCTCGCTCAGCGAGTCAGCGCCCCGAGCGGTGGGATACGTCGGCCACGTCATGTACGGGACGCCGATCGAGATGTTGACGACGTCCATGCCGTCCTTGGCGGCGCGCTCCGCTGGCCGACAGGATGATGCCGGTGTCGGTCGAGCCGTTGCACCCCGAAGACGCGGTACGCGCCTAGGGAGGGCGTCGGGGGCGACGCCTGTGAAAGCGGGGTCGTTGCCGGCGGCGTGCGCGCGCGTGGGTCCCGTGGCCGTCGCAGTCGTCGGGCACGCCGTCCGGGGACCGGCGTGGGGCTGCATCGGTCCGATCTGAGCGTTCGCATCGTAGGCGTCGCCGACGAAGTCCCACCCGGCCACGACCTTCTTCGTCCGGGGAAGGAATGGGCGGGGTCGGGTCTGCCCGCTGCCCGAGAACGCGGAGTGGTCGATGTCGATCGGTGTCGATGATCCGATCTTCACGCCCCCGTCCGGTGAGTTTGAGGTCCGTGTGGGCGTAGTTCGTCCCGTCATCGCGCCCGACCTGAACGCCTCCGGATGCGTCGTGCCGGGAGTCCGCGCGGCGGGGCCACCTCCAGGACGGGAAGACAGCCTCGACGCCGGGGGCGTGCCGCACGTCGGCCAGCGCGTCGTCGCCGCCCGCCGACGCCGTCAGGCGTTCCAGATGCGGGAGTAGCTCGCGGTCACGGTCGCCGAACCGCGAGTCGAGACTCGGAAGGCGTTCTGCTCCTGGAGGATCCGGCTCGCCCGAACCCCGCGGATCGTCGGGTTCTCCTTCAGTTGGACGAACCATTTCCCGGTGAAGCCCCCTTGGCGTGGGCGGCGACCGAGGAGACGCCGGACACGCCGGGCGGATGTGCAGCGCCGTCCGTCGTCGGAGCGGGCGGAGGCGGTGGCGGCGGTCCCCAGGAGGCACGCCGCGCATGCGCGAGCATCCTGCGCAAGCCGACTGCGTCGTGCTGGCATCGGTGAGTCCTTCGTTGACGATGAGCGCATGCGGGCCTGCAGCCCTGACGGCCTCGGGCCGCCGATCGAAGGACGCCGGGCTCGGCCCGAGCGTCGAATCGGATGAGGACGACGGATCTGTGAGACGCACCGTGAGCGATATGGCGATCCGGTGAGGGCTCGGATCGATTCGGCGCAGGCCCGGGGTGCGGTCCGCGAAGCGGCGGACCGCAGGCGACGATTCAGCGTCGGTTCTCAAGGCCATGGTGCGGTCCGCGAAGCGCTGGACCCGCAGGGGTCATTTCGTCGTGACGACGGCGGGGGTGTCGGACTTGTTCCCGTCCCAGTCGCCGAAGGCGCTGACGTCGGAAAGCCTCTGCCGAAGGTGCGGACGTCGGTGGAGACGCCGCCTTTGAGGAGCGTCGGTCAGGTGGTGAGACGTTGCCTCGTGACGAACGCCGACGCGGTGTCTTGACGTCCCCGTTCAGTCCCCGGCGATGGCGGGTGTCGTCCGCGCGCCCGTAGCTTGAACGCGAGATCGGCCGGCCCGCCGGACAGCGAGTTCTTGATAGAGGAATTCGTTGCCGCGTTTGACGGCGACCGTGTCCTGCCGTCCCCGTTCCAGTCGCCGGCGAATGGTGTGCCGCAGCCTGCCCGTAGCGGAAGACGGCGTCGGGGTCGCCGCCGGACAGCGAGTTCTTGACGAGGATCTCGTTGCCGCGTTTGACGGCGACCGTGTCGCTTGCCGTCCCCGTCCCAGTCGCCCACGAGGGGACGTCGCCGTCGCGCCCTCGAAGACGAAGGACTTCAGCCTCGGCAGATGTCGTGTAGGTGAAGGTGTTGCCCTTGTGGAAGATGAGCGTCTGCTTTCCCTGATCCGTCGAGGTCTCCGGCCAGCGGCTTCCCATCGGGCAGACCCGAGGTCTCCCCGATGCGGGAGGCGGCCGTCCATCCAGGTAGAACTACCGCCGTCGACAGGCCCGGCTGGGGGTGGCCGTTCGGCGGACGACGAAGGCTTGGAGGTGAGCACCTCGGTGTTCTCGCCGTCCTGGGCCTTGCCGACGCCCTTCGTGATCGTAGCCTCCAGGACGTAGCGGCCGTCGGCCACGGGCGTCGGCTCCTTGGCGTCCGCCGTCTTCTTGACCGTGCCGTCCCACGCGAACTGATTGAACGACGTGTCGACCCGACGGCGTCGGACGTGTAGACGTAGTTGTCGGTCCGCCGGTTCGCCCTTCGAGCCGTCGTCCTTGGCTCAGTGAGACGCGGGATGTCCAGGTGCGAGGCGGGTTTTCGAGTGGAGGAGCCGCCGGGAAGTCCGTGCCCGTCATCGTGTGAGGCGTGGTCGGCCAGGGAGGACCTGGGCGTACGTGGCCGACTTGTCCGGCGCACTCGGTCGCCGACGACCCTGCCGTTGGGGCACGTGGCGGGACTCCCAGGCTCGGCCTCGATGTGGGGAACCTCTTCGACGGCGGGATGTTGTTGGCGGCCAGGAGGTCGGCGCTGTGAGGCGTCGCCGTAGGTCCACGCCGAACGTATGAAGGAAGCGACTCGTAGTCGGCGTTCAGGCCGGAACAGGATGCGCTGGACTTGGTGGTTCGACCCGGTCATCACGACGTGCCCGCCGCACATGGTGGCGTGCGGAAGCTTCTTCCGGACCCCTGCCGGAACGGTAGTCCGTGGCACGTCGAAGGGGTGTGACCGTCGTCCACCGTGCGTCGTCAGATTCGCTGGGACCGTCACCTCCGACGAGGAGAGGAGACTTTCGTGTCCAGGCCCGCGACAGCCTGCGAACTGGTTCGGCTCCCACGTGCCGACGGCGTCCGTCTCGGGACGACAGCTTGTAGGTGACGTCCTGGGAGGAGCGGTTCGTGATCTTCAAAGCGACCGGTTTCTTCGAATCCGTGTCGCCGGGGAGATCTTGGAAGGGTCGTCGTTGAGGCGAGCTCCCCGGAGCCCGCTTTGCGTGGGACGACGCCTGGGGAGACCCAGCGCGCGGAGACGTCGATCAACCCCGCCCCCTGGCGGTGGACCGCTCTCCGGCCTTGGCCGAGGCGGGCACGCCGTACTCCTCCCGGATTGTGGAGGGCTGGGGCTTGGCCGAGTTCTGGGCACGGTCCGCACGTCCGCCGGAGCCAGAGACCGGTTCGACTGCGGGAGCAGGGCGGCCGAGCCGGCCACGCGTGGAGCAGCCATCGAGGTCCCCCGACGCGGTGGCGTAGCCCTGGTTCGCCGCGGGGAGTCGAGGATAGAGCCGAGTGAGATGTTGCCGCCGGGTGCCAGGACGTCCGGCTTGAGGCTCAGGGTGGCGGAGGGGCCCGTAGGAGGAGAGGCCGAGATCGCGCCGCCGTTCGCGGTCTGTGAGACGATCGGCTCCCCGTCCAGCCAGGTGATCGACGTCGCTCCGCTCGCGACGGCCGCCCTCGAGCTTCTCGCCGTCGGCCTTGGAGATGCTCACGGCGGGAATCGTGACCGGAGGTTTGCCGGATGCCTCACCGAGATCGTTCCCTCGACGTTGTTGTGAGATGAGGACTGGCCGACGCGCCGTCCTCCTGGGCGACCTTCACCTTCTCGTAGAAGGTCGAGGAGCCGCGGAGACCAGGACCGCCTTGCCCGCGAAGGGCTTGCCGTCCAAGTCCACGGCGCCCGTCTTGCGCCCCCTCGGGGTAGGCGCCAGCTCGATTGACCCGCTCGTCGGGGCATTGGGCGTGAGCCGACGGGGGTAGGCGACGTCGGTGCCGTCGGCAGTCTGAACCCCCGGCTGCGCACGCCCGTGTTGTCCACCGAGCCCGTGGCGATCGCCTTGTCCGAGACGCCCGGAGCGCTGCCGGAGAAGACCCCGCTGGCGCCGTTGTTCCTGGGCGGGTGACGACGATCCCCCGCGTCGGCGCCGAGGGCCCGACCCGTCAGGTAGTTCCGCCACGTCGTGAACGACGCCCCGATCGACATGTTGACGACGTCCATGCCGTCGCTGGCGGCGCGCTCCATAGCTGCGAGCATGGCATGTCGGTGCTGGTGGAGCCCTAGAGCCGAGACGCGGTATGCGCCCAGGAGGGCGTCGAGCGCCCGCTCCCGCGAAGCCGGTCGACGGGTCGTTGCCGGCGGCGATGCTATCGACGTGGGTCCCGTGCCCGGCAGGCGCGGTCGTCGAGGACGGCGTCCGGCGTGGGGTTGGGATTGTACTTGTCGCTGTGAGCGACCGTTGAAAACGTCGCCGACGAAGTTCCCATCCGCCACGACCTTCTTCGTGAGGAAGACTGGTTTGGGAGTCCGAGAACTCCGTTGCCTCCGAAGGCCGTGGTCGATGTCGACGCCGGTGTCGATGACCCGATCTTGACGCCCTTGCCGCTCAGACCGAGTTCCTGCTGGGCGTAGCCGACGCCGGAGATCCGGGCGGGCCGTGGGCTGTCGGGTGTGCCGACCGATCGACCTTGACCTCCGGGCGTCTGACTTCACGACGACGGGAAGATGCCGACCCGGCCTTGTTCCTGTGGATCTCAGCCGGGCCGTCGTCTCTGCGGCTTTCGACCGTCACGTTCCAGATCCGTGAATAGGAGCCGGTGACCTGGACCTTGGAGGAGACGAGGTTCTGAAGTCGCTCTGCTGTTTGGCGATGGCCGACGCCGCCCCTCATGATGGTCGGCTCATCTGGACGAACCACTCCCGGTGAAGCCCCGCGGTGTTCGCGGCCTTCTCCTGCAGTTCGGAGACGCTGGGACAGAGACGGCCTGGCATCGCCCAGGCGGCGGATGCGGAAGGGACGGGGAGGCGACCCGATCACCATGGCCGCTATCGCGCAAAGGATCCCCGGGGAGCGCCTGCGCGGCATGCGATGTGTGCCATGTGCACTGCTCGACGTGAACGGTGAGAGGCCCGCACACCGAGCACCGGTGTGCGGCGGCGCCCGGCATCCATCATGCACCATATCCGCGAGCGCCGAGGCGCGCATTCGCATGTCGGACGGTCGAAGCCGCGTGGACGCCCGTTCCGGCTTCGGCTGTGTGGCGCAGGCGACTCTCCGCGCTGGGCTGACGTCATGTCTACGAACCCGCGCCTCGCTCTGGACCGTCTCATCGGCGCTCTGGAGACGTTCCCATCGGGCGGCAGTCAGTGCGCGGACACGATGCGCCGAGCGTCGTCGAAGCGGCGGACATGCTGGCCGACGCCTACACCGTCTACGACGACGTCATGTTCGTCCAGTTCGGGGTCGAGGCGCCGCTCGACGTCTACGGCGACATGGAGGACGACGACTACGACGGGGCCCTCGACGACGACGAGTTCGAGGACTTCGACCTCGACGAAGAGGATGAGGACGACCTGACGAGGACGAGGGATCTGGATGAGGGGAGACGAAGACGACCTCGAGGACGTGGACGAGGGAGGGTACGAGGACGCAGACGCCGATTTCGTCTTCGATGACGCGGACGAGGACGAGGAGGGCGACCAAGGAGAGGAAGCGACGACGCCGACGAGGACGACTCGATGCAGACGGCGTCTCCGACCGAGGGAGGAGGCGACGGGCGCAGACGAGGGCGGACGGCTCCGGCTACGAGTGAGGGGCGAGCTGACGTCGTCCAGCGCGTCGACCACGAGGTCCGGCAGGGGCGACCTTGGAGCGCAGACTGGGCTGCGAGGTCGTGCGGGCGCCGACGACGGCCGCGCTGATCGCTCTGTCGACGGTCCACGAGAGCGCCGCGTCGGCGGGGTGCGGCCCAGCCGTCGGCGGCTCTGGCCACGGCCTCGACCACGCGGCGCGACCCCTCCTCAGGTAAGGGGCGCACGAAGGTCGCGAGGTGCTCGGAGGCGGCCCGCGAGGTCGGCGGGATCGAATGGCGGTACTTCCCCGTCAGCACGCCGCGCCCGAGGGGCGAGGACGCGAAATCCCAGCCGAGGTGGTCCGGCCGCGGAACGATCTCCTCTCGACGCCGCGGTGCAGAAGCGAGTATTCCTGCTCGGCGACGGTGAGCAGCGGGAGCCCCATGGCGCGCAGCCTCTCGCACAGCACGGCCCCCGCCGGCCGCGTACCCCTGAATGCCGACGCACCCGACCAGGCCCCGGTCGACTAGCCATCCCAGCGTGGAGCCGTCTCCTCGTCGGGGGCCAGCGGATCGAGGGCCGCCACGAGGACAATACGTCGACGTGGGTCGTGTTCATCCGCTCGGGGGCCCCGCAGCGAATCGTGAGTATCGGGCCGCGGCCCGGCTGCCGCGCATCGCGCCCTCGGTGAAGCCGGCTCTCGTGCACGGGATCACGTCCTCGCGGTCGACGGTGACGTCGAGCAGCTCGCCGATCGTCGCCTCCGACGCTCCGCGGCCGAACGCCGGGGACGTGTCGATGAGTTCCCCGGCCTCCACGAACGCCTCGAGCGACCGCGGGCCTCCTCGTGGCTCGTATCGCGCCCCCAGGTCAGGGTGCCGAGCCCACACTGACCGACGACGAGGGCCGCTTCTGCCCACCGTGCGCTCTCTCATGGGGCAAGCTGGCTGAGCTCGAGGCTGGTCCACCCCAGGGCCGTGGCTTATCCTTGACCGGTGGGATACCTAGGAAACAACCGTTCTCGGCATCGTGCAGGGCCTCACGGGTTCCTGCCGATCTCTTCGTCAGCGCATCTGCGCATCTTGGGAGACCTCTTCGGCTGGAGACCGGGTGCCGCCTTCACGGCCATCGTCCAGCTCGGCACGGAGGCCGCCGTCATCACCTATCTCGCCAAAGACATCTGGCGCATCGTCTCCAAGTGGGTGCGGGCCCTTCTGTGGAGGAGCTCGGTCGGCCAGTCCGACCCCGACGTGAGGATGGGGTGGGTGGTCATCACGTCGGCACCGTCCCGATCGGCGTGCTCGGCCTGCTCTTCCAGGACGACATCGAGTGGTGCGCAACCTGCACTTGACCGCCTTCGTCCTCGCGGCGTTCGCGCTGGTCCTCGGCGTCGCCGACAGGCGGGCCAGGCAGGACAAGACCTTGGAGGTCGCGACCCTCCGCGACGGCGTGGCGGTCGGCTTCGGCCAGGCCCTCGCCCTCATCCGGGGTGTCCCGCTCAGGGACCATCACCGTCGGCCTCGTCCTCGGCTACACGCGCCAGGCGCCGCGCGCGTCCTTCCTGCTGGCCATCCCGGCCGTGGTCATATCGGGTGTCTTCCAGTTGGTCAAGACCAGCGGCACGGGTCGATCGCCGCCGGCCCGACGGTGATCGCCACGGTGATCTCCTTCGTCGTCGGCTACGCGGTCATCGTGTGGTTCCTCAGCTCATCTCGACCCGCTCCCTACGCCCTTCGTGGTCTCACCCGCATCGCCCCTGAAGCCATCGCGGTGGTCAGCTGCTGGGCGCCGGATGCCTCTCCGTCTACTGAGGCCGCCCCGATGACGCCGACGTCATCCGATGCCGCGGCCCTCCCGCCGTCCTGCTGGACATGGACGGGACGCTGACGGACTCGAAAAGTGTGGTTCGCGGCGAGGCCGAGCTCCTGGCCGAGTACGGTGAAGGTGGACGGAGAACTTTGCCAAGGAGGTCGTGGGCTGCCCGATCGACTGGTGGGCCTCGACGATTGGTCGAGAGGTTCGGCCTGCCCGCCCGCCGAGGACGTCGCCCGCGACCTGGTGGCCAAGTCACGGCATCGTCTCCCGCGAGCCCGCGCAGTGGCGCCCCGGCGCCCGCGAGCTCCTCGAGCTCCTGGCCCGCCTGGCCGTCCGTCGGCCGTGGTGACGTCCTCGCGGGCCATCGCCCGCGCCGCTCTGCGAGCGCGCCCGCAGAAGCGGGCGGTGTTCGCCGTCACGGGGACGAGGACCTGGCCGGAGCCCAGCCCCGGAGCCCCACGAGGCGGGCGGCGGGACCGGCTCGAGGTCGACCCAGCCGAGCACCGTCGTCTTCGAGATCAGCTCTTCGAGGTGCGAGTCCGCACTGGCTGCGCGGACCCACGCGGTGCGTGCCGTTCTGTGGCCGACATCCCGCCGCTGCCGGGGCTTTTTGAGGATCGATTCGCCTGCGGCCTCGGACGCCCGCGCCCTCAGCCGGTTCGCCGCCCAGCCGCCGCCTGCGGGCGACTCCGCTGGCGTAGGCCCGTGCACCTGCAGCGGGCCGCGCTGGCCCGGCCGAAATGCCGCCCGGCCAGCGCCCTCTCCGGCGTTGAGGCGGTGGCGGAACGCATCGGCATGGCGCGGCGCCCGGGGTCCCGCGCTCGTGCCGGCTCCTCCTCTCGCCGAGCCTGCCGGCCGGGCCGTCGACGGCCGGGTGTCTTTTGGTTGGGGGGGGGGTTTGTGGTGGTTGGGGGGTTTGTTGTGGTTGGGGTGGGTGGGGGGGGTGTGTGGGTGGTGGTTGGAGGCGATGCGTCGTAATGTCGTGTGTCGTAGGTCAGCGCGGCCGTCTTTGGGGTAGATGGGCTGCGTGGCCGGGGGCACGCCGCGCGAGAGCCGGACGGCCGCGGCGTAGAACCGCACCCGAAGAGGGCCTCCTCCTGAGCGCGGTTCGGCGACTTGCCCGATCGTGCAGTGCGACGATGCGCAGGGGCGCCGTCGGGAGCCCTGTCACGCGGTCGATGATCCCCCTGGTGGCCGGGCCCCGAGAAGCCGGGCGTTGATGAAGGACTCGCGGGCGGCGGGCTCAGGCGACGGCTCTCCATCCGGAAGTAGTTGCCGATCAGCACGCGCGCTGTCCAGCCATTCGCCGCGCGCGGCTCGCCGCCGCCGACGACGCTAGCGATCCGCCGGCGACGCGTGGCCAGCCGCTCCGCCACAGGGGGTCGAGCAGGGCTTCGTGCCGGTCGCTCGGTACGCTCCAGGGCGGGGCGTCGAAGAGGCGCTCCAGCACCGCGTGGACGAGGGTTCCGCGCTTTAGCAGCGCCTCCGGCGACGGCGGCTCGGCGAGCCTGTCGATCACCCGGAACCTGAACAGGGCGGGCACCGTTTGAAGTCCTTGGCGCGGGACGGCGATCGGCGCGGCGTGCTTGCTCGTAGGACAACCGTACAGCGACGCCTCCGGCACGGCATCGCTCGGTCTGCGCCGACCTGCGCGTACAATGGACGGCCGCGGGCCACCATCCCTCCGCGTCCCGCCGAGGGGCCCTTCCGCCTCGGCGACCGCGTCCAGCTGACGGATCCAAGCGCCGCAAGTACACGATCTCGCTCACGCGCGACGGCTACTGCGAGTCGACTCCGGGCTCCTTCCGCGCGCGCTGAGCCCATCGGCGCCGAGAGGCACGGTCCCGCAGGACCGAGGACGGCAGGCGCTTCCGCAATCTGCTCGTCTCCGACTACGTCCCGTCCATGCCCCGGGGGCGACCGTCGTCTACCCGCGACGCGGCGCAGATCGCCCACCGCCAGCCGACGTCCACCGGCGCCCGAGTCTTCGAGGCAGGGCTGGGATCGGGGGCCTCAGCGCTCGCTCGCTGGCTGGCGATCGGACCGGAAGGGCGGCCTCTCTCCCGCGAGGCGCCGCAAGGGAGTCGCTAGCAAGAGATAGCGCAAGGGAACGTCCGCTCGTGGTTCGCGGGGGCGGACCTTCCGTGGACGGTGGAGGTGAGGCCTCCGGACGTGCTGGCGACCACGAGGAGAGGCGAACTCGACCGCGTCGTCCTCGACATGCCTCGCTGGGAGCTCATCGGCGTGAGCGCACGCCTCCGGCCGGGCGGGGTCGTCCTCGCCTCACGTCGCCACGAGACGACCCAGACGTCCCGGTTCGTCCGCCTGCGCGAGAGCGAGGCGTACACCGAGCCCGGAGGCCAGCTTCCGAGACCCTCGTGAGGACCTGGCACCTGGAAGCCTCGTGGCGGTCCGGCCCGACCACCGGATGGTGGCTCACACGGTTCCGTCGTGCTCAGCGCCGCCTCGGCGGACGGCCGGGCGTGCGGCCGGTTGGGCGCCCGCCCGGCAGGCCCTACTCGAGACCGCCCGCACCTGGGCGGTGACCCGGCGAGACGCGGCATATCCGAGCGCAAGCTGCGCAAGGTCCGCAGAACGTCGCCCGCACGCGCCAGGCGTCGAAGAAACTGAGTCAGGCTGCCCGGGCCCGGCACGGTGGCCGCCCGTCCGCGAGGAGAATCGATGAGGAGCTGCGCGAAGACGCCGGCAGGCCCGCCATGGACCGCGCACGGGCCAGGCGGGGGCGGCGAGCCCAGGCGCCCCGCCGCGGGGGAGTGTAGCTTTCACCGTGCGAGGGAGCCACCGGCGTGTGGCGCAGGGCTCAGAATCACGGCCTGACAGAGAGGGAACCCATGTCCGAGCTAGGCGCAGCGAGTCTCGTCGCCTTGCGCAGGCAGATCGTCTCCCTGGAGGAGAAAGAACGGAAGGCTGTCCGCTTCAGCTCGCCACCGCCCGCGACCGGATCAAGGGAACTGAACGACCAGCTCGAGACGCTGTCGCGGCCGCCGGCGTCCTCGCCGTCTTCCTGGCGGCCCACCGGGAGACCATTCGATCGACGCCCTCGTCGGGGAGGAAGATGAACCTCGCCGCTTCGCGGACGCTGCGGATCGAGGACCTCGAGCTCGGCAGGAGGTGCGCCTGAACGAACAGCTCGTCGCCGTCGAGGCAGGGGGCTTCGACCTCGTGGGGAACGATCGTCGCGGTGGAGATGGTCGTCGACGACCGACGCGCGTCTCGTGCGCGTCCACCGGACGAGTCGGATCATGCGCGTAGCGGGGAGGCTCCGCGCGCGGGGGCTCCGCGTGGGCGACGCCGTGCTGGCGGACATGCGCGACGGCATCGTGCTGGACGTCGTCGAGCGGCGGACGTCGAACACCTCCTGCTCGAGGGATCCCCGACGTCTCCCTACGCCGACATCGGCGGCCTGGGGAGCAGATCAGCCAGATCAAGGACACCGTCGAACTGCCCTTCGGAGCAGCCCGCGGGCCTACTGCGAGCACAGGCTCCGGCCGCCCAAGGGGTGCTCTGCTCTACGGGCCGCCGGGCTGCGGCAAGACTCTCGATAGCCAAGGCCGTCGCCACCTCGCTCGCCGCCAACAGCGCGGCCCGCGGCAGCGCGGGCCAAATCACGCACATAGCTACTCCTCAACGTCAAGGGCCCCCAGCTCCTGGACAAGTACAGTGGGCGAGACGGGCGGCAGGTCAGGACATCTTCTCCCGCGCCCGGGACCGCGCAGCCGCGATCCCCGTCGTCATCTTCGCGACGAGATGGGCCCTCTTCCCGCACGCGGGGGTCGGGCATCTCCTCGGACGTCGAGACGACGGTGGTCCCCAGCTCCTGGCCGAGATCGACGGGGTGGGTCCTGACCAACGTCATCGTCATCGGCGCTCCAACCGGGAGGACATGATCGACCCGGCCATCCTGCGCCCCGGCAGACTCCGACGCGAAGATCAGGATCGAGCGCCCCGACGAGGAGAGACTGGACATCCTGTCGATGTCTGACCGCGGAGCTGCCCCTGCGCGAGGACGTCGTCGAACGCTGCGGCGGACGGCGGAGGCGGCCGCCATGCTGCGCGGACGATCGTCGAGGAGCTCTTCGCCGCGTCCCGCGCAACGAGAGTACGTGGAGGTGGCCCATCGCCAGCGGCGCGCGCGCGAGAGGCTCTACGTCAGCGACATCGTCTCCGGCGCGCTGCTGGCCGGGATCGTCGACCGCGCAAGAAACTGGCCATCAAGGACTCCTGGCGACGCGGCGGCGCGGACTGGCGCCCGTGACGTCGTCGAGGCCGTGCGCGAGGAGAGCCCTGGCCAACGAGACGTCGCCACCGCGACCAGCCCCGGTGGGCGCGGGTCAACGCCCGCGGACGCGCCGACCGGGTCGTCGACGTGCGCCTCTTCGCCGGGGACCGCCCCGCCCGGCCGCGGGGAGGCCGACGGGGCCGGTGGGGCCTGTCCCGCCTCCGAGCGTCGACGCCGTCGATCGGCGACCGGCCGGTGCGCGATGGAGCAGCGCCTCGACGACGGAGTTGATGTGATGACCGCACATGCGATCACCGGACTGGAGACCGAGTTCGGAATACTCGAGCCGGCCCGGCCTCGGGCCAATCCCATCGCCCTGTCGGCCGACGTCGTGGAGAGCTACGGAGCCATGCCGAGCGCGCGTCGCGGGACTTCCACGAGGAGGACCCCCTCAACGACGCCCGCGGATACCGTCTGGACGGGCCAGCGCCCACCCCTCCCAGCTCACGGACGCGAGGCACGAGACGGACGGCGCGCTCGGGCGCGGCGAGGCGCCTCGACCTGCGCCGCCCCCGGGCCTCCAACGCCGCTGATCAATGGAGCGCGCCTGACGTCGACCACGCCCACGAGTACTCCTCGCCTGAGACCGCCACTCCCGCGAGGCCGTCCGTGGGACCGCGCGGGCGAGCGACGTCGCTGCGCCGAGCCACGGAGGCGCTCGCCTCGAAGGACGCGACGTGGTCGTGTACAAGAACAACGTCGACGGCAAAGCGGCGGCGTATGCGAAACACGAGAACTACCCTCGTGAGCCGGAAGGTCGGCTTCGCAGGCCATCACGCTACTCCCTTACCGCCCCTTCTTCGTCACCAGGCAGATCACCAATAGTGCGGCTCCGGACGCCTCGCGGGATCAGCCAGCAGCGACAGACTCCCGGGTTTCCAGATCTCCCAGCAGCGCGCCGACTACGTGGAGAACGACGTCGGCGCAGAGCAAACGACCTCAACCGGCCGATCATCGTACGCGCGACGAACCCCACCGCCGACGCGGGAAAAGCCGCGTGTCGCCGCCTCCACGTGATCGGGGCGACGCCAACTCTTCTTCGGACGTCTCGAACCTGCTGAAGGTCGGCACGACGTCGCTGGTCCTCTGGCTGCTGGAATCGGACAGGGGTCCCGCTCGGGCTCGACTCTCCCTGACCTTGCACTCCCGGTGGCCTGCCACCTGGCGGATCTCGCGCGACCCGAGCCTGGGGGCGGCCGTCGACATGCACGACGGGACGTCGAGGACGGCAGTCGACATCCAGCAGGTCTACCCGACGCCGTCCGCAAGAAGCCGTCAGCGCGACGGCGAGCCGACGGCACCGCCGAGGTCCTCGACTATTGGCAGCGGGCGCTCGACGCCCTGCGCGGCGACATGGACGCAACTGCCCCATGATCGAATGGGTCGCTAGTACCGGCTCCTGGAGGGCTGCGAGCCCGCGGCGGAACCGGATGGGACTCAGACGGGCTGCGCGCCCTCGACCCGCAGTGGCACGACCTGCGCCCGGAGCGTTCGATCGTCGCCCGACTCGACGCCGCAGGCCGGGTGCCAGGCTCTTCTCGCCTGAGCAGGCGGCCGACGCCGCCGTCGAGCGCAAGATACTCGACCCGCCTGCGCGGGAGGCCTCATCGCAGCCTTCGGCGAACGCGTCCCGGCCGCGGGATGGGACGGGATCGTCCTCGACGCGAGGCGAAGCTACGTCCGACTGCCCACCCTCCATCCCGGCGGGGCGACGCAAGACCTCGTCGGGGCGCTGCTCGCCGCCTCGACCGACCCGGACGACTTCCTGCGGCGGCTGGGAGGAGGCCGCGAAGCCGCGCCGCGGGGACTGACAGCCCACCGGCCAGGGCGGAAGCCGTCCCGGCCGACCGGACCTCCACCGACACGACACCCACGAAACGACGACGTGCCTTCCCAGGAATTCGCGCAACCCCGCTCTCCGCGGGCAGGAGACGCTCTGTGACATCCCCCAGGCCCAGACCCAGTCGGCGGCCGTCGACTCTCTGCTGGACGAGATCGACTCGGTCCTCGAATCAACGCCTCGTCCCTTCTTCGTCCAGGGGTTCGTCCAGAAAGGCGGACAGTGATCCCCCAGAGGTCATGGGGGATCGAGACCGGATACGGCCTCATGTGCGCCTCGACGGAGGGCGGGACGCCTCCCTCGACTGAGGACGGCCGCCGAGCTCTTCCGCGCCGTCCTCGAGTCGGGCCTGTCGACCAACGCGTTCCTGGCCAACGGGGCGCGCCTCTACCTGGACGTCGGGGCGCACCCCGAGTACGCGACGGCCGAGTGCCGCACCGTCGCCGACCTGGTGGCCCACGACCGGGCGGGCGAGCTGCTGTTCGCCGGCATGGCCGCCGGGCCAACGGAAGCGCCTCGCCGCACGCGGGGTCCCTGGCCGGATCCACCTGTTCAAGAACAACCTCGACGCCGCGGGGCAACTCCTACGGCTGCCATGAGAACTACCTCGTGCGGCGACGGCCCGACACGGGCCCGCATCTCGACGATGCTCCGTTCTTCGTCACCCGCCAGATCGTCGCCGGAGCCGGCTGTCTGCGGCGGGGCGAGAGACGGCGTGACGCGCTTCGCCTTCTCCCAGCGGAGGCCGACCAGATGTGGGACGCCATCTCCTCCGCGTCGACCCGCTCCCGGCCGATGATCAACACCCGACGAACCCCGGCGATCCGAGCTCTACAGGCGCATGCACGTGATCGTCGGCGACTCCAACGTGGCCGAGCCGGCCACCGCCCTCAAGGTCGCGGCCACCGAGGCCCCGCTCGTCCCTCGTCGAGGACGGCGCCGTCCTGCCCGGCATCCGCCTCGCGGACCCCCGTCGAGGCGATCCGCGCGGCGAGCCTCGACCTGACCGGCCGTGCCCGCTGGCCCTGCAGGGGCGGCGGCGTCACCACCCCGTCGACGTACAGCGGCGGATGCTGGAGGCCGTGCTCGCCCACTACGACGCCCGCGGCTACGCGGCGGACCTGCCGGAGGGCACCCGCTACCTGTTCGACCTGTGGGGCAGGGGGCGATCGACGCGGTACGCATCCGGCGACCACGCGGGCATCGCGACCGAGATCGACTGGGCGGCCAAACTCGCGCTCGTCGAGCGGTCACGGCACGCCGCAGCGGCGCCGAACTGGGCGATCCGCGCGTGGCCCAGCTCGACCTCGCCTACCACGACGTCACCGACGCGGGTCTGCGCGCGTCGATGGAGTCAACCGGGCTGCTGCGCACGTTCACCGGCCCCGCCGCCGAGCGGGCCTCAGCCGAGCCGCGCCGCAGAACACGCGAGCCAAGCTGCGCGCGGGGAGTTCGTCGCCAAGGCCAGGCGACCTGCCGCTGACTTCGCCGTCGACTGGACGAACCTCAGACTGCTCGAAGTCGAAGGGACCCGCACGGTCGTGCTCAAGGACCCGTTCTCCTCCGCCGACGAGCGAGTCGGCGCACTCATGGATAAAAATGGAGCGATGAGGGAAGACGGCCTCGGGACTGTGCCTCGCCCTGTGTGCGCGGGCCCTGGCCTCCTGCTCGAAGGGAGGCGCGAACGCGTGCTCGGTCACCCCGAACAGCAAGTTCGGCTCGCCCGTCACCGTGACGGTCGACTGCCCCAGGCGCGGGCAGGCTGACCAGGGAGACGGTCCTGGAGGGCAAGAGGGCAGCCGGATCGTCGACGGGCAGACGGTGCTCATGCGCGCGACCTCCTTCGACTCCCCAACGGCGAGATCATCAAGGCGTGCAACACGGGCGAGCTCCGGCTCGCGGCGGTCTCAAGAAGGGGATCGGGGGACCTCGCCAAACGGCTCGTCGGCGTGCGCGAGGGCAGCCGTCTGATATCAAGCGCCCGGACTCGTCGAGGGCGTTCCGACCACCTCCGAGACTCATCGTCGTCGACCTCCTCTTCACCGTCGCACACGGCAAGTGCCGTCCCCTGCTCAATCCGGCTCCGTCCGGCATGCTAAGTGGGCACCGCCGACGGCGGAGGCCCCTCGATCAGTCTCCCGGAGGCGCCATCCCTCCTGGAGACGGTTCTCTCGTCGTCGGGAACGGCCCGCAGGTGACCGAGGGCCAGACCCTCGCTCCAGTACGCGCTCTTCGACCAGAACGGCAAGAGCGTCGACGAGACGTGGACCAAGGAGCGCGCCGGTGGCCCTCAACCTCCAGACGGCCATGAAGGGCCTGTCCGAGGTCTCGTCGACCAGAAGATCGGCTCCAGGGGTGGTCGTCCTCGTTCCGAGTGCGAAGGCGCAGGAACCGGGGACCGCGTGGTGGTCGTCGACATCTCAGGGCCTTCCCGATCCGCCGGAGGGGAAGGGCCCCCTCGTCCGGGGGCAAGAGGGGGAAGGCGAGACGGCCTCTCCCGGGCAGACGCCGTCGCAGACGTCCTCCCCGAGCGGCGCGGCGACGCCCCTCGAAGCCTCCGGCGGCGGAAAGACGGCGCCGACGAAATCGACGCGCCGACAGCGGGCGGCAAAGGCGGCGGAAGGGGGCCTGCGAGAAACGCTCGTCCAGAGTGCTCCGCCGGACACTCCAGCGTCCGACCGTCTCGCATCCGAGGACCCGTCGGAACGATCGCAGCACACGGTACTCTTGGAGGCTGGAAGGAGGAGCATGCGGTGTTTGCCGCGCGAGTGATTCCCTGTCTCGACGTCGCCGAGGGGCGCGCGGTCAAGGCGTGAACTTCCTCCAACCTGAAGGACGCCGGCGACCCCGTCGAGCTCGCCCGCCCTCTACGACTCCTGCGAGCGGACGAAATCGCCTTCCTCGACGTGTCGGCCACTGTCGGCGGGGCGAGCACCACTCGTGAACGTCGCGCGCGCGCAGGAGGTCTCCCGTCCCGCCCACTGTGGGCGGCGGCGGCGCAGGCGTCGAGGACGTCCGCCTGCTGCTGGAGGCGGTGCAGAGCGTCCGTCACGCGGCGGCTACGTGGCGGACCCGGGCGCATCGCGCCACTAGCCGACGCCTTCGGATCCCAGGTCCTCGTCCTGTCCTTGGTTCGCGCCGCAACCGAGCGGGCACGCCGTCGGGCTTCGAGGTGACGACCCACGCCATGGGCAGCGGCACCCGGCGTCGACGCGGTCGAGTGGGCCGCGCGCTGAACGGCTGCGGGGAGATCCCTCGTCAACTCCACGCGTGACGCGGACGGCACGACCGGCGGCTTCGACCTGGAGATGACCGCACGTGTCGAGGACGCGGTCCGGCGTGCCCGTCGTCGCCTCCGGCGGCGCGCGGGAACCGCCGGGGACTTCGCCGCGGCGGCGCGATGCGGTCGACGCCGTCCTCGCCGCCTCGATCTTCCACACTTCGGGCGGCTGACGGCGATCCCCGAGGTCGACGCGATGCGCGTGGCGGGGGTGCCGGTGCGATGACCGACGACCTCAAGCCCGACGTCCGCCTCCCGCGTGCGCTTCGCCGGACGGCACCTCGTGCCCGCGGTGGTCCAGGACTTGCCACTCCGACGGGGGAGGTCCTCATGGTCGGAGCACATGGACGCGACCGCCCTGGCGCGCACCCTCACGAGCGGACGGGTCTGGTTCTGGCTTTCGCTGCCCGCGCCGCGAGTCCTGCGCGCAAAGGCGGCACCTCCGACACACGTCCAGCTCGTTCGCCGCGTGCGCGTGGACTGCGACGGGACTGCCCTGGTCCGGTTTGCGCGTTCAGCTCGGCGGACCTCGCCACACGGGAGTTGCGGACGTGCTTCCAGGCCGGAGGCGACCTGGAGGTCAGCGGCCCGATCGAGGAGGATGGCGCGCGTCGTGCGGCGCTGCGCGCCCGACGCGGGCACGCAGCTGGACTGGGGCCGGATTCGGGCCGCAGCAGGAGGTTCCTCGAGGCTGGCGCGGACCCGGCGGGTCATCCCCGTCGTCGAGGCTCCGTGGACGACGCGACCTCGCTGGGCGATCACAGCGGCTCGCCCGCGCTGGCTCCGGACGACATCCTGGAATCCGCCGAGCACGACGGCAGATGGGACAGGTGGTCGCTTCGTCCGGCGTGGCGCTCGTCGCTCCACATGGTGGCGCGGCGGCCGCGCACAGCTGGATCGGGCAGGTTCCGAGGGGCGTCCTCTCCGAGGGACTGAGCACCGAGGTGATCGCCAGCGCCTCGCCGAGCCGGACCGCCGAACGCTCGGACTGCCGCCTCGGCGGGCGGGCTGGTCAGCGCCCTCGGTTGGGCCACCCTCTACGACCGAGCCCACGCCTCCCGCGAGGGCGCCCGGCGGGCTGGACGACGCCCGACCGCGGCCCTCTGCCTGTGCGTCCGACCTATGGTGGCCGTCACGACCATCACGAAGGCGTGGTATGGCTCATGTCCAGCGCCGACAACGCCACGACAACCGGGACGCGCCGGCGCCGAGGCCGTCACCGCCGCCGCCGTCGAGGCGGCTGTCGGCTATGGCCGCGGACCCTGTCCACGCCACGTGCCGCTACACGCCGTGAAGGTCGGGACGCGCCGACGGGCCCAGCCTGTCCTGCGCACCCCCGAGGGGATTTCGAGGGCCGTGGACGAGGGGCAAGGGAGGCGATCCGAGGGCGAGGTCTTCCAGGTCGTGCTCTCTCCCAGAGGGCGGACGTCGAGATGCATGGCCGACCCCTTCGACGACTCTACCGGGTGCTCCGCACCGTCAGCCCGTCGCCCTGGCTGACGTACTGCCTCCGCCTGGCCGACGGGACCGGCGGGGACTTCTCCATGGTCGAGCTCGAGACGCCCATACGCCTGACCGCGGGGACGCTGACCATGCGCATCGCGTCCCGTCCGCGCGGGGAGACCGACGAGGGCGGACGCCGAGCCTCGAGCCTGTGAGACCCTGAACGACCACGCGAGCTCTCCGAGCACGTCATGCCCGTCGACCTCGCGCAACGACCTGGCGAAGGTGTGCGTCCCCGGAACCGTCGAGGTGACGACGCTCATGGAGGTCAAGCTACAGCCACATCATGGCACATATCGTCGACGGTCACGGGCCGCCTCGCCGCCGGCGCACGGTGGCCGTCGACCGCCTGGCGGCGACCTTCCGGTGGGACTCCTCGGGGCTCCCAAGCCGCGGGCGATCGAGCTCATCGACGAGTCTCCGGAGCCCGCCCGGCGCGGCGTTCACGCGTCGTCGGCACTGACCCTGTCGGGCAACGCGCGACCTGGCGATCGCCATACGGACGGCCCGTCATCGACTCGGGGAGGGCCCACGTCCAGGCGCGGCGTCGTCGCGACCTCGTGCCCGCCGCCGAGTTCGCCGAGGCCACCCAACAGCGGCGGCTGCGGCCGTCGGGGCCACGTCCAGATCGCCAACCGATTGACAGCGGCAGAGTGAGGAGGACAGTCATGACGGTACCGGATTCGATAATCGCCGGCGTGCGCAAGGACTCCGGCCAGACGCGAGGCCGCCATCAGTCCCGGAGGCGCCTCGCGAGCGCCAGGCGCCAACCGTCGGCTCCTGGGCGGCCGGGGACGCCCCGCGTCCCACGCGTCCGGCCGGCGTCTCGATCATCGCCGAGTGCAAGCGGTCGAGCCTGTCGAAGGGCGTCTGGCCGACATCCCCGATCCGGCGGCGCTGGCCGCCCGTACGCCGAAGGAGGCGCGGCGGCCGTCCCGGTGCTCACCGAGGAGCGGCGCTTCGGGGGACGCTCGCCGATCTGGACGCCGTCCGCTCCACGGTGGACGCCCGTCCTGCGCAAGGACTTCGTGGTCTCCCCCTATCAGATCTGGGAGGCCCGCGCCCACGGCGCGGACATCGTCCTTTGATCGTCGCCGCACTGCAGCAGACCGTCTTGACCTCCTTCGTCAGAACGCGTCCACTGCTGGGCATGACGCCCCTCGTCGAGGCCCACGACCGCCGGGAGGCCCGCCAGGCGCTCGACGCGCGCGGGTGATCGGCGTCAACGCGAGGAGCCTGAAGACCCTGACGGTCGACATGGGGATCTTCGACACGATCGTCGGCATAGCTGTCCCTCGGACGTGGTCCGAGTCGTCGGAATCGGGCGTCAGGGGCCCGCAGGACGTCCTCACCTACGCCAGGAGCGGCGCTGACGCGGTGCTCGTCGGCGAGGCGCTCGTTACATCCGGCGACCCCGGCACGGCGATTCGTGACATAGTTGCCATAGGACACCACCTTCCCTGGAAGCAATGGAGAGATGATTTGACGCAGCAACTGGGAGCGGTACAGGGGCCGTACTTCGGCGATTTCGGGGGACGCTACGTCCCGAGGCGCTTCGTCCGCGGCCCCTCGACGACCTGACGGAAGCCTGGGAGCGGCTCAGGGTCGACCTGGCCTTTCACCTCCGAACTCGACCGTCTGGCTGAACCTACTCGGGCCGCCCGTCCCATCCTCACCGAAGCCGAAGTTCGCCCGGCCACGCGGGCGGGGCCACGCGTCCTGCTCAAACGCGAGAGACCCCCAGCCACACGGGCTCGCACAGATCAGCAGCGTGCTGGGCCAGGCGCTCCTCACCCAGACGGTGGGCAAGACCCGGGTCATCGCCGAGACCGGCTGCAGGCCAGCACGGCGTCGCCACCGCGACCGCCGCCGCCCTGCCTCGGCCTGGCGCACGATATGCATGGGCGCGCCAGGACGTGCGCCGCCAGTCTGAACGTGGCGCGCATGGAGATCCTCGGCGCCAAGTCGTCTCGGTCTCGGCGGGGTCGGCGCGCTCAAGGACGCGATCAACGAGGGCCTTCCGCGACTGGGTGGCCAACGTCGACTCGACGAACTACGTCAGTTCGGCACGGCGGCGGGCCCTCACTCTTCCCAGCGCTCGTGCGCGGCCTTCAGAGGGTCATCGAGGAGGCCCGCGCCCAGGTGCTCGAGCTGACGTGCGCGCGCTGCCCGACGTCTCGCCGCCGCGTGCGTCGGCGGCGGCAGATCGAACATCATCGGCCTGTTCAACGCCTTCCTCGACGACCCTCCGTGCGGATCGTCGGCTGCGAGGCGGAGGGGCCGGCGTGGACTCGGCAGGACGGCAGCCGCCCTGAACGCCGGCTCGCTGGGCGTCTTCCACGGCCCCCTGAGCTACCTCCCTGCAGGACGAGGACGGGCAGACGGTCGAACCCATCTCGATCTCCGCCGGTCTGACCATCCGGGGTCGGCCCCGAGCACGCCTGGCTGGCCTCGACCGGACGGGCGGAATACCGCCCGATCACCGACGACGAGGCCACGAGGCCTTCCTCCCTGCTGGAGCCGCGAGGAGGATCCTCCCGCGATCGAGTCTGGCGCACGCGCTGGCCGGCGCTGATCCAGCTCGCGCGCGAGGTCGAGGCCGCCGGCCAGCGGCCTCCGGTCATCTCGTCTCCCTGTCGGGCCGAGGCGACAAGGACGTGCAGACCGCCATGGACTACTTCGGCATCGAGGGAAGGGGCCGTCTCGTGACATCGGCACAGGCCATCGACGCGGCGAAGGCGCGCGGGGCGCGGCCTTCGTCGGATACCTTCCCGTCGGCTTCCCGACCTGAGGGCTCCATCGCGGCGGCGCGCGAGCTCGCGGCCGCCGGTGCCGATCGTCATCGAGGTCGGGATCCCCTACCGGACCCGTCGATGGACGGAGGGGTCATCCAGGCGGCGACGAACCGCGCCTCGCCGGAGGGTCGCGCGCGTGGACGCGTTCGCCATGGTCGAGGCCGTCGCCTCGGCGGGCGCCGTCCCACTCGTCATGACGTACCAGCAACCTCGTCTTCGCCTACGGGGTCGAGGCCTTCGCCGGGGATCCAGCCGACGCCGGGGGAGCGTGGGGTCTCATCACGCCCGACCTCATACCCGACGAGGCGCGTCCGCCTGACCGAGGCCTGAGGCCCGAACCTCGACCGCGTCTTCCTGGTCGCCCCTCCTCGCGCGAGGAGCGTCTCGCGCCTGACGGCCGCCGCGTCGCGGGGCTTCGTGTACGCGGCCCTCGACGATGGGGTGACCGGGGAGCGCGCCAGCCTCGACGAGCGCGCCAGAGCGCTCGTCTCCCGCACGAAGGCCGCCGGGGCCGAGCGCGTGCGTCGGCATCGGCGTCACCACGCCCGACCACGCCCGGGGTCGCCGGATACGCCGACGGCGTCATCGTCGGCTCGGCCCTCGTCCGCCCCATGCTCGACGCCGGGCGGACGGCATCCCCGCCATGCGCGCGATCGCCGGAGTCCTGGCGGCCGCCGCCCACGACACCAGTTCGAGGAGCGCGACATGATCTTCCAATCGATTCCTTCTGCCCGGCCAGGGCGTATGGCACCTCGGCCTCTGCCTGTGAGCCTACGCCCTGGCGATCATCTGCGGGATCCTCGTCGCCTGGGCGGTTCCTCACGAGACGGTACCGCCAAGGCGGGCCGACGGGCTCCCGCCCGACATGGTGGTCGTCATGGCGATCGCGGGGATCGGGGGGCCGGCTGTACCACGTCATCACAGACTACGACCTCTACTCGGCGAGGGCCGCGACCCGTCTCCGCCCTGTACGTGGGAAAGGCGGCCTCGGGGCATATGGGGGCCGTCACACTCGGCGGTCCAGGCGCCTACCTCATGTGCCGCCACCACGGCCTGCGCGCCGAAGCCCTGGCGACGCCCTCGCCCCGGCTCTTCTCGCCCAGGCGATCAGGGCGGTTCGGCAACTACTTCAACCAGGAGCTCTACGGCAACGACCGATCTGCCGTGGGCCCTCGTGATCGACGACGCCCACCGGCTCCAGGGCCATCCGCCAGGGACGACGTTCCACCCCACCTTCTACGAGGCGCTGTGGTGCCTGGCGCGCGCCTCGCCCTCCTCTGGCTGAGCGGCGCTTTCCGCCCGGCCGGCGGCCAGCTCTTCGCCGCCTACGTCGCGATCTCGCACGGCGGGTCGGCGCGGATCGAGTGCCTCCGCATCGATGCGGCCCACCACATCTCTTTCGCCTGCGTCTGAACGCGTCTGGACGTCGATCGCGGGTCTTCCTCGCCGCGCTCGCCGTCTTCGTAGTCCTGCGCAGGCGGATGCGCACCCACCCGGAGATGGGCGACGTCTGGACCGCGCGAGGCCCGCGAGCAGCGACGAGGACGGCCGCAGCGCGCGGCAGAGGCCCCAAAGCGGGCTCCGGAGCGAGAGGAAGCCAGCCAGGCGAGCCCGATCCGGCCGCGCGGCGGACGGCCCCGACGGCGGATCCGCCTCTGCGAGGCCTTCGGGGCAGGGTCCGACGGAGCTGAGGGAGCGGGCCTGGCCCTCCGGCGCGGGCGGCGGGCGACCGCGGAGGCCGGGAGAGACGATCGAGGCGTCCGGTCGAAGGATTCCCCAGCAGGCGCGCTGACGGCGTCGGTGTTTGCCTGGCCCATTTACAGGAGTAAAACCTCCTGCAATGGGCCGGTTTTCCTGTCTTCCCGTGCTATGTTTGGCGCGGACTGTTCGACGTGAGGGTTTCGATGAGGCGGCGGTCTGTCCGCATAGTGGATCCAGCATGTGAGACGTTCGGGAGGGCGGAGTGGTCTGCGCGGGCTGGCTGCGCAGGCAGGGGAGGACGGATATGCACCACACCGTCCGGGCTGCACTGGCCGATTTCGAGCACGATGCCTGCGGCGTCGCCTTCGTGGCGGATCTCCACGGCGCGCAGAGCCGCGGTACCGTCGACATGGCGATCGCCGCGCTGAGAACTCGATCATCGTGGCGCTGTCGGTGCCGAGGAGAACTCGGGCGACGGCGCGATCCTCGTCCAGGTGCCCGACGCTTCCCGCGCGCTTCGGTCCTTTCGGAGTCGCGTGCGGGCGCGCGTACGCCGTGGGCACGGCCTTCCTGCCGGAGTTGCGAGCGCGGAAGCAGGCCGTGCGCGCTATCGAGGAGATCGTCGCGACGAAGGCCTCCGTTCTGGGATGGCGCACCGTGCCCGTCGACCCGTCGGCGATCGGGCCCACGGCGCTGGCCTCCATGCCGACGTTCCGCCAGCTGTTCGTCGGCGACCCGTCGGGGCGCGAGGGTCTGACCTGAGCGCGCGGTCTGCCGTGCGCGCGGAGAGATCGGCGGCACGTACTTCGCCTCGCTGTCCTCGCGAATCCTCCTGTACAAGGATGCTCACCACGATGCAGCTCGATTCCTTCTTCCCCGATCTCTCCGATCCTCGGCTGGCCTTTCCTGGCCATCGTGCACTCGCGATTCTCCACCAAACACGTTCCCTTCGTAAGGTCGCCCAGCCTCTTCCGCATGGTCGCCCACAACGGCGAGATCAACACCGTGCGAGGCAACTGCACCGGGATGGCCGCCCGCGAGGGCAGCCTGCGCTCTGGAGGGCGTGGGGGACATGGCCGACCTGGCGTCAACCTCGCCGCCTCCGATTCGGGCGAGTTTCGACGAAAGTCCTGGAGCTGCTGCACCGGCGGAAGGGAGCCTTCCCACGCCACCGCCACATGTGTGTGTGTGTCGCGTGTGTGTCGGGATGGGAACGAAGACGATGGACCCGCGCCTGCGGGCGCTCCCACGAAGTACCACTCCCACCTTCGCGGGAGCCGTGGGACGGCCCCGCCTCCGCGTCACCTCACCGCGACGGCACGCGGATCGGCGCGATCCTCGATCGCAATGGACTGCGCCCGCGCACTGGGTGGTCGACGGCAACGGGACCGCCGTGCCGCCTCCGAGTCGGGCGTGCTCGACTTCCTGGCCGAACGCGTCGTGCGCAAGGGAGGTTGCAGCCGGGCAGGATGCTCCTCGTCGACCCTGGCCGAGAGCATCGGATCGTCGAAGACGAGGAGGTCAAGCGCACTCTCGCGGCCGCCGCCCCTCACCGGCGATGGCTTGAGGACAACGTCGTCCGGTCTCTCCGACCTGCCCGGAGCGCGAGCACATCGATTATTCGCAGACTTCGATCACGCGGCGCCACCAGGTTTTCCAGCACACGAACGAGAGCTCGACGTCGTCCTCAAAGCCGATGGCGGATGGGGCCGAGGCGATACAGCGATCGGGCACCGACGCGTCGCTAAGTGCTCTCCCGAGACGTCCTCGCCTGATCTCTCGAGCTATCTTCAGCCAACAGTCTGCGGGTGACGAATCCGCCTCGACGCCATCCGCACGAGGAGCTCGTCACCTCCCGGCCTCGAGCGCGCGGGAGGCGGGCGAGACCTCCTGAGAGGAGACGCCCGGAGCACGCGCGCAAAGCTCGTCGTCGACTTCCCCGTCGTCACCAGCGACGACCTCGCCAAAGATCCGGACGATCGGACGCCAGCGAGCAGGGCGGCTGTCGAGCCGTCCTCGTCCTCTGAGCCTCTACCGGGTCTCGCAGGCGGTCAGGCCTCGCTGCGCAGGCGGATCGGGGAGATCTGCGGCGGGGTCGACCGCGCGATCGAACGGGGAGCGTCCGCTCGATTATCCTGTCCGACCGGAATTCGACCGCCGAGCGCGGCCCCCATCCCCGCCTCCTGCCGAGCTTTTCGGCGGTGCATCACCACCTCCTGCGCCCGCCACACCCGCACGAGGGTCTCCATCTTCGTCGAGGCCGGCGACGTGCGCGAAGTCCACCATGTGGCGCTGCTCGTCGGCCACAGCCACCGCCGGTCAACCCCACCTGGCCTTGCAGGACCGTGGAGGAACATGGCGCGACAGCGGGGAGAGATCCGCCGTGACGCTCGAGACAGGCGTCGCGCAACCTCAATCGCGGCGCTTCGGGCACGGAAGCTGTACTCAAAGTCATGTCGAAGATGGACTTCTCACGGTCGCCTCCTACCGCGGGGCGCAGGTGCTCCAGTGCCTGCGCTGCTCGCAGGCGCTCATCGACGAGTTCTTCACCGACGGCCAGCCCGCTCGGCGGCGCCGGGCCAGACGTCATCGCCTCCGTCGCCGAACGCCACGCCGTCGCCTACCCTCCCTCGGGGATCCCGCCCGCCCACCGCACGCTGCAGACGGGAGGCTGAGTACCAGTGGCGCAGGAGGGCGGAGTCAGCACCCTGTTCGACCTCCCGGAGGGCGATCTTCTTCCTCCAGCATTCGACCCGGCACACACGGGACTACGAGGAATTCAAGCGCTTCAGCGCGAGGGATCGACGAGCAGGCCGAGCGCCCCATGACCCTTCTTCGCGGCCCGTTCAGGCTGGAAGACGGGCGAGTTCGATCCCGTCCCCGTCGAGGGAGGTCGAAGATCCGCCGAGTCGATCGATTGCGGCGCTTCTCCACTGAGCGATGTCTTACGGCTCGATCTCCGCCGAAGCTCACGAAACTCTCGCCGCCAGGGCGATGAACGCCATCCACGCCAGCAACACCTGGCGCGAGGGAGCAGGCAGCCGTCATTCGACAGGCTGTACGATCCGATCAGGCGCAGCTCCGTCACAAGTCGCCTCCCGGGCGCTTCGGCGTGACGAGCGAATACCTCGTGAGGCGCCGACGACATCCAGATCAAGATGGCCCAGGGCGCCAAGCCCGGGCGAGAGGAGGCCAGCCTCCCGCCGCCGAGGCCCATCCGTGTGGATCGCCGAGTGCGCGCCACTCACGCCGGGCGTCGAAACTCATCTCTGCCGCCGCGTCACGACGTTCACTCGATCGGGAGGACCTCGCCCAGCTCATCCACGACTTGAAGAGCGCCAGCGGAAGGCCCGCATCCACGTCGCGCTCGTCTCCGAAGTCGGAGTCGGCGTCGGACGCCGCGGGCGTTTCGAGAGCCCACGCCGACGTCGTCCTCGTCTCGGGCCACGACGGCGGAACAGGCGCGGGACTCCGCGCGCGTCCATCAAGCACGCGCGCGCGGGCCGTGGGGAGCTCGGCCCGGCCGGACGCAGCAGACCCCTCCTGCAACGGTCTGCGCGACCGCATCGTCGTCCAGACGGACGGGCAGTTAGCGACCGCCGCGACGCCGTCGTCGCTGCCACGCTCGGCGCGGAGGAATACGCTTCGCAAACACTGCGCTTCGCTGGTGGTGTCCGCTGCGCGATGATGAGGGTGTTGCCACGAGGACACCTGCCCCGTGGGGATCGCCGCACGACGACCCGCGCGGGCAAGGTCTCTCCGGCAGACTCAGGCAGTACGTCGTCGCTCACTTTCCGCTACGTTGCGCGACAGGTGCAGGGAGATCCCGGCCGCCCCTCGGCCTGCGCGGCCCGGAGGCCGCCGGCCGCGTCGGGCTGCTGCACACCGTGCGCGCCGTCGAGCACTGGAAGAGCCGCGGGCTGGACCTCTCTGCCTGTCCTCGCCGCGCCCGACGCACGAAGCGCTTTCCGCGCGCCGTTGCGCGTCGGCCAGGACCACGGGGTTGGAGCGCTCCTCGGCCGCACCCTCATCGCTGCAGGCCGGCGAGCCCTGGAGCACGGCGAACGCGCTCGCCGTGCCTGCCCGTGCACAGCGTCAGCAGCGTGGAACCATGCCCGGCTACGAGGTGACGAAGCGGTACCGGGGCGAGAGGCCTCCTGAGGGGACCATCGACATCACGCTCCGCGGTTCCGTGCGGGCGAGTCGCTGGAACGCGTGATGCTCCCCGGGGGCATCTACCCGCGCCTCGTCGGCGACGCCAGCGACCACGTGGGCAAATCGCTGTCGGGCGGCGTGATCTCCGATGCGCGAGGAGGGCGCCGCGCTTCGAGGCCGGGTCGAACGTCATCGCGGGCAACGCGTCGCGCATCGGGTACGCGACCTCCGGGCGGATCTACCTCGCCGGGCGGGCGGGCGAGCGCTTCGCCGTGCGCAATTCCGGCGCGACGCTCGTCGCCGAGGGCGCGGGGGACCACCGCGCCGAGTACGCTGACCGGCGGGATCGTGAATGCGTCCTCCGCGCGCGACGGGCCGGAACTTCGGGCAGGGATGTCCGGGGCGTCGCCGCGTCCTGAGACTCGACCCGTCCACGCCTCCAGCGCCTGCGCGCGCGCCTGGCCGGCCCGATCGACGCGCGACGACGAGCTAGCCGTCGCCGTCCTCGAAAGAGCACGTCCGCGCACCGGCTCGTACGACGGCCGCGGGCATTCTCGCCTCGCAGGACCTCTCGCGCTCACGAGCTCGTCCCGGGGCCTTCGCGCGCATGCGCGCAGCCTCGACGCCGCCAGGCGGAGGGCCCGGACGTCCAGATCCTGCGGTCTGGAACCGGGCGTTGGAGGTCAGCCGGCCGGCTGATCCGAGGGGCTTCTCACCTACCACCGCAGCCAGGAGCCGCCCGCCGAGCGCCCGTGGAGGTGCGCATCCGCGACTGCTGGAAGCGAGATCCGCGACAGCCGCGCGGACAGCTCCGCGCCTCCGAGCGCGCCAGGGCTCCCGGTGCATGGATCTGCGGCGTGCCCTTCTGCCACTTCTCACTGCCCCCTCGGCAGCCTCATATCGAAATGGAACGACCTCACGCGGCGCGACCGCTCGCGCTGAGGCGAGTCGAGACGCCTCCACGCGACCAACAACTTCGACTTCACGGGAAGGAAATCCGCCCGGCGCCCTGCCCAGTCGGCTCAGCGTCCTGAGCGTCAACCAGCGAGGCCCGTGACCATCGAGCAGATCGGAATACTCGATCGTCGAGGCGGCCTGGGACGCCGGGCTGATGAGAGCCGAGGGATCCTGCAGTTTCCTGACGGGCCGCACGAGTCGCGGTCGTCCGGCAGCCGGTTGCCTGCAGCCGCCCAGCAGCTGACGCGCGCCGGGCACACGGTCGCCGTGTACGGAGAAGTCGGCGGACGAGCCCGGCGGCCTCGCTGCGCTGGGATCGGATTCAAGCTCGGAGAAGTCAGAGTCGACACGCGGCTGGCTCCAGATGAGGGCGGAGGGGACCCGCTTCTACACGTGTGGAGTGAGGTCGGAGCGGACGCCAGCGCGGCGCGAAGGAGCTCCCTCCAGCGCTACGACGCGCTCGTCACGCGCGCGACCCTGATCCCACGCGATCTGCCCGTCGATGGCCGCGACTTGGAGGATCCACGGCCGTGGACTTCCTCGCCCAGTTGCCACGCGGCGCGTCCGGCGGAGCTTCCGGCCGACGCCTCCGTCGACGCGCACGGCAAGGACGTCACGTCGTCATCGGGGAGGGACACCAGGTCGGACTCGCGTCTGATCGCGCTGCGCCAGGGCGCGCGCTCGGTGACACGTTGGAGATCGCCCCCGGCCGCCCGTCGAGGCGGCCGGCGTGCGTCCTGGCGCAGCCGACTTTCCCCAGGCTCTTCAGTCTCGGAGCTCCCACGAGGAGGGCGGCGAGGTCCTCTACTCCGCATCCACGGTCGAGGTCTCGTCTCGGACGGAAGCGCCGGAGGGCGACGCCTCAGCCACCCAGCGCATCGCGGGCGTCGGGTTCGACGGCGGGCCGCTGTCGATCCCCGGGACCGAGAGCGCCTCATCCCCGCCCAGCCCGCCCTCTGCTCGCCATGGGCTTCTGCCGGCGTGCCCTCCCGGGGATCCCGGATCAGCTCGGCCTGGAGGTCGACTCCAGGGCGCGCATCTCGCGCAACGAGGGACTTCTCGACGCCGGTGCCGGGGGTCTTCGATCGCCGGTCACGCGCGCGGACAGTCGCTCGTCATCGAGGCGATCGCGGAGGGGCGCGCGCCGCGGCGTCCGTGGACGCGCGTATCTGCGCGGGCGTCCCTGCCCTCCGGTGAAATCCGGGTGATGCATCACCACTCACCGTGAGTGTTTCCGTAATGACGAGGGCACGCTCGGGCTAATCTATTTCGACGCGTAGCGCAGATTGTATGCCACTCGGACCTGCGACTCAGACGCGGGAACAGATCCTCGCCCGCGCGCTGAAAGCAAGGATGAACGTCGCACGCATCAATGCCTCCCACGGCACCCATGCGGAGCACACGGAACCGCGTCGCTCGCGCGCGCAAGGCCGCCGGAGATCACCGGGCAGGCGATCGCCGTCCTCGTCGACCTTCACAGCCCAAGATCCGCCTCGGCCGCTTCCAAGGACGGACTACCACTACCTGGATCGTCGGCGACGTCTTCACCATCACGGTCGACGACGTGCGACGAAAGGAACTCGTGTCGACGACCACCGCACAAGGCTCGGCGACTGCCGTCGGCGACACGCTTCCCACTCGCAGCGACGGCTTAAAGGTCGCCGTTCGCGTGCTCGAGGCCGACGACACACGTCACGTCCGGACCGTCGTCGAGATCCCGAGAGTCTCCAACAACAAGCGCGCGTCAGCCTCGGCGTCGCCGTGTCGGTCCCCGCGCCGTCGGAGAAGCGACCGAGGACCTCGAATGCTGGAGCGTCGGGCCGACTTCGTCGCCCTGTCCTTCGTCCGCTCTCCGGGGACATCAAGGACGTTCACGAGATCGCGGACCGAGTCAGGATCCACCGCCCGGTCATCGCGAAGATCGAGAAGCCCCAGGCGGTCCGAGAGCCTGGAGGACATCGTCGACCTTCGATCGGACTGATGGTGGCCTGCGGGGATCCCTGAGCCGAGAGATGCCGCTCCGACGCATCCTCATACAGAAGCGCGCGCGATCGCATCGCCCGTCAGCGCGCCGAAGCGTCATCGTGGGCGACGCAGGTCCTCGAGTCGATGATAGATCGAGAACTCGTCCGACCCGCGCCGAGGCGTCGGACTGCGCGAACGCCATCATCGACGAGCGCCGACGCGGTCATGCTCTCGGGCGAGACGTCCGGTGGGGCCTAATCCGATCGAATGCGTCCAGAGATGTCTTCGATCGTCGAGTACGCCGAAGAGCACGGCATGGAGCAGATCCCGGTCTCAGAAACCTCCACAAGACCCGCAACGCCGCGACTCCGCGGCGCGGCGGAGACCGGCGAGGCCCTACGCGCATCAAGGACCTCGATGGTGTCTCACGGAGACGGGGCGAGACAGCCCGAGCGCATGTCGCGTCTGCGGGCGCGGCCGCCGATCCTGTGCTTCACACCCGGACCCGCAGGTTCGCAGCCAGCTCGCCCTGGTCGTGGGTCAGCCTGACCCACGTTCACGGTTCCGCACGTCAAGCACACCGACGACATGGTCGCGGTCGGACCACCTTCTGCGCGAGAGTGCGCATGTCGGTGGACGGCGATCGCATCGCCGTCGTCGCGGCACGTGCCGGCTGGCGCGCCAGTCGACAGGCCACGATCCGCGTCCATAAAATGGGTGAGACGCTTCCGCGTCACACGTGAAGACGCGCTCCCCGTGGTGGAACTGGCAGACACACCGCACTCGAAATGCAGCGCCTCAGGCATGCAGGTTCGAATCCCGCCGGGAACGCAAGCGGTTTCCTGCGCACCTCAGTTCGTCACGCGTCTGCTCACCACCGGCGTGAAGACCGATCGGGGAAACGCACACACAATCCGAGTGGCATTAAAATCGACATTGTCAAAGCGTTCACCGGTATTTGTCAGAGGACATAGGAATGGCGGACGACGGGGGCGAAGCCTCCAGCGCTAACGAAACAGCCACCCGCGAGACGGGGACATCGCGTCCTCGTCGTCGAGGACGAGGCCAACTCATTCGGCTGGACATCGTCGGACGCTCGAAGACGCAGGCTACAACGTGGTCAGCCAGGCGGGCGACGGCGAGGCCATCCGAGCTCGCCGACAGGCTCGGTCCGGATCTCATCACGTGATGGACGTGAAGATGCCCGGCATGGACATCACGCAGCCGAGCGCATCCCTGGGCGACCGTCGCTGCGCGGTCTCGTCATGCTCACGGCCTTCTCGCAGAGCGAGAGCTGGTCGAGGAAGGGGCTCAGGACGCAGGCGCCATAGCTACGTCGTCAAACCCTTCAGCCCGCGGACCTCGTGCCGCGGTGGAGATCGCCCTGTCGAGGAACCAGGAGATCAGGCTCTGGAGGAGGTCTCAACCTCGCAAAGGCAGTTCAGGACCCGCAAGCGGGTCGACCGCGCCAAGGGCTCCTCGAGGCCAAGATGGGCCTGGCCGAACCCGAGGCGTTCAGGTGGATCGAAGACCTCGATGGACCGGCGTCTGACGATGCGCGAGGTGGCCGACGCCGTCATCGAGCAGGTGGGCAGCCAGCGCTGACGCAGCGGGCGATCGCCGCCCCGCGATCCCAGCGCCGCCGTGGCGTAGGCTTGAGCGTGGACGATCGGGCCTCCTCCTCATCGACGGGCACTCCGCTGGCCTTTCGCGTTCTACGCCTTGAGGCAGAGCTTCGTGACGCTCGGCGGCGCTTTGGAAGAACGCCGTCTCGGATTCCTCTCGACAGCCTGCGGCTGTATACGAGCACGGATTCCACCACGTCGCAGTCGCCTTCGACCTGCCAGGGACCGATTTCCGCACCAAGTACCCGGAAGTACAAGGGGCGCGCAGACACGCCACGTCGAGTTCGCCGGGCAGATCGAACTCATCAGAGCTCACACCTCGATGCTATGGGCGTGGCGTGGCTGACGCTTGCGGACTTCGAGGCCGGCGACATCATCGCGACGCTGGCCAGAGCGCGGTCAGGAACTGGGCATGCGCGTGCTCATCGCGTCGGGCGACAAGGACTCCTTCAGCTCGTTACCAAACCGCTGCGGTCCTGTCCGATGCGCTCGCAGATGCAGACCCCCTGGACCGGAGGCGTGCGCGCCAAGACGGGCGTCGGGCCCGAACGCTACCGGGACTTGGCCGCGCTCGTCGGAGGGGCCGACAACCTCCCAGGCGTCGGTCGGCCCAGACGGTCAAATGGCTCACCGCCTACGGCGACCTGGAGGATCCTCGGGCACGCCAGATCCATCAAGGGAAGGCGGCGAATCCTCCGCGCCCACGTCGCGGGTGCATCTGAACCGGGGTAACACCCTGGTGGCCATTACTCGACATCATGGACGACGTGGAGGCTCGAACCGCGAGGGTCAGCGCGAGGCGCCACGAGCTCTTCGACTGCATCTCCCGAGTTCCGCAGCCTGCGTTCGCAGTTCTCGACGAACACCCGCATGCGCGACGGCGTGCGCGCAATGCATGGACGCTGTAAGCCGCGTCGAGGCAGTCTCCGGCGACCTGGGGGTGGCTCCGGCTCGCACCCGTCTCGCTGTTCGCCCTTCACCTGGCCGACGTCCAGGCGCTCAGGGCCACCGGGGCTGTGGGACGCTCGCCATCGCCTCCGACGCCTCCCACGCGTGGGTGCTGGGCGACCTCGACAGGCTCGACGCCGCCGACCGCGCGGCATCGTCGGCTTCCTCTACGACGCCGAGGGTCCGAAGGCCCTCCGGCGCCAGGACTGCGGCCACGCGCTCTCGGCCCGGCAGGCCTGGGCCTGGAGGGCGTCTGGCGACACGATGCTCTCAGCTATCTGTCACCCAGGCCAGCGCGACTGGGCCTGTCCGATCTGAGCGTACGCTGGGGTCGATCTGGAGGCGGCGGCAGGCGAAGGGAGGACACGCTCTTCGACGACGCCGCCCGGGAGACGCGCGGGCGCGCAAGGCGGCATCTCATCCCGCTGTCAGCGGCCATGGCGGGCGAACAGCTGGCCGAACAGGGCGAGACGGAGCGCTCATCGGTTTGGAGCTGGCCGTCGCGCACGCTGGAGGACATGGAGGACGTGGGGATCGCCGTCGACGTGCGGGTTCTGAAGAAACTCGAGAGGACTTCGACGCACGCGTCAGGCGGCCGCCGGGCCGCGTACGAAACCATGGGGCGCGGGTCAGCCTGTCCAGCCCAAGCGGCTCAGGACGTCCTCTTCCGACCAACTCGCCCTGCCCAAGACCTTGAAAGACGAAGTCCGGGTACACGACGGTGCCGAGGCCCTCGCCGATCTGGCCGTCATGCGCTGCGGGGACGACCGCGCGATCGCGGGGCAGCGGTTCCTCGGCTCCTCCTCGAGCACCCGCGACGCCATCAAACTCGCCAGTCGGGCCTGCGCAGAAGCGTCCAGGACGGGCGGATCCGCCTGACCTACCAGCAGACCGTGGCCGCCACCGGACGGCTCTCGTCAAACCAATCCCAACTGCAGAACATCCACGCGCGCACCTCCGAAGGGCTGCAGATCCGGGAGGCCTTTCGTGCGGGCTGCCGATTTCCGAGCGCTCGCGGCGGCCGACTACTCCCCGAATCGAGATGCGCCTCATGGCGGCGATGTCAGGCGACCAGGCCCTCATCGAGGCCTTCCGCCAGGGCCGACCTCCACCTACGCGGCCTCGGGTGCTTCGGCATCCCCGAGGACGCGGTGACGCCATTTCAGCGCTCGAAGATCAAAGCGATGAGCGGCAACCTACGGGCTGTCGGCCTACAGGCTGTCCAGGCAGCTGCGCATCGCCGTCGCCGAAGCCCAGCGCCTCGCGGACGACTACTTACGCGCTTCGGCGAGTCCATGCCTATCTCGACTCGCTGGTCGCCGCCACCGCCCGCCGGGACGGCTACGCAGCGAACCATGCTGGGGCGCCAGCGCTACCTGCCGACCTCAACTCGACCTTGAACCGTCTGTTGCCGAAAAGGCCGCCAGGCACCATGGCGCTCAACGCCCGATCCGGGGATCGGCCGCGACATCGTCAAACTCGCCATGGTCCAGGTCGCCTCGTCCCTGGCGTCCGCGGGTCTGCGTTCAGGTATATCAGGTCACGACGAGCTCGTCGTGGAAATTGTGGGGAGCGGGGCAGGTCGAGGGATCGTTCACCGCGACGCGAAGCCGGCGCCGCCGAGCTGTCCGTTCCCCTGTCGGTCGCCATCGGCTTCGGTGCGACCTGGCGCGCCGCCGCGCATTGGGGGAGCCTCAGGCCCTCGGGCGGAGACGGTCGAACGCAGGGCACATTAGCGCGATAAAAGGCTTGCATCAAGACTTCCGATCCCGTAGGATCGGTGCCCGGTGCGAGTTTTTACATTCGCATTGTCCTATCCATATCTCTACAACTGTCCCGTATCGGAGTCGACTCTTCATGACCGTTAATAACCCAGCCCCCGTCACTCCCACGGGTCGCCGTCAGCGACATCCCGGCACCGAGGGAGAGCTCATCGCAGCGATGGATCAGACCATCAAATACTTCAATGACGGGGATATCATCAGGGCACCGTCGTCAAGGTCAGATCATGACGAGGTTCTTCTCGACGTGGGCTACAAGACAGGCGTCATCCTCGAGAGCCCTCCATCAAGCGACATCAGCGATGATGTCGTGGGAGTCAGAGACAGAGTCGAAGCCCTCGTCCTGCAGAAGGGAGGACAGGAAGGCCGCCTGCTCTGTCGAAGAAGCGCGCACAGTACAGACATGCGCGCGGTCGCAGATCGAGGGATCAGGGGCGGACGGCGTCGTCACCCGGAACGGTCATCGAGGTCGTCAAGGGCGGCCTCATCCTCGACATCGGCCTGCGTGGATTCCTGCCTGCATCGCTCGTTGAATGCGTCGCGTCCGCGATCTCGCCCCTGCGTCGGTCGGGGATCGAAGCCAGATCATCGAGCTGGAAGGAACCGTAACAGCGTTGTTCTGTCCGACGTTCATGGCTGGAGGAGACTCGGTCCGATGTTCGCTGCTAATTCCTCAACGAGCTGAAGAGGTCAGGTCCGCGAGGGCGTTGTCTCCTCCATCGTCAACTTCTGGCATTCGTGACCTTGGCGGGTCGTGGTTCACGTTTCGGAGGCTGTCCTGGAAGCACATCGACCACCCTCTGAGGTTGGTCAGGGGTCAGCCTGGGGTTACCGTCGAGGTCTCGAGGTGGACGCTGACCGCGAGCGTCTCGGTGCTCGTAAGGCGACCCAGTAGGATCTGTGGCAGGTGTTTGTCGGACGCACGCCTGGGTCAGATTGTCCCGGTAAGGTCATCAGCTCGTTCCGTTCGGCGGTTCGTGCGCGTTGGGATTGGATCGAGGGCCTCGTCCACATCTCCGAGCTCGCCCAGCGTGCGTGGATCTATGCCCGAATTGAGTCGTCAAGGTCGGCGGGGACGCCTTCGTCAGGTGATCGACATCGACCTGGAGCGCCGCTGCATCTTCTCTCAATCAGCTGGGCCCGGGGCGTCGATCCCAACTCCGAGGATCTCTCGACGCCTCCCTCTACGGCATGTGCTCGCCGAGTACGCACGAGAGAGGGCAATCAAGTACCCCGAGGATTCGACCTGGAACCAACGAATGGATGCGTGGAGGGCTTCGAGGCTCAGCGCGAGGCCTGGGAGAACGAGTACGCTCGCCGCTCAGGCGCGCTGCAGCGCACAAGGCCCAGGTGGCCCAAGGCCCTCGACGCCGACTCCAGCCGGCGCCCCCTCCTCCGACGGCGCATCCGATGTCCTCCCCTCGTATTCGTCGGGTCTCCAGGCGGCGGGAACGCTCGCCTCCGACAGGCGCTGGCCGCCGCACGTGAGAAGCTGACAGACAGCTGACCGACGAACACGCCAGCGGGCCCGGGTTCACACCCGCCGCTTCTTCAGCGCCTGGACCGACCGGGGATGGGGATTGTTCCCCTTCGAAAACGCGGCCGTGTCGGTTTTCGGGAATGCGGCATGCTAATCTCATCTCCCGTGAGGCCGCCATCCACCCCGATGGCGTATCCGCCGGGCTGGTCCTCGAAGTCGGGTACGTCGCACCGACGGCGGCCGCTTTTCCGGAACCGCGCGTCGCCACTGGTGGCCACGAGCGAGGAATCCCGCTCCGGCGCAGCCCGTTCGAGGTCCGGAACCCGGCGTTTCCGAGCCCTCCGCACAACAGACGATGCAGGCCCCGCCCCCGGTAGCGCGAACTTTTGGCGGGGCCTGCACCCTCACTGCATATACTTTCACATCACCCAGTGAAAGCATGCGTTTTTCACCCATAAGGTGCGATTTCACCATACGGACTTCTTCGTGGAACCCGAGGCGAGGTTCCGCCTGCGCTGCCGCCACATGTTCACCACCACTGTTGGCTCGCTGGCGCTCAAGTCCGGATTCTCAAGGGATTCGGACGTGTCGCCTGCACAACCTGCTTGCAACACACACGCAGGCCCCGACACGACCGCGTCTCCGGCCGGGGAGGGAGGCGTGCGCCTGGCGTCGCATGCGAGATCGAGTGTCGCGCGCGGCCTCGCGGATGAGCCCGCGCAGGGCCGGTTGAAGGAGCACCTGGGAACACCGCCGTCGGCGGGGTGCGGCTCGTGCTGACGGTGGCGCTGACGGCATCGGCATCGGGGAAGTCGAGCGCCGCGCGGCATTCTGGAGGACTGCGGGGCGGCGTCCTCAGCCTCGACGACATCGCCCGCTCCGTCCTGGAACCCGGCCGGGAGGCCGTCCACGCCGAGGTCGCCGGCTGTGGCCCGGCGTCGTCCGGGACAGGACGGTCGACCGCCGCGCGCTGGCGGACGTCGTGCTGTTCGCCGACCCCCGCTGCCCCGAAAGGCGTCAACGGCATCGTCCGTCCGCCCACGTGGCGCGAGGCCCGCGGAAGCGGCTGGCACGGACTGGAGCCGCCGGGATGCGGGGCGGCCGTCGTCGAACTCGCCCTGTCGCGGGGCAGCCAGGAGGACGCCTTCCACGGCTAACGTCGTCGTCGAGGGCTCCATTCGGCCTGCGCATCGACAGGCTGGAGAGGCATCGGGGGATGAGCCGCGGGCGGCGGCGCTCACGCTGGCCAGCCAGCGCGACCCTTTGCCCTTGGCCGACCTCGTCGTCAACGGCAGCGGCGGCTCGCCCGCCAGCTCCAGCGGCGGGTGCGCGACATGGCGGGACAAGCTGCGCCCCACGCCTCGAACTCCTCCCGGGGCGAGCGGACGCGCGGAGACACGACCGGCGTCCGGGCCGGCACAGCTCGGCCAGGCCGTCGCCCAGCTCAGCTATTGAAATTGGCGCCCGTCGGCTGGCGTGACAGGATCATCGCGCGCGCCCGTCGATCGGAAGGCCGTGCTGCGCGCCGGCTTCGTCCCGCGGCGGAGGGCCCGGCGGCCTTCGTCTCCAGCCAGCCAGCCTGCCGCATCGAGCTCTCGACGGTCCGCGACGGAGCCATGGGGTAGCCCTGGCGGCATGAGCAGCCAGATGAGATCCTCCGAACGGACGCTCCTTCCCGGGTGGTCTCCCAGTACGCCGTCGGGTGACCAGCCCGCCGCGATAGCCAGACGGCCGAGCGCATCGACGCGAGGACGTGGTCCTCCTCCGGCGCGACGGGCACGGGCAAGTCGGCCACCGCCGCCTATTTGATCAGACGGGTTCAGCGCCCCACCCTCGTCATCGAGCCAGACAAGACGCTGGCCGCCCAGATGGCCACCCGAGTTCCGCGAGCTCATGCCGGACAACGCGGTCGACCGCCGTCTCTACTACGACTACTGCCAGCCGGGCGTACGTCCCGCAGACGGACACCTTCATCCGAAGGACTCGTCCATCAACGACGAAGTCGAACGCCTCCTGCTCACGACCAACTCGCTGCTGACCCGGGCGCGACACGTCGTCGTCGCGTCCGTCTCTGCATCTACGGCCTGGAGGCGCCCGAGGGGTACGTGGAGCGGATGAAGTCCTGCTGCGCGTCGGCGGCAGCTCTCGACCGCGACATGACCTCCTGCGGACAACTTCGTCGGCATGCAGTACGTGCGCAACGACATCTCCGCTCGACTCCGCGGGACGTTCCGGGTCAGTTACCGTCGAGATCATCCCGTCTACGAGAACTGGCGATCCGCATCGAGGATTCTTCAGACCGAGATCGACTCCAGCATCAGCCTCCTCCACCCCGTGACGGCACCGTCATCCGCCGGACAGAGACCGCCCACGTCTTCCCGCCTCGCACTACGTGGCGGGCCCCCGGCGTACATGGCGCGCGCGCTACGGCAGGGATCGAGACGGAACTGGCGGAGGCTGGAGGCCGCTGCGAGGCGCAAGGCAAGCTCCTGGAGGCCCAGCGCCTTCAGATGCGCACGACCTACGACGTGGAGATGATGCGCAATATCGGCTCCTGCGCGGGGATCGCGAGAACTATTCGCGGCACATCGACGGGCGCGGGCCAGGGTACGCCGCCGCACACCCTACTCGATCTCACTTCCCGAGGACTTCCTCCTGATCGTCGACAGGTCCACGTGACCGGTCCCCCAGATCGGGGCCATGTTCGGGGGCGACGCCCTCCCGCAGGCTGCACGCTCGTCAGAATACGGGTTCCGCCTGCCCACGCCCTGGACAGCCGGCCGCTGACGTGGGACGATTCCTGGAGCGCGTCGGCCGAATCCGACTACCTGTCGGCGACACCCGGGAAGTACGAACTCGAGCGCGCGAGCGGATCGTCAGGCAGATCATCCGGCCGACCGGCCTCGTCGACCCTCGTGGTCGTCAAACCGACCGAGGGGCAGATCGACGACACTGCTCGGGAGCAGATCAAGGACCGAGTGGAGCGCGACGAGAAAGGCGCTTGATGCTCGTGATCACCTGACGAAGAAGATGGCCAGAGGACTGCTCACCGACTACCTGGCCGGGCGCGGCGTCAGGGTCGAAATACCTCCACTCCGACGTCGACACGCTACGCCGGGTCGAGCTGCTGCCGCGAGCTCGGGCTCAGCTCCTTCGACGTGCTCGATCGGCAGCAGCACACCTGCTGCGCGGGGGCCTGGACCTTCCCGAGGTCTCGCTCGTGGCCATCCTCGACGCCGACAAGCGGGAGCTTCCTCCGGTCCGACGACGTCCCCTCCTCGAGACCACTCGGGCGCGCCGCCCGCAACGTCTCCGGCGGAAGTCCACATGTACGCCGGCTCGATCCGGCTCCAGCATGCGCGAGGCCATCGACGGGACCAACCGCAGGCGCGCCAGGCGGATCGCCTTCAACGAGGGCACGGGGTTCGACCCGCAGCCGCTGCGCAAGAAGATCGCCGGGACGTCTACCGACGCGTGCTCTCGCCACCGCGACGATCGACACCGCCGAGCTCTGGAGGGTGGATACCGCCAGGAGAAGCTCAGGCGCGCGCAGAGCGGAGCCCGGGACGAGGCGGCCGCGACCTCGCCAGCGCTCGTCGAGAAGCTCACTGGACCTCATGCACGAGGCCGCCTCCTCCCACAGTTCGAGACTCCGCCGCCCGCTACCGGGACGAGATCAAAGAGACTCAAGAGGCGAGACTGTGGCATTTCCCAGCAAGCCCAGAAGTAGCCTGGCCCGATCGCGATCCGCGCGCGCCGCGGCTGTGCCGCTGCGTATCGAATCCCACAGGCCAGGCCGGGCGTCCGAGGCCGGAGACAGCGTGACGGTCATAGAATCGGCGACGGAGGAGGTATTCCCACCAACATCGAGCTTCGTCATCGCGGAAGCTCGGGCGGGCCAGCGATGGCGGAAAGAGACCTCCAGTGGCCCACGACGACCCGGAGGAATGCGGCCGCGATGCTCTCTTCTCCTCACGCCTCAACGCCCCCAAGGACAATACGCGCTTGACATGCTATGGTGCACATGTGCCGGGAATTGGAGCGTCTTCCAGCGCGCGCTCGTCGTCGGGCTGATCGGAATGGATCTCGCGAAGTCCACCTGCACCGAGCCCACGAGCCGACCGTGAGGGTCGCGCTGGCTCGTCTTCTACGTCAGCCTGGCGGCGCTCTTCAACCTGTGCACGACGGTCAGGAGCACTCGCTCACTTCGCCTACGAATACTTCTCGCCTGCTTCACGGAGTGTCGCAGTCCATCGACAACATCTTCCATCTTCATCATCATCATCGCCTCGTTCCGCGTGCGCAAACTGCACCAGCAGAAGGTGCTTCTGTGGGGGATCGTCATCGCTCTGGCCCTCCGCACAGTCTTCGCCTCCTGGGCGCCGCGCTCCTGGAGAGGCTTCTCGGACTCGCTTCCTCTTCGCGGCCTTCCTCCACGTGGACCCGCGTGGAGCCGAGGCGCGCCAGGACTCAGGACCGCAGGAGCACCAGGAGGACAGGGAGTACAAAACCCAACACCCGGCTTCATTGTGCGGGCCGCGGAGAGGGATATTCAGGGTCACCGGCTGGTTTCGTCGGCGACAGGATGGTGGTCCGCTCGCAACCGCCGGACGGACGCGTCACGCCGTTCTATTCCACTGTGCATCCGTCTCCATCGGATCGGCCGACCTCATGTTCGCGCTCGACTCGATGCCCGCCTCCCTTTCGGCCACGGCACGCCAGCCCTTCACTCATCTTCGCGGCGAACGCCTTCGCCCTCATAGGCCTCGCCAGCTGGTACTTCTCGTCGGCGGCCTGCTCGGCGCCTTGTCTATCTGCACTGCACGGCATGGCGGCCATCCTGGGGTTCATCGGCGTGAAGCTCCTCGTCCGAAGGGCATGCCACGGCTTCAAGGATGGCTCGAGCGTCCCGGATCGAGCCTCTGACGTCCCTGGGGGTCATCGTCACGTGGTGCAGACCGTCACGGTGGCCGCCTCGCTCGCGCCTCCCAGCGTCGCGACTGGGCGGGGACGGCCCGGCCGGAGGCTGGAGGCGACGGACAGCCCTGAGAGGCGGTCGCTCCAGGCTCCGACGGCGATCCCGCGGGCGCTCGGCCGGCGGCCCGCGCTGCGCCGGAAAACTCCGAGGCCTGGCGGCGATCGCGACGGACGCTCAGCACGCCCGCCAGGCGACGTCGCGGCGTGGCCTCGGCGGCTCACTGCCGACTGATGGCCAGAAGCCACACGCAGATGATGCGGTTCCTCACGATCACGCCAGGCCTGAGGAGGGGTCCCAGGCCAGCGCGCCGAGGCCGTCTTCCAGGGCCGTCCGCCCTGACCACCAGGAGGCGCCGTTCGATCCGAGGCGGGCCCGAGGCCCAGTAACCTGCCCGCTTTCGTGCGCTCGCGCAAGGTGCTGGGCGCGGTGGAGGACGGTTCTCGCGCGATGACGTCGGCCTTCGGTCGTCGTGAGACGTATTCGAGCGCGATGATGGACATGCCACGCTGGCGCCGCGACGGGGCGCCGGCGGCTCCGGAGCCTGCGGTCCGGGCCCACGAGCCCGTTCTCTGTGATGAACCAGCCTGCCGAGACACATACGCCAGCGCTTTCCTCTTCTCCACGTAGAATGTCAGCCCGTGAAGAATCAGATCGCCTTGTTCAAGGGGCTCGCTGAGCGCAATCTCAAAGACATCACCATCGCGGCTGCCTCGCGACCGGATGATCGTGCTTCACGGGTCTGTCCGGCTCAGGGAGAGCTCGCTGGCCTTTCGAGCACGATCTTCGCAGAGGGCCAGCGCCGGGAAGCCCGCCGTCGAGGTCCCTGAGCTCCTGCGCCGCCAGTTCCTCGGCCAGATCGACAAGCCGGACGTCGGAAAGAGCCTCATCGAGGCTCTCACCCGCATCGTCGATCGACCAGGGGTCCACCGGCCGCAATCCCCGCTGCGACCGTCGGCTACGGTCACGCGAGATCTACGACTACCTTCGCCTCCCTGTTCGCGCGCGCGCAGGCATCCAATACTGCCCCGTGTGCGACGAGGAGGATCGGGCGCCAGACCGCCCAGCCAGATGGTCGACACAGGGTGCTCTCTCCTGGAGGAGGGACCCGGTTCGGGTACTGGCGTGGTCCGCGGCGGGAAGGGGCCGAGTACTCGAGCTGTTCGCTTCAACGCTCGCCTCGCGCTTCACTGCGGGAGGCGAGGGCGGACGGCGACGTCGTCCGCCCTCGACGACCCGCCGCGCCTGGAGAAGAAGCTGCGCCACGACGTCGACGTCGTGGTCGACCGCCTGGTGGTCCGCGACGGCATCGGCTCGCGCCTCAACGACTCGGTGGAGACTCGCTCTGCGCCTGGCCGACGGCCTCGTGACCATCAGGCGGGTCGACCTGGAGGCCGACGACCCGGCCCGAGCGCCGTTATTCCGGAGGAGGTCCTGCCCCAGCGACCATCCCCTCGCCCTGGGAGATCGGGCGCACCTTCCTCTTCAACGCCTCGGCGCCTGCCGGAATGCGACGGCATCGGCTCGCGGCTGGTGGTCGATCGAACTCGTCGTCCCGGACCCGCTGACCCTCCGCGAGGGGGCCGTCGCCCCATCGACCAGCCACCAGGACTTCGCTTTCACCCGTCAGCTCCGGAGCCTGGGGAGGACCTCGGCTTTCGACGTCGACACCCGTGGAAGGACCTCCCAGAGCCGGTCCGAGCGGGCCATCCTCTCGGCAAGGACTACAGGGTCGCGTGACCTACCGGAATCCTTGGGGCAAGGAGCGGACCTACGGGACGGGCTTCGAGGCGTGTCTCACCACTATGCGCAAGCACGACGAAACTGAATCGACTGGTCGCGCGAACGCTACGAAGGCTACATGGCGCATCGCCCGTCCGGCCTGCAGGCGCGCCGCGCCCAGAAGTCCCTCGCGGTGCGCATCGACGGCGGAGCATCGACGACGTCTGCCAGCTGTCGATCGCCGAAGCCAAGAGTTCGCCGACACCGTCAGGCTCACACCGAACGCCAGGCCCGGATCGCCGCGCGCAGGTCCTCAAAGGAGGTCCGGAGGCTCCGCCACCAGGTTTACTCGTGGACGATCGCTCACCTACCTGTCGCTGCCCGCGGCTGTCTCACCCGCACCCTCTCGGGCGGGGAGGCCCAGCGCATCCGGCTCGCGCCACACGCAGATAGGGTCGGGGCTCGTCGGCGTCCTCCGTGCTCGACGAGCCCTCCATCGGCCTGCACCAGCGCGACAACGCCCGGCTCATCGCGACGCGGCGAAGCTGCGGGACCTCGCGCAACCGCTTACGATCGTCGTCGGGCGACGAGGAGACCATCCGGATGGCCGACTGGGTCGTGGACATCGGCGCGGCAGGAGAGAGAGCTACGGCAGCGAGGTCGTCTGCTCGGAGAAAGCCCCGGGCGAGGGGCCTGGCCGTACGCACGCCGAGTCCGTCTGACCGCGTGCCTGGCCGGCGAGAGGGTCCATCGCCGTGCCCGCCGGGCGTGCTGCTTGCCGGACGAGGCGCGCGCGTCGCCTGACGATCCCTCGGCGCCCGCGAGACAACCTGGAGGACATCCGCGTCGGCTTCCCGCTCTCGTGCCTCATCGCGCGGTCACGGGGGTGTCGGGGTCCGGGAAGTCCACGCTGGTCAGCCAGATCCTCTACGACCCCCTGGCCAGGAAGCTCAGCAGCGCACGCGTTTCGGACGGCACACGTCCGTGACGGTGAGCGCGGGCCGGGCTCGACAAGGTCGTCCACGTCGACCAGTCGCCGTCGGGCGCACGCCGCGCTCAACCCCGCCACGTACACACGGGCGTGTGTTGGGACCAAGGATCGCTACACTCGCGCAGACCGCGCCAAAGGTGCGCGGTGCACTGACCCGGCCGATTCTCCTTCGCGTCAAAGGGAGGCCGGTGCGAGGCCTGCCCGACGGGACGATCGAGATCGAGATGAACTTCCGCGACGTCTACCACGTCCCTGCAGTCTGCGCAGGGCGCGCGGGCAACCGCGAGGCCTCGAGTCTCCCTACACACGGCGAACGATGTACGGACGTCCTGGGCATGACGACGATCCACGAGGCCACGCGAGTTCTTCAGCCGATCGGCTCAGATGCACCGCTATACGGCCACCCTCCAGATCGCGTGGGCCTCGGCGCGTCCAGCTGGGCCAGAGCGCCGCGACGCTCTCGGCGGGGAGGCGCAGCGGGTCAAACTCGCCTCCGAGCTGCACCGGCGCTCCACCGGGCGCGCGGTCTACATCCTCGACAGGCCGACCACGGGCCTGCGCTTCGAGGGACGTTGCTGCAAAACTCCTGGCCCAGTAGCTCCAGTCGCTCGTGGACAAGGGGCGACACGCGATCGTCCTCATCGAGCTTTACAACCTCCGGCCGTCATGCAGTCCGCCAGGCTGGATTCGTCGACGCAGCATGGGGCCGGAAGGCCGGATCGGGCGGAGGGGCTGTGATCGTCGCCGGACTGCACGCAGATCGCGCCGGGGCCCGAGGCTCCTCGCGGGCGGTTCCACGCGCGCCGCTGTGCTCGGGCGGCTTCGCTGTGAGACGGCCTGGAGGCCGATGGCGGACGCGCGCTACAGGCTACGGCCCCCGGCGCGGTGATCCCACGACCCGGGCGTCTACCTGCTTCGTCGACGGCGAGGCGCGTCACTCTACGTCGGCAAGGCGAAGAAGAGAGCCTGCGGGCGCGCCTGTCCGAGCTTCACTTCCAGGACCCGCGCGCTCTCGCGCGCATCCGTGCAGATGATCCACACGGCCGGAGCGTCAGATGGGTCGTGACGGCTCCGCTCGACGTTTGACGCTGGGTATTCGTGGATAAGGGTACACGCCAGCAACGTGGTCATCGCGATAACGGTCCTACCTGGCGATCTCCGGTCTCGAGGGTTCCAGTGTGGGTCACGACGCGCACCGCCAGAGGACACGCTACCTGCCATGCGCGAAGGTCGGGCGATCCGCGACGCACCCTCGACCAACTCCTGGCCGTCTTTCGTGCGGTCCTGCGCCGAGACGCGGAGTTCAACCGAGTCGCAGCGAACGGGCCAGACGCCTGTGCGGGCACATCCGGACGCTTTCCGCGGCGCCGTGCGTCGGGGCGGATCTGACGCGGCCGGGCACCGCGACATCGTCGACAGGCTCATCCGGTTCATGGGAGGGACAACGGCCCGGCCATCGCCGAGCGGAAGGGGCGATGGCCCAGGCCGCCGCGAACGAGGGAGTACGAGACCGCCGCCCGGTACCGCGACGGATCGCTGCCCTGGGAGGCATCAACGAGACGCAACGCCGTGGTCTTCTCCGGGACCTCGACGCCGACGTCTTCGGCGTGGCCTCGACGAGCCTCGGGGCCTCCGTCCAGGTGTTCTACGTGCGGGGAGGCCGCATCAGGGGCCAGCGGGCCTGGATCTCCGACGAGATCGCCGGGCTGGACGCGGCCGAGATCGTCTCCTTCCTCCTCCTCCAGGTCTACGGCTCGGGTGCAGCCCGGCCGCCCGCCGGCGGCGGCCCCGAGGGGTCGCGCAGCGTCGACGACCGCGCCCACACGCCTCTGGGGCGATCCCTCGCAGATCTGGGTTCCGGCCCCTGCCCGGGACCGCCTCAGCTGGAGGCCCTGGCTGGCGGAGCGGCGCGGGGGCGTGCCGCGTTGAAGAACCCCCGGCGGGGGACAAGGCCAGGCTCGCCAGGGCAAACCGTCCGGCTCAACGCCGTCCAGGCCTCCAACGCCTGCCAAGCTCTGCCCGCCGACATCACCGTGCGGTCGCGGGCCTCCGAGGGAGCTCAGGCTCGCCCTGGATCTGGGGCGCGCCCGCTGCGCGATCGAGTGCACGACGTGTCCCACACGCAGGGCACCCACCAGGTCGCATCGATGGTGGTCTTCGAGGGACGGCCTGGCCAGAAAACGGACTACCGCCACTTCAACGTGCGCGGCCCCGAGGCGAGGGCGACCCGACGCACACCGCCGCCATGGACGAGGTCCCTGCGCCGCCGCCTGACGCGCTTGGTCGCGGGGCGGCAGGGGAACGACGCGGCGGCGCGGGACGCTCGACGCCCAAGCGGATCCGCCGGCTGCAGGGAGCCGAGGGGCGTGGCCGCCGCCGAAGACCTCGCCGACGCTAGCCGGGCGGGAGGCGGCCGAGAGCCCGCCAGGGCCAGCGCTTCGCCTACGAGGCCGGACTCATCCTCGTCGACGGCGGGCTCGCGCAGGTCAACGCCGCCCAGCGGGTGGTCAGAGCAGGGGCGACGTGCGGATCGCGCGACTGGCCAAAACGCCTCGAAGGAAGTGTGGGGTGCCCGGCGAGGTTCCCGTCATCCTGCCCCGGACGTCCCCCGGCCCTGCGCCTCCTCCAGCAGCTGCGCGACAGAATCGCACCGCTTCGCCATCGCCTTCCACCGCAGGAAGAGGTCGAAAGGCCATGACGCGCGTCGTCCTTGGAGCGCCGTCGCCAGCTCGGCCCCGCCAAGCAGAAGGCCCTCCTGGCGGCCTTCGGGAGCGTGGCGAAGATCAAGCAGGCCACCGTCGAGGGACCTCGAGTCCGTGCGGGGGATCGGCCCTTCCCTCGCACGCGCCCATCGTCGAGCACTTTCCGGCCCGGGGCTTCGGATCCGGGTGCTAGACCTGTGGCTGATGATGAATCCATGGACGACATCAACGACTCGGCTCATCCCTGTCGGCATCCCCCAGACGGGACGGAGGCCTCGCTGCCGCACGCGGAGCTGCCCGAGCTGCTCGTCATCACGGGGATGTCGGGGCGGGCCGCACGCGCGCGGGCCGACACGCTGGAGGACCTCGACTGGTACGTCGTGGACAACCCGCTCCCGCCTGTTGCGGGGCCCTGGCCAGGATGATGACGCCAGACGGGTCCACAGGCTCGCCGCGTCGTGGTCGACACGTCCGCTCGCGGGAGTTCTTCCGCCGAGCCTCGCTCTCCATCCTCGACGAGCTGCACGAGAGCGGGCTGACCTACAGGGTCCTGTTCCTGGACCGCGACGACGACGACCTCGTCAAACCGCTACGAGGCGCGTCCGGCGCCCCACCCTCCATAGGCGAGACCGCAGGCTCCTGGACGGCATCCAGGAGGAGCGCGAGCTTCGAAGACCCTGCCGGACGCGCTCCGAAACATCCTCATCGACACGAGCGGGTACTCCGTGCACGACCTCGCCCGGAAGATCCGCGCGCCGTCGCCGACGAGGGCCAGTCGGACATCCGGCTGACGGTCATGTCGGGTTCAAATACGGCCTCCCGCTGGACGCCGACAACGTCGTCGACGTGCGCTTCCTAGCCTACTGGGTCCTGGAGCTGAGGCACCTGACGGGCAAGGACTTGCCGGTGGCGAACTTCGTCCTGAACAAGGCGGGGGCCAGGGCTTCGTCGAACGCTACACGGCTCTGCTCACGGACATCCCTCATGGCTACACCCGCGAGCTCAAGCCCTTCGTGACGATCGGCATCGGGTGCACGGGCGGCAAGCACTGCTCCGTGGCCATCGCCGAGGCGATCTCCGAGGAGGCTTCGGGCCGGCGGCAGGAGCCCGTCCGCACGATACGCACGAGAGATTTGGGGCGGGAATGACGCAGATTCGCAGAGGGCTTCACGGGCCCAAGAGTCGTGGCCTTCGGCGGCGGGCACGGTCTGTCCGCCAGCCTGTCCGCGCTGCGCCCTGATGACCCAGAACGTCACCGCCGTGGTCACCGTCGCCGACGACGGCGGCTCCTCCAGGCGCCTGCGCGAGGAATTCGGCGTGCTGCCGCCGGGGACATGCGGATGGCGCTCTCCGCCCTGTGCGACGACGGCGAATGGGGCCAGACCTGCGCGGGACGTCCTCCAGCACCGGTTCATGTCCGAGGGGGCCCATGACGCCACGCCCTGGGCAACCTCCTGATCCTGGCCCTGTGGGAGCACTCGAGTCCGTGACGGCGCTGGACTGGGTCGAGCAGCTCCCCTCGACATCAAGGGCAGAGTCCTGCCCATGTCCTCGACCCCGCTGGAGATCGAGGGCCCGTGGTCGACGGCGACGGCGCCGCACGATCGTCGCGGCCGGGTGGCGGTGGCCACCTCACGGGCCACGTCCACCACGCATCGCCGTCATCCCCAAGAACCCCCTGGCCCAGGCGGAGGCCCTCGTCGCCGTCGAGGAGGCCGACTGGGTGATCCTCGGTCCGGGGTCCTGGTACACCAGGCGATCCTGCACCTGCTGGTGCCTGAGCTCCGCGAGGTCCTGTGCACGACTAGAGGCGAAGCGCGCCCTGACTCTCAATCTCAGCGCGGAGAAGGGAGACGCAGGGATGAGCGCCGCCGACCACATCGGACGGTCTGCTTCACGCCCCGGGGCCTGAAGGCTGGACGTCATCCTCGCCGACCCGTCGAGGCATCGACGACATCGACGAGACGGAGCGCGCCGCGGTCGAGGTGCGGCGCCCAGCTCATGCTCGAGGCAGGTTAGAATGAGCGCGACGGGTCGGCTCGGCACGATCCTCTCAGGCTCGCGGCCGCGTACCGCGACGCCTTCGAAGGCGTGTTCGGAGACGTCTTCGACGCGGACTAGTCCCCTACAGCACACGGAAGACAATCACGATATTCATGCCGCACTCACACAACTGGGACAGGACGAGCTCCCACATCGGTCCGCATGCTGTCGAGCGTCATCGCCGAGGTCCTCGGACGATGTTCCGGTTCGCGGGCGGGCTGCAGATCGCCAACAGCAAGGTGGCGCTCCACGCGGAGCTGAGCCATCCAGGCAGCGCCAAGCACCTGTGGGACCTGGCGGCCCAGGCGTTCAGCGTCGAGCCCGAGCTGGTGACGGTCTCCCTCGTCCATGCGCCAGAACCCACTTCCTCGTCCGCATCACCCGCAACGGAGGCGCGTGGCCCGCAGGCTCGGCCTCCCTGGACACACCACGGGCGTCCGGTGTGCGCGGCCTGCCGCCGTCGATCGTCGGCGGATCGAAGACCGACGGCGCGGCTGCGTGGCGGGGGCGTTCCTCGCCGGGGTCCCTCCTGGAGCCCGGGCGCAACGCCTCGCTGGAGGTCGTGTGCCTGAGCGCTGAGTCCGCCACGCCCTCGGCGGGCTCGCGCGCCGCATGGGAGATCTCCTACCGGGCCCCGCAGATCGACTGCGGGGCACCAGGTGGACATCCGCGAAGGCGACGCCATCGCGGAGATGCTCACTGCATGGGCGCCAACGACGCCGTCATCCGATGGGAGGAACTGCGCGTGGAGCGGGAGGTCCACGGCTCGGCCAACAGGCTGGCGAACTTCGACGACGCCAACATGCGGCGGTCGGCCGACGCCGCCGTCGTCGCCGTCATCCGCGTCAAACGTGCCTTCGAATCCTGGGGAGGACGTGCCGGAGTGAACCTGCGGGAGGCCGGCGAGTTCCGCATCAAGTACCCCGAAGACTCCCTCAACCTGCTCGGCGAGAGGCTCAGTCCACCTGCGACGAAGGACGCGGTCGCCGGGCGCCTGCGGCGCCTGAACACGATGGCGGACAAGCGTGCGGCCGAACTGGGCGTTCCCTCCACGCTCGAGGCGGCAAGGAACGCCGGGCACGCGCTTGAGAGCCTGGGACCTTTTCGTGTCCGAACCACCGCCGGATATTTCGTGTGGGAAAGCCTCGCATCTCGCAAAAAGCGGGAGTCCTGTGCACCGCCCCGCCCGATGAGAATGAGCGACGCTGACCGGACGGCTCAGTCCGGCGTAAATGCACGCGCACAGCGGCTAGCACGATGCATGAATGCACACAGGGAGGATCGGAGTGAGCCATTAAAGTTGGCATTAACGGCTTCGGGCCGCATTGACGCAACTCACCCGCGCCGCACTCGCCCGGGGTGCCGACATCGAGATCGTTGCGGTCAACGACCCTGACCGACAACAAGACGCTCGCGCACCTGCTCAAATACGACTCGATCCTCGGCAAACTCGACGAGGACGTCACCACAGCGAAGATTCGATCACCGTCAGCGGCAAGGTCATCAAGGCCCTCGAGAGCGCGACCCCACCAGGCTCCCTGGGGCGAAGCTCGGCGTCGACGTCGTCATCGAGGTCGACCGGCCGCTTCACCGACGCCAACGCGGCGAAGGCCCACCTCGATGCGGGCGCCAAGAAGGTCATCATCTCCGCCCCCGCGAAGAATGAGGACGCCACCTTCGTCATCGGCGTGAACGAAAGCCGACTACGATCCCGCCAAGCACAACATCGTTTCCAACGCCTCCTGCGACCAACTGCACCTCGCGCCGCTGGCCAAGGTTCTCAACGACGAGGTTCAGCATCGTCAAGGGTCTCATGACGACGATCCACGCCTGCACCGCCGACACAGAACCTCCAGGACGGCCCGCACAGGACCTGCGCCGCGCCGCGCCGCCGCCCTGAGCATCATCCCGACCAAGACGGGCGCCGCCCAGGCGAGTCGCCCTGGTCCCTGCCCGGAGCTCAAGGGCAGGAGTTCGACGGCTACGCTCTGCGCGTTCCGACCTCAGACCGGCTCGAGTCACCGACCTCACCTTCGAGGGCCGCCAAGCCGGTGTCGGTCGAGTCCGTCAAGGCCGCGGTCAAGAGGGCCGCCGAAGGCCCCTCAAGGGCATTCTCGCCTACACCGAGGATCCGATCGTCTCCAAGGACATCGAGACCGACCCGCATCCCTCGATCTTCGACGCAAGCCTGACCAAGGTCATCGGCAACCAGGTGAAGGTCGTCTCCTGGTACGACAACGAGTGGGGATACTCCAACCGCCTCGTCGACCTCGCCGTCCTTGTGGGCTCCAGCTCTGACCCGATGAGCTGACGCGGTGCCCGCACACGCCCCAGCGTGTGCGGGCACCCGTTTCTCGTGAAAGGAACACAATGAGGGACTATCGATTCTCTCGGCGACCCTCGCCGGAGAGAGGTCTTCGTCCGGTCCGACTTCACACGCCGCTCGACGAGGACCGCAACATCATCGACGACGGCCGCATCCGCGCCGCCCTGCCCACGCTCAAGCGCCTGCTCGACGCCGGCGCCCGGGTCGTGGTCGCCGCGCATCTCGGCCGCCCGAGCAGCTGGTCAAGCCAGATTCTCCTTGGCCCCGGTCGCGGCCCGCCTGCTCGAGCTCCTGGAGTCGAGCGTGCCGCTGGCGGTCGAGCACCGCTCGGGGCCGACGCCCACGCGAAGGCGGACGCTCTGAAGGACGGAGAGATCGTCCTTTTGGAGAACGTCCGCTTCGACCCGCGCGGGGCCTCAAAGGTGGACGCCGAGCGCGAGGAGCTCGCCAAGAGTACGCAGCTCTGGCCGACGCTTCGTCTCCGACGGCTTCGAGTCGTCCATCGCAAAGCAGGCGTCAGTCTACGACGTGGCCAAACTGATTCCGTCGGCCGCCGGCGAGCTGGTCTTCAAGGAGATCGACTCGCTCTCCTCGGGCCACGAAGCGACCCTGAGCGGCCCCTACACGGTGGTGCTCGGCGGCTCGAAGGTCTCCGACAAGCTCGGCGTCATTGAGAACCTGCTGGATAAGGCCGACCGCCTCCTCATCGGCGGCGGTATGGCCTAGCACCTTCCTCCTGGCCAAGGGATGAGGGTGGGGACGTCCCTGCGCGAGGACGACCAGGTCGCCACGGCGGCCGACTACCTGAAGAAGGCCGAGGAGAACGGCGTCGAGCTGCTGGTCCCGGTCGACGCGGTGGTCGCCCCTCTTCGCGGCCGACGCCACCCCCACGATCGTCGCGGGCGGAGGAGATCCCGTCGATCAGATGGGCCCGGACATCGGCCCCCAAAACGGCGGCTGTCTATTCGGCGGCCATCGCCGATTCGAAGACCATCGTGGAACGGCCCCATGGGCGTCTTCGAGTTCGAGGCCTTCGCCAACGGCACTAAGGCCATCGCCAAGCGCGATGGAGGACACCGCGGGCTTCACCATCGTCGGCGGCGGCGACTCTGCGGCGGCCGTGCGCAACCTCGGCTTCGACGAGGCGAAGTTCTCACATCTCCACTGGAGGCTGGCGCTCCCTCGAGTTCCTCGAGGGCAAGGAACTCGCCCGGAATCGTCGTTCTGGAGGGCTGACATGGCACGCATACCATTGATGGCGGGCAACTGGAAGATGAACCTCGACCACCTCCAGGCCAACCAGCTCGTCCAGAAGCTCGCGTGGACGCTCGGCGACCTCGGCCATGAGCTACAGCAAGGTCAACGTGGCCGTCATCCCGCCGTTCACGGACATCCGCTCCCGTGCAGACCGTGGTCGAAGCCGACCAGCTGTCGATCCGCTACGGCGCCCAGGACGTCTCGACCCACGACGACGGCGCCCTACACCGGCGAGATCTCCACGAACATGCTCGTCAAGCTCGGCTGCGACCTACGCGGTGGTCGGCCATCGAGCGGCGCGGAATACCATGGGGAGACGAACGAGCTCATCGGCGCCAAGGCCAAGAAGGCGCTCGAGGCAGGGCCTGACCTCGATCGTCTGCTGCGGCGAGGCGCTCGACGTGCGCAAGGAGGCCGCCAGGGTCGAGTACGATCGGCCAGATCGACGCCATGTTCGCGGACCTGACCGGCGAGCAGGTCGCCGCGTCCGTGGTCGCCTCACGAGCCCATCTGGGCCATCGGCACGGGCGAGGTCGCCACCCCGACGACGCCCAGAGGTCTGCGGCGCCATCCGCGGCCGGATCGCCGAGCTGTACGACGGCGCGATCGCGAATGCGGTCCGCATTCAGTACGGCGGCTCAGTCAAGTCCTCGAATGTCGTGGACATCGCGGCCCAGCCCGACGTCGACGGCGCGCTCGTCGGCGGCGCGAGCCCTGAGGCCGAGGAGTTCGCCAAGATCGTCACCTACTACGAGTAGCCGCTTACGAGGTGGGCGCTGCCTCGTGCGGCGCCCACTCTCCGCTATGCTTGGAGCGCTCCGGGACGCGAGGGCCATGGCGGGGCCCGGCCGTCTGCCGGACGCACGCCGCAATCGAACGAACGCCGTCGGCTCCACGAGAGGCGCGGGAAGGGAACACACGGTGCACATACTGCTGATCATCTGCGAGGTTCTGCTCGTCATCACGAGCATCCTGCTGGTTCTGTCGATCCTTCTGCACAAAGGCAAGGGCGGCGGCATCTCCGACATGTTCGGCGGCGGCATTTCGACGTCGATGCGTTCGTCGGGCGTCGCCGAACGGAACCTCAACTACATCACCGTCGTCGTCGCGATCATCTGGGCGATCGTCATCGTGCTCATCGGTCTGATCGTCCGATTCAGTTAGCGATGCCGGCGTAAAGCCGGGGAGCGGAAGGGCCGCCTGCGAGGGCGGCCCTTCGCGTGCGCACGCGGCTGGCAGGCGACGTCGGCCGGCGGCTTATCGGTGGGAGACCGTCCGCGGACCCGCCGGCGACGCCTTCAGGCGGGCAGGGAGTCCAAGTCGACGCGCTCCAGCCCGACCTTCAGGACCTCCTCGTAGGCGGTGTCCGGAGTCATCTCGCAGCTCTTCGATGAGCTTGGACTCCGATGGTCCTCATGGGGAGGTTGACTCTGCACCGCCCTGGCCGGGCCGGACCATGTCGCTGAAGTCCGAGCCGAGGGGCGGTCCAGCGGGAGCTCTCCCGAATCACGGAACAGGCTGACCCGCTGACCGCCTGTCCCCGCTCGTGGTCGATCCCCACGCTCGCGTCCAGGCGCAAGGCGAGGCCACGCCGCCAGGGCACGACCGCCGGATGGGCGGAGTTGCCGCGGACGACGGCCGACGTCACCTGCTCGCACGGGGGCTCGTCGAGCATCGCGGCGGGTGGTGCGCCAGAAGGTCACCCCGTCCAGGCGAGGTCGGTGTCGCCGGGGAGTGTCCGTCGCGGATGCGCCGCAGGCTTTCCGGCCGCCGGCATCCCCCGAATTCTGGGAGGTGGTTATGCGACGCTGGGCCATCGCGCCCGATGGGCATGCCCGCGAGGAACGCCGGGCGTCCTGCACCCACCGCGCGACCGTGGGCGTGTCGGGCAGGAGCAGCGGGCTGACGAGCGTTTCGAGGTTGTCGGCCGCCCCGCCCTGCACCGCAGGATGACGATCTCCGAGGTCCGGCTCGCGCGCCGACGCGGATCTCCGCGTCCAGCCGGTCATCGTCGCCCCGTGGCGGGCAGTATCGATGACGATGCGGCACGGTGGGCTCGAGCCGCCCCGAGGCGGCGGCGACGGCGTCGCGCAGTCCGCCTTCGTCCTTGGCGACGACGATGAGCGTGAGGACTCGGCCGAGGGCCACGGATCCCACCGTCTCTCGCAGGTCGTCCATCCGCAGGACGATGTCCGCGGACGATGTCGAATTCATGCTGGATGATCATCGGGAGTTCCTTCCTACGGACGCCGCCAGGCCCTGCCGTCGCGGGCGAGCATGTCGTCGGACGCCGCCGGCTCCCCAGCTTCCGGCGCGTGGGTCGCCAGGGGCCTCGGGTGGGACGTCCAGTAGTCCTCGGCCTCGTCCACGAGCTTCCAGGACAGCTCGATTTCGCGACGCAGTGGAAGAGGGCGGATCTCCGAGCAGGACGTCGAGGATGAGCCAGCTCGTACGCCTCGGGGCGTACTCGGTGAGAGGCATGCCCGTAGGCGAAGTCCATGGTGACGTCGCGCAGACGCATCGCCGACCCGGGGACTTTCGAACCCATCTTGAAGGTCATGCCCTCGTTGGGCTGCACGTGGACGACGAGCGCGTTGTGCCCCAGGCCGTCCGTGGAAGGGAAAGGCAGGAAGGGCGGGTACTTGAAGACCACCGCGATCTCGCTGACGCGCCGCCCGAGCCGTTTGCCCGCACGCAGGTAGAGGGACCCCGACCATCGCCTGGTCTCGATGCCGAGCCGGAAGGCTGCGTAGGTGTCGGTGATGGAATCGGCGGGGATGCCCTCCTCCTCCTTGTAGCCGCGCTCCCATCGGCCGCCCTGCCAGCCCGAGACGTACTGGGCGCTGACGGCCGACTCGGACACCGGCCCGTAGAATCGGGTCGCCTCAAGACCTTCTCCTTCTCCAGGCGGAGTGCGCCCGGTTCGAAGGACGTGGGGCTCCTCCATCGCGAGTCAGGGCCAGCAGTTGGAGGAGGTGGTTCTGGATGACGTCTCGCGCCGCGCCGATTCCGTCGTAGTATCCGGCGCGCGTGCCGATCCCGATGTCTTCGGCCATCGTGATCTGGACGTGGTCGACGTGGGCCGAATTCCACAGCGGCTCGTACAGCTCGTTGCCGAAGCGCAGCGCCAGAAGGTTCTGGACCGTCTCCTTGCCCAGGTAATGGTCGATGCGGAAGACGGAGTCGGGAGGGAAGACCCGCGTGACGATGCCGTCGAGCTCCCTGGCGGACTGCAGATCGTGGCCGAGGCTTCTCGATGACGGCGCGGCGCCAGCCGTCGTCGTTCGAATACAGGCCCGCCGCCGCGATCCCGCTGAGGACGGTCGGGAACAGCTCCGGCGGGATCGCCAAGTAGAAGGCGTAGTTGCCGTCGGTGCCCCAGTTCGACCGTCATCCGGTCCATGGTCTCGCCCAGCCGCCGGTAGGTGTCGGGATCGTCGTACTGTCCGTGGACGATCCTCAGGCCGGACATGACCTGTTTCAGGCTCGTCTCGGTCACGGCGGTCTTCGCGCCCGCCCTCATGGCGGCCTCGACTCTGTCTGCGAGGGCCGTCGTCCACCTGGCGCGCCACGCCGAGGATGGTGAAGGAGGGCGGCAGGAGCCCCGATTCGCCAGATCGTAGGGGCCGGAAGGATCTTCCTGCGGGAGAGGTCTCCGGTGATGCCGAAGAGCACGATGCCGCACGGCCCGGCTATGCGTTGGAGTCGGAATCGGGGACTGCCCGCAGGGGTTAATGGTCAGCGCAGTTGCTCCGTGACGGCTCTGATGAGATCGGCCCATGCGGATCTCGGAATTTCGCGACCCCATCGTATTCCGAGTCTGCTGGTCACGTCGGCGAGGTCCACGCCGGCGGCGGCGAGCTCGCTGAGGCAGGCTTCGCGCGTCGTCGACGGCGGGCGCGATGGTGTCGCCCCGGAGGTCTCCGTGGTCAGCCCACGGCCAGCAGGGTCTTCTCCGGCATCGTGTTGACGACGTGGCGCGGGGCGACTCGTCGAGCGTGGCCATCTAACGTGCGTAGGCCCGCCCGTCAGGGCCCGGGGCCGTTGGAGGTTGGACCCGCCCTCGCCCAGGTCGGCGAAGCGGCCGCCCTCGAAGATGTCGAGAGGGCGCCGTAGGCTGCTGGGCGTTGGCGCGGCGGAGCGAGCTCCGGCGCGTCGAGCTCGTCGGGCGCGGTCCGGAGCCTCGTCCACGCAGGAGACCGAGAGGCGTCGGGTCGATGCGAGCAGTCGGCCAGCGGTGGCCACCAGACCGGCCAGGTAGGCCTGGGCGACCTCGACGATGGCGCTCGGCTGGGAAGATCAGCGTCGCGTCTACGGAGATCCCTGCGGCGATGGCGTCGGTGATGGCCGGCGCCCTCGACCGTCACGGGATCTTTGATCATGACGTTGGGCCTGTCGACGTGCTTTCACGGCTCCCGGCTCATGTTCGAGTCCTCGATGCCGTACGCGCTATGGCGGGGATCGACTTGATGGAGACCCGCCCATCGCAGCCGCCAGTCCTCTCACACGTCGTGGGAGAGGTCGCGGCCTCGCGCACGTCGTCGGTGGTCAGACGTTTGGTGACCTCTTCGGGCGAGGCCCGGAAGACGCCAGCTCCGGCGATCAGGCGGCGTAGTCAGCGCGCCGGATGGCGGCAGCCTGGAAGATCGCAGGTTGGTCGTCACTCCCACGACGTCATCGTCGCGGATCTTCCGGGCGGTCACCCGAGTTCAGGGCGTGCGCGGGACGAAAGTCGTCGAGCCAGATCGACACCGGACTGCGCAGCTGATGGCCCTATGGACATCGCATTCCAATCTTCGGTGCGGCTTCGCGCGAGAAAGCTTCGATCGAGCTGCGGGCGGCGGCGACACGCCTGCACGAAAGTCACCCCGAACTCCTCGAAGACTTTCGCCGCGGCGGGGCGCCAGTGGTCGATTCCACGGATCGTCCGGCGTCGCCCACTATCTGTCCAGCACCGAAGGTCAGAGCCTGGCCTCGACGGAGACGCGCGCCCTTGACGTCAGGGAGGATGACGGAGTCGCGGTAGTCCTGCTCTGTTCGGCGGAGACCCGGTCGAGGCTCAGGAAGCGAGACGACGCGGGCTCCGATCCCTCGGCGGCGGGGCCTCGCGCGCGCCTCGACCGCGAGGCAGACCCCTCGGAGCCGAGTGGCGAGGATCTGGACGTCGACCTTGCCCGTCGGGCTGTCGCGAGGACGTATCCGCCGCGTTTGACGCCCTCGGCGGACGTGCCGTTGAGCACGGAAGGGTTGCACCGGAGAGGACGAGGGCCAGCCGGTCGCGTCGCGCGCTCGATATGATTCCCCGCCAAGCCCGCAGCCTCTCTCGGTGGCGTCAGCGGGGGCGGACGACGTCGAGCTGCGGGCTAACGGCGCGGTACGCCCACAGGTGCTCGATGGCTGATGCGTGGGGCCGTCCTCGCCCACGCCGATCAGAATCGTAAAGCGTCCACACGAAGATCGAGGGGACGTTCGCGACGGCGGCCAGGCGAACGGGCCCCCGCATGTAGTCGGAGAAGACGAAGAATGCCGCCGTAGGCGCGGGTCAGCCCGTGCAGCGCAGTCCGTTGACGATGGCGCCCATGGCGTACTTTCGCGGATGCCAGAAGTGCAGGGTGCGGCCATGGAGACGTTTCCGTCCCAGTCTCCTCGGACGCGGTCAGGGGGCAGAAGGAGGCTCGCCTTCATCGTCGTGTTGTTCAGGGAGCCGGCCAGGTCCGCCGATCCGCCCCACAGCTCGGGAAGGGACCGGGGGCCAGGCCGTGAGGACGTGCCCGAGGCGGCAGTGGACACGGACGTTCCGACCTCGAAGGACGGCAGACGTCCGGGCCCACCCCTCCGAGATTCTTTCGCCACGAGCTCGTCGAGCAGCTTCGAGCGCCTCGCGTGGCTGCGCGCCACGCCTGGAACTTCTCGTCCCACCCGCACGCTCGGCCTTGGCGCGCTCGGCGGCCCTTTTGCAGGTGTAGGCGAGGAGATCCTCCGTCAGCGTCGGGAGACTTCTCAGGTCAGCCGGGACCTTCTTCAGCCGGCGAGCCCTCGGCGCCGAGCTTCGCGCCGTAGGCGGCGCCGGTTCCCCTAGCTTCGTGGGGCGGGGCAGGCCATGATCGTCGACAGGCGGATGGGACGAAAGAGCATCCGTAACCGCCCTCGCCTTCTCGATGGCATCGTAGAGGGCCTCGACGTCCTCCTCGTACCTTTCCGCCGCCGTTCGTCCAATCGACGTGCTGGGTGGCCAGCCATAGGCCTCGTGGCGACCCAGGACGTCCTCGGTGAAAGCGATCTCTCGTGTCGTCCTCGATCGAGATGCGGTTGTCGTCCCAAATGACGATGAGGTTGCCCAGGTGCTGCGTTCCGCGAGCGAGCAGGCCTTCGCTGGTCACGCCCTCCTCGAGGTCGCCCTCTCCGGCGATGACGGACGTAGTGGTCGAAGGGGACTGGCCGGCGGGGGCGTCAGGGTCAGAGCAACCCGCGTTCGCGACGCGAGGCCATGGACATGCCGGACGGCGGAGGCCAGGCCCTGGCCGAGCGGGCCGGTCGTGATCTCCACGCCCTTCGTGTGCCCGTACTGGGGTGGCCCGGCGTGAGCGAGCCCCAGGTCCTCAGCGACTCAGATCCTCCAGCTCCAGGCCGCTAGCCCGTGAGGAAGAGCTGGTTGTAGAGGGTGACCGAGGAATGGCCGATCGACAGGACGAAGCGGTACGCGGCCAACCACGAGGGATCCGAGGGGTCGTGCCGCATGACCCTGTGAAGAGCGTGTACGCCAACGGGGCGATCGAGATCGCCGTTCCAGGAATGCCGTTGCCCGCCTTCTCCACCGCATCCGCAGGGTCGTGAACGCGCCGTGTCCGTCGCGCGCCGATCGAGGTCTGTCCATTCAAGCTTCGCCATTGTAAGCCTTTTCATCGGGTTGGCCCGGCCGCTCCGGACCGCCGGAGCCAAGCTTAGCCGCCCGTTTTGCTCGCGTAACCAGGCTGCGCGCGGATTACGATCGTCTGCTATGGCACGTGTCGCGGCCTGCATCGAGCCCTCTCAGAGTCGAGTTTCCGCCCGCGCGGGCGAGCGGTTCCCGGCGCATCTGGCGGTCGAGACGGTCGGTGTCCCCAATACGCTCTCGGCTTACAGATCCGACCTGTCGAAGTACTTCGCCCACCACTCGCCTCGCGGGGCAGGGGCGGACCTGGCCGGCGTCGAGCGGGAGGACGTGGCATCCTTCCCCGAGTCGCTCGAGGCGATGGCGGCGTCCTCCGTCGCCAGCAGCCTCGCGGCCGTCAGATCGTTCCACCGCTTCGCCTTCGAGGAGGGCCCTGACGGCCACGAACCCCGCGGGCGACGTGCGGCCCCGAAACCTCGGCCTCGCGCCTGCCCAAGGCCCTGCACCGTCGACCAGGTCGCCTCCCTCATCGAGGCCACGCGCGTGGGCGAGGGGCCCGCGCCTCCGCGACCGCGCGCCCTCGTCAGCTCCTCCACGGGACGGGGGCCCGGATATCGGAGGCCGTCGGGCTGAGCGGGACGACCTCGACCCGTCCGGCGCGGCGGTGAGGCTGTTCGGCAAGGGACGCAAGGAACGGTCGTCCCGCTGGGGCGGGTACGCCGTCGAGGGCGATGGAGGCCTCACCTCGTCGGGCCCGCCCGGCCCTGGCATGCCGCGGCCCGGGAACGCCCTCCTCTTCCCTCAACACGCGGGCAGGCCGCTGTCCCGCCAGAGCGCCTGGGGCGCACTCCAGGCCGCCGCCGCCGGGCCGGCCTCCCGCGCGCATCAGCCCTCACGCTGCGCCACTCCTTCGCCACCCACCTGCTCCAGGGGGGCCGACGCGGGTGGTCCAGGAGCTGCTCGGCCATTCCTCGGTGACACCACGCAGATCTACACGCTCGTCGACCGCGACACGGTGCGCGAAAGTATACGCGGCAAGTCACCCGAGGGCCTCGAGCTTAGGTAGGCTGGAGGCGTGACCGATCAAGATGCGCTGTTCCGCCGATCGACCGACGACGAATTCCCCGGGTTCCCGCCCCTGCTCGACTCACGGGTCCCGCCCGCATCGTCGCGATGTCCAGCAGAAGGCGGCGTCGGCAGAGACGACGACGACCATCAACCTGGCGGCCGCCCTGGCGGCGTACGGGCGGCGCATCCTCATCGTCGACTTCGACCCGCAGGGGCCGCCAGCGCCGGGCTGGGGATCAACGCGCGCGCCCTGGAGCGGACGATCTACAACGAGCTCATCGCCGCCATGCCGAATCTCCACGAGGTCATCGTGCTGACAAGCATCGAGAACCTCGACCTCGTGCTCGCTCATCGACCTGTCGGCCGCCGAGATCGTCCTCATCAACGAAGTCGCCTGAGCAGGCGCTCCTCGCGGGTCCTGCGCCCGGTCGTCGACGACTACGATCTGGTCATCATCGACTGCCAGCCCTCCCTCGGCCTGCTGACGGTCAACGCCCTCACCGCGCGCGCGGCGTGCTCATCCCCTGGAGGCCGAGTAGATCGCGATGCGCGGCGTCGCCCTCCTCACCGAGCAGATCGAGCGCGTCCAGGAGCGCTCAACCCGCGCCTGCAGACCGACGGGGTGCTGCCGGCCATGGTCGACACGCGCACGCTGCACCCCGGGAGGTCGCCAACTCCAGTGCGAGCGGGGCTTCGGCGACACCGTGTGCACGACCCTACATCTCCCGGACCGTCAAATTCCCGCGACGCGACCATCGCCGCCGCGCCCATCACGCTGTACGCCCCTCCCATCCGGGGTCCGTGCGCTACCGCCAGCTCGCACGCGAGATCGTCGCACGGGGGCAGTGCGCCTAGCGCATGGACGCCTCGCCGCGGTCCGCGGAGAAAGGCGAGGCCTTCGCCGCCGAGGTTCCGACGCGTTCGGCCCCGTCTCGAGCCCTCCTCGCCCATCGCCGCAAGGCGGCCGGAGGACGTAGACGCCGTCAGAGGGTCAGTGCAGATCTCGTCGTTCGCACGTTCGCCGCGCGCGAACTCATCGGGGAGGCGACCGCCGCCTCGGTGCCGTTGCGGCGCCACCGCATATTCCCTCGGGGCGATGGGCAACCTCGCCCGCCGAACTCAGCGCCGCCGGCGCCCGTATCTCCGAGGCACACAGAATTCGACGACGTCGCAAAGGGAGACCGATGAGCGACCCGCACGTGCCGGGCGGCCAGCGCCTGCAGAAAGTCATGGCCACGCGGGGTGGGGTCGCGCCGCGTGTGCGAGGACCTCATCGCCCGCGGCCGGGTGACGGTCGACGGCCAGGTCGTCACCTCGCTAGGGGACCCGCATCGACCCGGCCACCGCGGTCCTCCCACGTCGACAGGGACCCGGTCCAGCTGGACGCCTCGAAGGTGACCTCGCCCTGCCACAAGCCGCCGGGCGTGGTCTCCACCATGGTCGACGAGCGCGGTCGGCCCGCCCTGGCCCAGTGCGCTGGCCGACGCCGCGAGAGACTCTCCACATCGGGCGGTCGACCCGGGACACCGAGGGCGTCATCCTCCTGTCCAGCGACGGCGAGCTCGCCCACCGGCTCACCCATCCCTCCTACGAGGTGCCGAAGGGCGTGCACGTCGCGCGGGTGGAGGGCAGCGTCACGCGGGGGCTGGGGCGCGTCCTCAAAGCGGGGCGTCACCCTCCACGACGGCCCGGTCGCGGTCGACGGCTTCGTCCTGCGCGAGGCCGCTGGCCTAGCGCAACTCGATCGTGGAGATCACGCCTGCATTCAGGGGCCGCGAACCATCGTCCGGCGCATCATGGAGGAGGCTCGGGCACCCGTCATGGAGCATCGTCCGCACCAAGTTCGGCACCGTGGAGGCCGGCCGGCTCGGCCGGGCAAGACCCAGCGTCTGGCGGGAAGCGAGCTCGGCGCGCTCATGCGCCTGGTCGACCTGTGATCCCTCGCCGGTCCGCATCGTCGGGGAGCGGCCTGCTGGGGGAGCTTCGCTCACGGCTGCGCCTGCGCAGCTGGGCGCCCGCGTGCAGCTGGAGGACGCCTCGCCGGCGTCGGCGTTCCTGGCGCGCGACCTGGGGCGGGGCTGTCGCGATCCGGATTCGCCCGCCCGCAGCTCGTGGTCGTCGCCACGCCGCCCGACGTAAAACAGGGACGTCGTCGATGCCAGCCTCGACCGCTTCCCGGAAGCCGTCGTCACCGACGTCGCCTCCGTGAGGCGCGCGCATCGTCGAGTGGCCGGTCATCCGGGGGCCGAGCGGTACGCGAGATGCACCCAGCGGCGGGGCGCGAACGGTCCGGCGCCATCGCTGCGGACGCGGACCTGTTCGTCGGCCGCCGTGGGTGGCATCACCCCGGTCGCGCCTTCAGGAGAAAGTCGGAGGGCGGCGGGCGTCCGCCGCGGGGCGAGCGAGGCGGTCAGAGCCGTCCAGCGGCTCGCCTTGGCCGTCGGCTCGCCCGTCGTCATGGACGCCGCCGCCCACGACACGGCCGCCGCCGTCGTCTCGCACATGCCGCAGCTGATCGCCCTCGCTCGTGGCGGCGGGCGCAGATCCGCCCGCCCAGGCCCTCGAGCGTAGCGGCCAGGGGCCTGCCGGGACGTCACGCGCATCGCCCACTCCGATTCCGCCCGTGGGCGGCGATCATCACGAACGCCCCGGCGGTGGCCGCCTCGCTGCGGGGTCGCCAGAACCTGGACGCCCTGATCGCCGCCCCTGGACGGGGGAGGATCTGCGCGCCCGGCGTCCTGGCCGGCAGTCTCCTCGGCTCATCCGCGCAACGACGGCGTCGCTGGGATCCCCAGCAGCACGGCGGGGCCCCGCGCAGGTACGCGGTCTTCGTCCTCGTCCCCGACAGGCCCGGCCGGCTGGGACGCCTGTTGACGGAGGTCGGGCAGATCGGCGTCAACATCGAGGACCTCAGCTGGAGCACTCCCTCAGCCAGAAGGTCGGCCGGGCCGTCGATCCAGCGTGCTGCCCGGCAGGCCATGCGCCGCGCCGTCGCGTTGGAGAGACGCGGATGGCAGGCGCGATCGTGGAAGGAAAGGAGCACGAGGTGGGACAGTCATCGCGGTGGACGGCCCGTCGGGGTCGAGGCAAGTCCACAGTCTCCGGCGGTCGCCCGGCGGCTCGGCCTGGGCTATCTCGACACGGGGCGATGTACGCGCCCTGGCGTGGTGGTGCCTTGCTACGGGGCGTCGATTTGGGACGACCGGGAGGCGGTGGCCACGCGGCAGCCGCGTCCCATGCCCCTGAGATGTCGCCGACCCGGACGATGGGCGCGTCTGCGTCGCGGTGGACGTCAGCCGGCAGATCCGCACGCCGGGCACGATCCAAAGTGGTCTCAGGTGGCCACGAACTGAAAGTGCGCGAGGAGCTCGTGCGGCGTCAGCGCGCGATCGTGGAGGGCGTTACGGGATCGTCGCCGGAGGGGCCGGGACATCACCACGGTGGTCGCCCCCGACGCCGACGTGCGCGTGCTGCGACGCCTCCGGGGAGGCGCGGGCTGGCCCGCCAGGCCCTGGAGCACGGGGAGCGCGGACGCCGCGGCCGTGGCCGCGACCCGCGACGAGGTCCTGCGCCGCGGCGCCGACGACTCCGCCCATCGCCGAGTTCCTCACCGCAGCGGACGGCGTGACGAGGATCGACTCCTCGAGCGATGGGCGTCGAAAGTCGTCGAGGCCGTCATCTCGCTCGTCCCGGAGGACGGGCGGTGACGAGCCGTCCGGACCGCCCGGAGGCCGCCCGGGCGGACGGCGCGAGTCTCCTCCGACCAAGCCCGCCCCGACGCCGCGCGTCCTCTCCCAGACGGCTCGGACCGGGGACGAGCGGCGCGGACGCCCTGCGCTCGGACTGGACGCCTACGAGCTGACCGACGAGGACCTCCAGGCTGTTGGGAGGCCGCGGACGAACCCTCCGGGCCGTCCGCCGCCCGCCGCTGCCGGTCTCGCCGTGGTCAGGCAACGTCGTAAGTCCACCCTGGTCAACCGGATCGTCAGCGCGGTGGCCGTCGGCCCAGACACGGCGTGACCCGCGACCGAGTGAGCTATCCGGCCTCCTGGAACGGGCGCGACTTCACGCTCGTCGACACGGGCGGGTGGGAGCTGGACGCCGCCGGGATCACGCCTCGGTCGCCCGGCAGTCAGGCCGCCATCCAGGCGCTGACGCGGTCGTCTCGTCGCTGGACGCCACGTCGGATCGACGCAGACGCCGACATCCATCAGAATGCTGCGCCGCTCCGGCCGGCCCGTGGTCCTCCGCGGCGAACAAAGTGACTCGGCGGTCCAGGGGTCGGACGCGGCCGTTTTGTGAGGGCCTCGGCCTGGGCGGGCCGCGCACGTCTCGACTATGCACGGCCGAGGGGATGGGGACCCTGCTCGACGCCGTCCTCACGGCTCTGCCCGAAAGAGTCGGCGGCGGCCAGTCCATCGCCGGCCAGCAGGCTGCCGCCGCATCGCGATCCTCAGGCGCAACGTCGGCAAGTCTCGCTCCTCGACACTGGCGCAGGCCGAGCGCGTGGTCGTCGACCCTGGCGGCGCGACCCGGGACCCGTGTGGACTGAGACCGTCGAACTGGACGGGGCGCCCGTGGACGTTCGTCGACACCGCGGGCGTCCGCCGCCGCGTCCGCCAGGCGAGGCGCGGACTTCGCCCCTCGCTGCGCACGCGCGGCGCTGGAAAAAGCCGAGCTCGGCTGAGGTCCTCCTGGACGCCTCCAGGCCCCTCACCCGAGCAGGACGTGCGCGTCATGCGCAGGTGATCGACGCCGGGCGGGCGCTCGTGCTCGTATGCAACGAAAATGGGATCTCGTCTCCGGCGACCCGCCGTGCCGAGCTGGACCGGGAGATGGAGCGCGAACTCCGTCCAGATCCGCTGGGCCGAGCGAGGTCAACCCTGTCGGCCAAGACGGGTGGCGCAAACAGGCTCACCCGCGCCATGCAGACCGCGTCGACTCATGGGACAGGCGGATCCCGCGGGGCGGCTCAACTCCTTCCTCGGCGAGCTGGCCGCCGCGCATCCCCATCCCGTCCGCAGGGGGCAGGCAACACCGCGGATCCTGTTCGCCACGCAGCCGAGCGTCCGCCCGCCGCGCTTCGTCCTGTTCGCCAGCGGCTTCCTGGAGGCCGATACCGGCGCTTCATCGAGAACCGGCTGCGCGAGCGCTTCGACTTCCCGGGACGCCCATACAGATATCGGTGCGGGTGCGCGAGCGCAGGAAGCGCCAGTAGCGTCAGGGGCCGCAGCTGCCAGCGGCTGGGCCCGCCAGCGGGCCGCCCGTCGATAGCGCTGGTCGGCGGGCTGGTGCCCCGGCGGCGTCAGGTGCGCAGGACGACGTATCTCGGCGCGCCTCGCCGGCGACGAGGTGTTCGGCCTGGCGGCGAAGGGAGGGCCAGGAGCCTCAGGGTCGCGCAGCCGGCAGACCGGCCATGTGCGGGGAGTGAGGAGGTCCGGCCGCCTGCCACAGCGGGTGGTCCGCCGGCAGGGGCTCGGGGTCCACGACGTCGAGGGCGAGCCTGATGCGGCCCGCGTGCCGGACGCAGCGCGTCGGTGTCGGCGACTTCGCCGCGTGCGATGTTGACGAGGGAGCGCCACGTCCCGCATGGAGCCGAGGAAGGAGTCGTCGACCATGCGGCGCGTCGCGCCGTCGAGCGGGACGGCGATCACCACGACGTCGGCGCGCGGGAGTGAGCTCGCTGAGGTCCTCCGAGTGGACGTGCGGCCGAGGTCGTCCTCGCAGTTCGGATCCAGCCACGCGCGAGGATGTCGACGCCGAAGGGACGAGCCTGTCGATCGTCCTCGCCGACGCCCCCGGTTCCCACGATGAGCGCCGTCGAGCCCGCCATGGCCGGGACGAGGAGGTCAGTTCCTGACCGGACGTCTGGTTGCGCGCCGCCAGGTGTATGCCGCGGAGGGCGGCGACGATGAGCCTACGGCGAACTCGGCGGTGGGCCCTCGCGCACGCCCGCGGCGTTGGCGACGGCTGAATCCCGCGGGGCGTGCTCGGCCGCGCCGTCGTACCCGATGGACGCCAGCTGCACGAGGGCCCCGGCCGACGGAGTCCAGGCGTTCGAGGAGCGCGAACCCGCGGTATCTGGGGACGGCCACCATGTCGATCGCGACGGCGCGGCAGCCCGTCCATGGGCCAGACGGCGACCTCGACATCGAGGTCCCGGAAGGCCTGCGCGTATCCGCCGTCGGGCACTGACACTGCGATTCTGGTCACGAAGCCATCAGTAGCCGACGCGCCTCCCAGTTACTCCCCCGGTTGGTGAGGTTATAGTCGGAGGCCGAGGCAACAACTGCAGACAGGCGAACACACATGGGCGGTCGGACGGACAAAGTATCGTGGGACACGTTGCGTGGGCTTTCGTCGCGGTGTACCGCAACGGCTCGATTTCCAAGGCGGCGGATGAGCTGGGCATGGCCCCCGCGTCCGTCTCCTCGAAGATCGTCTCTCGGAGCGGCGGCTGGGGTGCCGCCTGTTCGAGCGGACCCACGTCGGCATGGTCGCCACCGACCGCGGCGAGATCGCCGATCGCGCCTTCCCGGCCCGTGGACGCCCTCGCCAAGGCGGTCCACGCGGGGATCAGGCACGCCCGGCTCGGGGGAGCGCACCGTGTCCATCGCCGGGCCCGCGGAGTTCCTGTCGATGGTGGTCCCTGCCCCGATCCTCAGATGCTCCAACGGGCAGTCTGCGGCTCAACGTCCGCTTCGGCGTGGGCGACGAGCTCATCGAGTCGATGACCACCGGCCAGGTGGACATGATCGTCAGCACGGCGGCCCCGCGGCGGTCGGGCATCGCCTTCGAGCCGATCTTCGACGAGGAGCTCGTGCTCGTGGCCCATCCCTGCTGGACGGAGCGAGGCGGCGCGAGCATCGAGACGATCCCCATCCTCGCCTACGATGCGACCCTCCTCGATCGTGCGGCGCTACTGGCGGCGGGTCGTCTCGCGCAGCGAGCAGGCTGCGCAGGGCCGTCGTGGTGCCCGACAGGGTTCTGGCGGGGATCGCCGCGCGGGGGCAGGGGATGACGGTGCTGCTCAAGTACCTCGCCGAGGACCGCATCGCCAAGGGCGACCTGGTGGTGCTGCACGAGCCCGAGACTCCGCTGGTCAACACCTGTGACGTGGCCACGCGCCGCAAGGTCGCCGTGACCCCGACTCTGCGGTGAGATGGTTCGCACGGCGCTCGTCGAGCTGAGCGCGCAGCCAGGCGTAAAAGGGCCGGACGCCCGGTGCGGGGCCGCCACTTCCACCCAGCCGAGAGGCTTGCGGCCCTCAGAGCCCGCGACATTCCGCAGCCGGATCCTCAGCGGCCGGAACATGGCCCTTCCGCCCGGATTCCCGCGTCCATCATAATTCTACGTCCACCATACATACGTAGTTACTCATGTATGTATGAAACGAAGTGCTGACGACGCGGCGATGACGCGTCAGGCGCTGCTCGCGGCAGCTGGAACTTCGAGGCGAAGGGGTGGCGCAACGTTCGACTGCATCGCTGAGCGGCGCGGGGTGACGCGGGGCGCCCTGCACCACCACTTCGCCTCGAGAGGGGCGACCCTTCAGCCGAGGCGTGGGTGAGTGGTCCGAGTCGCCAGCTCTCTTCGACGGCTCCGGCCCGGCCCACCGATCCCCGCGAATGGCTGGAACCTCCCTGAAGGAGTTCGTCACGCTGCTGCACGGCGACGGACGCTTCCAGGCTCTGGCCTCCACGACCGTGCTCGTGGCCCTGCGGGCGATGAACGGCGGCGCGCACGGCAGCGCGCGCGCACGACGCGTTGGACGCCTGGCGGGATCGCATCCTCGCCGCGCTCGACGGGACGGCCGTCCACCTCGCCCCGGACGGCGCGGGCCTGGTCCTCGATAGCTCCTCCAGGGGCTCACCGTCACGGCGGTGACCCGTCCCGACGACCTTCCGCAGCCCGCCGGGCTCGACGCGGCGGCCGCCGCTCTGACGAGGGGGTTGCTCACGTAGAAAGACACCGATGTTTTCCCGCGACAACCGATACGACAGCCGATCGAGATCTCACGCCGGGTGAACGTCTCGCCTCGGTCGGGCGACTGGCGAGTGGCCGCCGCCGTCCTGTTCACCGACATGCTCCTGCACGGCCTGGCGATCCCCGTCCTGCCGCTTCTTCCCGCGGTGCCTCGAACGGGGAGCGCCGCCACGGGGGTCCTCTTCGCCTCCCACGCGGTGGCGATGATCGTCTCGACCCTGTTCGCCGGCCGCATCGTCGACCGGCGGGGCCCCAAGATGCCGCTCGTGGCCGGCCTGGTCGTCCTGACCGGAGCCACGCTGCTGTTCTCGGCGGGAGGGCCGTACTGGCTTCTCCTCCTCGCGCGCTTCGCGCAGGGGATCGCCGGCGGCATGTCGTGGGTGGCGGCGCTCTCGCTCATCGCCGCCACGAGCCGGCCTTCGAGCGGCGCGGCCAGATGATGGGCGTCGCACTGTCGGCGATCTCCCTGGGCGTGCTCGTCGGCCCGCCCCGGCCGGGTTTCTCGTCGACGCCTTCGGCGCGGCCTCGCCGTTCTACGTCGCCGCCGCGTCGCGGCCCTCGATCTGGCGGCCCTGCCTGCCTGGTCCGGGGTCGCCCCGGCAGACCGACGATCCCGCCGGGCCGCTGGCGGTCCTCAAGGTCCCCGGCTCCTCGGCGATCGTCGTCACCATCGCCATCGGCGCAGCGGTCCTCGCGGCCGTGCAGCCCGTCCTGCCGGGGCATCTGGGCGGGCGCGCGTCCAGCACGGCGATAGGCCTCCTGTTCAGGGTGGCCGCGCTGGCGGCATCGTCGCCAATCCGTCGTCGGGCGGTTCGTGGCGGGGATCGCCGCGCGCGTGCTCATCGGGGCCGGAGTCGCCATGGTGGCCGCGGCCCTGCTGGTGATCGGATGGGCCGGCAACCTCTGGCAGACGGGCGTCAGGATGGCCCTGCTCGGGCCTCTCCTCCGCGCTGCTGCTCGCCCCGGCGAGCCCACCCCATGAGCAAGCAGGGGCTTCCGGTCGCAGCCGCCCACGCTGGGAGGCTCGTTCGCCCTGTACAACCTCGCCTACGCGGCGGGCCTGGCGGCCGGGCCGCTGCTGACGGGCTTCGGCGTCCAGGAAGTCGGGTTCGCCGCCGCCGCAGTGAGTCGCCGCCGGCGTTCTCGCCGTGCTCGGCAGCGTCTCCCTCATCTGGATGCCCCGTCCGAGCTCGGGGAGTAGCCCGCGGCCGGCGTCGACGCCTTTCGCGCTCACCCGTTCAGCCGTCCTGGTTTTGCAAAGCACTCCGATTGAAAGCGGGATTCGCCTGATCGGCTGTGACGGGCGCCTTTCGACAGCAGATCAGCATGGCCGGTGACGCCGCGACAGTGCGATCGCTCGGAGATCCGAGCGGTGCATGAAAGCCCTGTGGAGTCCCTGTTCTTTCAAAGGGGACCCCTACAGGAAATTCGGACGGATATGCGGCAGGAAAAATGGGCCTGAAAAAGCCCTAGTTCGCTGCGCTTTGGAAGAATTAAGGCCCGTGATGTATTCTCTATCCGGTAGCAACGGGCTGTGGCGCAGTTTGGTAGCGCACTTGACTGGGCGGGTCAAGGGCTCGTGGGTTCAAATCCCGCCAGCCCGACCACGGGGACGCATATCCAAATTCTAGGTTTGTCTCTAAGCGGGGAAATTATGTTCGAAAACAACGAGCTCCTTCAGTAGAGGGTTTGTTTTGCATCAGCGTCATCTTGAAGGATCCAAAGCTGTAAAATCTATTTTTAAATAGTTTAGAGCAAGAGGATCTGTAGAATTAACCATAAATTTCGATCATTCAGATCTTATTACACGTCAAATAATATCAGTACGCAAACAGTTCTATACATGCGTTTACAATATTTTTAATTGTTTTTAATTATCGTTTATTAGTTTTATTCTATTAGAATATTATCGTCAATTCTTGCTGTTATGGTACTCGCTTGTATTTGTTTCTATTATGGATTCAACTGCCGACTTATTAAGAAAAATACCACACATTAATATATACTTTGGCTGGGATGGCATAATTAAATATATTTTTAACTTTTGCAGGTTTTCAATGTTTATCAGTGATATATTTAGAATATTATATGGTAAAACAAACAATTAGTTTAACAAAATAAAAGTAATAATTAAGCTAAAACAGCATTATGTAATTCTATTATTCCTATAAATGGAAAATAATGTTAATGAAAAGTCAAATTGTATATATAATCACTTAGATTGTCAAAATTTTGAGGTGAGTTTATATAGTACGCCTCTTACTACTGTAATTTCTGAGTTTAATTGATACTTTTGCATGTTACATTGCTATTTATTTCCATTAGTTGGAAGCGCTCTTATTCCTTTTTGCTTCAATGTTTCCCATCTTTTTATAGCTAAAAAGGCGGGCGAAAAACAAAGACAGTTAGCTACTTCAATTCTGTAATGAGGAAGCAAATTTATCTCGTCATGCAGATGATGCTGTTACAAATTGGGTAACTGTAAAGACTTTTTAATGGTATTAAAAAGAAAATAGGAAAACTACGAGACTACATAACGGCAATCAGTGACTATATGTCGCAAACAAACTTTAATTTTAGTTAAATTAATGTTGAATGTTAGTATTTTACGTATATTATCAATATCCACTGCCTTATGCTTTATTACTTTTTAGCGGCCTTAGGAAAATACAACTTGGATTCATAGCCACTTTAATGCTCTACTTATCTGAAATTTTTATTCTCAGCTATAAATCTATCTAAAAGCGTACCAGAATGTGCAAAAAGGTGCAGTTTCAGCAAATTAATATAATTCAATATCTGAATAGAACTGAAAAGAAGAAAAATACCATAATATAAATTATACATCAAAAACATATTAGAAAACAAACTAAGCAAGTGCAAGAATTGTCATGGAAAAATCTGAGAAATTACTATGCCGAATAAAGCGAGATTTTGACCTTGCCTGATGTGAGATATAAAGAAAAACGGATTGAGTACTAATTTGAGAGGAAAAGAGTGGGTCAGGAAAATCTACTTTTCTCCGTTCTTTGTTAGGAGATCAGTTGTTACCATCGTCAGGCAGTTTTATATGGAATGGGAAAATTTAAATGATTTAAATATTATAGATAGATTCAATATCTTTTCTTATGCTTTGGCCAAGAATTCTATATTCAATATGGTTCTATTATGGAATCTATAACATATCCGCATGCGATTGATGGAAATATAGGTGTAAGAGCGCAGGCGAATCTTTGCAGAAGTTTCACTTTCATATTTGGAAAAATCGTGTTATGTCTTCAGCTAATCAGACTTTATCATTCGGAGGGGACGCAGAATAGTTTTAGCTATAGCTGACACGAATAGCTCCTATACTTATAACTGAGTGAAGTCACTCAAATTTGGATCCCTTCTAAAATGCTCATCGAAAATATTTTTACTAGAGAGAGTTTAAAACGTATAGTATTAGTTGCAGCGCATGAAGCTAGTAAATTGTTAGTCGAAAAATGCTTACTTGATCATTCGGTTTAGCTAATAATTTATACTAAATTTATTTGATGGAGTACATCGTCTCCGCGAAAGCGAGACGACTCGGAAGGGCGGTCGGCGCTCCTCATCGGGCGTACTCTGATCGCCGAGGCAGAGGCGCCACTGGCCAGATTCACCACCCACGGCTCCGACGGGGCACGGTTGCACGATCGAAGGCGTCCCGCGAGTTCAGGCTGCGGATCGCTCCCGCCCGAGCAGGCGCGTCGTCCCACGGCGTCGAGCGCAGAGGCCGCCTGCTGTGTTGCAAAATGACCGCCTCCCGATTGGTCGGATCACTCCGCTCCCTCCTGCCGGCGGGCTGTCCCCGCTCCGTGCGCGGTCCGGCGGGATGCGGTATGGAGCTCACGCCGGGCATGACGCCCGAACAGACCTTGGAGCCGGGGCGGCGGAAGGAGGTAGGGGACATTCGAGAGCTGCGTCGAAACGTTGCAGTCGAGGAAGATCCGCTAACCGGCGGGCAACCTGAGATCTCGGACCCGGCGAGATCGAGCCCGGACGGCGTATCATTGAGACGGTTTACGCCCAACTCACGGATAAGGGAGGCTGATGTGACGACGCCGTGACCGTCAGCCAAGAAAACCGCCGCTCACCTCGGCATCGCATGGGGTTGTCCACGGCGGGACTCCGCCTGAATAACCGCTCACGCGTCCGCCGCACGGCGGACGTCAGCAACCCGCCGTATTCTCTTCACTGCCCTCAGCGATATCAGGCGAGTAGGGAACAACAGTTTCACGGAGTATCATGAGGACGATGCTTACCGCAACATTCAGAGGTCTAGGACACTGCCCATCATCGATAATGTCAACGAACTCCTCGGAGACGATCTGAAAAGCCGCGATCACGCCGGGTTCGAGAGAATTGCGAATCGCGGCGTCGACGTTTTCGATTTTTCGCTTTCGAGGCATTGCGTGAAGAATTGGAGCAGATATCCGAGCTGAAGTTCATTTTTCACTTTGCCGTCGTTCGTTACAGACAAAGTGACGGACAAGCTGCGCAAGGAGCGGCGCGAATTCTTCATTCCGCCGGGGCATGCCGCGAATCCAGCCTGTGACGGATCGGAATTCGAGATCAGACTGCGCAATAGCTGACTCAACGCGCGATTGCCCGTGAGTGCGCAGACTGGGTGCGGCGCAAAGTATCTTTCGGATCCAACGCCACCGGAAGTCAGATGCAACAATTTGCGGTTATCCAACGATCATATTGCGTATACTCAACTACAGGGTTTCACAACAGCGGATCTCGGCTATGAGCAGGGAAACGCCATATCGAGCTTTGTGAATCGCATCAACGATGGTTTCAGATGCAGAACAGTATATGCGGCTGTTTGATAGAGATCTGGGAATAATCAGCCAACGTCAAGACGTCACTGAGGCGGTATACGAACACATCGCCGCAGTATACGCGGAGAATTCTCCGGCGCGCATTTACTTTTCTCATCCTGTACAATCTGTTCGCCAATTTCCTCGATGACATAAGCGAAGACGTTCTACCCAACGATCGCACCGGATACCAGGATACGAAAGTTTGGAAAAGCCTGTATAATTTCCAGTGTGACGCCGCCATGGGAATCGATTAATAAATTGGAGAAACCTACAATGGCTGTATACTAGCGGATAGCGTTGGTTTTGGGAAAGACATTCACTGCATTGGCCGTTATCAAGTACACTGCAATTGCGGAATAGAGTCAGTGTTGGTTCCTCTGCCCGAAGAAACTCGCTGAAAAATTGGACGGGAATTACAATGCGAATTTGACGACCAATATTTTTCGCTGAAGACCGTTTCAACTATCGAGCGTTCTGCGCGCATACCGATCTGTCGCGGAAGAAGGGCATGTCCTGGGGATACCGTTGGATCGCATCAATTGGGGCAGCTTCTGACCTCCTGGTGATCGACGAATCGCATAATTTCCCTGCAATGCGGATTACTCCGAGGGCAGGAGAAACCGCGCTACCAGAGGCTCATGCGCAAAGTCATCCGGGAAGGCGTGAAGACCAAGGTGCTGATGCTCTCGCGACCCCGGTGAACAATCGGTTCAACGATCTGAAGAATCAACTGCAACTCGCCTACGAGGAGAATCCGAGAATCTTGCCAGAAAGCTGCACATCTCCACGACGGTGGAGAGGTGTTCCCGCCGACGCACAGCGAGTGTTCAACGAGTGGTCAGAGCTCGATCCGGAGTACCGACGACTGACCGCATCCTTCAGATGCTCGACTTCGATTTCTTCGAACTGCTCGATTCGGTCACCATCGCCCGCTCCGCAAACACATCCAGGGCGTTCTACGACACCACTGAAATCGGCGCGTTCCCTGAGAGGCTCGCACCTCTCGATCCGCGAGCCCCTCACGGACTTGCCAGAATGTGCCGGATTTCAACGAGATCTTCGAGCAGCTTCAAGCGCTCACCTTGGCCGTCTACACTCCGCTGGCCTATGTGTTCCCGAATAGGCGAAGCAAGTACGAGGATATCTCTACGCCGTCACCGCGGGCAACAGCCGCTCAGAATCTCGGCCAGGCCGGGCGAGAGGCGGGTTTGAAAGAAGCTGATGACGGCCAACCTCCTCAAGCGGCTGGAAAGCTCCATCGACGCCTTCCGGCTCACCTTCAAGATCGAAGCATCCGCCACGAGGCCCTCAGCCACATCAGCTGGGGCGCAGTCGGACCCGACGATGTGAAACCGGATCTGTCCGAACTCGACTTGGACGAGAGGATGTGAATATCGAGGTGTTCACTCTGGGCGAGAAGATAAAAATCGATCTAGAGGATATCGACATCCAATCGTGGCAGAAGGATCTCGTGGAATGACCGCGAAACCCTCTCCGAGCTTTTTGGATGAGATGCGGAAGATCACCCTGACCACGATGCCAAACTTCCAAAAAGCTCCGCCACCTCGTTCAGAGCAAAATCCAGCTTCCCGTCAATCCCGGAAACCGCAAAGTCCTGGTGTTCTCCGCCTTCGCCGACACCGCCGAGTACCTCTACCGCGAACTCTCGCCGGCCTTCGAAGCCATCAGGATTGACGACGGCGCTCGTCACCAGCGGCAGCAGCGCTAAAACCACACTCGGCACCGGTTACGACGTCCAAGAGGTCCTGACTCTGTTTTTCGCCTCGATCGAAAGCAGCGCCATCTGATCATGCCCGGAAAAACCGACGAAATAGACATATCTCTTCGGCACTGACGTCATCAGCGAAGGCCAGAATCTCCAGGACTGCACGTTACATGGTGAATTACGATATCCATTGGAACCCTGTGCGCATCATTCAACGATTCGGCCGCATCGATCGCATCGGTTCCACGAACAAGCAGATTCAAATGGTCAATTTCTGGCCTGACATTTCCTTGGACGAATACATCAGCCTCAAGGAACGAGTCGAGAATCGAATGGCCGTGGCCAATCTCGTGGCCTACAGGCGATGACAGCATCCTCAAACCGGACGATGACGACACCGATTTCCGCAAGGAGCAACTCTGCAAAACTCAAGACGAGGTCATCGAGCTCGAGACGTGCGCACCGGCGTATCCATCACCGACCTCGGCCTCAACGATTTCCGAGATGGATCTGCTCGCCTATGTCAAAGGGTACGGCGATCTCGCCGCCGCGCCCAAGGGCCTGCACGCGGTCATACCGGCGGATTCGCAGAGGGCCTCGTGCCCGGGGTGATCTTCGCGCTGCGAAACGTGAATGCGGACGGAGAACATCAATCGCGGCAACCGACTCACCCCTACTACCTCGTCTACTTGGACGACGCGCCCGGAAAGCGTGGTCGCCGATGCACGGAGGCCAAGAAGGGCAACTCGACCTCATCGCTCCGGCTGCCCGTCCGACGAGAGCCCATCAGGGGATGTCGTCCGCATTTTCAACAGGGCCACCCGCGACGGGGGGTTTCGGATGGACGCGTACTCCGAGCTGCTCACCGGCGCGATCCACTCGATGATCGACGTCACGGAAAACGCGATGTCGACAGCCTGTTCACGCCGGGGCACACGACGGCGCTGGACCCGGACCATCGCGGGCCTCGGCGATTTCAGGCTGATCGCCTTCATCGCCGTCGTCGACTGAGGGGCTGAGGCCGAGTGGCTGATCTGCTGCATCTTTGGCCCGCCGCAGCGAATTCGGCAGCCGTGTGCGAAGGAAGTTCTTCGATCATCCTGCCTTCACCCCCGCCGTGCGAGAGGTTCGCCTCGGAGGTGCAGTGCGTCACCTGGTGTTACAAGCTGGCGAGGCCACCCTCGATCTTCGGGGAACCGCCGGGGTCCCCGAAGTGCAGGTCCTTCAGTCGACGCCAGAGACGCCGATGTCTCAGGCGAGGTGCTGGCGGCGATCTGACAAGGCGATCCCCTTTACCCATCGTCTTCGAAATCGCTCGCAGCCCGGGAAGGCGGGAGGGTGCAGATGACCGCCGCCCACAAGCGGCCTCAGGGCGCACCGCGAAGATCAGCTGTATTTCACCACCGGCTGGCAGCCCGACGACGCTCCGCGACGGCCTCTGAGGCCGCGCTGCTGCTGCCTCTACGCTGCGATCTTGGAATCGCTGGCGCAGTGACGATCCGCCCGGGCGAGGACGTATCGGAAATCACCGCAAGGTTGAAAAAGGCCGGCAGGCTCAGGCGAGAAGATCGCGATGCTAGAACGCAAAGCCGGCAGGGAGAAGCAGATTCAATCGCAAAGTGGAGTTGTATCGCAGCGATCAGAGCGAAACGCCAGGAATTGGGCCGAATTCATCGGCGAGAACGAGATGCGGAGGTTCGTCGAAGTTACGCATGACATCGCCCCGACCTTCCTCCCCAGCCGGAGGACATCGTAAGACTCCGCCTGAATAGCCCTGACGCGTCCGCCGTACGGTCAGACGTCGGTGGCCATCATATTCTGTTCCACTACCCTCAGCCAAAGGAGGCGTTCGTGGGCGACACGCCTTTGACTCTGGCGATGTTGCGCGCCGGGCCAGCGCCTCCGGGGCCTCACTACCCGGTCAGGCGGTCACGCTCATCGCCGTCGATCACATCGACGCGGGACTGTGCGAGGTCTTCTATCGCGACGATTCCGCCATTCCTGACGCTCGGACCATCACCGATGCGGACATCGTGCGCCTCGAGATCGCGAGCGACTCCGATTCCGCTCCACCGTTCGAGCGGCGACCCTGACGAATTCCGTCTCGCCGCCGAGGCGCTGCGCATCAAGTACGCCGCCCTCTACTGACTCGATGGTGGCCGTCAACAGCTCCGACGTCGACCCGCTGCCGCATCAGATCCGCGCGCTCACGACGAGCTCCTTCCACGCATCCGTTGCGGTTCCTCCTGGCTGACGACCCCGGCGCGGGCAAGACGATCATGGCCGGCCTGTACCTAAAGGAGCTGATCCTGCGCTCGGACTGCGGGCGGGCCGTCGTCGTTGCGCCCGGCGGGCTGGTGGAGCAGTGGCGGGAGGTGTAACGCAGTAGTTCGATCTCCGCTTCGAGGTGTTCGGCCGCCACATGGTCGACGACGCGCAGGGAGCCGCAACGTCTTCGCCGAGCATCACTACCTGATCGTGCGGATGGATCAGGTCTCCCGTAACGACGGCTTGATGGAGCAGCTCTCGAGGTCAGTTGGGATGCGGCGATCGTCGACGAGGCTCACCGATGTCCGCGCACTATTCGTCGTGGGCGGGGAGGTCGACGAGACCAGGCGCTTCCGGCTGGGCCGGCTCCTCGCAGACGGCGCACAACTTCTGTTGATGACGGCACGCCGCACGCGGGCAAAGAGGAAGATTTCCAACTGTTCGTGTCCCTGCTGGACCGCGACCGTTCTGAAGGCCAGTTCCGCAAGGGCGTGCACCGCACGAACACCAAGGGCCCTCATGCGGCGCATGGTCAAGGAGGACCCTGCTCACCTTCGAGGGGCGGCCGCTGTTCCCCGAGCGCCGCGCCTACACGGTCGAGATACGAGCTGCAGCCCGGCCGAGCGGGACCTGTACGAGCAGGTCACCGACTACGTGCGCACCGAGATGGGGCGGGCGGAGCGTATCGCACAGGACGGCGACAGGAGCGCGGCAGCAATGTCGGCTTCGCCCTTGACCGTGCTGCAGCACCGCCTCGCCTCCAGCCCAGAGGCGATCCTGCGTTCGCTCGAACGCCGCCAGGCGCGTTTGGAGGCGAAGCTGCACGAGATGGAGCGCGCCGCCGAGGAGGCCCGGGTTCGCGGGGAACGGTCAGGCGCTTCTCGCCGACGCGGCACTGCCCGCGCTCTCGGTGGACAGCCTCGAGGACACCGAGGAGGAGACATCCGAGGAAGGCGCGCACGGTTCGAGGAACAGGTCGACGAGGTCGTGGATCTGGCGACCGCGGCGCAGACGATCCCCGAGCTGCGCGCCGAGATCGCGATCCTGGAGGACCTCATCCGCGTCGCCCGCCGCGTCCGGGTTCAGGATGACGACAAGAAGTGGGTGGGAGCCGCTGCCATCCTCGACGAGCAGATCCTTTCCCGCGGCGAATCGGGCGAAGTCCGCAAGCTCATCGTCTTCACCGAGCATCGCGACACGCTCGACTACCTGCGCGGCAAGATCGCCACCCAGCTCAGCCGTGCGGATTCGGTGATCACCATTCACGGAGGAACCCGGCGCGAGGGACCGCAAGGCGGCCCGCGAGCAGTTCACCCACGACCCCGACGCGGTGGTCCTGCTGGCCACCGACGCCGCGGGCAGGCTTAAACCTTCAGCGCGCGCATCTGATGATCACTCATGACCTGCCGTGGAATCCGAATCGGATCGAGCGGCGATTCGGCCGAATCCACCGCATCGGCCAGAGGTGTGCCACCTAGTGAATATGGTGGCCAGAGGGTACTCGCGAGGGGCGACGTGTTCCACCAGCTGCTGGCCAAGATCGCCCAAATGTCGTCCGCCTACGACGGCAATCTCTTCAACGTCCTCGAGGGATTCCGGCGCCTTCGGGAGCGCTCTCTGCGCGATCTGCTCATCGAAGCGATTCGCTACGGGGATCGGCCCGATGTCAGGCCAGCTCGACCACATCATCGACGAGGGGTCGCGGACGGACTGGAGGAGATGGTCCAGGAACGCGCCCTGCATCCCGAGATGTTCAGCGCCCTGAACCTGGACGAGGTCCGCGCCCGGATGGAGGCGGCGAGGGCAGCGGCTCCAGCCCGGCTATATCGCCGCGTTCTTCATCTCCGCCTTCGAACGTCTGGGCGGAAGCATCCGCCGCCGCGAGAGGGGGCCGGTACGAGATCACCGCGTCCCCAAACGAGGTCGGCGACACGGCCCGCCGCCGAACCGGTGGGCGCCCGTCGCCGACCACTACGAGCGCGTCACTTTCGAACTCGACCGCATCCGGCCCAGCGGCCTCGCGACGGCCGCCCTCATCGCTCCGGGCCATCCGCTGCGCACGCCGTCATCGAGGCGACCGTCGAGGATCTCGGCCCCGTCTTGAAGCGCGGCACCGTGCTGATCGACCGCCGCGGCAAGCAGGGCTGGCGAGCCGATGTTGATGTACACGGTCGAGCAGCGCATCCACAACGGCAAGCCGGAGGCGGACACCGTCTCGCATCACTTCGACTATTCGCTCCTGGGGAGAGGCGGTGACGTCACCGTCTCGCCCACGCCGCCGTATCTCGACTACGACGGGCCCCGCCCGGACGAGGGAGAGGCGATCGGCGAGATCGCCGGCAGCGACTGGGCGCGCGGGGTTCACGAGAAGGCCGTTCAGGCGCGCGCTTACCGGGAGGGCCTCCTGCCGCGTATGGAAGAGGTCAGAACCCGCGTCGAGGCGGAGACCGACCGTACGCGCCGCCAGGTCAGGGGAACGCCTGCTCGCGGAGATCAACCACTGGGACGTGAGTACACCCGGCTCGAAGCGCTCAGGCGTTCCGGTGCCATCGGCAGGCTCCGCGCCGAGACGGCTTACACGCGCGCCCGCCAACTTGACGAGCGCCTCGAGCATCGGCCTGACGAACTCGAGGCAGGCCGCACACCTCGTCGCGGTCCCCTCGGTGATTCGCGGCATCGCGCTCGTCATTCCCAGCCGAATCGTCGCCGCGGGGACGGCGAGGCGTCTACCAGCGAGACCGAGACCGTGGAGCGGCGGGCAGTCGAGGCCGTCTTCGCCGCCGAACGCGCGCTGGGGCGGGTGCCGGAGGAGATGGCGCGCAACAACCCCGGATACGACATCCGCTCCACCGACCGGGACGGACGCGTCTACTACATCGAGGTCAAGGGCCGACTCGAAGGCTCCGAGACCTTCGCCGTCACGACGAACGAAGTGACCTTCGCTCAGACCCAGGGCGAACGCCACCGCCTCGTGCTCGTCAGAGTCTCGCCCGAGGGCGCCGCCGACGACCGGTTGCGCTACGTTACCAGCGCTTTCACCCCATCGGACCTTCGACGACCACCGCTCCTTCACGGAGGTGGCGCGACTACTGGACCAGGGGAGGGCCGCCCCTGATGACGCCCCACAATGAACTCTTCAACCGAACCACCACCGACGAAAGAAGCACTGCTGACCACTCTTAAGAAAAAGCTCATCGAGGTCTCGCTGCCGCTCGAGGCGATCAACACGGCCTCCGTACGCGAGAAGTCGATCCGCCATGGGCACCCCTTCGACTCTGCACCTGTACTGGGCGCGGCGTCCACCTGCACGGCCCGGGCGGTCCTCTTCGCCCAGTTGGTGGACGATCCTTCGGCACGCCCGGAGGAGTTCCCGACCGTGGAGGGAGCAGGACGCGGAGAGAGCCGCCTACACGCCCTCATGGAGAGACTGGTGGTGTGGGAGAACAGCAATGACGAAGAGCTGTTCCGCGAGGCCCGCGAGGAGATCCGCAAGAGCAACGGCGGCGAGCTCCCGCGGTTCTCGACCCGTTCGCGGGAGGCGGGTCGATCCCGCTGGAGGCGCAACGCCTCGGCCTGGAGGCTCACGCCAGCGACCTCAACCCGCTGGCCGTGCTCATCAACAAGGCACTCATCGAGATCCCCCGAAGTTCGCGGGGATGGAGCCCGTGCATCCCGGCGGAAACGAGCAGAACATCTATCAGCGCGCTGAAGGCCTCGCCGAGGACGTCCGCTACTACGGGCGGTGGATGCGCGATGAGGCCGAACGCAGAATCGGTCATCTTTACCCGAAGGCCATGGCGCCCTGACGGGTCCGAGCAGCACGGTAATCGCCTGGATTTGGGCGCGTACGGTGAGAAGCCCCAACCCGGCGAATCCCATCGAGACGCCGCTGGTTAAATCGTGGTGGCTGAGCAAGAAGAAGGGGCCACGAGGCGTGGATCAAGCTTCTGTCGTAAATAATGAAGTCCAATATCAAGTTCGCAATGATCCAAATGGACCCATAGCAGAGGAAGATGGAACTATTTTCTCGCGGCAACGGTCGATCGTTGAGCGATGGATCGTTCATACCCGAATTCTTATATTCGCGCTCAAGCTAAGAAAGGTGGTTTAGGTGTTCATTTAATAGGTATTATTGCGGAAGGAATGCGAGAACGACTCTATATACCTCCTAATCGCTTACAACAGGAAATTGCACATGTTAAAAGACCTAATGATATCCCTTCACAAGAAATTCCAATTAAAAATCATGCATGTTGATCGTTTACCCATGTACGGAGATGCTCAACTTTGGGGAGACGCTTTTTACAAATCGACAATTAGTTGCTTTGACGACGCTGAGGCGACCTTTGTGTTGACCGAGCGCGTGAGCAGGTGCTGGCCGACACGCGCGCTGCGGGAATTCCTGATGGGGAGCGCCTTGAAAAAGACGGCAGAGGTGCTCAAGCCTATGCGGATGCAGTGGTCACCTATCTCGCTCTTGCTGTGAGCCGACAAGCTGACAGACTTTTCATCTTTGTGCAAGCTGGCAGTCCATGAGGGGAGAAGATTCGGAACGTTTTCTCGGGACAAGCCATTCCTATGATCTGGGAGTTTTTGCCGAAGTAAAGTCCTTTTTCAAGTTCTTCTGAAACTTCCTGGGTCGAGTGAAATGGATATCCGAGTCTATCGAGACATGTATCGGCGGCTACCTGTGGATATATAAAGTCATGTTGACGCAAATTCTCGGATTTACGATAAATTAATTGTTTCTACTCGATCCCTCCATACTACGACAACATTGGATACTCGGATTTATCTGATTATTTCTATGTTTTGGTTGCGTTGTTTGCTTACATGATGTTTATCGCAGATATTATTTGGAACCATGATGACACCTAAAGCTGATGAACTCGTTGCCAATCCGTATCGTACATCACGGCAAGGACGGTGCTGCAAAGTTCTTCGTCGATGGCCTGCAAATTCGGTGTTCCACCACATCCGCGTGGGCGAATCTCGAATGTGCAATAGCGTCTATTATGCTTATAAACAGCAAGATTCGGACAATAGGCGCACCTCTTCAACGGGATGGTATACGCTGCTCGATGGATCTCATCGGACAGGATGGGAATTACCGCTACATGGCCAATACGCAGCGAGGAGGAAGGCCGTTTTGCTCGGCCTCGGAACTAACACTGGCTTCATCCATCGTTTTAGCCCTGCCGCCCTCGCCCCGAGGATGCTGAGGCGGCAACTCGCCGGGCCTTCATCGCTCAGCTCAGGTCGGAGCTGCCGGTGGCGTTGCACCGCTCATACAGGGTGGCATCGCCCGGTTGATCTGGCGCAGGCGGCGATCGGGCCCGGGGATCTCAGTGTTCCCGGTACTCGCGTGTGCACGAAGCCGACGGCTCAGACATGAGCGTGAGAGGACGCGCTGCTGCTGATCAACGCCACGCTCGACGAGGTGTTAGAGACAGGAGTCGGACTTCGACCCGGAGACCCGCTTCGCCGTCAGGTGGGTACCAGCAGTACGGCTGGGAAGAGGAGGTTCCGGCATCGCGGGGACGGCTGGCGCGCTCCATCACCTCTACTCGGCGCCTTGGGGCGGCGGGATCTTCAGAGGCGAAGGCGGCAGGGCGGCTGCTTTCACCCCTCGCGGCTTGACAGTGACTGGGACCCGGCCGCGGACGACCACGTGAGCGTGTGGGAGGCGACGGTGCGCCTCGCCGCGACGATGGCGAAGGGGCGAGCGCCGACAAGGTGGCAATTGCTGCCCGCGGTCCCATGACGGCTGTGAGCCTGGACGCGGTGAGAGGAACTCGGCTTTCTGCTCTTCAGAAGCTGAGAAAAGGGAGACAGCGAAGACGCCCCTCCTGTTCAACAGCCTCGTGAGCGCATGGGGCGACGTATCCGAGCAGGCCCGCAGGATCACTCGAGTCCGCGGGCGGCCAGCAGGAACTCGGCTTCGACGAGACGGACTAGGCGCATGGGGAACGAAAAGGCGGGAGCCGGGGAAGAGAATCGCCTCGGCGCGACGGCCGCTGAATGCGGCTTCATCCGGGACTTACGGACTCGATTCTTCCGCAGGAGCGTCGGTGATGCTCCTCGCGCCGCTGAAAACAAACGGGATGTCATTTAGGAGACGATCATGGCGATGACAGCAACCGGGGCGGATCGGCGGGGCGTCGACCTGCTGTCCGAAGGATTGCGACGCAGTCGATCCGGTCGCGACTCAGGCTTTCGGCACGTCCGATTGGCCTGCGGTGGACCGCGGAGGACGCCGCCAAGTGCGGCGTGCTGTGCGCACAATGACGAAGTGGGACGTTCAGGTCAGTTGCGGGCGATCACCGAGAAGGGCTTCCGCAGGACGTGCTCTCCCGCGCGCAGCAAGGCTTCGCCTCGAACTGCGGGACACCCGCATAGGTGGGCCCACAATGAGCAGTTTCAGCTCCGATGAGCGCCATCCGCGCCCTCGAGCACCATCGAGCGTCTGCCTGCAGGCCGTCGACGCGATGGACTCCGGCGGCGGACGTCCGCAAAGCTACGGTGGACCTCCAACGCACCGTGTTCGAGGCAGAACCGCGGGAGACCAAACGGGTGGCCTCGGCCCGGAGTTCGGGTCCTGAAACCCTGGAGGGACGTGATCCGGCCCCATGACGACGTGGCGCGCGGCGAATTCACGCCTCAGATTCGCCGCCGATCTGCACCTCGTCCACACCGGGCGAGCCGTGAGCGCGGAATACGGGGACCCGGTGGAGTTCTTCAGCCGCACCTACCTCACTCGGGGGCCTGCGACCTTCTGTCCCGTGCACTGCGCCAGCTGACGGCGACAGAAGCGCCAGCCCGTGGTGAACCTTCAAAGCGAACTTCGGCGGCTGGAAAAGCCCATTCGATGCTCGCTCTCACCACCTGTTCGGCGGCACCGCGCGACCTGCCGCAGGAGGTCCAGGAGCTCGTCGCGCCAGCGGCAGCTGGATCTCGCGAGAATGGGGTGCGGCGGGTCGCGCTCTGTGGGAACCTATCTCAAGCAGGCTCGCCCGCCATTAAGAGGACAGGACGGAGTGCGCACCCTCTGGGGCGGGCTCGCCCTGGCAGCTCGGCGGCCGTGAGGCGTCCAGCCTGGTGGCCGAGGACGTGACAAGGCGGGCACTAACCCCGGCGAGGCGATGCGGACGCTGATCACGGCTCACTCGCCCGCGTTGATCCTCGTGGACGAATGGGTGGCCTCGCGCGCCAGCTCCTCTCAGACGCCGAGCTTCGGCGGGTTCGTTCGATGACACGCAGTTCACGCTTCCGCAGTCGTTGACGGAGATCGTGCGGTCCGTGCCCGGGGGCCATGTTGGTAGTGTCGATCCCGCCTCACGATGCCGGGCGCGGCAGCACGAGATCGAGATCAGGATCGAACGGGCGGCTGGCTCTCGAGCGCCTTCAGAACGTGGTTCGCCGCGTGGCCGACCAGTGGCGGCCGTCGAGCGAGACGAGTCGTTCGAAATCGTTCGCCGCAGGCTCTTCGGGAGCCGAACGCGGAGGGGCGGACGATGATCTCGGCCGTGGCCCGCAACTTCGTGGCCATGTATCGGGACAACGCAGCGATATTCCCGCGGGACGCCGCGGTGCCGGGGACGGAGTACGAGGAGAGGATCCGCGCCTGCCACCCTCACACCTGAGCTTCTGGACAGGCTGCTGAGGACTGGTCCACTTTGGAAGGTTCCAGCGCACGCGGCGTGCTCAAGCTCGTCTCGTCGATCGTGCACGAACTGTGGGCCTCCAACGACATGTCTCCGCTGATCCTGCCAGGCAACGTTCCCTTGGACGCGACAACGGTCAACACCGACTTGACGCAGTACCTGGCGGATCAGTGGAAGCCGATCATCGATTCCGACATCGGCAGGCCAGGCTCGACCGCCCGTCAGATCGATGCGCGCCCGGCCGAGCCTGGCCAGCGGTTCAGTCGCACCAGCGCCTCGCCCGCACGATTTTTCATGGGCGCGGCCCCAGAAGCGAGGGCGCCCGGAAGGGGCTCGACAAACAATACTCGTGGCTCGGCACCCGCCATGCCCGGCGATACGCTGGGGAACTTCGGGAGCGCGGTCGAGCAGCTCGCGCGGCATCGTACTCTTCTACGAGGAGCATGGCACACTGCTGGTTCGACGCAGCCTCTATCACTGGACGACCAACGACTCATGCCGAACGCCTCCGGGACGAGGAGGCCGTCTGCAGACGAGATCACCCGGCGCCTGCGGGGCGAGGAGCGGGAATCAGGAAGTATTCGACCGTGTGCACGTTGCCCAGCCTCCAGTGCCGACATCCCCGATCTCGAGACACCCGGCTCGTGCTCGTCCATCCGCGCCACTCGGTGACGAAGAAGGAGGCCCTGATTCCGCAGTGCGCTCAGACTGGGTTCATGGCACGATCGAGATCGAAGGTGCAAGCCAACGCATCCACCTGCAACGCCCTCGTGTTCACTTTGCAGCGACAAGAACGAACTGGACGGCTTGAGGCTGCGACTCGCAGCTACCTCGGATGGGCGCGTGAGCAATCGTAACCAT
>BNJT01002852.1_pt1 | contig 199263 bp, 267 predicted proteins | sample 8540491 | NCBI WGS metagenome assembly BNJT01 (sample SAMD00202455, study PRJDB9452) | human saliva metagenome | host: Homo sapiens | reverse complement strand
ACATGACAACCTCCTAAATCAATGGTTGATAGGTTTCATTTAATCTAAGAACTTTAATCTCATCTCTAACCGTAAAAAAATCATACCACCAAACATCATAAATAAAGCCAGGAATCATCGCAACTCTCAATAACTTTTCATCAAATAGAACAAAAAGCATCGGTCCCCCAGCCATGATAACATTAAAAAGCACCTATCAAAGAAAGATTGAAAGACTAACCTATTAATAAATCGTCGAGTTTCCTCACCAGGATAAACTCCATAGATGTACTCTCCTGTTTTTCATACGATCTGCAATTTCTTCTCCACTTATGTTAATAAAAGCCAGCTATACTAAATAAAAAGAGAATAGAGCATATAGGTATAGATCCAAAGTGGTTTCCCAATTGTAAACTGAGAAGACAATTCAAAGAAGCTAGTATTAGATGGAAACAGTTTCTGTAACAATAAAAAGAATATAGGTTGGCAGACCTAAAAAGTTATTACATACATAAAAAGGCATCACTCCAGCTGGATTCAGAACCACATCAAAATAGAGTACTTTTTAAAACGATTGTGTAAAAACCAATTTTATGTATTGCAATCCGATAACGAGCTCTATAAATAACAGCAAGTAGATAAACAAATAAAAATTCCCATCACTATTAAAGATATTAATACAAAGATAGAAACAGGTACTGTTTTGGAAAGATATCAATCAAATCTTGAGGAATATTTAAAACTATCCCAACCAATAAAATAATCGTTTGACCTCCAATCCCAATACTTGCATTCATGTTTGATAACCATATCAAGAAAAAGGCTCCTGCTATCAAAAGACAGGTATTCATGACTAATATCAGAAGATTAGATAGATTGGATTGAATAGGGCAAATTTAATGAAACAGACTAATGCTTGAATCACAGCTATAAAACAAAGTCAAATACATCATGTCGTCTACTTTGAATCTCTTCAGGCATGGAGGAGAGACCAAGTCTTTTAGAAAGAGAAATCATTTGCCACAAAATCATAGAAGACATCCACGGAGATAAGCCTATTGAAAATACAGACAAACTTCTCAAATTTCCACCTACCAGTGCAGTAGAAAAGGATAAATAGGCTGTAGCATCACCTAAAAAATTCCTATTACTTAAGTCAACAAAAGGAAGTGTCAATCTACTACCCCAAAACATAGATAAACATCAAAAGCAGTGTAACAAAACCTTTTCTTACAACTATTGATGAAACATATTTTTCATAAAACTTCCTTTCATTTTTGATTTAACAGCCTGAAAAAGACTCTAATAACTAAAAACTAATGGCTAATCGGCACGTTAAAAATTTCAATTTCTAAATAGCTAACTCTTACTTCAAATAGTTACCGAACAAGTCTATTAAAAACTCCATCTTACCATTATAAACAGCTGTTCCTATACTGTCAATCAATACTTCATACTCCAAATCAATATATCAACCAAAAATGTCAAAAGAATTGCTATAACAACAAAAATTATCATTAATTAAACAATCGTTTTATTTCGTCCACCATTTTCTCTGGATTTTCTTTATTAAATATATCTAGACTTTATCTTCACTACGAACCGTAGTATTAAAAAGCAAATATCGGTTTCCCAGTTTTATATACTTTTTCTATAATATTCTCAACTTCTACTCATAGTTAATATCCAAATAAAAGTCAATTTTTCCAATGCTTTAATCACATTCATTGGATTATAAGTTGGAAAAAGATTCTACATTTAAAATATCTTTGTAAGTCCATAATTTCTGATGCAAATAATGTAGGTGCTAATATTGAAAAATGAATGTAGGGTAAATTTTTAATTAAATATTCTAAATGTTCAATACGACATGTATTAGTAAAGATTGCAGTATGATATTGTTGTTCATGAATTAGGAATTTAATCCTTTTCAAAATTCATTTTTCTCATCACAATTTCAGACCATTCTAATCCATAATAATACCACCATTCTTCTCTAAAACGATTTAGATTCACCAAATACAAGGTTTATTTCCTGTATAATGAATAATCTTCGCTTCATTTTTCTACTTTGAGAGATTCTGTATACCATGAATCGATTCCATAATTCTTGCTACTGTATCCATTCCACCATAAAATTATACTTTTGAGGTAATCTCTTCCAATTATTTTGAAATAATCTGTTCAAAATCCCTTGATCTCATAACTACTCTCATGAAATTCATTTGTTAATTGAAGTAATTTCTTAGTAATGCCCTCTCTTCTCCAAGCATCTACATCAATCAACATAACGCCTGAATTAAAGGTGTTTTTCGCAAGAATCATCTTCCACTGCTGCAATGGAGAAAGCCATCAAAATCTTCTGAAAACAATTCCTCTATGCTATCTCTGACAATAATATCAGCATCGAGATATAAAAGCTTTCTTTTCTTTTACATACTGAGGAATAAAAATAACGAAAGAAAGCTGCGTAACTAAATGTGAAGTGGTAAATGATAATTTTTAAGACTGTGACTGCTAATTTTCACATTCACAATTTCTGAAGATAAGGGTTCCAACCGCTTTGTCATTAATTGAAACCATTCTGAAGGCATGTCATCATTAAATATATAGAACTTTTACATTTCGATTATGGGCACATACTGACTTGATTGTTGTTTCAATCTTATCACGATACCCACTATCTACTCCCACTAGCAATAACTTTTTTTATTCATTTAGATAGCTCCTTCTACATTCCTAATAATATATCTAATCTAAAACATTATTTAAAAATCATAAGATATTCAGATACGTTTTTCTTGTATTAATTCATGTATTTTTGAAATCATATCTTCAGTATTTTCACAGATAATCGCTTTATCTCAACATGATTTGTCTCTTTTATAAGCAAAAATGGTAAATTCTTATTTAATGCTTCTTGAGTTGGTTCTTCCCATGTTGCTCCCTCTGCATATATCCAAAACTGCTAGTGCTTTCTCTAGGATATGCTTGTAGCTATTGTTTGTGTGTGCATTTGGATAATAGTAAAGATTTGGATATTCATATACTGTTGTTGGTGCTGGAAAACAAGGTTGAAAAATATGAAATTGGCAATCAGGAAATTCTTCTAATAAATTTGAGAACTTAAAAAGATGACATGTATTCGTAAATGCTAAAAATATGATGAGTAAAATGCCTTTGATTAAAACTTGCTAATTCTAATTGAAATTGGCGTTGATTATAGAGTGTACTCCAATCCAATCCATAGTAAAACCACCATAACTTTTTAAATCTGGTTGAAAAACTTTCTTCATTCTAGGTTTTATTATATCCTAGGTAATGTATAAGATACGAGGGCATTCGATTCTCTTTTTATAGTGGTTCTCTTTTTTTAAATTCACTAATCTCGTATGCATCATATCCGACTAAAAATTATATGTATCTTTCAATGGTACGAATTCTTCTCCAGATGCCATAATCATGATTGATTGATCTCCATTTGGTACATGCATATAATGTTCTCGAGTCAATTCTATCAATTTTTCTCGTACATTTCTTCTCCAACGCTTTAAATTAACCACTAATACTCCAGAATTCAACTCTACATTAGGATGTTTAGTTGGGTCTAAATCACTATCATTTACTGCTGCAACATAATAATCTTCTAAACCATATTCTAATAAATGGTCAATTTTACCTGTTACTAATAAATCACAATCTAAAAAGATAGCCTTATCTTCTTTTACATAATCTGCCATATAATAATAAACAAGAAATTTAGTTGCTGATAATATGTTTTACTATTATTAACATTAAACTGTCTCAATTCTTGTTCTTCTTCAGGCAATCGAATATTACAAACCCTAGAATCAAACAGGTTAACCAATTTTGCAGAGCTCAAACCATTCTTGTGGAATACTCCCGTTATTGAATATATATTTTCAAGTTTCTATGATAAGCACACAATGATTTTATGGTCACAATAGCTTGCTCACAATAACTTCTATCAAAACACAGTACAATTGTTTTCTTGTCCATCTTGTTAGTACTCTTTCACAAATTTACTGCTCAATATTTTTCCTGCTTTTTGCTTTGATTTTTTCACTTTCTACTTTTTGCTCCTTTTAATTATTATCTTTAACACTTAACACTTTAAGCCATTTATCAGCAACAGTTTCATCTAAATAATTCCTTGCAATAGCATATGAGTACTTAGTAACTATATCTTGGTCTAACTCATAATATTTAATGATAGCTTCTGATATCTTTTTCAATTAATTCATCTTCTGTTTTTACTTTCTGCCTCTGGAATCAAAAAGCCATTCTTCCCATTTTCTATAAATGCTTAGGCCTCCATATGGTGCATCTAATCCGATAATCCCAATCCATTTGTAACAGCCTCAGTAAAGTGATACCTAAGGTTTCTAAGATGCAGTAGATATATAGAGCTGATGTTTTCTATACTGCTCAGTCAATATTTGATAACCGCATAGTTTAATATAGTCTTGGGCATTATTTTTCAGTAATAATCTGGTTTAATTTCTCATATTCATCACCTTTTGCCAAATATGTTTTTAAATGAGAACTGAGTATTACCTCTCGTACTTTTATAGCTGCTTTAATGGCTATGTGATTTGCTTTCCTTGGATTTAATCGTGCAGCTATCATTGCAGAATAGGGTATCACTTTATCTCTGTTTAGGCTCAACTCTTCAATACTTGCGGCGAGGGATAACCACGATTGGGCAATATTTTGAGATCAAGGTTAGTTAAATATTTTTCTAATTCTATTTTTGTAATTCTGTTGATACAATGACAAAAATCAAATTCTGTATATTTGAACAAGTAAAAATATCCATAGTTCATATCTCCGTATCGAAATTGATGAATGGAGTGCAGGAATACGCCTTTTTAAAACCATTTGCATATTTTAACAGTGCTTGAGAAAATGGAAATCCTTATTCTATCCATTATCACGGTATCTTTCTTGAGACAAGGATAAAGGTTTTATAAAATACTCCATTAAAGCATGTTCTCCACCTATCCAGTCCGAACCAAAACGATATCAGGTTTTCCTGAGATTTGAAAACCTTCTATACGAAGCGCTCCTGTTGAATTATAGAAAAAGCCTATGATGCCAATTGAGATCCATCCTTTTGTAGATACTCTCTACAGATTAAATAAAGAGGTATAATAATCTCTCTGATACAATTTATCTAAGTATAAATGTTCTCCTTGATATACCATATTGTTTTCAAACCAAAAGAATGATTTTATGCTCTGCAGTTAATTGGTATACAATTTTTGAGAATTTCTTCCTATGCACTCACTGTCATCAAGATGGTTTCCCGAATCATTTCTTCAACGGAAAGGTTGATTTAACCTCTTTTTCTCCGCCAAATAGAAAGACAATGATCATATTCTCTTCTGGTATTTAATATCTCGAAAATAAGAAAATTTATATCGAGGCGGAAGAACTGAAAAATATAACGATAATCAAGATTCATTTTGAAAATACTCTCACACGATGAGCTTGAGAATTATCAACTCCATTTGCTTCATAGCCTACTAATAGATCAAATATATAGATACTCATTAAATTCCCTCCCTCTGAAAGACTTTTCTATAATAGTCTTTACTAGAAGCATGAATAAACTGCAATTGCTTTTGCCTAACTAACTTAAATTCTTCTTCTGAAAAATTATTTTTCTTGATATCTTCAATCCATATAGCTAACATCACTATTTTCATAGAGATAATCAAAATAAATAAATTCTCTTCTATGACATGTTTCCTCAAAACCAAGTAAGAGCATTCCTTTTCTAAAAGCTTCTCTACAGCATTTTAATATTTCTATATTATGGTTGTGTCTAAATAGAGCGTACAAGTTTCTAACAATGACTTAAATTGATGTTCTAATATACCGGGGATATAAAAACACATTTTCTTTTTCCTGTAAATCTGTTAATCTACCACCCATAGCAGTAATCGCTGCGATATGGAATTCAGCATTAGTAACGCTGTTCCACTAAGGCTTCAATTTTTCAACTTCTTGTGTATGAGTGACAATCAAAGGCTCGATGGCCATTCCTTATATTTTTGGGTGGATATAAAGGACTAAGATGACGAACCTTATCATTATCAGAAAGAGAATAGAAATACAGAATAATGGTAATATATAAGTAATCTACATACATTAACCAATCCTGAATCTCCTTTTTCAGATAAAAATTTCCTGTCCAAGATAGCAGGCAATAGTATTTTCTTTTTGTAAATATTGGGCAATCGATTGATCTCAATAACCACTACATCCCTATCGGCACTCATTTCTAGACAGACAATTTTGCCAAAGTTGCTCCCTCATTGAAAATCCAGTTACATCATTCTCAAATACGGTAAAAAAGATGATTCTCAGTATCTTCTATCATTAACAAGACATCTTCAGGGCTATAGTATTGGATAAAAATAGTTTTTCCCTTCCGGATCTAGTATATCTTGTTTATATCTCCAGCCATTCTCCTGATAATAATCCTACTTAATGCTCTCCCTTTTCTATCTAGCCATTCCACCATTTTATACAGTCTTGAATTCTCTGTTTTAAATAGTGAATAACCCCTCTCTTAACATCCTTATCCCATATCGTCCCTCATTATAGTCCATATGAATTTCCCAAAATTTAGGAACAGCCACTTTTAAGGCAAACAGGGGAGCTGTATCTAAAGTAGATGACGATTTGATTCACCAAGTATCATTGGTAAAAACAACTACAGTTCGAATAGGTATCCAATTCTTCTAGTTATTTACTACACGGACGAGCTATTCGAGGAAAATAACATCATCTATAAAACCTTGTTCATCATTATTAAATCGATTTGTGAGATAAATCATCTATTTCTCCATTTATTTTTCATAATCCAGTTAGTTTGAAATTTTCGACATATCTATTTCGTGACTACAAACCTTCTACTCTTTTATCAGATAAAGGAGAAATACTAATCCACTAAATAGAAATTCCTTATAACGTCTAAAAATTTCTGTCTCTTGAATCCAGCCTCTGACATTTTGTTTATATTGAAGTTGAAGTCGATCGATTGAGTTCTTTTCTCTTCGGAAATATCTACATTCCTAATAAAAGCCAGAGTATCTATTCTTCCAAAGTGCTTCAAAATATATCTGTAAAATATTTCTCTGTAAAGCAGAGCGCTTAAACTACCTCTTTCCTAATACGATGTATATAGAAGTCTTTCATGAACATAGCTGAGCCTATACATGACTCCATGAATAATTTAAAATTTGTAAAACAATCTCCTATACTTTTACCAACAGAAATAGTATCATTTCAAATAGTCGTTTATGGAACAAAATCCCCCAACTAGTTTCAAACTCTGTTCCTCTTTTTTGAATCAATTCATTTTGGTTAAAAAGTACTCTTCTTTATAGTCAAAAACGTAGAATATAATAGTTATTATCATTTTTCATTAAATTTTTATAGCTTCCTATCACTATTTCTGAATCATTTTTAATGCTGATTGATATAACTCTGCTAGATAATTAGGAACAACAAAATCATCACCTTCTATAAAGGTAATAAATTCTCCTTTTGAATTTAGGATTCCTGTATTTCTTGCAGCAGAAAGACCTAAATTCTCTTGTTCAAAATAACGAAAACGTTTATCTTTATTGATAAACTCTTGACAAATATCTTCTGAATTATCTCTAGAACCATCATTCACTAGTAAAAACTTTCAAAATACGGATAGGTTTGATTTTTCGATACTTTCTAAACATAATCTTAAATGTAGGGATACATTATAAATCGGAATGACACTAATTAGTGTATTAGGGATACGTTACAGTTCCCTCTATATTTTTAAAGAAAGTCTAAATGTTCATTTAACAAAACTTTATTTTTATATAATTCACTCTAGCTTTCAATAATTTTTGAAATTTATTGAAATAATGAATATATAGGTAATCCTATTTCTTGTATTTTTAAACATTTTTTAAAAATACTTAGTTCTTCTTTCGCATATTCTTGATTAAAGTTACTTGTTGTGCTATCTCCATGGATTCTATAAACATAAGTTAGTTCATCAACATATGAAATACTTTCTACATTCAGATATAAGCTGAAATAAAAATCTAAATCTTCTCCATATTTTTATTGAAGTGTCAAATCGTAGATTATTCACTAGTTCTTTTTCTGAATAATTTAGCTACAGCATTATTAAAACTATACATTGAGACTCATTAGTTTTGGAAGATAGTAGAAAATCATCTCTATTCATCTTTTTCAAAATTTAGTAAAGTTTTTCTTGTTTTGTATATACTATGGTGTAGTATGTATCTATATTATTATCAAATTCTTTATAGTAGAAACTACAATATCAGAATTGGTTTTTGATTGAATTTGATCAATAATTCTAAATGGTTTTCTGCAATCCAATCATCGAATCAATGAATGTTATAAAAGTCTCCTTTTTACATTATCTAACCCTAAGTTTCTCATGATGAAACCCCTCCGTTTTCTTTTTGTAAAGTATCTAAATCTAGCATCATATTCTAAAAATCTCTTACAAATCGTTTCAGATTCATCTTTTGAACCATCATTGACTATAATTACTTCAAAATTTTTATACGTCTGATTTTTTTATGCTATTTAGACATTCTTCTAAGTATTTTTCTGCATTATAAATAGGGATTACAATACTTATTGAAAAATCTTCATCATTCAGTTTCAACATTTTTCCGTCTTCATTTTTACCAATTCCTTGTCATTCATCAAGAAAAATCTCTCCTAACACAACATTTTAAAACTATATAACACTTCTGAACAATCATTTACTTATTTAAAAAATATAGTATTTCTTTATATCTTCTATAAATTTCTGTATTTTTCCAATCCGACTTCTATGGCTTGATTGAGAACGAGTATTAAGACGTACCTTCAACATTTCTTTTTCTTCCGTAATATCTACTCCAGATAGACTTAAAACTGCTATTCTCTCCAACAATGCCTCTAAAACATCTGTTAATAAATTTTCGGTAATAGTATTTATTAACCTTCCTTTTTCTAATTCTATAAACATATAAAATCTTTGTGAATATAACTCGATTTACACGATTCCATATATAATTTATAATTTGTGCGGTATCTTCTATATTTTTACCAACAGGAAACAGAACATTTTCAAACAACCTTTTTGTGGAACAAAGTTCCCCTAACTTTTTCAATTCAATACCTCTTCTTTCAATTTGGGCTATATTTTTAATTAATTCTCTATGTTTATAATGTTCTTCTCTATAATCAAATACATGAATATAGTAATTATTATCCTCTTCATTGAATTTTTATAACTTCCGACAACAATTTTCCAATCATTTTTAATGAAGCGTAATATAATTCTTCTAGATAATTAGGCTCTACAAAAATCATCCCCATCTATAAAAGTAATAAACTCACCTGTTGCATTCAAAATCCCTGTATTTCTAGCTGCTGAAAGTCCAGCATTTTTCTGCTCAATATACTTAAATCTTTTATCTCTTTCTGCAAATTCTAAACAAATATCTTTTGAATTATCTCTAGAACCATCGTTTTATTAGTAATACTTCAAAATGTGGATAAGTTTGGTTCTCAATACGTTCTAAACATAACCGTAAATAAGGATATACATTATAGATTGGAACAATGATACTTATTAAATCTTTAGGATAAGTAACTGTTTCCTCTATATTTTTAAAAATTCTGATATTCATTAAACAAAACTCTGTTTTTCTAAAGAAATCTTTTCGAAACTCTAATAAATCTCTAATAGTATTATAATAATGAATTGTAGGTAGACCTAATTCTTCTATTTTCTCATACATTTTTATAAATGCCTAATTCCTGTTCCATATACAATTGCCCAAATTTACTAGAAAGTACTCTCATCATATAATCGATAAATATACGAAACTTCATCAACATGCAAATACTACTAATATTATATATATCTTAAAGAAGAACTCCAAATCTTCCCCATAGACAATAGATTCATCAAATCTAATATCCATAACTAATTCTTTTTAAATAATTTAGATACAGCAATTTTATAACTATTACTAGCATGGATTAATTTTGGAAGAATTACTAAGAATTCTTCTCTATTCAATTTATTATAATTTAACAAGTATTTTTCTTGATTTGAATACACCTAAACTTAAATCTACTTACATTATCAAACTTTTTGATGGAAGACACTGCCATATCAGAATTATTTTTCTTTTTATATTATTGATAAGTACCTCTAAATGGTTTTTCGTCAACCCAATCATCAGCATCTATAAATGTAATAAAATCTCCCGTAATATTATCTAATCCAAAATTTCTAGCAGAGGATGCTCCTCCATTTTAATTTAGTAGAAATATCTAAATCTTGTATCTTCTTCTGAAAAACTCTTGCAAATATCTTCTGAGAATATCATCTGAACCATCATTAACAAGAATCACCTCAAAATTTTTATACGTCTGATTTGTTATACTATTTAAACATTGCTCTAAAGTATTTTTCTGCATTATAAACAGGTATCACAATACTTATTAAAAAGTATTCTTCGTTTATAATTTCCATTTTTCTCTCTTTCTCCTTACAAACGTCCTCTCTCACAAACAGTTGAGCAATTCTTTAAATAATATTATTTTCTTTAATTCATCTATTTTATTTTTGAAGAATAACTTTTTCCTTTTTCATAACCATAATAGTCTAGCTCACCAACTCTCCTATTCAATACATATTTATACATTTTGTATGTTTTTCTATATCAATTCCTTTAATATTTTTGTTTCCTCGATTCTTTCTTCCAAAAGCATCAATATAATCTAAATGGCTTAAATTAAAATTTAAACTTAATCCTTCATAATTTTTCCTATATGCATATATCGTATGATTACAAACCGCTATTTTTCAGATGCTAAATATAATTTCCAAGTAGTAAATTGATCTTCCGCATATTTTTCCTAAAGGATAACGAATCTCTTTAAACAAACTGCTTTTTATATAATTTTCCCCATGCTGTTGAATAACATAAAGAAAGGCACCTCAAACATCTCATCCATTTGATTAACCGCAAATTCTTTTTCAACAATAGTAATAGGTAGATTTCCAAAAACGTTTTTCTATCAAATATATAAAAATTCGGACTGTCAAAGTGACAAAAACCACCTACAACTAAATCAGATTCCCTAATAGTGCCGTAGCATGTAATTTTCTATTGCCTCTTCCAAAAGAAATCATCTGAATCTACAGAATGTTATATATTCACCTTTTGCGCGTTCTATTCCATAGTTTCTTGCATCAGATAATCCTCCATTTTCTTTCTCAAAATAATAACAACGCTTATCTTTATCAAGATATTCTCTACAAATTTCAGCAGAAGAATCGGTAGATCCATCGTTTATTAATAAAAAGCTCAATATTTTTATAGGATTGACTTAAAATACTTTCTATACATTTTTCTTAAATATTTCTCTGTATTATATACTGGGACAATAACACTAATTAAACCATTCATTCTTTTTACTCCTACCATAATTTTAACATTATTTTTGCATATATAATTTCTTTGCTATTACACACTTTTATATATACTCTATCATTTGGTCAATCTCTGAAAGATTAAACACTTTATCAGTATAATATTCATTGGCAGTATTTTTCAAATGATAAAAATTAATTTCCCTGATTCTTTTTACTTTTCAATAACTTCTAGATTTTTAACTTCATGAGTTAATATCTAAGTAAACATCACATTCACGAATTAAACGATTAATATTCCACTCTAAAAAGTGCAGGATGCAATCGTACATTTTCATATTTTTCTAAGGCTATTTAATTTATCTCCATTAATGTCAATGCCATAATATTAAATGTACATTCTGGTAACTGTTTCACTAAAAACTTCAATTTGTTCTAATTCTTGACTATGTGTCATAATCAATACAGATTTAACTATTTTTCAGAATTTCATAGGCAATTATTTCTGACCAATCCATTAGTGAATATTTCCACCAAACATCTCTTAACCTACAAAAAGAAAACAAATTCCAAGGCTTATCATCAGATAAATAATGAATAATAGCTGGTAAAGGATTTAGAGATTTCTCTAAAAATAAAGTATTGTTTTTCTTTCTTCTGCAAGACGATCATATCCTATTTGAAAATTATAAGTATCGTCTAAATACATATAGCGCTGTCCACATAATCGATTCAATACAGTTTGATCCGCTTCTATAAGAGTCTCGTGCTCATTGTTAGTAATATCAATACATTGTTTTTGAATGTTTTCCGCTTTCCATAGTTTATTATTAATTAATAATACTCCAGCATTAAATCTGTCTTCCAATCCATATACAACTTTTTGCGGCAGCTACTAGATGATTTCCTAACTCTATTTTAAATAAATCATTCAAATTTCGAGTTACAATAACATCCGAGTCAAGTATAATACCTTCTCTTCCTCCACAAATTGTGGAATAAAATAACATGCAAATGTCATATAATTTATATGACACCATAAAGGTGCCATTTTTTCCTCTTTAGAAATAGCATCACCAGTTAATTTTTATATCTACTAATTCACTATTTCTACATTTTTAATCTTTTTCTAATACCAATAAACCACTCTTGAGGGTATGTCTCTATTCATTATATATACTTTACAATTATCATGATGATAACAAACTGACTTCAACGTAGCTTCTAAATATCTAAGGTATCCATAATCAGCAGCTAATACAAATGTTGCCTTATTCATTACAAATATTCTCCGTTCAATTTAATTAAGAATGTAAAAAGTAAAAAGTTTGAAATATGAGACAATAAGCATCATCAAAAAATCAGAACAAAGATGGTCATTTTATCTTATAAACAGTTCAGCAAAAAGTTGATAGATTCCAAAAAGCTAACTGGGATCTATCACCAACTATTTAATCATCATTTTTAGATAATTCTTTAACTACAACAATATAAGTAAATTCCACTTCTAATGACAGATACGTTTCAGAGGATGATTTAAAAGTTCTTATAAATTTTATCTATCAATTAGAGACTAACATTACTTAATTCTCACCGATCATCATTTTCTGATAAGCTTCGTTAACAAAAATAGCAGCTCAATTTCATAATACACTGTCTAACACTCTTTAAAGACAAAAGATGTTTTTAAAGAATGCCATTAATAATAAAAAGGAAAATACTTTTCCCCTAGCTAGACTTTAAAAAGTTTATTACCCAACATAATATTAATGGTCGAAATTGATTTCATAATTCTTACTACTAATTATAACATTTTTATATCAGTTCACTAACATTACAGAAATCCTGAAAAGTTGAAACCTTTCAGGATTTACTCAGATATATTTTCAACAAATGAATCAAACAGATAATTTATGCCTCGTCTTCATTTTCATCGTGACGGCGTTTAGCTAGTAAACCCTAATCCAGTTACACCTGCCAGCACCCAGGACAATAGATAATTTAGAAGCTTCTGTACCAGTATTCGGTAATTTATTACTTGAATTTCCTGTTACTTCTGATGTTGATTCAGAATGCAATCTATCTGCTGATATTGATTCAGAGACAGATGTACTTGCTAATGCTGATATTGATTCGGATTCTGAGGTACTTTCACTTGCTGAGGCGCTCTTAGAGGCCGACTCACTTACGGAGGTACTTTCGGATTCTGAGGTACTTTCACTTGCTGAGGGCGCTCTTAGAGGCCGGCTCACTACGGAGGTACTTTCGGATTCTGAGGTACTTTCCTTGCAGAGGCGCTCTTGAGGCCGACTCACTTACTGGAGGTACTTTCAGTTCTGAGGGTACTTTCACTTGCTGGGGCGCTCTTGGGGCCGACTCACCTGGAGGTACTTTCGGATTCTGGGGGTACTTTCACTTGCTGAGGGCGCTCTTGAGGGGCCGACTCGCCTGAGTGCTTTCAGTTCTGAGGTACTTTCACTTGCTGAGGCGCTCTTAGGGGCCGACTCACTTACGGAGTACTTTCGGATTCTGAGGGTACTTTCACTTGCTGGGAGGCGCTCTTAGAGGCCGACTCACCTCGGAGGTACTTTCAGTTCTGAGGTACTTTCACTTGCTGAGGCGCTCTTAGAGGCCGACTCACCTGGAGTACTCAGTTCTGAGGTACTTTCACTTGCTGGGAGCGCTCTTGAGGCCCGACTCACTCTGAGTGCTGGATTCTGAGGTGCTTTCCTTGCTGAGAGCGCTCTTGAGGGCGACTCACTTACGGAGGTACTTTCCGGATTCTGAGGTGCTTTCACTTGCTGAGGCGCTCTTAGAGGCCGACTCACTTCGGAGGTACTTTCCGGTTCCTGAGGTACTTTCACTTGCTGAGGCGCTCTTAGAGGCCGACTCACTACGGAGGTACTTTCGCAGTTCTGAGGTACTTTCACTTGCTGAGGCGCTCTTAGAGGCCACTCACTGGAGGTACTTTCTCGGATTCTGAGGTACTTTCACTTGCTGAGGGCGCTCTTAGAGGCCGACTCACCTGGAGGTACTTTCAGTTCTGAGGTACTTTCACTTGCTGGGAGACGCTCTTAGGGGCCAGACTCACTTACAGAGGTACTTTCGGATTCTGAAAGTGCTTTCACTTGCTGAGGCGCTCTTAGAGGCCGACTCACTTACGGAGGCACTTTCAGTTCTGAGGTACTTTCACTTGCTGAGGCGCTCTTAGAGGCCGACTCACTTACGGAGGTACTTTCGGATTCTGAGGGTGACTTTCACTTGCTGAGGGCGCTCTTAGAGGCCGACTCACTTACGGAGGTACTTTCGGTTCTGAGGTACTTTCTTGCTGAGGCGCTCTTAGGGGCCGACTCACTTACGAGGTGCTTTCAGTTCTGAGGGTACTTTCACTTGCTGGGGCGCTCTTGAGGCCGACTCACCTACGAGTGACTTTCGGTTCTGAGGGTACTTTCACTTGCTGAGGCGCTCTTAGGGGCCGACTCACTTACGGAGGTGCTTTCGGATTCTGAGGTACTTTCACTTGCTGGGGCGCTCTTAGAGGCCGACTCACTTACGGAGGTACTTTCAGTTCTGAGGTACTTTCACTTGCTGAGGCGCTCTTAGGGCCGACTCACTTACGGAGTACTCGGTTCTGAGGTACTTTCACTTGCTGAGCGCTCTTAGAGGCCGACTCACTTGCAGTACTTTCGGTTCTGAGGTACTTTCCTTGCTGAGGGCGCTCTTGAGGCCGACTCACTTACGAGGTACTTTCAGTTCTGGGGTACTTTCACTTTGCTGAGGCGCTCTTGAGGCCGACTCACCTAGAGGTACTTTCGGATTCTGAGGTACTTTCACTTGCTGAGGCGCTCTTAGGGGGCCGACTCACTTTGCAGGTAGCTTTCGGATTCTGAGGTGCTTTCACTTGCTGAGGCGCTCTTAGAGGCCGACTCACTTCGGAGGTACCTCGGATTCTGAGGTACTTTCACTTGCTGGGGCGCTCTTAGAGGCCGACTCACTTCTGGAGGTACTTTCAGTTCTGAGGTACTTTCACTTGCTGGGGGCGCTCTTAGGGCCGACTCACTTACGGAGGTACTTTCGGTTCTGAGGTACTTTCCACTTGCTGAGGGCGCTCTTAGAGGCCGACTCACTTACGGAGGTACTTTCGAGTTCTGAGGGTACTTTCACTTGCTGAGGCGCTCTTAGAGGCCGACTCACTCTGGTACTTTCGGATTCTGAGGGTACTTTCACTTGCTGAGGCGCTCTTAGAGGCCGACTCACTTACGGAGGTACTTTCGGATTCTGAGGTGCTTTCACTTGCTGGGAGCGCTCTTAGGGGGCCGACTCACTTACGGAGGTACTGCAGATTCTGAGGGTACTTTCACTTGCTGAGGCGCTCTTGAGGCCGACTCACTTGGAGGTACTTTCAGATTCTGAGGGTACTTTCACTTGCTGAGGGGCGCTCTTGGGGGCCGACTCACTTACCAGGTACTTTCGGATTCTGAGGGTACTTTCACTTGCTGAGGCGCTCTTAGAGGCCGACTCACTTCGGAGGTACTTTCAGTTCTGAGGTACTTTCACTTGCTGAGGGCGCTCTTAGAGGCCGACTCACTTACAGTGTACTTTCGGATTCTGAGGTACTTTCACTTGCTGAGGCGCTCTTGAGGCCGACTCGCCTGAGTGCTTTCGGTTCTGAGGTACTTTCACTTGCTGAGGCGCTCTTGAGGCCGACTCACCTACGGAGGTACTTTCGGATTCTGAGGTACTTTCACTTGCTGGGGCGCTCTTAGAGGCCGACTCGCCTACAGGTACTTTCGGATTCTGAGGTACTTTCACTTGCTGAGAGCGCTCTTAGAGGCCGACTCACTTACAGGTACTTTCGGATTCTGAGGTACTTTCACTTGCTGAGGCGCTCTTAGAGGCCGACTCACTTCGGAGGTACTTTCAGTTCTGAGGTACTTTCACTTGCTGAGGCGCTCTTAGAGGCCGACTCACTTACGGAGGTACTTTTCGGAGTTCTGGGTACTTTCACTTGCTGAGGCGCTCTTGAGGCAGACTCACTTGGAGGTACTTTCAGTTCTGAGGTACTTTCACTTGCTGAGGCGCTCTTGAGGCCGACTCACTTACGGAGGTACTTTCGGATTCTGAGGGTACTTTTCACTTGCTGAGGCGCTCTTAGAGGCCGACTCACTTACGGAGGGTACTTTCCGGATTCTGAGGTACTTTCACTTGCTGAGGGCGCTCTTAGAGGCCGACTCACTTCTGGAGTACTTTCGGATTCTAGGGTACTTTCACTTGCTGAGGGCGCTCTTAGAGGCCGACTCACTCACGGAGGTACTTTCGGATTCTGAGGTGCTTTCACTTGCTGAGGGCGCTCTTGAGGCCGACTCACTTGCAGGTACTTTCAGTTCTGAGGTACTTTCACTTGCTGAGGCGCTCTTGGGGCCGACTCACTTACTGGAGGTACTTTCGGATTCTGAGGTACTTTCACTTGCTGAGGCGCTCTTAGAGGCCGACTCACTTACGGAGGTACTTTCGGATTCTGAGGTACTTTCACTTGCTGAGGCGCTCTTAGAGGCCGACTCACTTACGGAGGTACTTTCGGATTCTGAGGTACTTTCACTTGCTGAGGCGCTCTTAGAGGCCGACTCACTTACGGAGGTACTTTCAGTTCTGAGGGTACTTTCACTTGCTGAGGCGCTCTCGGGAGGCCGAGCTCACTTACAGGTGCTTTCGGTTCTGAGGTACTTTCACTTGCTGAGGCGCTCTTAGAGGCCGACTCACTTACGGAGGTGCTTTCGGTTCTGAGGTGCTTTCACACTGAGGGCGCTCTTGAGGGGCCCGACTCACTTACGGGTACTTTCAGTTCTGAGGTACTTTCACTTGCTGAGGCGCTGCTTAGAGGCCGACTCGCTCTGGAGGTGCTTTCGGTTCTGAGGTACTTTCACTTGCTGGGGCGCTCTTAGAGGCCGACTCACTTACAGGAGGTACTTTCGGATTCTGAGGTACTTTCACTTGCTGAGGGCGCTCTTAGAGGCCGACTCACTTACAGGTACTTTCGGATTCTGAGGGTACTTTCACTTGCTGAGGCGCTCTTAGGGGCCGACTCACTTACGAGGTACTTTCAGATTCTGGGTACTTTCACTTGCTGAGGCGCTCTTAGAGGCCGACTCACTTACGGAGGTACTTTCAGTTCTGAGGTACTTTCACTTGCTGAGGCGCTCTTGGGGGCCGACTCACTTACGGAGGTACTTTCAGTTCTGAGGTACTTTCCTTGCTGAGGCGCTCTTAGAGGCCGACTCACCTCGGAGGTACTTTCGGATTCTGAGGGTACTTTCACTTTGCGAGGCGCTCTTGGAGGCCGACTCACTTACGGAGGTACTTTCGGATTCTGAGGTACTTTTCCTTGCTGAGGGCGCTCTTAGAGGCCACGACTCACTTCGGAGGTACTTTCAGTTCTGAGGTACTTTCACTTGCTGAGGGCGCTCTTAGAGGCCGACTCACTTACGGAGGTACTTTCAGATTCTGAGGTACTTTCACTTGCTGAGGCGCTCTTAGAGGCCGACTCACGTCTGGAGGTACTTTCAGTTCTGAGGTACTTTCACTTGCTGGGGGCGCTCTTGAGGGCCGACTCACTCACTGGAGGTACTTTCAGTGCTGAGGGTGCTTTCACTTGCTGAGGCGCTCTTAGAGGACCGACTCACTTACAGGTACTTTCGGATTCTGAGGGTGCTTTCACTTGCTGAGGGCGCTCTTAGGAGGCCGACTCACCTGGAGGTACTTTCGGATTCTGAGGGTACTTTCACTTGCTGAGGCGCTCTTAGAGGCCGACTCACTTACTGGAGGTACTTTCAGTTCTGAGGGTACTTTCACTTGCTGAGGGCGCTCTTAGAGGCCGACTCACTTACGGAGGTACTTTCGGTTCTGAGGGTACTTTCACTTGCTGAGGCGCTCTTAGAGGCCGACTCACTTACGGAGGTACTTTCAGATTCTGAGGGTGCTTTCACTTGCTGAGGCGCTCTTGGGAGGCCGACTCACTTACGGAGGTACTTTCGGTTCTGAGGTGCTTTCACTTGCTGGGGGAGCGCTCTTAGAGCCGAGCTCACTTGCAGAGTGCTTTCGGATTCTGAGTGCTTTCACTTGCTGGGGCGCTCTTAGAGGCCGACTCACTTACGGAGGTACTTTCGGATTCTGAGGTACTTTCACTTGCTGAGGCGCTCTTAGAGGCCGACTCACTTCTGAGGTACTTTCGGATTCTGAGGGTACTTTCCTTGCTGAGGCGCTCTTGAGGCCGACTCACTCTGGAGGTACTTTCAGATTCTGAGGTACTTTCACTTGCTGAGGGCGCTCTTAGAGGCCGACTCACTCTGGAGGTACTTTCGGATTCTGAGGTACTTTCGCTTGCTGAGGCGCTCTTGGGGGCCGACTCACTTACAGGTACTCGGTTCTGGGATTACTTTCACTTGCTGAGGCGCTCTTGAGGCCGACTCACTCTGGAGGTACTTTCGGGTTCTGAGGTACTTTCACTTGCTGAGGGCGCTCTTAGAGGCCGACTCACTTTACGGAGGTACTTTCGGAGTTCTGAGGTACTTTCACTTGCTGGGGCGCTCTTAGAGGGCCGACTCACTTACGGAGGTACTTTCGGATTCTGAGGTACTTTCACTTGCTGAGGGCGCTCTTAGGGGCCGACTCACTTACGGAGGTACTTTCGGATTCTGAGGGTACTTTCACTTGCTGAGGCGCTCTTAGAGGCCGACTCACTTACGGAGTACTTTCGGATTCTGAGGTACTTTTCACTTGCTGAGGCGCTCTTGAGGCCGACTCACTTACGGAGGTACTTTCGGATTCTGAGGGTACTTTCACTTGCTGGGGGCGCTCTTGCGACTCACTCACAGGTACTCGGTTCTGGGTGCTCACTTGCTGGAGGCGCTCTTTGAGGCCCGACTCACTTGCTGAGGGTACTTTTTCGGTCCTGAGGGTACTTTCACTTGCTGAGGCGCTCTTAGAGGCCGACTCACTTACGGAGGTACTTTCGGATTCTGAGGTACTTTCACTTGCTGAGGCGCTCTTAGAGGCCGACTCACTTACGGAGGTACTTTCGGATTCTGAGGTACTTTCACTTGCTGAGGCGCTCTTAGAGGCCGACTCACTTACGGAGTACTTTCGAGTTCTGAGGGTGCTTTCACTTGCTGAGGCGCTCGTAGAGGCCGACTCACTGGAGGTACTTTCGGTTCTGAGGTGCTTTCACTTGCTGAGGGCGCTCTTGAGAGGCCGACTCACTTGGAGGTACTTTCGGATTCTGAGGTACTTTCACTTGCTGAGGCGCTCTTAGAGGCCGACTCACTTACGGAGGTACTTTCAGATTCTGAGGGTACTTTCACTTGCTGAGGCGCTCTTGAGGCCGACTCACTTACTGGAGGTACTTTCGGATTCTGAGGTGCTTTCCTTGCTGAGGCGCTCTTAGAGGCCGACTCACTTACGGAGGTACTTTCAGATTCTGGGGTACTTTCACTTGCTGAGGCGCTCTTAGAGGCCGACTCACTTACGGAGGTGCTTTCGGTTCTGAGGTACTTTCACTTGCTGAGGCGCTCTTGAGGGCCGACTCACTTACGGAGAGTACTTTCGGATTCTGAGGGTACTTTCACTTGCTGAGGCGCTCTTAGAGGCCGACTCACTTACGGAGGTACTTTCGGATTCTGAGGGTACTTTCACTTGCTGAGGGCGCTCTTAGAGGCCGACTCACTTACTGGAGGTACTTTCGGATTCTGAGGTACTTTTTCACTTGCTGAGGCGCTCTTAGAGGCCGACTCACTTACGGAGGTACTTTCGGATTCTGAGGTACTTTCCTTGCTGAGGCGCTCTTGGAGGCCGACTCACTTACGGAGGTACTTTCAGTTCTGAGGTACTTTCACTTGCTGAGGCGCTCTTAGAGGCCGACTCACTTACAGAGGTGCTTTCAGTTCTGAGGTACTTTCACTTGCTGAGGCGCTCTTAGAGGCCGACTCACTTACGGAGGTACTTTCGGATTCTGAGGTACTTTCACTTGCTGAGGCGCTCTTAGAGGCCGACTCACTACGGAGGTACTTTCACTTGCTGAGGCGCTCTTAGAAGCCGACTCACGCACTGAAGTGCTTTCTGATTCTGAGGTACTTTCACTTGCTGAGGCGCTCTTAGAAGCCGACTCACTTACTGGTACTTTCTGATTCTGAGGTGCTTTCACTTGCTGAGGCGCTCTTAGAAGCCGACTCACTTACTGAGTACTTTCTGATTCTGAGGTACTTTCACTTGCTGAGGCTTCCTCCTCTGGAGTTGAGCGGAATCCTACTCCCGTCGGCATTAGTTTACCACGAAATGGACTTTGTGCACCATTGTTAGCACGGTTTATAACAATCCGAATTGAGTTTCGTGCAGCTTCCGCCTGTTTGATAACATCTGTCAAATCAGCATCTGGATTTTTTTAAGAGCTTCTTCGATAGCTAATACAGCCGCATTCACCTTAGCAACTGCTACATCAGTACCAGATAGACCCGCAGACTGAGCTAGGAGTTTCTCCATTTCAGCCGAGATTTCGGATAAACGTTTGCGATCCTCAGCAACTTTTGTGTTAGTTACATTTCCCTGACGAACAGCTGTCTCTTTATTTGATGCTGTTGCCGATGTTAGTGACTGTAAAAGCTCAGAAGTCGATCCAACTTGAGATTGAGAATCACTTGTTAGGACTGACTCTGATGCACTAGCAGTTCCAGAAGCTGATAGGCTAGCTGATAATGATTCACTTGTGGAAAGATTTATTGATTGGCTTTCACTCTCTGACAGATGTTTACTAGCATTCTTGGAAGCTTCCTCAGACATGGACTGGCTTTGGCTGACAGAAACTGATAAGCTGTCGGCTTGAGCCCCCTCCTGATCTTTTACTGTTCCCAAAGTTACTGTGTCTGTATTTGCAAGTGTTTCCTTGGCCTCTACTGTCTTTTCGAGGGCATCATTGGTATAAACAGTTGTTTGTGTCACAACTGCTCCTCCAAACACCGTCCCAACTGCAGCTATCCCCTTCAAAATATCCAGTCCAGTCAGTGTAGTGGATGCTTGCTCTTCGATAACTTCAGTTGTTACCTGGGCAGTATCTACACCACCACGCAAGACTTTAAAAAGGCCAAATTGAGATCGAAGCTCGCAACCAATGCTTACCCGACTTAATCAATTTGAAACGAGTCACACGATCTGTTTCTCTATATTTACCTTCTTGTCGTCTAAAAAACATTGTAAAAACTTCCTTTCGAGCATTGTTTTCATTTATAAATAAAACACCATACTATATTATAGAACAAGAAAACCAAATTAGCAAGAAACTTGAACGTATTTTTACCTAGCATTTTGCTATTTTATATATAGTATAAGATGAACTTTTTATAGAGACACGTAAATGAGTGGAAATCAGCTCGTTTTCGGTTCATATTCCTGTTTTTATGCATGATTATTCTATGGTTTTTCTCAAGACAAACCAAAAATTTTTTCAAGTGCTTAGATTAAAAACAAAACCCTTATACAAAGGCATTTTGCTTATCAGGATATTCTTTTTAATTTATAAATACAGCTTATATATTAATTTATTTCTTCATGATATAAAAAGCGTAACCGTGCTCATCACCCATGATGCAGCTTGAATGGAGCAATCAAAAATCCAACTGGTGCATTCATATGTATAAAATTGGTGTTCACCTACCTCATTCGTGGGCTCAAGGTTTTATGAATCGCGTTGTACTATTGTAGATTCAATTCACTATAATAGCTAAAAAGTGGCCCGAATGGTCTAATCACCTTGTTCTCTTCCTATGAGGTCGAAATAGAATATGAATAAATTGATTAGAATTCAAATCAAATTTCTAACAAGAATTTAGAAGTTGTGTTGTACTATTCCAGTTTCAAGTTGCTACAATCTAACTTTGACTTGCTCTTTGATTTTTCATTGAACATAAAAACAAAGGATAGCCCCCTCTTGTTTCAAGTGATTCGCTACCCTTTTTGAGTTCTTTTCCGATTGTGTAAGGTTTACAGACTTCTCACTTATGTTCTTCCAGCAGTGCCTCAAACTCAGCGATGGTCATGCCCAATTGCTGACTGGCAACCTCAGATGTTAGAAGACCTTGGTGGACTAAATCTAAGAAAGCAAAGACTTTTCCTTCTTCCCTTCCTTCAACTTTCCACGTTCAAGACCCTGTTCAAGACCACGCTCTAAACCTTTTTCCTCAGCTTGTTCCAAAGGCATAGTCATGTGCTAATAATGCTTGTTCTTCGCGTCTGCGTTGTTCACTAAACATTCTCCTGTCCTCCTCGGACCAGCTCTTGTAGTCCAGCAGTTGATCTGCTTGGCTGATGGCTCGCTCGGGTTGTTGGGTAAAGGGTTTGTTCCCGAAAAACTCCAACCACGGCTTGCGAACGCTATCTTTGCTGGTTTCTCTGTATTTTTTTAATTCCAAGAACGCCATCTTGACCAGATGGTTTTCTTGACCGTTATTGGTGATGGTTAAGACCTCACCTGTCGTGTCCTCGCGCATACTAAAGCTGTGGAAAGCCAAGTCATCTGAGAAAGTAATTACTGTCCACAATTGCGATAGCATAAACTGGTGCGATGTGTTTGTAACTCTGGTGGGTATCACCTTCTCGTTGGCGAATTTTTTCTAGGTTTTGATTGACCTGACTGCACAGGTAAGCCCACAGGCGATTGATGAAAAAATTCTGATGATGTACCTGAATCTCAATGATAACCTGTGTGCCATTGTCCAACTCCGCCAAAACATCTATACTAGTGTAAAAATCCTGAGCTGAGTAAGGCAGGGAAGGCAAGACATGAATATTGCTTCCCTCCAAAATGGTTACATTTTTTGCTGGTAAGTCCAGCATATCGCGAATAAATTGACAAGTGATTTCTGGATTGCTAAAGATTTTCTTAGCAACCAAATCATTAGTTGGGCTAATGCCCGGATGTCTTAGAATCATCCTTTTCCTCCTTTTATTATACCATAGTTTCAAATCTAGGTTTACTAGATTCACTGCTTCTATCTATTTATTCGGAAAAAGAAATTAAAAATCAATTTATTTTTAACATCTCTGAACTTGCTCTCAAAAAAATGTCATCTACAAGGATGACGACTCCTAAAACTCTAACAAGTTACATCCTGCAAAAATCAACACAACGAACAAATCGTATCCGGTCTTACATAAGCCTTGGAGCATACGTTTCAACATGGAACTTTTTACTACAACTTGTCCTAAAATAACGGTTTACAAAGTATTTTTCCTAATGGATTGTCTAGGTAAAGAACCATAGTAACTATTAACCTCCATCCAGGACAAAATAAGCACTTTTCTACAGCAACTCAGGGAAGTCACCTAGCTAGGCTTACTTTCTAACCGTTACACCAAAAGTCCACGAATCGATACCATTCGTGGACTTTTGCCTAATCAAAGCGTTTAGGTACGCGCAATAACGGTTTACGATTTTCACATTACGACACAGAGTTTGGCAAATCGATTCTATTTGCCAAACGTAGTTAATAAAAGCAGTTAGCTAGACCACTCACTACCAGTTACGACGGAAAAGTTTTCACGAATCGATACCATTCGTGGACTTTTTGCCTAGTGAAGCGTTTAGGTAAGCCGATAGTTTTACATTTTTCATTACGACACTGAGTTTTACAAATCGATTCCATTTGTAAAAACTCAGTTAGTGAGACAGTTAGCTAGTTCGCCAAAATAGCGACTGGCGTCCAACAATTAGGGAACTTTAGTTTCAATTGACTTTGCACAATCAAGTAACTGATCTACATCTTTTCCTCCAACTCTACATCTGGATACTTGTCCGCAAACCAGCGGAGGGCAAAGTCATTTTCAAAGAGGAAGACTGGTTGGTCAAAACGGTCTTTAGCCAAGATATTTCGACTTGATGACATTCGTTCATCCAAGTCCTCAGGCTTGATCCAACGAACGGTCTTTTTACCCATTGGGCTCATGACTACTTCCGCATTGTACTCGCCTTCCATACGGTGCTTAAAGACTTCAAACTGGAGTTGCCCCACAGCCCCTAGCATGTACTCACCTGTTTGGTAATTCTTATAGAGCTGAACAGCACCTTCTTGCACCAGTTGCTCAATCCCCTTGTGGAAGGATTTTTGCTTCATAACATTCTTAGCAGAAACTTTCATGAAAATCTCAGGTGTAAAGGTTGGTAGCGGTTCAAATTCAAACTTGTTTTTCCCAACTGTCAAGGTATCCCCAACCTGATAAGTACCTGTATCGTAAACCCCGATAATATCACCTGCTACGGCATTGGTCACATTCTCACGACTTTCCGCCATAAACTGAGTAACATTAGACAGTTTGGCACCCTTACCAGTACGAGGCAGGTTGACACTCATGCCACGCTCAAATTCACCTGATACGATACGGACAAAGGCGATACGGTCACGGTGACGAGGGTCCATGTTGGCTTGGATTTTAAAGACAAATCCTGAGAAATCCTTGTCGTAAGGATCCACAATTTCACCGTCTGTTTTCTTATGCCCATGTGGTTCTGGAGCAAACTTAAGAAAAGTCTCAAGGAAGGTCTGCACACCAAAGTTAGTAAGAGCCGAACCGAAGAAGACAGGTGTCAATTCTCCAGCTAGAATAGCTTCCTCTGAAAACTCATTCCCAGCTTCATTTAAAAGTTCAATATCATCCTTGACTTGCTCGTAGAAAGGGTTACTACCAAAAAGCTTGTCCCCATCTTCTAGACTGGCAAAACGCTCATCCCCTTTATATAGCTCCAGGCGTTGGTTATAAAGGTCATACAAGCCTTCAAAAGCTTTCCCCATCCCGATTGGCCAGTTCATCGGATAGCTAGCAATGCCCAAGACTTCTTCCAATTCTTGCAAGAGATCTAAAGGCTCACGACCGTCACGGTCCAGCTTGTTCATAAAGGTAAAGACTGGAATGCCACGGTGTTTGACAACTTCAAACAATTTCTTGGTTTGGGCCTCGATACCCTTGGCAGAGTCCACGACCATGACCGCAGCATCCACCGCCATCAAGGTACGATAGGTATCTTCTGAGAAGTCCTCGTGTCCTGGCGTGTCGAGGATATTGACGCGCTTACCATCGTAGTCAAATTGCATAACAGATGAAGTAACCGAAATCCCACGTTGCTTCTCGATATCCATCCAGTCAGACTTGGCAAAAGTCCCTGTTTTCTTACCTTTAACCGTACCAGCCTCACGAATCTCGCCACCAAAGTAGAGCAACTGCTCGGTGATGGTGGTTTTCCCCGCGTCCGGGTGGGAGATGATGGCAAAGGTACGACGTTTCTTAATTTCTTCTTGAATATTCATAAGTTCTCTTTCTTTGATTCTCTATTCTTTTTCTTGTTTCAATAGTTCAGAATGATTTTTACATTGGATTGTACCATTCCTTTCAACATTCCATTATATCGGATTTTAGCATTTTTTTCAATTTCTATTTCTTTTCACTTCCCCCTCCCTTATTTATAGGAAAATATGGTAAAATAGAACAGACTAAAAATCATCATTTCACGAAAGGATGCAAGATGAAAATTACGCAAGAAGAGGTAACACACGTTGCCAATCTTTCAAAATTACGATTCTCTGAAGAAGAAACTGCTGCCTTTGCGACCACCTTGTCTAAGATTGTTGACATGGTTGAGTTGCTGGGCGAAGTTGACACAACTGGTGTCGCACCTACTACAACCATGGCTGACCGCAAGACTGTACTCCGCCCTGATGTGGCCGAAGAAGGAACAGACCGTGATCGCTTATTTAAAAACGTACCTGAAAAAGACAATTACTATATCAAGGTACCAGCTATCCTAGACGATGGAGGAGATGCCTAATGACTTTCAACAATAAAACCATTGAAAACTTGCACAATCTCCTTGTCTCTAAGGAGATTTCAGCAACTGAATTGACCCAAGCAACGCTTGAAGATATCAAGTCTCGCGAGACAGCTATCAACGCTTTTATTACCATCGCTGAGGAGCAGGCTCTTGCTCAAGCCAAAGCTATTGATGAAGCTGGAATTGATGCTGATAACATCCTTTCAGGAATTCCACTTGCTGTCAAAGATAATATCTCTACAGACGGTATTCTTACAACTGCGACCTCAAAAAAATGCTCTACAACTATGAGCCAATCTTTGATGCGACTGCGGTTGCCAATGCAAAAGCCAAAGGCATGATTGTCGTAGGTAAAACCAACATGGACGAATTTGCCATGGGTGGTTCAGGTGAGACTTCCCACTACGGAGCAACTAAAAACGCTTGGGACCACAGCAAGGTTCCTGGTGGTTCTTCAAGTGGTTCAGCCGTAGCTGTAGCCTCTGGGCAAGTCCGCTTGTCACTTGGTTCTGATACTGGTGGTTCTATCCGCCAACCTGCTGCCTTCAATGGGATTGTTGGTCTCAAACCAACCTACGGAACAGTTTCACGTTTCGGTCTCATTGCCTTCGGTAGCTCTCTAGACCAAATCGGACCTTTTGCTCCGACTGTTAAGGAAAATGCTCTCTTGCTCAACGCTATTGCCAGCGAAGATGCCAAAGACTCTACTTCTGCTCCTGTCCGAATCGCCGACTTTACTTCAAAAATCGGTCAAGACATCAAGGGCATGAAAATTGCTTTGCCTAAGGAATACCTTGGTGAAGGCATTGACCCAGAGGTTAAGAAAACAATCCTGAACGCCGCCAAACACTTTGAAAAACTTGGTGCTATCGTCGAAGAAGTTAGCCTTCCTCACTCTAAATACGGTGTTGCCGTTTACTACATCATCGCTTCATCAGAAGCCTCATCAAACTTGCAACGTTTTGACGGTATCCGTTATGGCTACCGCGCAGAAGATGCGACTAATCTTGATGAAATCTATGTAAACAGCCGTAGCCAAGGTTTCGGTGAAGAAGTGAAACGTCGTATCATGCTAGGTACTTTCAGCCTTTCATCAGGTTACTATGACGCCTACTATAAGAAAGCTGGTCAGGTTCGTACCCTTATCATTCAAGATTTCGAAAAAGTTTTTGCGAATTATGACTTGATTTTGGGACCAACTGCACCAAGCGTTGCCTATGACTTGGACTCACTCAACCATGACCCAGTTGCCATGTACTTGGCTGACCTCTTGACCATTCCAGTCAACTTGGCCGGTCTCCCAGGAATTTCGATTCCTGCCGGCTTCTCTCAAGGTCTACCTGTTGGTCTCCAATTGATTGGTCCTAAGTACTCTGAGGAAACCATTTACCAAGCTGCTGCTGCTTTTGAAGCAACAACAGACTACCACAAACAACAACCCGTGATTTTTGGAGGTGACAACTAATGAACTTTGAAACAGTCATCGGACTTGAAGTCCACGTAGAGCTCAACACCAATTCAAAAATCTTCTCACCTACTTCTGCCCACTTCGGAAATGACCAAAATGCCAACACTAACGTGATTGACTGGTCTTTCCCAGGAGTACTTCCGGTTCTCAACAAAGGTGTTGTCGATGCCGGTATCAAGGCTGCTCTTGCCCTCAACATGGACATCCATAAAAAGATGCACTTTGACCGCAAGAACTACTTCTACCCTGATAATCCAAAAGCCTACCAAATTTCTCAGTTTGATGAGCCAATCGGTTATAACGGTTGGATTGAAGTCGAGCTAGAAGACGGTACAACTAAGAAAATCGGTATCGAACGTGCTCACCTAGAAGAAGACGCTGGTAAAAACACCCACGGTACAGATGGCTACTCTTATGTTGACCTCAACCGCCAAGGGGTGCCATTGATTGAGATTGTATCTGAAGCTGACATGCGTTCTCCTGAAGAAGCCTATGCTTATCTAACAGCCCTCAAGGAAGTTATCCAGTACGCTGGCATTTCTGACGTTAAGATGGAAGAAGGTTCGATGCGTGTGGATGCCAACATTTCTCTTCGTCCGTATGGTCAAGAGAAATTCGGTACCAAGACAGAGTTGAAGAACCTCAACTCCTTCTCAAACGTTCGCAAGGGTCTTGAATACGAAGTCCAACGTCAAGCTGAAATCCTTCGCTCAGGTGGTCAAATCCGCCAAGAAACACGCCGTTACGATGAAAGCAACAAAGCAACCATCCTCATGCGTGTCAAGGAAGGTGCTGCAGACTACCGCTACTTCCCAGAGCCAGACCTACCCCTCTTTGAAATTTCAGACGAGTGGATCGAGGAAATGCGGACTGAGTTGCCAGAGTTTCCAAAAGAACGCCGTGCTCGCTACGTCTCTGACCTCGGCTTGTCAGACTACGATGCTAGTCAGTTGACTGCTAATAAAGTCACTTCTGACTTCTTTGAAAAAGCTGTTGCCCTAGGTGGCGACGCCAAGCAAGTCTCTAACTGGCTCCAAGGTGAAGTCGCTCAATTCTTGAATGCTGAAGGCAAGACACTGGAACAAATCAAATTGACACCAGAAAACTTGGTTGAAATGATTGCCATCATAGAAGACGGTACTATCTCTTCTAAGATTGCCAAGAAAGTCTTTGTCCACCTGGCTAAAAATGGTGGTGGTGCGCGTGAATACGTGGAAAGCTAGCATGGTTCAAATCTCAGATCCAGATGTCTTGATTCCAATTATCCACCAAGTCTTTGCCGATAACAAAGCCGCAGTTGCCGACTTCAAGTCAGGAAAACGTAACGCAGATAAGGCCTTCACAGGATTCCTTATGAAAGCAACCAAAGGCCAAGCCAACCCACAAGTTGCCCTTAAACTCCTTGCCCAAGAATTAGCGAAGTTGAAAGAAGATTAATATGTAAAAGAAACCAGCCCTGAGGTTGGTTTTTTTCTTGACAAATACAAGGAAAGCGTTTACAATATTACATGTAAAGTTTCCTAAAAGGAAAACTAAAAATCGCAACAATAAGGAGTTATTCATATGGCTACAATGAAAGCAGCTCGCTAGCATGCAGCAAAAGATGTTCGTATTCAAGAAGTAGAAGTCCCTGAGGTACTTCCGCACCAAGTAAAAGTTGCTGTTAAATTCACAGGAATTTGTGGTACTGACCTCCACGAATTTTTAGATGGCCCTATCTTCATCCCAACAGAAGAACATGTCTATTCTGGTCAAAAAGCACCAGTAACACTGGGACATGAATTTTCTGGTGAAATTGTAGAAGTCGGAAGCGATGTTACTCGTGTTAAAGTTGGTGATCGTGTTGCTGTAGAACCAATTCTAGCTAAGAATAACTTAGTTGGTAATTATAATTTGGATCCAAACCTTAATTTTGTCGGTTTGGCTGCAGACGGTGGATTTACCAAATATTGTGTTTTAGACGGTGACTTAGTACATGTCATTCCAGATAGCTTAAGCTATGAGCAAGCTGCTCTCACTGAGCCAGCTGCTGTTGCAGTTTATGCAGTTCGTCAATCAGCACTAAAAACTGGTGATACTGCTGCTGTCTTTGGCTTAGGTCCGATTGGTCTCTTAATTGTAGAAGCCCTTCGTGCAGCGGGTGCTTCTAAGATTTATGCTGTTGAACTATCACCTGAACGTCAAGCAAAAGCTGAAGAGTTAGGAGCTATCGTTGTCCGTCCGGAAAGAAGGTGAAACAGCTGTTGAAGCTATTCATCGTTTAACAAACGGTGGGTGTAGATGTTTCTTATGAAGTAACGGGTGTGCCAGTAGTTTTAGGACAAGCCTTAGCTGCCGTACATAAAGCAGGTGAGTGCATGGTGGTCTCTATCTGGGAACGAGAAGCAAATATTAATCCGAATGAATTTGCAATCCAAGAAAAGACACTAAAAGGAATCATTGCTTATCGTCATATCTTCCCTAAAGTATTAGAATTGATGGAACAAGGCTACTTCTCTGCTGAAAAATTAGTTACTAAGAAAATTAAATTGGAAAATATCGTCGAAGAAGGCTTTATCGAATTAACTCAAGATAAGTCACAAATTAAAATTTTGGTAGAACCAGAATAAAAATCAATCTTTTTAAGACAATACTAACAGGTCGGAGTAAGCTTACTTCGGCCTTTTGAAATATAATACTCTTCGAAAAATCTCTTCAAACCACGTCAGCGTCACATTACCGTATATATGGTTACTAACTTCGTCAGTTCTATCCACAACCTCAAAACAGTGTTTTGAGCAACCTGCGGCTTGCTTCCTAGTTTGCTCTTTGATTTCCATTGAGTATGAGAAGAAATATAGTGGATACTCTTTAACATTAACCACTCCACCTGACTAGGCAATATTCTTTTTTTCTCCTCTACCATCTCCCAATAACTATTTTGGCTTTATTTCCAGAAGATTTTTATGGTACAAATGAAGAGTAATAATATTTATTAAAAGAGGTAAAAAAACATGATTGAAGCAAGTAAACTAAAAGGCTGGTATGACCTTTTGAAACAGCAGAAGGAAAAATTGATCCGCGTTTTTGGAAGCTAGCCACCACAAACCAGGTAAAGGGAAACACTATCATGCGTATGAAATTGCGTGATGTCCGTACTGGTTCAACATTTTGAAACAAGCTACCGCCCAGAAGAAAAAAATTTGAGCAAGCGATTATCGAAACAGTTCCAGCTCAATACTTGTACAAAAATGGACGACACAGCTTACTTCATGAACACAGAAACTTACGACCAATACGAAATTCCTGTTGTGAATGTTGAAAACGAATTGCTTTACATCCTTGAAAACTCAGATGTAAAAATCCAATTCTACGGAACTGAAGTAATCGGTGTAACTGTACCAACTACTGTTGAATTGACAGTTGCTGAAACACAACCATCTATCAAAGGTGCTACTGTTACAGGTTCTGGTAAACCAGCAACAATGGAAACTGGTCTTGTCGTGAACGTTCCAGACTTCATCGAAGCAGGACAAAAAAATTGATTATCAACACTGCAGAAGGAACTTACGTTTCTCGCGCCTAATCTCTAGAAACTAGAAAGAGGTCATTCTATGGGAATTGAAGAACAACTTGGCGAAATCGTCATCGCCCCACGTGTACTTGAAAAAATCATTGCTATTGCAACTGCGAAAGTTGAAGGCGTACACTCTTTTTCAAACAAATCAGTATCTGACACCCTTTCAAAAACTTTCTCTTGGTCGTGGCGTATATCTAAAAAGAAGCTAAACGATGAGCTCACAGCTGATATCTACCTCTACCTAGAGTACGGTGTCAAAGTTCCTAAGGTTGCTATGGCTATCCAGAAAGCTGTTAAGGATGCTGTCCGTAACATGGCTGATGTTGAAATCTCTGCCGTCAACATTCACGTTGCTGGTATCGTTCCAGATAAAAACACCAAAAACCAGAATTGAAAGACTTATTCGACGAGGACTTCCTCAATGACTAGTCCATTATTAGAATCTAGACGTGAGCTACGTAAATGTGCTTTCCAAGCTTTGATGAGTCTTGAATTTGGTTCAGATCTAGAAACTGCTTGTCGCTTCGCCTACACGCATGATCGCGAAGATGCAGATGTGCAACTTCCTAACTTCCTTGTGGAGCTCGTTTCTGGTGTCCAAGCTAAAAAGGATGATCTGGATAAACAAATCACTCAACATTTGAAAAACTGGTTGGACCATCGATCGTCTGACTTTAGTGGAAAAAAACTCTTCTACGCCTAGGAGTTTTTTTGAAATCACTTCATTTGATACTCCTCAGCTCGTAGCTGTTAACGAAGCCATTGAGCTTGCTAAAAAGCTTTTCAGATCAAAAAAATCAGCCCGTTTCATCAATGGACTCCTCAGTCAATTTGTGACAGAAGAAGATTAATATAGAAAAAAAGTGTTTGACTCAAATCAAACACTTTTTTTATTTTCTATTACTAGCACTATCTAAAAAAAGCGATAATAGATATAATTATAAACAAAAAAATCCAAATAGGGTTTAGCGTGGTTGAAAAAGTTGAACAAAACAATGACAAAGAATGGTCAATCGTAGATTAGATGTATAACGATAGACAAGAGCGAAAAAAAGAAACCGACAAAAACTAAAAATATAATAAACTAATCGGATCTCGGTGAGAAAAGTATCAAATGACTGAATCCAAAATATAAGAGCTGAGAAGATGACATCCAGATAATACTTGGACTTTGGGAAAAGAAGGTATTCATAAAAATACCCACGATCAAGCGTCTCTTCCAAAAATAGGACCAATGATGACTGCTAAGATAAAAACCAAGAACAGTCGATAAAAAAGTCGGTTGTCCATTAGAAAGTACCATTGTATAAAGGTAATCATGAATATTCTTGTAATCAATCAAATGAGCATAGCGTTCCCAAAAAGCGACCTAAAAACTTGATATCACCACATAACATGCAAGCAAGTAAAAGATCGTTGACCAGTTCCAACTCTTTTTTTCAAAAGACAAAGAGCATCTTTTTTTCCTTTGTAACCACCAAACTAGAAAGAAAGAGACTCAGCACTAACTCCATTGTTAAAATAATAGAATAGCTATCTATACCTAGACCTAAAATGATCGTCACATACAAAGCAATTGTTTGTGGTAAATAGGTGGATAGGATAAACTAATCAGCAAAAAAACATTCCAAATTGATCTTAGTTTTGTTCATCATTTACTTCTTTCTAATCAACAAAACATTACCAAATCTACAGATCTTCTCAATGACTAGTCAACTCTTCCAATTCACTACTATACCTCAATAACGCTTTTTAAAGTAGTAAAGTAGAAAATAGAGTATCTGAAAATTTATTTTCATTCTTTTCTTCCTAGACCCTAGTGACTAGTCCATCAGATTATCATTTCTTATTATATAATATACATCTTTTTTGACCACACTCTCATCCATTTACTCAACTGTCAATTTTTCAACCTGAAATGTATACTTTACTTTTGAAACATACCTTAATTATTAAAAAAAAGAGAGCTAACTTTCTTTGGAGAAGAATCAAAAGAGTGCTTGACTTCAGATCAAACACTTTTTCTTATTACTACTATCTTAAAAAAACGATAATAGATAAAATTATAAACAAAAAAATCCAGATGGGCTTTGCATAAATGAGAAAGTTGAAAAAAACTATGGCATAGGATGGTAATTTTTTTAGGTTCTTTGTCCAACGGTAGACCAGGGCAAAGAATAGACCGCCTAAACTATAAAACATCAAACTGATAGGATCGCGATGGGAAAATACCAGATGACTGAGCCCAAAGATAAGAGCTGATAAGATAACATCCAGATAGTACTTAGAGTTTGGAAAGAAGGTATTCATAAAATACCCTCTATCAAACTATCTCCTCCAAATATAGGTGCGACGACTAACTATTAAACTAAAACTTGAGAACTAGTTGATAGAAAAAGTTGGTTGTCCATTGGAATATAGGACTCGAAATAAGGTCTTGAAAGATATACTTATTATCAGTTAAGTGGTGAAACTGTAAGTCAAAAGCATTCAACAACTGACGAACAAAAATAAAGTAGCCACTAGACTGATTACAAGGTAAAAAGAGAGTTAACTAACTTCAAAGCATTTTTTTCAAAAAAATATAGAGCATCTTTTTTTCTTTTTTTGAGCCAATAGATAAATAATCACTAAAAGAGCTAGTTGCTTTACTGCTAAAATAATAGAAATAGCCATCTATCCCCCATCCTAAAAAAACTTAGTCAGATGCAAAGACTCCCTAAACTCTAGTAGATAAACTGATAGAAAATACCAGTAAGATAAAGACTCCCAAATGCCCTAGTTTTTTTCATACTCACTCCTCTAACTTATCAATAGCCAATACCAGAACCACGTCTAGTCATATCAGTAAGTATAGTTTTCTGATCTGTTGCTATACTATACTATACTCATAAGGCCAAGTCCAATACTTATCGTCAACTAACCAAATCATACCACAGCCTGAAAACTTGCTCTAAGTCTTCAAAACGAAAAGAACTGTAAATATATCTGTCAAGTAGCTTCTTAAATTATATGTTTCCTAAATCTATATGTACATTATACATATTTTTTTTGATTATTCTAGCAGTTATTTCCTCAACTGTCAATTTTTAATCCTGAAATGTCTTTTTGATAGAAGCCAAAAAGAGGCTGGGAACAAAAGTCCTGGCCTCTCAATTGTCTCGTTGATTGTTCGAGCAAAGATCGCAGTGGTTGAGTGGGTTCTACTACGCTGATTTCATCAGCTTTTTACAGCCCTACTCAACTGATGCTGGAGGTGGGACGACGAAATCGAATTCTAACGAATTACCGATTTCTGTCCCACTCTCTTTCTTTTTAATATTTTCTAAAGCGTTGGTAACGTTCTTCAATGAGTTGGTCTAGCGGAAGTTTACCAAGTGTCATCAGTTCTGCTTGGAGTTGTTCCTTTCACTTGCTTGATTAAATCTTTGCTTGAAAGACCCAACTTCAGAAATGACCTTATCAACAACTTGCATATCCAACAACTCATACGAGGTGATTTTTCATCAACTCAGCTGCTTCCATGGCACGAGTGCCATCTTTCCATAAGATAGAAGCAAAGCCTTCAGGACTGAGAACTGCATAGATGGAGTTTTCTAGCATCCAAACACGGTCAGCTACTGCAAGAGCTAGAGCTCCACCAGAGCCACCTTCACCGATAATAATGGCAATAATGGGCACTTTTAAGATCGCTCATTTCCAAAGAGGTTACGAGCAATGGCTTCACCTTGACCACGTTCTTCTGCTCCCTACACCAGGATAGGCACCAGCAGTGTTGATAAAAGGTTACAATAGGACGACCAAACTTTTTCAGCTTGCTTTCATCAAACGAAGGGCTTTTTCGATAACCTTCAGGATGAGGTTGACCAAAGTTACGGTTAAGATTATCTTGTAAACTTTTACCTTTTTGGATTCCAACAACAGTCACTGCTTGGTCTCCCAACCAACCGATACCACCAATAATAGCACCATCATCACGGAAAGGAGCGATCCCCATGCAGCTCAATAAAAGTCATCAAAAATTCCTGTTGCGAAAGTCCAAGGCAGTTAGGCGAGTTTGTTCACGAGCTTCTCTGACGATTTTTCGCAATATTCATCAACGATCCCTCCTATGTAACCTTACTAATCGAGCAATCATATCTGGCAATTCTCGCCGTTTAACAATTGCATCTACAAAACCATGTTCTAGTAAAAAAACTCTGCCTTTCTGGAAATCTTCTGGTAAGTCTTCTCTTACTGTATTTTTCAATCACACGGCGTCCAGCAAAACCTACCAAACTTTGAGGGTTCTGCCAAGATGATATCCCCTTCCATAGCAAAGGAAGCTGTTACACCTCCAGTTGTCGGGTCAGTAAGGATTGTCAGATAAAAAGAGACCTGCATTGGAATGACGTTTGACTGCGGCAGAGATTTTTGAGCCATCTGCATCAAAGCTCATGATTCCTTCCTGCATACGTGCTCCACCAGAAGCTGTAAACAAGACGACTGGTAATTTTTTTCAGCGGTCGCATATTCGAAACAAAGCGAGTGATTTTTCTCACCAACAACTGTCCCCATTGATGCCATGATAAAGTTAGAATCCATGATGCCAAGAGCAACCTTCTCTCCCTTAATCAAAGCTGTTCCTGTTACAACAGCCTCATCAAGACCTGTCTTTTTTTCACGCATCAAAGTCAATTTTTTTACGATAGCCTGGAAAAATTCAAAGGATCCTGAGTCTCAATCCCTTTAAACATTTCCAAAAACGTCCCCATATCAATGGTTAAAAGCTAAACGCTCTTGAGCTGAAATACGGAAGGTATAGCCACAGTGAGGGACATATTCGCTCACTCCCCAAAGTCCTTTTGGTAAATCGTATATTTGCAACCTGGACATTTGGGAGAAGAGCTCATCTGGAACCTCTGGCTTGATCTGAGGTTGATTTACAGTCGAACGATTGGGATTGATTCGAATATATTTATCTTTTTTTACTAAATAGAGCCATACATCCCCCTTTTTCAGTCTCATAGTCTTTTTTTACATTATTCTTTTTTTCTTGATAGTGTGGTAAGAAAGTTTCCATCAAGAATGAAGTATCGTAGTCCCCTGCTATCACACGACGATCTGAAATCAAATCGAGTTGAAAATCAGCATTGGTGACAACCCTTCAATTTCGAGTTCATAAAGAGCTCGTTTGCATTTTCATGAGTGCATCAAAACGATTTTCACCATGAACAATAATTTTAGCAATCATACTATCATAGTATGGTGGAATGGTATACCCTGGATAAACTGCAGAGTCAACACGCAAGCCAACACCACCGCTTGGTAGATAAAGATTAGTAATCTTACCTGGGCTCGGTGCAAAATTAAAGGCTGGGTTTTCTGCGTTGATACGGCACTCAATAGCATGTCCTTTTAGAACAATGTCTTCTTGTTTCAGAGTCAAAGGTTGACCTGACGCAATACGGATTTGTTCCTTGACAATATCCACACCAGAAACAAATTCGGTTACTGGATGTTCTACTTGGACACGAGTATTCATCTCCATAAAGTAGAATTTACCCACTTGCTTCATCTAGTAGGAATTCAATAGTACCAGCATTTTCATAACCAACAGACTCCGCCGCACGAACTGCTGCAGCACCAATTTCATTACGCAGTGTTTTTCCAATAGCAATCGAAGGACTTTCTTCTAAAACCTTTTGGTTATTCCGTTGAAGCGAACAGTCACGCTCACCTAGGTGAATAACATGTCCCATCTGGTCAGCAAGAATCTGTACTTCAATATGTCGAGCAGGATAAATCACACGCTCTAGGTACATAGCTCCATTACCAAAGTTGGCTTTAGCTTCACTAGAGGCTGTTTCAAAGGCTGATACAAGATCTTCTGCCTTTTCAACCTTACGAATCCCTTTACCACCACCTCCAGCTGAAGCTTTCAGCATAACTGGATAACCAATTTTTTCGGCAACAGCTAGAGCCTCTTCTGCAGTATGGACTTCTCCATCTGATCCTGGAATGACAGGCACGTTTGCCTTAATCATTTGAGCACGGGCGTTAATTTTATCCCCCATGATATCCATGACATGAGCTGATGGCCCGATAAATTTGATACCAACTTCTTCACACATGGTTGCAAATTTGGAATTTTCACTTAAAAAACCAAATCCAGGGTGAATAGCTTCAGCTTCAGTCAAGACCGCAGCTGATAGGATGGCATTGATGTTCAGATAAGATTCTGTAGCCTTGCCAGGGCCGATACAGATAGCCTCATCAGCCAAAGCGTGTGGAGAGCTTCCTTGTCAGCAGTCGAATAGACAGCGACTGTTGCGATTCCTAACTCTCGTGCCGCACGAATAATACGAACAGCAATTTCACCACGATTGGCAATTAAAATCTTACGAAACATGGAAAACCTCCCTAGTTTCCAATAGCAAAGGTCAGAGTACCGCTTGCTGCAAGCTTACCATCTACTTCTGCCTTCGCTTCTACTACGGCGATTGTGCCACGACGTTTGACAAAAGTTGCTGTCATGACAAGCTGATCACCAGGAACAACTTGTTTCTTAAACTTAACTTTGTCCATACCAGCATATAAGACAAGCTTCCCTTTGTTCTCAGGTTTTGATAATTCCAAAACACCTGCTGTCTGAGCCAAGGCTTCCATAATGAGGACTCCTGGCATAACTGGGTATTGAGGAAAATGACCATTGAAGAAAGGTTCGTTAATCGTTACATTTTTAATGGCAACAATTGTATCTTCACTAACTTCTAAGACACGATCTACTAAGAGCATGGGATAACGGTGTGGCAAAGCTTCTTTAATTCCTTGAATATCAATCATTTGATACGTACCAAGCCTTTCCCAAACTCAACCATTTCTTCATTTTCAACTAGAAATTTCTGTTACGACACCGTCTTTAGGTGCTGGAATTTCGTTCATAACCTTTCATAGCTTCGATGATGACTAGGGTTTGGCCTTTTTTAACTGTATCACCGACTGAAACAAAATTAGGTTTGTCTGGTCCGGCAGCCAAGTAAGCAACTCCGACAAGCGGACTTTCTACAAGGTCTCCTTCAGCTACAGATTCAGTAGCACTTGATTTCTGAAACTGCTTCTGCAGCTGGCGTTGTAGTTGGAGCTTGTGGTGCAACTGTAGGTGTAGTTGCTGGAACCACAGGTTGAGGTGCTGGACTTGTTTCTGCAACAAGTTTTGCTTCATTCTTACTGAAGACCAACTCATCCGTTCCATTTTTTTATAAGAAAAATTCTCTCAAGCTTGACTGGTCAAATTGTGCCATCAAGTCTTTGATTTCATTTAAATTCATCTTTACTTATTCTCCCAACGTTTGAAAGCAAGAACTGCATTATGCCCACCAAATCCAAAAGTATTTGAGATAGCATAAGGAATTTCACGTTCCAAGCCTTGTCCATAAATAACGTTTGCTTCAATGTAGTCTGATAATTCTGTTGTTCCAGCTGTCATTGGAACATAGTTGTTACGGATTGCTTCAATTGTTGCAATGGCTTCAACTGCACCAGCTGCACCGAGCAAGTGTCCTGTAAATGACTTGGTTGAAGATACAGGTACTTCCTTACCAAGAACCGCTACGATAGCACCACTTTCTCCCTTTTCATTAGCAGGAGTTGATGTACCGTGAGCATTGACATAAGCTACTTGGTCTGGTGTAATCTCAGCTTCGTCCAAGGCAAGTTTGATAGCTTTAATAGCACCTTGGCCTTCTGGATGTGGTGAAGTCATATGGTAGGCATCACAAGTGTTCCCGTAACCAACAACTTCAGCTAGGATAGTTGCTCCGCGTTTTTCAGCATGCTCTAAGCTCTCAAGAACCAACATCCCTGAACCTTCACCCATGACAAATCCATTACGGTCTTTATCAAATGGAATAGAAGCACGAGTTGGATCCTCTGTTGTTGAAAGAGCTGTTAAGGCTTGGAAACCGGCAATCGCAAATGGAGTAATTGAAGATTCTGATCCACCAACTAACATGATATCTTGGAAACCAAATTTGATAGAACGGAAGGCATCTCCGATAGCATCATTTGATGAAGCGCAAGCTGTGTTGATAGATTTACAAATCCCATTTGCCCCAAAGCGCATAGCAACATTTCCTGCAGCCATATTTGGCAAGGCTTTTGGAAGTGTCAATGGTTTTACACGTTTTGGTCCCTTATCATGAAGTCGAAGCACTTGATCTTCGATTTCTTTAATCCCACCGATACCTGATGCAACGATGACACCAAAGCGGTCTCTATCAAGAGTCTCTACATCAAGATTAGCATTGTTCACTGCTTCTTGAGCTGCATACAAGGCATACAAAGAATAGTCATCAAAACGATTGGTATCTTTTTTTACAAAGTATTTATCAAACGGAAAATCCTGGATCTCTGCCGCATTATGAACGTCAAAAGCACTGTGATCAAACTTGGTGATTTCACCAATTCCAATCTTTCCATTTTTAAGACTGTTCCAAAAATCTTCTGGTGTGTTCCCAATTGGAGATGTCAATCCATAACCTGTTACTACTACACGATTTAGTTTCATTTTCATACCTCTATTTTAACTCTTATTGCATGGTTAGTCCACCATCAATTGCAATGACCTGTCCCGTTAGATAATCCTGACTTGCAAGAAAGACTGTCACCTCTGCGACCTGCTCTGCTTGGCCAAATTGTTTCATCGGAATTTGTGCTAACATGGCATCTTTGATCTTATCAGATAGAACGGCAGTCATATCTGATTCGATCATTCCTGGAGCAATGGCATTGACACGCACATTGCGATTAGCAACCTCACGTGCTACTGATTTGGTAAATCCAATCAGACCAGCCTTAGAAGCAGCGTAGTTGGCTTGACCAATATTTCCCATGAGACCGACAACACTAGACATATTGATGATAGCACCTTCGCGAGCTTTTATCATCGGTTTCAAGACTGATTGTGTCATATTGAAAGCCCCTGTCAGATTGACTTTCAAGACCTTCTCAAAATCTTCTTCCGTCATCTTGAGCATGAGGGTGTCTTGAGTAATCCCAGCATTATTCACTAGGACATCAACTGAACCCAGCTCTTCAATCGCTTGATCCACCATGCGTTTTGCATCTGTGAAGTCTGAGACATCACCAGAAATAGCAAGTACCTTGACCCCATATGGTTTAAACTCGTTTAGAAGCTCCTCGGAGATTTCACCACGACTATTCAAGACAACGTTAGCTCCCAAGCTAGCAAATTTATGAGCAATGGCAAGACCAATTCCTCGACTTGAGCCTGTAATAAAGACATTTTTCTGTTCTAGTTTCATGTTTCTCCTTTCAGAACTTCTACCAGTTTGGTCTAATTTTCTAAGAGTGCTTGTAGACTTGCTTGATCTTCCACATTAGCAAGTTGAGCTGTTTTATCAATCTTTTTGACAAATCCTGACAAAACTTTACCAGGTCCAATCTCGATAAAACGAGTGACACCCGCTTCTTGCATGACTGCAATACTTTCATAAAAACGGACAGGTTCCTTAACTTGACGAGTCAAGAGTTCTGCAATTCGTTCTTTTTCCATGACTTTTGCTTCTGTATTACCAACAAGTGGACAAGCAAAGTCAGAAACTCAACTTCTATCAGGGCTAGAGCTAGTTTTTGACTAGCAGATTCCAATAAAGCTGTATGGAAAGGTCCAGAAACATTGAGCGGAATCAAACGTTTTGCTCCTGCTTCTTGCAAAAGTTCAACTGCACGATCTACTGCAGCTACCTCCCCACCAATAACAATTTGACTCGGCGTATTGTAGTTGGCTGGAGTTACAACACCAAGTTGAGAAGCTTCTTGACAAGCTTTTTCAATCACTTCAACCGGTGTATTAAGCACAGCTACCATTTTCCCTGATCCTGCAGGTGCCGCTTCTTCCATAAAAGCTCCACGCTTAGCAACTAGAGCTACTGCATCTTCAAAATCCAAGGCACCACTAGCTACTAGGGCAGAATATTCTCCAAGAGACAAACCTGCCACCATATCAGGCTGGTAACATTTCTCTCTTAAAAGACGGTAAATAGCAACGGACGTAGCTAAAATAGCTGGTTGCGTGTAACGAGTCTGATGTAGCTTTGTTTCATCATTATCAATCAAGTCACGGAGGTCATACCCTAAGACTTGGCTAGCTTGGTCAATTGTTTCCTTGACGATAGCATATTGGTCGTATAGCTCACGTCCCATTCCAAGGTACTGGGCTCCTTGACCTGCAAATAGAAAGGCTGTTTTAGTCATTTCTTGTAACTCCTGCCCAACGAGCAGCTTCTGCTTGAATCTTTTCAGCTGCACCGTAGTAAATATCTTTTAAGATTTCTTCAACAGTTTCTTCTTTAGAAACCAAACCTGCAATCTGGCCGGCCATCACTGAACCGCCATCCACATCCCCATGGACAACTGCTTTAGCTAAGGCTCCTGCGCCCATCTGCTCAAAAATTTCTAAATCTGGATTTTCTTGTTTAAAGGCATCTTTTTCAGCTTGCTCGAAATCACGAGTCAATTTGTTTTTAATGGCACGAACTGCGTGTCCAAAATGTTGTGCTGAAATCGTTGTATCAATATCACGAGCTTTTAAAATTTTAGCTTTATAGTTTGATGGGCATTTGATTCTTTAGCAACTACAAAACGAGTTCCTACTTGCACGGCTTCTGCACCAAGCATAAATCCAGCTGCAGCTCCCTCACCGTCTGCAATACCACCAGCAGCGATAACAGGAATTGAAACAGCAGCTGCAACTTGACGAACCAAGGTCATGGTCGTTAATTTACCGATGTGTCCACCAGCTTCCATACCTTCAGCAATGACGGCATCCGCTCCAATTTTTTCCATGCGTTTAGCCAAAGCAACACTAGGAACTACAGGAATAACGGTAATTCCTGCATCATGGAAATCGCTCCATATATTTACTTGGATTCCCTGCACCAGTTGTGACTACCTTAACTCCTTCTTCAATCACAAGGTCCACAATATCATCAACAAATGGAGACAGAAGCATAATGTTGACACCAAAAGGTTTGTCTGTTAATGATTTAATCTTATCAATATTAGCCTTAACCACTTCTTTAGGAGCATTTCCTCCACCGATGATACCTAGACCACCTGCTTTTGAAACAGCTCCAGCAAGGTCACCATCTGCAACCCAGGCCATTCCACCTTGGAAGATAGGATATTTAATATTCAATAATTCTGTAATACGTGTTTTCATAGTGCCTCCATATGTCTTGCTTACGTAATAGTTCGACTACATTATAATTTGACAGTCAAACTATTACCTAAACAAGAGGGAGAGGGTCTCCCCTACTCCTTCTCCAATTATTCTAATTATTTTGTTTGCTCTTCAACGTAAGCAACCAAGTCACCAACTGTTTTCAAGTTGTCTTCAGCTTCGATTTGGATATCAAAAGCATCTTCAATTTCTGAGATCACTTGGAACAAGTCCAATGAATCTGCATCCAAATCATCAAAAGTAGATTCAAGTGTTACTTCTGATGCATCTTTTCCAAGTTCTTCAACGATAATTTCTTGTACTTTTTCAAATACTGCCATGATAGACTCCTTTAAAATAAATAGTTTTTATAACATGTGTTCACCACATGATTACCTAAATTGTAACAATAAGTGTGCCCCATGTCAAACCTCCACCGAAAACCTGACAAGAGAATTTTTTTGGCTTCCATCCAAACGAATGAGCCCTTCCTCTACACACTCTGAAAGTAGGATCGGGAATACTTGCCGCACTAGTATTTCCATACTTGGTCATATTGGCAGGAAGCTTGTCACGATCGACACCGATCTTTTCTAGCCATCTTATCTAGAATACGGATATTAGCTTGATGAAGCAAGAGATAATCGAGTTCTTCTGCCGATAGAGGACTCTCTTCTATGGTCTTTTTAATAGACTTTAGCAACATCTCGAATTGCAAAAGTCAAAAACTGCTCGGCCCATCCATTTCTCAAGAAAAGCATCTGGGCTTTCTTTCTTGGATCTGAAAAATGGTGAAAGTCAACCAGTCTGTCCATAAGGTCAAACACTCACTACGCGAACCATCGCTATTGAGACTCTCCGCTAAGAAATGTTGCTTGTCACTTGCTTCTAACAAGATGCCCCCAGCTCCATCTCCAAATAGGACAGCAGTTGAGCGATCTGACCAGTCTAAAGCTTTTGACATGGTTTCACTTCCGATGACCAGACCCTTACGATAAACTCCTGAAGAGATGAACTTCTCTGCAGTTGATAGGGCAAAGATAAAGCCACTACAGGCAGCTGTTAAGTCATAGGCAAAAGCCTTGTGAGCGCCGATTTTAGCCTGAACACGAGCGGCTGTTGAAGGCATCATCGAGTCAGGTGTCATCGTAGCTAGAATGATAAAATCCAACTCTTCAGCAGAAATCCCTGACTTCTCTAGGAGTTGTTTTGCAACTGCCGTTGCCAAATCTCCTGTTGATTCTGTCTTAGAAATGCGACGTTCCTTAATCCCAGTTCGACTTGAAATCCATTCATCACTCGTATCCATAACCTGAGCTAAATCCTCATTTGTGACAATCTGCTCGGGTACATAATGAGCAACCTGGCTTATTTTTGCAAAAGCCATTATTTCAAATCCTCCAAAAATTGATAAAGATTGGTCAAACCTTTACTCATGACATCCATTTCCTCTGGGCTCATGCCTTCGATAATTCTTTCGACCATGGCCTTGTGGAAACGTTTATGGAGACGATGTACGAGTCGACCTTTCTTGGTCAAATGCAGATGTACTACACGACGATCCTGATCTGAACGTAAGCGTTCGATGTAACCTTTTCGTTCCAAGTTGTTCAAGCTAGTTGTCACTGTTCCTAGAGTTACCATCAACTCTTTGGACACTTGACTTGGTGTCACATCTGGAAACTTACCAATCACATCAATCGTGTGCATTTCCTTGATAGAGATGTCCTTGAAACGACTACCTCGCAAACTTACTTCCTCAATCACCAGGACGTTATTAAAAATAGATGTTAAATAGTCATTGATCCGTTGGTAGTCCAATTCTCTTCCCTCCCTTATCAAAAAAGTTTAACTATCAAAACATTTGACATAAAAAGTATATCAAACTTCAAAGAATTGTGCAAGTATTTTTTTATTTTCCGATAAATTTTGGACGTCGTCTTTCAGAATGTGCACGAACACCTTCTTTAAAATCTTCAGTATAAGATAGAGATTTTTGCAATTCCAGTTCTAGCTGTGCGTACTCGTGCCACTGCTTAAACTCGCTTTCCCAGACTAACTTCTTAATAGCAGCATAAGAGTTAGAAGAACCTCGTCTCAACTTCTTCAATAGTTGCTCTCTTGTCTTTTCTAATTGATCACTAGCACAAAGACGATAGACAGCTCCAGCTTCCAGTGCTTTTTCTGCTGTGAAAGCTTCACCTGTCATAGCTAATTGCGTTGCCCGAGTCGCACCAAGTGATCGTGTAAGCAAGAATAAACCTCCCGCGTCTGGAGCCAAGCCCACGCCTACAAAGGCCTGGATGAATTTAGCTTTGTCAGAAGCAATACAGAAATCAACTGCTAAAGCCATATTAGCCGCAGCTCCAGCAACTGCTCCATCCACCTCCATAATGACTGGTTTAGGAATTTGTTTAATCTTATAGGAAATCGTATTTACCAACTCCGCGATTTGGGTGAGGGAGGCAATATCATCCTCATCTACAGCACGTTTCATTTCTACTAGATCGCCCCCAACAGAGAAGACTTTGCCGGCAGCATTAATGAGAACAAACGAAACCGAAGCATCTTTTTCAGCTAATTCCAATGCTTCTAGAAATTTCTTGACACATAGGAATATGAAAACCATTTGCCACCTCGGGACGATTTCAGAGTTATCATCGCTAAATCGTCTTGAACTTGATAGAGAATATGATTCCATAACCACTCCTTTTAAATTTACAACGAAGATTAAATTATTTTATTTTCAAATTATATCTTTTTTTCTGGCTTTTTTAAAACAAGAGAAAAAAATCGACCGAAAGTGTCTCGGCCGATTTTTAAAAAACTTAGTTTGGTCTCTAAAAAAATAAAGGAAAAACCAGTACTTGTATCATCCATGAAATCATAAATGACTTCAAGCATCCGCCCTCCTTCTCTCTGATAGAGCTGTTCTTTGTTGAATCCTTTATGGTAGAATTCTCCTGAAACCATATAAAAAAACACGATTTGGATCTTCTAGGTAGGCAAAAAGATTCCCTGTAAAAGGAGCTTTCCTTATCCCCGTCCTTGTCGACTAGACTTGTAGCTAAGAGTTTCGTGATTCCTCTAAATTGTCCACTTTCATCTGTTCGACAATAAAACTTGACTCTAGCTTCATAGTTAGGATTGACGATAATCTTTTCAGAGAGAATTCGATAAGTCCTTGACTTACTATCTGACAAGCCGATAGATAAGATAATTTTTAGCCCTCTCAACTGAAATCTGACCTTCCTGAGCATACTCGATCGCTAATTCTTCTCTGGTCAAACGACCACTGGGAAGAGGATGAGAAGTTGCTCCGATACTTTGTAGGAATCATCACGAAGGTAAGGAATAGTATTAAAGCAAAACACTCTTTTTAATCATCTTTCCCCAACTCCTTTCATCGGAAGAGTCTTTCCTCCTACACCTTTATTATAAGCTTTTCCTGATGAGACATTCAAACAATTATATAGGACATTTTTCCAGATTGAAAAAAGCCCCTCTTTCTGCTATAATCGTATAAAATACTTACTTTAGGAGTTCTTATGAAGGTTGTTAAATTTGGTGGAAGCTCGCTTGCCTCTGCTAGTCAGTTAGAAAAAAAGTTTTTAAATATTGTGAAAAAGTGACCCAGAACGTCGTTTTGTGGTTGTATCTGCCCCTGGTAAACGTAATTCTGAAGATACTAAGGTTACAGATGCCTTGATTAAATACTACCGTGACTATGTAGCTGGTAACGATATCAGTAAACGTCAAAACTGGATTATTGATCGCTATGCTGCTATGGTTAGCGAATTAGGTCTTAAACCAGCCGTTTTAGACAAAATTTCAAAAAGCATTCGCTCTCTAGCTACTCTTCCAATTGAAGATAATAAGTTTCTCTATGATACCTTCCTGGCTGCAGGGGAAAAATAATAATGCCAAAGTTGATTGCAGCTTACTTTCAACCAAAAATGGAATTGAAGCACGTTATGTCCATCCTAGAGAAGCTGGTATTGTAGTTACTAGTGAGCCTGGAAATGCTCGTATCATCCCTTCAAGTTATGACAAAATTGAAGAACTCAATAATAGTTCAGAAGTTCTTGTTATCCCTGGTTTCTTCGGTGTTACGAAAGAAGACCAAATTTGTACCTTCTCACGCGGGGGATCAGATATTACTGGTTCTATCATCGCTGCTGGTGTCAAGGCTGACCTCTATGAAAACTTTACGGATGTAGACGGAATCTTTGCAGCTCACCCTGGTATTATCCATAAGCCACACTCTATCCCTGAATTGACCTACCGTGAAATGCGTGAATTGGCCTATGCTGGATTCTCTGTACTACACGATGAAGCACTTCTACCAGCCTACCGTGGGAAAATTCCTCTTGTCATTAAAAATACCAACAATCCAGACCACCCAGGTACTCGCATTGTGCTACAACATAGCAGCGACAAATTCCCAGTTGTTGGGATCGCTGGTGATTCTGGCTTTGTCAGCATTAATATGTCTAAATATCTGATGAACCGCGAAATCGGTTTTGGTCGTAAAGTTCTTCAGATCCTTGAGGACCTTAATATTGGTTGGGAACACATGCCAACTGGTATCGATGACCTGTCTATCATCTTACGTTCACGAGAATTGACTCCGATCAAGGAAGAAGAAATCCTTCGTCAATTAGTCCAAAAAGCAGAGGTAGACCACGCTGAAATCGAACACGACCTCTCTATCATTATGATTGTCGGGGAAAAAATGAAGCGTCATATCGGGGTAACTGCTACAGCCACTCGTGCCTTATCTGAAAAACAACATCAACATCCAAATGATGTCACAAGGATCTAGTGAAGTTTCTATCATGTTTGTTGTCCATAAAGACCAAGAAAAAAAGCCGCCCTTAAAGCTCTCTACCAAGCATTTTTTTCGGTGAAAAATAAGGAAGACTAAACATGGCACAATCCCTCAATAAGGTCGTCGACTTGCAAACAACTGGAACCTCCTATCTCTCCATTACAGGAAAGGTTGGAAAATTTCTGGTCGGAGATCATGCCCTAGAATTTTACTCAGATCGTAATGTCGAGGACTATATTCAAATCCCATGGTCCAGCATTAATCAAATCGGAGCCAATGTTTCAGGCCGCAAGGTTAGTCGGCATTTTGAAATCTTTACAGATCAAGGAAAAATTCCTCTTCGCCTCAAAAAGACTCTGGAAAAAAAATTCTTAAAAATAGCTCGTGAAAAAAACTGGGAAATGACAAGGTAGTCAAACTTCCTACCTTAATCCAAATCATTGGTCGAAAAAAATTAAAAAAATCTATTTGCAAAAAAATAGAAAGTTTAGTATAATCATAGAAACGGATAAGTAGGTTACTTCCTTCTTTCAGAAAGTCTGCGGGTGCTGCGAGCAGATAGAAGATTTAATTGAAATTCTACCGTTGTTTTAAATCAAATACAGAATCAAGTGCACACCTGTGAAGTTGGATGGAACCGTGGCCCTGCCACTCCAACGCTTTGTCAGGTGTGCTTTTTTCATAAAGGAGTTTATATGTTAGATATCAAACGTATTCGTACAGACTTTGATGCTGTCGCAGAAAAACTAGCTACACGTGGTGTAGATGCTGCTATCTTGAACGAGATGAAAGAAATCGATGCCAAAACGACGTGACATCTTGGTTAAGGTTGAAACCCTCAAGGCTGAACGTAACACAGTTTCTGCTGAGATTGCACAAGCTAAACGTAACAAGGAAAATGCAGATGATAAGATTGCAGCTATGCAGACCCTCTCTGCCGAGGTAAAAGCTCTTGATGCTGAATTGGCAGAAATCGATGCTAAATTGACAGAATTTACCACTACTCTTCCAAACATCCCAGCTGATAGCGTGCCTATCGGTGCAGACGAAGATGATAACGTAGAAGTTCGCCGTTGGGGAACTCCTCGCGAGTTCGACTTTGAACCAAAAGCTCACTGGGATCTAGGTGAAGATCTTGGCATTCTTGACTGGGAACGTGGCGGAAAAGTCACTGGTGCCCGCTTCCTCTTCTATAAAGGTCTTGGGGCTCGTTTGGAACGTGCTATCTACAACTTTATGTTGGATGAGCATGGAAAAGAAGGTTACACTGAAGTCATCACACCTTACATGGTTAACCATGATTCTATGTTCGGTACAGGACAATATCCAAAATTCAAAGAAGATACGTTTGAATTGAAAGATACGAACTACGTCCTCATTCCTACTGCTGAAGTTCCTCTGACCAACTACTACCGTGATGAAATTCTTGATGGAAAAGACTTGCCAATCTACTTTACTGCTATGAGCCCATCATTCCGTTCTGAAGCTGGTTCAGCTGGTCGAGATACTCGTGGTTTGATTCGTTTACACCAATTCCACAAGGTAGAAATGGTGAAATTTGCCAAACCTGAAGAGTCATACGAAGAACTTGAAAAGATGACAGCTAACGCTGAAAATATCCTTCAAAAACTCAACCTTCCATACCGTGTCATGGCTCTTTCTACAGGAGACATGGGCTTCTCAGCTGCTAAGACTTACGACTTGGAAGTTTGGATCCCAGCACAAAAATACTTACCGTGAAATCTCAAGCTGTTCAAATACAGAAGATTTCCAAGCACGTCGTGCCCAAATCCGTTACCGTGATGAAGCCGATGGTAAGGTTAAACTTCTTCATACTTTGAATGGTTCTGGACTTGCTGTTGGACGTACAGTCGCTGCTATCCTTGAAAACTATCAAAACGAAGATGGTTCTGTGACCATTCCAGAAGTTCTTCGTCCATACATGGGTGGAGCTGAAGTTATCAAACCATAATTAATAGATGTAAAAAGAGGAGGCTGAGCTTCCTCTTTTTGAGTAATTCAAAAAGAAACAGGTAGAAATCTTTCATTCTACCTGTTTTTATTTATTTCTTATACTCTTCGAAAATCAAATTCAAACCACGTCAGCTTCACCTTGCCGTACTCAAGTACAGCCTGCGACTAGCTTCCTAGTTTGCTCTTTGATTTTCATTGAGTATTAGTAACCACCCATCATTGATGGATCCATAGCTGGCGCTGGTGCAGCTGGGTTCTGGTTTGTTAGCTACGACTGCTTCTGTTGTTAGAATTAAACTTGCTACTGAAGCTGCGTTCTGAAGGGCTGAACGGCTAACCTTAACAGGATCGATAATTCCTGCTTCAATCATGTTGACCCATTCACCTGTTGCAGCATTGAAGCCTGTTCCAAGCTCTGCATTTCTTTCAAACGATCAATTACGATTGAACCTTCATAACCTGCATTGTAGGCAATTTGACGAACTGGCTCTTCTAAGGCACGAAGCACGATGTTGCGTCCCTGTCGCTTCATCTCCTGTCAATTCCAAAGTTTCAACAGCTGAGATGACATTAACAAGAGCAGTACCACCTCCGGCAACGATACCTTCTTCAACGGCTGCACGAGTCGCATTGAGGGCGTCTTCAATGCGGAGTTTCATTTCTTTCAATTCTGTTTCAGTCGCAGCTCCGACCTTGATAACTGCTACCCCACCTGACAACTTAGCCAAGCGTTCTTGGAGTTTTTCACGGTCAAATTCTGAAGTTGTTGTTTCAATTTGTGATTTGATGACAGCAACACGGTTAGCAATTGCTTCAGGATTACCTGCACCTTCTACAATGACTGTACTATCTTTATCAACAGACACTTTAGCTGCTTGACCAAGCGCTTCGATGGTAGCATCTTTCAATTCAAGACCAAGATCTTCTGTGATAACAGTTCCGCCTGTCAAAATCGCGATGTCTTCCAACATAGCCTTTACGACGGTCACCAAATCCTGGTGCCTTAACAGCAACTACGTTGAAAGTTCCACGAATCTTATTCAAGACAAGCGTTGGGAGGGCTTCACCGTCAACGTCATCAGCAATAATCAAGAGGGGACGACTGCTTTGAAGAATGCTTTCTAGAAGTGGCAAGATTTCTTGGATATTTGAAATCTTCTTATCTGTAATCAAAATGTATGGATTTTCAAGGTCTGCAACCATTTTTTCATTGTCAGTGACCATGTACTGTGATAGATAACCACGGTCAAATTGCATTCCTTCTACAACTTCAAGCTCTGTTTCCATCCCACGTGATTCTTCAATGGTGATGACTCCATCCTTGCCAACTTTTTTTCCATGGCTTCAGAGATGTATTCACCAACTTTTTTTCAGAACGAGATGAGACAGCAGCAACCTGAGCGATAGCTTCTTTGTTGGCAACAGGAATAGCATTGTTCTTCAAGGCTTCTACAGCTGAAGAAACCGCTGCTTCAATTCCACGACGGATACCGATTGGGTTTGCTCCGGCAGTAACGTTTTTTTGATTCCTTCACGAACAATAGCTTGGGTCAATACTGTTGCAGTAGTTGTCCCTGTCACCAGCGATATCATTGGTTTTTAGAAGCCACTTCTGACACCAATTTGGCACCCATATTTTTCAAAATGGTCTTCTAGTTCGATTTCTTTAGCGATGGTTACACCATCATTGGTAATCAATGGTGAACCGAATGATTTTTTTCAAGAACAACATTACGGCCTTTAGGCCCCAAGGTTACTTTTAACTGTATCAGCTAGGATATCAACACCACGGACCATAGCTGAACGAGCATCTGATGAAAAATTTAATGTCTTTTGCCATACTTACTTCCTCCTATTATTCTTCCACGATTGCTAAGATGTTAGCTTCACCAACGATGACATATTTTTCGTCACCATCTTTGACCTCGATACCTGCATGAGCTTCAACCAAAACCTGATCTCCAACTTTTACACTTGGGGCAACTAGTTCACCACTCAAGGTACGAACACCTTGTCCAGTAGCCACTACTGTAGCTGTTTTTCGTTTCTTCTTGGGCTGATTTTTGCGAGGACAAAGCCTCCGACTGTCTGTTCTTTCTCTTCAATTTTCAAGACCACACGGTCCCCTAATGGTTTCAACATCTGTTTTCCTCCATAACATAATCATATTGTTAGCACTCTTTGCGAACGAGTGCTAAACCATAGTTCTATTGTATCACTTAGTCAGAAATAGTCAAGAAAAAAAGTCTGATTTATAGCACAAAAAGAGTTGGAGAAAAATTCTCAAACTCTTGTCATTTTAAAATGGAAGTTCCTCTTCTTCCAAGACCAAATCTGCTAAGTCTTGTCCAGCATTATTTTCACGCATAGCACGTTGGGCACGACTTTCTAAGAGTTGGAAAGCCCGTACAGAGAACTTCTGTTACATAGTTGGTCTGTCCATTTTTTTCTCGAACTTACGGGTACGAAGTTCCCCATCCACAGAAATGAGACTGCCTTTGCTTCCATAACTCGCCAAGGTTTCAGCAAGCTTTGCCCCATACTACAATATTGATGAAGTCTGCTTCACGTTCCCCATTTTGATCTTTATAACGGCGATTCACTGCGATAGTTGCTCGTGCAACGGACTTGTCATTGTTGGTTTTGTGCAATTCTGGTGTTGACATCGATTCTTCCAATAAGAATAATTTTATTATACATTTTTTTCATCCTCCTACTTATCTATTCGAAGGAAATCAAAAAAAGTTACAAAATTTGTAACTTTTTTTTAAAATAATGTTAATCTCTGTGAATCATAAATCCAGTTGCTTGTTGATTGGCCATGATGGTCATATCTGTGATTTGCACACGACGAGGTTGGCTGGTCACATAAACCACAGCATCTGCAATATCTTGCGCCTGCAAGGGCTTCAAGTCCCCTGATAGACCGTTGCAGCCCGTTCCTCATCTCCATGGAAACGGACCTTTTAGAAAAAGTCAGTCTCTACAATACCAGGCTGAATGGTTGTCACCTTGATATCCGTTGCGATGGTATCAATCCGTAGTCCATCTGAAAATGTTTTGACTGCAGCCTTGGTTGCTGAATAGACTGCTGCACCAGCGTAAGCGTAAATACCTGCGGTTGAACCCATATTAATGATATGGCCTTGATTTGCAGTCACCATAGAAGGCAAGAGACAACGAGTAACAGCCATCAGGCCCTTGACATTGGTATCCAGCATGGTCAGCATATCCAACTCTTCATAGTCCTGATAGGGTGCTAAACCAAGAGCCAGCCCAGCATTATTAACTAAAATATCAATCGAACCTACTGCTTCAAGAATTTCTGAACAAACAGTTTTAACCATTGTCATATCGGTCACATCAAGGGGAAAGGTCCAGACTTTTTGATTTGGAAAAGGCTTCTGCGAAACTCAGTTTTTGAGAGCTTTCGAGTCTTTCTGTTCGACGTCCCTGTGAGAACGATATTCTCACCTTTTTTTCTAGATAGGCACGAGCAATTGCTTCACCAATACCTGATGTTGCACCTGTGATCACAACATTTTTTTGCCATCTTACTATCTCCTATCTAACTTAACAAATTTAAGCTGTCCAATGTTTTGGCTGGGATCGAACGGAGTTCCAACAACTTGGTCTTCGGACAATTCAATGACACCACGCTTTTTGTGGAGCATTTGGCAAATGCAATTCACGAGGACTACACATCATACCCAAAAGCTCTTTTTCCCCACGAAGTTCCCCTGGAAAGATGAGATTGCCTTTTGGCATCATTGCTCCTGGAAGAGCTACAATGGTTTTCAAACCAAGACGCGCATTGGGAGCACCAGCAACGATTTGTACTGTTTTGTCATTCCCAACAGCAACTTGACAGATGTTCAAGTGATCACTATCTGGATGTGCCACCATCTCTACAATTTCACCAACGACAAATTTCGGTTCCTTGTCATTGATAATCTCTTCGGTAAAATCTTGAGCTTGCAATTCTTGGTTCAAATGAGCTACTTGGTCGTCTGTCAAGAATACTTGGCCACGTTCCTCAATTTCGAATAAGCTAGAAACTTCAAAAATATTCCAAGCAACAGTTTCACCTGTTTCCTTTAGGAAAACACGCGCCACATTGCCTTTACGTTCAACATCTAGTTTGGCATCGCCACTGTTTTTTTCACGATGACCATAAGGACATCACCGACATGTTCTTTGTTATATGTAAAAATCATTCTTTCTTTTCTCCTATTTTAATCCTGCTAAAAAGTCGTTAATTTGTGCCTTGGTTTTACGGTCACGATTGACAAAGCGTCCAATCTCCTTGTCCTTATCTAAGACAACAAGACTTGGAATCCCGTAAACATCCCAAAGTTTAGCTAGTTCCACGTACTCATCACGGTCTACTCGTATAAAAGGTAAACTCTGGATTTGATTCTTCAATCTCTGGCAAGGCAGGGTAGATATAACGACAATCGCCACACCAATCTGCAACAAAAAGGAAGACCTTCTTGCCATCCTGCTCTACTAGATTTGCTAATTCTTCGATACTCTTAGGAGAAATCATAAGACTTCCTCCTCATAGATGAGATCTTCATCTTCATAGACAAAGGTATAGTGACGACCATCTTCAAAAATGACACCACCAACGAGACGCTCTAAGCTACTTTCGTAGACTTGGACATAGAGAGTCGCTATCTCACCCATCTCTGAAAAGGAGTCACGCACAATAGCGGTCAACTCTTCCTGCGTTTTCATGAGTTTATGGTCATCAGCTACTTTCTTAGCTCCGAAAGCAAGTGCTCCGAGGCCTACTAATGCAAAACCTGTTTTAATGATATTTTTCGTTTTCATGCTAACATTGTAACACAAAAAGATAAGTAGGACAAATCGTGAATGCTATTTTCGTTTGAACTATAGTTCCTCATTTCAAGAAATATTGACTCCTATCTCCTCCTATGGTACAGCACCTCAAAGTAATGATTTACTTATCCCTAAAATTCTAAGGAGACTCTATATGAACAAAGAAAGTTATTTTGACGGTGGATTACTCAGCTTTATCGGACACTCGATTGTCGCTTTTTTCATCATCGCCTTAACTCTAGGAATTGCCACACCTTGGGCCGTTTGTTTTATGCAAGATTGGAAAAGTCCGGCATACTGTCATCGATGGTCAACGATTATACTTTTGATGGAACTGGCGCCCAGTTATTTGGAAATTGGATCAAATGGTTCTTACTGACGATTATCACTCTTAGAATCTATTCATTTTGGTTAAAAATAAAAACAGAACAATGGATTACCAAGCATACCCATCATATGTAAAAAGTGCGGTTTATAGACCACACTTTTTTTATAGCTCTTAATAATGTCTCTCACCAAATAAACCTTCTGGCAAATCATGGAAACCCTTGCCTGCCTTGAAATTTTCAAATTTACCTAGCAAGAACTGGTAGGCATCCAAGCGACTTTCATAGCGAATCATGGCATCTTTAGCACGCTCATCTTGATCTTCTTCATAGACCTTTTGACTTTCCTTATGCGCCATATCATTAATCATGATTTGGGTATTAACCCAGGCTTCAAATTCTTTCATAAATTCTTGTTCGTAACTCATTGTTTCTCCTTATTCTAATCCACGGAAATAGTCTGTATCAATCTCACGGTAAGGCTGGATATCCTGAACATACTCCAATACACCTTGAAATTCTCCATTTTCATCGTGTACTGCAGCATAGGTGATATGGACAAACTTACCTCGTGACTCGGACTTGAACCACATCTCGTACTTGTCCTTGACCCCGTCACGAAGACCTTTCATAATGGTCTTTACCTTATCAAAGGTACTTTTGGGCGGATGACATAGCTCAACATTGCGCCCGACTTGAGACGGTGTCCGCTTGAAAATCATCTCATCCGCTGGCGTATTGTCATTGTAATACTGGAAAATATCATCTTTATTAACAAAGGTAATCTCCATCGGCAGATGGTTGAGGATAAGATTGGCCTGTTCAACTGAGAGATAGCCATTACCAAAAGCCTGTTGGCTATGGCGGTCCAGCACTGCTTCCTTTTCCTTAGGTGTAAAGGTGATGGTAAACTGACCTTCTGGCGTATCGATAACCTTCTGAACTTGTCCTTCTGCTGTGTCTAGTTGCACGGGCTCTTCTGCACTCTTTTTCCTCAACAAAAGCTTTTTACGTTCTGGAATCCCATTTTCTCAGACGGACGGATAATGGCATAGCCATAAGCATCACTTTCCTCAGCAATCTGAATCCAGTCATCCTGGGTAAAGGATTCGAGTAGAATCATGAGGAGGATAGATTCCTCCTTAAAAATCATACTCTCAAACTCTGTCGCAAAAGCCTCAAAAATCTGCCTTTACAGTGCTAATGGACACTTCTGGTAGGGCCTTGGCTATCGCCAAGGCTTTCTGAAAAAGTTCCCTGATTTGGTCATCCACTCCCCACATGACTTTTGGTGGCGAATCATGTCCATAACGCTCCATGATAGGAAAGAAGAGCTCTTCCTTGCGCTGGTAGTGACGGTCAAATTGACCTACAAGTCCCCATCTGCCGAACCAAACCCTTACGCATCTCCGCAAGCATTTCCTCGTCTTCCATAGACTCATATGTATCTAACAATCTACGAACACGAATCAAAGGCAGCACGGAGGGCTAGATTTTCATCCTTAAAGACACGCACAGGGATGACCTGGATGCTCGGTATCTTCAACTTCGACACCCTTAACAGCATTTTTAAAGAGATTGGCATGGACATCACAGAGCTCCATGACATCTTCAAAGGTCACACCTGAGTCAGAGTTCATCAACTCGTGCTCCATGAGAGAAATCTCGATAGCTGATACACCTGTAAAGGTCGCATCAAAGCGTTCCTGAACGGATTCAGGGGAGGCTCCATTATGCAATTCTAATAAAATATCCCGTAGGACATGAATTCGTTCATCTGCCATTAGTCTAATCCAATCACTTCGTAACCATTTGCTTCCAGTGTGCGTACAATCTTATCCATAGGAGTTCCCTCCAGCTTAGACCCCTGTTTGAGCGATACTTTTTCGTCCGACTGTATTTCGCATCAAAGGGATTTGCAAGAGGTTTAAAACCAAGTTCTACTAGGATATCTAAAAACTTCTGGATGCTTTGTCCACCACTTCCGCAACAGGAATAGATACATCAATGATATTGTCCATCATAACCTCCATCATATTCTCTAACAGTTTTTTTTCTTTTTTTATTATACCATAAGGGCAAAGATTAAAAAAACTAGCAGTAGAAGACTTGCTAGTTTATTTCGTATAACTTCATTATTTCTAATTATATAGACTCTTCCTAGTAAAACCTCAAAGTCTTATCCTTACCATGATCATCAGAGAAGTTTGAAAAACCAGTCTATGATCTTTAAAAGAATCTTATAGAACAGTAATTGGAAGGCGAAAGAGACTAAAAACCAGAGAATTTTTATCAGACCAACAATTGGTGTTATAAAAAAAGAAGAGTGAAGAGCTTCCAAAAAAAGATTTCATTCTTTATCCTCCGGCTTCATCAACCAAGTAGCTGTATCCATAAGCTTATCTACGAGAACTAATTTCGCCAAACTAACGACTGTGTTTTCATCTTTCTTTATGGTTTCTGCAACTTTTAAAGCTTGCCTTGTAAGAAGATAATTACCGTAGGTTTTGGCCAGTATTGTTATGATCCCCATGTCAATCTCCTTCTATGATTTCCACTTCTTTTCGGATAGTGGCAACATCTCTTTGATATTGTGCTTCATCGTAGTTAATCAATTTGGACAATTCTTTTTGCAATCTTTCTCCCATGGGTTTCATGGTCGCAAAAGTTAAGCCTCCTGATAGTACTCCACCTAAAATAGGAATAACTTTTCCCATCCCCTTAGCCAATCCTCCCTTGGTCAGATTCACTCCAAAGATTTTCAGAACTTTTTCCAAAATTGGATACCAAAGAGTCTTTGTCAAAGCCTTTCTGTTTACAATTTTCATCACTTGCTTAGCAACTGTAACCCCACCAGAACGAAGTAGAGCGCCCGCACCATTTACTCCCAACATCACTCCCAGATAGAGCAAGAGGGTATTTTTAGCTTCTTCGCTCAGCTCATTTCGCGAAGCCCAGAGATCATCGTAGCCATAAATATAACCTAATTCTTGCGCTAATTTCAATGAAAAATGCGTAAAAACTGGGCTACATCTGTCGGAATGGTAACTGCCATGGCAATACCTCCAGGTAAACCTGCTAAAAACAGATGTCCCACTTGCCAGTAAAACATTATCTTTAATACAGGCATTTGGCCACTCGATCTAAAGGTTTCCTGAGAGTAATAAAGCTGTGATGGCCCCTTCTTCCAATAATCTAGGAATATCCTTTGAAGCTCACTTCTTTAGAGAATTTATCCATTAAAAAAATTTTTGACCGGTTCAACTTTTGACGACAGGGTAGTTTTACCACCTGTTGCAATACTTGCATCGCCACATCTTCTTTAGCCATCTCTATCTCCCGTTTTTTTCATTCGTATCAAGCTTTATCTTATCATATTTATGGAATAAATGATATTTCCAAGATTTATTTTATCTGATTTTCTATCATATAATCTGACTAGACAATGACCTACTTATAGACACACAAAAAAGAGGGTTTCCCCTCTTTCTGCTTAATTTTTATCCAGATTGCGTAGCATCTCGTCAATCTTGTTTCCATATTCGATGGATTCGTCTTTGACGAAAGTTAAGTCTGGAATTTTGTACAATTTCAAATTGCGACCAAGTTCACGTTTGATAGTGCCAGTTGCTTTTTTTCAAGCCCGACTTGAGCTTTTCTGATTATCTGAGGCAAGATTACTCAAAAATAGTGTAGTAAACCTTAGCCATAGATAAATCACCTAGCATCTGAACATCAGTGATAGTCACACCTTGGACACGCGGATCACGGACTTTCTTTTGCAAAATCTCATTGACTTCGCGCTTGATTTCCATGCCCACACGATCCGTACGGAAATGATTTGCCATAATTTTTCCTTTCTCTCTATTGAACCAAAAAGCTAGGCCAGCAGACCTAGCTTTTGTCTAGTAGATAGAGGAACTAGAGCCATTTGAATCTAGGAAACAAGCCTTAGATAGAACTACGGGTTCATCAAGGCGCTGTTGACGACGAGTCAAAATCGGCTATCGTTTCTCTATTATCGTTTGATTTCTTCCATGATATAAGCTTCAATCACATCATCTGTCTTAAGATCATTGTAGCCGTCAATCATGAGACCACCTTCACGGCCGTTTGTAACTTCTTTAACGTCATCTTTATAGTGTTTCAAGCTAGCTAGTTCACCATCGTAAATAACGACACCGTCACGGATAACACGGACTTTAGAGTCACGGGTAACTTTTACCGTTGATAACCATGAAATCCTCCGATTGTTCCCACTTTAGATACTTTGAAGGTTTCACGGATGATCGCTTCACCGATAACTTTTTTTCTTTAAATTCTGGGATCAAGCATCCCTTTCATGGCCTCTTCCATCTCTTCAATAACCTTATAGATAATGCTATGGAGACGAATTTCCACATCATCAGCATCCGCTTGTTGACGGGCTTGTGGTGTAGGGCGTACGTTGAAACCAATGATAAAAGCATTAGAAGCTTCGGCAAGAGTTACGTCAGACTCATTAATAGCACCGACAGCTGAGTGAACGATAGTAACTTTCACACCCTCAACATCAATCTTTTGCAGTGATGCAGAAAGAGCTTCAACAGAACCTTGTACGTCTGCTTTGATAATGACGTTAACTGACTTGAGTTCGCCAGCTTTAAGGGTATCAAAGAGGTTTTCAAGGCTAACACGTTGAGTTACCTGACGTTGTTTCAATAAAGCACGTTTAGCACGTTCTTCACCCGCTGCACGAGCAGATTTTTCATCTTCATAAACGGCAAAGTGATCACCCGCCATTGGCGCTTCGTTCAAACCAGTGATGGAAACTGGTGTTGATGGGCCTGCAACCTTAACACGACGTCCAAGGTCGTTGGTCATGGCACGGACACGTCCGAAAGTATTTCCGACAACGATTGGATCTTGAACGTTCAAAGTACCTTGTTGGACAAGGAGGGTCGCAACTGCACCTTTTCCTTTATCCAAAGCGGGCTTCGATAACAGTACCGATGGCACGAACTGTTGGGATCAGCTTTGAGTTCTTGGATTTCAGCCACAAGTAGAACAGTTTCCAAAGAGTTCATCGATGTTTTTGGTTGAATTTAGCTGAGATTTCTACAAACTCAGAATCGCCACCCCAAGCTGTTGACATAACACCATGTTCAGCCAATTCACCGATAACACGTTCTGGATTAGCACCTGGTTTATCGATCTTGTTGATAGCTACGATGATTGGAACGTTAGCCGCTTTTTGAGTGGTTGATGGCTTCGATAGTTTGAGGCATTACCCCGTCATCTGCCGCTACGACCAAGATGGTAATATCGGTAACAGAAGCACCACGTGCACGCATTGAAGTAAAGGCCGCGTGTCCAGGTGTATCAAGGAAGGTGATCTTCTTGCCATTCTCCTCAATCTGATAGGCACCAATATGCTGAGTGATACCACCTGCTTCTCCTGTCGCAACACGTGAATTACGTAGAGTATCTAAAAGTGTTGTCTTACCATGGTCAACGTGTCCCATGATTGTAACAACTGGTGGACGCTCTACGAGTTCATCTTCATTGAGATAACCCATCTTCAGCGAAAGAAACGTTCGATATCAGCATTGTCCACTTCAACCTTTTTGTTTAGCATCAATACCGTAATCTACCATGAGGAGTTCGATTGTTTCACCATCTAAAGACTGGTTTTGTGTCGCCATCACGCCCATCATGAAGAGTTTCTTAACAATTTCAGCTGGCTCACGTTTGATACGTTTTGCGATCTCCGCAACGGTCATACCATCTGTATATTCAAATTCTGTTGGCAATTCATGGAACTTACGCTCTGTAACAGGTTTTTGGTGCCTGATTACGGTTGTTTTTGTTATTGCCTTTTTTTATTCTTTTTTTGTTATTGTTCCAGTTACTATTTCTTTGATTTCTCACTTGATTTTTGACTACTTCGATTCTTTTTGTTGTTTTCTAGGACCATCTTCTTCGTGATCGAAATCATCACGTTCTTTGTCTGGTCGGGCTTGTTTCTTACGACGTGTATCCACTACAGGTTCTTTAGCTGCAGGAGCTACTTCAACCACTGGTTGAACTTGTTGCTGCTTGTTCAGCTAATTTAGCAGCTTCTTCAAAGATTTCCTCAGGTTCCTTGCGTTTGTTTGCTTGGGCCAAGGCTTCTTTAGCTGCTTGAGTTTGCTTGAAGCGTTCCTCACTTGAACGAGCATATTCTGCATTTTGCTCTGCCTTTAGAGCAGCTGCACGGGCTTTGAAGTCAATGCGTGGGTCCTGCTTGATTTGGACGTTTGTCCTCTTGCTTGACGACGATCATTTCCACGATTTTTGCTGACCTTGCTGTTTTCTTTAGCTTGATCATTAAAGCGACGATTGTCGCGATTGCCTTGACCTTGTTTTCCACCATTGCGCCCGTCGTTTTTCTGACGGTTTCCGTTTTGTTGTTGGTCACGGTTATTGCCTTTATTTTGCTTGCGTCGTTCAGCCTGCTCTTTTGCACGAGCTTCACGCTCAGCCTTAAAGTTTCGACTCTGCGGTTTTACTGGCGCCACTCTTTTCTTCTTTAGGGAGCAACAGCTGCTCGCTGGTTTTGCCTCTTCCTTAGCTACAGCTGGCTTTTAGCTGGCTCAGATTTTTTTCGGCTTTCTATTTCTGTACTTGCTTTTTGGTCTGCAGGTTTTGCTTCTACTGGAGCAGAGACTTAAAAGCTGGCAACGATTTTTTTGCAGCGACAGCTTCCTCCACACTTGATGAGTGGCTTTTTCACATCCAAGCCCAACTCTTTTGCACGCGCTACAACTTCTTTACTTTCTTTTTCCAAGTTCTTTTTGCGATTTCGTACAATCTTTTCTTAGACAAATCATGTCCTCCTCTTCTATTCCATAAGAGACCTCATTTTCTTTGTAAATCCAGCATCTGTCACAGCCAAAACTTTTCTTGATTTTCCGACTGCTATGCTTAATTCCAGTGTTGAAAACACGGTAATAACTTCTACTTGATAATAATGACTTTTTATCCTGAATCTTCTTGGTCAGGTTGGGAGCAGCATCATGAGCAAGAAATACCAGCTTTTACTTTCTGGTCTTGGATAGCCTTGACCACCATTTCTTCACCCTGAGATGATTTTCCCTGCTCTTTGAGCAAGACCCAAGAGATTGGTAATTTTTTTGCTTTATTCAAGTCCTAACTCTCTTCTTTTTCACTTTGTGATCGACATAGGCAATCAACTCGTCATAAAAGCTTTCTTCAACTTCCATACTAAAGCTACGGTTAAAGACTTTTTTCTTTTTGGCCTCAAGGGCTTCTGCATTGTCTAGCTTGATATAAGCGCCACGACCATTAGCCTTTGCCTGTTGGGTCGATAAAGACCTGTCCTTCTTTGTTCTTGACAATACGGAGTAAATCTCGCTTTATCAATCACTTCATTGGACACAACAGACTTGCGCAAAGGGATTTTTTTCTAGTTTTCATCCTTCCCTCCTCTGATCAGCTCTTATTCTTCTACCAATTCGTCTGTTTCTACCTGGTCAGCTTCTTCTGCTGCTTCCATGGCTTCAAACTCACTTGCAGACTTGATATCGATACGATATCCTGTCAAATGAGCTGCCAAACGAACGTTTTGTCCACGACGACCGATGGCAAGAGAAAGCTTGTTATCTGGCACAACGACCAAGGCACGTTTGCTGTCGTTTTCATCAAAAGATAACTTGGTCAACTTCAGCAGGAGCGATAGCGTTGTAGATAAATTCAGCTGGATCAGCTACCCATTCGATAACGTCGATGTTTTCTTCGATTGGGACCATACGGTCACTCTTAGCATCGTAGCGAGCTGGGTGGAATTTGCTAGTAATCTTCTTGATATTAGCACCACCACGTCCGACGATTGTCCCGATAGCATCCACGTTTGGATTGTGGCTACGAACAGCAACCTTGGTACGGTCACCTGCTTCACGAGCAACACTCATGATTTCAACGGTTCCGTCATAGACTTCAGGAATTTCCTGCTCCATCAAACGTTTGATCATTTCTGGATGACTACGGCTAACAAATACGTTCACACCACGAGGATTGTCTTCAACCTTGTAGACATAAACTTCGATACGATCATGAGAAGCAAAAACTTCTCCAGGGATTTGGTCTTGTTTTGACAATTGTGCTTCGATGCTGCCAAGGTTGACATAAATAAAGCGGTTGTCAAAACGTTCTACTGTACCTGACATGATTTCTTGCTCATGCTCTTTGTATGTATTGTAGGTAATGGCACGTGTTTGCTTGCGCATTTTTTCCATGATGGTTTGTTTGGCAGATTGAGCTGCTACACGACCAAACTCACCTGGTGCTTCTTCAAATTTAATCTTATCCCCAAGCTCGTAAGCTGAGTTAATGGCAAGAGCATCTTTTAAGCTGATTTCCAAACGGCTATCAAATACTTCATCAACTACTTCACGAACAGTATAAACTGTAAAGTCACCTGTCTTTTCGTTGAAATCAATGGCTACACTGTCTGATTGACCATAGCGTCTGCGATAGGCTGAACGAAGTGATTCCACCACTGCATCAATGATGTCTTCTTTTTTGATTCCCTTGTCTTCTTCCAAAATGCGGAAGGCCTCTAGCATTTCTTTACTCATCTTCTATTCACTTTTGAATCTTCAAAAGCTTCCTTTCTTTTACTATAATTTTACTGCTAAACGTGCTTTTGATACCAAACTGTATGGAATTTGAACTGTTTTCTTACGCGTCTTGTCCATATATTCCATAGTCAACTCATCCTCTTCAAAGGCTAGCAAGGTTCCTTCAAAGACCTTTTGCTTATCGATGGCTTGGTAAAGTCCAACATGGATGTATTTCCCAACTGCTCCAGCGACTGCTTCCTTGGTTTTCAAAGGACGCTCCAAGCCTGGACTGGTGATTTCTAGGAAATATTGTTCTGGGAAGGGATCTGGCTTGATAGTATCTAGGACAGGACTGATAATCTCTGTCAAGTCCGCTGTGTCGTTCAAGGTAATTCCCTCTGGTTTATCTACAAAAATACTAAGAATCATGTCACTGCCAATCTTTCCGTACTCGATATCAACGAGTTCAAAGGGAGCTTCAATGACAGGTTCTACGACTTCTCTGACTAATTCTACGATAGTTGCGATTGCGTCCACCTCCTCATAAGCAAGAGGCGAAGATATTTCCCCGCCTCACTTTCTCATATTCTTACTTACAGTATAGCACTTTTGACTACTTATGTAAAGTATAAGCACTCAGAAGGCTTGATTTTAAGCTTTTTCTTAAAATTCTGCCTCAACTCGATAGATAACCTGACCCTTACTTGAGAATTTTTCTTCATATTCTGTCATGACATTGCCTTCAAAGTCGCTGGCATGCAAGTCCAACCAAACTCCGTTGAGCTTCATGCCATATTGAGAAAAACTCACTAGGCTATATTCAAACAAGCCACGGTTATCTGTCTTGAAATGAATCTCACCGTGTTCAGGCAAGATACGCTTGAAGGTATCTAAGAAACTCTTATAGGTTAGACGACGCTTTTCATGGCGCTTTTTAGGCCACGGATCTGAAAAGTTTAGGTACAAGCGATCAATCTCACCATCTTCAAAGTAGTCGGTCAAATCAGAACCATCAACCCACAACAACTTAATATTGGGTACAGCGACTTCCAAGACCTTGTCCAAGGCATAACTCAAACAGACTTTTGAATATCAATCCCAATATAGTTGATATTAGGGTTTTGCTTGGCCATACCTGACACAAAGGCTCCCTTACCACTACCAACCTCAACATGGATAGGATTGTCATTTCCAAAGAGGTCTCGCCATTTTCCTTTGGCTTCTAAAGGATTTAAGACAACATACTGAGGATTAGCCTCTAGTAATTCTGTTGCCCCTTTACGATTTCTAACTCTCATCTCTTCTTTCCATACTTGTCACGGAAAATACGCAAGGCATAAATCTCCCGATTGACATTTTCTAGATCTTCATTTGTATAATATTTGGCAATCTGGCTCAAAAAGGATAATTGAGCATACCAAAATAGTTTGTTGATAACTGTTTGGTTGTATTTGTAACCGTAATAAGTCAACCACTCTTTCCACTGATAGTCTGGAATATAGTGACATAGCATATGCGCTACATCAAACATGCGATCCGTTAAACGAACGGAATCCCAATCCACTAAATAAACAAGACCGCTCTCTGTCTCAATCCAATTACTATGTCGTACATCTCCATGAACGATCGTTGCATAATCTTCCCTAAAGTTTGGCAAACTTCCTCGCAAATCCTCTACTACCATTCTTAGATATTGATTGTTCTTCAAGGATTCTGGAGCATCTTTTAACCAAGCCTGAAGCAAGTCAAAAGGTGTTTCTAAAGAATAGCCTAAACGAGTCAATTGCGTCATCAAAGGACGCGAACGATGCAAGCGGCTCAAAATATTGATAATCTGCTTGCGATTCATATCATAAGGGGTCAAAATTTTACCATTCAACCATTCTTGGGCACACATATCACGCCCATCCGATAAACGGCGAGTCCATAATAATTGAGGAGCGATTTGTTCCTTGGCTAAACCAGGTAGGATTGGAGAGGTGTTCATTTTAATAAAGACACGCTTCCCATCAGGGTAGCTTCCCATATAAGCTTTTCCGCTTTTCCCAGGTATAGGGGTCAGCGTTAGCTCAATATCACCCAAGTCCATTTCTTTCCTCCGTATAAAGTTTCCTTACTATTCTACTAGTTTTTAGGCTATTCGTCAACCAGTCCAGACCCGATTCTCAAATAAAAGCCTCTGGGGTGGTTTGGGCTATCATTATAGAAAGAAAAAGGTAAGCACAATCTCCTACTTACCTTTCATGGTTTTTATAAATAAAATAAGAGTGGCCAACTGTTGTAAAACATATGGACTAAAGTAGAAACCCATAGATTTTGGCTCTTTTTATAAGCAAAGCCCAGCAACAAGCCCCCAAGTAGATAAAAAATAAACGAAGGGACATTAGAAGGTCCATGCATGAAAGAAAAGAGAGAGGAAGTTAGAACAAGCCCTAACCACGAATTATCAAAAACCGCCCCCTGAAGAAGTCCTCTGAAAATGAGTTCCTCCTGGATGGGGCCAAAAACTGAGGTAGTCAAAATCAAAGACAGGGAAATTCCTCTGCTTACTTCCGCCAAGTGTTGAACTCCTGCGCCAGAAGAAACAGCGAAGAAACGAATATAAACTAGCGTCTCAAGCACACTTAGAAGAAAGGTTACAATGAACAGCAAAACTTGTTTCTTGCTTAATATCCCAAAAGAAATCATTTCAAACTGTCTAGCATAAACAACACTCAGCGAGGTTACTAGAAGACTTACAATAATCAATTCAGATTCATTTTGAAAAAAATCCCCATGGTTAATCGTATAAGGAACTGTAATGACGATTATTAGTACTAAAAATCCAAAACATAAGGCATGAAATTTATCAAAAAACTCCATCAAATTATCCTCCTCAACAAACAGACTTCCTACAAGTCATCCTTTAGTTCTAGCCTTTCCAAAACAAACCATTTTAGTATTAGTAACCAAAATTCGACCACATAGCCAGCCCCCTAAGAATATAACCATTAAAGATAGCATGGGGTTTAGGAAATAAAAGGCCACAACAGATACAAAGGTTAGCACAAAAACATTAAAGGCAATGGTGTCAGAAGCCAAGACTAGAATATAGGGCGTCAACCAGTCTAAGGTTTTGGAATCTAGGAAAAATAAGTGTTTATACATGATAACCTCCTCTATGGCTGAAAAGCAAGCCTTTTGTGTTTTTACCCCAAGACCCTATGTAAAAAAGTGAGCAAAAATGGTAAGTTTGCGATGATATTATTAACAATATGAATCGCATAAGAAGGATAGATAGTCTTGGTATAGCGTGTCAAACCACCAAATATACATCCAACTGCTGTATAAACCAGGATGTCTAGTAGACTAGGAAAACTTGAAAAATGGGGTAAGGCGAACAAAACTGACGGAAATAGAATATCCAGTCCCCATCTTGAATTCTTAAAAAAAGCATGTTGAAGCAATCCCCTACACACCAATTCTTCCATCAGAGGTCCTAGTACGATTAAGGTTAGGTAAACACCGAACTCCGCAAAATTGGTCTCACTATAGACAATAAACAAATTCCAACTTTCGTTTGTCCCCTGAACATGTTTAGCTGTCAGATAGTTAAAGCTTATAAGCACGACAGCTGCTAACAACGTCAGAACAGAATAACTCAACCACTTTTTCCTAGGGATACAAAAGAGATAAGCATGACCCGACCTGATCAAAATCCAAACCATCAGGCCTATAAAGAGAAGACTGATGATGTTTCGAATCCAGATGACATTTCCTACCCAAGACGAGAACTCCCAATAATTTCTCCAAAATTGGGTTGTCCAAAACAATCCGAAAAACAAAAATAAATAAGAAAGGACTGCACTCGTTTTGAAAAGAATAGAATATTTTTTCATAGAAACTCCTTCGTAGCTTTGCTATCGTAGCTGCCATCAATTATCATTTATACTCTTCGAAAATCAAATTCAAACCACGTCAGCGTCGCCTTACCGTACTCAAGTACAGCTTGCGGCTAGCTTCCTAGTTTGCTCTTTGATTTTCATTGAGTATTAATCCTCTATCATTCAGTCTCGGTAGCTATCACCATAACTTTGATAAGCCAATACATCTACCCTTGTGTACTTTTGTTGCTGTTAAAAACTTTATATTTTTCATCATCTAGGTAGTCAATTCTTTTCAAAACGATAGGCTAATCATCCTTTTTCTACCTAATCATTTTATAAAACTTGATAGTCTCGATGAAAAGTTGTGGCAGATACCACTCTATGATTTGTGAGGTCAAGATAATCTCCTGGATAGCCAAGGACATACATACTATAACCAGCAAAACCTCCTCCTGCCGTTCCGACTAGTCCAATTTTTGAGATTGGTTACAAGAGAAGACTGAAGTCCCTGCCATTAAAAATTCGAACATGATTGTCTAGCCATACTATGTAATTCTTTTGCAATGCGTCTTCTACCCAACCTGGTTTAGGAGTATCTTTACCAATTTCCCAAACTTCTACTATTTGATTTTTATATTTTGCTTGCATCTTTTTAATCTTTCTTTTAAGACTCTCACAGAGTTTTTATATTCTTCTTGCCTGGTCTATGTTTTAGCAGACTATAGATCGTAACAGGAGTACTTACCAGTACAAGAACATGTCTCCAGAGTTCAGTTGAAATCATGAGTACTCTTATACAAAGAACAAGAGATAGCAATATTATTACAACTCGGGCACATAAATCTAACAATTCGACATACTTTTTCATATGATTCCTCCTTTTAGAATCATCAAAATAAGGATTCAAGAATTTTGTATTTTACAGATGATCCTTAGCAGATATTATTTTAAAATCATCCATCTGATTTTGATGATCTATTCCAGACCTATAAAACTTCTATGTTCAAGATTTAAAGTGGCTTTTTCTCCATTTTTTATTGAACTGAACGAAGATATAAACCGAAGCAAAGTATGCTAGTGCATCCATTACATAATACCACTCATTTCCTCTAAGCGGATAAAGACAAGTTTGCATGATTACATACAAGATGACAATCGTAATTATTTTTTTCGCCATAAGAATCACTCCTTTATTTCAGTTTAGCATTGATATCCTTGTAACTTTTACACACTCAGTATAGCACTGCTTTTTTAGGTTTTGCATCCAAATCTTAAACGGTCATCAAAAACTCTTAAATTACAAGAACTTCTCTTAAAAAATGACCAGCAGTCTGAAAACACTGCATGTAAGTTCTTTTTGTGAGCTTACTTTTTATAATACTTCAAAGCCCCAAATGAGCAGCAGCATGATGATTAAGCAGAGAACAGAAGCAATATAACCAATCAGTTGTTGATAGGATTCTGCCGCCGTCATACCTCTATACAAACCGATAATCGACATAAAACCTGTCAATCCGATGAACATGAGTTGATTGGTTCTAGGATTGACCAACTCATCATCTTCAAACTTTCTCACTCTCATTTCCCTAGTGAGGTAAACAGTGACCAAAATAGAAGCCAAGTTAACAACCACTAAAAGCAATTGGAAAAAAACCAAGGAAAAATTGCAAAGAAACTGACGAGAGAGAAATAAATAAGTAGAGATCAGTACAGGAAACTGACCTAGGAACAATCTGGCTAAGAAGATGTTCCGTTTTTTTAGCAAAGAAAAGTTTTCATTTCTTTTACTCCTTTCTTTTTCATTAAAAGCAAAATAGATCATAACTGCAATCAGATAGGCTATGGTATAAAAATAAATGATACCAAATTACTCTCCCCAAGCGGAGACATGATTAGATACAAGATGAAAATGACAAGTATTTTTCTTCATAAAATTTCCTCCTAAATGTGTGCTTTATCTTTAGTTGAGCTAGAACCTTTACACTGCTAGTATAGCACTCCTTTTGACCTTAATTCTCCCAAATCATGAATGGTCATCGAAAACATCCTAAATTGTAGAAAAAAATAAAAAAAGCAAGCACGGAAAAAAATATGCTTGCCCTAATATATCTTAACAAATCAAAAACGCACTCATCTTTACTTCCCTTTTTTTCTGATACATTCTCATGATAGCTAGGACGAGAAAGGCTAGCCCAGCTTGCTAAAACTAGAAGAGTGAGGCCTGTATGTAAGATTTCAGGTGTCCTCTCTATTCGGCTGATGAGACGGACTAAGGATATCACTGCCATCTGAATGAGGAGCAAGGATTCTGCCCTAACCAATGATGTCTGCTGATTTTCAACTGCATGTAAAAAGGCTGGTAGCAAGACACAGGTTGCAACAATTATAATCAGATTAGCTCCTGTACCTTCTTCCTCGTTGACTAGAGAAAACATGAGAAGATTGGATAGGATGATTAGTACAGAACAAGCTATAAAATAAGATTTCTGGTTCATTTATTTTTCCTCGAATATTATAAAAAGTCAGGCTGGATAAAGACAAATCGTTGCAGTGTTTTTCAACCTAAAATGCCTATGTCCTCTTGTTCACACATTCTCTAATCAGAACTTGACAGCAAATGAACCGCCAAAACCTGACGAAAGACTTGATCTTGACAGGTGGTATTGAGACTGGCATTGGGATAACTTTCCACAATCTTCATGACGGTATAGAGACCAACACCTCGGTCCTCCCCTTTAGAACTAACTCCAAAAGAGAAGATTTCAGAAACATCTATCCCCTCTTCTTTGATGGAGTTTTCAATGATAAAGGTCTCCTGTGCTCCATTTTTTATAAAGGCGATTGAAACATGAGGTTGACTAGCCTCTGCACTGGCTTCAATGGCATTGTCACAAAGGATAGACACGATAGTCAGAAAATCAAGCAGACTCATACTCTCGACTTGAATCTCCTCAGGAACTTCGACATTAAAGACAATGTCCTTTTCTCTAGCTTTTATAAATTTTCCAGCTAGAAGACTTTTGAGGGCACGGTCCCGAACATTCACCAATCGTCCAAGGTCATATTTATTGTCCTGCAATTTCTGACTGGAATCCTTTAAGACCGAGTCGTAGACCTCTTTTACCTGTCCCATATCCTCCTCTTCAATGCCTAGGCGTAAGCTAGTCAAGAGATTGGTATAATCATGACGAAAGCTCCGTACTTCCTTGTAAAGCTCCTCTATATGCAGACTATACCGCTCCATATCTTTGTAACGCAAGTCCTGCTCTTGGTTCAGTTTTTCCTGAAGTTTTTCCTTCAAATAGGTATCCAATTTCTTGATAATCCCCATAAAAAAGAGTAGGTAAAACACTAGAATCAGATGACGAACAGTCGTTGATTGAATACCTTGTACATATTCAAAATAAGACAGACTTTGTATCACCAAATAGTAAGCCCCCATTGCCCAGTTAATCTTAGTCAGGGACTTTTGAAAACCTATATCTAGATTCTCCTTTCTCATACTCGTAAAATCATAATCTAACCATTTCAAAAAGACTAAAACTATGAAGCAAACAAATAGCATAATCAATAAAAAGATAGGATTGCTATCTCCATCTACAATCCCTTGCCCCAAAAATGGAAGTACAAAATAGGAAACTCCTCTGTAAAAGAGATTCACCAATATTATTGGAAAGAGCCCATAAAAGAAAAGGAGTTTTTTAGGAAGCCCTCTTAACAATAAGAAAGATAAGCCTATGCCGAACAAAGGTTCTATAAAGTATGAGAGATAGTCAGTCAAGACTAAAAATTTAAAAGTTGTAAAAATTGCTGCTAGAAGAAATTTTAGAAGAAAGGCCTTAAATTCTATCGAAAGTGAGACTAATTCCATCTACTTTAAAGAATATAACAATTTTTAGTCCCTGAGTAACAAGTGTATACAACAATATCCAAGCAATATTCATAAACTCTCCTAGCTCAGTGTAAGTTAGTGATAGCCTCAGACACTTCCCTGACCTTATAACGCGCGATCAGACAGCTTCCACCATTGGGAAAGAAAAGGAGTTTTTCTTTCTTATCCAAATGAACTACATTGGTTGGATTGACTAGAAAAGAGCGATGGCACTGCAAGAGACGAGGCTCCTGCTTGAGAACCTCCTCTAGGCTCGCCGTAAATTCCAGCCTGTCCGTCTTGGTATAGAGAATAACACGATGGGGTCTTGGGGACGTTTCGAGATAGTAAACCTCTTTAAAAGGATACTGGAATTGAGCAAATTTTGATTTAAAATAAAAGCAATCTTCCGCCAGACTTTTACTGTCTTGACTATCGGCATAGAGAAGGGCTGTCTCGATTCGAGATTCAAACTCCTCTGCCGAAAGGGCCTTATCAATGTAGTCCAAAGCTGACACTTGGTAGCGAAAGGACAGGGGCATAAACTCTGAGTGTGTCGTCACAAAGACGATTAGAGCATAAGGATCCCGATCCCGAATCTTTCTAGCCACTTCTAGTCCCTTCATCTCTTCGTTTCGAATCTCAATATCCAAAAAGAAAAGCTGATGCGCACCCTTCTCATGCACCTCTGCCAGCAGTTGGTCTGGCTTGCCAAAGACTTCAAAAGAACTGGGAATGATACTCTGTTTTTTCAAAAGTTTTTCAATCGTCGTTTCAATCCTAGCTTGTTGGGAAAAATTATCTTCTAAAACAAATATTCTCATCTTCTTACTCTCCTTGTTTCAACCATTTTTGGCGAATTTCTCTGTAACGACGCCTGGCATACTGAACAGCATATCGACCTTCTTCTCCAAGAAAAAGAGTCTTTGATTGGAGTTCCATGGATTTTACTCGTTCAAGGTTGACCAGACAATTTCGATGACATCTCGTTAAGGTTTCCCCATATTGTTTCTCAAGCTTGCTTAAATTTTGAAACAGATCAAAGCTAGCTTCTTTAGTAAAAATCTGCACGGTATGGGCTTTACTTGGATGCGTTTGGATGTAGTAGATATCCTTTATGTTTAATTTGAAAATTTCTTTCTCTTTTTGGATAATGATATAGTTCATGGACAAAACCTCCTAAGGAGAGCTTACCATAAGTCTAGCAACTTATTTTCACCAAATCCTAAACGGTTCTCAAAAAAATTCCTAAAGTGTTGAAGTTTTTTTTCGAAAACAACTATGATAACCTTACAACTATTTTTATCATAAAAATCTCGCTATTACCATTCAGGAAATTTCAATGACAATTAAAGATTTGAAGGTAAAAAAGAGTAAAAAGTGATAGGCTAGGATTATAGAAAGACAAAGGCGTAAAACAACTTTAAAACCATTACAAAGGAGGAATTCTCATGACGGATACAGATCCAATCAAAAGAGCTCAGACACTGATAACTGAGTTAAACAAAGCCTACCAAGTCTGCAAACAGGCAACAGCTGACGATGTCCGTTTCCAGGAGCAACTGGACAATATCCTCCGCTTTCTCTCTAAAACTGAGACAGTGGATAATCGATTCTTGATTAAGCTGGAAAAATTTTACCAAACTTCCAGTCTTCTCATGGGCCTCAGTGCTCTCAATCCAGACGGTCCTACCCGTGCCGCTTGGAGAGCCTATGACCGCTTTCACTTTGACCAAGTCAAGACCAAGTTGAGTCTCTACGGACCAACCCTTATCTTGTAGTAACTAAAAAGAAGCTGAGATAGATTGAACTCAACTTCTTTTTTAGTATCATATAAGCAATGTTATACTCAATGAAAATCAAAGAGCAAACTAGGAGGCTAGCCGCAGGCTGCTCAAAGCACTACTTTGAGGTTGCAGATAAAGTTGACGTAGTTTGAAGAGATTTTCGAAGAGTATTAGTCCTGCATCTGACGTTTCACCTGATAAGGGAGATACAAGATTTGCAAGACCAGTCCAGCTCCAAGGAGGGCTAGAAGGGCTAGTTTTTCTTGGAGGGTAATCACCCCAACTACCAGTTGAACCAATAAAACAAAACCAGTCAATCCTCGGACAACCGCCTGTAACCCTTTTTCCTTTTGCCCCTTGTCTAGCGGGAAAAGTTGGGTCAAATATTGGTAGTCAAAGGCATGATAGAGGACCAATAACTGAAAGAGCAAGAGATAGTTAAATAAAACTACCACTGCTGCGGCTATCCAAGCTTGCTCGATAAAGATCAAAGCCAGCAAAGATAGAAAGAGGAGGCGAAGACTGAGGGCAAAAAGATCTCCATTTCGCAGATAAGAACGAAGATAGAGGTTCTGCCAAATCTTGCTCGGCACCTTCTGAACTGCTTTTAGGATAACATCTAGATAAGCTCGTCTCTTGACACTGTTTGAAATTCCCTTGACTTGGGTAAAGAGGGCAAAAAAACGGAGTAAAAAAACTGCTTGCGTTTACTTTCTTGGGCAATCACATAGTCCCAGTCCAGATGATTTGCTCTAAAAAAACTTGCCAGCTTTTTTCTGAAACAGGAAATATTTCCCGACTCCCAACAGAAGAACATAGGCCCCAAAAACTCCTAAGCCTAAGCCCATGGCTAAAAATAAAGGAGCAAAAAGGAGCAAAAAGAGAGTCTGTACACTAACCCAAAAGATGAAGGAAACTAGACTTTGCTTCTGGATATGTTCTCTTACTTCTTCTTCAGCTACTAAGAGAAAGAGCTTATCAGGCGATTCCACATAAGTCGCGATTCCACCCCAAAGCAAGAGTAAAACAGAGACAATCCCAATTAAACCTAGGATCGGTAAATGATTTTCAGGAAAATGCTGGAGCAGTTGACTATACTGATAGGCTAGAAAACCTATTAAGACCAGTAAAAACAAGACAAAGTGGTCATTGAGCACATAACGCAGATAACCGACACACTCTTTACGAAAAGCCTGCTTTCGCTTTAGAAACAAGTCTTTCATCGGTCCTCCTCTTTGGTCAAAGCCAAATAGATATCATTGAGACTTGCTTCTGGCATGGCAAAAGCTTGTCTCAGCTCTTCAAGATCCCCTTTAGCTCTCACTTGACCTTTGTGGAGAATGACAAAAGAATCACACATTTTTTCAGCAGAGTCAAGAACGTGGGTACTCATGAGGATAGACTTGCCTTTTTTTTCTTTTTCTGCTTCTAAAAAGATGAATTAAGTCCGAAATCGCCAGGGATCAAGACCAAGGAAGGGTTCATCGACGATAAAGAGACTCGGATCCACAACAAAGGCACAGATAATCATGACCTTCTGCTTCATCCCTTTTTGAAAAAAATAAACAGGGAACCAATCCAACTTCTGATCCAAACGGAACATTTTTTTAAAAAGAGGTTCTACACGTTCAAAAAGCTAGGTTTTGCTCAATACTATAGGCCATGGCAACCGTCTCGATATGCTCTCTGAGAGTTAATTCTTCGTACAAACTAGGAGTTTCAGGAATGTAACCAATCTGCTGACGATATTCTCGAGGATTAGCACCCAAGGTTAGTCCGTCGATGTTTATTTCTCCACTATAAGGTGTCAAAAGTCCAATAATTTCATTGATGGTCGTTGATTTTCCTGCACCATTTAGACCAATCAAACCGACCAGCTGTCCACTCTCGACTGTAAAGGACACATCTTTCAAGACAGGGACATGAACATAGCCACCTGTCAGGTTTTTTTAATTTCTAACATATTTTTCTCCAAATCTGGTATAATGTAGCTATATTATATCAAAATTCAATACAGTAGAGGTAGATTTTATGTCAGATTGCATTTTTTGTAAAATTATCGCTGGGGAGATTCCCGCATCAAAGGTTTACGAAGATGATCAAGTTCTTGCCTTCCTTGATATCTCACAAGTAACACCTGGGCACACCTTGGTCGTACCAAAAGAACACTATCGCAATCTTTTAGAAATGGATGCTGCAAGTGCCAGCCAACTTTTCGCCCAAGTACCAAAGGTTGCTCAAAAAGTCATGAAAGCTACCAAAGCTGAAGGTATGAATATCATTGCCAACTGCGAAGAAGTTGCTGGACAAACCGTTTTCCATACCCATGTCCACCTTGTTCCTCGCTATAGTGCAGATGACGATCTCAAGATTGACTTTATCGCACATGAACCAGACTTCGGCAAACTTGCCCAAGTCGCTGAAACGATCAAAAATGCTTAAGGAGTCACCATGAAACTATCAAACTTACTACTTTTTGCAGGTTCTGCAGTCGGTTCATACCTCCTCGTTAAGAACCGCCAAGCTATCACTGAAGAGGTTCTAGATACAACTGATCGTGTTGAAGCCATTAAGGATGACTTGGATATCATCCAAGATAGCCTGCAAATTATCAACCAACAAAAAGAACTCATCAAGGAATATCAAAAAGATTTGACCTATAAGTTTAAAGTCTTGGAAAAAGACGTCCAAACAAGATTAGCTGTACTAAAAGAATTGCAGGAAACTGAAGAAAACTAAGGAAAGGGAAACTCCAATTTTCCTTATTTCCCCTTTAAATCCATTTGGGTTAGCAAATTCTAACAGACCAGGGAGGGCATGAAAATGAAACAGTTTTTTAAAGTCCTGACGCGGATCATCCTGATTATTTGTGGTGGCCTCTGCCTTCTTACAGCCCTAGCATTTCTAATACTGGCCAATCTGTTCAAGGCCTCACCGAGTGACATCCGAAAAGGAAATGAAGCCTTAAAACAAATCTTCATCTCCCTTGACCTGCCTCCTGAGAAAGTAGAATCAAATGGAAGCTATCAATTCGAGGGTGGAGGCTTAGATTTTTATGTGACATTCTCTGATGAGGTCGTCAATAGCCACCCAGTCCTAAAAGAAAGTCCAAACCTCACCAAAAACCGACTCAAAATCTATGTCCTACAGGCAGGTGATATTTCCTACCATTCAGTAGAGGACAACTTATTCAATCATGGTTTATTCCAATTTTTAGAGGGGGAGAGCAGGAAGTATTTCCAAGAAATCGGAAAAAAATCAAATCCTTCTTTCTTTATTCTCTCTTGGCAGGATTCGGAAAGCATGAAAAAGGGAATCGCATCCTATGAAAAAGCTTTGACCTTGGTGGATATTCAGGATAATTCGGCAATTAAGCACATTGATACCGTAACCGTGAAACCTGGCAAGGAAGCGGAACTCAAGCAACTCATCCAGGAGATGGATGAGGCTGGCTTACTCACTCAAAAAAATATCAATAACAGACCAGTCGGAAAATGATTTCTCCCATGCTGAAATTCTAAAGATTACACGAAAAAAAGAGCCCGAAGGCTCTTTTTTTATGCTTTATTCTCCTTCAAAGGCATCCTTAATATGGTCAAAGAAGCCTTTTTTTCTTTGGATTAACTTTCAAATCACCTGCAGCTGCGAATTCTTTCAAGGCTGCTTTTTGGCGGTCATTCAAACCTATTGGGGTAACAACATTGACAGTAACGTATTGGTCACCAAGGGCACCACCACGAAGGCTAGGCGCACCTTTACCACGTAGGCGGAATCGTTTACCAGTCTGAGTTCCTTCTGGAATGACTAATTCTACATCACCATGAACTGTAGGGATGTCTACTGTATCACCAAGTGCTGCTTGAACAAAATTGAGGTTCAAATTGTAGAAGATAGTAGTTCCTTCACGTTCAAACTTATCACTAGCTTCAACTGAAACCACCACGTACAAGTCACCATAAGGACCACCATTAAAGCCAGCTTCACCTTGACCAGCTAGGCGGATTTGTTGACCTGTTTCCACACCAGCAGGGATTTTTACGTGTACGCTATGGGCTTGTTTTTCATGACCAGTTCCATGACAGGTTGTACATGGATCTTTGATTTCTTGACCACGGCCATGACAGACATCACAGGTTACTTGGCGACGCATCATACCAAGAGGTGTTTGGGTATCAACATTGATCACACCTGAACCATGACAGCGTCCACAAGTAACTGGACTTGTTCCAGGTTTAGCACCAGACCCATTACAAGTACGACAGCTTGCTTCACGATTGTATTTGACTTCCTTTTCTGTACCAAAAATAGCTTCTTCAAAAGTCAAATGAACGCGATACTGGAGGTCGTCACCTTGACGAGGAGCGTTTGGATTACGTGATGCACCTCCACCTCCAAAGAAGCTTGAGAAGATATCTTCAAATCCACCAAAGCCACCTGCTCCGTCGAAGCCTCCGAAACCACCTGCTCCACCGAAACCACCATTGGCACCCGCAGCACCGTATTGGTCATAGGCAGCACGTTTCTGTTCATCGCTCAAAGTTTCATAAGCTTCTTGAACTTCCTTGTACTTGTCCTCAGCTCCAGGATCCTTGTTGATATCTGGATGATATTTCTTAGATAATTTCCGATAGGCTTTCTTGATCTCATCTTGAGATGCATTCTTAGAAACACCCAAACGGTCATAAAAATTCAGTATTGTTCATACAAGATACTAAGAGCGAACAGAAAGCGACTGAAATTTAGGAAACCGACAAGAAATCCTGTTTTCTTAGGGAGATTTATCTAATTTCCAAGCTTTCCGCTCGAGTTCAATTCCCCGAACGCTCTTTGTTCCTTTCTATAATTTATAAGTAAATCTTTAGAGGCTGTTTTCTATACTCTGCTTCACTTGATCAAACTCTTCATCTGATAGAGTAAATATCAAATCCTCTTCTGAATATTCGTTCTGTTCTTTAAAAATAGTTTTCAGTATTTTCTGCCAAACCTAGACTAAGAATTACTTTTTCTTGCAAACTCTTGGTGCGCAAAAGCCTATAGCCGTAATGATTTGTTTATCTTGCACAAGAACTTTCGGTTGGAAATTTTTCACGTGGAAGAAATTCAAAATAGTCAAAGAAGTTTTTGCCAAATGCCACCTGTAAATTTCGTGTCCTTCAACAAGCCTGCTTTTTGCCAATAAAAAGGGGCGCAGAAGAAATGGCTGCAATCAAGACATCTCGCTCACCAAGGTCCCTCAAGAACGAAATCAATTTCTCATCGCGTAGAGCAGGTCCTATGTTTACCATTCCTGGCAAAATGATACAAGAATAATCTTCTATACGAATCTGATCTAGTGTTTTCGTTGGTTGACAGAGCAAGCCATCCTCAGAGACCACTATCGAATGATCTGAAGCGGCATAATCAATCGTGATATCAAAAGACAGAGCTAAAGTACTCGTTAAAGCGGTTATCTCATAGAGAGAAAAATTAGGATAAATGATACAAAGTACTTTTTTCACACGCAACATCCTCTATTTTACCGAAAAACAGAGGCTGGGTTGCAACCTCTGGATTGGATTCTATCTTTCAACATTGTAGTAACGAATTAAAGACTACAACTCTCAATTCTTAATATAACGAAACTACTTTATCATAACTGGATACGGTAATCTCGATTATATCTTGATCATTAATATCACTGAAATCGACTTTACGATTAATAGGTGCCCCATTTATCACTACTTTTGAAATAAAGCTGCTATTTTTAGGCGAAATGGAAGCATCTACATGACATTGTAACCACGTTACTTCGTCAATCATGTTTTTAGGAAGCTCCAAGAATTTTCTACTTCTCCCCCTATTCGTACGACAATACAGAGAAATTTGTTGTTTGTTTATTTTATAAGTAATGTTTAAACCTTTGTCCTTTAATGCGTTAATTAAATCACTAACCTTCATTCTTCACTCCTACTTCTCCGTAAACTCTCCGTCTACGACATCATCGCCTGCATTTCCTGTTGCTTGTGCGCCTTCTGCTCCTGCTTGAGCTTGTTGCGCTGCTGCGGCTTGTTCGTAGAGTTTAACGGCAAGTCCTTGAGCTTTCGTTCAATGCTTCAAGTTTTGCTTTCATTTCTTCCAAGTTGTTATCTTCTTGGGCTTTCTTAAGCTCATCGAGGGCAGCTTGGGCAGCATCACGTTCTGCATCGAAGCCTTTACCTTCAGTTTCTTTGATTGTCTTTTCAGTCGCAAAGATTGCTTGGTCTACTTCGTTACGAAGGTCAACTTCTTCTTTACGTTTCTTATCTGCTTCAGCGTTAGCTTCTGCATCTTTCATCATGCGGTCGATTTCTTCGTCTGTCAAACCTGAGTTAGATTGGATAACAATTGTTTGTTCTTTTTGAGTTCCAAGGTCTTTGGCCTTAACAGATACGATACCGTTCTTGTCGATGTCGAATGTTACTTCGATTTGTGGGATACCACGAGGTGCAGCTGGGATATCAGTCAATTGGAAGCGTCCAAGAGTCTTGTTATCTGCTGCCATTGGGCGTTCACCTTGAAGAACGTGGATATCAACGGCTGGTTGGTTGTCTGCTGCAGTTGAGAAGACTTGTGATTTAGATGTTGGAATAGTTGTGTTACGGTCGATGAGTTTTGTGAAGACTCCACCCATTGTTTCGATACCAAGTGACAATGGAGTTACGTCAAGAAGGACAACGTCTTTGACATCACCAGTAATCACACCACCTTGGATAGCAGCACCCATGGCAACAACTTCATCAGGGTTCACTGATTTGTTTGGTTCTTTACCAGTTTCAGCCTTAACAGCTTCTACAACGGCTGGGATACGAGTTGAACCACCAACAAGGATGACTTCGTCAATGTCTGACAGGCTCAAACCTGCATCTGAAAGGGCTTGGCGAACTGGAACTTTTGTACGTTCTACAAGGTCACGAGTCAAATCGTCAAATTTCGCACGAGTCAAGGTCATTTCAAGTGAAGAGGTCCAGCTTCACCAGCAGTGATAAATGGCAAGCTGATTTGTGTTGAAGTCACACCAGAAAGGTCTTTCTTCGCTTTTTCAGCTGCGTCTTTCAAACGTTGAAGAGCCATCTTGTCTGTTGACAAGTCAATGCCGTTTTCTTTCTTGAATTCTGCTACCAAGTGGTCAATAATTTTTTGGTCAAAGTCGTCACCACCGAGTTTGTTGTCCCCTGCAGTTGCCAATACATCAAAGACACCGTCACCCAATTCAAGGATAGATACGTCAAATGTACCACCACCAAGGTCGAATACCAAGATTTTTTCTTCTTTATCTGTCTTGTCCAAACCGTAAGCAAGGGCTGCTGCAGTTGGTTCGTTGACGATACGTTCTACTTCAAGACCAGCAATTTTACCAGCATCTTTAGTTGCTTGACGTTGCGCATCGTTGAAGTATGCAGGAACTGTGATAACTGCTTTGGTTACTTTTTCACCAAGGTATTCTTCAGCGTAACCTTTCAAGTATTGAAGAATCATAGCTGAGATTTCCTGTGGAGTGTATTCTTTACCGTTAGCAGAAACTTTTTCAGAAGTACCCATCTTAGATTTGATAGAGATGACTGTATCTGGGTTTGTTACTGCTTGACGTTTTTGCAGCGTCACCAACGATGATTTCACCATTTTTTTGAATGACACTACAGATGGAGTTGTACGGTTTCCTTCTGGGTTTGCGATGATTTTGCTTTCAGTTCCTTCAAGAACTGCTACTGCTGAGTTTGTTGTACCTAAGTCAATACCGATAATTTTAGACATATGTTTTTCTCCTTAAATTTTATCTTATTTTTTTCTTTTTGATATTTTCCCTTAAGTGGTGGGGACGTGAGCAACTCCCTTCGGGATTTCATCACTTATTTTTGAGCCTATTGTCTCAAAAATCCCCTGTTTCAGTAGCACACGCTACTGAAACTTTCACCACGGCGGGAAATATCTTCCTTGCTAGCCTTTGGCTTGCTTCTTATCTTTCTTTCATAGTTTATTGTCGTTTCGGACAAGGTTTCTATTATGTATATTGCGACACGAGGAGTCGAAAGCGATATTATTTCGACGACGAGTTAGTAGGTAGGCTAGGCAAACGCCATAGCGATTGCCGTTTTCTGACGAGTTGCTTTAGCTACCGTCAGAATTGCCTAGTTATAAACCACTACCATGGCTGGTCTTAGGATGCGGTCATGTAGTTTGTAGCCTTTTTGGAAGACTTGTGCGATGGTATCTGCTGGATGTTCGTCATCTGCTGGGACTGTTTGAATTGCCATATGGTAGTTATGGTCAAATTCACCATCTGCTGGAATTTCTTCAATTCCTTCTTCTTTCAGAGCATGTATCAAACTTTCTTGGACCATTTCCAAGCCCTTCTTCACATCATCTGTCAACCCTTCGACGGCAAGGGCACGTTCAAGGTTATCCAGTGATGGCAAGATTGCTTTTGCCAAATCTTGGCTGCGATAGCGTTGCAAGAGTTGACGTTCTTCGTTGGCACGGCGCTGAATGTTTTTGCATCTCTGCATGAGCACGAAGGTATTTGTTTTCAAATTCTTCGGCACGTTCATTTGCCAAGTCCAGTTCAGACTTCTCAGGAGTTGTTTCTTCAGCTGTTTCCACAACTTCCTCTTCTTTTTACTTCTTCATTTTTTTAATATCTTGGGCCATTTTCGCCTCCTTTAATGATTTCAATCTTAATTCACTTCATAGTGATTACTGCTGAGATAGCGGTAAAAATCCGTCAACTTCATAGTCAGAACTCGATTAACAACATTAAGTTGATTGACCAATTGTTGATAATCCAGATTAACCGGACCTATAATCGCAAGAATTCCAAATCCACGATAGGGAATCAGGAACTTACTGCTAATCACTGCTAAGTCAGCGAGACAAGATTCTTTGCTATCCGCAACTCGGACACTTTGCATCTGGTCGCCAATCAAATTCTCTCGAATTTCCAAAGCTACCTTTTTGTGGCTGATCAAAAAATTGATAGGCCGCTAAATTAGCGAAATTCAAAAGATTGACTTTGCCAGAAACCACGATATTTTCATTGAACATTTCTTTGAAGATATGCTCAATAAGATCCATAACGTTATCCGTTGTTGTAAAGTAACGTTGGATAATCTGCGGAATCTCTGTCCGAATCTTATAGTGAATATCCAAAACAGTCTGATCCAGGAAACGTTCTTGAATCATGGCCTTGAGGCGATTTAAATCCTCCTGCAAGAAATTTCTCGGAATCAAAAAAACTGACTGGTAACTGTTCTAGACTCATCAAGCGTAAAAAAACTGCCAGAGCTGTATGTTGTCCGAGGACAACAATATCAAAAAGCTGTCAGCTCCTGCCTACTTGGTTCGACATCCAGTGCTACAACCGTACAACTACTCAAGTCTGACAAGATTTTTAGTTGCCTCTTGAAGGATATCCTCAAGCTTAAAGAACTCCTGATCAAATGCTTTTACAATCTCATAAACTTGATTCTCAGCTAAACGGTCAAAGGATAGGGAGTGTTTGACATAGTATTGAAATCCAGCCACACTCGGCATCCGACCACTGGAAGTATGAGCCTTTTCAAGCAAACCTTGCTTTTCTAGAGCTGCCATATCATTTCGAATGGTAGCACTACTAGAGTTGATAGACTCTTGCAAGGCCTTAGATCCAACAGGTTCGTGCGTTTTTGGTAAAGATGTCAATAATCAGATTTAAAAATATTCTGCTGACGTTCTGTAACCATCTCGTCACTCCTCTCTGATAGATCTTTTTTAGCACTCGATACATCCAAGTGCTAACTTATGATTCTATTATACACCCTTAGAAAAGAATGTCAAGACAAAAACTCAAAAAATTAGCACTCTTTTTGTCAAGAGTGCTAAAAAAATCGGTCTGAGGACCTAGAAACTAATGTCAATCAACCAGATATTTCCGTCTAAGTCTGTAAAAAAACTATAAATTAGATAAGAAATCATGAGAGCATATAGGGCAAAAAAATAACGAAAAAAAGACTGAGAGAGACTTTCGCGAAACAGACTCATACAAACAACAAGACCACCAGAGATAGAAACTGTAGATGTACGAAGTCCAGATTTCACACCATCCCATCTAAGACGATTGTCCATGAAAAAAATCGATCATTTAAATCTACATCACAAGTTGCTTTTTCGAAAAAAACAGAATAAGAACAATTTCCCACAAATTCCCAGTCTTTATCCTTAACACTTTTGTAAATCTAGCTCATTTTTTTCTAAGATAGCTAGCATTCCATACACAGTAAACCACATCATCTGGTTGGCATTGCTCAAAAATAGAAAAAAAGCCTAAAACGGTTCGCTTTTATATTTCCAACCTTTCAAATGCATCTCATGCAAATAATCTTCTACCTTATCCAAATCAAAAAAATGGTAAACATTCGAAATTGTACTTTGCTATTCATTGTCTAACCTCCAAAATGGTTCTATTTATCAGATAATTCTTTCCACTTTTTGAAACAATCTCCAAAAAAATATAAGAAATCTGAATCGCAAAAAAACGATCAATAAAGTACAGTCTATGCTCACAATCAAAAAAACATTCCCCAACTGAAATAACTTCTTCCACTGAGTGACTTTGAGAAAAACCGGTAGTAGCACTGAAAAAGAGAAGCAAAATAGGAAGCATCCGCATTATTAAAAATGCGCTTAACCATAGCTAACTTCCCGGCCGCGTCATTATAAATTTCAAACTCGGCATCCGACTCAACTCCAGAATAAAGCTTTTCTAAAAATAGGAAAAAAACTATTAAAGTTTGTAATATGCTCCCAGCCACAGTCTTTATATAATTGTAAATAGGAAGCTCTCTCTGACTTTTTTTCATAGGATAAAAAGTCCAACTGATAAACCACCTGCTCCGGTTGGCACCTTTTCAAAAGTATACTTAACCGCAACTACTAAGTTAGAGTAACTTACTTCCTTAAGTTTCCAGCCCTGAGCATGCATCTCTCTGAGATAGAGAGCTTCTCTATCATAATCCGCAATGGTACAAATCCTATAAACAACTTTCTTTTCCATCAAAGCTCCTCCCGACTGTTTCTGTAGAGCCGTTCAATACGTTTCAACTCAATTTCTAAAACTTTTCTGCCCAAGTCTGTTATCTGATAGATTTTTCGTTTTTTTCCTCTTCTCGGACAAAAGGAAATCAAACCATCCTTTTTCCATCTTTGACAGGGTTCCATACATAGTTCCGGGACTAATTGAAACCTGTGAATCTGTTAATTCTTTGACCTTTTGTGTAATACCGTAGCCATGGTTCTCCTTTTGCAGACAGAATAGAATATAAAAACCCGTTTCAGTCATGGGAAGGTAGACCCGCCTAATCTTATCTGTTAGTTCCATTTAACCAAACCTCCAATTTAGTTCGATATATCGCACCTCGTTATATAAAATATATCACACTTCGATACAAAATGCAAGAAAAAAAAGATCGTCCTCACGGACAATCTTTCTGATTGATCATTAGTAAAGATCTAGGTAGTTATCAATTTCCCATTGTGAAACAAAGGTTGCGTAGCTTGCCCACTCAATTCGTTTGGCTTCAAGGAAGCTAGTGTAAATGTGTTCACCTAGAGCTGCTTTAACCACTTCGTCTTCTGTCAAAGCTTTCAAAGCATTGTGAAGAGTTGATGGAAGGTCAGTAATTCCAGCTTCCTTACGCTCTTCTGCAGTCATAATGTAGATATTTTCTTCGATTGGTGCCGGCGCTTCGATTTTGTTTTCGATACCGTTCAAACCAACTTCTAAAAGAACAGCCATAGCAATATAAGGGTTTGCCATTGGGTCCACTGAGCGCAACTCCAAACGTGTTCCCATTCCGCGTGATGCTGGTACGCGGACAAGTGGTGAACGATTGCGACCTGCCCAAGCGATGTAAACAGGGGCTTCGTAGCCTGGAACCAAACGTTTGTATGAGTTAACGGTTGGGTTCATGATAGCTGTATAGTTGTAAGCATGTTTGATCAAACCACCAAGGAAGTAGTAAGCCGTTTCTGACAACTGCATGCCTTTTGGATCATTTGGATCAAAGAAGGCATTGTTTCCTTCCGCATCGAACAAAGACATATTACAGTGCATACCTGAACCAGCGATACCAAATTTTGGTTTAGCCATAAAGGTTGCATACAAACCATGTTTACGGGCAATTGTTTTTACAACAAGTTTAAAGATTTGAATCTTATCACAAGCACGAAGAACTTCATCGTACTTAAAGTCAATCTCATGTTGACCTACAGCAACTTCGTGGTGACTTGCTTCTACCTCAAATCCCATTTTGGTCAAGACGTTCACAATCTCACGACGAGTGTTGTCAGCAAGGTCAGTAGGTGCCAAATCAAAGTAACCACCCTTGTCATTTACCTCAAGAGTTGGGTCTCCATTTTCATCAAGCTTAAATAGGAAGAATTCTGGCTCTGGTCCAAGGTTGAAAGACTGAATCCAACTTCTTCCATGTGACGAAGAGCACGTTTGAGGTTTCCACGAGGATCTCCAGCAAATGGTTCCCCTTCTGTTGTATAGACATCACAGATCAATCCTGCGACACTACCGTTCTCATCTCCCCAAGGAAAGACTGTCCAAGTGTCCAAGTCAGGGTATAGGTACATATCTGATTCGTTGATACGAACAAACCCTTCAATAGAAGATCCATCAAACATAGCCTTGTTTGACAAGACCTTGTCTAGTTGTTCATCTGTAGCAGGAATTTCGACGTTTTTCATAGTTCCCAAAATATCTGAAAACATGAGACGGATAAAGGTTACATTTTTTTCCTTAACTTCACGACGAATATCTGCAGCTGTGATTGGCATGGTTTTTCTCCTTATATATGACGACTTGCGGTTGCCTAACCGCGACCAAAAGGTGATTGTTGAGAAGCGAAGCGACTTTGCTGGAGAACTTCATTCCGAAGCGCTCTTCGTACTTCAGTTTGACTCACTGGTTTTTTAGACTTCGCCTCACGTTCAGCATATTTTTTCTTGATGGCAGCAATGTTCAGACCTTCAGAGATATAATCTTTAATCTCAAGCAATCGATCCATGTCATTCAAAGAATACATACGGCGATTGCCCTCGTTACGATCAGGCTTAATCAATTCCTGGTCTTCATAATAACGAATTTGGCGCGCCGAAAGATCGGTCAGTTTCATAACACTACCAATAGGAAAAACTGCCATATTGCGACGAAATTCTTTTTCCTTCATGTACACTTCCTTCTTTCTGTCTATTATAGTCTAAAAAAATTCAATCGTCAATCAATAATGTTATATCTTGTGACATTATTTTGTTTTTTTCAGTAAAATGCTCCGTAAACGATCAATATCGTAATTTACAAGAATTGCTACAAAAACACCCATAAAGGTTTCAAAAACTCGGGCAAATACGTACAAAACCGTCTCACCATTTGGAATTGATAAGGTAATAATCAACATAGCCGCAACTCCACCGATAACACCTGCTTTATTGTTCATAGCAACATTTGTCATAATGGTTAACATGGTGCAAATTGGAACAACTAGGAGGGTTACCCAGAAGGCACCGTGAAAAAGATTATTTAAGAGAAAGAAAATCAGGGCATAAAAACCACCAATACTATTTCCGAGAATACGAGAAGTACCAAAATGAACACTCTTGTCAAAGTCTTCTCTTAAACTAAAAACTGCAGTCAAGGCTCCAATCTGAAGTCCTTTCCAACCAAAAAAACCAAAAATCATGAGAACTAAAAAAACAGCAATTCCTGTTTTAAACGTTCGCATCCCTAACTTAAACTTGGATTTGTCAAATCTATACTTTTTAAAATAACTCATCATTTCAACTTTCTATTTCCATTTTACCATAAATTTACCTATTTTTGAGAAGGGGATGCAATAAACTGATGGAAATAAAAAAGAGAAGGAACTTAATCCTTCTCTATCTGATGATTCCACACTCTCTTTTTAGAACAAATATATGAAAGCTAAAGTCAAGAGACTAGCGAGTAAGCCCACTCCCCAGAAGAAGAAGTCGACCTTCCACTCACTCCAAGCTTGTCCTTTCCCAGAAAAGCCCCCCAACTCAAAATGATGGTGAACTGGTGTCATACGGAAGATACGTTTTCCTCCAGTCAACTTAAAGTAGGTGACTTGCATCATAACAGATGTTGTTTCAAAAACATACACTAGACCAATCAAAAGCAGCGTCCATTCTTGGTGCAGTGCCATGGAAATAGCCGCTAACATCCCTCCAAGGGCTAGGCTACCTACATCTCCCATGAAAACTTTAGCAGGCTTGTGGTTAAAGACAAAGAAGCCAAGAAGACCACCAATCATAGCTACAATCACTAGTAAGATATCGAGCTGATTTTGCACATAGGCAATCACTCCATAGGCAGATAGGCTAATCACCACAGAAATACTTGCCAAGCCATCGATTCCGTCAGTCAGGTTAACTGCGTTTGAAAAACCAACTAACCAGAAGAGGGCAAAGAGAATATACAGAACTCCTAAATGCAAGGGATAACCAAATACATTTAAGATATCTCCACCTCTTTCATAGAAGAAATAGAAGATCACTCCTCCGACTAACTGGAGCAAGAGTTTTTGTTTAGGATTAAGTCCTTCGTTGATTTTACGGAAAACCTTGAGGAAATCATCCAAGAAACCGACCAAACCATATAAGACCAGGATAAAGAGGATCATTCCGACATTATTGGTTAATTGATTAGTCACGAGAGCAAGGACCAGACTAACTAAAACTCCTGCTAGGAGAAAGACGAGTCCTCCCATTGTTGGTGTCCCAGCTTTTGCTTGGTGTTGTTTGACATCCTCATGCATCTGTTGACCGGTAATCTGTGCTTTATGGTAAAAACGGATAAAGGCTGGAATTCCTATGACTGTTAGAATAAAGGCAATCACTCCAGCAAAGATAGAAATAAGCATTCTAATCTCCTAATGTTATTTTTATTTTCTGTAAATCTTTTAAAGCTGTATTAGAACGAACACTTTGCTTTTTAACAGTTTCTCCTGTACCTTCAAACTCAACTTCAAGATTCAGCCATTTGGCAAAGGTTTCAACATTTTTCTTAGACCAGCCATATAAGTCAGGCATCTCTTCTACCTTATCTGAAAGGAGTAAGATTTGCTGATTGGCATCTAGATTGGTTCCTTCTTCTACTGAGCTTTCTTTGATTTTTGTTCCTGAACCGATAACAATTGGTTGTACAAGGTTACGACGGAGTTCTTCAGCTAGTTCTCCAGGACCATAATCCTTCAGTTCTGGCATTGCATAACTAGTTGTAGTTGTCACTTGGTCCAAATTCTTAGCCGTAGATTGAAGATTGAGCGTCTCTTTCATGGCTGAAGCTCGCTCCAGAATCGGGTTGGAAAATTCTCCTAGTTGTACCGAAGCAAAATGTTGTGGTTGTTGAACTGTGACATAGAGGATAAAATCTGGATTTTTCAGAAGGATGCATGGTTACTACAGAAAAAGATATAATTTGTTTTCCCAACTAAGTATCCTCCGTTTTGCTCATCAGCAATCTGGGCAGTTCCTGATTTGACAGAAACAGTCTGACCAGGTACAGTAACGATTGGTTGACCAGTACTTTTATTGTACATCGTACCATAGACAGGGTCTGTACCAACCAAAAATCATGTTTTCCCTAGTCAAACTAGCCGCTTCTTTTAGAAACAGGATTCCCTACAACCTCTCTTTTGTGATTTACGAACAGTCTGATCATTTGGATCATAGAGGGCACTAATAAACTTCGGTTCTAGCATAACCCCATCATTAGCAATGGCTGTAAAAGCGCGGAGCATCTGGGTGTGGGTAACAGAGATACCTTGACCAAAAGCACTCATGGCAATATTAACGACGTTATCTGCAGGTAGTTGTCCAGCATACTCATCGGGCATTCCAAAACGAGTTGGAACCCCAAACTTAAATCGATTGAGGTATTCTAACCAAGTAGCATCCCCCATCTTTTGTTCGAGCAAAGTCATACCCACATTACTTGAGTGAGCAAACCCTTGTAAGTAAGTCATTATACTTCCAGCTGATAAGCCATCATTAACATCCCAGTCCCTGATAGTTGCATCTGCCACCTTCAACTCACTGCTATTAAAATATTCTCCCCCGGAGAATGTTCCGTTGTCAATAGATGCCGCTAAAGTCATAACTTTCATGGTTGAACCAGGTTCGTAATTGCTCTGATATAAAAGGTCTCGCCAAACAAAATCCTCAGTAATACCTTCTTTTGTATCCGCATCAAAAGTTGGTCTCTGAGTCGTTGCCAAAATTTCCCCTGTCTTAGCACTAACCAAGGTAGCATTCATATACTTGCCTTTTAGTTTTTCTTGGAAGGCATCCATTTGACTTTCCATAAAGGACTGCAAAGGACTAGATAGGGTCGTATAGACGTCTTTCCCGTTTACAATCTGTCGGGTAACTTGCTCCGTACCTGGAACAATATTTCCTAAGCGGTCTTTTTCATAGGTAATAATGCCGTCTGTTCCTGCCAACAAACTATTTAAGGAACTCTCGACACCAGACGTCCCAACGAGACTTTTTGTTCCATCTTCATTTTCACGTAACTGGGCTAAGCCAATAAAGGATGAAGCAAATTTTCCATTTGGATAACTTCGATTGGGACTAGTCGTAAAATCAACACCCTTGACCTTAGCAGCTTCTAAGTCCTGTTTAATGGACATCATATTTGCGTAGGTAATCCCATTTCCTTTAGCACCAAAAGGAAACCTGTTTGAGATTTGGTTGAGAGAGTTGATCTTTAACGTAGGTTTCCTCCATATCCAAGTACTTATGGAAAATTTCGGCTACCTTATTGTACTGAGATTCCGCTACATATAGAACATCTCCATTAGCTGATTTATAGTCCTTATCAATGGCAGCATAAACATTATAGGACGTTGCATCCTCAGCAATTGGCGTTCCATTACGATCATAAATGGTTCCCCTCTTAGCAGGAACTGTTAGAGTCGTTTGGTGAACCTTACTGGCTTCTTTGACCAGGTCAACACCAAACTTCTTCCCCGTACCAATAATCACCGCAAAATTAACCAAAAAAACAGCAAAGAGAAAGACGGCTAAGAGACTAAGGCTCTTCCCAACTCGTCTGCGGTTTTCAAGGGGAGATTTGCGATTCTTAATTGCAAAGTGTACTATTTTTTTCTTTCCAGGTTTTTCATATACTACTCCGCCGATCGGATATTTTTCATTATTTCAGTTGCAGTTCTTGCGAATCCGCAATTCCTGTCAGACGCTCTGAACGGATCAATTCATTGACTTCTTGCTTAGCATCATCCAGCTCTGTCTTCTTTTCTTCAATCTGAGCATTAACAGTCGTTAGTTCACTCTGGACTTGCAAGAGCTTGGTCTGCATATAAACAACACTGATGGCTAAGACAAGGGCTGTAATGGCAATCGAAAGGTAAAAAGCCTTCTCAACACGTGAAAAATCTCTTGATACGAGCTTGTAGTAATTGGCTCGTCGTTTCTCTTTTTTCTACCATTTTATCCCCTTACTTATGAATTTTTCGAGCTACTCGTAGCTTGGCTGAGTGAGAACGATTATTGGCCTCCAACTCCTCCTTGCTTGGTAAAATCGGTTTGCGAGAGACTAATTCCATCTTAGGGCTTAAGATCATCTGGGATGAAAGGCAAGCCTTTTGGCACTTCCACTGTTGAAGCTTCCTTGAACAATTGCTTGGTCAAGCGATCTTCCAGTGAATGAAAGGTAATGACTGAGATTCTTCCGTCCACTGTTAGTAATTCCATAGCTTGTTGGATGGACTCATCTGCAGCTCCTAATTCATCATTGACCTCAATACGGATGGCTTGGAAAAATTTGCTTGGCAGGATGACCTTTTTTTTCTTGAGTTCCTTGGCAGGCTTAGCAGACTTGATAATCTCTGCTAATTCTGTTGTTGTCTCAATCGGCTTCAACTCACGCGCCTGTTCAATCTTCCGAGCGATCTGTTTGGAGAATTTGTCCTCGCCATACTTTGAAGAAAAATACGAACCAAGTCATGATAGTCATAATGGTTCACTACCTCATAAGCTGTCAAAGCTAGCTTCCTGATTCATCCGCATATCCAGTGGCGCATCCTTCTTATAAGAAAAACCTCGCTCACGCTGATCCAATTGCGGGCTCGAAACTCCCAAATCATAACAAATGCCATCAATTTCTTCTACACCTGCTTCTTGTAAACGGGCTTTCAAATGACGGAAGTTGTCCTTGATGAAGGTAACCATCCCTTTTTCGATATAAGGCGCCAGACGTTTTTGCGCATTGTCAATGGCATTCTGGTCCTGGTCAAAGGCATAGAGATGCCCCTTTTCACTTAATTTACTTAATAAATACTCGCTGTGGCCTGCTCCACCCAAGGTCGCATCAACGTAAATGCCATCAGGCTTCACATCAAGCATATCAATGGTTTCATGGAGCATGACCGTTACATGATGAAATTCTTTAGTCATATCTTATCTATTTTACCACAATTCTGACTAGCTTGCACTCGCTAAAGCAAAAACCTTTCCTTACTACTTTATCACTTGTATTCAGCAGGCGACTCTGCTACCTGAGCTAGTTCTACACGCTCTTGAGGATTCAAGTGTTGGTGCACAGCCTCTGCCACTGCTCTTGGTATGCCAACTTCCACAATTTCATCCACACTGGCTTCCTTGATTTTTTTAGTCAGAGGACTTGAAATATTTCATCAAATTCTGCTTGCGTTTTGGGACCCTAAACCTTCAATCCCATCCAATTGAGAGGAGAAAGAGTTTTTTTAGAGCGCAGTTGACGGTGGAAAGTGATCGCAAAAGCGATGGACCTCATCTTGGATTCGTTGCAGGAGGAAAAATTCCTGCGAATTGCGAGACAACTCTACAACCTCAAGCGGATCTCCAAAGAGCAATTCATGGGTTTGGTGCTTGTCATTTTTTTGCAGACCTGCAATGGGAATATCTAACCCTAACTCTTCTTGAATAACTTGCTTAGCGATATTAACCTGACCTTGTCCCCCATCAATGACGATCAAATCTGGCGGGGTCAAGCCATCACGTTGGACTCGACCATAGCGCCTGCGGATAACCTCTCGCATACTTGCATAGTCATCTGGTCCAACAACTGTTTTTATCTTGTACTTGCGGTAATCCTTCTTGCTCGGTTTCCCGTTAACAAAAACAACCATGGCAGAAACTGGACTAGTCCCCATGATATTGGAATTGTCAAAGGACTCGATGCGAACTGGGGTTGGAATTTGTAAAAGTCGCCCTAGATTTTCAATAGCCCCTTGAGTCTTTTCGACTGATTTTTCCAGAAGATTAAACTTCTGTTCTAGACTAACACGCGCATTTTTGATAGCGAGATTGACCAGTTGTTTTTTCTCCCCACGTTGGGGTTTGAGAACCTTGGTATCCACCAAAGCCTTAACGGCCTCTTCATCAATATCCTGAGGAATCAAAATTTCATTAGGAATCAGATGAGATTTTTCTTGATAAAACTGCCCAACATAGGTCAGAAAATCTTCATCTGGATCATTGTAGTAAGGAAAAAGGTTGACATCACGCTCAATGAGCTTACCTTGGCGGACAAAGAATACCTGAACACACATCCAACCCTTATCCACGTAGTAACCAAAGACATCGCGATTTTGGAGGTCCTTGGCCATAACCCGTTGCTTGGTCCGAAGTGTTCCAATGGCCTGAATCAGATCCCGATATTCAGCTGCACGTTCAAATTCCATACTCTGAGCTGCCACATTCATCTTTTCCTTGAGGTCATCGATGATTTTGTCATCCTGACCCTTTAGAAAATCAGAGACTTCTTGAGCCATGGCTTTGAAATAAACCTCGTCCTTCTTACAGATGGTGTGAGCCACGCACTGGCCAATATGGTAATAAAAGCAAACCTTTAATGGTGGATTGGTACACTTACGAAAAGGAAAAATCCGATCCAGAAGTCGCTTTATTTCATTAGCTGCGCCCACATCCGGATAGGGTCCAAAATAGAGACCTCCGTCTTTCTTGACCTGACGGGTGATAATCAAGCGAGGATAGCGCTCATTGGTAATTTTGATGAAAGGATAGGACTTGTCGTCCTTGAGCATAATATTGTATTTAGGCTTATTTTCCTTGATCAGGTTAATCTCCAAAAGGAGGGCTTCAATATTAGACTCCGTAACAATAAACTCAAAGTCCACAATTTCAGACACCAAGGCTTCTGTTTTGGTATCATGACTCCCACGGAAATAGGACCGTACACGGTTACGTAGATTTTTAGCCTTTCCTACATAGATAATCGTACCGTTTTTATCTTTGTGAATGTAACAACCAGGGCTGGTCGGCAAGAGCTCTAGTTTTGATTTAATCAAGTTATTCATAGTTCCATTATAGCAAAAAGCCCCCTTCATTGCTTACATCAAGGAGCTCTATTTTTCGTTTGAAAATCACTTATTCTCCAGACTCATAAAGTTCTTGAACTGCTTGAACATCTTGAGCCTGAATACCATAATAAGAACCTGCTGGCTGCATGACTGACACTTCATTAGTATGTTCCAAGCCAATGGCATGTCCTAGCTCATGCTCTGCTGTATGCAAGATGCGATCATAGGTATAGCCATAGTTTGGATTAGATAGATAATAATGATTCAAACGAACTGTTACTGAAGTAAATTGTTTAGTCAGGAGATTTGTCTGACTCTCCGCCTCACCGACAACAGATGTGGAACCATCATTCATTTCAGTCGCAAAAAAATAGTTGCTTGGTCAGGTTCTGTCACAAGTACAAAATTAAAAAGCACCAGTTTGATTCCAGTTTGGTAATAGCCTCAACGTAAGCCTTTTGAAAGGTTGCATCCATTTGAGGATCAATATAAATTGTCGCCTGTACTTGGGGCCATTTTTACTCCTGAATCTTGATGATGATCGGTCTGAGACAACCCTTGCAACTTACCAGTTTCTTGCCATTGATGCCAGCCTGCTTGACCAACTTGAACAAGTTGCCCCGCTTGATTGAAGACACCAGATAAATCCCCTGTCATATACCAGAGAATTCCTAAAAGCAATGAGAATTAAGACTACAAGAGTCCACACAAGGCGCCAGAACATGCGCCAAATCCCTAGTAACAATCGACATAGAACACGAATAATCCAGAACATGATTTCCCGCCTTTCTAAAAAAATAAGAATCCATCTTTTAGTCCTGGTTTCCCATTCTAAAGATAGATTCCTTATTTTTACTTGAGTAAGCTGAAAGAAAACTAAAAACTAAGACAAGCGTTCTTCCAAAAACAAAAATCAATTGGCAAGGTAGCCAAAAACCGTTCCAATTGTTTTTCCCAATAATACCACTCATGGGTTCCTGCACTGTGGCTATATGTCACATCAAAACCAAGTTTCTTGAGATTCTTCACCGCGAGGTTATTGGCAGCATACAAGAAATCTTGTTCACCACACCAAACCCAGAGTTTGGTCTTCTTGTCTGACTTGTTAGCAAGAGTTTCAAGTGAGTAAGGGCTAGTTTCCCAGTTATCAAGCTTACCAAAAACACCTCGCCAGTAGGCACGCGTCCCTAAATCTTGGCTTTCAGGAGAAAACTCCTCGAAGCTAAGAGCCCCAGAAAGACTAGCTGCATGCGAGAAACGGTTGGTCGACAGCGCCAACTTAAAGGAACCGTAGCCTCCCATTGAAAGGCCAGCGATAAAAGTCTTTTCACGCTTGCTAGACATATTAGGGAAGAAACGTTTGAGCACTTTAGGCAGTTCTTCTGCTAAAGCTGTATAGTAGTTATAGCCATACTGAGTATCTGTGTACCAGCCATTACTTGTATTTGGCATGACAACAATTAGATTAGTCCCTCGCACCAAGCGCTCTACATTGGTCCGTTTGAGCCAGCTATTATGATTTCCTGACATCCCATGTAAGAGATAGAGGACAGGAATATCCGTAGAATCTGGCTCCTCAACCCGAGACGCATCTGGGTAGAGAACATTCACTCCCCACTCCATATCTAAAACTTCTGAGTAATACTCAATCTTCATTACTGCCATAACTTGCTCCTTATTCATTTAAGATAAGAAAAAGCCGAAACTCGACTTTCTCTTGCTATTTGATCCTATTTTGCTTCCATGACTACTGGTAAGATAGCTGGGCGACGCTTGGTTTGGTCAAAGAGGAACTTGGACAAATGATCACGTACCTTACCTTTGAGTTCTGCCCAATCAACTCTTCACCTTGGAGGTAGTCTTCAACTGTTTGATTGACTAACTCTGTACTTTCGCGCAAGATATCACGGCTCTTCTTGAGATAGACAAATCCACGCGTGTGCACTCGAGCTTTAGCGATGATTTTTTTCTCACGACGGTTAACAGTAATCGCCACGATGAAAATCCCATCTTCTGACAAGACCTTACGGTCACGAAGAACGACATTCCCAACATCCCCAATGGCATTCCCATCAATCAAGACATCGCCTGCTGTAACTGCACCTGATGGAACAAAGTCTCCATGCTCATAAGACATGGTAGTCCCTTTTTTAGGGATAAAAATACGTTCCGGTAACATACCAACTGCCATAGCAGCCTTAGCATGGGCATCCAACTCACGGTATTCTCCTTGGATTGGGAAGAGATATTTAGGTTGCAAGAGATTGATCATCAATTGCAAATCACGCGCATTCCCATGTCCTGACACACGCAAGCTATGAGTAATTGGCTTGACAACTCCACCTGCTTGGTAGACCATATTTTCTACACGTGCCATAACCGCTTCCTTGGCGATTGATGGTGTTGTAACGATATAAACTAGGTCACCTTCTTTGATTTCAACATAACGGTGACGACCGATAGACATCTTGCGTAATCCGTTAATAGGTTCACCCATACGTCCAGTTTCAAGGATAATTAATTCGTGATCTTCAAAACGAGACATATCTTTTGGCTTAATCAAAAGATTTTCACTTGCTAGAGACAATTTTTTTAAGCGAATCGCTGTACGGACGATATTTTCAATATCAAATCCTGTCAAAACAACACGGCGCCCTGTCTCCGCGGCTGCATCAAACTTGCTGGATACGAGAAAGGTTACTTGCAACTGCAGCAACTATGATACGTCCATCCCAGTCAGAAATGGTTTGCGTGATTTCTACACCAACTTCGTTTTCACTGGCTACTTGAATATTGCTATCTGCATTTGCTGAGTCACTAAGCAAAGCCAAGACCCCTTCGCGACCAATCTCTGCCAAACGACCAAAGTCAGTGGCGTAAGATTCACTAGCCGTTTGGTCAAACTTGAAATCCCCTGTGTAAACAACATTTCCTTCAGACGTCTTTAAGACCACACCCAAACTTTCTGGGATAGAGTGAGTTGTACGGAAGAAGGATACTACCGTTCCTCCAAAATCAATCTCAGTATTTTCATCAATCACATGGAAATCATCAAATTTCTTGACGCTGTCATTTCCCTTAACAAAAAGCTTAGCAAGTTCGATAGTCAACTCTGAACCAAAAACAGGAACTTTTACTTCTGACAAGAGATAAGGAAGGGCTCCGATCGCATCCGCATGTCCGTGTGTTAAAAATACACCGGCAATACGATCGCTATTTTCAAACAGATATTCCATGTTTGGAATAACGACATCGACACCCAATTGCTCATTTTCAGGGTATTTTAAACCTGCGTCCAAAACAAAGATTGAATCGTTAATTTCTGCGATGTACATGTTCTTACCATTTTCACGTACACCCCCAAGTGTTGTTAGTTTAATAGTATTCATTTCCTCCGAATAGTCACTTCAACTGTTTGTAGAGCTTTAAAAGCTCTCTTTTTCTGAAAGTCCAATTCACTTTCAGCCGAATCTTTTCCATTCATTATACCATTTTTTTACTAATTTTCAAAATGAATCTTACAGATAATCGCACTTTAACTACCTCTTTCCGTTTAATAACGGACAAAGCAGAACATATAAGAGGATCAAATGAGACAATTGGTGCTCCCATCCTATCTAATCTTCAAATAAGTCAGCAACATTATAAAGTACTTCGCAGTCACAGTAGGCTCCATTTGCTTCTAAAAACCCCAAAATCACTTCAACTTCTAATACTCAATGAAAATCAAAGAGCAAACTAGGAAGCTAGCCGCAGGTTGCTCAAAACACCGTTTTGAGGTTGCAGATAAAGCTGACGTGGTTTGAAGAGATTTTCGAAGAGTATAACTTTCTTCAACAAGGTTCAACAGTCCTTCACTCCTCTCATTATAGCACTAAATTCCTTTCATTGAAGAGGTTTTTGTTAGCAAACAAAAAAGAGTCAGCAAGCCAACTCTTTCGATCTCTATTCACTTTTTTCCATCAAGAAATCATAGATTTCCTGGACTGTTCCAAGCGCCATAATCTCCTGATCTTTAACAGTTTGTTTTAGCTTTTGATAAATCTGACTTTCAGCTATATCACGCTTTTCAGCCTCTTTATTCACCCTCATGACTCCATTTTCAATGGTCACAAAGTCAAGCTCTTCAAATATCTGAATCATTTTGACTAATAGGATTTGCTCAATCTTGAGATAAGCCGCCAAATCCTTGAGTTTATAGCGAATATCAAACTCTGGGAACTGATAGATGGTTTATACAATTTTGCAAACTGCTCTCTTGTGCCATATCCCGTCAAGTAGTAAGCCTTAGCTATATCATTTTTAAAGTAAATAGCTGAAAACTCCTGCTCCTGACAGATTTTCTTAAGGAGGGATATATCCTCAGGAATATTCTTAACGACAATAGCTGGACAAGAGGTCACATCAGGTAACTCTTGCGTAAAGTCCAAAAACAGCTACACCCTTCTGGTAACAGGGCATTCTTGCCACGGATGTTAAAGAGCTGGACACCTTCTACACGGGCGTCAACCATCATCAACTGCAAGGTTGTTTGACCATTCCATTGGTTGACAGAGAGAGTCACCGCTAGTTCCAGTTGCTTGGTCTGTGAGAATTCAGTCGCCCATTTCCCTTGACCAAAAGCAACCACCTCAAAACTGGCTTCACCTTTGGAAATTTTTAGCTTGAGATGAGCATTCCCAGCTCCCATAACGCGAGCATTTTCAACTTGAAAATCTCGAATGTAGAAGACAGGCTTTTTGGTTATCCATCCCAAAAAGGAGCGAGACGTTCAAAACTTTTCACCGTCTCCAAACTCAAGACCTCTAAAGTCCAGTTCTTCATCTAAAAATAGATTGTTTTTACCTTGGGCATCTGCACCTTTTTCTCGGATATAGGCTTCCAAAACATCAGACAAGACTTCCAACTTTTCCACTTCAAGGGTCATACCTGCAGCACCTGCGTGACCACCAAAGGCAATAAACAGTTCTCGATGCGGGTCCAAGGCTTCAAAAGATATCGACTGCTTCTATGCTTCGAGCACTTCCCTTGGCGCGTCCATCTTCGATATTCAGTACAATAACTGTCTGACCTAGTTCTTCAAGCAAACGCCCTGCCACAATTCCAAGAACCCCTGGATTCCAGCCTTCCTTAGCCAAAACTTGAACACTTTTCTCAGGATCCACCATGCCTTTAGCTTCATCGTAAATCGACTGAACAATTTCCTTACGTTCTTCATTTTTCTGATGAATCAAAAGGGCGATTTCATGCACTTCCTCGTCGTCAAATCCAGTCAACAAATCAATAGCTGGATTGGGATCATCCAAGCGCCCTAAGGCATTTAAACGAGGTGCCAACTGAAAACCAACCGTCTCTTCTGTCACATCACTACTCGAAATCCCAGCGATTTCAAACATTTCTTGCAATCCCATTCGCTGAGTATTGCGCAAGACCTCAAGACCATATTGGACCATGATACGATTTTCGTCCGTCAAGCTGACCACGTCGGCAATTGTACCGATGGCAACCAAGTCTAACAACTCGACCTGTACTTCTTCCAAAAGGGCACAAGCCAACTTAAAAGCGACCCCACAACCCGCCAAATGCTTGAAAGGATAGTCCGCCCCTGGATGTTCAGGATGAATAATAGCATAGGCATCTGGTAAAACCTCAGGCATAGAATGGTGGTCGGTCACAATAACGTCCACTCCCATCGACTGAGCCAAATCAATGGCTTCATGCCCCGCTACACCATTGTCCACCGTCACAATCAAAGACACACCCTGCTGTTCAATGAAAATATTTGTAGACACTGGCATTTGGACCATAACCATCCGTAAAAGCGATTGGGAAGATAAACCAGGCACTCAGCGCCTAACTGTTCTAAACTTTCCTTAACAATGGAAGCCGAAGTCATCCCATCCGCATCGTAGTCCCCGTAAATGAGAATCAGTTCCCCTTGCTCAATAGCATGGCGAATCCGCTCCACTGCCTTTTTCCATATCATTTTAAAAAGGTAGGGATCATGCAAATCCTCCAAAAGAAGGTTCTAAAAAAATTTTTTTCAGACTGGTCTCATCCTTGATGCCTCGTTCAAATAACAAACGAGCTACTTCAGGGTCCCAAACCAGCTTTCTTAGCTATCTTTGTAAAATCCGCATCCTCAACTTGCGGAGCGAATTGCCAATTATAAGTAGGAATTATCAAAAAAATCATCCACTCTTTCTTACGATTCTATCTCTTTTATTATAACATGATTTCCAGTTTTTTTCTCTTGATTTTCTTACTAAGTTAATGACTCTTCATCGCTCTAAACAGCCACTTATAAAACATATACATGACAAAGTGTCATTCCTTTTTTTACTTGATTTTTGCAATTTCCCCTCAGATAAGGTATAATAATTGTATTGTCTTTTGGGGTCGTTACGGATTCGACAGGCATTATGAGGCATATTTTGCGACTCGTGTGGCGACGTAAACGCTCAGTTAAATATAACTGCAAAAAATAACACTTCTTACGCTCTAGCTGCCTAAAAACCAGCAGGCGTGACCCGATTTGGATCGCTCGTGTTCAATGACAGGTCTTATTATTAGCGAGATACGATCAAACTTTGTCTAGCAGTTTGATAAGAGATTGATAGACTCGCAGTTTCTAGGCTTGAGTTATGTGTCGAGGAGCTGTTAAAATAATACATAACCTATGGTTGTAGACAAATATGTTAGCAGGTGTTTGGACGTGGGTTCGACTCCCACCGGCTCCATTATATTTTAAAAAAGGCGGTGGGACAGAAATCGATAGACAAAGTCTCGATTTCGTAGTCCCAGCCCCGCGAGGATAATTAGGAGCTTTTTGGAGTCTAAAAGACAAACAAAAACTCCAATCAGCTACCGCGTCAAAGTTTGATTGTTAATAAAAAAAGTGAGGTCGGGATCTTTTTTTATCCCAACCTCATTTTAAATAGCTCTCCAATCATAAAGGAAGAGGCAGCTGCACCCTTGTACCTTGCTTCTTCCTTTTTGATATAGCGGGCCAGATTGACTAACTCTGGCGCAGGTGTTCTAGGATTCTTGAGGAGCTCAAGTGTGACTAGCCCTGAAAGTCGAACTGCAAGCAAGCGCTCATTGGTGTTGGGCAACTGCTTAGCAGTTTCTAGGAGTGCAGCCACTAAATCTTCACTCAAGTTTTGACGGGCATGATTGTAAAGGTCCCGTATCAAGGTTTCTAGGTTTGATTCTTCCATACCTATCACCTCCATCTTTTTAGTTTAATAATTTTTGATTAAATCTACAGTAGAGCGATCTAATTTTTTAACCAAGGCTTGTAGAAAAGCTTGGGCTTCAAGGAAATCATCCATGGCATAAAGTGTTTGATGAGAGTGGATATAACGAGCGCAGACACCGATTGTTGTTGATGGGACACCACCATTTTTCAGATGAGCTGCTCCTGCGTCAGTTCCACCTTTTCCACAGTAGTATTGGTACTTGATTCCAGCTTCTTCAGCAGTTGTCAAAAGGAAGTCCTTCATGCCTGGGAGAAGCAAGTGACCTGGATCGTAGAAACGAATCAAGGTTCCATCACCAATCTTACCTTGACCACCATAAACATCACCTGCTGGTGAGCAATCCACCGCAAGGAATACTTCTGGATCAAATTTAGTTGTAGATGCATGGGCACCACGAAGTCCAACTTCCTCTTGCACATTTGCACCAAGGTAAAGTTCATTTCCCAGTTTTTGACCTGACAAGTTTTCAGCCAACTCGCTAACCATGAGAACTCCATAACGGTTATCCCATGCTTTTGAGATGATATTTTTTTCATTAGCAGTTAGAATCGCACTACTATCTGGAACGATTGTATCTCCAGGACGGATACCAAAGCTTTCAGCCTCAGCCTTATCTGCAAAACCACCATCAAAAACGATATCTGAAATAGCTGGCATGGTTGGGCCACCTGTGCCTCGAGTCAAATGTGGAGGTACTGAACCTGAGATGACTGGAATTTCATGTCCTTGGCGCGTAAAGAGTTTAAAACGCTGGCTGCTAACAACCATAGGGTTCCAACCACCAATGCTGACTACTCGGAAGGTCCCGTCTGGCTTGATTTCACTTACCATAAAACCAACTTCATCCATGTGAGAGGCTACCAAAACACGAGGTGCATTTTCAACTTCTGAGTGTTTAACCCCAAAAATACCACCCAAGCCATCAGTCACAACTTCATCCACGTGAGGTGTTAATTTTTCACGAAGATAAGCGCGAACAGGTGCTTCATGACCTGAGATAGCGGAAAGTTCTGTTACTTCTTTGATTTTAGAAAATAATATTGTCATTTCTATCCCTTCTTTCTTTCAACCATTTTACCACTTTTTATAGGAGAAGGGTAGTGGGAATCAACATTTTACCAAGTAACTTACTCTTATAACAATAAAAGAATCACAAATGTGATCCTTCTTCTCTTGTATTCCGCTTTAATGAAAAGTAGTCTGGTACTGGATCTTTACCCGTTTCAGACCAAGGATGGCAACGTAATATCCTAGCCAAACCCATCAAAACACCCTTAAAGCCATGTTTTTCAATAGCCTGAATCATATAGTTGGAACAGGTAGGCTCAAAGCGACAAGAGGGGGGAAAGGCTGGTGAGATAAAGCGTTGGTAAAAGCGCACTGGCGCAATTAAGATTTTTTTCATTATTTATTATTTGTTACAGCCATGGTGTGTAGCTGGCTGATTTCTTTTTTATTGAGACGGCGTGATTCTCCTGGACGAAGACCCGTTAAGTCTAGATGGCCAAAACGAGTTCGAGAGAGTTTATCCACTTGGAGACCAACTGCTTCAAACATCTTTTTAACCTGGTGATTGCGTCCTTCATGAATGGTTAGCTGGACAACCGAACGGTTTTTAACAGGATCTACTTTTAGAATTTCATAAACAGCTGGCTTGGTTTTCTTGCCTTCAATCTCAACTCCACGAGTCAAAGGACGAAGATTTTCCTTGTTAGCTACACCTTTAACACGCGCAACATAGACCTTGTCGATCTCATTTCTAGGGTGAATCATCTCATCTGTAAAGTCCCCATCGTTAGTCAAAATCAAGACTCCAGATGTATCCCAGTCCAAACGTCCTACCGGATAAATCCGTTCTTTAACATTAGGCAAGAGGTCGACAACCGTCTTGCGGCCCTTGTCATCCGTTACACTGGAAATCACACCACGTGGTTTATTAAGCAGATAATAGACCTTTTCTTCGTTGTAGATGGGTTGACCTTCAACTTCGACCTTGTCGCCTGACTTGATAGTCGTCGCTAATTCACGTACTACCTCACCGTTGACAGTCACCAAGCCTTGCTTGATCAACTCTTCTGCTTTTCTCCTACTGGCCACACCTGCGTGGGCAATATATTTATTGATTCTCATCTTCTTCTATCCTTTCACCAAATAATTGGCTTTCTTGTGCTTGAATATCAAGCTCGTCAATCACGGGCAATTCTTCCAAGTGGTTAATGCCCATGTAATCTAGAAAATAATCCGTCGTCACATAGAGATTAGGGCGTCCCAACACTTCTTTTTTCCCGTCTTCCTTTATCAAATCAAAAGCCTGCAACTTTGCCAAGGATCCACTCGAGTTGACCCCACGGATGGCATCAATTTCTATCCGTGTGATAGGCTGCTTGTAAGCAATGATGGACAGGGTTTCTAGCGCAGCTCGAGATAGACTCTGGTTGATAGGCGCCTTAGAATATTCTTTCAAAATAGCTGCAAATTGAGGCTTGGTTACCAATCTGTAGGCACCACCTGTCTCAATCAAGGCTAAACTGGAATCTGGGTCTTTTTTTCATACTTTTGGACTAACTTTTCTAAGCTTTGCTGAATCCCTGTTGGTGGTAGCGATAAGAGTTCTGCCAACTGACGAGCCCTAATCCCATCTTCACCTGACACAAACAGGAGTGCTTCTATTTTTGCTAAAGTACTCATACTTCCTCTCTATCAAGCCTGACTTTGTTCTACTTGATTTTCGTCTTTCTTTTTCAGGAGATAGATATCTCCAAAGCTCTCTTTTTGAATTAAGAGAATTTCTTGGGTTTTAATCAACTCCAAGGTCGCTAAAAAGAGCGTGATGACCTCTTGTAAATCCTTGGTTTCTTTAAACAAATCTTGCAAGCATAAGTGCTCACCTTCAACCAAGGCTTCTCGGACGATAACCATCATATCCTCAATCTTGTACTCATCTCGTAAAATGGTTGTGTGACTTTGCGAGAATTCTTCTTTTTTCTTGGAAAGCAAGTTTGAAAAGGCTAAGAAAAGATCGATCGTGGTCTTATCATGCACAAGTTCAGCATCCTCATAAATCAACTCAGTAGGTGCTTTTGAGTAATATTGAGCTCGTTCTTGGTGTTTCACTTCCAACTGCTCTCCCAAAAGTTTAAACTTGCGGTATTCTTCGATTTGAGAAAGGAGGTCCTGCTCCAGGTCATCCTCTAGGTCTGTCACTTCTGCAACCTTCGGCAAGAGCTTACGACTCTTGATCAGCATGAGTTGACTAGCCATGACCATGTACTCACCTGCGACTTCCAAACGCATAGCTTGTAATGTCGAGATATAGGCTAGATATTGCTCGATAACCTCTGTAATCGGCACATCATAGATATCCATCTGGTACTTTGAAACCAAGTGCAAAAGAAGATCCAAAGGCCCTTCAAAATCTTTTAATTTAATATCCATTATCTATATTTTTCCAAGGTCATGACTGTCTTTAATCCTAATTTTTTAGCAATTTCGTACAAGTCAACCTTTTCTTCGATTTGTCTTAATATAAACTGTTCTCTCAATCCTTGGGCAGATAAGTCTGAAAAACCTTTTTCTTTTAGAAAGGCTTCTAACTGACGAAAGGCCCACTGACGCGAGTAGGCTTTGCCAGACTTTTCAAAAATATAGGTCTGGTCCATCAAGGGAGCCAATTCTGGAAGCAAGTTTGTGGAAAGGCTCAAGATTCTTTGTTGAGAAGCTTTCTTGATTCTCAATACTTGAAAGTCTAGATTCACATCACTTGTTTTTAAGGCTAGAATTTCACTTGGTAAGAGGCCCAATTCAACTATCAGTAAGGCCAACAAGCGTCCCTCTGGATAGGCACTTTCTTGCCAGAAAGAACTGAGGTCTAAAAGTTCTGACTGAACTTGCTTTTTCTCAGCCTGTTTTGGTAATTCTAAACGATAAAAGGTACCAATCTTTCCTTTTTGGTATAAAAAGTAAAGAAATTGATTGCAGGCAGAAACTTTACGCTTTTGGGCACTGATTTTAAAATTTGATAGTTGAGCTTGGTAGATTTTTAAACTTGTCTCAGAGATTCGTTCTCCAATCAAATCTAAAAACTGCTCCAAGTCATACTTATAGGATTGCTTAGAATTTACAGACAAACCTTGTTTTTCTTCTAAAAATGCTGAAATTCCTTCTCTCATTTGCTTCGAATCTCATATTCCTTACTAAAGTCATGCAAGAGAGCATTGACAGCCTTAAGGATTGATTTCCGTGTGATAATGCCTTGGAAGATACCATCCTTGTCAACGACTGGTAGGAAAGACTCATCCACTAACTTATGCAAAACATCCGTCAGTGTATAGTCTGGACTGACAACTGCTACGTCCTTCTTGGTCATATGCACGATATCCGTATCTGCCATAGCTTCCTGACTCAAGTCCTGCTCCATCTGGTAGGCCAGAATGTCTCTAAGTCCAATGGTTCCGACAAATTCTTTCTCATCAGTCACTACTGGCACTCTGGTATAGGTCATCTGGCTAAGGAGGAGAATCGCATGATCTGCATTGTGGCTATCAATGAGTACAGCCAAATTTTCAGCAGGAGTTAAAAAGGTTTCCTCTTGCTCCAGTAAAAACTGTTCAAACTCCTTGGCAATCATCGAGCAAACTCCTTGGATAAGCCTGGATAGACCTCATGGTTACGTGTCAAAAAGTCCACTTTAAAGTAGCTATCATCAATCTCTACACGGGCATAGAGGCATTCTCTGATAGTCCCACGTGGCTGACTGATAGAACCAGGGTTTAGAAAGAGAGTCTTCCCTTCCATCCAAGCGTTTGGAACATGCAAGTGCCCATAAAGACAGATATCTGCATCTTCTTCCTGAGCCCAGAAATCTAGTTTCTGGAAATTAAAGTTAATATCAAACAAATGTCCATGGGTCTGGATGATCTTGGTAGGGCCTAGTTGAGTCACCAAGCGTTCTGGATAATCTGAATAAATCCATGTTCCCTCTGACTACCTGGATTCCTTCCCAAAGTGGTGAATCTGGGCGAAGCTCAGAGTCACCATCGTGAAAAATAGCATCGACTTTCCCCAGATAGCGGTTACGGATTTCTTCTACAATCAAGCTATCTCCATGGGAGTCACTCATTACAATGATGGTTTGCTTTGCCATGATGGAAATACCTCCAAAAAGTTTCTTAACGGCTAAGGCACGGTGGGATTGACTATTTTTTTCTTCGAGGGTTAATTCAGCTGATGATTTGCCAGTTTCTCCTACTAAGAAGAGCGGATCATAACCAAAGCCATTTTCACCCTTAGGTTCAAAGTTAATATAACCTGGCCAGTCAGCTTCGACAACCAAGCTTTCCTTATCTGGGCTAGCTACGACCAGGGTTGTATGGAATTGAGCTGAACGGTCCTTGAGTTCAAAGACCATAGCCAACTCGTGCAAGAGTTTAGCATTATTTTCTTGGTCACTTGCTCCGACACCTGCAAATCGAGCTGACCAGACACCTGGTAATCCACCGAGGACATCGACTTTAAGACCAGAGTCATCAGCTAAAAACCATCTTGTCTGTTAATTTAGAGATGGTTTCTGCCTTAAGGCGGGCATTTTCTTCAAAGGTCATACCTGTTTCAGCTACTTCAGGCAGGTCAGGGTAATCATTGAGATTTTTCTACATCATAACCTAGTTTATCAAAGATAGCACGAAATTCCTTGGTCTTGCCCTCGTTACGAGTCGCAATCAGCAAAGTTTCTCTGACCTTGTTTGTCTCAAAGAAATCTTGAACGTTGACTCCTTCTTTAGGCAATTCCACATGCAGAAGTTGACCATTTTCAACTAAGAGCAAGGCACCTTGACGTTGAATGACTTCTAAGTTTCGGTTCGCTTCTTGGTTGAGAATATCTACCACAAAGGAGAGTAGTCGATAGGCTGAACCATATCGTAAAACGGTAACTGAAAGCGGAAATCCTCGCTCCTCATCTCGAAAGATTTTGGCTAAATCAAACAAAGGAAACTCTATGTCATCATCCGTCAAAGTCCGAATGCCTCCAAAAACACTGTAGGACCCGACATACCAGTCCTGGTCATCCTTGTATTCATAAATTTTGTTTGTCATAATGTTACATGCTCCACATGAATCTCTTTTTCCAGCCATTCTGCTCCTATCTGGGCAAAACTTTGGCTATTTGCAGTTGTATAAAAACGGTGTTGAAGGGGCGCCGCATCTCGGCTACGGTTAATCTCAAAGTAATTGAGCAAGACTGAAATATCACGCACACACTCAGCTCCACTATCGATCAGCTGAACCTTAGGCCCCATGACATTTTGGATGATAGGTCTAAGGAGTGGATAATGAGTACAGCCTAAAATCAAGCTATCTACTTTTCCGACTAAGGGGCGCAAGGTTTCATAGACAACTTTCTTGGTCACACTGGTCGATAGAGCACCTGACTCGACCAAGGGAGCAAACTTAGGGCAGGCCAAGCTTTCCACTTGTAAATCTGGGTCTAGATCATGAATCTTTTGTCGATAAATATCTGATTTTACCGTCATTGGAGTTCCAATCACACCGATTTTCCCACCCTGACTCGCTTTGATAGCTGCTGATGCACCAGGCAAAATCACACCCAGCACCGGAATATCCAACTTAGCTTTAATCTCTTCCCAGACGACTGCCGTTGCTGTATTACAAGCAATGACAATCATCTTAACATCTTTGGTCAAAAGAAAGTTGACCAGCTGCCAAGTATATTCACGAATCTGCTCAGCAGGCCGGGGACCATAGGGAGCCCGTGCCGAATCTCCAATATAGACGATCTCTTCATGAGGAAGCTGGCGCATAAGTTCACGCACAACCGTCAAGCCCCCGACACCCGAATCCAAAAAACCAATTGGTCGATTATCCATACAGTCTTCTTTCTAGTATTTTTTCTGATTGATAGTTCATTATCATTACATTTCTTCCTGAAATTTCTGACAGACTGGGTAGCTCCCGACTGTCTCCCTCTTAATCATAATCAAATATCAATAGAATGCAAGGAAAAAGTCTTGTCTCTAAATATCAGTCAAACATAGTGAGAAGTCTGGAACTTTCATCCCAGACTTTTCCTATTTATTTCTTTTTATTGTTAGCAAGGGCTGCTTTTTGTTGGCGAATGATTTGGTGGTAAACTTGTTGTACTTTAGCTTCGCTTGGCTTTTGACCGTTTGCACTTAACAGAGTACGAACTGCTTCTGCGTTCAAACGTGGGTTATCCGCAAATTCTTTTTCGATTTGCTTGCGCACCAAGTACATACCTCCAAGAGCTCCTCCTAGAAAAGCTAAAAGAATCAATACAATTGCTAAAATAAGGTTCATAACATTTCTCCTGTTTCTTTTTGAATCTTCTATATTATACCATAAAGTCCCACGCCTGACTAGTTTGAGTTACGCTTTCATAAGGGTTGGTAATTACTCAGATTATTTTTTTATCTCTGATCTTTTTCAATAGAATTAAAAAAAGAACTAAAAATTTGGTAAAAATAAGGTCATTTTTCCTGAAAGCCCTTGCAATAGTTTTTGTTTATTTGTTATATTAAGATTATCTGAAAAAATCACACATATTTCTGCAAGACTTATTTTTTTAAAAGAAAATGTATGCGCTTACAGATTTAAGAAAGGAGAATTTTGTGGATAAGAGATATTGGGAAAAATCTTGTAAGTATAGCATCCGCAAACTAAGTATCGGAGCTGCCTCTGTTTTACTTAGTGCTGTTTTTTTAGCAGCACAGGGTGTGGCTGCTGATGGTGTCGAGATTACGGAAAGTGAGGCAACCATTACTGAAACCTCTGCTAAACCTGAGACGAATGTAGAGGAAGTTCTTGTTTCTAACACAGAGACTCAGCCTGTAGCTGAATCAGCTGAAAAGCAAACAAACCCAGGGACAGAACTACCTCAAACTAGTAGTCAGTCAGAGACAAGTGCTACTACCGCCCCTGCTGACAATAAGGAGAGCGAGAAACCAGAACTTCCTGTGAACAAGCAAGAACATTACGAACTACATTACAACCAACCAACTGCTCCTTCCTATGACGGATGGGAAAAACAAGCCCTTCCAGTCGGAAATGGAGAAATGGGTGCCAAGGTTTTCGGACTCATCGGTGAAGAAAGAATCCAGTACAACGAAAAAACACTTTGGTCTGGAGGCCCACAGCCAGATAGTCAAGACTACAACGGAGGAAACTACAAGGACCGCTACAAAGTCTTAGCTGAAATCCGTAAGGCCTTAGAAGACGGTGACCGTCAAAAAGCCAAACAACTAGCAGAGAGAAATTTGGTTGGGCCAAACAATGCCCAATACGGTCGCTACCTAGCCTTCGGTGATATCTTCATGGTCTTTAATAACCAGAAGAAGGGCTTGGAAAATGTTACTGACTATCATCGTGGCTTAGACATTTCTGAAGCTATCACAACTACCTCCTATACTCAAGATGGGACAAGTTTCAAACGAGAAACCTTCTCTAGTTACCCAGATGACGTCACTGTTACCCACTTTGACTAAAAAGGGAGATAAGACGCTTGATTTTTACCCTTTGGAATAGCTTGACTGAAGATTTGATTGCTAATGGAGACTATTCTTGGGAGAATTCTAAATACAAACAAGGGACTGTTAGCGTTGATTCTAATGGTATTTTACTCAAGGGAACTGTCAAAGATAATGGTCTGAAATTTGCTTCCTATCTTGGTATCAAGACGGACGGAAAAGTCACTGCTCAAGATGGTTATTTGACTGTCACTGGAGCCAGTTATGCAACACTGCTACTCAGTGCCAAGACTAATTTTGCTCAAAATCCGAAAACCAATTACCGTAAGGATATTGATGTAGAAAAAACTGTCAAATCTATCGTTGAAGCTGCTAAAGCCAAAGACTATGAGACTCTGAAAAATGATCACATCAAGGATTACCAAAGCCTTTTCAATCGTGTTCAACTAAACCTCGGCGGTAGCAAGTCTAACCAAACTACAAAAGAAGCTCTCCAAACCTATAATCCAACAAAAGGTCAAAAGCTAGAAGAACTCTTCTTCCAATACGGACGTTACCTACTGATCAGTTCTTCTCGTAACCGGACAGATGCCCTCCCTGCCAACTTGCAAGGAGTCTGGAATGCTGTAGATAATCCACCTTGGAACTCAGACTACCACCTCAATGTCAACCTACAGATGAACTATTGGCCTGCCTACATGAGCAATCTCGCAGAAACAGCTAAGCCAATGATCAATTATATCGATGACATGCGCTATTATGGCCGTATCGCTGCTAAAGAATATGCCGGTATCGAATCCAAAGAAGGTCAAGAAAATGGATGGCTGGTTCATACTCAGGCGACACCATTTGGCTGGACTACTCCTGGTTGGAACTACTATTGGGGTTGGTCTCCTGCTGCCAATGCTTGGATGATGCAGAACGTCTATGACTACTACAAATTCACCAAGGATGAAACTTATCTTAAAGAAAAGATTTATCCAATGCTCAAGGAAACTGCTAAGTTCTGGAATTCCTTCTTGCACTACGACAAGGCTAGTGACCGTTGGGTTTCTTCTCCATCTTACTCGCCAGAACATGGAACTATCACGATTGGGAATACCTTTGACCAATCTCTAGTTTGGCAGTTATTCCACGACTATATGGAAGCAGCCAATCATCTGAAGGTCGACCAAGATTTGGTGACAGAAGTGAAGGCTAAATTTGACAAGCTCAAACCACTTCACATCAACCAAGACGGCCGTATCAAGGAATGGTACGAAGAAGACAGCCCGCAATTCACCAACGAAGGCATTGAAAACCATCACCGCCACGTTTCTCATCTGGTTGGACTCTTCCCAGGTACTCTATTTGGCAAGGATCAGCCTGAATATCTAGAAGCTGCACGCGCAACCCTAAACCACCGTGGAGATGGTGGAACTGGTTGGTCTAAGGCCAATAAAATCAACCTCTGGGCTCGTCTCCTAGATGGAAATCGTGCCCACCGTTTGTTGGCAGAACAGCTCAGATCCTCAACTCTAGAAAACCTCTGGGATACGCACGCGCCTTTCCAAATTGATGGGAAACTTTGGTGCAACCAGCGGTATGGCAGAAATGCTCCTTCAGTCTCACACAGGCTACATTGCCCCATTACCAGCCCTTCCAGATGCATGGAAAGACGGGCAAGTCTCAGGCTTAGTCGCTCGTGGTAACTTTGAAGTCAGCATGAAATGGAAAGAGAAAAAAATCTTGAAACGCTATCCTTTCCTTTCTAATGTTGGTGGAGACTTTAGTCGTAGACTATCCAAATATCGAATCTAGTATTATCAAGATTAATGGCAAGGAAGTTCAAGCTAGTCGCCTCAAAGATAACCGTATCCAACTTGCGACTCAAAAGGGTGATGTCATTACCTTTGAAAACTTCCCTGGACGAGTGACTCGCTTATCAGCCCTTCGAAAAGATTCCGTCACAGCTGAACTCGACTTTAACACAGTTGAGGGAGCAACTCATTATGTCATCCGACGAGAAAGCAAGGATGAAAACAGCCAAACTCCTAGCGTTCGTGAGTTTATCACCAACCAAACTCACTTTATCGATCGCTCAATTGATTCTAGTCATGCCTATACTTATAGCGTTAAGGCTATGCTAGGGGACCGTACAACACCAGTTTCAGACGTTGCTTCCATCGATGCCTTCAGTGAGTTGATGGATGACCGTGACAAGCGCATCCAGTACGGTTCAGCTTATGGAAACTGGGCTGACTCAGAACTTTTTGGTGGAACAGAGAAATACGCCGATATCTCAAATGGGAAATTACTCCGATAAGGATGCGACTGCAACTATTCCATTCAATGGACCTGGTATTGAAATCTACGGACTCAAGTCATCTCAATTGGGACTTGCTGACGTTAAAATCGATGGTAAATCTGTTGGAGAACTTGACTTCTATACAGCAGGAGCAACTGAAAAAGGGTGTCCTAATCGGTCGTTATACAAATCTTTCTTCAGGTCCCTCACCTCATGACCATCACTGTTAAACGCGAACATAAAGGACGAGGAAGTGAACGCTCAAAAAAATTTCCTTAGATTACTTCAAAGGTTTTTCCCAGGACAAGGAGAAACAGTTGAGAAAAATCGACGACCGTGACCCTCGTATCCAGTATGGTTCCATGTTTAAGGATTGGAGCGATGCAGAACTCTATGCTTCTACAGAAAAATACGCTGACATCAACGCTGATGCTAGCCTCGCTTCTGAAGCCACTGCAACCATTCCATTCTCTGGAACAGGTATCCGAATCTATGGATTAAAAACAGCATCACTAGGCAAGGCACTTGTCACACTGGATGGCAAAGAAATGCCAGCTCTGGACTTCTACACTCCAGGAGCGACTGAAAAAGGAGCTTTGATTGGCGAATTCACCAATCTAGCTGATGGTGATCACGTCCTAACTTTGAAAGTAGACCCTGATTCTCCAGAAGGGCGAAAGAAAATTTCTCTTGATTCCTTTGATATCTTAAAGGCACCATCTGTGTCTCTCGATAGTCCAAGCCTTGATCCTATTAAGTCCAAAGATAAGACTGTTACCTTAACCCTACCAACTGGTAATTGGGATGGAGTCGCTGTAACCTTCCCTGGTATCAAAGATCCTCTTCTACTCAGAAAAGTCGATGATGACCATCTTGTCACATCAGGTGAACAAACTGTTCTAACCATCAAGGATAACAAGGTCCAACTAGACATCCCTGAAACTACAGATCGTAAAAGCTGGCAATCCGATAGAAGCTTATGCCATCCAAGGAAAAACAATCAGCAGCTCTGTTGTAACAGTATTTCCTAAGGATGAAACTAGTCCAGTGGAAGAAAAAATCCAAACAAGTAAAGGGGATGAGCCTGCTCCAGTAGTAACCATACCTGAGTACACAGATCCTATTGGTACTGCTGGGGAGCAGGAGGCACCTACTGTGGAAAGACCTGAATACACTGAGTCCCTATCGGTACTGCTGGGGATCAGGAGGCACCTACCGTGGAAAGACCTGAATACACTGGTCCTATCGGAACAGCTGGGGAGCAGGAGGCACCTACTGTGGAAAGACCTGAATACACTGGTCCTATCGGAACAACTGGGGAACAGGAAGCGCCTACTGTGGAAAGACCTGAATACACTGGCCCTGTCGGAACAGTTGGGGATCAGAAAGCACCTACTGTGGAAAGACCTGAATACACTGGCCCTATCGGGACAGGTAGTGGTCAAGCCGCGCCAAGTAACACAGTTCCTGAGTTTAAACTCAAAGTATTGAAAGACAAGACTACAAGAGTTCAAGTTATTAGTGGAACAACTGAACTAGGAGGCGCAAGCTACCTCGATAGTCAAAAAAAGTTGAAAACAAAGAACTCTTGGGCAAGAAATACGATGCTTACACTCTTCAACTCAAGGATAAAGATGGACAGCCAGTTCAACCAAAAAGGTGCTGTACTCGTTCGACTACCAATTTCAGGTGATGTTCAAGAACTCTATCAATTAACTTCAACAAATGAATTAAAAACCACAAGAATTCACCATTCGAGACGGTATGATTGAGTTTATTACTTTTGACGTGAGCACCTACGCTATTGTTTACAAGACAGAAGGCTCAACTGTTAAACCTGTACCAGCTCATGCGGAAGAAAGAAACCTAGAAACCACAAAACCATTGGTTGAAAGTAATGAAGCCAATGATCAGGTCTCTACGAATGACAAACAACTCCCAGCCACAGGTGAACAAGCTAGCCCTCTCCTCTTTATGGCAAGTCTCAGCCTAGCCTTATCGGCTACCTTCTTACTAAAAAGGTAAGAAAGATTAAACATTGTCCCCCTAGGAATATAGATTTATTCCGCTATAAAAAAGGATGGAAAATCATTCCATCCTTTTTCTATTTCAATAATATACTACAAATCAAATCCTATTCACATCTTTTGCAAATGATTTGGTGGGGTAGATAAGTGGTAGAACAAGCCTTGATGTTCTACCGTTTTTTTTATAATCACTACTTCCGTTTTCTTGCGATCAGGTGAATCGGTGTTCCTTCAAAGACAAAGGCCTTGCGGATTTGATTTTCCAAGAAACGCAGGTAAGAAAAAGTGCATGAGTTCTTCTTCGTTAACAAAGATAACAAAGGTTGGTGGTTTTAGTTGCCACTTGAGTCGCATAGAAAATCTTGAGGCGTTTCCCTTTGTCTGTCGGTGTTGGGTTGATAGCAATAGCATCCATAATCACATCATTCAAGACTGCTGATGGGATACGGGTATTTTGACTCTTGCTAATTTGTTTGATCATCTCAGGCAACTTGTGGAGACGTTGCTTGGTCAAAGCTGATACAAAGATAATCGGTGCGTAAGGCAGGTATTGGAACTGCTCACGGATATCTTCCTCCCAGTTTTTCATGGTGTGGTTGTCTTTTTCAAGAGTATCCCACTTATTGACCACGATAATCATCCCTTTACCAGCTTCGTGGGCAAATCCAGCGATACGCTTGTCATACTCACGGATGCCTTCCTCGGCATTGAGGACCATCAAGACTACATCTGAACGGTCAATAGCACGCATGGCACGCATGACAGAGTATTTCTCAGTGTTTTCATAAACTTTACCAGACTTACGCATACCAGCCGTATCAATCATGGTAAACTCTTGGCCGTCAGCATCTGTAAAATGGGTATCAATGGCATCACGAGTTGTACCAGCGACAGGGCTAGCAATGACGCGGTCTTCTCCCAAAATAGCGTTAATCAAGCTAGATTTTCCGACATTTGGACGTCCAATCAAGCTGAATTTAATGACATCTGGATTTTCTTCTTCGACTTCATGCGGGAGATTTTCAACGATAGCATCCAGTACATCCCCTGTCCCAATACCATGAACAGATGAAATCGGTAGTGGTTCTCCCAAACCTAGAGCATAGAAATCATAGATATCATTTCGCATCTCAGGGTTGTCAACCTTGTTAACGGCTAGGATAACTGGTTTATGGGTTTTATAAAGTTTACGGGCAACGTATTCGTCCGCATCTGTAATTCCTTCTTTACCAGACACGACAAAGACGATAACATCCGCTTCTTCCATGGCAATTTCTGCCTGGTGCTTGATTTGTTCCATGAAAGGCGCATCGACATCATCGATCCCCCCAGTATCAATCATACTAAAAGAACGGTTAAGCCACTCACCCGTGGCATAGATACGATCTCGCGTTACACCTTCAACATCTTCTACGATTGAGATGCGCTCTCCCGCGATACGGTTAAATAGGGTTGATTTCCCAACATTGGGACGTCCCACAATGGCAACAGTTGGTAAGGCCATGTTTTCTCACTTTCTACAATAACTTCTTCTGCTCAAGATTTTCTCGAGTCGAGCTTGGTTCTGGATTGCCGAATTGCTCTGCCAAACGTTGACTCCAAGTTGTAGTCGCACGCGCACCTGCATATTCAGTCTGTACACGGTCATAGGCTTCGATTGCCTCAGTTGACTGTTCTTGGTATTCTTCCTCAAAGACAACATTCTCAAGTGGCAATCTTGGTTTTTACATCATGCTTTTTGATTTGGCACACCTAGTGCAATCCCAAAGACTGGATAGGTATAGTCAGGAAGCTTGAACAATTCTGCTAATTCAACAGACTTGTAACGCACCAAACCGATAATCACTCCTCCATAGCCTAGGCTTTCTGCCGCAAGCAAGGTATTTTGCCCAGCAAGCGCCGCATCTACTGAAGTAATAAGGAGTCCTTCCACCCCTTGAGGTTGGAAAACATCCGTATGAAGACGAGCCCCTTTTTCTGCACGATTTAGGTCCCCAACAAAGAGGAGAAAGGCTGCAGACTGGCGAATCGCTTCTTGAGGAACTAACTCAAATAAGGCATCCTTCTTTTCTTGACTTCTAACTACAATCACAGAATACGATTGGAAATTTTTCCAAGAAGAAGCCATTTGTCCTGCAGACAAAATGGTATTTAAATCTTCTTGGGGAATCTCTTGCTCCATAAATCTACGCACTGAAGTATGAGCCTTCATTAATTTGATTGTTTCTGTCATCGGCGGTTTTCTCCTTCAAGTCTGGTTTCCTCTGCTAAATAACGAATGCGTTCCATGACGCGTCTAGCTTCCCAGGTTTCGTCATTTCCATTTTTCCCTTTAGCAAAATGCTTCTCCAAATCTTCAAAATTGAAATTGGAGGTGAAAAAGGTCGGTAAATCTTCCTGCATGCGATATTGGAGAATGACCTGCAGAATCTCGTCACGCACCCAAGCTGTTGATTGCTCGGCACCAATATCATCTAAAATCAAGACTTCAGCCAGCTTAATCTCATCCACCAAGGTCTTGACATTCCCATCACCGATGGCATTTTTGACATCGATGACAAAACTAGGATAGTGGAGGAGAGTTGATGAAACGCCACGTTTTTCTGACAAATCATGGGCTAGGGCAGCTACCATGAAACTTTTACCCACACCAAAGTCCCCATATAAGTACAGACCTTTTCGAATAGCTGGATATTGCTCCACAAAGGCGAGGAGCTTTTCAAAAACGGACAAGCGCCCCAAATCATCCAAATCTACTTGAGCTAGGCTAGCTTTTTTAAGACTAGCTGGAAGATTGATTAGCTTGAGACGATTTTTAATCGCCGCTTCTTTTTCTGCCGCGATTAGCTCCGGAGTCTCTTCATAAGAGACATCTGCATAGCCATGGTTCATGACTAGGATAGGCTTGTAGCCACGCGCGATATAGTCTGTATCTCCTCGGAGGAACTTATCTCTCTCAGTGATGTATTGGTTAAACTTGGAAATACTACGGTTTAACTCCTCCTGACTGAGAGATTCTTTCTGGATAAGGCCGCAACATCAGGGTCTTTCACAATTTGCTGGACCAAATCCTGATACTGAAATCGGCTTGGTTGACGCTTGAGTACGTCTCCGACACTTTCCATCTAGTCTCCTCCTTTTTTTCTAATCGAGCTAACATTTCTTTTTTTCTTACGTTCTAGTTCTAAGCGAGTTTCTTCGCTCGTTTCATTCTTATATTCAGGATTGCTCCATTTAGGCACATTGGTTTTTGCTGGGGCAGTCTGGTTCTGATTCTGCTTTTGCATTTTTGCTTTTTGGCCACGTTCACGAATACGGAGGACAGCCTCCTCGGCACTACGGATATTTTGATAGGCGTAGTCATTAGCCACCTTCATGGCGTATTTTTCATTGATATTGGCCGAATCAACCTTATTAAAGGTTAGGAGCAAGATAACATTGATCACTTCATCCAGCAAACCCAAAGCTGCCATCTGCTGGAGCAGGTCCCGTTCAGTCTGGGTAATACTTCCCTTGCGAGTCTGCTTGATTTCAGCAAGGAACTGCAAGGCTGTCTTTTTCTTAGCCTCTCGGATAATGGTTGCTTCCTTGGGACTAAAGTCAGAAGTCACAGGCTTTTGCGCTATCTTTTCACGGATGCGTTTGACAGAAATCACTTGCGACACTGCTGTCGCTTTGGCTACTTGATAAGTCTCAAACCAGGTCCACTTCTGCTCATCTGCTATTGCAAATAAGGCCAAAACATCCGAAGTCTCATCTTGAAAACGAAGACCATCACGAGCCATGAGCTGACGAAAATGCTCCAAATCAAAATCATCTGCTAGAGGCTGAATGCTAGAGGTTTCTTGAATCGCAGACTCGGATAACTGAGGGAAAATTTGACTCAAGGCCACCGAGATAGGTTCTCCTTCAACACCTTCCTGTCTCATGGCTACAACCGCACTATCCCCTATCATTTTTTCTAACAAGGTTCGATAAACTGTATGTTGTAAAAATTCTTGAGTTGATAAGGGAGAATGGAGTAACAAGTTATAGGCCTCCCCCTGCTGATAGAGGGTCACCAATTTCATGGCTGTCAGAGTTTTAAAAGCCTTTAAAAGGGTATCCATCCCAAAATTCAGATGATTGAGCATGGCTGCAAAGAGATGTTCCTTTTGACCACCATCCCAAAAAGTCACAGCATAAAGATAGAGGCTCAGCGCCTCCTGACCGATAATCGGGAGGTAACACTGCACCATTGATGAGGTATCTTGCGACACCCGATTATTCTTTACAAAAGAAAAACGGTCATTTGGTTTCATTTATTTTTCCTTTTTCTTTTTAGAGGATTGTGTAATCTGCTGGAGTAGGCTTTCAAGCTCACTCACATCCTTAAAGCTACGGTAAACACTGGCAAAACGTACATAAGTAATCTCATCTAACTCTGCCAACTCTTCCATAACCAAGGAACCAATAACCTCACTCTGAATTTCATTTTCATTGCGACTACGGAGTTTTTGTTCGATACGATTGACCACCATGCCAATTTCATCACTGGACACTGGACGTTTCTGGGCTGAACGAATAATCCCGTTAAAGATTTTATCTCTTGAAAATTGTTCCCGTGTACCATCTTTTTTGACCACAACTAGTGTTCTCTCTTCAACACGTTCATAGGTTGTAAAACGATGCTGACACTCTTCACACTCACGTCTTCTTCTGATTGTATTTCCTTCTTCAGCCTGGCGACTATCGATCACACTTGATTTTGTAGCGCCACATTTTGGACAACGCATGCCTTTCCCTCCTTGTCGTTTTCTTTTCATTATACCATTTTTTAAGAGATTCCCAAAATAATTCTCCTTTTGGCTTGACAAGTTTTTTGTTTTGTTGTATTATTGAATTAACACAAAGGTAATTAGAAAGGAGATCGTGATGTCTTGGACATTTGATAACAATAAACCCATTTATTTGCAGATTATGGAGAAAATCAAATTGCAGATTATTTCCCATAAACTCGAGCCCAATCAACAGCTTCCAACCGTTAGAGAATTGGCAAGCGAGGCAGGGGTCAACCCCAACACCATCCAGCGTGCCCTATCGGACTTGGAGAGAGAAGGCTTTGTCTATACCAAGCGAACATCTGGACGCTTTGTCACAGAGGATTTGGACTTGATCCTCCAATCCCGTAAGCAACTGTCAGAAGAACAGCTGCAACAGTTTGTAACAGGCATGGTAGAATTCGGCTATGAAAAAGAAGAACTACCGACTGTTTTGAGAGATTATATTGAAGGAGTTTAAACTATGACCTTGTTAGCATTTGAAAATGTGTCAAAATCCTATGGAGCAAGTCCTGCTCTTACAAATGTTTCCCTTGAAATTCCAGCTGGAAAAATCGTTGGCCTCCTTGGTCCAAACGGTTCTGGAAAGACAACCTTGATTAAACTAATCAACGGCTTGCTACAGCCAGAGGAAGGACGTATCCTTATCAATGGTATGGAACCAAGCCCAGCAACTAAGCAATTGTTTCTTATCTGCCTGATACGACCTATCTCAACGAGCAGATGAAGGTCAAGGAAGCTCTCACTTATTTCAAGACCTTCTACCAAGATTTTAATCTGGAACGTGCTCAAGGTCTCCTTCGTGACCTTGGCATTGATGAGAATAGCCGTTTCAAGAAACTCTCAAAAGGGAACAAAGAAAAGGTTCAGCTGATTCTTGTCATGAGTCGCGATGCTCGTCTATATGTGCTTGATGAACCAATCGGTGGTGTCGACCCAGCAGCTCGTGACTATATCTTGAACACCATCATCAACAACTACTCTCCAACTTCGACTGTCTTGATTTCGACCCACTTGATTTCAGATATTGAACCAATCTTGGATGAGATTGTCTTCCTCAAGGACGGAAAAGTCGTCCGTCAAGGAAATGTTGATGATATTCGCTATGAGTCTGGAGAGTCTATCGACCAACTCTTCCGTCATGAATTCAAAGCCTAGTTAAAGGAGATTATTATGTTTTGGAATTTAGTTCGTTATGAATTTAAAAATGTTAACAAATGGTATTTAGCCCTCTATGGTGCTGTACTGGCACTTTCTGTCCTTATCGGAGCTCAAGCTAGTTCCCTAAAATCCATCGATACTCCCAATCAACAAATGATTATGTTAGTATTTCTAGGTCTGGTTTTTGGCGGACTAATCATTACCTTGAGTATTTCAACTTTGATTTTGATCATCCGTCGCTTCAAGGGAAGTGTCTATGACCGACAAGGTTATCTCACTTTGACCTTGCCAGTTTCCGAACACCAGATTATCTTAGCCAAACTCTTGGGGGCCTTCATTTGGTCTCTCATCAGTTCAGCAGTCTTGGTTCTGAGCATTTATATCATTCTTGTGATAATTGAGCCTAATTTCATTGACTTGCTTACTTTTAAAGACTTGTTCCAACAGTACCTAGACAGTATCGGCTTATCTCTGATTTCATATATCCTCAGCACAGTTTCAGGAATCCTCTGCATCTACTTGGCAATCTCTATCGGACAACTTTTCAATGAATACCGCACAGCACTCGCGGTTTTAGCCTATATTGTTATCCAGATCGTGCTCGGTTTTGTCGGTCTCAACCTTCGCATAGATTTCGACTACAATTGGATGATTTCCTTTGAAATCGTTAAAGACCTCATCCTCAGCGCTAGCCTTCTATCTCGGAACCTACTATATCTTAAAGAATAAAGTTAATTTGCAATAAAAAATGCCCAGCTACTAGAGCTGGGTTTTTGCGTTAACTCAATATCAAATTGGCTACGATCGGACTGACAAATACATAGAGAATACCTGTAACACCGATGGCTAGCCCTCCCATAGCACCTGCAACTGGTCCATAGCGAAAGGCCGTTCCAGTTCCAACTGCGTGACCTGTTCCACCCAGGGCTAGTCCAGCCGCTACTGGATCGTCTATCTTGAGCCATTTTAGAAGTGTTGGTCCGATAACGCTGGTCAAAATCCCCGTCGCTACTACAACTACTAGGGTCACGGTAGTCAAGCCTTGCAACTTTTCTGTAATCCCTACTGCCATGGCGGTCGTTACTGACTTAGGAAAGAGAGAAATAGCTAGGAAAAAGTCCATGCCAAAGATTTTTGCGACTAGGGCTGTAAAAGAGGTATTGACGATGACAGCTAGAAAACTACCCAGCAAAATACTTCTAACATGATGCTTCATCAAGTGGAAACTCTTATAGAGGGGAATTCCTAGAGCCACTGTTGAAGGAACAATCAAGTTATTAAGATAAACCCCACCTTGGTAGTAATCTTGGTAGGAAATGCCAGTCACCTTTAAAAAGATGATAATAAAAATAGCTGACAGCAACAAGGGAGTCGTTAAGGGATGAGGATAGCGTCTAAAAATCATCATTCCCCCAAGATAGGCTAAGATTGATAAAGCAATCCCAAATAGGGGATTGGATACAAATTCGCTCATTTGGCACCTCTTTCTTCGTAGTCACCTTCATAGCGTTTTTTGATAAATTGAACCACAAGCGCAATAAAGATGATATTAATCACTGCTGCAAAAAAGACAATCAAAACAATGGGCAGAAGATAGGGAGCAATCACATCAAATTTTTCCATAATTCCAACCGCAGGAGGTAGAAAGAGAATGGTCATGTTGGCCAAGAGAAAATTCCCAACCATGTTGACATGGCGGGTGCGCAGCCACTTGAACTGCAAGGCTAGAAAAAGAATAATCAAGCCGATGATACTTCCAGGAATCGGCAAATGAAAAAAACTAGAGATCCCTCACCGATTAGAGAAATCACAAAGAGAATCATTAACTGAACATATAACTTCATCGTAAACTCCACAAATAGACTTTCTGCATACCAGTTTACTCTTTTTTCAGAAAATTTCAAGGAAATATATAAGAAACATCCTTCTTGCTATCCAAGCCAAAAAGGTGTATACTAATTGCGTGCGCAAGCATCATAGATGCGCTAGTATGATTACACTATTATAGAGGGAAAGGAGATGGACATGACTTACTTAGAAAAATGGTTTGACTTCAACCGTAGGCAAGTAGAGCTAGAAGCTATTTTAGAAGAGACCATCGCTGAGCAGAGTGAACAAACCTTGACACTCAAGGAATTTTACCTCTTGCACTTTCTAAATCAGGCTGAAGGCAAATCCCTAAGACAAATCGACTTGCCAGATAAACTCCACCTGAGCCCTAGTGCTGTTTCACGGATGGTGGCTCGCTTAGAAGCCAAGAACTGCGGTTTACTTAGTCGGAGATGCTGCGACCAGGACAAACGAGCTAGTTTTATCTGCCTGACGAGAGAAGGACAGACTACCTTGGCTTATTTACAAACAGCTGTTGAAGAAAGCTTAGCAAGAAAATCAAACTGGTTAGCCTAAACATATTTTTAAAAAACTTGCGTGCGCAATCATTTTTCTTGACATTCCTTTTTTCAAGGAGTAAAATGAAAACATGATTTAGCAAAGGAGAATCCTATGATTGAAATCACCTATCTTGACGCCAGCAAGCAAGAGAGAACCATGACCTTCGAGTCATATGAAGACTTTGAACGTTCTCAACATGCCTGCCTGATTGGTGTCGCAGACTATTACCCTGTCCAAAAAGTAACCTACAAGGGGCATGATTTGGACTACCACGGGACTTACGGAGATGTTTTCTTCTATCTCATGAAACAAGATTTAAGCCAATATAACTAAAAAGGAGAAATACTATGGCAAAAGCAATTACAGACGCAACATTCGAACAAGAAACTAAAGACGGATTGGTCTTGGTAGACTTCTGGGCAACTTGGTGTGGCCCATGTCGTATGCAAGGTCCAATCTTGGACAAATTGTCTGAAGAACTTTCAGAAGATGTCTTGAAAATCGTTAAAATGGACGTTGATGAAAATCCAAACACAGCTCGTGCTTTTGGAATCATGTCTATTCCTACTCTTCTTTTCAAAAAAGATGGACAAGTGGTTAAACAAGTTGCTGGTGTTCACACAGCAGAACAAATCAAAGCTATCGTTGCTGAATTAAGCTAATCAAAGGAGAGACCAAGTGCATTCATTTGGTCTCTTTTTTCTTGCCCTTTGCCATTTTTCAAAAAATATGCTAGACTGTAACTAGAATATCACGATGTTTGGGACATGCCATCGCTAAAAAAAACCTCTACTTGGTATTTTTTAGCTCCCTCTAGGGAGCTTTTTGCGTGCTCTGAACATTTCCCATTTTGGAAGGAGTACTATGAAACGTCAATCAGCCTTGGTCGTCTTTAGCGGCGGTCAAGATTCAACAACCTGCCTTTTCTGGGCCAAGCAACACTATGAAAAGGTAGAAGCCGTTACCTTTGCCTATGGCCAACGCCACCATCTTGAAATTCAGGTGGCCAAAGAAATCGCTGAGGAACAAGGAATTCGTCATCATATCCTAGATATGTCTCTGCTAGGACAAATTACTGAAAATGCCTTGACTTCAGATCTAGAAATTGAGCAAAAAGAAGGAGAGGTGCCTAATACCTTCGTTGACGGTCGCAATCACCTCTTTCTGTCCTTTGCTGCAGTCCTTGCCAAGCAGCGAGGTATTAAAGATATCGTGACAGGAGTATGTGAAACAGACTTCTCAGGTTATCCTGACTGTCGGGATGTCTTTGTCAAATCTCTTAATGTTACCCTCAACCTTGCTATGGATTACGACTTTGTTATCCAAACACCTCTCATGTGGCTAGACAAGGCTGAAACTTGGGAATTAGCCGACCAACTCGGTGCCTTTGACTATGTTCGTGAGAAGACCTTGACCTGCTACAATGGGATTATCGGTACTGGCTGTGGAGATTGTCCTGCCTGCCATCTACGCCAACATGGTTTAGAGGTTTATCTCTCTCAGAAAGGAGAGGCCTAATGTTTTTTGCCCCCAAAGAAATCAAACAAGAAACTGGGGAATCTCTTGTCTACAATCCTCACAGAACCTTAGTCTCAAAAGAATTTACCTTCGATGCTGCCCACCACCTCTTTCACTATGAGGGAAAATGCAAATCCCTGCACGGTCACACCTATCATCTGCAAATCGCTGTCAGTGGATTTTTAGATGAACGTGGAATGACCTACGATTTTGGGGATATCAAAGCGATCTACAAGGACTACTTAGAGCCCCACTTGGATCATCGCTATCTCAAACGAAACCCTTCCCTATATGAACACGACTGCTGAAAACATGGTTTACTGGATTTTCCAAACCATGAACCAAGAGTTGTCAGACAAACGTGGTCTCCGTTTGGAATATGTTCGCCTCTATGAAACTCCGACTGCCTTTGCAGAGTTTAGACGGGAGTGGTTAGATGACTAAGGGAACGTGTCCTCAAACTACCAGTTCTAGAAATTTTCGGCCCAACCTTTCAAGGAGAAGGTCGTGCTATCGGGCAGAAAACCATGTTTGTCCGCACTGCTGGTTGCGATTACCACTGTGACTGGTGCGATTCTGCCTTTACTTGGGATGGCTCTGAAAAACCAACTCGCATGACAGCTGACGAGGTCATCGCTGAGTTAGACAAACTAGGAAGCTACGACTATGTCACCCTGTCTGGGGAAATCCTGCTATCCTAGCAGCCAACATGGCCGAGCTAGTCACCAAACTCAAGGAACGTGGTGTCACTCTTGCTGTCGAGACTCAAGGCTCTCGCTGGCAACATTGGTTGAAAGACATCGACCAAGTCACCCTGAGCCCCAAACCTCCTTCATCCAAGATGGAAGTCAACTTTGAGACCTTGGACTTTATCGTTTCTCAACTTGATCCAGACAAGGTCACCTTTAAAATCCCTGTCTTTGATGATGCAGATCTAGCCTTTGCCAGAGGCATTCAAGAACGCTACCAACCAGATGTTCTCTTCTTATCAGCAGGAAATCCTGAGCCCAAGGCTACGGGTAATATTGTCCAAGACCAACTGGACCGTCTCAAAGAACTCTGGGAACGCGTCGCTGCTGACGATAGCTGGGGCAATGTCCGCGTCCTTCCCACAACTCCATACCCTCCTCTACGACAACCAACGTGGTGTTTAAGATTAGAAAAGAAAAAAATCATGTCACAACAAGAAGAAATGAAAAAAACCTCAGCCTCCTCGGGCAACAAAGAAACCAACTATATTTTCGAATATCAACCCAGAAGTCCTCGAATCCTTTGACAATCGTCATGTGGAAAATGACTATTTCATCAAAGTTCAACTGCCCTGAATTTACCTCACTTTTGCCCCAATCACTGCTCAACCAGACTTTGCAACTATTTATATTTCCTACATTCCTGACAAGCTCTGTGTTGAGTCAAAATCCCTCAAACTCTACCTCTTTAGCTACCGAAACCATGGGAGATTTTCATGAAAACTGTATCAACACCATCGGGAAAGACTTGGTTAATTTGCTAGACCCTCGCTATTTAGAAGTCTGGGGAAAATTTACACCTCGCGGTGGCATTTCAATCGACCCCTACTACAACTACGGTAGACCAGGAACCAAGTATGAAGGATTGGCAGAACAACGCCTCTTCCAACACGACCTTTATCCAGAGAAAATTGACAACCGCTAATACTCTTCGAAAATCTCTTCAAACCGCGTCAACATCGCCTTGCCGTAGATATAGGTAACTGACTTCGTCAGTCTGATCCACAACCTCAAAGCAGTGCTTTGAGCAACCTGCGGCTAGCTTCCTAGTTTGCTCTTTAATTTTTCATTGAGTATAAAAGATACGAAAAAGCCCTGTTCCTCAAGATGAGGAGCAAGGCTTTTTGAGTTTCAATTATTCTTCTGTTCCAAGGAAGTTTTTCGCAACTAGAGCTGCAAGAACGCCACCAACGATTGGTGCAAGGATGAAAATCCAAACTTGTTGAAGAGCTGCGCCACCTACCAAGACAGCAGGAGCCAAGCTACGAGCTGGGTTTACTGAAAGTCCAGTGACGTTCAAGCCAGCTAGAATCAAAGCTGTCAATGACAAACCAATCACCAAACCAGCGATTGCGCCATTCCCTTTGCTTGCTGATGTTACAGTCATGATGACCAAAACAAACAAGAATGTTGCGATTGTTTCAAACAAGAAACCACCAAAGACAGTTACTCCGTTTGCCAAGGCATTTTCACCAAGACTTGCAGTTGACATACCTGAATTTACCAAGAGGAAGAGTACAGATCCAGATGCAAGGAAAGCGCCAACTACTTGACCAAGAATGTAGTTTACAAGCTCTGAAGATGACAAACGTTTGTTAACAAACATAGCGATAGAAACAGCTGGGTTCAAGTGAGCACCTGAAACAGTTCCGATTGAGAAGGCTGCGACTACGATTGCCAAACCAAAAGCAAGAGCAATTCCAAGGTGTCCAAGACCTTCAACACCATTTCCAAAAACAACGGCCCCTGTTCCGATGAACACAAGCATAAAAGTACCGATTAATTCAGCAACAAATTTTTTCATTTTTAGTCTCCTTTTTTTCAAAAACTATGTATTAGTCTATCAGAAGAAGGAAAGGGTTTCAAGAAATGTGCTTGGAAAATATTGTGCGTTTTCCCCTTTACACGATAGTTTTATTTCTCTGACTCTAAATCTCACAAAGGAAAGTTATCAATCATTTTGGTTTTGAAAAATATTCATTTTTCTAAAAAAACCAGTCTTTATTTGACACTAATTTCACAAAGGTATATACTAAAAAGTGATAGGACTTCTTTTTAGAGTCTATCACAACTCACTTATAACCCTTTGCTGTTCTTTTATGAACGTTTGAATGGTATCACGGATACCGAGGAGGAATCATATGTCTAAAGTAGCTATCGTTACAGGTGCAGGTCAAGGGATCGGTTTTGCAATCGCAAAACGCTTGGTTCAAGATGGTTTTAAGGTTGGAGTTTTAGACTACAACGCTGAAACAGCTGAGAAAGCAGTTGCTGAATTGTCAGCAGATAAAGCTTTTGCTGTTGTAGCTGATGTGTCTAAACAAGCAGAAGTTGCTGCAGCTTTCCAAAAAGTTGTCGATCATTTCGGAGACTTGAACGTTGTTGTAAACAATGCTGGTGTTGCTCCTACTACACCTCTGGATACAATTACAGAGGAGCAATTTGCTCGCACATTTGCTATTAACGTCGGTGGTGTGATTTGGGGAGCACAAGCTGCTCAGGCTCAATTTAAAGCACTTGGTCACGGTGGTAAAATCATCAATGCTACTTCTCAAGCAGGTGTTGTCGGAAATCCAAACTTGACTGTATACGGCGGTACAAAATTCGCTGTTCGTGGTATTACTCAAACATTGGCGCGTGATTTAGCAGAGTCAGGTATCACTGTCAACGCCTATGCCCCAGGTATCGTGAAAACACCAATGATGTATGATATCGCTCATGAAGTTGGAAAAAATGCAGGAAAAGACGACGAATGGGGTATGCAAACATTCGCAAAAGATATTACATTGAAACGCCTATCTGAGCCAGAAGATGTCGCTGCAGCGGTTAGCTTCCTTGCTGGACCAGATTCAAACTACATTACAGGACAAACCATTATCGTCGATGGTGGTATGCAATTCCATTAAGATATAGGAAAAGAGGTTGGAAAACGATCCAACCTCTTTTATTAGTTTTCATTATTAGTTAGGAGGATACAATAGAAACTCTTTCAATAAGTAATATTAGCTTATCCCTAGTATTGAAAAGACTGGATAGCTTCTTTCAAGTCATCTTGTAAACTATTTCTCTGGTCGAGTTGGACATAGACTTCTAATAGACAAGATCTAAAATTGGAAAATTTATAAAAATCTTCCGTCTCTTCTATCGGGAAATCAAGTGACTTTATCCAAGAGGCTAGTGTCGCTTGATCCACCTTGCCTTGCAAAATAGGTTCGTAAAGCACTCTGGCTAAGCGCCATTCCTCATCATCTATAAATCGAATCGAAATTCTTTTAAACAGTTGACCAAGGATCTCAAATACTTCATGAACTCTGTTTTTAGGAAAGTCTGGATGACAAACAACTTCAGTCAAAAGATCCGCTCCATGCGCAAAAGCATGTACCCAACCATACTGGCTTGAAAAACCAGTCGTATCCTCTTCTTTTTCAAGGTAGTGCAACCCTTGATCGAGCATCGTATTTCTGATATCAGTTTTAAGCACTTGATAATAAAGAGAGTGTTGGTTGCCATCGGCAGATAAGAGATTGGCATAAATAAGGGCCCTAAAAGAACGGTCAAGCGTTGAAGTTCCTAGCTTATCGAGCTCTTTATCTAGTCCACCATCAGAAACAATCATAGCAGATATAAATTGAGATTGCTCCTTTGTAAATAACTCTTCTTGGATCCCTCTAGCCAAACTGGTAAAAACCAATTCATCGCGAATTTCTGGGCTCGAATCTCCTAAGTGCTCAAGTAACCACTGGAGTTCCTCCTGACTATAACTCGGTTTTTCTTCTGTTATTTTTCTAAATAACTCTTGATACATGGTCAATACCTCTACATTTCTAGCAACTTGATATAATCCAGACCCCATTTCTCGACAGCATCTAAAAACAACTCTGAATTCCTGTCCCATTTCGGTTAAGCTGTACTCAACTCGTGGGGGAACTTCCGCATAGACCTTTCGTTGAATAATCTTATCCTTTTCTAATTGACGGAGATGACGTGTCAAAATAGTTTGAGTAATCCCAGGCAATAATCTCTGCAATTCTTTAAATCGTTTAGTACCCGTACTCAACTGATAAATGATTACCAGTGCCCATTTCCCCGTTAAAAACCCTCTGCGTTGTCGCAAATGGACAAATACCATACTCACTCACTTTATTTGGCATAAAATATCTTCTTTCTATTTTTTTAAAAAATTTATCTTTTAGTATCAATAAAAGTACTACTTTTGATACTAGCTATCGAAAAAGTGTCTACTTGTTTTTTTAGATTGTAACTGTTACAATTATATCATAAAATAAGAAATGGAGAATAGATATGTCAACAAACTTAGAAATTTTCAATGCTTATAACCAAGCTTTAATTGCTGGTGACTTTCCTGGTGTCTTTGAAACGATGGCAGACGATATTGTCTGGCATCAACCTGGTACTCATAGTATATCTGGTACAGTTGTTGGTAAGGACAAGCTAGGATCTCACCTGGCTACATTTGCTGAGAAAACTAATGGAACCTTTAAGGTGATAACAAATTGGGTTTCTGACAATAAGGATTTAATCGCAGCTAATGTTACTTTTCTTGGAACACGGGCTGATGGTACTGAACTCAATATGAACGGGATTGACCTCTTCCGTATTGAAGACGGAAAAATCAAAGAAGTTTGGCTCTTCTCTTCAGATCAAGCTGAAGAAGATAGCTTTTGGGGATAATTAAAGAGGCCGGGACAAAAAATTTTGATTTTAGGAATTCTTTATTATAAATTTTTAAAATCGATAGATTAGAAAAAAAGCGAACAAGACAGTATTTCTGAGTGTCAGATAACTCGTTTTGTTCGCTTTTTATATTTAAGGTTAGACTTTTGTCCCAGACTCTTTTAATTTATTCTCCCAACTGGTCACTGTAAGCTATAATCTAATCAACTGTATCAGACAAGAACTGAATGGTATCACGGAGTGGTTTATCTGTTGAAATATCGGCTCCGATAATCATGGCTGACTCAAGTGGTGTCTTGCTACCTCCAGACTTAAGGAGATTGAGCCAATCTTCAGCTCCAGTTTCAGAGTTTTTAAAATGGAGGTAACCTGCAGTCGAGATTACTAGCCCTGCTGAGTAAGTGTAGCTATACAAGCCCATGTAGTAGTGAGCTTGGCGCATCCAAGTCAGTGCTGCATCATCATCAATTTCAATAGCATCTCCCCAGAAGTCAGTCAAGACTTCCTTCATAATACTGTTGAGTTTGCTTGCCCCAAAGGTTTCTCCTTCTTCAATCAATGTATACACCTTACGCTGGAAGGCTGCTTTCAAAAGGTGAGTAATAAAGTTATGGAAGTAGGTGTCCGTCAAGCGGTGAGCAAGGACAAAACGTTTTTGACGTAGATCGTCAGATTGATTCTCTAAGTAATCACTGAGAAGCAATTCATTGAAGGTTGAAGGTGCTTCGACATAGTAGGGCGACATGTGGGCATTAAAATAGCTTTGGTGATTGTCAGAAAAGATGAATTGATCAGAATACCCGATTTCATGAATCAAGGTATAAACATCGCTCAAACGACCTGTCCAGCTCATGAGAACATAAGGGTGTACACGGTAGGGTTCATCTCTCTCCCCCCAATCATACACATCTATTATACAACATTCTTTTCTAGCTATCTTCATTATAAGAAATAAACATGTTAGTCTCATATAGTTTTTTAACTCTTAGAGGGTTAATTTTCCCCAAAAACCAGTCTTTGTTTGACACAAATTTCACAAAGGTGTATACTGAAACGTGATAGGACTTCTTTTAGAAACCTATCACGACTCACTTATAAACCTTTTGCTGTTCTTTTATGAACGTTTGAATGGTATCACGGATACCGAGGAGGAATCATATGTCTAAAGTAGCTATCGTTACAGGTGCAGGTCAAGGGATCGGTTTTGCAATCGCAAAACGCTTGGTTCAAGATGGTTTTAAGGTTGGAGTTTTAGACTACAACGCTGAAACAGCTGAGAAAGCAGTTGCTGAATTATCAGCAGATAAAGCTTTTGCTGTTGTAGCTGATGTATCTAAACAAGCAGAAGTTGCTGCAGCTTTCCAAAAAGTTGTTGATCATTTCGGAGACTTGAACGTTGTGGTAAACAACGCTGGTGTCGCTCCTACTACACCTCTGGATACAATTACAGAGGAACAATTCGCGCGCACATTTGCTATTAACGTCGGTGGTGTGATTTGGGGAGCACAAGCTGCTCAGGCTCAATTTAAAGCACTTGGTCACGGTGGTAAAATCATCAATGCTACTTCTCAAGCAGGTGTTGTCGGAAATCCAAACTTGACTGTATACGGCGGTACAAAATTCGCTGTTCGTGGTATTACTCAAACATTGGCGCGTGATTTAGCAGAGTCAGGTATCACTGTCAACGCCTATGCTCCAGGTATCGTAAAAACACCAATGATGTATGATATCGCTCATGAAGTTGGAAAAAATGCAGGAAAAGATGACGAGTGGGGTATGCAAACATTCGCAAAAGATATTACATTGAAACGCCTATCTGAACCAGAAGATGTAGCTGCATCAGTTAGCTTCCTTGCTGGACCAGATTCAAACTACATTACAGGTCAAACCATTATCGTTGATGGTGGTATGCAATTCCATTAAGATTAAAAAAAGTGAGGTTGGAACAAAATCCAACCTCTTTTATCATCTCCACGATTCCAATTTTCAGAGTCGTTTTTGTCATTTAAAACAATCTTTCTGTCCTATTCATGCTTCAGAAATGAAAGGATTTCTTCAAGACTAGCGGAACTTCCTTGCTCTAAATAATGTGATTTACTACCATTTTGATAGACTGAAAGATTCGGAACAGTTTGGATATCCATTTCTTTTGCAAAGGCTGTAATCTCATCCTTTTCATCAGAATCACTATTCAAATAATAGACCGTCTGGTGACTTTTTGAATCGCTAAAGCCAAATTGGGCACAAACTTTTGACAGTAGGGACAGGATTCTCTTCCAATGTAGACGACAAACTCGTCGCCATTTGCAAGTTTGGAGCGCATTTCTTTCATATTGATTGCTTTGGTATACTGAACAGCTTCCTGATAAGTTTTTGGAAGAACAGGCTGACTGAATTTCCAAATCATAAACAAAATCGGCATAGCAATTCCAATGATAAACAAGCTAAATTTTTTATTGACACGCACTAGCATCTCCGTCCTTTTCTAAGCATTTTTCCTAGTCTAATCGCCCACGACAAGATATAAAATCCAACCGATCGATCTATAATGATGCAGAGTCTGAAGACAAAGTCTTCGGCAAACTTTATCACAATAATGTCATTCTAAAATCTCAACAATATAACTCTATTGTTGCACTTTTATGATTTTACTCCCCCAACTGGGCACTGTAAGCGATAATTTGGTCAACTGTGTCAGACAAGAATTGGATGGTATCACGGAGTGGTTTGTCTGTTGAGATATCCGCTCCGATAATCATTGCTGATTCAAGTGGTGTTTTGCTACCTCCTGACTTGAGGAGATTGAGCCAGTCTTCAGCTCCAGTTTCTGATTGTTTCAGATGGAGATAGCCAGCAGTTGAAATTACAAGACCGGCAGAGTAAGTGTAACTATACAAGCCCATGTAATAGTGAGCTTGGCGCATCCAAGTCAGTGCTGCATCATCATCAATCTCAATAGCATCTCCCCAGAAGTCTGTCAAAACTTCTTTCATAATGCTGTTGAGTTTGCTTGCTCCAAAGGTCTCCCCTTCTTCAATCAGTGTATAAACCTTACGTTGGAAGGCTGCTTCCAAAAGGTGAGTGATAAAGTTATGGAAGTAGGTGTCCGTCAAGCGGTGTGCTAGGGCAAAGCGTTTTTGACGCGGATCATCAGACTGGTGCTCCAAGTAATCACTTAAAAGCAATTCATTGAAGGTTGACGGTGCTTCGACATAGTAGGTCGACATGTGGGCGTTGAAATAGCTCTGGTGGTTGTCAGAAAAGATGAATTGACCAGAATGTCCGATTTCATGAATCAAGGTATAGACATCGCTCAAACGACCTGTCCAGCTCATGAGGACATATGGATGCACACGGTAGGGATCAGCTGCACAGCCACCAGAATCCTTGCCACTATTGGCAGCAAAGTCAACCCAGCGCTCTTCTTGATAGCGCGCAATTTCTTGACTGTATTCTTGCCCCAATGGTGCGACTGATTTCATGACCAAATCGTAGGCATCATCAATGCTAACTTCAGGATTGAGTACACTGTCCAAGTCTAGCTTCCAGTCCGCAAAGGTCATCTTTTCAAGACCATTGACCTTGGCAACATGCTTGAGATATCGCTGAGCAACTGGCGCAAAGTCCTTCATGATGAGATCAATCTGACGATCAAACATAGCACGATCTACTTCTTGCTCAGCTAGAAGATAGTCAAAGACTGAGTCGTACCCCTTCATATCTGCCAAGAGTTTTTCAGACTTGACTTGGGCTAAATAAGCTGCGGCTGCCGTATTTTGGTGCTTACGTAGTCCTTCTGAGAAGGAACGAAAAGATTTCTCACGAACTTCAGCATCCTCGTGGTTTTGATAGAAATTTTCATAGGTCACAAAGCTGTTTTTGTAGATCTTGCCATGGGCTTCAAAATCAGCCATTTCAAAGTCTCCAGCTCGCATTTTAGTATAGATATCCTGCGGACTGTAGAAAACTTCACCCAGATTGGTCAAAGCCTTCTCCACATTAGCACCTAGATAGTGGGCTTTTTAATTTTTGCCTGACGAATGGCTGCCGTCAAGTGAGGTAACTCACCCAAACGGTCCAAGACTTCCTCATCTGCTGCCACCAAGGCGTCGTCAAAGAAGGTCAAGGCTACACTGGCATCTGTTTGAAACTCCATCCCAGCTTGGGCGATATTGGCAAAATCTTCATTACCATAGTCTGTCGTCTGAGGCATAAAGCTGTAATTACCAATATGACTCATCTGAATATAGATTTGTTCCAATTCTGCAAAGGCCTTTTCAAAATCCTCAAAAGTATGAAGATTGCCCTTGTAGTCACGACTAAATTGATTGATGTCTTCACGCACCTTCTCAATCGCACGCAAGAAATCCTCACGGTCTTGGTATAGGGCTGTCAAGTCCCAAAGTTCCTTTTCGGGAAATTCTGAACGGTGTTTTTGTTCCATTTTCTTCCTCTTATTTCTCTAATTCTAATAAAACACTAAGGGCTGACAGGGCATAAAGCGGTGCTGTTTCTGCTCGCAAAATACGAGGACCAAGACCTGCCAAGACTGCTCCTTTAGCTTCAAAACTTTCAATTTCTGCAGGGGATAAACCACCTTCTGGTCCAAAGATAAAGAGCAATTTAGCTCCTTTTTCCAGTCCAGCAACTGCTTGTATAAGTGCGGCTGATTCGCCTTCTTTAGCCGACTCTTCATAAGCCACCACGATGCGGTCAAACTGGCTCAGTTGTGCTAGAAAGTCTGCCTTTTTTTCAAAAAGGGTAATGCTCGGGACAAAGTTGCGCTTGCTTTGCTCGGCTGCTCCAAGGGCGATTTTTTCTAGTTTCTCGACTTTTTTCTCTAGTTTTTTACCGTCCCATTTAGCAACTGACCAGTCTGCAGGGAAGGCCCAAATCTGACTGGCACCTAGTTCCGTCACCTTTTGAATAATAAACTCCAACTTATCTCCCTTGGGAAAACCAGATGCGATGGTCACTTGGACTGGCAGTTCCACATTGTCAGCTAATTCTTCGATCAGTTCCAACTGACGCGCATCCACATTGACCACGCGCGCCAAACACTTGATCCCATCATCAAAGACTAGGGTCACCTGGTCATCTTCTTTCAAGCGCATGACCTGAAACATGTGCTTGCTGGTTTCCTTGTCCTCAATAGTGACAGGTGAGATTGCACTCCCCTTGACAAAATACTGCTGCATACTAGCCTCCAATCACACCGGAGATATCCTTGGTCTTCTTGAAGACACAGGCATTCCATTCCCCTTGAACCATGTGGGTTTCAAGGAAAAATCCAGCTGACTCAGCCGACTCGCGCACCATGTCCCACTTGTCCTTGATAATCCCACTCATGATGAGGTAGCCTTCGTCCTTAACCAAACGATAGGCATCGTCTGTCAGATGAATGAGGATATCCGCCAAGATATTAGCTACAATCACATCTGCCTCAATTTCCACTCCTTTAAGCAAATCGCCTGGGGCTACATGGATGTTTTCCATACAAGGATTGAGCTCAATGTTTTCCTGAGCGACACGAACCGCCACATCATCCAAGTCATAGGCAAATCTCCTTGGCACCTAGAAGTGAGCTTGCAATAGAAAGAACCCCTGAACCAGTCCCTACATCTAGCACTGTTTCCCCACCACGAAGAACCTGCTCCAAGGCAAAGAGACTCATCTTGGTTGTTGGGTGCGTTCCCGTTCCAAAGGCCATGCCAGGGTCTAGCTTGATAATTTTTTCTCCCGCTGTTGCCTCATAGTCCGTCCATGACGGTACGATGGTTAGGTCATGAGTGATGCGAGCTGGTTCATAGTATTTCTTCCAGTTGTCTGCCCAGTCTTCCTCAGCCAAGGCAGTCGTCCCCATCTTGACCTCACCCAAATCCATAAAATCTGTCAATTCTGCTAGGCGAGTCTGCAAGTCTGCCTCAACCACTGCCACATCAACCGTATCAGGATAGTAGGCTGTCACTACGATTTCTTCTTGCTGCTCTACCTCTGGGAAAATCTCACCAAAACGATCCACATTGCCCACATAGTCCATGCTATCTTCAATTGCTACCCCTTGGGCACCTAACTCAATCAAGAGGTTGGAAACCAACTCCTCTCCCTCACGCTTGACTGTAACTTTTAACTCTTGCCATGTTTCCATCATTAAGATACCAAGCCCGTAAAACACAAAGCCAAAATAGGAAACTCTCTGAAGACGTTTGTGTCTAAGAGAAGTTTATCTTTTTGGCACCGTGTTTAGGGCGGGTTCAGTTTAGAAATTTAACCGAACCATCCTTTCTATTTCTCTATCAATTTTTCATGTAGACCATATCCATGCCTTCTTTTTCAGGCTCGATATGAGTTTGATGGTAGCCATTCTTCTCGTAGAACGCGACCATGCCTGCATCCTGTAACACCGTACACAAATCCCATTGTGTGATGGTTGGAAATTCTTTTTCCAGTAAGCTTAAACCTTTAGATCCATCCCCTTTTCCTTGATACTGAGGCAAAATAGCTGCCGTTCCCAACCAAGCTTTCGTTAACTCGGCATTGGTCTGAACTCGTAAAAATCCGATGTTTTCTTCATCTTCTTTTACAAAGTAGTAATAGCTATTGGGACGTTCGACTAGTTTCCATTTGATTCGTTCGCGGTCCTCGAGATAAGGGTCATATTCATCATGGTATTTTTCATAGACAGCCTTAAAGCTAGCTCTTTGAATCGCAATGACGTCCTCTAAATCCTCTACTCCCGCTCGAACAAGTGTTATCATAAACTTTCCTCCAAATAATCCCTCAATCTCCCCTGTAGCTGAGGCACTGCCTGTTTAGACTTCAAAAACTCCTCAATAGGCATCAGTTTATAGGCCTGTCCTTCATCTCCAAAGGTAATATTGTCAAATTGTTCTTGTCTTAGCTGACCAACCATAAAGACCGATTGCTTGCCTTCAAAGATTACGCTAGGATAAATTTTGCCCCAAAGCAAACAATCTTCATTTAAATGAATTCCCAGTTCCTCATGAACTTCACGTGCTGCGCACTCAAAAGGACTTTCGTCCTCTTCACGACCACCACCTGGAAACTCCCACATGTTGGGACAAGGGATATCGTCCTTGTCATCACGTAAGATAGTCAAGACCTTATCCCCACAAATCAAGGCAATCTTGCAACCTTGGAAATCCATTCTGCTATCCAATAATTCCATGATATTTACTCTTTTCTATGATAACAATTACTCTCTAGGAAAATACGAGCTAGCTTTCTTCGATTACTTTTTGGCACTCTGCATCCCAGTACGCCTGCCATCTGCCATGTTTTTTAGCAAAATAAACCGTAAACTCATCATTTACATAATCTGCAACATAGCGAAGATTAGGCGGGTTTTCCTCAAAACTTAATATCCAAGGATGGAAGTAGAAGGTTTTCTCCCACCTCTTCTGAGTATAGCCTAGATCCTTAGCATACTGAGGGATGGGTTGTTGCAACTCGCTTTCCAAATGGGACTGAATGGCATTATCAATACTATTTAAACGAGCTAATAGTTGCTGAAACTGCTCTTCCTCTTCCGTCTTAAAACCAACTAGAAATTCAAATTCCGCAAAATCTTCAGGAAATTCAAGTTCTGTGATTTTCCCATCCTCAGCATAGCGTCCTTCCTCATTAACAAGGCGACGAGCTCCTGACTTCAATACTCGCTCGAAATCTAGATCCGCAAAGCGATTGCGGGGAAGAACATCAACTGACGGCTCAGTTTTAGCTGACCTTCTCCTGAAAAAAACTGTTTGACTTTTTTTCTAGCATAGTCTCCCCTTCTCCTTGAATTCATTATTTAAAAATGTCCACTTAGAATCTTTTCTAATACCTCGGGTAAGGGTAAAAATTCTCCCTCTTCCAAGCCAACTTTTCCTTCTTCAAAGACTTCTTGGTTCCATTCCATGACGAATTCTTCTGCTTCTGGGTCTTTCAAAAAAGTCCATGAGAGCATCTAGTCCAACCTCTGCAGTATCTTTTGAGAAATAGCGCAAAAATAAGCTAAAAAAATTCACGAGAAAAAAACCTTTCTTCGGTAAGTAAGGGATGACCGTGAGATAGTCTTCCACATTAACTGTTGACTTGGCAGGATTGTAAAAAAGTACCGCTTCTTCAAAAAGGATATCATCCGACGAAACCTCTCCGTCTTCATCTAGCATCTCCACCCCTGCAGCATTTTGTGCCTCTAATAGAAAACTCACTTCAACCGCATGATTGCGCTTGTCCCAGCTAATCTCATAATCAAAAGGAAAGTTCTTATCCAACTCTTCTTGTAAAACATCTAAAAATCCGTATGTTGCCATTTTGTCCTCTTTCTATACGACTCTTAAATCGCCCCGAATACTCGGAAATATGCTAAAATAGATACTACCATATTACCACATTAGTATCAGAAAATCCATGTTAGAAAGGACTGCTATGCCAGACAATCTCGCGCTTCGTATGCGCCCCAAAACCATCGACCAGGTCATCGGTCAGGAGCATCTAGTTGGGCCTGGCAAGATTATCCGCCGTATGGTGGAAGCCAATCGCCTATCCTCTATGATACTCTACGGACCTCCAGGCATCGGAAAAACCAGTATCGCTTCGGCCATCGCTGGAACGACCAAGTATGCTTTTCGGACCTTCAATGCCACAGTTGATAGTAAAAAACGCCTCCAAGAAATCGCTGAAGAAGCTAAATTCTCAGGTGGCCTTGTACTGCTACTAGACGAGATTCATCGTCTTGACAAGACCAAGCAAGACTTCCTCTTGCCTCTTTTGGAAAGTGGATTGGTCATCATGATTGGGGCAACGACTGAAAATCCCTTCTTTTCTGTCACTCCAGCCATTCGTAGTCGTGTTCAGATTTTTGAGTTGGAACCCTTGTCTAACCAAAATGTTAAAGAAGCCATTCAAATAGCCCTGACTGACCCTGAAAGAGGTTTTGATTTCCCTGTTGAGTTAGATGATGATGCCCTTGATTTTATCGCAACATCTACCAATGGAGATCTCCGTTCTGCCTTCAATTCGCTTGATTTAGCAGTTCTCTCCACCCCAGAAAATGATGATGGTGTCCGTCACATCACGCTCGACATCATGGAAAATAGTCTTCAGAGAAGCTACATCACTATGGACAAGGATGGAGACGGACACTATGATGTTCTATCTGCCCTGCAAATCCATCCGTGGATCCGATGTCGATGCTAGTCTCCACTATGCTGCTCGCTTGATAGAAGCTGGTGACCTTCCTAGTTTGGCACGCCGTTTGACGGTGATTGCTTATGAAGATATCGGCTTGGCTAATCCCGATGCCCAGATCCATACCGTAACTGCTTTGGATGCTGCCCAAAGAATCGGCTTCCCCGAAGCTCGCATCCTCATTGCCAATGTCGTCATTGATCTGGCGCTTTCACCTAAGTCTAACTCAGCCTACGTGGCTATAGATAAGGCCTTGTCTGACCTTAAAACATCGGGGCATCTGCCGATTCCACGTCACTTACGGGACGGCCATTATAGCGGTAGCAAGGAATTGGGAAACGCCCAAAATTATCTCTATCCACATAATTATCCTGGTCACTGGGTCAAGCAAGAATACCTACCAGAAAAAATCCGTGACCATCACTACTTTTCTCCAGAAGATAGTGGAAAATACGAACGGGCCTTGGCGCAACGTAAAGAAACCATTGATAAACTAAAAAATTTGTGAAATCCTTTCCAAATAATTACATTTACCCCTTGATTTTTTTTGAAAAAGTGGTATTATATAAACATAGAAACGCTGTGGTGTACGACCTCACACTTAAGTGTTGACCGACTATTTTTTGTATTATTAGGGAAACAAAAGTCTTCTAACAGCATGTAGGCCGTCTCACACGGAAACAGCTTCAGTTAGAGCGAGTTGCCCACCTGCTTAATTGCGCGGGTTCAATACAAACCGTGAAGTTTCGGCACCAATACAGCTTTTTTGTTTGCCTCCTTAGCTCAGCTGGCAGAGCAGCGGACTCTTAATCCGTGGGTCACAGGTTCGATCCCTGTAGGGGGCATCTAAATCAACAGGAAAAAGCCTTGATAACCAAGGCTTTTTTGCTTGTCTATAACAAATTTGCCCCACTATTTTTTGGACTTTCTTTCCAGATATCTCTGATTTGATGACACTCTTCAAAAAAATTTTAAAAATTTAAAATAAAAGTCTTGCTTTTCTTTTTATTTATGATATACTTGTTCTTGTATCGGATGCAAGTTATCTAAAGGAGTTTATATGGATACGAAATTTTCAGTAGCCTTGCACATCCTAACCATGATTAGTGAGAGTAAGGAAATCTTAAGTTCACAAGCTCTGGCTGAGAGCGTCGGGACCAACGCTAGTTATATTCGTAAGGTGATTGCCTTATTGAAAAACACAGGCCTGATTACTTCCCATCAAGGAAAAACAGGCTATCAACTCAGTAAGTCTCCAAAGGAAGTGACCTTACTTGAGATTTATTTTGCAACACAAGAAGTCAGCCACATCAGCTTATTTCCCGTTCACCAAAATAGCAATCCTGATTGCCCAGTAGGGAAACATATCCAAGGAGCAGTTTCACCACTATTTGCTAGCGCTGAAGCTCAACTTGAGAAGGAACTAGCCCACCAAACCTTAGAAGATGTCATTAACAATCTTTATAAAGTAGCTAAACAAAAACGAAACTGATTTGCATGCAGATCAGTTTTAAAAAGACTATACTTGTATCTATATCAGATACAATAAAAAATAGAAAAGAGAAGACAATGAAAGCTGCACAACACACTACTTATAATAAAAACAATATCACACTAAAGATCACAGAAATTGCAAAACCAAGTATCACAGACAAAGAAGTTTTGGTCAAAGTCACCGCTGCTGGTGTTAATCCTATCGATAACATGATTTCCCGAGGAGAAGTCAAGATGATCGTCCCTTACAAACTCCCACAAACTGCAGGTAATGAAGTGGTCGGTATCATTGAAGAGATCGGTAAACAAGTCAAAAATCTCAAAGTCGGAGACCGAGTTTGGACGTCTCCCACTCGACCACATTGGTGCCTTTGCAGAATACATAGCTGTCGATAGTCAGGCTCTAGCTAAAGTTCCAGACTATCTTTCAGACGAGGAAGCCGCTGCTGTTCCTTTGACTGCCTTGACCATTATGCAATCCTTAGAACTCATGGGTGCTCAAGTTGGCAAAACAATCTTTATCTCTGGTGGTACAGGCGGTGTCGGTGGGATGGCCATTCCGATTGCTAAGGCTAAAGGTTTGACAGTCATTACCAATGGGGCTGGAGATAGCGCTGAGCGTGTATTGAAGCTAGGAGCAGACCGCTTTATCGATTACAAAACAGAGGATTATACAAAAACGGTTAGCCAGGTTGATTATGTCCTCGATACCCTTGGTGGTGCTGAAACTGAAAAACAAATGTCTATCATGAAAAAAGGTGGACAGCTTGTTTCCCTCCGTGCTATGCCAAATGGTGACTTTGCCAAACGGATGAATCTACCAAAATGGAAACAGATCCTACTTGGACTAGCCGGTCGCAAATTTGATAAGATGGCTGACAAATACGGCGTTCACTACCATTTTATCTTTGTGGAAAGCAATGGCGCTCAATTACAAGAGGTAGCTGACCTCTTTAGCAAATTAGAAATCAAACCATCTATCGATACAGTTTATCCATTTGAAGAAGTGAACAGCGCTTTAGACAAGGTCGCTAATGGTCGCTCACGTGGAAAAACTGTCCTCAGCTTTAAGAAATAAAAAGGAAAAAATCATGTCATATCTTACAAGTAAAACTCAATACATCACTGTCCAAGGAAATCAAATTGCCTATCGCAAACTCAGCAAAGGTAAATCAAAATTGCCTCTTCTGATGCTGGTCCATTTGGCAGCAACCCTCGACAACTGGGATCCAAAACTCTTGGACTTGATTGCTGAAAAACACCATGTGATTGTGGTCGACCTTCCTGGTGTCGGTGCCAGTCAAGGCAAAGTGGCGCCAACCATTCCTGGAATGGCTGAGCAGACAATTGCCTTTGTAAAAGCCCTTGGTTACGATAAGATTAATCTTCTTGGCCTTTCTATGGGGGGTATGATTGCCCAAGAAATGGTCCGAAGCCAGCCTGATTTGATCAACCGTCTCATCTTGGCAGGAACAGGACCTCGAGGAGGAAAAGAGGTCGATAAGGTTACAGGGAAAACATTTAACTATATGTTTAAAGCTGGACTCGAGCGCATCGATCCTAAACGCTATATCTTCTATAATCATGATGAACAAGGAAAAATCGAAGCCTTGAAAGTTCTCGGACGAATGGGAATGCGAACCAAGGAATTTGCGGACAAAGACATGAATGTACCTGGTTTCTTAACTCAACTCAAAGCTATTAAACGTTGGGGGAAAGATTCTCAAGACGACCTAAAATTTATCACCCAACCAACCTTAATCGTCAACGGGGATAAGGATATGCAGGTTCCAACAGAAAATTCTTATGATATGCATGAGAAAATAAAAGATAGTAAGCTTATCATCTATCCAAATGCTGGTCACGGTTCGATTTTCCAATATGCAGAAGAGTTTTCAAAAGAACTCATTGCTTTCTTGGAGGACTAAGATGGTCAAAACCATTCTAATAACAGGTGCTACGGATGGCATTGGAAAGCACTTGGCAAAGAAACTGGCCAGTGAAGGCCATCAGGTCATTCTTCATGGGCGTAATCCTCAAAAACTGGAATTGGCGCTTCAAGAGGTTCGGGCCATTTCCCTGAGAGGCAGAGTTTCGAGCTACTTGGCAGATTTTTCAAAATTAGATGATGTTTATCGATTTGTAGAGGAAATCAAGCTAGACTTTCAAAGGATCGATGTTTTGTTTAACAATGCAGGACTGTATGCAGGAAAAGAACGAAAAGCGAGTGCTGAAAATGTCGAGTTGACTTTTATGTTATCCGTTCTCGTTCCCTATCTGTTAACAACTGAGCTAAGTCCCTTGTTAGAAAAAGCGGATGACGGCCGTGTCATTAATACCTCTTCCTATATGCATCATTTTGCCAAGGTCAAGGATTTGGACTTTGGATTTGAGAAAGAATACAATCCAGGATTAGCTTATAATAATTCGAAGCTCTATACCATTTGGATGACACGTTATCTGGCAAGAGATTTCTTTTTAAGAGGTTCAAATATCACTATTAATGCCTATCATCCTGGTCTTATCTCGACCAACTTAGGGAATAATTCTAGTGATGAAAAGACGAAAAAGTCTCTCTTCGGACGCTTGATGAAATCTCTCTCGAAAGATTTAGATCAGGGGATTGAAACAGGCTATTATCTCACCTTATCAGAGGAAGTCAGGGGATTGACTGGCTACTATTTTGATGAAAAGAAAGTCAAGTCGGTATCTGAAAAAGGCTATACACTTGAAAAAGTACAAGATTTAATCAATTACTGCAATGATAAAATTGAGTTGTTTAAAACAGCTGTTTAACCAGTTCGATTACTTCCAGTTGAATATAAAAAGCCTTAGAAATCAAGGCTTTTTATATTCGTTGTCTAGTCAAGGTCAGAATCTATTTATCCAAAAAGTGAACCACCGGTATGACTCACTTCTTCTTTTCACTCTTAATTACGGTAAAAATGACTATCCTTGTCACTTGGTGATTGGCCGATTGCCAAGACGTCTTGGCTACCGTCTGTACCTGTCAATTCATTTTGGACTCCAGCTGGAGTAAAGATCAGACGTGCTCCTTCTCCGCCTCCAACAAGATGAATTCCTGTCAGATAGTAACCGTCCTTCTCCTCTACTTGATCCATCTCATATTTAAAGTTCCCTTTGAGCTTTGAATCGTCACAATGCCGTCAGCTGTGATCGTAGCTGTTGTTCCTGCATAATTCTCCCAAGTTCCAAGGAATTTAGAATAATCTTTTTGATTTTCCGCCTTTGCCTCAGTTTGAGTTCCTGTAGCGCTTGAAGAACTTGTCTCAGACTTCTGTTCCTCTTTTTGGCTAGCTTCTGTTTTACTTGATGACTCCTTAGTTACTTTAGAAGAAGCCTCTTTGCTTGAAGATGCTGTAGTTTTTTCAGTATTTCCTCCACAAGCAGCAAGTGTCAAAGCAGCCAACAAGGCAAGAGCTGAAAGACTAGTATAACGCAATGTTTTTTTCATGATAATCTCCTTTTAAAATGATGACCCAGTTTAGTCTGAATCTAGAATGGCTAGTCCGAAATTACATATATTTTTGACGACCAAGCCCTAGTTTTCAGTGTATCATTTATTTGTCTATAATTCAATAGTTATTTTGGTAACTTTGTGTAAGATCAAGCAAAAAACTGATCCAAGAATGAATCAGTCTCTCTTTATAGCTTCTTTGATTTTTCAAAAGCTTTAATAGATAAACATGGCATCGCCAAAGCTAAAGAAACGGTAGTTTTGGTCGATAGCATGTTGGTAGGCTTCGAGGACCAATTCACGGCCTGCAAAGGCAGAAACGAGCATGACCAAGGTAGACTTCGGTAAATGGAAGTTAGTAGAAAAAGCATCCACCACCTTCCAGTCATAGCCTGGCTTGATAAAGATATTGGTCCAGCCAGAGTCAGCCTGGATTTGCCCATCAAACTTGCTTCCGATAGTCTCTAGCGTACGGATAGAGGTTGTCCCCACAGCAATGACACGGCCACCATTTTCCTTGACCTGACGCAAGGTCGCTGCAGCTTCCTCAGTCAATTGATAAAACTCTGAGTGCATCTCATGCTCATCCAAATTATCTACTGAAACAGGTCTAAAGGTCCCAAGTCCAACGTGCAAGGTTAAGTAGACTAGGTGAACTCCTTTTTGTTGGATTTCTTCCAGTAATTCCTTGGTAAAATGTAGCCCTGCAGTTGGGGCTGCTGCTGATCCACTCTCCTTGGCATAGACTGTCTGGTAACGTTCACGGTCATCCAACTTTTCATGGATATAAGGAGGCAAGGGCATTTCACCAAGACTTTCAAGTACTTCTAGGAAAATCCCTTCATATTCAAAACGGACAATACGGCCGCCATGAGTTAATTCCTCAGTCACGACTGCGCTTAGTCGGCCATCACCAAAGACAACTCGGGCACCGACCTTGAGACGTTTGGCTGGTTTCGCCAAGACTTCCCATTCGTCTCCTGTTGTGTTTTTCAAAAGCAAGAGTTCAACGTGTCCACCTGTTTCTTCCTTTTGACCATGAAGTCGGGCTGGCAAAACACGAGTATCATTCATCACCAGGGCATCACCTGGCTCTAACATTTCGATAATGGAGTGAAAGTGGCGATCTTGAAATTCTCCAGTCTGGCGATTGACTATCAAGAGCTTAGAGGCATCGCGCTTTTCCAGAGGTGTTTGTGCAATCAACTCCTCAGGCAAGTGAAAATCAAAATCATTGGTATTCATTGTTGTCATATTTCCTTTTCTTTCTAATGTAGTTACGATTAGCTATCAAAACGAACTTCTTCAAGTAGGTACTCGATGAAACGTTCACCCATCTTGGACAAGCTAGTTTTCTCATGCTGGATATAAACCAGTTCAATGGGATCATCAATATCTAGAGGAATGGAAACAATATTGTCTCCATTAAGATTACTATTGAGGATACCTGTCGCGATGGTATAGCCGTCCAAACCAATCAAGAGATTGAACAAGGTCGCACGGTCACTAACCACGATGGATTTCTTGTGGTGTTCTTGTGACAAAATCTCTTCTGAGAAATAGAAGGAATTATGGGTACCTTGGTCATAGCTCAAATATGGGAAGTCTTCTAGATCTGCTAACTGCACCTTGTCTCTCTTAGCAAGAGGGTTGGTCTTGCTGACAAAGATATGTGGTTGCGCTGTAAAGAGAGGATGGGCAACGAGATGATTGTCATCCAACATCTTCGAAAGAACATCTCGGTTATAGCTATTTAAAAAGAGGACTCCTACTTCACTGCGGAAGTTCTTGACGTCGTCGATAATCTCCCAGGTTCTCGTCTCACGCAAAAAAAGCTCGTACTTTTCCATATCGCTCTTCTTGAGCAAGGAAACAAAGGCATTGACCACGAAGGCATAGTGCTGCGAGGACACACTAAAAAGCTCGCGATGAGCGATTGGGTTCTTATAGCGTTCTTCTAGAAGTTGCGTTTGCTCGACAACCTGACGGGCATAGGATAGAAATTCCATCCCATCACGTGTGAGGGTGATTCCTTTAGGATTTCGGATAAAAATCTCAATTCCCATCTCATTTTCTAGGTCACGAACTGCATTTGACAGACTAGGCTGCGTAATGAAAAGTTGCTTGGCAGCCTCATTCATCGAACCAGTCTCTACAATTTTGATAATATAGTGTAATTGTTGAATTCTCATGCTTTTATTGTACCATACTTGAGGCAATATAAAAAGAACCAGTCACTGAAAGGTCTGTGGCTAAGCTTAGATAAGTGCTTTCAAAGAACTTTATTTAGCGGACTAAAAAGAGAGAGTGGGACAGAAATCGGTAATTCGTTAGAATTCGATTTCGTCGTCCCACCTCCGCACAGTTGAGTAGGGCTGTAAAAGCTGATGAAATCAGCGTAGTAGAGTCCACTCAACCACTGCGTCTTGATAGATAATCCAAAGACAATTGAGAGGCTAGGACTTTTGTCCCAGCCTCTCTCTTATTCTTTAGAGTTAATCTGCCTTCTAAAGCGAAACTTAGCTTCCTCTTTCCCAGAAAATGGCTAGCAAAATCATAGCCCCGAGAACTGATGGGATAATAGCCGTATCAGCTAAGATAGGGCCCCAAGTGCCAAAGAGTAATTGACCCAAGAAAGCTCCAATCCAGCCGAGAAACATTTTCCCGAAGCAGCCCATTCGTTCGCCACGATTGGTGATAGCTCCTGCTAGTAGTCCGATTAAAAGCCCGACAAACATACTTCCAATCATAGTTTCTCCTTAAATTGCCCAATCTCCATTGCGGAAGAGTGGTACGCGTGTTCCATCCTCACGGATACCATCGATATCCATTTGGCTCGAACCAATCATAAAGTCAACGTGAACATCAGAACGGTTAAGTCCTGCAGCTTCAAGCTCTTCTTCACTCATCTCTGCTCCACCAACAACGCTCGTTGCGTAAGCTGCACCAATAGCCAAGTGGTTAGAAGCATTTTCATCGAAAAGGGTGTTAAAGAAGGTAATCCCTGACTGAGAAATTGGACTTGGATCTGGTACCAAGGCACACTCACCCAAGGCACGCGCACCAGCATTCTTAAAGACGAGGTCCTTCATTACTTGATCACCCTTCTCAGCTGTGATATCAACGATTTGACCATTTTCAAAGGTCACTTTGATACCTTCGATAATATTTCCATTGTAGCTAAGAGGTTTTGTAGAAGTGACATAACCATCTGCGCGACGGAAGTCAGGGGCTGTAAAGACTTCTTCTGTTGGCATATTTGGCAAGAAACCTTCGCCTTGAGCATTGATCGCTCCTGCAGATTCCCAAACGTGGTTCTTCGGCAAGCCAAGTGTCAAATCAGTTCCAGGAGCAGTGTAGTGAAGTGCTGAGAATTGTTCTTTGTTGAGCATTTCCGCCTTGCTCTTCAAGATCGCTGCATGTTCTTCCCAAGCCTTAACTGGATCTTCTTCGTAGATACGGCAAGTCTTGAAGATTTGGTCCCAAAGGAGGTCCACTGCTTCTTCGTCGCTTGCAGCATTTGGAAAGACTTTCTTAGCCCACTCTAGTCCAGCAGCAGCTGCTACAGTCCAGCTAACCTTGTTAGATTGAGTTGCGATACGCATTGGTTTCATGGCAGTTCCCATAGCCTTGGCAGAAGCTGATAGCTTTTCAGCATCCACTCCGTTCAAGGCACCTGGGTCAGAAGAACGAACACCGAGACGACTTGCTTTGTTTTCAAGAAGGTAGTTCATCTCAGCGATCTTGTATTCTGGTACATTGTCCAGACGCTCCATCGGCGCGTGAAGGAATTTTTCACGGTTTACAAAGTCATCTGCCCATTGAACAATAACTTCGTGCGCTCCAAGTGCATAGGCTTCTTTGACAATTAAGTGAGCCAACTCACGTTGCTCCACATCGATAGAGAGAGCCAAGGTATGACCAGGTTGCACGTTCACTCCGTTTGCAACCAAAAGCTTAGCATATTTTTCAAGATTTTCTTTAAAATTTGGTAAAACCATTTTGTTTTCTCTTTTCTATTTTTATTTTTCTTTCAAAGCAGAAAATAATCCTGCTAAAGCAATAGCACCTGACAAGAGTGCTGTCGATAGAAGAATTGTCTGATCAGCAAGTTCCAATTGGTACTCAAAGACTTTTTCAGCTGGCTTGTCTTCCGCAAAAATTCTTAGTTTCATGAAATATCCTTTCTTATTCTTCGTCCTCCCCTATATAGAGACGTCGAGCCTCTGGGCTATTTGTAAGGATATCTACATAGGTTTCATAGTCATCAAGTAGGGGCTTTCCTAAAGAGATATCTTGTTCTGGATTTATATTTTTCCCATAAAGAAAGCAAAGATAGAGACGTTCGTTGAGTGTTGGAAATACTTCAATAGACATATGTTCAGCCTGACCTACCCGATCCCAATCCTGTTCTTTGATATCTGGTATGATATAAGCTTGGAAAAGTCCCATAAGTGGATTATCTTCTGGTTGTCCACTGTCCTTATCCGCCAGAACCAAAGAACAACGTCTACCAAAACCAGCAAGTTGGCGCTCCCTTCCCTTTACCGAAACAGTAATAGGATGCCCTCCAATATGGCTATAAATCCATTCTTTAGGCAGTTCATAATCTAACAGGGGGTTCACTTCTTTAACAATCGTTACAGGACTGTAGCGTAGAAACTGGCGAGTAACAGCCTTACAAAAGAGGATATCCTCCTCTTTCAAGGTCACTCCCTTCCAATTATTTTCCTCGTTAAAATGGTTGAAAAATACCAGATAGGGATCACGCACCATTTGTGCTAATACGTAAACGCCATTTCGCAAACTTATGGAAATAACTTTCCCTGGTTTCCAGGGTGTTGCTCTTTTTTTCTTTTCCATCATGATACAACCTCAAATCTACACAAGACATTTCAAACTATTAAAACAAATCATCAAACAAACTCAACTGATTGTCCTCTGGCAAATTGCCGAGAATTCCCATTTCATCCATTTTTCAACCAATGTTGATGAGAGTCCTCCACGCTTACGGAGTTCTGTCTTAGAGAGGAATTCTCCCTCTTGACGGGCACGAACCAGTTGTTTGGCAACGTTCTCTCCCAGACCATCCATAGCAACAAACGGTGGGATAAGGGTGTCTCCATCAATCAGGAATTCAGTTGCATCACTGCGATAGAGGTCCAATTTACCGAACTTAAAGCCACGTTCCCACATCTCATTGACGATTTCAAGAGTTGTGTAGAGGTCAATTTCTACGTTGGAAGCTTCATTGTTCTTACGCTTTTCAGCAATTTCTTGCATCTTGCGTTTGATAGCATCTAAGCCTGCACCCATGGTCTTGATATCAAAGGCCTTGGCACGGATGGAGAAGTAAGCACAATAATAATAAATCGGATGGTGAACCTTGAAGTAGGCTACACGCAAGGCCATCATAACGTAGGCTGCCGCATGGGCTTTAGGGAACATGTACTTGATTTTTCCACAAGATTCGATATACCACTCAGGAACATTGTTAGCTTTCATGGCTTCGATATAACCATTGCGCTCTTCTTCTGAGATTTTAAGCCATAATCCCTTACGCACTCGCTCCATGATAGTAAGGCCATCTTAGGGTCTAAACCTGCATGCATGAGGTAAACCATGATGTCATCCCGACATCCGATAACCGTTGATAGGTCCGCAATTCCTGACTTGATCAGGTCTTGGGCATTTCCCAACCAAACGTCGGTACCGTGAGACAAACCAGAAAGCTGAAGCAACTCTGCAAAGGTCGTCGGATGGGTTTCATCAACCATCCCTCGAACAAAGTTGGTTCCAAACTCTGGAATACCAAGCATACCAGTTGAAGTCCCGATTTGTTCAGGCGTCACTCCTAAGATATCTGTACCTGAGAAAAGGGCCATGACACCAGGATCATCCATAGGAATATCATTTGGATCAATGCCTGATAAGTCCTGGAGCTTTCGAATCATAGTCGGATCATCATGACCAAGGACATCGAGCTTGAGGACGTTCTCATCGATATCGTGGAAGTTAAAGTGAGTGGTCTGCCATTCAGCAGTTACATCATCTGCAGGATACTGTACTGGAGTAAAGTCATAGACATCCATATAATTAGGGATAACAACGATTCCCCCTGGGTGCTGACCAGTCGTCCGTTTGACTCCCGCAGCTCCTTGAGCAAGGCGCTCCACTTCGGCTTCTCGGTAGAATTTGCCAAAGTCACGCTCGTAACCCTTGACAAATCCATAGGCTGTCTTGGCAGCCACCGTACCAACCGTTCCGGCACGGAAGGCATACTCGGAACCAAAGATATCTCGCACGTCCAAGTGGGCGCTTGGCTGGTCCTCCCCCTGAGAAGTTTAAATCGATATCGGGAACCTTATCCCCGTCAAAACCAAGGAAGGTCTCGAAAGGAATATCCTGTCCATTCTTGCTGAGTTTGTGGCCACAGTTTGGACAGTCTTTATTTGGCATATCAAAGCCTGAACCATAGGAACCATCCGTAATAAACTCACTATACTGACACTGACCACAGACATAGTGAGGCGAGAGCGGATTAACCTCGGTAATCCCAATCATGGTCGCAACGAAACTAGATCCAACAGACCCACGGGAACCAACCAAGTAACCTCGTTCGTTGGAACGGTGCACTAGCATCTGTGAAGCCAGATAAATCACGGCAAATCCATTCCCCAAGATAGAGGTCAATTCCTTTTCAATCCGCAAATCAACGATATCTGGGAGTGGATTTCCATAGATTTCAAAGGCTTTTTATAGGTTAATTCAGCAACTGTTTCTTCGGCTTTGTCAATGAAAGGTGTGTATAAATCACCCTTTACAACCTCCACAGGTTCAAAGATTTCTGCCAAGGCATTGGTATTTTCAATAACAATCTTGCGAGCCAAGTCTTCCCCTAGAAAGGCAAACTCATCCAACATTTCATTGGTTGTTCTAAAATGCGCCTTTGGTAGCGGAGCTGGTTGGGCAGCTTCTCCATGGCCGATCGTTCGGTTAATCATAGCTCCCTGACCTAGACTTCGCACGATGATTTCACGATAAATCTCATCCTCGGGTTCGAGATAGTGGACATTTCCTGTCGCAAGAACGGGTTTCCCAAGGCGATCTCCAACCTCTATCAGGCTCTTGATGATGGTTTGGAGTTCCTCCATGTCCTTGACCTGCTCTTTGGCAATCAAAGGTGCATAGATAGCAGGAGGCATCACCTCGATAAAGTCATAGTATTTAGCCACTTCGACTGCCGCATCTACTCCTTGGGAAACGACTGCATCAAAAACTTCCCCTTCTGTACAAGCAGAACCCAAGATTAAACCTTCTCGATGGGCATCCAGTACCGTACGTGGAATCCGTGGTACTCCTTCAAAATACTGAGTATTTGACAGAGAAACCAGCTTAAAGATGTTTTTCAAGCCTACTTGATTTTTTACATAAATCGTCGCATGCTTGACGCGAGCTTTTTTATAAGAGTCCGGACTGATTAAATCAAGGTTTAATCGCGCCAAATCTGTCACACCGTGTTTTTCTGCCACTTCCTTGATAAAGATAAAGAGCAAACGGCCAGTTGCTTCCGCATCGTAGTTGGCCATGTGGTGGTGTTCTAGGGCAACACCAAAACGCTTAGTCAAAGGTCCTAGACCATGACGTTTATACTCAGGATAGAGATTTCTTGCGAATTCTAGCGTATCGATGACGGGCTGAGTGATTTTTGGCAGGCCATGACGTTCATAGTTGGCATTCATAAAGCCAACGTCAAAGGTTGCATTGTGGGCTACAAGAACGGTATCCTTACAAAATTCTTGGAATTCTTTCAGAACTTGAACCAAGGGTTTTGCATTTTTCACATGCTCATCCGTAATTCCTGTCAATTCAGTAGTAAAGGCTGATAAGGGGTGACCAGGATTGATAAATTCATCAAATTCAGCTACGATATTGCCCTTATACATCTTAGAAGCCGCCACCTGAATCAAGTCATTATAGATAGCAGATAGACCAGTCGTTTCCACGTCAAAGACTACATAGGTTGCTTCAGACAAATCCATCTCAACTTCATTATAGACGATAGGTACACGGTCTTCAACGATATTGGCTTCCATCCCATAGATCAGCTGGATGCCAGCTTTCTTAGCCGCCTTATAACCATGAGGGAAGGATTGAACATTCCCATGGTCCGTGATTGCTACCGCCTTATGTCCCCATTTAGCAGCTTTCGCAACGAGTTCTTCAACTTCAGGTAGAGCATCCATGGTCGACATATTGGTATGGGCATGAAACTCAACGCGACGTTCACCTTCTGGCATCAAGTCCTTACGTTCATAGTGAACAACTTCCTGCACGTCCTGAACATTCATGGTCAAATCTCGTGTAAAATTATTGACCTCGACATTTCCTCGAACACGGAGCCAGGAATTTTTCTTGATCATGTCAAATTTCTGAGCTTCTTCTTCATTTTTAACCCATTTGCATGGAGAAGCTAGATGTATAGTCCGTCATTTTGAAATTAATCAAGACACGACCCGTTCTAGTCACCTTTTGCTCAACATCAAAGACAACCCCTTCAAAAACCAGTCGATTTTCTTCGGTATTGACCTCAATCATAGGAGTAATCTCTGCCTTGTCTAGTTTTGGCTTGGCAGCTGCTTTCTTAGCTTGGAAATCAAAGACAGGCTTATCCTCAACTGGAGGAGGCGGCGCCATCTGTTCCAATTGTTCCATAGCCCGAAGTGTTTCGTCATTAGCAGCCTGAACAATCATTTGATTTTCTGTCTGAAAGGCCTCTTGCTCTTCCCTCGTGAGTTCTTCATTTTTTTCTAAAATGCAGGATAATTTAGGAAAGCCAAAAAGTTCCAACTGTTTGCTAAGATTTGGCAGATGATTTTTTCTAAAATGCTCTGTATCTGCCGCTTCAGAAGCTTCAATAATCAACTGGTCATTTTCAAAGCGAACCTGAAAATTCTGATATATAGAACGAAAACCTTGACTAGCGCAAGGACCATCCGAAAAAGCCTCTCGATAGTAGGCTTGTAAAAGTTCTCTAGAAAATTCCTGATTTCTCGTTTTTATCTCAAAACTAGCCTGATTTCCCGTTTTTGAGAATTCTTCTTTCAAGCCTCTTTTCAACTCTAGAAAAAGTTCAAAAGGCAAGATATTTTCAAAAACAAAATGAAACTCCCAAACTTTGCTTCGTTTATGAACAATGACTTGTTCTATTTCAGCCTGAGAGAAGGCCTCATGATTTCTCATTTCAGCGGGGATTCCCAACTGATTCATTAAAATTTCAAAAGTGGTTGACATCCATTTTCCTCACAATATACTCCTTCTATTTTACCATATTTGAGGCACTTTTACCTATTTCTACCAAATCATAACCACCCGTCTAACGGGTGGTTTGCACCAGGGCTATAAGCCCAAATTACCAGCCAGCGCCTAAAGACGCTGGCTTTCACGTTGTTCAAGCCTCATTGCTCTTGACTCGTCACTTGCCTCTTAAAGAGGCTTTAGTATTACTTACCACTATCCCTAAAGGGATCCTCATATTCTTTTACACTCAATTTATCTAGTGCTATATCATGCTTTTCCTGCTCTTGAATATATTTCTTAATTGTGGCTTCATTAAGCCCTACTGTACTCACATAATAACCTTCCGCCCAGAAATGCCGATTTCCAAACTTATATTTCAAATTGGCGTGTTTGTCAAACATCATGAGTGCACTCTTACCTTTTAAATATCCCATAAAACTTGAAACACTTATCCTCGGTGGAATACTTACTAACATATGTACATGATCTGGCATTAAGTGACCCTCGATAATTTCAACACCTTTATAACTACACAAGCGATGAAATATTTCACCTAAACTACTCCGATATTGATTATAGATGACTTTTCGTCTATACTTAGGGGTGAACACAATGTGATACTTACAGTGCCACTTTGTGTGTGATAAACTATGAGACTTTTGTACCATGGTTTTCTCCTTTCGCTTTACAATTGGCTTGAACACCTTTATTGTATCGCGTTTGGAGTTTTTTTGGTATAACCTTCGACGCGCACCCGCATAGCGGGTGGTTTATTTGTCTCGCACCTCACGGAGCGAGACGGACTAATAGTCACATAAACAGAAAAAGAAGTCACAAAGTGACTTCTCAGAACGAAGACAAACGCCAAAAATGACGTTTGTCTTTTTCTGTTTTCAAAAATAGTTTATCTCATCATCTACTAATCTATCCAAAAATCTGAATTTGAGAAAAATAAAAAGGGATATTCCCTATCCATTTCACTAATTTTTTGATATTTAAACACGCCAAAGTAAGCCCAACCTGATCCTCCATTTTGGACTTTCCTTTCTCTCTCGTGTATCTCAAATTATGGTATTCCTTAGCCGTTCCAAAGAGTCGTTCAATTGTTTCTTTGCGTTTCTTATAGAGCTCTTTCATTTCTATTTGATGACGAATCTCCTCACAAAATTCAAGGGCATCTTTCCAGACATGTCTCGTTACTACTTTTTGAAAATTCTTGCTTTGGGTACAAACGGATAATAGGGGGCAGTTAACACATACTTTAGGATTACTCTTATACTCACGGTAGCCTTCTCGAGTGGTTGTGCGATAGCTTAACACTTGATTCTCTGGACAGACATAACAGTCATAACTTGCATCATAAACAAAATTACTAGGCCTTAAGTTCCCCTTTACTCCTTTTGGACGAGTATAAGGGAAGACAGGAATGATGTTTCGCTCTAATAAATAATGGGCAATAGCTGGAGTCTTGTAACCTGAATCCGCAATAATATAGCGGGGCGAGAATGGCTCTAACTTTGAAAAAAGAGCAGGGAAAGCCTGACTATCATGAACATTTCCTGCCTCAACCGTATAAGCCAAGGCCCAACCATGCTTATCACAAGCAACTTGAGCAGAATAGGCAAATACTTCCTTATGTTCGCCCTTGTGAAACCAACCACACTCGGGATCTGTCGTTGAGATTTTCTTTTCCTTAGCCTCACTTTCTTTTGCGGGCTTTAAGGACTTTTTTTCGTGTTTTTTCCTATCTAAATCAATCTCAACTGCCAATTGTTCACTCATAAATTTAGCTTGTTGGTCTACCATTTCCTTACGATACTTGTGACTATTAGCCGCCGCTTTGATATGGGTACCATCCACAAATATTTCAGAAGGATCAATTAAGCCAGCATACAAAGCTTGGCTGAGAACTTGGGAAAAAATCTCAGAAATGAGTTCTTTATCTTGAAAACGACGGCTGTAATTCTTTCCATAGGTAGTAAAATGAGGGACCTTATCATCTAAAGTTAGTCCAAGAAACCAACGATAGGCCACATTTACTTCAATATCTTTCATGGTTTGGCGCATGGAACGAATACCATAAAAACATTTAATCAAAGGAATTTTGACTAGCATGACGGGATCAAGACTAGGACGACCATTATCTGGGCTATAGGTATTTTCTACCAAATCATAAATAAAGTCAAAATCAACCTTTGAATCTACTTGTCGAAGAAAGTGATTTTCTGGGACCAATTCGTCTATTGTATAGAAACCATATTGCTTACGGTTATAATCAGGTTTTTCTTTGTGAAACATAGGGATTACCTCACAACTCTTCTTACCTCTATTATACGACTTTACACAAAGAAAGCCCTTGGAAACTTGACTTCCAAGGACTTTGTCTTCAATCTGAGAAGCCACAAAGTGACTTCTTTTAAATTGTTAACAGTCTAGTTCATTGCATCTATCCTCAACCTTACAGACTAGAGTTCTGTACGATTTTCGATGGCTCTTAGAAGTGTAACTTCATCTGCATACTCGATATCAGCTCCGACTGCTAGACCTCGTGCTAGACGAGTAACCTTGATCCCTGCTGGCTTGAGAAGTCGAGAGATGTACATAGAAGTCGCCTCACCATCAGCAGTTGCATTGGTCGCAACGATGACCTCTGAAACCTCGCTATCCATAAGACGAGTCATAAGACTCTTAAGGTTGATATCATCCGGACTAATTCCATTCATGGGTGAAATCAACCCATGCAATACATGGTATAACCCATGGTATTCCTGAATATTTTCCATAGCAGCTACATCTCGGCTATCCTCCAGGACCAGAATCGTAGACTGATCACGGCTAGGATCGGTACAGATAGAACAAGGATCCTCATCTGTCAAACGTCCACAAATAGAGCAATAGGTCAACTCTCTTTTAGCTGAAAGGAGATTTTTAGCAAATTCGTTGACGTCATCATCCGGCATTCCAATAGTATAAAAGGCTAGACGGGTTGCTGTCTTAATCCCAATACCAGGAAGTTTGGAATAACTGTCAATCAACTTAGCAATAGGTGTTGGATAAAGCATGGCTTCCTTTCTAATTCATTGGATGGTGTTGGTTGTATAGATTGATAATGTCGCGAGCAATTGCTGGCCCAACATTTTTGGTTAAATTGGTATTATGAGGAAAGACTACTGCAACTGCAATTTGAGGATTTTCTGTTGGAGCATAGGCCACGGCATTGGTATTATTAGCTTCTTGACCACCAGCTACATAGCTTTCAGCTGTACCGGTCTTACCACTGATAGAAACAGTGGCGCCATCTGAAAACGCCCGTCCTGTCGTTAGGGGACTAGTTCCATGCGATACTTGGTAAAATCCTTGGTGCAAGATTGCCATATCTGATTCAGAAATATTGACCTTGTTGATTTCCTTGGTATTTATTGCTTTGATTAATTCCCCAAGGCCACCCTTATCATTGTTGTCGTATATTCCCTCGACAATATGTGGAGCTAGACGAACACCATTGTTAGCAATAGTTGCAACGTACTGGGCTAATTGCATCGGTGTGTAGTTATCGAACTGTCCAAAGGCATTATTTAGATAGTTGGCCAAATCATATTCTTTAGGGATAAGCCTGTTGACTCATCCGGTAAATCGATCCCTGTAGACACGCCCAAACCATATTCACCAAAGGTTGAGCGAAGTTTTCCCATGGCAGATTCAAGATTGTTGGTTCCTACTGTCATATTCGGCTGATAAGTTTGCCCCATGATGCCAAGAGCAGTTTGGACCATGTAGGCATTGGATGAATACTCCAAGGCCTCAACGGCTGTAATCGGGAAAGAACTGTAATAAGGGGTATACCAGGAATTGATAGGCGCAGAACCTTGGAAGACGATTGGTTGATCTGTCAAGGTTTGATTTCCTGACAAGACCCCATTTTCCCAACCTGAACTAATGGTTGCTGCCTTAACGACAGATCCTGGAACAAAGACATTGGTTACTGTACCAAGTGAGTCTGGTGTCAATTCCCCAGTTTCTATATTATGCTTCATTCCTGACATAGCTAACACAGCACCCGTCTTAGGATTGAGGGCTACTGCATAGACACCTTCAGAATATTTTGCTCCACCATTTGAAAGTTCCGAACTGAAGTAACTTTTCAGAAGATTATCCACACTATCTTGGAAGGTCAAATCAATGGTCAATTTAATGTTTTTTCCCTTGCTACCTTCTTCGACATTTTCCACACTCTCCATATCACCATATTTGTCGAGATGGATTTCTTTTACGGTGCGCTTCCCTTGTAAAACCTCTTCGTATTGTTTCTCTAGATAAGAAGTTCCAACACGGTCATTAAGTGAATAGCCTTTTTGCAAATAAGCATCCACATCCTCGGCTGGAAGCCCCGATTTCTCACTAGAGACACTTCCAACGATAGATGAAAGCGAGGTTTCTAAAACCTTTCTATCCCACGAAGTTGAGATGCTAATACCAGGTAATTCCTTGGAAGCCGAAGCAACGATAGCAACCTGTGTATCACTCAAGGGATCTGTTTGAATATTCCCTGTCGCAAAATTACCAACTGCATTGAGCTGGTTAAAGAGGTAGATAGCCTTCTTTTCATCCTCTGAATAATTCAGTTGATCAGAAGTGATACTCTCAGCAGCATTGTTATAAAGTTGAGCTTCAGATAGTTGATTACCATCAGAATCAAAACGTTTATCCTTAGGAAGAGCCTCTACCGTTTTTTTATAGACAGCTGGGTCCGCTAGATAATAGTCAGCCATTTGACGTTCCGTCAAATCTGGTGAGGATACCGTTACATACGTTAAGAGTTTAGTGGAAATATCCTTTAAATCTTTAGCTGTCATCTTATTGCTTCGTGTGAAAGCCACCACTTGTTTGACGCTGTTTTCTACCAATGGTTTTCCAGCCGCATCATAGATTTCACCACGAACAGAACTCGTTGTTACCCGTGTTTGGCTAGCAGACGCTAACTTGGTTTCATAGAAATCCTTGTTCACGACTTGCATATAGAGCAAGCGACCAATGATAGTCATGAAAAGCAAAATAACGATTGAAAACAATAGATTAAGTCGAATCGGTATCGAATGGCTATTGAATTTTCTCATACAAATCAGTCTCATTTCTAATCAAAATCTCAATCTCCATTGTACCATAATTTGAAGAGAAAATTATGGAAAAAGAAAAGACTTTTCCTTTTTATCCCAAAAACAAAGCAACTGTGGTATAATAGAAGTAAGCGCTATTTTATTTGTTAGGTTTTATTGACAAATAATGTTTAACAGATAACTACAAAGGAGTCCCATGAACAAGCCAAACATCTCTACGATTATTGATCTTCACTTTGAAGAAATGACCGATTTAGAGCAAGAGATTGCTCGCTATTTTTTGCAGGCAGATACCATTCATGATGACTTGTCTTCTCAGCAGGTCACTCAAAAACTTCATATTTCTCAGGCGGCTCTCACTCGCTTTGCCAAAAAATGTGGCTTTACAGGTTATCGGGAATTTATTTTCAAATACCAACAACAAAAGGATACCCTTTCCGTTCCTCAACAGGATATGAATCCTTTGACACAAAGAGTCTTGAGAAGCTATACAAATATCCGAGAAATGACACAAGAATTGATTGATGATGACCAACTGGAGCGCATTGCCCAAATGATTGATCAATCAGAACGCGTTTATTTTTTTGGCACTGGAAGTTCTGGCCTCGTTGCGCGTGAGATGAAATTGCGTTTCATGAGACTTGGAGTCGTTTGTGAGGCTTTGACAGATCCAGACGGTTTCGCCTGGACAACCAGTATCATCGATGAAAAATGTTTGGTCTTTGGCTTTTCCCTTTCAGGAACAACTCCATCCATCATTGACAGTCTACTAGACGCTCAAGATATGGGGGCTAAAACTGTTCTTTTTACTAGTACGCCTAGCAAGGAAACTCAGGACTTCACAGAAACTGTACTGGCAGCAAGCCAGAGTCAGGCTTCCTATATCCAACGCATTTCTGCCCAACTCCCTATGTTGATCTTAATCGATCTCCTCTATGCTTATTTCCTAGAAATTGATCGTGAAAGTAAAGAAAAAATCTTTAACAGTTATTGGGAAAATAAAAAATTAAATGGCTATCGTAGAAATAGAAAGTCTAGATAAGCCTTCATCCCTTTCAAATCAACAAGCATATGAGCAACCAGCGATTAAAGTCGCTGGTTTTTATACTAGACTAAAATCAAAAAACATCTTATAATAGTAGTTATGAAACTTACAAACGAAGAAATACAAAAAATTGAACAACTCCTAAGAGATTCATCGTACGCCAAATATCACAAACGTCTACAGATTATTTATTTTCGCTCAAAAGGAAAGAGTTATAAGGAAATCATGGATCTCCTAGATTGTAATAAAACAACTGTTTGGAGGAATCTGAAAAATATAAGGAGTTTGGTTTAGAAGCTCTTCTTCAAGAAACCCGTGGTGGACGTCATCGAGAATATATGACTTACGAAGAGGAACAAGCATTCCTAAAACGTCATATAGAAGCTGCTCAGGCTGGGGAATTTGTAACTGTCAATCAGTTATTTGAAGCCTATCAAAAAGAGATTGGTCGCACTTCCACACGTGATGGTTTCTATTATCTCCTGAAACGCCATGGTTGGCGAACGGTCACTCCTCGACCTGAACATCCCAAGAAGGCAGACGCTCAGACAATTGAGACGTCTAAAAATAAAATCTACATTCGAGACCTTAAGTAAGCGCTTTAAAGAGGAGGGGACTTATAACAAAGTACGATTGATGTACCAAGATGAAGCTGGTTTCGGGAGGATCAGTAAGATGAGTTCTTGTTGGGCTCCTCAAGGAATTCGACCTAGCATTCCGAGTCATTATATGCGAGAATGTCGCTATTGTTATGGGGCAGTAGATGCTCAGACAGGAGATTCCTTCTTCCTCATTGCTGGAGGATGCAATACTGAGTGGACGAATGAATTTCTACGGCAAGTCTCACAAGCTTATCCAGATGATTATATTTTACTTGTTATGGATAATGCTATATGGCATAAATCAAGTACCTTAGAGATTCCAAGTAATATTGAATTGGCTTTTATCCCACCTTATACACCAGAAATGAACCCTATTGAACAAGTCTGGAAAGAAATTCGAAAACGAGGTTTTAAAAATAAGGCTTTCCAAACATTGGAAGCTGTCATTGATAAGCTTCAAGAAGTTATTCTAGGACTGGAAAAAAGCGTTTTAAAGTCTACTGTCAGCAGACAATGGACAAGGTTGCTTTTTGAAAATAATTGAGTATAAAAAAGCACTCTAGACATTCAAAGATATTTGGGACTTCCCTTAATAAATTTGTCACTTTCTTTTTCAAGACAGCCCAAGCTTGCTCAATGGGATTCAAATCTGGTGAATAAGGTGGTAGAGGTAAGAAAAAGTGTTTATCTTTGACGCAAAGTTCATCCAAAATCTTCTTGGGATGAAAACTAGCATTGTCCATGACAATGACATGAGGTGTCTTCAAAGCAGGCAGGAGTTGCGTTTTGAACCACTTAACAAAGAAGTCGCTCGTCATGCTTTCCTTGTAGATCATAGGAGCTATAAACTCTCCATCTACTTGTCCTGCAACAATTGAAGTCCGCTCAAAACGCCGTCCATTAATCTTTTCATAGACTTTCTCTCCTCTAGGAGCCCGTGCATGAGAACGATAGAGGTAGCGGTCGATTCCTGTTTCGTCAATATATACGACTGGTAAATCTTTTAGATTATCCAAAATATCAAGAAATTCAGCGACTTTCTCTGAATCTTGTTCCTTAAAGCTAGTCGTCTTTTTTTAAAGTGACATTGATCTGCTTTAAAGCTGCCCATACTGAAGGAACAGCACAATCAAAATGTGCCGCAATTTCCCGTAAAAAAGCATCTGGATGAGCCTCTACAAAGGCCTTCAACTCCTCCAAAGGAATCTTTCGGCTTTTGGCGACTCTCTTTTTCCGCTCTAAGTGCCCTTGTTCACGTAATTTCTTTTCCCATGTGAAGAGAGTTCTGACGCCAACATCAAAAACTTTGGATGCCTCGACATGGCTGTGTCCCTCTTTGATGTAATTTAATGCTCGTTGTTTAAAATCTGTACTATATGCCATAGCTTTATTATAACATGTATTTTATAAACTAAGTGACTATATAATTGATTGAATCTAGAATAGTACACCAAGGATTCTAAAATGGTTTTAGAAATTAATTTGACTTTCCTAATCTGTTTATTCACATCTTATTTCAATTCACTATAAATGAGTATTTTGACTCTTTTCACTCTCATCCAGATGCTGACCTGTCGTCACCAAAAAAGCGAGCAAGACTGAATTCTGATCCTCAGAAAACGCCTTTTGCTCGCTTTTTATAATTGAGATTAGCTATAGGTTCTAATCTCTAAAGTTAAGACAGTTATCGCATTATTTTGTTCCAATAAAACGATTGCCCTTCAATAACTTCCCACAAAATCTATACTTCCTCAAAAGTGCCTCTTGAGTTCTACAGATTTTACTGATCTTCTTTTTTCTTTCCCAGTGCAGACAATCCAAGAAGTGCTCCTACAGCTCCTAATGCTGCAAGGCCAGTAGCTTCTTTCGCACCTGTCTCTGGGAGGGTGTTTTGACGATTTACAGATGCTTGGTCAATCTTGTCTTGTATCATAGCCTGAGCTACTTGCGCCTGCTCATCCTTGTATGTTGCGATTTCGTGAGTGGCTGGAGTCGTACCATTTACACCGCCAGTAAAAGCAAGTACTTTGTAAATAGGACTTTCTCCTCCAGGAACTCCTCCTTCAAAGTTTAGAACTCTGTGAACAGTTGCCTCAGCACCATTGACACCTCCAGTGAACTCTGGTACTTCATGGATAGCTGCCTCAGAACCATTCACACCACCAGTAAACTCTGGTGCTTCATGGATAGCTGCCTCAGAGCCATTTACACCACCAGTAAACTCTGGTACTTCATGGATAGCTGCCTCTGTTTTGCCTGATTCTTCTTTCTTAGTTCCGACTAGCACAATCTCATCTTGCGCCACTTCAACAACTTCACGAAGTTTTGTAATACGGCTTCCATCTGGTGCTACTTCAGTCAAAATACGTTCCTTGCCTGCGCGACCTACTTGAGTTACGCGAGTTTCACCTTCTGGCAAAGTTGGATCTTCTTGTTTAACTGTCTTGAAGTTGATGGATTCTTCTACTACTTCAAGACTTGGTTGAGTTTGAACTAGTACCGTATCCCCTTCAGTTGGAACTACAGAATGTTTTACTTCCTCTTTCGGAGTTGCTTGAAGCTGATTGATAGAAGTTAAAGCTGCTTGCAAGGCCTTATCGACTGCATCCTGAGTCTTGGCTGCTTCAATAGCAGTAAGAGCCTGTTCTGACAACTCAACTAGTTTCTTCTTAGCTTCTTTATCGTTGCCTAGTTCCTTGGTCTTGTTTCGGATGGCCTCTGCCAAGCTTGCCATTGCCTTATCGTAGTCAATCTTAGGCTCTTCTGGTTGGGCTGGTTCCTCTGGTTTCGGATCCTCTTTCGGAGTTGCTTGAAGCTGGTTGATAGAAGTTAGAGCTGCTTGCAAGGCCTTATCGACTGCATCCTGAGTCTTGGCTGCTTCGATGGCTGCAATGGCTTGCTCTGATAACTCGACTAGTTTCTTCTTAGCTTCTTTATCGTTGCCTAGTTCCTTGGTCTTGTTTCGGATGGCCTCTGCCAAGCTTGCCATTGCCTTATCGTAGTCAATCTTAGGCTCTTCTGGTTGGGCTGGTTCCTCTGGTTTTGGTTCCTCTTTCGGAGTTGCTTGAAGCTGGTTGATAGAAGTTAGAGCTGCTTGCAAGGCTTGGTCTACTGCATCTTGAGTTTTGGCTGCTTCGATGGCTGCGATGGCTTGCTCTGATAACTCGACTAGTTTCTTCTTAGCTTCCTTATCATCACCTAGTTCCTTGGTCTTGTTTTGAATAGCCTCTGCCAAGCTTGCCATTGCCTTGTCGTAGTCAATCTTAGGCTCCTCTGGTTGAGCTGGTTCCTCTGGTTTCGGATCCTCTTTCGGAGTCGCTTGAAGCTGGTTGATAGAAGTTAGAGCTGCTTGCAAGGCTTTGTCTACTGCATCTTGAGTCTTAGCTTCTTGGATAGATACAAGAGCCTGTTCTGACAACTCAACTAGTTTCTTCTTAGCTTCCTTATCATCACCTAGTTCCTTGGTCTTGTTTTGAATAGCCTCTGCCAAACTTGCCATAGCCTTGTCGTAGTCAATCTTAGGCTCTTCTGATTGGGCTGGTTCCTCTGGTTTTGGTTCCTCTTTTGGAGTCGCTTGAAGCTGATTGATAGAAGTTAGAGCTGCTTGCAAGGCTTTGTCTACTGCATCTTGAGTCTTAGCTTCTTGGATAGATACAAGAGCCTGTTCTGACAACTCAACTAGTTTCTTCTTAGCTTCCTTATCGTCACCTAGTTCCTTGGTCTTGTTTTGAATAGCCTCCGCCAAACTTGCCATTGCCTTATCGTAGTCAATCTTAGGCTCTTCTGGTTGGGCTGGTGTTTCTTCGACACCATAGTTCTCTTCCTTATCAAGGATCGTTTGTAAGGCTGCAGCTGTTTTCAGAACTTCCTGTGGTTTAGCATCACTTGCTGAAAGTTGCTCTGATAATTTGTCCAAGTTTGACTTGAAGGCTTGACGCGCTTCTGGAGTATTCTTCAAACTTGTTTGGTCAAATTTATCCAATTCATCCTTCCAATTCTTCATAGCTTGGATCAACTCTTCTTTGGTATAAAGAGCGCTACCTTCGCCATGAGTGATAAACTGGTCAACTTGGATACCAATGTTTCTCGTAGTATCATTACGTTTTGGATCCAATTGCAAGGTTACAGCATGCCATCCCTCTTCAAGTCCTGTTAGACGAACGAGAGTCTGATCACCTTGACGTGTGGCAGCTGTACCACTGAAGTACTTCTTACCGTTGTATTCAGACGCATTACCTAGACCATCTTGATACTCGACTCTTCTACCGTCTAACGTCACCTTGTAGATACCATGACCTGGGTCTACAAAACCTTTAATTTCTAAACCTGTACCGTAGAAGTAGGCTGTTACACTAGCATTTTTCTTCTGCTCTTCCGTTAAACGACCAAATGACGCCCAAGACTCAGTGTTTTGGTATTTACCTGATGAATTGGTTTCATGGTGCCAACCTGGGCTATAGTCAAGTTGACTGGCCTGATCATCATGACTGACTTGATCTTTTTGAAGCAATTCAGCTTTCATCACTCGAATCGTTGCTTCTGAAGCAAAGCCAAGCAAAGCTTCATCTGAAGCACTCGTCATTTTCACTTTGAAGTCAAAGATAGAGTCAGCTTGCTCCGTAAAGTCAATTGTTGGAATTGTCAAAGTCTTTCTGTTTCCCCTTCTTGGAAGGTCAAATCAGCTGTTGTATCCTTGTAAACCTTACCGTGAACCCCTGTTCCTGGTTCAGTCACGACATGGACTGTTGCAGCTCCTTTGCTACCACCAACACGTTTAATGGTTACAGTAACTGGTTGGCCTTTTTGAACTTCATAGGTAGTTTCTTTCAACTCAAACATACCTTTACCAGCATTATTGAGCGTGTAAATACCTTCAGTTGCAATAGCTTTGCCAGTTTTGTTGACGAGTTTGATGGTGTGTTCACCTGGAGCCAAGTCATCTGTTTCATAAACCATCTGGCTACGTTTACGAGCCGCATTATTAGTTTGTACGTCTGCAACCTTTTGACCATCCACATAAACTGACATTTCACCGTGATTTGGATCCACTGTAGATACGACATAAGCCTTAGTTCCATTGAAACGGTAGGTTACGCTAGCATCTTTTTGATTGGTCCACATGGATGTTCCACGAACGCCTTCAGATTCGTCATACCAGGTTGTATTTGCTTTATCAGCTGTTGTATTTGAATGGTAATCCAAACCTAGAGGATAGCCATCTGTTTTTTCGATGCTACTTGGTGTCTTATAAACAGAGAAGTTTGTCAAATAGGAGTTGCTTGTGAATTCGTGATAGTCACACGAATCTTTTGTGCTTCCACAGGTTGACCTTGGACAAGACGACGATAACCAACAGTCGAACCTTCTCCATATGGAACCCAGCGACCATTGAGCTCAACTTCAACCTTAAATCCAGAGATACGTTGACCTTTAGCAATATCTTCTTTGAGTTCGACTACGTCAAAGCGTCTCTTTTGACCGAGATCCACAGTAAATTCACCTGTCTTGGCATCATTTGACAATGCCCAACTAGTATCATCCTTACCATCCGTTAAGTTGCTTGCTTGATACAAGTGATTCTTGCGGGTAGAGCTTGCAGTTACAGTTGCTCCCTTGGCGAAGTCAGTCGCATACATTTGATCCAAGGTTGCTCGGAATTCTTTCAAGCGCGCCACATCTGCATCTGCGAATTTACCTTCTTTATTTGGTGGAATATTGAGGAGAAGTGGCGTTCCACGACCAACAGACTTGAAGTAGATATCCATCAAATCTTTGATTGATTTTGGTTGTTGATTGTCATGGTAGAACCAACCTGAACGAATAGAAACGTCTGCTTCACCGACAGAGTACATATCTCCTTCTGGGTCTCCATGGTTGAGATATTCATTCTTCACATCGTCAGTAATTTTAGCTTTCTTAACCTTATGCCAAACTGGATCTCCAGCGATACCACGTTCATTACCGATCCAACGGACGCTTGTCGGTTGAGCAGAGAAGATAGCGATATCTCCTTCAGCTTCCTTGATGTACTTGAACCATTCGTCAAAGGTGTAGGTTACTTTTTGAGCTCCGCTACCACGCGCACCGTCCATCCAAACTTCGATGAATTTACCATTATTTCCATATTTAGGATTGCCAAGGATTTCTTTCAGTTGGTTGAGGTAGTATTCGTTGTACTCTTTTTCAGTTGAAACATGATATTTAGGGTTATTGGCATCCCATGGCGATAGGTAAACCCCCATATTCATGTCATACTTAGTTGCTGATTTAGAGATTTCTTCGAGAAGGTCTCCCTTACCGTCTTTCCATGGACTTGCAGCTACCGTATGGTCTGTATATTTAGATGGGTAAATTACAAATCCATCGTGGTGTTTCACTACCATGATTGTTCGTTTGAATCCAGCATCCTTCAAAGTCTTAATCCACTGGTCTGTATCAAGGTTTGTTGGATTAAAGTTTTGAGGATTTTCTCTACCGTTACCCCACTCAGAGTTAGTGTAGGTATTCATACCATAGTGGATGAAGGCAGCCAATTCTTCTTTATGGTAGTCCAATTGAGCCTTGCTTGGAAGTGGACCGTAAGCAGCAATTTCTGTTTCTTCGTCTTTTGGATCCACTACCGGAGTTGCTGGAGTTGCTGGTTTTGGATCTTCAATCTTTTCGTATTCAAATAACTTCATTCACCCCTTTATGTTGGATTGTTGCTTCTTGACTTGCGTTGACTGCACGGTAGCCTGCAATTTCTTTGGCTTGGAATCTGTGAACAAAGGAAACTTCATATTCTTTACCATCGTTATTATCCACAGTCGCAGTTGCCAATTCTTGGTCTGTACCTTTCAAACGATAATGAACGTCAAAGGAACCTTTATTGACCTTATAAACAACCTTGATAACGCGAGTTCCTGCAGGAGCCTTGCTCACAACGCTATAATCATCTTCCCAAGCGTCTTTTAGTTGCTTATTGACAGTTTTGCCGTCAATCGATACAATCTCATATTTTTCTTTATTCTTCTTGAAGAAGTCAGTCTTTTCAATTTCTGTTTTATAGTTATAGTCGAACTGAGTTCCAACTTCTGTCTTTTCAACAAAAGTATCGTTTTCTTTGACTGGATTATCATTTTGGTCTAGGTGTTCGACAACAACTCGTCCATAGTCAACACCTTCAAGGAGAGTTGCTACACCACTTTCATCGAAGGAATATTTGTTTTCACCTATAACAGCTGTCTTATTTCGAAGCATTTCTCCCTCTGGAGTGAAGTAATAACGATTGCCGTTATCGCCTTGATACCAACCTTTGACACCGTACTTGTCAATAATTTCTTTGACCCATGCCAATTGTTCTGGTGAGAGGACAAGCCCTCCTCCAAAACGGTCTTTTTCAGCAATGTTCGCATTATCGACAGTACCACGTTGGTGAATTCCGATAACTTTTCCTTCACCGTTGATAATTCCACCACCTGAAAGACCTGATACAGAAGTCAAACGATAAGTGACACCAACTGTTCCCTTATCATCATACTTTTCAGTACCTTTAACAACACCGTCCGCCTTATACAATTGACCTGGAACAATTGGTTTCTTCAATTCTGGAGAAGTTGAATCTGTAGGGTAACCGATGGTGCTAACAGGTTCTCCAGCTTTGTATTCTCGATGTTCTGCTAAAGGAGTAAAGGTAGCTGCCTTATTTGGACTTGCAATTGAAAGTGGAACTGGAGCTACAACCAAGGCTAGGTCATTCTTATAGCCTTCACCGAATTTTTCTTTATTCCAGAAATGAATGTCCTTTTCCTTGAACAAAATTGTGTTCCCTGAAGTTGGTAAAGAATTATTCTTAGCAGTATTTGAACCTACATTGTAGTAGAACTTAGCCGTATCACCACCACGGATAGAACCAGCATTAGTATCTGCATCCTTAACCAAGAAATTATGAGCTACTGTCAACATAATATTTGGAGCAACAAAGATACCTGAACCTGAGTTAAGGTATCGCTGACTACCGCCATTGGCCAAAGGTGAGCTAAAGATTGAATAAACCATAGTAGCAGATGTAGCTGGTTGACCTTCATAATTGATATGCTTAAGGTCTTGTCCGCCATTGATAATGGCTCTATTTTCTTTTCCAGCTTCAGATGGAGCTGCTTCTGTAGCTTTCAAAATGCTCTTAGTCTCTATTTGTGGACTATCTTTTTCTGATACAATAGCTGCAGTATCCACTTTTTTCACTGGTGTATCAGGATAGGCACGATCAGAAATTTCTTCAGGGAGTAAATCGCCAGCCACTTCAGCAGGTTTTGCTTCCTCGACCTTTTTCTCAACAGCAGGTTCTTTTTTTTCAGTTACTTCTTCTTTAACTGCTTCTTCTTTTTCATGATCTACATCTGCCACTTCTTTTGCTTGACTATCTACTTCAAGTTTTGGTTCTGTCACAAGTTCATTAGCCGCAACATTCCCAGATGCAAAAAAAGTAAGACCCACTGTTACTGAAGCAACGCCGACAGTCAGTTTACGAATACTAAATATTCGACCTTTTTCTAAAAAATATTGTTTCATCAAATACTCCTAATCTTCTAGAGCAGTCAGCTACTGCCCGAGCCCAGTTTTAGCTGGCGACATTTTTTGTTTGATTCCCTAACTTAAAATTCTTTCTCTATACTATTTTTGAGCAAATATAAGCTTTAGAAATCGCTTACATTTTTTGGAAATAAAATAATGCTCAAATTAGCAAGAATTTTAACTAGAGTTTCAGCATTATTATAAATATACTATATTGTCAAAAAAAATGCAAGGGGTTTCAAAACTTTAACTAGATTTTTACTGAATATTTTGCTACTATTTATCACTAAAAAATGGAGAGGACAACGATTGTCCTCTCCAGATCTTAGCTTTTCTTCAATCCACTACAGTTGACAAAAAGCCTCAGTGCTAGTCACTACCCTTTCTAATACAAGATTAAATCTCTCGATGAATTTCGTTGGTTTTAACTATTTCATTGCCCTTCTTTTTTCTTGCCCATAGTAAACATGCCTAAGATCATACCTAGCAGTCCTACAGTTACAAGAGGAGCCCCATCTTCACTTCCTGTTTCAGGAAGAAGATGTTGACGCGCTGCAGGTGCTTGATAAGTACGATCTTGTGCCATAGCCTGAGTCACAATAGACTGGTCGCCCTTATAGTCTAGAACCCCTTGGACGGCTGCTTCAGTATTGTTTACACCACCTGCAAAGGCTGGAACTTCTGCACTTGTAACTTCTAGTTCGTTGACGCCGCCTGGGTATTCTGGAACTTCTAACTTAGCAGATTCCACCCCATTTACACCACCTGTGTATTCTGGAGTTTCTAACTGAGCGGATTCTACTGCATTAACGCTGCCTGTATATTCTGGAACCTCTAACTTAGCAGATTCCACCCCATTTACGCCACCTGTGTATTCTGGAACTTCTAACTGAGCGGATTCCACTCCATTGACGCTGCCTGCATACTCTGGAGTTTCTAACTGAGCGGATTCTACTGCATTGACACCACCTGTGTATTCTGGAACTTCTAAGTGAGCGGATTCCACTCCATTGACGCTGCCTGCATACTCTGGAGTTTCTAACTGAGCGGATTCTACTGCATTGACGCCACCTTCAAATTCCGGAACTTCTAACTGAGCGGATTCCACTCCATTGACGCTGCCTGCATACTCTGGAGTTTCTAACTGAGCGGATTCTACTGCATTGACGCCACCTTCAAATTCCGGAACTTCGTTAATAGTTCCCGATGGATTTTCTTCTACATCTATTTCTGGAACTTCATGAACAGCGGCTTCTTCGCCGTTCACGCCACCTTCAAAGGCTGGAACTTCATGAACAGCGGCTTCTTCGCCGTTCACACCGCCTTCAAAGGCTGGAACATCATGAACGGCTGCTTCGGCACCATTAACCCCACCTTCGAAGGCTGGAACTTCGTTAATAGTTCCTGGTGGATTTGCTTCAACCTCTATTTCTGGAATTTCATGAATAGCGGCTGCTTCGCCGTTCACGCCACCTTCAAAGGCTGGAACTTCGTTAATAGTTCCTGGTGGATTTGCTTCTACATCTATTTCTGGAACTTCATGGACCGCGGCTTCTTCGCCGTTCACACCACCTTCAAAGGCTGGAACTTCGTTAATAGTTCCCGATGGATTTTCTTCCACATCTATTTCTGGAACTTCATGAACAGCGGCTTCTTCGCCGTTCACACCGCCTTCAAAGGCTGGAACTTCGTTAATAGTTCCCGATGGATTTTCTTCTACATCTATTTCTGAAATTTCATGAACAGCGGCTTCTTCGCCGTTCACACCACCTTCAAAGTCTGTCACATTATGAACAGCTGCTTCCTCACCGTTGACGCCACCTTCAAAGGCTAGATCCTCATGAACTGTACCTTCACCATTGACTGCACTTGTAAATTCAGGGACTTCATGGATTTCTGCTTTTGCTCCATTTTTACCACCAGGGACTCCTGCACCTTCAAGACTTACAGGTAAATTATGCATGCTCTCAATTGCACCATCAATGATTTCTGTAATTTCTTGACCAATATCTTCCTTGTTAACTGCGAAAAGCAATGTTTTTGTATCGTATTGCGTCAAGAAAGTCGCAAAGTTCCCATTTGCCAATTTAAGAACTGGTGGTTGATTCACCAATACTTCAGAATCAAATTCTAGAGCAATGACATTTTTGCTCATCTCCACAGCATTTTTCACAGTTGCTTTTGTTGGAGCAATTCTATCCTTGCTTAAGAAATCCCAGTTGAATTTCTTATAAGACAAGGTGTATTCATTTTGAGTGGCAGTTGCATGCTCATAAAGCAAGCCAAATTCGCCATTTCCAAGATCTTGCAATGAGTTATAGGCAAATTTGCCACTTTGAATTGGATTGTGCTTGAGCCAAGTTAGGTCTCCATTAGCTTCCACACGTGCCAAGTGCACCAGACCATTGTAACGTCCTGGCCCACCTGCATTACTGAGGATGATATATTCCTTACCATCGTGCACCGTATGAATGGCAGACATTTGAACATAGACATCTTTGACATCTGAATAGCGTTTTACATCTTTTTCCCAAGTTGCTCCACCGTCTTTACTCGTTGCAACCTGCAAATCCCCTGTCAATCCACGCATGAAGAGTTTGAGATCCCCATTATTCAACTGAACAACAGTTGACTCAGTATTTTGAGCACCTGGATTATTCATAGTTGAAGAGTGAATTGTTTGGTTGCCTACTGGGCGGTTATCATTGACCGATTCACCTGCTTGCCAAGTTTCACCATGGTCATCTGAGTAAATGACACGTGAAGACTGGGATCCACTTAGGTAGGATACGTTATTTGTTGTGTAGGCTGGGATAACCAGACGCCCTTTGTGAGGTCCTGAGTGCAAGGCAATACCTGTACCAGGTCCAGTACCTAAGAAGTGCATCCAGTCCTTACGAATACCGTATGTAATATCTTTTGGTGCAGACCAAGTTTTACCATCGTCATCACTATAAGACATCCAGAGATAGTTGGTGTTTGAAACTCTAAAGATATTCTTGTCGCTATAATCGAAGTAGACATTACCAATCAGTTCTTCACCCTTGTAAAGATCACCCTTATCACTATAAGCTGGTTTCTTAGGATCAACTACAACACGATATTCTGTCTTTCTATTTTCAGGGTCAAAGACTTCACCATTTTCACGGATTGTATAACGTCCTGCTTCACCTTTTTTGTATAGAACCTGATAAACCTTATCTCCAATTTGCTCATAGGCTTGTGGTGCTTTTCCTGGTAAATCTCTGACAGCTTCACCTTCTACGAACATATCAAAAATAGAGAAGATTCTCTTAGTTTTCGGATCTTGGACTAGGGCCATGTCAATGTTGACTGGTGATCCCGCATGAGCTCTTCTGGCATTCTCATTATCACGAGGATTTGAGATGACAATTCTATCTCCCCATGTTTTGCCCTTATCATCACTACGACGAACAACCATACCGATGTCGCCCCAGTCAGAGTGATGCAAGCGTCTCTCATCTGCACCAGCAATTAAGGTTCCCTTATCCGTTTTCAGCAAGGCAGGAATACGATAGCTTGCGATACCATCTTTATTTGGCTTGCGGTTCTCACCACCTTCAAAAACATCCAGTTTATCAGTAACTTCTGCTCCTTCAGGAAGTTTCTTCTCCAACTCTCCTCTTTCAAAAAGTTGGCTACGTTTTTTAACTTCTTCTTGAGAAAGAGCACGGTCATAAACCGTTAGATTACGGACTTTAAGATTGGCGCCCCAGAAGTTTTTGCCTGTGCGTTTTGTTGTACCGATTTGTACATGGTTGACATCTGGCATATCTTGAATGAAACGACCAGACTGAGGACTTGTACGTGACAAGACACCATTCACATAGACACGAACTTGGCCTTTTGGTTGGTCTGCATTTGGTCTTTCAACTGTAAAGGTTACAGAGTTCCACTCACCTGGCTTAATCTTCAAAGGAGCAGTTTTATAATCACCATAAAATTGGTTTCCATTTGCATCACGACCTTCAACGATAGCTGTGTTATCAAGGATGGCCATAGTGAAATACTCATTTACTTTGGTATCACTAGAGACTGAGAAGAGGTTGTAAAAACGTGGAGCAGATGCATCTGGCTTAAACTCCATATGAATGGTCGCATTTTGAAGTTTTTTAAGTTTGTCTAGCTCCTCCTTCATGTCAACTCTTTGACCGTTTGAAGGATTGGTTTCAACATCTTCCTTCTCTATAACAGTATTGACATTTTCCAACTCTCTTGCATAAAAGTCCCGGGGAATGTTTCCAACTTCCTCGTCTTCACTCTCTGTAGCTGGAGTTTCGTTTGATGCTTCTGTTTCTGTTGGTTTTTCAGACCCTGGGTTTGCTTTCAGCTCTTCACGGTTTACTTCTGTGCCCTTATCTGTTGCCGTTGCCAATTTGTCTGCGAGTTCCTTATCGAGATTCGTCAGATTTCCTGTCTCTACTTCCTTAGGCAATTCTGGCAAAGATTGCCCCGCTGTTTCACCAGTCGTTGATGGCGCCTCTTGAGCAAAAACAGGTGAAGCACCAAAAACAACGGCTCCAATCACTACTGAAGCTGCTCCAACTGCAAATTTCCGAATTCCATATCTCTGTTTTCTATCAAAATCTCTCTGATTCATATTTTCCCTTCCGTTATTTTTAAAAAATAAAGCGCTTTCTTTTTTGCTTAAAATTTTTAGCCCTTCAGACTAGCTGCAAATAAGAAACTGTATTATCGAATGGTAATTCCCATCCTTTTAGCCTTGAACTACTGTTGTATGACATAAACTTCCACTACTAAGAAAAAATACAACAGATTTTGCTCCTTCCATAATTGATATTACACTTATTATATAATAAATATTCTAAATTATAGTCAAATAAGTCTATAATAGATTCTACTTTCAAAAATATTTAGGAGAATCAAATTATTTGAAACTACTTTCTTGACATCTGAATACATTGAAGAAAATCCTGTAATTTATTCAAATCACAGGGTACTTCTTCCTAATCGTTTATTGACCTACATAGGTAAAGGGGATATCACTACCACACAACCAGTTGTAAACTTGATCATTGACATGAACATTCATGGCTTCATGAGCATATTCAGGCATGATACGATAACTCTTTTCACAAGTCAAACGGTTGTAAATAGCAAACTGAGTGATTGGATAGCAGACATCGTCATCAAGTCCAGTAATCATCCGAACTTCCCCCTTAATACGATGGGCAAGATTTTTTACATCGATATAGCTAAGTGTTTCCATAATCTGCTCTTCTGTCTCATGGAATGGATCATGGAACTTAAAGTAACGAAAGAGCTCATCATAGGCTTCGCTGGTATTTCCAATCTCTAGCACTCGTCTAAAGTCTGATAAGAATGGATAAATAGCTACGGTTCGCTTAATCCGTTGATTCAACCCCGCAGCCACCAGAGCCAGCGCTCCTCCTTGAGAAGCTCCATAGCTTGCTAATTGCCCCTCATCCACTTGTGGGAAGCTAGCTACAATCTCAACTAATTGATAAATATCAAGATAAACATCCTTATAGAAGAGTTGCTCTTTTCCTTCTACTGCACCACGAATGATTTGACCCTTAACCGTATTTCCGAGTGGCGAGCGTAACCCATCTTGTGAGTAACCAGACTGACCACGGACATCCATAGATACGACACCATAACCAGCGACTGTAAAGGCTAACATATCTGCCCAATCCCAACAACGTCCCATATATCCATGGAAGTGAAAAATAACTGGTACTTTATGTTCAGATTTTGGTAAGACCACACGCGCATAAATAAGGCCTTCCCGAGTGCCCTTAAAGGTGAGTTCATAGCACTTCACGTTTGGAATACGAAATTCACGTTCCTCTAGTTGGTAATCTGGTAAGACTGAAACCTTCTCTATTTCCCCATCCCAAAAATCGTCAAAGTCTTGCGGAACTTCATCTCGCCCTCTGTAAGTTTTCATTTCTTCTATTAGTGCTGGATTTCTCATAAAACCCTCCTTAATTTTGTAACCGTTACCATAACTCTAGCACATAAAGGAAGGCAATGCAAGACTGATATTTTAAATAGAAAGTGATTTTAATTTTGAAGATTCATAAATGCTTATCTGAAAGTAGTTTTATCCATTCCATTCTGTATACATTCAATACACTTTCAAAGAATAACAGCTTCTTTTCTCTCTCCTCCAAGAGTCATTGAAGACTAGTCTTATACTCAAATCCAAACTAGGTCAGCTTTATCTGCAACCTCAATGCCGTGCTTGAGCAACCTGCGGCTAGCTTCCTAGCTTGCTCTTTGATTTTCATTGAGTATTAGCATGCTTTCGGGTATATAGTTGTCTATCTTTAATCTAATGTTCTTTTACAAAAATAAAAAAGCTTCATAACCTTAATAGAATTGTTCTATCAAGATTACAAAACTCTTTCTTATTTCAAATCTTTTTTATAGCGTTCCAACTCTGCTTGGTTTGCCCAAACATAGTGACCTGGACGAATTTCTACCATAGAAGGTTTATCAGTTTCATAGTCATGTTGATCTGGATCATAGACTTTCAAAACTTTTTTACGTTCCAAGATTGGGTCTGGAATAGGAACAGCTGATAGAAGTGCTTGTGTATATGGATGAACTGGATTGTTAAACAATTCTTCAGTCTCAGCCACTTCAACAATGACACCCTTATAAATTACCGCGATACGATCAGAGATGAAACGAACTACTGACAAATCGTGGGCGATAAAGAGATAAGTCAAGCCTAATTCCTTTTGGAATTTCTTGAGCAAGTTCAAAACTTGAGCACGCACAGAAACGTCCAAGGCTGAAATAGGCTCATCCGCAATAACGAAGTCAGGTTGCATAACCAAGGCACGGGCAATCCCAATACGTTGACGTTGACCACCTGAAAACTCATGTGGGTAACGTGTCAAGTGTTCAGCCAAAAGTCCCACTTCACGAATGATTTTTTGTACTTTTTCTTTTCTTTCTTCTTCATCTTTAAACAAATGATAGTTATAAAGACCTTCAGAAATGATATAGTCAACCGTTGCACGTTCATTCAAACTTGCAGCAGGGTCTTGGAAAATCATTTGAATACGACGAATTAATTCTGAAGCTTGTTCACGTGATTTTTTTCCATTGATTTTTTTACCTTCAAAGATAATATCACCTTTGCTGGTATCATTAAGACCGATAATGGCACGACCAATCGTTGTTTTACCACTACCAGACTCTCCAACAAGTGAGAAAGTTTCTCCTTTGTTGATAAAGAAGTTCGCATTTTTAACAGCTACAAACTTTTTGCTTCCTTCACCGAAGGAAATTTCTAAGTCTTTAATTTCTACTAATTTTTCAGACATTTCCTTCCTCCTAGTCCTCAAGATGTGTAAAGCCCATCTTTTCACGAATCTTATCGTGTAAATCTGCAATTACTGCTGGTTTCAACTTTTGGAGCTTGTTCATGAAGCAACCATGTCTTAGCCCAGTGAGTATCAGACACTGCAAACTTAGGTGCTTTCTCCTCGAAGTCAATCTTCATGGCATAATCTGAACGAAGAGCAAAAGCATCTCCCTTCAATTCAGTATAGAGCGATGGAGGTGTTCCTGGAATTGAATATAATTCACCTTTATCATCCGCAAGCTGAGGCAAGCTTGACAAAAGGCTCCAAGTATATGGGTGACGTGGATCGTAGAAAATTTCTTCAACAGTACCATATTCAACAATTTCACCAGCATACATAACAGCAACTTTATCAGCGATACTTGCTACAACACCTAGGTCGTGAGTGATGAAAATCGTTGTAAAGTGGTATTCATGTTGAAGTGACTTCAACAAATCAATAATCTGTGCTTGGATGGTCACGTCAAGGGCTGTTGTCGGCTCATCACAGATAAGAATGTCTGGACGACAGGCAAGAGCAATAGCGATAACAATACGTTGACGCATTCCCCCAGAATATTGGAAAGGGTACTCGTCGAAACGTTTCTCAGAGTCCGGAATACCAACCTTATTCATATAGTCAATAGCCAATTCTTTAGCTTCTTGAGCAGTCTTGCCTTGGTGTTTAACAATAACTTCTGTGATTTGGCTTCCGATGGTCTTGATAGGATCTAGACTTGTCATCGGATCTTGGAAGATAGTAGCGATTTTAGCGCCACGGATATTTTCCCACTCTTTATGAGAAGATAAGGCTGTCAAATCTTGTCCACGGTAATTGATACTACCTTGTGCAATACGACCATTCTCTTCCAACATTCCTGTGAATGTTTTTGTTAAAACTGATTTACCAGAACCTGACTCCCCAACTAAAGCGAGAACCTCTCCCTCGATCAGATCGATGGAGACACCTCGTATAGCTGTCAAAATTTTGTCACGAACGTCAAATTCCACGACAATATCTTGAGCAGTCAAAATTACATTTTTTCCTTTTATCATGTCTACTCCTATCTATGTGTACGTGGATCACTAGCATCTGCTAGGTTTTGACCAACAACGAACAGTGACAAGGATACCAAGACCAATGTAGTCAATGGAATCCAGAAGAGGTATGCATTGGTTGTTACGTTTTGAGAATAATCTGAAATCAAACGTCCCAAGCTAGGAACTGTAATCGGCAATCCAAGACCAAAGAATGAAAGGAAAGCTTCATATGAGATAAAGGCTGGGAGCATTTGCGACGTACTCGTAACAATAACAGATACCAATTGCGGCATAATGTTTTTTACAATAATTTTGTAACTTGGTGTTCCCAAAGTTCGTGAAGCAAGGTTATACTCTAAATCACGGTAACGTAACATTTGGATACGAATTGAATGGGCAACACTAATCCAAGTAGTTACACTCATGGCAAAGATCAAGTTCCAGAACCCTGCCCCGATAGAGTAAGTCAAAACAATAACGATCAAAAGTGATGGAATATTGTTGATAACGTTGTAGACTTCCATCATGATACGGTCAACTGATTTTGAGATCCCCCAAATTCCACCGATGACAACACCGATAAAAAGGTTAACAAAGGTAGCAATAACCGAAATCAGGATAGAGTTACGAGCTCCAAACCAGACACCATCAAAGAGAGATTTACCATTACTGTCTGTTCCGAACCAATGCTCAGCATTTGGCTTAATGTAACGAGCGCTAAAATCGTTTACCTTACTTACATCATTAAAGTCAAAATCAGAAAACATTGGGTAAATGAAACTCATCAAAACAATCGCAATCAAGATACCTAGCATGATTACTGTTGATTTCTTCTTCAAAAACTGTCTAAAGACAGAACCCCAGTATGAGTAGGCAGGAGCATCAATTGCTTCAGAGGCATAATCATCACGTTTTACAAACTGAAATTTTTCATTACTAATTGTAGACATTATTTGCCTCCTTTCTCTGTCAATTTAATACGTGGGTCAATAATGGTCATCCAAATATCTCCAATAAGGTTTGAGAAGATTGAAACACAAGTGAAGATAAAGACGAGACCAACTACCATATTATTGTTTGAAGCCTTTACAGAGTCGATCAACATTTTACCCATACCTGGGAAGGCGAAGACTGTTTCAGTAAGAGTTGCTCCACCAATAACACCAATGATAGCACCTGGAATACCAGAAACAAGTGGTACCATAGCATTTTTAAAGATATGCTTATCAGAAATCTCTTTTTCAGACAAACCTTTTGCACGAGCAAAACGAACGAAATCTTGTGATTGCAAGTCAATCATATAACGGCGAATCCAAATTGCCATAGTAGGTGCTCCTAACAAGCCCAGAATCACGGCAGGAAGGACATAAGAACGCCAATCACCAGCACCCAAGATTGGGAATGAGTCTGGGAAGCCGATTGAAGAACCAATCAAACGAATAATATAAACTAAGGCAATCGTTGGAAGTGCCAACAAGAAAGTTAGAGTCCCTGTAGAGAAACTATCAATCCAAGTATTTTTTTGAAACGAGCCATTGCTGAACCAAGAGGAATCGCAATCGCGTATGAAATCGAAAGACCAATCAAACCAGTGATAGCAGAACTTGCAATCATAGATGGATACTGATAGTTGCTCTCAGTAGCAGTATATGGATCATCTTTACCGTAGTTCGCTACTTCACGAGCATCAGCTTGACTCGGAGATTTATAAGTTCTTGAGTAAATGTTAACTGATGATGTTTTCTTACCAGTTGGGAATTGGACTTCAGAAGTCTTTGTTTGTCCTTGTCCTTGTGTAATAACCTGAAGTACAGGAGTGTTAGCGTATGTTGGGTAAGAATCTCCTAGGTTCAAGTTGACAAAGTTTTGGTGAACAAATGGGAACTGACTATTGAAGTACAAGAGGTATTTATGTTTAGTACCTGAACCCACAAGAGACCAGCCGATAGCAGGGTCATTCTCAAAACGCAAATAACGCTCTAAGTTTGGATTTTCTGGATCTTGAATCTTGTTTGTATGGTCAATATCAAGCAAGTTTGCATAGAATTTGAACACACGTTCAAAAATTGGAATTTCACGTGTAGCGTAGAATTGTCCACTCTCTGTAAACTCACCTAGAGTCCAACCATTACCAAGTTGTTGGATATATTTTTCATAGATAGCTTTATTTGTATCATTTGCATCTACTGTAACAGAAGAATCAATGCTACTAGCTTTTTCCTGCAACTCTTTCGTATCGTAATATTCGATATAACCCATACGCTCAAAAACGGTATTTTCATAGTTATCACGTTTATCAGCCGTTGTTGCAATTTTATTGTAGTTAGTATCTTGTTTGAAGATCAACTTCCGTGGAACCATCGTATAGATGATTGTGTAAATCAAGGTCGTTACTAAGAAAATAGAAACCAACGACCGCAAGATACGCATAAAAACATATTTTTTCATATTATTTCCTTTTAAATCCCAAAAGAACCTTCTCCTTTAGGAGAGAAAGTTCTGATGAGCATTATTTATTTCACATGACTCGCTAACTCTTTTTGAGCTTTTTCATTTGATTCAGCTTTTTCTTTGAGCCATTTTTCACGAGCTTCTTTGTACTCCTTGGTTGTTACAGTGTTAGCTTGCAATTTAAGGTACTTGAAGTATACATCTGAACTTTTATCACCAGATTGAGTGTAAGAGGCTGAGAATGGTACTACACGAGAGATAACTGGTGCCGCTCCTGAAGATGACATAGCTGGAAGGAATAGTGAGCTATCTGTCAACCAAGCTTGAGCTGCTGCATATTTCTCATAACGTTTATTAAGATCAGTTGTTTCACTACCAGCTTCTTCAAGCAACTTGTCGTAGTCTTTCAAACCAACTTGAGCAACCGCTGGGTTTGATGGATTATCATAGCCCATGTAAGTTTGTTTGCTCGCTATTACTTGTTTGCAAGATATCAAGGTAAGTTGATGGATCTTGATAGTCTGGATTCCATCCAACAGCTCCTGATAGATCCCAATCCTCAGCTGATGCATTCGGAGCATAATAAGTGATGTTAAATAATTCATCCTTTGTTACTTGTTGAATGTCGATGACTACATTTTCTTCACCAAGAACTTTTTCAACAGATTGTTTAAAGGACTGAATACGAGCAATGTAGCTCTTAGCAGTTTGGTCAACTGGAATATCCAAGTGAATTGGGAATTTCACGCCATCTGCTTCCAAAGTTTTCTTAGCTTTAGCAAATTCTGCTTTTGCTTTATCAGCATTGTAAAGACCATCTTGCCCATCTGCAAAGTTTACATCTTTCCACTCATCACCATAAGAAACAACTTTCTCGGTAACCAAGTCACCGAAGGTTTTTTCACCCGCAGTAACAAAGTCTGGTTTTACAAATAGGTTACGAACAGCAAGGGCTGCCCCATCTTCACCATTAAGTTGTGCAGAGTATGATGTCCGATCAAATGCAAAGTTCAAAGCTTGACGGAAGTCTTTATTAAGAAGGGCTTTCTTAGTAGAAGTCTTTTCTTCGTCAGTTGTTTTTGATGTATATTTATAGCTTTGACGGTCAATATTAACACCCAAACCAGCAATACCAGCTCCTTGTGGAGTATAGTAAATATTGTCTTTGTATGTTTCTGCTATTTTAGAATAATTTGAACTTGTTGGGAAGAGACGGGCATAACTGTATGCACCGCTTGTAAAGTTACGTTCGATTGATTCTTGGTCTGAACCATCATAGAACGCAAGCGTCACAGTGTCTAAGTGAACATTATCTTTATCCCAATATTGCTCATTCTTTACAAACTCAACAGAAGACTTAGCAGTCAGCCCTTTAAGCAAGAAAGGTCCATTGTAAAGCAATGATGTTGGATCTGTTGACTTACCAAAGTCTGAGCCTTTTGATTTTTCAAATTCTGCATTCAAAGGCCAGAAGATTGCATAAGACATTTTAGAGTTCCAGTATGGCTCTGGTTTGTTCAAAGTGTATTGAAGAGTGTAATCGTCAACAGCTTTTACACCAACAGTTGAAAAGTCAGTTGAGTTTCCAGCCACATAATCTGCCAAACCTTTTACAGAATCTTGAGCAAGATACAATGCTTCTGATTTCTTATCAGCTGCGTGTTTCAAACCTGTAACAAAGTCTTTTGCAGTTACTTCTGCGTATTCTTCACCATCAGATGTGAGCCATTTTACACCTTACGAATCTTATAAGTGTATGTCAATCCATCTTGAGACACTGACCAGTCTTCAGCGACTGCTGGAGTCAAGTTGCCATATTGGTCATTTGTAAAGAGTCCATCAATACCATTTGAAGTGACAACTTTTGTACTTTGTTTACCAGAGATAAGGTAGTCCAATGTTTCTGGATCAGCAGTGTATACATAACCATATGCTTTTGGCGCTTCAGCATTTGATGATTTTGAAGAGCCACAAGCTGCGAGAACGCCTGTTGCAAGTAGGGCAACCCCCTGCTACCGCAAAAATCCGACTTTTTTTCATGTTTAGTTAACTCCTCTATTAAATTAATGAGATACTGTTGATTATACCATAATCCCTTTCAAAAGTAAACGAATTTTCAGAATATTTTGTCGCATACCATCTGATAAGCAGGAAAACTTACATTTTCAGAAAAGAAACTATTGACGAGATTTAATTTAAAAGGTATAATAATAAAAGTTAAGGCGGTATAGCCAAGTGGTAAGGCACGGCTCTGCAAAAGCTTGATCGTCGGTTCAAATCCGTCTACCGCCTCTATATTATCAAAGGCTCCTACAGGAGTCTTTTCTTTTTTACTACTAGAAAAGCTTTATCAGTTCTGCTCTGATAAAGCTTCAGATTGAAGACAAAGTCCTTAGAACCTAAGTTTCTAAGGGCTTTTCTTTTTGTAAAGTCGTATAATAGAGGTAAGAAAAGTTGTGAGGTGTTCCCTATGTTTCACAAAGAAAAACCTGATTATAACCGTAAGCAATATGGTTTCTATACAATAGACGAATTGGTCCCCAAAGATCACTTTCTTCGACAAGTAGATTCAAAGGTTGATTTTGACTTTATCTATGACTTGGTAGAAGATACCTATAGTCCAGATAATGGTCGTCCTAGTCTTGATCCCGTCATGCTAGTCAAAATTCCTTTGATTAAATGTTTTTATGGTATTCGTTCCATGCGCCAAACCATGAAAGATATTGAAGTAAATGTGGCCTATCGTTGGTTTCTTGGACTAACTTTAGATGATAAGGTCCCTCATTTTACTACCTATGGAAAGAATTACAGCCGTCGTTTTCAAGATAAAGAACTCATTTCTGAGATTTTTTCCCAAGTTCTCAGCCAAGCTTTGTATGCTGGCTTAATTGATCCTTCTGAAATATTTGTGGATGGTACCCATATCAAAGCGGCGGCTAATAGTCACAAGTATCGTAAGGAAATGGTAGACCAACAAGCTAAATTTATGAGTGAACAATTGGCAGTTGAGATTGATTTAGATAGGAAAAAACACGAAAAAAAGTCCTTAAAGCCCGCAAAAGAAAGTGAGGCTAAGGAAAAGAAAATCTCAACGACAGATCCCGAGTGTGGTTGGTTTCACAAGGGCGAACATAAGGAAGTATTTGCCTATTCTGCTCAAGTTGCTTGTGATAAGCATGGTTGGGCCTTGGCTTATACGGTTGAGGCAGGAAATGTTCATGATAGTCAGGCTTTCCCTGCTCTTTTTTCAAAGTTAGAGCCATTCTCGCCCCGCTATATTATTGCGGATTCAGGTTACAAGACTCCAGCTATTGCCCATTATTTATTAGAGCGAAACATCATTCCTGTCTTCCCTTATACTCGTCCAAAAAAGGAGTAAAGGGGAACTTAAAGGCCTAGTAATTTTGTTTATGATGCAAGTTATGACTGTTATGTCTGTCCAGAGAATCAAGTGTTAAGCTATCGCACAACCACTCGAGAAGGCTACCGTGAGTATAAGAGTAATCCTAAAGTATGTGTTAACTGCCCCCTATTATCCGTTTGTACCCAAAGCAAGAATTTTCAAAAAGTAGTAACGAGACATGTCTGGAAAGATGCCCTTGAATTTTGTGAGGAGATTCGTCATCAAATAGAAATGAAAGAGCTCTATAAGAAACGCAAAGAAACAATTGAACGACTCTTTGGAACGGCTAAGGAATACCATAATTTGAGATACACGAGAGAGAAAGGAAAGTCCAAAATGGAGGATCAGGTTGGGCTTACTTTGGCGTGTTTAAATATCAAAAAATTAGTGAAATGGATAGGGAATATCCCTTTTTATTTTTCTCAAATACAGATTTTTGAATGGAATATCAGATGATGAGACAAACTATTTTTGAAAACAGAAAAAGACAAACGTCATTTTTGGCGTTTGTCTTCGTTCTGAAGCTTTATCAGTTCTGCTCTGATAAAGCTTTTGTTTTATTCTGTTTCTTCTTCTGATTCAAGTTCTTGAATTTGAACCTTAAGCTTGGTTACACGTCCATTTTTGACCTTATCATTAGTTAGGGTGATATGCTTATTGCTACTTTCTAACTCATAGCTAAGTTTTTCTGATGTTGGAATAGTTCCCACACCGGTCAAATAGTAACCAGCGATTGTATCTACATCATCACTTTCAAGTTCAACATCAAAGTAAGCATTAAAGTCATTTAAATTCATTGTCCCTTGGACGATATAGGTATCTTCGCCAATTGTATGAACATAAACTTCAGCTCGGTCAGTTTCATCATCAATTTCACCGACAATCTCCTCAAGGAGATCCTCCAGCGTAACTAGACCAGCCATACCTCCATACTCATCCAGAAGGATAGCCATCTGTCTTTGAGTATTTCTAAACTCTTTTAATAAATCATCCACAAATAGTTTCAGGTACAAAGAGTGGATCTTGTAAGATTCGCTTCCAGACAATATTGTCAAACCCGCTGACAAAGGCTTCTTTAAGGAGACTCTTAGTATGAATCAATCCAATAACATTGTCCTTATCTCCATCATAAACAGGAATCCGAGAAAAATTCTGTTTTAAGATACTTTGGATAATGGTTTGAGTGTCATCCTGAATATTTACCATGAAAGCATCGGTTCGAGGAACCATGACTTCACGTGCCATGAGCTCGTCTAGCGAGAAAATCCCTTGTAACATTTCAATTTCATCAGCATCCAAGGTTTCTTCACTCTTAGACAACATGTACTCAATCTCATCACGAGTCATTTTTTCATCTGCATCGTCAAATGTCATCGGTGTCAATTGACTCAAGAGATTAGTTGATGCTGAGAGCATCCAAACGAAGGGACTCACAATCTTACCAAGAGCAATAATAAACGGTACTGTTCGGATAGCCAAGGCATCCTTAAGATTTAGAGCAATTCGCTTAGGATAAAGCTCACCAAAAACAATAGAAATATAGGTCAAGAAAGCTAGTGATAAGAAGCTAGCTACCGCATAGGCAGTTTCGCTATTTCCCATCCAAGAGGCGATCAATTCTCCAAGTGAATCTGCTAGTTTAGCCCCTGACAAGATCGTAATTAAGGTGATACCAACTTGAATGGTTGATAAAAAGTGATTGGGGTTTTCAAGTACCTTTAGTAAACGGATATAGCGTTTATCTCCCTCTTCAGCTTTTTGCTCAACACGTGAACGACTAAGTGAAACCATGGCCATTTCTGTTGCTGAGAAAAAGGCATTTAAAAAGGTCAAAACAACTAATAAAATAAATTGCAGTAACAAATCCTGACTGCTCGGGTCTTCCATTTTCCTTCTCCTAAAAAGTATAATTGAAACCATTATACCATATTTTCCAATTTCTACACATTAATTTTCAATTTCTATGATAAAGGGGCGCTGAATAGAGAGCTGCAATCCAAGTCTAGACGCTCTAGTTCAAGCCTTGTGAATCTTCAAAAAGGCTCTTTAAAATCAGAAGAGCAAAAAACAAGCAATCGTTTCTACAGTTCATGACTAATAAAAAACGAGGTTGGGATTTTTCCTCAACCTCTTGATCAATTAGCTATTTTTTGTGACTGTGACCTCACCTGTTCGGTAATCTAACTGAATTCCCTTTTGGACATTTGGAATAACAACATTAAACTCCAACTCCCCATCAGAGGACTTGGCTTCAATCTGCGATGCGGACGGCACCAAGTCTTCCTCAGTTGCATAGAGCAACGTCACACGGTAACGCACTCGTTTGTTTTGATCTAGAGCTTTTCGAACCAGACTTTCATAATAGTTTTGGCCTGTAGAATCTTCTGCACGCGCTTGGTTGGCCCAAGCTGTCTGTACGGCAATGTTTTTAGGATTGCTAGTAGAAGCATCAAAGCCATCTAAACCACCGATTAAGGCATAGCCCAACAAATGCCCTCTATCGACCGCATGGTTGTAACTTCCCTTTAAATTCTTAACCTGATGCCAACCCGCAGGCGTCCAAGATGTTGAACCATTGCCAGTTTCTTCACGGTCCTTGTACTGTCTGGTCGCTTTTGACATGATTGCATTCGCTACTGTGGGAACTGTCTCTCCTCCTACAGTCTTTGTTTTATTATCCGCATAGGGTTTACTTGAAACCTTGGCGTCTAGATTGGTTTTATTGTTATTGACGATAAAGGCTCCTGCGCTATTCCACTCTAGAGTACCCTTAATTTGTTTTTTAACTGAATCAGTCAGTACGCTTTCAGCCAGTTCTTGACTTGGAGTATCAGACGACTGTGATTTTTGTTTTACTTGTGTTTGTGGTGCAGTGTTGGAAGACTGCATTTGTTTAATATAGTAGCTTCCTGCTGACAAGAGCAAAAAGAGCAAGAGGCCAATTAGGGCCTGCCTTGTTTTTTTATTCATATTTTCTCCTTGTACTCTTCGAAAATCTCTTCAAACCACGTCAGCGTCCATCTGCAACCTCAAAGCAGTGCTTTGAGCTGACTTCGTCAGTTCTATCCACAACCTCAAAACAGTGTTTTGAGCAGCCTGCGGCTAGCTTCCTAGTTTGCTCTTTGATTTTCATTGAGTATTACATTCACTTCCTAGAAAAAGACTGGTCTCCCAGCCTATTTTCCTGTAAATTTTGCGATGAGTTCTTGCCATTTTGCTGGTGCTAAAATAGCCCAAGGATCTTGACCTTTTCCTAGAATACCATAGCCAATCATCAAACCAATGGCTAGAGCTAAAGCTCCCAATAGTAATACTACAACTACTAGGATCAAGCGACGCAACACATATTTGGATCGTTTATTCATCTTCATCAGCTTCCACACTTACCCGTTCAATCTTAGCTCCTAACTGGGCCAATTTTTCATGGAAACGATAATATCCTCTATCCAAGTGAACAAGCTTTCCTACAACTGTTTCTCCTTCAGCTACCAAGCCTGTCAAAATTAAAGCTGCACTAGCACGCAAGTCTGTCGATAAAACTTCTGCCCCCTGGAGTCGCTGTCCACCAATAATACGAGCCGTATCTCGAATGATTTCAGAGTGCAAGCCCATACGACGCATTTCCTCTAAATGTTGGAAACGATTCTCAAATACAGTCTCTACCATGGTTGACTCACCTTGAGCAACGGTCATCAGAGCAGTGAACTGCGCCTGCATATCTGTCGGAAATCCTGGATGCGGAAGTGTCTTAACATGAACTGCCTTTAGCTTATCCCGCTGAGAACGTACACGAATCCCTTCATCCTCATCAATGACTTCAACTCCCATTTCGAGTAATTTAGCTATCAAGGGACGGTTGTGTTCCCAAATGGCATCTTGAATCAAGACATCTCCACCTGTAATAGCAGCTGCCACCATGAAGGTCCCTGCTTCGATACGGTCCTGCACGACATTATGAGTCGCACCGTGGAGTTCTTCAACACCCGAAATAGTAATAGTTTCTGTACCGGCACCCTTGACCTTGGCACCCATTTTATTTAAGAGAACAGCCAAGTCGACAATCTCAGGTTCACGCGCAGCATTTTCAATGACAGTCACACCATTTGCAAGAGTTGCCGCCATCATCAAGTTTTGAGTAGCACCTACACTAGGGAAGTCCATGTAAATATGTGCGCCCTTCAAGCGTTCCGCCTTAGCCTCAATATAACCTGCTGTCTGAGTAATTTGAGCCCCCATTGCTTCGAGTCCCTTTAGGTGAAGGTCGATAGGGCGACTACCGATGGTACATCCACCTGGCATAGAAACCTTTGCGTGTCCTACACGAGCCAAGATTGGCCCCAATACTACAATAGAAGCACGCATCTTGCTGACATACTTATAGGGAGCTTCTTCTGTGATATCCCCAGTTGCATCAACTTCGACAATATGAGCATCCTGATCAAAGTCTACTTTGGCATTTAATCCACGAACTACTTGATTCATGGTAAAGACATCTGATAAGATTGGAACATTTTTTAAAACAGTTTTTCCTTCACTTGCTAAAATAGTTGCTGCAAGCAGTGGTAAAACTGCATTTTTTGCGCCCTCGATGGTAACACTTCCAACCAAACGATTATCGCCACCTTGAACTACAATTTTTTCCATAGAGTATTTTCCTTCACTTACAATTTTAGAATAGCGTTCTAACTGCTTCTTGCCAGAGTTGGTAGAGATTCAAGAAAAAGGAACTAATCAGATATCCTAAACCGATACTACACAATACTACCAAGAATCGAACCTTCTTCGCATTATCCTTTGTCACCTTCAAAATTTGATCCCATCTGACCAAATCTTTCAAGAGCTGAAAGACTAGGTATACAAAAAACATATGACTACTAAGGGTAAAAAACAATTGAATCATTTGCCTATTATACCATCTTCTTTTTTTCTACGCTAGTTTAGGGATTCGCCTACTACTAGGGATTATTTTTTAAATAGTCAATCGCATCTTGAAGCGTTTTAACTGGGACAATCTTCATGTCAGTTTTAATCATTTGAGCAGCTTCTACAGCTGTGTCATAGTTACTCTTGGCATTTGGGTTGGCCTTTTTAGCTTCTTCAGTTACTGGATTATTAGGAGCGAAAAATACAGTAGCTCCCTTTTTAGCTGCAGCGACAACCTTTTTATCAATTCCACCAATATCACCTACGTTACCATCTCTATCGATGCTTCCTGTACCGGCAATAATTCGTCCATTTCGAAGAGTAGGATCTGCAATTTGCGTGTAGATGGATAAACTAAACATCAACCCAGCACTAGGTCCACCAATGCCAGCCGTTGAAAACTTGATTGGTACATCACTAGATACTTCAGTACGGTCAATCAAGCCGATTCCGATACCATTTTTTCCATTTTCCAGAGTAATAATTTTTCCTTCGGCAGTTTTGACTTCCCATCTTCTTGGTAAGTAACCTTAACCTTGTCACCTAGCGTTTGAGAGTTGACGTAGTCGACCATCTCCTTGGAACTTTCAAAAGTCTTATCATTCACAGCGGTTACGGTGTCAGCAATATTGAGAACCCCCTTGAAAGTCGAGTTATCTGTTACAGTCAACACATAAACACCCAGATATTTGAGTTCAATTTCCTTACCCGCCGTTTTCAGACCTTGATATTTGGCCATATTTTGCGAAGTTTCCATGTAAAACTGGTTGATTCGCATAAACTCTGCATCCGACGAACCACCTGTCATCTCTTTAGCACTATGTATATCCGTGAAAGGAGTTAGCCAAGCATAAAACAAGTCAACCACTCTAGCATGTTTAACTCCAACCGTCACAAATTGGTAAGAACCCTCCTCTTGGTCAGGTTGATTATTGACCTGTAAAACCTTTCGAATATCTTCCGAAGTCCCTGGAACCTCTATATAATAAGGCAGGGGCACCGTAAAAGCTATAAATGTGATAATGAGCCCAATAATGAGATATAGGGGCCATCTAGTTTTTTTCTTCATTGTTTAACTCCTCTAGGATAGCATTTGGTACATACTCACTAATATCTTGACCAAATTTCAATAGTTCTCTCACAGCTGAAGAGCTGATGTATACATGCTCTAGCCGACTATGGAGGTAGATTGTCTCCATCTCTGCTGCTAATTGATGATTGTAGAAATCAAAGCTTGCTTCGTACTGAAGATCTGTAGCATTGCGTAAACCACGCACCAAGACCTCCGCACCTAATCTTCTAGCAACATCAACGACTAATTCATCATGAGAAGCTATGACGTTGACATTTTTGAGATGTGCTACTGCTTTTTCAACAGTCTTCTTTCGGTTCTCTATCGGTAAAAATCCAGCTTTGTGTGGATTATAAAAAATCCCTACATACAATTGATCAAAGAGTTTACTTGCACGCTCAATGAGATCCATATGCCCATTTGTCATTGGATCAAAGGAACCTGTAAATAGCCCAATCTTATCTGACATAAACCGTCACCTTACTAATCCCATATATTTTTTCTTTCCAGATACCCAAACAGGCGATTTCTTCTGGAAGTTCTACTGATTTATCAGTTTCACATACCACCATGACATCTTCTGAAAAAAGATTTCTCTCTGCCATTTTTTCAATGTCGGACACGATCTGTTCCTTTGCATAGGGAGGATCCAAAAAGATAAGGTCAAAGACACCATCCACCTGCTCCAATGCACGACTAGATTCCATTTTCAATAATTGAAACTTAGAAGTTTCCTTGGTCATCCGAATATTTTCTGCGACTATGTTCTGGGCTCGGCGATCCCTCTCGACCAGAACGGCACTCGACATTCCTCTTGAGACTGCTTCGATGGATAGACCACCACTTCCAGCATAAAGATCTAGCACGCGCCCTCCTTCAAAGTAAGGGCCAATCATATTGAAGATAGCGCCCCTAACCTTGTCTGATGTTGGCCTCGTCGTTTTACCGTCCAGCGTCTTTAATGGACGCCCACCGTAGATTCCTGATACGATTTTCATACCGTATATTATACCAAATTCTTATCAAAAAAAGAAAATCGAACCTTACGGCTCGATTGATTAAAGAATATTTTCGTAAGTATCTCTCACTTCTTGCGGCCAAACACTGGTTTGGACTTCACCGATATGCTTCTTACGAAGCAGGAACATAGCCATACGAGATTGGCCAATTCCTCCACCAATTGTCAATGGGAAGAGGCCGTTTAAGAGAGCTTTGTGCCACTCCAAAGAAAGGCGGTCTTCATCTCCTGTAATAGCTACTTGGCGACGGAGGGTATCTTCATCGACACGAATGCCCATTGAAGACAATTCAAAGGCTGCACCCAAGTTATCATTCCAAACAAGGATGTCCCCATTCAAGCCATGATAGCCATTTTCAGATTCGGTTGTCCAGTCATCATAGTCTGGTGCACGTCCATCATGAGGTTTTCCATCTGACAATTCTCCACCGATACCAATTAGGAAGACCGCACCGAACTCCTTACAGATAGCATTTTCACGTTCTTTAGGCGTCAAGTCTGGGTAGCGCTCTACCAATTCTTCTGTATGGATAAAGGTAATTTGCTTAGGCAAAATTGACTCAATATCATAGCGAGCTTCTACTGCTAACTCTGTCAAACGAATAGCCTTATAAATCTTTTCCACCGTTTCTTTAAGATAGGCAAGATTGCGCTGTCCGTTTGGAATAACTTTTTCCCAATCCCACTGGTCTACATAGACTGAGTGAGTCGCATCTAATGAATCTTCGTCTGGACGAAGAGCCTTCATGTGAACAAAGAGGCCTTCTCCTTCACCAAAACCAAAACGTGCCAAGGTATGGCGTTTCCACTTAGCAAGGGAATGCACCACTTCATAGGTTTCATCTGGGATTTGCAGAACCTTAACAGAAACTGGATGTTCAATCCCTGAAAGGTTATCCTGCATCCCGTCTCCAACCTTGCTCAAGATTGGACCCTGTACTTCTACTACTTCTAATTTATCTTTCAAATACTGAGTAAAGGTATTTTTTACAAAGGAAATTTCTTCCTGTTGATGGATAAAACTTTTCTTCATACATCTCTCCTTTTGAATAATAAGATGATTATACCCTTTTGCCAGTAAAAATAAAAGTAAAAATTAAAAAAAGAGCTCATTTGAGCTCTCAGAACGAAGACAAACGCCAAAAATGACGTTTGTCTTTTTCTGTTTTCAAAAATAGTTTATCTCATCATCTACTAATCTATCCAAAAATCTGAATTTGAGAAAAATAAAAAGGGATATTCCCTATCCATTTCACTAATTTTTTGATATTTAAACACGCCAAGTAAGCCCAACCTGATCCTCCATTTTGGACTTTCCTTTCTCTCTCGTGTATCTCAAATTATGGTATTCCTTAGCCGTTCCAAAGAGTCGTTCAATTGTTTCTTTGCGTTTCTTATAGAGCTCTTTCATTTCTATTTGATGACGAATCTCCTCACAAAATTCAAGGGCATCTTTCCAGACATGTCTCGTTACTACTTTTTGAAAATTCTTGCTTTGGGTACAAACGGATAATAGGGGGCAGTTAACACATACTTTAGGATTACTCTTATACTCACGGTAGCCTTCTCGAGTGGTTGTGCGATAGCTTAACACTTGATTCTCTGGACAGACATAACAGTCATAACTTGCATCATAAACAAAATTACTAGGGCTTTTAAGTTCCCCTTTACTCCTTTTTGGACGAGTATAAGGGAAGACAGGAATGATGTTTCGCTCTAATAAATAATGGGCAATAGCTGGAGTCTTGTAACCTGAATCCGCAATAATATAGCGGGGCGAGAATGGCTCTAACTTTGAAAAAAGAGCAGGGAAAGCCTGACTATCATGAACATTTCCTGCCTCAACCGTATAAGCCAAGGCCCAACCATGCTTATCACAAGCAACTTGAGCAGAATAGGCAAATACTTCCTTATGTTCGCCCTTGTGAAACCAACCACACTCGGGATCTGTCGTTGAGATTTTTCTTTTTCCTTAGCCTCACTTTCTTTTGCGGGCTTTAAGGACTTTTTTTCGTGTTTTTTCCTATCTAAATCAATCTCAACTGCCAATTGTTCACTCATAAATTTAGCTTGTTGGTCTACCATTTCCTTACGATACTTGTGACTATTAGCCGCCGCTTTGATATGGGTACCATCCACAAATATTTCAGAAGGATCAATTAAGCCAGCATACAAAGCTTGGCTGAGAACTTGGGAAAAAATCTCAGAAATGAGTTCTTTATCTTGAAAAACGACGGCTGTAATTCTTTCCATAGGTAGTAAAATGAGGGACCTTATCATCTAAAGTTAGTCCAAGAAACCAACGATAGGCCACATTTACTTCAATATCTTTCATGGTTTGGCGCATGGAACGAATACCATAAAAACATTTAATCAAAGGAATTTTGACTAGCATGACGGGATCAAGACTAGGACGACCATTATCTGGACTATAGGTATCTTCTACCAAGTTATAAATAAAGTCAAAATCAACCTTTGAATCTACTTGTCGAAGAAAGTGATTTTCTGGGACCAATTCGTCTATTGTATAGAAACCATATTGCTTACGGTTATAATCAGGTTTTTCTTTGTGAAACATAGGGATTACCTCACAACTCTTCTTACCTCTATTATACGACTTTACACAAAGAAAAGCCCTTGGAAACTTGACTTCCAAGGACTTTGTCTTCAATCTGAGAGCTCATTTGAGCTCTAAAAGTATTAATCGTCACTTCCAAAGATACGCAAGAAGCTAAGGAAAATGTTAATAAAGTCGAGGTAGAGACTAAGTGCCAATGAAATTGCCCAACCTGTAGCGACTTGACCATTTGATTCTTCATAAACATAGCGAATCTTTTGGTTATCCCAAGCAATCAAACCTGCAAAAACAAGAACCATGACAATACTGATAATGTAATCGAAAAGGCCACTGTTTAAAAATACATTGACAATCATAGCCAAGATGAGACCTACCAAGACTGCAATCAATGCACGTCCGATACCACTCAAATCCTTTTTGATGACGACTCCTATGATAGCCATGACAAAGAAGAGGGCTGCACTGGAAATAAAGGCTGTCAAAACTGTTCCTGGAAGATAGAGCGATACGATGAAACTCAGCGAAAAACCGTTCACTACTGAATAGATGAGAAACATCGGAAGAGCTGCTGGGCTATTTTTATAAGCCATATTACTGGCTGCAATTACAAGAGCAACTTCAACTACTCCTGTTACGATTAGCCATATGCGGGCATTAAACATTAACTGAACAAGAAGATCTTGGAAGGTTGTTAACATCAAGGCTGAAACAATTGCAGATAAGGCAATCCCAATCCCTACAAAAGCATAAACTTTTGCATAAAATTGATTCAGACCAGAACGTTCTTGAATAATTGTTTGATTCATATCTTTTTCTCCTTATGAAATCTTTTTACTGATTATAACAAAAATATAAAACTATTTTAACTCAAATAAAACATGAGTATGCCTGCAGCAATGGCAACGTTGAGACTTTCCGCTTGCCCTTTCATGGTAATATGAACCAGTTGGTCTGCCTGATTTGTCATGAATGGACTAATGCCTTGACCTTCATTTCCCATGACCAAGGCGAAATCTTCTAGCTGAGCAAGCTCACGATAATCTTTAGAGTTTTGGGACAAAGTAGTTGCCAGAATTGGTAAATTGCTCTTTTTAGCCTCTTCAACAAAAGTTTCAACAGGCATCCGATAAATCGGCAAATGAAAATGACTGCCCTGCATGGATCGGAGAGTCTTCAAGCTATAAATATCTGCTGACTTGCTTGAAACGATGACTCCCAGAAAAAAACCTGCCGCATCTGCCGTTCGGATCATTGTGCCAACATTTCCAGGATCCTGCACGTCTTCCAAGAAAAGATATTTCCCTTGGCTCAAATCCGGCAACTGCTCTTCTTCCTTTTGAACAATGGCTACAATGCCCTGAGGAGTTTGTGAATCTGCTAAATCAAGCAAGATTTCTTCGGCCACAAAGACAGTCTGAGGGTAGTCCGTTAATTTTTCACCATACTCTGAAAGGGCAAATATTTTCTCAATCTTTGCACCAGCCTGAACAGCCTCTTCAAACAAATGCCATCCCTTCAATTAAATAAGAAGATTTTCGATATTTTTTTTGATGCAATTTCTTGGCATTTTTTACCACAGAATTGGCTTTAGAGGTTATAATAGTCATAGAAATATTATAACACAATCAAGGAGGTTTGGTATGCAAAAGGTCAAAATGATCGCACAGGGTCGCGTCCAAGGCGTTGGGCTTTCGCTGGGGCGTCTATACCCTTGCTCTCGAACTAGGTGGCATTACTGGTCGTGTCTGGAATAACGATGACGGAACCGTTGAAATTCTTGCCCAAGCAGAGTCTTCAGCTATCATGGCTAAGTTCATCCAAGAGATTCGAAAAGGACCTACTCCCTTCTCAAAAGTAACCTATCTAGATGTTCAATTGAGCAACTTCCCATCCTATTCAGATTTCAAAGTAGCAAATTAGGTCTCTAGAACTATTGTATATTTTCAAAAAAAACAGTAGAATAGAAAGGTATCATTTTTAAGAAGGAATTAAAACAGTGAAATCAATTAAACGAATCGCCCTCTCTATCATGGGAGTGGCCATGCTATTAGTCTTAACAGGCTGTGTCCAGGTTGATAAAGCAACAGGTCTGCCAACTGGTCCCGTTTGGGATTTCTTGGGTGCCCCGATGGGAGAAGCTATCAAGTACTTCGCCACTGATAAAGGACTAGGCTTCGGGGTCGCTATTATTATCGTAACCATTATCGTCCGCTTGATTATCTTTGCCACTTGGGTATCTACCAATCATGGAAGGCAACGCTTCATTCTGAAAAGATGAATGCCCTCAAAGCATGTCCTTGAACCACATCAGACTCGTCTCAAAGAAGCAACAACTCAAGAAGAAAAACTGGAAGCCCAACAAGCTCTCTTTGCTGCTCAAAAAGAGCACGGTATCAGCATGTTTGGTGGTGTAGGATGTTTCCCTCTCCTCATTCAAATGCCTTTCTTCTCAGCAATCTACTTTGCAGCTCAACATACAGAAGGTGTTTCTGAAGCTAGCTTCTTAGGAATCTCACTTGGTTCTCCAAGTTGGATTCTTATCGCCTGTGCAGGTGTTCTCTACTACGTCCAATCGCTCCTTTCACTACACGGAGTTGAAGACGAGACTCAAAGAGAACAACTCAAGAAGATGATTTACATGAGTCCAATGATGATTGTCATGTTCTCAATCTTTCTCACCAGCCAGCGTTACGCTTTACTGGGTTGTCGGTGGTTTCATGATGATCCTTCAACAATTCATCGTCAACTACATCATTCGTCCAAAACTTCGTAAAAAAGTACGTGAAGAATATGCTAAGAACCCACCAAAAGCAAGTAAAACTTCAGCTACTCGTAAAGATGTAACTCCTGAATCAGCAGCAGTTATCTCAACTTCTGCTAAGAAGAAAAATAAAAAACGCAATTCTGGAAAACAACATTCTAGATAAAGCTACGTGTGCTATCCAATAATTAAAAAAACGAATGAATGACAATTAGTTTTCATGAACTAGGTATCATTCATTCGTTTTTATTATCTACTTTCACATCTGAATTTATTTAAATCCTATGACAACAAATTAGTAAGTGAATCACTTTGATTTAATACAATTAAGAGCCATTAAAACTTCTGCTCCCTCGTCTCTATTTCTAAGCTCAACTCGGCCTTTGTGCAGTTTTGCAACTCTACATACAAAACTAAGTCCAATACCAAAATGTTGCTCTTTAACCGATCTAGCTTTATCCATACGATAAAAGAGCTTCCCAAAATTAGTTAAAACTTCATCTGGAAATTCAGAGCCATTATTCCATATCCCTATTTTCAATTCCTTCCCCTCTTGCTCTACTCTAATTTTAATTTTAGGATTCTGTTGATCTGCATACTCCAAAGCATTTGTTAAAATATTTTGTATTGCACGAATCAGAAGAGATGGATTTATATAATAGCTTTCAGTTCCTTTCAAATTTTGTTCAAAAGAAAACTTCATCTGATTTTTTATCAAAAAAGAGACTTCTTTCTCTAATTCATTGATAAAATCTGAAGAAGAATACTCCGTCCAACCTGTCTCATCATCATAGTAAGTTTTAGAATAATGAATCAACTGATTAAAATAATCAAGCAAGCGTTGACTAGCATGAACTATATCTGCTAAACATTCTTTAGACTGCTCATCTTTAGTGGAAGTGTGCAAAAATTCTGCATTCCCTTTGATGATAGTTAAAGGTGTCTTCAAATCATGAGACACTGCTGAAACCTGAAACATCAAGTCTTCTTTCTGTTGCTTCTCATCATCTAATAGCTGTCGAATACGATCTTGCATCACAATAATTCGATTTCCTGTCTCATAAAATTCCTTAACTGTTAATCTTTCTGTACATTCGCTTTCTAGCCACATACTATTTTCATAAATCAAATTCATTTCATAACTTAGTTTTTTCAACAATTTACCAATGTGATAACTTATTAGAATAATCAATAAAACACAAATATATATCCATGATGACACATTGAAAAAAATTGATTGAACATCATTATTTAAGAGGCTTCCCATCCTCCATTATTTGTATGGATACAGAAGCTAAGGGAATAAGATAGGCCATTAGTAAGCCAAGACTAAACTGCCAAATAATTCTCCAGCAGGTTTCTCGAATTAATTGTCTAAAACTTTTGATTCTACCCATTGATATCCTCCACCGTACAAGGTTTTAATTGGATTTAATTGATAAGGTTTCAGCTTTTGACGAATTTGATAAATATACTCTGAAACCGAACGTAACAGAGCTTCTGAACTTTGTGGATACAGATAATTATAAATTTCCTCAATAGAATATATTTTACTTGGGTTGCTTGCCAAAAGATTCACTATGTCAAATTCCCTCCTTGTCAGGGCAATCTTATCATCGTTTACAAATAGTTCCTTACTATCCGTATATAGTATAAGCTTCCCAATCTTTATTTGATGAACATTTCCTTTAGTCCGTTCTTCACGACGTAAGTGCATTTTAACACGCGCTAAAAGCTCCTGCATACTAAAAGGTTTCATAATATAATCATCGGCGCCTGCATTGATTCCAGCTACCAAATCTTCAGCCATATCCTTAGCAGTTATAAAACAGATAGGAACAGTTATCTGATCGCGAATCATCTGACAGATTTCTAAACCACTAACAGGCATCATAATATCTAATAGAATCAAGTCAAAGCCTGTAAAATCACAAAGATCAATCTCTTCTATCTTATTTCGTATGACTACTTCATACTTTTCATACTCTAGTACCCTTTTTATTAGGCGAAGAATAGCAAGATCATCGTCTACCACTAAAATTTTATAAGCCATAACTCACGCTCCTAAATTATATTATATCATTAACTGAGAAAAAGACAGGATAGCCCCTGTCTTTAGCGTATATTTCTTCCTATAAGTATCAGTGTAGCTAATAGAAAAACAATTAATAACCATACTATTTGTATCCCCAGACCTTGCCAAACTGGGTAATAAAGTGATAAAGGATGGATATAGTAACAGTTCATACTAGCTAGTAATGGTAAATTTCTAAAAAAAGAACTGAATTGTAGTAGCATTTGTCCCAAGCCCAATAAAAGAGATAAACTTATTCCCAAAATTAAGGTAAAAGATCGGAAAATAAATACAAAAATACCACTTAAAAGAGAGAAGGTTAAAATAGAAATACAAACTGGAAATAGGATTGTTAGAACATTTTTAATATTGCTCAAAAGATTGATATTGTAGTATCCTTGGGCAATTAGTATACATACTGATATTAAAGCTAGCAATAATACAATTTCCACACATAACACAATAGCTAGTTTACATATTATAAATTTTAAACGATTTGGACATGTAAGAAAACTTGTACGAAGGCTAGAACCTGTAAATTCTTGACCTATAAATAGTATAGCTAGACTAATAAAACCTGCCTGTCCTAAATAGAGACTTTGCAGTAGCTGTTCCAAAACAAAGTGTAGGGTCAACTGATCTGGTTTACTATTTAAAAAAATAACCATCGGCGGAACACAAGTAATAGAGCACCTATAATCAACCAATGCCAAGGATTCATCATAAACTTGAGATACTCACTTTTAAATTGCTCTTTCAACTCATTCCCCTCCTCCAACATCTGACTTAAGTAACCGGTAAATTGCCAAAACCAAGAATGACAAATTCCAACAAAGTAAAAGCAAAATATTTTGTAAAGCTATTCTGTTCTAACATTTGAGGAGATGTAGCAATCAGTCCATAGCTCAATGAAACTGGAAGAAATTTCGCAATTGATATATGATCAGCTAAGAATGTTCCTAAATTGTAGACTTGAGGAAGCAAAAACAATAGGGGAACAAGGGCTTTTTTAAATGTTAAAGCCAGAATATAGGCTAAAAGCCCCAACAACGTCCAAGCTATACTGTCCAAAAACATATAGAACCAAACTGTCCCATTTAGTGAAAAAAGTAATAAACCATCTTGTCCTAAAACATAATGTGTCATGTTAATCGTCAGAAATATTGATAGGAAGGAAATGACAAAAGAAAATACCAGCCAAACTAATGTTTTTGAAACTAGGAAAGTACTTCTACTCGTATTAGAGAGGAGGCTTGTGCGAATAACAGAGCCTTTATACTCTTCTGCTCCGTAGATTGATCCTAAGATAATCATAAAAAAAACGCCAACTAAAGTAACATCAAAACCTAAAAATTCAATAGGGGGAATAGCTTCTACTAACTCTGGGGTTGTCTCTGGGGTAGCATGGATACCAACTGAAACAATTTGAGATGCACCAATATTTGCTAAAAACGTTTGAAATACTAGTATCAAGAATAGTACAATATGAGTAGCTCTCTTATAAAGTAATTTCAATATTTCAGAATGAAGAGAGTAAATAAGTGCCATGTCACTTTCCTCCCTCTGTTAATCTAAAGAAGACTTCCTCCAGTGAAGAAAGATTTTTCATCACTTCTTGTAAAGTCCCTTTTATAAGAACTTTGCCTTTATTTATGATGACCACATCATCTGTTACTGCTTCCACTTCTGATAATATATGAGATGATAGCAAGACTGTCTTCCCTTCTTGAGCTTGTTTTTTTATAAACTCTCTAAACCACCGAATTCCTCTTGGATCCAACCCATTTGTCGGTTCATCCAATATCAGATACTGAGGATTCCCTAATAGAGCTGTTGCAATTCCCAAGCGTTGTCCTTCTCCTAATGATAATTTTCCTATTTTAGATTTTTTCTTATGGCTAATATCCACCATATCCAAGACTTGCTCAATTCGCTGGCTGGATATTCCATTACTAGCAGCAACAATTTTCAAATGTTGATAAACAGTCCGATCATCAGGAGCTCCGACACTGTCAAATGAAGCTCCTACAGTCTTTAGAGGAAATTTTAATTCCTTATAAGTTTGATCTCCAATTTTGGTAAGACCAGATGTTGCTTTGTCTAATCCTAATAAGATACGTAAGGTTGAACTTTTACCAGCTCCATTTGGACCAAGGAAAGCAGTCACTCTACCTGCTTTTGCTTCAAAAGAAATATCTTTTAAAATTTGAGTTTGACCATATGACTTACATAGATTTTTAATGGTAATACTTTGTTCCATAGATGTCTCCTGTTCAATTTTTTGTTTTATCGTTTTAAACAAGTATATATTAACCAATAATTTTCGGATTTTTTTCAGAATTTTAAATCTTTATAAAATCTGTATTGTCATATAAATCATAAAAATTTTGTTTAATTTAATCTTATTTGTATTTATTTATGTAAACTTAAAAGCCCGATGTTCCCATCAGGCTTCTTTTTATCCATGTACACGTTTCATGTAATCTTGATAGCTTTCTGTATCCATCAATTCCTTAGCGTTCTTCACACGATCTGCTGTTGGAGGTTTAACCCCTTCAAGTGAATACGGAATCCCAAGTTCACGCCATTTGAATTCTCCCATAGTGTGGTAGGGTAGGATTTCAAACTTATCAACGTTTTTAAGAGTTTTTACGAACTTACCAAGCTCAATCAAATCTTCATCACGGTCTGTCAATCCAGGCACAAGAACGTGACGAATCCAAACAGGTTTCCCAATATCTGACAAGTACTGAGCACATGCCAAGATATTTTTATTGGTTTGACTGGTTACAATCTTGTGTTGTGCTTCGTTGATTTCCTTGATATCAAGAAGAACCAAGTCTGTCACGGCCATTAGTTTGTTGAATTTTCTCTAGATAACGTGGTTTATTACGGAATGGAAGGGCACAAGTATCCAAGGTACAGTGGATTCCTTTTTCTTTTGCTTTTGTAAAGAGAGCAATTAGGAAATCAATCTGCAAGAGAGCTTCTCCTCCACTGACAGTAATTCCTCCCTTGTCTCCCCAGAAACCACGATAACGAAGCGCTTCTTCTAGAACATCATCTACTGTTCGTACACGAGATTTATTGGTTTCCATCGCCCATGTGTCAGGGTTATGGCAATACTGGCAACGCATCTGACAGCCCTGCAAAAAGACAATAAAACGAATCCCAGGGCCATCTACCGCCCCAAAACTCTCTGTCGAATGCACCATTCCTGTCACTTGTCCATAGTCAATTGTTTCTTCAGACATCACGTCACCTTCCTTGAAACCGTTTTTATAATTTTATTATA